>Ga0207756_100006_pt1 | contig 699988 bp, 614 predicted proteins | sample A23M1SouthBayCA_FD_187748 | JGI IMG/M metagenome (GOLD analysis project Ga0207756, IMG submission 187748) | Aerobic enrichment media microbial communities from Eden Landing Ponds, California, USA - A23 M1 (3) (SPAdes) | ecosystem: Environmental > Aquatic > Marine > Unclassified | place...
TTTGAGTCTCTGGCCTTAGCTTCACTGTACTTCTATCAATTGATCTCTCATCGGCTCCGATAACTCGGAGCTGACAAGGGCTCGACGTGCGATCGTCTGTATGTTCTCAGTCTGTCAAAGAACGAATTGTTCTTCCCAATTTTGGCTAATTTCTTAGAGCCAAAAAAACGGAGTTGAACTCATTTGCTGCTGGGCTCAACCCCGTTTCAAATTGGAATCCTAATGTAAGACCAAACCGGGGTATATGTCAATGTTTTTCTGGGATTAATTTTACTTTTTTTGCTAACCTAAGCCAACGTTATTTAAACCGTACTTTGCCATTCAAAACTTACTCATAAAGGCTATTTCCACTCGGATCTTCCTCGAATTTTCGGAAGATTTTGACCCCCAAATAACAAAGTGGAGTATCGAATAGTGCGAAGAAGAATTTAAAGAGGTAAGAATTCAAAATTAAGATGACTAATTTACCAATTGTATCGACGTCTTGCCCCAAGTTTCCGGCAAAGTAAAGGATCGATAAAATGGCTGTTGAATCCACTAATTGACTCACTGTTGTAGATGCATTATTGCGCAACCACAAGTGTTTCCCATCCGTCAAATCTTTCCAAAAATGAAACAACCGTACATCTACTGTTTGTGCAACCAAGTACGCAATCATGCTGGCAATGGTATTGCCAATCATAAATTCATACACGCCCTCGAAAAGCTGAAGCCCTCCACTTACGCCTGTAGTGCTGGGCAACCAATGGTTCACAGTCATCAAAAAAAGCATAAACACATTCATCCAGAAACCTATCCATACGACCAATTGTGCTTTTTTTCGTCCATACAATTCCGATAACAGATCCGTGGCCAAAAAGGTAAAAGGATACGCAATGACTCCTACCGGCACACTCATCGTATAAACACTGTTATCACGAATTAACTCGGGAACAACAATTAGCATCCAATCAGAAAGTTCAACGGAAAATATCGTGACAAACTTGGTGGTACCAATGACATTCCCCAGTACCAGGGATGTCAAAAATATACCAGCCAATGATAAGAACAGAGCATCTCTTTTATAGGTAGCAATAGGGGGCGTATTTTCACCGTCCATCTGTAAGTAAAAGGTTGACTTGCTTGCTATTTCTTTTTCTTATGATTGTTTCTAATAATAAATTAAATAAAAGCAATTTCCACTCTCATCGTTTCAATTATATACGAGTAAATCTATTTACGCTCTAATCGACTGTACCAATTTAAACGCTTCGCGCGAACGTGTTTTTAACCCACAGCGTTATGAAAAGATATTACCCATTTTTTCGAATGATGACGAATGGATTATCGCCAGACCTGATTAAGCCAAAAAACGTCTGTAAATCTTACAGATATTTTAGCAGTGTCGGAAGCGCTGCAAAATCTGTCTATCAAAAAATCACAATACTAAAACTGAATACAACTTGATGCGAAAAGTCGATGAAACCAATACAAGGTATACTACAACATGGTGGGATCTTGCAGAAATTCAGACTTCCCAAATATTAACTATTAAATATCTGAACTGTTGACTGCAATGAGTTGCCAATATCTTTTTGTAATTGTTTCCATTCTTCTTTCAAGGAGGATTCCGTAAAACGCTGATTTACCTCAATCTCCAAGCCCAAATAGTTATCACCGGAAAACTGTTTCCTAAGATAGGTTGTAAATCCATCCATGGTACCACGATAAGGCTCATTCATTTTAAGGCGAAGATCTGCTGAACGCTGGTTAAGTTCATGACGCCAAAGATAACAGAAGTGTTGTTCTGCTTTACTTCTGGGATCAAATAGAAACCCCACATCAACCTCTCGTTCTTCATTATTCCAGATTGGAGTGAACGTATGGACGCCTACATGAACAGCCTGCTCCTCATCTTCTATGACCTGACTAATTTTTTCTTCAATTTTCTTACGATGTGGTTGATAGTATTTTTTGAATATTTTCTCTCGTACATGCAACGACTGCTCCCTGGTAAACTCCGAAAAAAGAGTCGGGCTTTGAGTAGAACGATTTAGATCCACAAGTAACCGGGTAACCGTATTCAAATAAGGCTTTTTTTTGAGTATCTCAGAAATAGTATTGGTTAACTCCAAAGCCCCGATATCAATGCCCCGATGTGTCTCCAACACTTCCGGGTTATACTTAAAGAGATGTTGGAATTCTTCCGGAACTTCATTGCCGGCATGCTCACATGTAATAATAAGCTGGGTTCCCATTTTCTAATGGATCCTTTTGTTTTGATCTGTCTTTCATATAAATAACAAACAATTCAAGAATATTTCATTCCCTGACCAGTCTAAAAACAATTACTATTTTTCATACCTTTGCCTGTGACTGTAAATTCAACCATTCATTTTTATATGTCCCTATTATTTATTGCCCCCGATCGAGATCTTTCTTCCTGGGAAAGTGCTATTCAAGATATTGATCCAAATATTGAAATTGATATTTGGCCGGCCATAAAGGATAAAGAACGTGTACAGTTTGCGGTATGTTGGAATCATCCCCAGCATCTGCTCGACGGCTTTCCTAACCTCAAAGCCGTTTCTTCGTTGGGAGCCGGAGCTGATCACCTCCTTTCAGACGAGTCGCTACCAGAATCTGTTGATATATGTCGGGTTGTTTCACCATCGCTGGTCCAACAGATGAAAGAATATATTTTAGCGGCTGTTTTAAATATTCAACGAAATTTTGTGCAGTATATACGACAAAATGATCAGCGAAAATGGCAACCTCATAATCATCCCTCACCACAAGAACTACAGGTAGGCGTCATGGGATTGGGCGAACTCGGCAAGCCAACAGCCAAACAGCTGGCACAGTTGGGATACGAAGTTTCCGGGTGGTCACGATCAGCCAAAGAAATTGAGGGTGTTACCACTTTTGCCAAAACTGAGGAACTACATCCATTTCTCAACAACACTCACATTCTTATCTGCCTGCTTCCTCTCACCGAAGAGACCAAGGGTATTCTTAATCTCGATATCTTTAAACAGATAGATGAACGTGGCTGGATTATCAATGCGGCACGGGGTGAACACCTGGTAGACGAAGACTTGATTTACGCATTGGACAGCAATATCCTGCAAGGAGCTTGGCTGGATGTTTTTTCCGAAGAACCACTGCCCGATAAACACGCATTCTGGAATCGCAATAACGTCATCATAACTCCCCACGTTGCCAGCATTACCAAACCCGACGAAGTGGCTGATCAGATTGTTGTAAATTATAAGAGGGCACTTTCGGGCCTGGAGCTAAACCACAAGGTGAATCGGGAGCTCGGATACTAAATCATATTAATCAGTGATTTGGAAGAGGTAAAGAACCTTGCTTCACTCTTTATTCAATATCTATCACTTATTAACGTTGACCGATGTAATCCAATCAAATGGATCTTCGGCCTGTCCGTACTGAATATCAGTTATTGCCTTGTAGAACTTTTGCCCAACCGGTCCCCTGCCATCGATATCAAAAGTCACAGATTGCCCATCGTGATGAACTTCCTCGACCGGAGCCACTACAGCCGCGGTGCCGGCACCGAATACTTCGTCCAACTTTCCATCTTTGCCGGCCTGCATCACTTCTTCAATACTTATTCGACGCTCCTCCACCGGCATATCCCACTGCTTAGCTAATTGGATCACGGAGTCGCGCGTAACCCCCGGTAAGATAGTGCCCCTCAAATTCGGGGTTACCAATACTCCATCAATGACAAAAAAGATATTCATCGTCCCCACTTCCTCAACATATTTATGCTCGTCGGCATCCAGCCACAAAATCTGATCAAACCCCTCTTTTTTCGCCTGTTGTGCCGGATATAAACTGGCTGCATAATTGCCGGCTGTTTTGGCAGCCCCCACCCCACCTTTTACAGCTCGCACATACTGCTGAGTGGTCGTCAGTTTCACCGGACGATCATAATAAGACCCTACAGGAGAGGTAATAATATAAAATCTATATTCTTCTGCTACTCGTGCCGAAATGATGGGATCAAAAGCACAGGCAAAGGGACGAATATATAATGAGTTACCACCCTTTTGGGGTACCCATTTATGATCCAATTTTATAAGCTCTTTAATTCCTTCTAAGAATACTTCTCGTTGAACCTTGGGAATACACATGCGCTCACAAGATCGGACCATGCGTTCGTAGTTCTTTTCCACCCGAAACAGGTTTACCGTATTCTCATTAACATAATAGGCCTTAGTACCCTCAAATACCGACTGAGCATAATGCAGCGCACTTAGAGCCGGTGTTACCTCGATAGAACCATAGGGCTTAATTTCAGGCTGCTGCCAATTGCCATCCCGATATTCCATTTCGAGCATATGATCGGCAAATTCACGCCCAAAACCCGGTTTATCCAGATCTACATTGTCTATTCTACTCGAGGATGTTTCTGTTACACTAAAAATAGTATCAGTAGTCATAATAAAATCTTTCTTTTCAAGTATCCTAAAATACGGTTTTTGTGAATGAATTTCTTCAGAAAATAACTTCAGCAATAATTACAACTTCATTCAAAAATATTAGCAGAGACTCTGGGTAACCCATCAAAACTATTTGTATTTCAACCTTTTAATAGTTGACAAACTTAATCGGTTTCTGCTTTTTAGAAATGCTTGTTCCCTTTTACAAAACATCTATCGCCAATGAAAACATTATCGAAGTCCTTTATTCTTATTTCAATCCTCTTATGGGTAGCTGCACCTATTTCATTGGCACAACAAACTACACCTCCTAACATATTATCAATGCAGGAACGCGCCGATGTAATGAATAACTGGCTCGAATATCGACTCGATAATATCGTTCCAGAACTCATGCAGCGAGAAAATATTGATATGTGGATTATTATTGCGCGAGAATATAATGAAGATCCTGTTATTAGAACGATGCTTCCGGCCACATGGCAATCTGCGCGCCGCCGAACAATACTTGTTTTTTCGGACAACGACAAAGAGATAGAACGACTGGCCGTTGCGCGATATGATATCGGAAATTTTTTTAAAACGGCATGGGATAAAGAGGAAGAACCGAACCAATGGAAACGATTGGTTAATGTTATCGAAGAGCGTGATCCAGATAACATTGCCTTAAATTATTCCTCGACTTTTGCATTGGCGGACGGTATTAGTCACTCAGAGTATAAAACCTTTACCTCTGCCCTACCTGATCGCTATCAAAGTCGAATTGTATCAGGAGAAAAGCTGGCAATCGGGTGGCTTGAAACCCGAACCGAGCCCGAAATGCAGGTATATCCTATGATCTGCCATATTGCCCACGATATTATTACTGAGGGATTTTCAGAGAAAGCTATCCAACCCGGTATTACGACTACCAAGGACCTGGAGTGGTGGTACCGTGAGCGAATTCGAGACCTTAATTTAACGGTGTGGTTCCAACCAAGCGTATCGATACAGCGGGCTGTCGAAGCCGACACCTCGTTTTTAGCCAACTTTTCAAAACGTCCGGCTGAAAATGTAATCCGTCCCGGTGACCTTCTGCATGTAGATTTTGGCATTGCTTATCTTGGACTAAATACTGATACCCAACAACATGCTTACGTTTTGAAAGCCGGAGAAACGGAAGCTCCAAAAGGATTGCAAAAAGCATTAGCAACTGGGAATCAACTGCAGGACATTTTAACCAATAATTTTAAAGAGGGCTTAACCGGTAACGAGATTTTATCAAAAAGCCGCAAAGAAGCTATTGATCATAATATTGACCCAAGTATCTATACGCACCCGATTGGGTATCACGGTCACGGGGCCGGACCAACAATCGGACTTTGGGATCAACAGGATGGCGTGCCCGGCAAAGGTGATTATCCACTTTATGCGAACACTGCACACTCCATCGAACTTAATGCAACGGTACATATTCCAGAATGGGAGAAAGATATTCGCATTATGCTCGAAGAAGATGCCTTTTTTGATGGCGATTCTGTTCGATATATTGACGGCCGCCAGACCAAACTTTGGCTTATTCCACGACAACAATAATTCTAACTGATTTATCTTTTTGATGAGCAGTATCGACTCCTTATTAACTCTTCTACAAAACACTCCGGATGGTCCGTTCTTTAACCCTTGGTATCAAAAGGATCCCGAACATGATTTAAATGATAACAGCCCTGAAATCCGTAAAACCCAGTTAGCATACTATCTCAAAGAACGACTCGATACCGCCAAATACCTATTTATTGCTGAAGCATTGGGATATCAGGGCGGCCATTTTACCGGTATTGCCATGACCTCCGAGCGCATTTTACTGGGGCATCATAAGCCCGTACACGGCATTCCGGCCGACGGGGCTTTTCAATCCATTGAAGCACAACGCACCAGCAAGCCGGAAGTCAATAAAAAAGGAATGTCGGAGCCTACTGCTACTATCATGTGGAAAGCGATCTATCAGCTTGGGATTGATCCGTACGAAACGGTACTCTGGAACGCCCTCCCCTGGCATCCGTATGATTCTGATGACGGGCTTCTGAGTAATCGCACCCCTACCGACCATGAACTCGAGCAGGGATATCCATCTCTGAAGGCTTTTTTGGATCTCTTCCCAGATGGACAAATTATTGCAGTAGGGAGAAAATGCGAGCAGAGTCTGGACGCCTTCGGTATATCAGATTACACCCCTGTTCGCCATCCTGCCAATGGTGGTGCGCCAAAATTTCGAAAACAGATGAAAGAGTTAATTAGGAATTAACCTGTGCTTTGCATGGCAGCGGCTACCCCATTAATGCTCAAGAACAAGGCATCACGTAGCTTTTCTTCATTTTTATTTCCCACTTCTTCTTTGTTTCTCCACCGTTCCAGCAGCTCAGTTTGCATCATATTCAGCGGATAGGTAAACGGATTCCGAAATCGTATCGATTTCTTTATTACAGGATTAATATCAAGGAGCTCTTCTTGTCCGGTAATCTGCTTAATAGCATCTTCTGCTTTATCAAAATCTTCTGTGATACGATTATGGAATCTCCCATCATCAATATCATGATAAATACTTGCAGTTGGAATGTGCGTCCGAGCCATTTCTCGCTGGGCATTATCAAGTACCGTTTTAAAAAAAATGACCTCATCATACCATTCCTGAAGCTGAGAAAGCATACCTTCTTTCTGTAGCATCTGCTGTAAAGCCATTCCGATGCCATACCAACCCGGCACGTTGTAGCGAACCTGGGTCCATGCAAAAACCCATGGAATAGCTCGCAGGTTTTCAAAATCAGCAGCTTTGGCACTGCCCCGTGAAACCGGACGTGATGCAATAGGCAACCTGCTGATATGTTCGATGGGCGTCTTTGCTGTGTACCATCCCCAAAAGTCTTCATCATCAATAAGATCCCGATAGCCTTTCATCGATGTTGCTGCCAGCTTTTCCATAGCCTTATTAAACTTCGGTTGCTGCTGCATTTCAGACTGTTCTGATATTGTGACGCGAATCATGGCATTTACAATTTGCTCCAGGTGACGCCGTGTAATAGGTGCAAGTGAATATCGAAACGAGATCACTTCTCCCTGTTCCGTAAAGCGAATGCGTCCATTATTACTTACGGGCGGTAGTGCCAGAATGGCCTGATTCGACCGACCGCCGCCTCGACCAACAGTGCCACCCCGACCGTGAAACAGCCTAAAATCAACCTCATATTTTCGACATACTTTGCCGAGATTACGCTGTGCTTTCTCGAGGGCCCAATTGGCCATCCAATATCCGCCATCTTTATTACTGTCAGAATAACCAAGCATAATTTCCTGTAGGTTATCACGCGCTTTTAGCTGTTTCTGATAGACCGGGCTCTCATAAATTTCAGTCATTAATCTCCCGCACTCCTCCAAATCCTTAATCGTTTCAAAGAGCGGAACCACATCAATCTTACTCTCAACCTTCTCATCCTCATAACTCCAGAGCCCGGTTTCTTTTGCCAGAATAAGCACCTCCAACATATCACTCACTCCGTGGGTCATGCTGATGATATAATTTCCAAAGCTATTTTCATCCAGCTTCAACATTTGATCCACAACCTGAAACACCTCCAGCATTTGCGAAGTGTTTTCACTCAAATGTGCCCTAACCGGAGAAAGTGGCCGCGGATTTTTCAGCTCTTTAGTTAACATCTGGACCTTTTCTTCTTCGGACAGAGATTGATATTCATCCGTAACCTGCCCTACTTCCAAAAGCTCAGTCACAGCAGCCTCATGCTTTTCGGAATGTTGACGGATATCCAATCCCGCTAAATGAAAACCAAATGTTTGAGCGCGAAGTCGCAAATGCCGCAGTTTTCCCTGAGATGCAACACACTCTAAGCCAGATCTTTGCAAACTCGTAGATATCAAGTCTAAATCATGGATAAAATCGGACAGTTGATATTTTTGCGCTTCCTCTAACACTTCATTGGGGCGCCCTTTTTTTATCATATCGAGCTGATGCTGCAGCTTGTGCATCATGTGTGTAACTTTTCGGCGATACGGCTCTTGATTATATAGTCGCTGATACCGATCGGAAAGTGAATCTTCTTGCTCATCCTGCTCCAATGAAGCGCCCAATTCATCTGATATATTAAACTTGTTTTGAGAAATGCTCAGGTAACGTCGCAAGTCGTCGAGTTCATTTAAGTATAACTCCATCACATTTTTACGCTGCTCCAAAATAGTCTCCCAAGTTACCTCCGGGGTTACGTTAGGATTTCCGTCCCGGTCACTGCCAATCCAAGATCGGTACTGTAAAATTGTATCAAAATCCGGCACCTCATCATAATACATTTCAAAAGCATTTTGCAGATCATCATATAAAATTGGAATGGTCTGCAAGATAGCATTTCTGAAATAAAAAATCCCGTTTTCAACTTCGTCTTCGACAGTCACCCGCTCGGTTCGCACTTCATCAGTAGCAAGCAGCAGATAAATCTCATTAAAAATATCCATGGTTAATGCCTTGCGCTCGTCCGGCGTCAAATCATCAGCTTTAAACTGTTCAATCATCTCGGTTATATGCTGCTGTTTAATAAGCACACTATGGCGCCGTGCTTCTGTGGGATGTGCCGTAATGGTCGGTTGGATATCAAGCTTTGCAATTACTTCAGCAGCCTCGTCAGCTGAAAATCCTTCCTCTTTCAGATGATAAACAGCCTCTGCAATACTTTCACTGCGGGGCGAATCCGGCCCTGTATTCATCGCCCGTTCGTGATTGATACGCGTAATTTCTCGCTGCTCCTGCGAATTCATTAAGTGAAAGAAAACAGTAAAATAACGTAGAAATTGAGCAATTTGATCAGTCGAAAGATCCGCTATGCTCGACTCCAACTTCGACAGAGCCTCATCATCATTTTCATCAAAAGCTTGGTAAGCAATGCTTGGAAATGAAACCAGCAGTTCTAAAAACTTCTGATCTTCTTTGTCTTCAATAATCTTCTCCAAAAAATCTGCCAGCAACTCCAGACGCCCCGAAAGTTTTTCACTAATACCGCTCTGTCTGCTTCGCTCTTTTATAAGGTTATCCCACTTCATAGATTTTCTTTTTCGTACATTAAAATGTATTCCCAAAATGGGATATTAATTCTTAAAAACACAATTATGCCAAAACGATGTGACTGGTGCGAAAATACGTTTTATGAATATATCCGTTATCACGATGAAGAATGGGGAATTCCCGTTTTTGATGACGAAACACAGTTTGAATCTTTAGTACTTGAAAGTTCTCAGGCAGGCTTAAGATGGAGCACCATCTTAAAAAAACGCAAAGGATATCGAAAAGCTTTTGCTAACTTTGATGTCGAAAAGGTAGCTACTTTTGGTGAGGACAACGTCCAGCAACTTCTCACTAATCCGGAAATAATCCGTAATGAAAACAAAATACGGTCAACGATTAATAACGCCCGCCAATTTATTCAAATCCAAAGGGAGTTTGGAAATTTTTGTGATTATATCTGGGATTTTGTGGGTGGCAAACCAATTCATAACCATTGGGATTCCATGGACCAGGTTCCGGCAACAACCGAAATTTCCGACAAATTAAGCAGAGACCTAAAGAAACGCGGGTTCAAATTCATCGGCAGTACCACTATCTATGCCCACATGCAGGCTACAGGATTGGTTAGCGATCATTTGACGTCATGTTTTCGCCATCAGCAAATTATAGATCAATATTGACAGCAAAATTATGCACAGGATTTACAATAATTTTACCTCTTGCTCCAAAACGACCGTTTTGAGGGGTATTAAAAAAGTTGAATTTTTCTATCTTTGAGGCAAAATAAATTTACCAGCTAACTTTAAAAGAGATACCACTGTTATGCGTTCAATGTTTTCACTGGAAGAGGTTGGAGAAATGTTAGATATGAAAACCAGTGAGGTGGAAAAAGAAATTGAAACTGGTCATCTTACTTATTCATTTCATGATGGAGAGAAAATGATTACGCTATACGATTTGGAAAAGTATATGGGAGCTGAACAAACACGTAAAATAACCAACGAATATTTGGAGAAAGAAGATACCGAATAAAGCGTATTTCCGCTTCTCTTATATTGTAACCGGACGATAGAATATTATTTCCTTACTTCTTCGCGCTGTCTATTGGCCAGCCACGCCTCTACATCGTCATTCACATATTTGACATCAAAGCCATCTCGGTGTAACAGTGAGGTAGCTACTGACGCACGAACCCCCGTACGGCAATAAACCAACCATGTTTTTTCTTTATCCAACTCTTGCTTACGCTCCAGCAAACGAGTATGTGCAATATTAAACGCCCCATCAACATGCCCCTCATTAAACTCCGTCAATTTTCTAACATCAAGCGCCTGATATTGGCTATCCTCATTTAACGTAGCCACATCATCAAAGGTAATGGTTTCTACTCGTTCTGTATTTTTACTATCCTCCAAAAACTGTTCTAACTCATCCGGCGTCACATATCCTTCAATATTATCCAATCCAATTCTAATCAGATCACGAACTGCTTTTTCCAGATTATTTTCATCAATAATCAAATAAATATCCTCATCTTCTTGTACATACGATCCAACCACCGTGTTAAAAGCCTTGTTGTATGTAGCAAGTAACGATCCTTTCAGATGTCTATCCATAAACTCGGTTCGCTCTCGGGTATCAACTACAGCACTTGCCTGCTGCATTGCTCGATTCGCCAAACCTTCAACGGTCATCTTTTGGGGATTCGGCAAGCTGCCAAGCACTTTGGGGCCTCCCCTGTTATCACGTTTCATGCGAGCAAAATAGAGAGGGGGTTCGGGCTGTCCCTCCAAAATGAAATCAACAAACTCTTGCTCACTTTCAGAAGCTTGAATAGATGGATTATAACGCAATTCATATCCTACTGTTGACTCAGGCACCGCCCCCAAAGCCTTTCCGCATGCACTTCCGGATCCATGCCCCGGCCATACCTGTAAATATTCAGGCATCGACTTAAATTTTTCTACTGATTTATATAACGTGCGGGCGGATGACTGCATCACTCCTTTTTGTCCGGCCGCCGTTTCAAGCAGGTCAGGCCGGCCGACATCACCCACAAAAACAAAATCACCGGTAAGCATACCCATGGGATCACTTGCTGCAGCCCCGTCTGTCACCAGGTAACTTACATGCTCAGGCGTATGCCCCGGTGTATGCTTCACCTCGAAATGGATGTTTCCAATGCTAAATCGGTCTCCGTCTTTAACCAAATCGTAATTGTAATCACTCCCCTTTACCCATTCATATTTCCAATCCTCGTTTCCCTCATCCGAGGCATATATCATAACACTTTCCTCAGCAAATTCCCGAAGCCCCGTTAAATAGTCCGCATGGATATGGGTCTCAGCAGCTGCAACAATGTCCAAGCCCTCAGCCTCAGCTATTTTCTTATACCGATCGATATCCCGCATAGGATCAATAATAATAGCTTCGCCGGTAGCTTGACATCCAATTAAGTAGGAATACTGAGCTAAATTTTCTTCAAATATCTGCTTGAAATACATAGGTAGGGATTACAAGTAATTTTAAATTTCATGAAAACGTATATGTCAATCATCTATCAAAAATACCAATCATAAATAAAAAATATAAAGAATTTTACTGATCCCCTGTGACGTTATGGCAGTTTGTTATTCCAAAATTAATTAACCCTCTATTCTCCATAATTAACACTGATTAAATTTCATTATTAGCCTCTCACCATTAAAATAATTTAATATCGTAACAAACCCCCTTTTTGCCTTTCTTTAATATCTAAGTTGTTTAAGTTAGTTCGTTTTGAGATTCAAACTATTCATTTACAAATCATTTAGGGGCATCTCTTCCACTATACATTAATCATAAACTATCAATCATAAACTGGAGTACATATGAAAGTAAAACACAGTACCTGGATTTTGGGGATGCTATTGTTTGTTATCTCATTTACCCAATCTACCCAGGCACAATCGTTAGACGAGTTCGAAGAAAAAGTAACAGAATTTACCCTCGATAATGGATTGACCTTTCTCATTATTGAGCGACCGGTTGCACCGGTGGTCAGTTTTGCTACTTATGTAAATGTAGGTGGAACAAACGAACCTATGGGACACACAGGGATGGCTCATATTTTTGAGCACATGGCCTTTAAGGGTACACATACCGTAGGGACTACCAACTGGCAAAAAGAGAAAAAAGTGCTAAAAGAGCTTGATAACACCTATCAAGAATGGTTAGCTGAAAAATACAGTACGCAACCCGATTCCGCCAAGATGGATACGCTATGGAGTCAGTTTAAAGCACTTCAGGAAGAAGCAGGAAAATATGTAGTCAATAATGAGTTCTCAGAAATTATCGACCGTAATGGTGGCACCGGCATGAATGCAACTACCAGTCAGGATCGTACAAACTATTTTTACAATCTGCCCGAAAACAGGTTAGAGCTGTGGTTCAGTCTTGAATCGGATAGATTCAAGAACCCCGTCTTTCGTGAGTTTTATAAAGAAAAAGAAGTGGTTCGTGAAGAACGTCGTATGCGTTCTGAATCGCAGCCTCTCGGACGCCTAATTGAAGAATTTGCAGCTGTTGCCTATACCGCTCATCCCTATGGACGTCCAACCGTCGGTTGGCATTCTGATATTACAGCCACTACGATGGAAGACGCGCGCCAGTTTTACAATACTTACTATGTACCCAATAATATCACAATGGCCATTGCCGGTGATGTAGATCCAAAAGAAGCAAAAAAACTGGCCAAAAAATATTTCGGTGATATGAAAGAAGGACCTGAACCTCCCCCTGTTTATACCAAAGAGCCGGAACAGCGAGGGGAACGTCGATTTACCATCAAAGGACAATCCCAGCCATTTTTCATCATGGGATATCATACCGTTGCTCAGGATCATCCAGATTCAAAAGCTCTGCAACTGCTGGGTAGTATTCTCTCCGGTGGTCGTACTTCTATCCTTTATAAGCGTATGGTGGAAGAAGAACAAACAGCGATGCAAGTTAGTGCTTTTAACGGATACCCCGGCCAAAAATATGAAACACTCTTTGCTACCTTGGCGATTCCCAATCAAAATTTTGGGGTAGATACCATGGAGACCTCCATTCTTGAAGAGATTGAAAAGATAAAAAATGAAGGAGTATCCCAAGAAGCGCTTGACCGAGCCAGAACCAACGCGCGAGCCAATTTAATTCGTAGTCTTGATTCGAACTCCGGACTGGCTTCTTCCCTTGCATCCGCGGAAAACCTACGAGGCGACTGGCGAAAGGTCTTTACCGATATTGAAGAACTCAACAAAGTAACGGTTGATGATATCCAACGCGTTGCTACTAAATATCTCACTAAGGACAATCGAACGGTTGGAGCTATCGTAAACGAAGAAGATAACTCATCCAAGGAGGTTGCCGATGCAAAGAACTAACTCATCATTTTCAAAAATTTTGAATAACCATAATTCAACTATTATGAAGAGGTTAAGCTTATTTTTACTTATGGCTGTTTTTGCGTTCGCCTGTTCACAAACCGAACAGATGACGGACACGCAACAGTCTGACGATACTTCAACGAATCCATATGAAAATATGGACTTCCCGGAACTGAATAACTTTCAGAAACCCGAGGTAGAAACATTTACAACTGAAAACGGGGTGACGTTTTATCTGGTAGAAGATAATGAACTGCCTCTTATTAACGTGAGCACTCGTGTTCGTACCGGCGGTGTTCTTAATTCCAATGAAAAAACAGGTCTCGCTTCTATTACCGGAACCGTTATGCGATCCGGTGGAACCGAAACGTATCCTGCCGACACACTTAATACACTTCTCGAAAACAGAGCAGCCAGTATCGAAACCGGGATTGGGTTTACCAGCGGGAACGCCAGCATGGATGTTTTAAAAGAAGATTTTGATGATCTCCTTCCGATATTTATTGATGTGCTGACAAATCCCGCATTTCCGGAAGACAAAATTGAGCTGGCTAAAACACAGCAAAAGTCATCCATATCGCGCCGGAATGATAATCCACAACAGATCGGTGTTCGGGAATTCCAGGCATTAATTTATGGGGAAGATTCTCCCTATGGCCGAACCACCGAATATTCAACCATCAATAACATTACTCGGGAGGATTTAGTTAATTTTCACGACAAACACTTCTCAGCAAGTAATATGATGGTTGGCGTTGTTGGAGATTTCAATGCCAAAGAGATGAAGCAAAAACTCCGTAATACCTTTGGAGAACTTCCTTCTGGAGACGAAACCACATTGAAATTTCCAGAAGTGGATTATGAACCACAAAGCACTATCAACTTTATTGAGAAGTCTGATGTAAATCAGAGCTTTGTGATGATGGGTCACATTGGCGGTATGCGTGACAATCCTGATTATGCCAAAATAAAAGTTATGAACCGCGTACTCAGTGGTGGTTTTTCGGGACGATTGATGCAGGTAGTACGTACTGAAATGGGACTGGCCTATTCGGTATTCGGTCAATATGGAATGAATAGTTTCTATCCAGGCCTTTTTTACGCTGGTGTAATGACTAAAAGCTCTACTACGGCTGAAGCTATTGATGCCATTATCAAACAAATTGAACGTCTGCAAAACGAACCTATCACCAAACAAGAGCTGCAAGACGTGAAGGATCAAATTCTCAATTCTGCGGTCTTTGAGTATGATAGCTACGAAGAAGTACTTAGCGAGCGTATGTCTAACGAGTACCGTGGATTGCCGGCTGATGCTTTTGAACAATATATCGAAGGCGTTAAGGCTACCACTATCGAAGATGTACAGGCGGTAGCCCAAGAATACTTGAATCCCGATAATCTTCAAATTCTCGTGGTTGGTAACAAAGAAGAAATCGGTGATCAGCTAGAAAAATATGGAGATGTCAATAAGATAGATATCAGCATTCCTGAGCCCGGCAGCGGTGACGAGCAAATGGTTAAAGGTGATGCTGAAAAAGGAGAAGAATGGCTATCAAAAATGACCAGTGCTGTCATTAATGACAACACGGAACTTAACAGCATTTCCCTTTCCGGAGAAATGAATATGCAAGGTAGAAAAATGCCAATGTCCACAACCATCAACTATCCCGACGCCATTAACCAAACTATTAAGGGTCCAATGGGAGAAATTAAAGTGAATTATAAAGATGGATCTGGCAAAATGATTGTCGGCGGCCAGGAACGTCCCCTCCCTCCCCAAATGGCGAAGAATCTTCAAAGTACACTCAACAGAAGCTTTCTCTCCATCGCCCTAAATGCGGAAAATGTAAATCCGCAATACTTGGGTACCGAGAAAGTTGATGGAATGAGCTACGAAAAAGTTAACGTAACGGTAGATGGCTCGAACGTTGAACTTCTACTGGATACAGAAACTCATTATCCGGACATCATCCGCTATAAACAATTTAATCCACAGATGGGTGAACAGGTTACCGTAGAGAATCATAATTCTAACTGGCAAACAGTCGACGGTGTAGCCTATCCTTATCTACAAGAAACAATAATTAATGGAAATAAATCTGGTGAGGCGGTGTACAAAAGTCACGAGGTAAATAAATAACACAAAGTCTCCCATACTTATTCTAAAAGGCCGGTATACTCCGGCCTTTTTTTTATTTTACATTGAAAGTTTTTCGGGAGTACTTTAACAAAGGAAGAAGAGATAAAAAATTACAAAAAGAACCAAATGGCACTTTTAGATTGGGAAGACCAAAGACCTCAACCCGATGAATTCGGTGAGTTCTATGAAGACTATATCAATCTTGTTGATGAACTAAACGTAATTCAGTCACTTATTCAGCAAGGACAACGAGTTTACACATTTATTCGTCAGCTTTCTGCAGATAAGGCAAAACATCGCTATGCCGATGACAAATGGAGCGTTAAAGAAATCATTGGCCACTTAGTAGATACCGAACGTATTATGGCATACAGGGCACTTTGTATCAGCCGGGGAGAACAAACAGCACTGCCGGGATATGATCATGAAGCTTACGTTGAGCAGGGTAACTTTGATCAACGGAGTCTGCAAAATTTATCTGTAGAATATGATGCATTGCGTAATGCCAATATCAGCATGTTCAGCAGCTTTACGAAAGACCAAATGCTGCGAAAAGGAACTGCAAATGGTGTAACCATTTCGGTTCGGGCATTAGCTTTTATAATTGCAGGACATGAAAAACACCACTTGACTGTCTTGAAAGACAAGTACAATGTTACGGGTCTAAACTAACTCGTCGATCAGATGATTCAGTTGACTGAACCTGGGCTTTTCGCTCATTTATTCCAATTTCTAATATATTCCGGACTACTTCGTGGGGATCAGCAATCTTTTTTATTTCTGTAATCTTCTGCTCTTCCAGCCAATACCGAATGTTATCACAATTTTCTTCTAAATTGTTAACAACACTTATCCCCATTTGTTTTAGTGCCGCCGCATTACATTCTTGTTCATACTGTCTTAGGATTGGAATAGTTAGCAACTTCTTTCCAAGGTACATTGCTTCTGCACAGGTTTCAAAACCTGCATTACAAATAACCCCTTGGCAAGAAGCCAAACTATCTAAAAATGGTTCGTTGCTAACCGGATATACACGAATATGATCGTGTTGGACAGGGGTTCGACAGTATGGAGAAAATATGTGCCAATCGACTTCTGTAATCGGACCCAAAAACTTTTTCAATGCCCCGTGATGATAGGCCGATAAATAAACGGTAATGTGATCTTCATTCGTTGCTTTCAACTTTCGAATTGGTGAACGGATGATGGGTGGCTCAATAAACCTATCATATTGTTGAAAATGGAATCCAATGGCACGATCAGCAGGTGCAAAGTGCTGCAAAATAACTTCTGCTATCCTGGATTGCTGTTTCGGTCGTGGTGTATTAGGAGATAAAAACGAAGCTTGGTGACTTAAAGCAATACAAGGTATGTTTTTAAGCTTGGCCGCCCATGCAGATATTGGCTCATAATCACTCACAACCAGATCATAGTGCTGTAGTGAAATTCTATTAACATCTTTGATAAAAGAGATTGGCCGCAGTTTCAGTAACGTATCTATAAATGATATTCCTCCCTCGTCATCATAAGAAAGGCTTACTCCATGCTTTATATATGCTACGAAGTCCTCTATCCCCATGGCACTATTCCCACCACTGAGAAGAACATCAACCGAGACATATTTTGCCAACTGCGGTAATAATTCTTTTGCGCGACTTATATGTCCGTGACCGGTGCCCTGTATGCCGTAGAGTATTTTCATCGTATCACTGCGGTATTTCTTAATCTCTTTCTAATGGGCACCATTACGGAACTATTCTTATCGAGAAAATCATCTTCGGCATATTTATACATTGACCATTCGCCCTCATCGAATTCGAGTGCAGTCAAATTTTCAACCCAATCTCCTGAATTCATGTAAATAACCGTGCCTTCCTCATTTTCATATCCCCGTATTTTTGGCTGATGAATATGTCCGCATATCACATAATCGTAGTTGTTTTGGATAGCGAGATCCATGGCCGCAACCTCAAAATCATCAATAAAGCGAACAGCCTTCTTGATGCTGTCTTTTATTCGTTTAGAAAGGGATATCTTACTTCGTCCCAACTTTTCCAGCATCCAGTTAACAACACGGTTAAATAGAATAAGCAGATCGTAGCCTTTCCCTCCTAACTTAGCCACCCATTTCGTCTGCTTCATTGTGATATCGAAGATGTCACCATGAAAGATCCAGCATTTTTCGCCATTTAAATCCAACACCAATTTGTCTCTCACAAAAAGTGGCCCCAGCTGCAGACCTGATATTTTTCGAATGACCTCGTCATGATTTCCCGTCAGGTAATAAATATCCGTACCATTGGCCATCATGCTTAAAAAGCACTTTACTACCCTCATGTGCGAATCGGGCCAGTAGTACTTTTTGAAATTCCAGATATCAAAAATATCCCCGTTCAGAATAAGTTTATCGGGAGCGATAGAATTCAAATACCTTGTAAGTTCAATGGCATGGCAACCTACGGTCCCCAAATGAAGGTCTGATAGAACAACTATGTCAACTGATCGCTTACTAGCCATATTCTGTAGTAATTTTTGGTATAATAAACGGTAGTTATGTTATTGAACTATAATCTCAGTATTACTAATAGATCATCCATAAAAGCAGTTAACGACCCTTACTTCTTTCCAAGGCAAGGATATGTTAGCTTTTAAGTTCCAATTTTTAATTCAAGATAGCTGATAATCATGGCTAAAGATTCTGATAAGAAGAAAATTGTACACGCGCATCTCCCCAAAGAAGAAACCTATACCACAACACTCACAGCCGGCAAACATGAATTTAAGGGCGACGAACCCGAAACAGTGGACGGTGGAAAAGATAAAGGTCCCGATCCTTACGATTACCTATTGATGTCATTAGGCTCATGTACAGTAATGACCATCAAGATGTACGTTCAGCACAAAGGATGGGAAAACGTGGAAGACATCTATATGGAGCTTCGCCACAACAAACGTCATGACGAGGATTGTCAAAACTGTGAGGACCCCAAAAGCAGAATTGATGTTATTGAAAAAGAAGTGATTGTAGAAGGAGATATTTCTGACGAACAGCTCGACCGTATCCTGGATATCTCCCAAAAATGTCCCGTACATCGTACATTGATGAGTGATATCAAATTAGAGAGCAGCATAACTCGAAAATAGATTTGCTCCTCTAACAACTGCTTAAATAGAGAAGCCCACGGATTCACCGTGGGCAAGAAATGGATTAATTTAAGCATTAGGCTTCTATTCAAATCCAATAATTTAGTCCACAGCTGCCGGTTCTTGTCCCTCACTGTAAGCGTCCATAGGCACACAATTACACATCAGGTTACGATCACCATAGGCATCATCAACGCGACTGACTGCCGGCCAGAATTTATTGAACTGTAGATAATCCAGCGGGAATATTGCCTTTTCGCGACTATAGGGACGATCCCAATCATCGGCCATTGCTACGCGCATTGTATGAGGTGCATGCTTAAGCACATTATTTTCGGGATCGGCATTCCCCTCTTCAATTTCTTTTATTTCTTCGCGAATAGAGATCATCGCCTCACAAAAACGATCAAGCTCTTCTTTCGTTTCACTTTCGGTAGGCTCAATCATGAGGGTTCCGGGTACCGGGAATGACATGGTGGGAGCATGGAACCCATAATCCATCAAGCGCTTAGCTACATCAATTGATTCTATGCCTGCGGATTGTTTAAAGGGACGTATATCCACAATAAATTCATGAGCAGTACGCCCGTTTTTCCCAGTGTATAAAATGGGATAATGATCCTTTAACCGTTCCTTCAAATAGTTCGCATTAAGAATAGCCGTTTCAGAGACCTTAGTTAGCCCTTCGGCTCCCATCATTTTGATATACGCATATGAAATAGATAAAATACTGGCACTGCCCCATGGCGCTGCCGAAATACTTTTAATAGCATGTTCACCTCCGGTTTCCTTCACGGGATTACCCGGCAAAAACGGAGCCAATTCCTGGGTAGCAGCAATCGGTCCCATTCCCGGCCCACCGCCGCCGTGTGGAATACAGAACGTTTTATGAAGGTTCAAGTGACAAACATCAGCACCAATTTCGGCCGGACTGGTAAGTCCAACCTGGGCATTCATATTCGCTCCATCCATGTATACTAAGCCGCCATTATCATGAATGACCTGGCAAATCTCTTTGATATCTTCCTCAAATACGCCGTGCGTTGAAGGATAGGTCACCATGAGTGCTGCCAGATTATCCTTATTAGCCTCAACCTTCTGCCGCAAGTCATCGAGATCAATATTTCCATGTTCATCGCACTCTGTAACAACCACGTCCATCCCAGCCATAACCGCACTGGCAGGATTCGTTCCATGAGCAGAATCAGGGACAATCGTCACATTGCGATGATCTTCACCGCGATGCTTGTGATAAGCACGGATGGTCATAAGCCCCGAAAATTCACCCTGCGCTCCCGAGTTTGGCTGCAGCGAGACTGCCGGAAATCCGGTAATAGCGCCAAGCTGATGCTCTAACTTATCAAACAAATCATGATATCCTTCAGCCTGATCTTTGGGCGCAAAAGGATGTAATTTACCAAACTCCGTCCACGTAAGTGGAATCATCTCCGAGGTAGCATTGAGCTTCATCGTACAAGAGCCCAATGATATCATAGAATGAACTAATGAGAGGTCCTTATTTTCCAGCTTCTTTAAATAACGAAGCATCTCATGTTCAGAGTGATATAGATTAAATACCGGATGCTCTAAATATTCTGATGTTCGAGACAGCTTGTCCGGATAATTGACCTCAACAGATTTGGACAGCTTGGCTACATTAACCTTTTCCTCACTGTTAATCAGGGATGCAAAAATTGAGAGCAGTTCCTCAACGTGATCCAGATCTTTCACTTCATCAAAAGCAATACCAACAGCCGGTTCGTCGAAATAGCGTAAGTTTAGTTTGTGATCAAGCGCTTTACGGCGGAGCTTTTCTTTCTGATCATCGTCTTGAAGCCTTACTTTAAGTGTATCAAAATAGAGGTCGTTTGCTACTTCAAAACCAAGTTTCTCAAGACCTTTATCCATTATCTTTGCCAATCCGTGTATTCGCTCAGCAATGCGTCGCAAACCTTTTGGCCCGTGATATACTGCATAAAACCCGGCAATCACAGCAAGAAGAACCTGGGCCGTACAGATGTTGGATGTAGCCTTTTCACGCCGTATGTGTTGCTCCCTCGTTTGAAGTGCCATACGATAGACAGGATTCTCTTCAGTATCTTGAGTAACCCCAATAATACGTCCCGGAATCTTGCGCTTATATTTTTCCCGAGTTGCAAAATATGCGGCATGCGGGCCGCCATATCCCATGGGCACACCAAATCGCTGGGTAGAACCCACAACAACATCAGCTCCCATTTCACCAGGCGGGGTCAATAAAGTAAGACTCAATAAATCAGCAGCTACTACCGACTGCACATTATTCTCCTCACAAGCGGCAATTAAATCCGAGTAATCTTCAACGGTCCCATCCGTAGCAGGATACTGTAACAAGACACCAAAAAGCTCCTTGTCTGTGACATCAAGCTCTTTATGGTCACCGACCACTACCTCGATATCAAGCGGCTCAGCACGTCCTTCCACCACATCTATTGTTTGGGGATGACAAAGCTCCGAGACAAAAAACTTATGGGCTTTCTTACGCTTGGCACCGCGCCGCATAGAATAGAGCATCGACATGGCTTCTGCTGCTGAGGTTCCCTCATCCAACAACGAAGCATTGGCCAGTTCCCTTCCGGTCAAATCAGAAACCATCGTCTGAAAATTAATAAGCGCTTCGAGTCGTCCTTGGGCAATCTCAGCCTGGTAGGGAGTATAAGCCGTATACCATCCGGGATTTTCGAGCACATTGCGCAAAATTACATTGGGAGTCAACGTATCGTGATAGCCCATGCCAATGTACGATTCAAAAATCTTATTCTTATTTGCAAGCTCACGAAACTCCTCCAAAAACCGATATTCACTCATCGGTTCATCAAGGTCAATTTTTTGCTGCAATCGAATACCTTTGGGGATGGTTTGACTAATTAACTCATCAATAGAATCAGCACCAATGGCCGAAAGCATTTCATTTTCCTGCTCTTCATCGGGACCATTATGGCGGTTCATAAAGCGTTCTTTCTCAAAATCGATGCTCATCGAAAAGGATTTTTTATTAAAAAAGCGTTGAAATAAATAACAATCCCGCCTTACTAAAGGTTCTTTTTTGAATAAAGAAATCACCAATCTTAACGGAGATTATATAAGTGCAAGAAGGTAAGGAAAAGTCTCCGAAATAAACAGCCTATAACTCTTCTCATGATCGACTTTTAAGTATAAGATTGGCACTGAGTGAAAGAAAGGCATATTCAGTAATTAGAGCTCTCCGCATGAGCTCTTATCATCCAAGAACACCGAATCCCATGCTGGCATATGGCCAGAAATAGTATATCAAAACTCCCACAATCAGGGCCGGTATTGTCGTATAGATAGTAGCAATAATAGCCGCTTTCATATCGATAGCCATGAGGGGAAACAGCGCATCCCCATCTTGACTAATAGCATTGGCTACTAAAGCAGAAAAAGGGATTTGGTTACTGGTATAAAGCGTGGCAAAAATGATCTGAGGACCACATCCAGGCACAATACCCAATGCAGCTCCGGCTATCGGTGCCCAAATTCCTACGGCCGCTGCCAGTGCTCCAATATTCAGAGAGAAAATAACGATCGAATATTCATAGATAAGGTACGCAACAATTACCCAGACCGTGACCATACTTGTTTCCATTGCGGCATGTTTAAACGCAGCATAGGTGTTGGAAAAATTACGCATTCGCCCAGAGCACTCCTCTCCAATAATACGCCGCCCAACGATATAAAGATAGAATGATAACGTTGTACCTAAAAGTCCTGCCACAGTGAAGAGAGTCGGAAAATCGAGACCAAAAGCAAGGGGGACCTCCGGGGCTCCACGACGTAAATACTCAATACCTGCAATCAATCCGGCAATTGCCAATCCCCACCAGGCAATATGAATTGCGTGGCTGACCTTGTGCCAAAATCCACCTTTACGCAAATTAGTAGAGGTATCATGATCACAACTTCTATCAATATTGGGAATACTTGGCTTATCATTGCTTACATTAGTTGTTTTAAAACTACCGTTCATCACCGAGTCCCCAATCTGTTGAAAAGCACGATCGAGGCGGCCGGTACCCAATCCCCAATAGTCGATAGCATAACCAAAGAGAATCCCCGCTAATGCTGCCAACCCATAAGCATATAACGCCGCAACCGGGGCCTGGGTGAGAATAACAAAAGCAGAATCGCCGGCTGTTGCTGTAAGCGTTGCCACAACCGTTCCAAAACTAATAGAACCACGCACATATAACGGCATGGCAATTATCGCTCCTCCGCACCCGGGAGTTAATCCAAGCAATGCGCCTGCGAGAGGCTGTAAATGTTTGTTCTTCTCAAGAAACCGTACCAACCGTCCACCTGACTGATACTGTATATAGCTAAATAACAATACCGTAATTGCTACAAACGCGCTTACCTGAACAAACCCATCGCGGACTGAAAATATAAAGATATCAGTAAGCTCTTGGACTGTAATCATATCTAATAACTACCTTGCTACTTTCACTTAGCTTATTAATAATGTTGTTAAGTCTATTAAATTATTAATAAGCTTAATATAATATAATTTTTAGACCAAGCTAAACTTATAGCAAGGATAACTTTTCCTACTTTTGCAAACAACAAATGGCTTATAACAACACGGGAAGACAAAAAAGGTAAGACCCAATAATTAGATTATTAGATAAAACTAAAATTTACTTTTATTACACACTTAATAGAAGTAAAATCATTGTTAAACCTCTTTCGATTACAAATACGGATTACAGCCTATGGACATCACAGTTTTACAAGAATGGTTTTTATCTATCGGTGCCGTTTACCAAAGCCTCTTTGGGGGACTCTTTACTTGGGGATTAACCGCCCTGGGGGCAGCACTTGTATTTCTTACCAAATCAGTAAATTATAAGTTGCTCGATGCAATGATGGGTTTTGCTGCTGGTGTAATGATTGCCGCCAGCTTTTGGTCATTGTTAGTTCCATCCATAGACATGGCTTCTGCACAAGGTATGGTAGAATGGCTGCCGGCGGTCATTGGATTTCTAACCGGTGGCATTTTTCTGCGGATCTGTGATGCCTATCTCCCCCACCTACACATCGGATTGCCCATTGAAGAAGCGGAAGGGGTCCCAACATCGTGGCGCAGAGCAACGCTATTGGTACTGGCCATTACCCTCCACAATATTCCTGAGGGCCTCGCTATTGGCGTTCTCTTCGGTGCTGCAGCATCTGGCATTGAAGCAGCAGGAGGCGCTACAGTAATTGGGGCTGTTACCTTAGCAATAGGTATTGGCATTCAAAACTTCCCGGAGGGAACAGCCGTATCTATGCCTTTGCGTCGTGAGGGGCTATCAGCCGGCAAAAGTTTTTGGTATGGACAACTATCAGGCATTGTGGAACCCATATCAGCAGTTATTGGTGCCGCAGCAGTACTAATGGTTCAACCTCTTTTGCCCTATGCCCTCGCTTTTGCAGCCGGGGCTATGATTTACGTTGTCATTGAGGAACTAATACCCGAATCTCAACTCCATGGTAATACCGACTTAGCTACCCTCGGCACCATGATTGGTTTTAGTGTCATGATGATTCTGGATGTTGCCTTAGGTTAAGTCCAAAAAAATTATTTTATTACTTACAACTTAAAATAAGGTGGGATCAAGTGACGCAAGATGGCTAATTCAGTATCAGACAAAAAAGTACTTATCGTTGAAGATGACATGATCATTTCTATGGTCCTGGAGCGAATGATAAAAAAACTCGGCCACCAGGTTGTCAAAAAGGTTATCGCCGGCCAAGATGCAATCGACTCTACTTTTGAGCTCGAGCCTGATTTAATCCTCATGGATATACAGCTCAAAGACGATATTGACGGCATTATGGCGATGCAAAAAATTCGCGAAAAATCGGACGTACATGTAATTTATATCACCGGTAACTCCGACCAGTATAACCTTGAGCGGGCCAAAAAAACTGATTTTGTAGATTACTTGGTAAAACCTATTCAAATGAGTCACCTGAAGAAGTCCATCAGTAAAGCTTTTGCTGAGCAGATGTCTTAAAAAAGCAGTACTACCTCTCTGTACAGGACTTAATTCCCCTTATTGCTATTTAACAAAAGAGTAATAACATTGTTATAGCAGGATATTTTTGCTTAACATTCTTCGCAGCTGTTACTTCTTAATAAACAGGAGGAGTTATGGAAGCTAATCTTTTGATCGCTGCAATTTCAGGTTTAATAGGTGCACTAATATTAACCCTTCTTATCTACCTGTTAAAACTATTCGGACAAGATCTTGATATCCCCTACCTCATTGGGACGCGATTCGTAGATATACAAAACAAAACACAAGTTTATGTTGTGGGTATATTACTACACCTGCTAATTGGCGCCGGATGGGGTGTCTTATATGTGATACTACTTACCGCCATGGTAGTAACGCCCAATTGGCCGGCTGGCATTCTTTGGGGATTCGGCCATGGTATTTTTGTAGGTGCTATGATTGGAATAATTGCAGATACCCATCCCTATATAGGGGAAGACCAACCCATTAAAAGCCCGGGCATTTTAGGTCGAGAATGGGGTGCCCTTATGCCCTACTGGATTTTAGTTCTCCATATCATTTTTGGGGTATGCACGCTGTCTATTTATCATTGGTGGCTTATTGGATAGCATCGCGATTATCAGAATCCTCACTTAACAGTTCACGATCCCCTTCATTAGCTGTGTTACTTTCACTTTCTCTGCCATTGGATAACCATCTCCAATAATCCATTGCCTTGGCAATATCAATATCTCTGACTGTAAAAGCGCGTCCCTGATTCCCGCTGGCTACATGTACCGTAAAATTGCTTAATTCCAATCTCTTTTGGAAAGGATTTTGTTGAAGTTGACATGACTGCATTCGGTACTTCTTAACCATAGCAGTTGTTTTGCTCAGTAACCGAAAGGTGAGTACCACGGTATCTTTCCCCCTGGCTATTCCAGCATCACGATACTGTTGATATCCTAACAGTAGGGCAGGCACCAACAAAAACCAGCTATAAACTCCATAAGGAATGCTGCTCCAAACGATCAAAATTACAGGCACGGAGATCCATAACATCCTAAATAAATAACGACGCAAGCCTCTCAGTGGCACATTACTTTTTTCTGATATCTCCGTTTGGTAATCGGGAATGACTTCGTTGATAAAACTATAAATTTGGGGCCTTGCTAACAATGGAAACAAGGTAGTAGAATTCCCTTCACTTTCTCCATAACCTGCGCTTTCAAGCACCAACGAAGCATATCCCAAAGGTTGGCGTAATAATTCTTCTTTAATTTGTACCGCCTGGATACGATTGAATGGAATTGTTAACTGTGTACGCTCAAATAATCCGCGACTTATTAGCAATTCGTTTTCACGAACCTCCACTACAAAATCGTAGTACTTAATAATTGTACTTGCAAACGAAAACAGCCATGCTATAGCAATAACTGCAAAAATAGACATGGCAATCATAGAAGCATTGGTACTTCGGGGAATGATTGATTCTACAAAATAGATCATCTGTTCCTCAGAAATTAACTGCTCTACCTGAGAGAAAGCTACCCCCACCACCGAAAGTGCTACCCCAAATCGACCTGACGTTGAGGCCGCAATAAGCAAGTCTTTTGTATCCAGTGCATATACTTTCCGATGATCAATAGGATCAGCTTTCTGCGCATCATCAGATCTTTCAGCTTTCTTTCGAAGTAAAGCTTTTAACTTCTCCGCTTTTCCTCGAGAAATAGCACTAATTTTAGCCTCTTTTGAACTACTGCCTGCTGTTTTCACCTCTACCGCTACCAAGCCAAATAATCGCTGGACTACTCCAGCAGAAATATCAATTACCTGGATACGATCGGAGGTAAGATATAACTTCTTGCGCACCAACACGCCCTGTTCAATACGAAGCTCTCCTTCTTCAACACTGAATTCAAACCGGTACCATGAAATAACACCCCAAATCAGCAAAAATAGAAAGGTCCCGATAATCCAGTAGAGCGTAAAGTTAGCCTCTCTTCCACCGCTTCCTACAAAAATAAGTATTAGGATAGTAACAAAGTTCGCCCGGATTATATCAAAGGCATTAGCCAGTGCTGCAGCAGGATGTTGTCGCTGTAATTCAAACATCTTCTTCGGCTAATCGGGCAAATTCAGAAATTTGATTACGTACTTGGTCCGCAACCTCTTCGTTCAATGCCGGAATACGGTGTGTTGTTGCCGCCGTGGAAATTGTTACATCCGCCAAATCATAAGATCGAAGAATTGGCCCCTGACGGGTATCTACATGCTGCACTCTTTTGATCGGCACTAATGTACGGGTGATAATAAAAATACCGCTTTGCAGGTCAACCTCATGCTCATCAACCTCATAAGACCAACGCTGCCAGCGAATTTCAGGGATAAAAAATATACCCAGTCCCGTAATAACTACAAGTATTACCGAAATGGCAGTAAGAGTCCATATAGAGAAAAACTCGGATTCGGGTGAAAGCAATTTATATCCCCAAACAAAAAATAAACCGAGAACTAAGAATAAAATTAAAATCGATAATGACACGCGCCATGCTTTAATGGCGTCATGTGATAATTTTCTTTTCGGAGATGAACGCATGAAATTCTGTCCTTCAAAATTGCAGCGAAAAAAGTATATAAAAAAAAGCCACTATTAAGTGGCTTTTCAAAATAAGATAGGAAAAAAATTATCCGTTGTTCTTGATATCCTGAATTTCAAGACGGACTTCCTGAGCAAGCTTCTTTAATCCCTGTAGCCCTTTACGTGCACGAGTGCCAGCAGCTTTGTTTCCTTTTTTATAAAACTTCACCATGTCATCCTCTATTCCGGTGATGATACCTTTAATTTCGTCTAATCGACTCATTTTTTCTCTGTTAGTTAGTTGTTAATGGATGGGCATCCCCATCCCGGATATTATCATCCTTTATAATTATCAGCATAAGTTAGCATTTTCCGCATCAAAAACACGGTTTATTTTAAAATTATCTACTTTCCTCATTTGGGCGTGCATCTTCAGCATTCGGCACGAAGTAAAGAGTTATAAAACCAATCACAAATAAAACGACAATTACACTCATCCCAATACGCTGACTATCAGCTATATAAGTGAGCCACCCCACTAATAGTGGACCTGCAAACGAGGTTACCTTTCCTGAAAGCGCCATTAGCCCAAACATTTGATTCTCTAAGTCCGGGGGAGATACCCGAGCCATATACGTTCTACTGGCGGCCTGTACAGGTCCTACAAATATTCCCAGTATCAGCCCAAACACCCAGAACCAAGTTAGCTCTGTAACTATCAAAACACCGGTGGTAGTCACAATAAGTCCGACCAACGATAACAACATTGTTGTGCGGCTCCCCAGCTTATCATCCAGCCAGGCAAACAAAACTGCTCCCAGCCCGGCTGTAACGTTTAATCCAATACCAAATATCAACACCTCCCGCTCACTGAAGTCAAAAGTTCCCGCCGCATAAATACCCCCAAATGCAAAAACAGTTGCCAGTGCATCAATAAAAATCATTCGGGCAATAAGAAAACGAACGATATATTTATACTTGCGTACATTTGCTATGGATGTTTTAAGCTGCTGCCAACCAGACTTGGCAGCCTTTTTCAAGGTAACCCCTGACCTTGGTCGATCTTGGGAAAACCCAAACAGTGGAAGCGAAAAAAGAGCATACCAAACCGCTACCATCAAAAAGGTGGCGCGCACGTGCTCAGCCATCGCTTTTTCTAAGCCAAAGGGTGGGTTCTCCACATCCACAAAAACGAAAAGAGCCACGACCAGACAGGCCAGCCCACCAGCGTATCCAAGCCCCCATGCCCAACCTGACCAGCGTCCCATTCGTTCTCTGGAAGCTAAATCCGGGAGCATTGCATTATAAAAAATAATGGCAAATTCAGAACCAACGGTTCCAATAAATACCAATACCAGTGCCAATATTATAAAATCTTGCGACGGTTCTACGAACCAAAGGCCGGATGTAGCCAAAATGCACAATAGGGAAAACCAAGCTATCCATGGTTTTCGACGTCCCATCTGGTCGGCAATAGCTCCAACAAAAGGAGCAGAAACAGCAATTAAAAGTCCTGCGGCACCAATAGTATTTCCCCATAATGTGCTACCCAAGGTTTCATCCTGAACCACTGACTGCATAAAGTATGTGGCAAAAACAAAGGTTTGGATAACTGTGAAAAAGGCACTATTCGCCCAATCAAATAGTGCCCAAGAAAACAATGAGCGTGTGTTATCTTTTGTTTGTTGAGACATCTGAATCACTATCTTTCAAATTTTGCCATATTATGGATGGAATAGTTGGGAAATGCAATTTGTTATTGTAAACTCAAACAGCAACGTAAGAAAGAATTCTTTTATGAAGCACAAAAAGCAAGATCTAATTTATATCTACGATACCGAGCATCACAAAATCATTGTAATTGATGGTGAGACAGGCAATCGAGTTAAAGAAGAGGATGACCAAGTCACATCACTACTCAAATATCTTCATGAAGAGGACAACCCTATTCTTCTTCGAAGATTTGCCGTATGGTGTGCCCGACAGATAAATGACGAACTGAAACCAATACAGAAAAAGATACTTGATCTTGCAGAAAAGGCTATTCAACAAGAGACCGAAGAGAAAGAGCTACGAGAACTATACGAAGAAACCGAAGGAACTGCTATTGCTACCGATACTACCGGAATGATGCAGGGAAATAAAAACGCTCCTGCCTATCTTGCCGCCCGTGAATGCATCAATCCAGACCCATTAGAAGGTGCCATACAAGCTGCCCGCTTTCACCGGCTTTGGGCCGAAATGAAGGACACAGAAGAAGACCTTAACGATGTGGCACTGAAAGAGGTAAAAGCAGAAGCATCGAAATCAAATATTCAAAAAGTAGAGCAGAAACAAACTAATTATTTGCTTGATTTGATGAATGAATAGGCGTATACACTCTTAAAACCCTTCTAAAGGAGCAGATCCCCAAAAATTGGGAAAATAAACCCCTTTACCTATATTAGTTGGTACGTATATACTTATCATACGCTAATTGTATGTATCAAAATAACGGGAACATATTATTTATTTCTGATGACCAGCAGGTCTTGAACCGTTTTCGGCAGGCCTATGTTGATTCATATAATGTGTTTACGGCATCTTCAATCCAAAAAGCCCACCGCATTCTTACCGACTATGATATTCATGTAGTCACAGTGGAACATATGATGCCGGAAATGAGTGGATTGCAATTCTGTGAAAGTATTTCTCATGAGTTCTCAGACTTAACCAACATAATTATAAGCAGATCAAAGGATACGAACTCTTTGGAAAGAGCCTATAAAACGGGGCTTATTTTTAGGTTTATCTCTGAACCTTTCACGAACGTGGACCTACAAATGGCCATTGATAACGCCTTGCAAATTCATAAGGCCCACTTTGAAAATAAAAAACTATCAGAAAAAATATCTTCGTATGAAGAAGAGCAGCAAGATATCCTGGATCTATTTAAGAAATATGTCCCCGGAGAAGTAGTATCACAGGCTTTAAAAACAAAAAAAGAAGACATTATGAAACCCGGAGAATCCCGGGTGGTTTCCGTCTTATTCGCAGATATGCGGGATTTTACTAAAATGACCAGCGAGTTACCTCCTTCAGAGGTAGTTCAGTTTTTAAATGACTACTGGGATGTACTTTCTATTGCTATTAAAGAAAATAAGGGATCTATCAATAAATATATCGGGGATGGATTATTAGCCGTTTTCGGCGCTCCGGTATCCCATCTCAACAATCACAAAAATGCCGTTTCCGCTGCACTCGATATGGTTGGCCTCCTGGATCGAATAAATATAAAGTACAGTGAAAAAATGGGTACCGAAATAAGTATCGGTATTGGTATCAATAGCGGAGAGGTTATTGTCGGAAATGTTGGTACTGATGACTTTATGGAATACACCGTTATTGGAAATACGGTAAATACAGCTTCGAGACTGGAAAAAATAAGCAAGAACAAACCGAATTCAATTATTATAAGCGAACGAACTTATAATCTCGTTAAAGACTCTTTCCAAACATCAGACCTTAAAGAAAAAACACTTCCTGAAAAAAATGAAGTCATCAGATATTGCGAGGTACTCAGTCCAAAGCCCGGCAATATTTTTCCTATGAACTCAAAGAGTAATATTCAGTAAGGCTTTCTTCTCTCTTTCTTTTTGATCAAACATCCTTAGAAAAAGTAAATGTAAACTTAGACCCCCTCTCCGTACTTTTTATGCCAATTGCTGCACCAAGTTGTGCAGCAAAGGTATCAATGAGCATCGACCCAAGATTATCTTCCCCTTTAAAGTCAAAATCCTCGGGTAGGCCGGGACCGTTATCGGCAATACTTAGTTTGATATTACCGTTCTCTTGCAAAAGCTCTACTTCTAATATTCCTTTCTTATCTTTTTTAAATGCATGTTTAAATGCATTTACTACAAGTTCATTAATTAAGAGCCCACAAGGTATTACCCGGTCAATATCCAGCTCAACTTTCTCTAAATTAAATCTTAAATCAACTGCTTCTTGATATTCTGTAAACGTATCATGGATAGCTTCTACTAACTCTTTTATATAGATATCCAACTCAATATCTGAAAGTGATTTCGTCTGGTATAACTTTTCATGAATCAAAGCCATAGAACGAATTCGGGTTTGGCTATCCTGCAATACATGTCTGGCCACATCATTATCCGTACCATCCAACTGTAGATCAATAAGACCCGAGACAATAGCCAAGCTATTTTTTACTCGGTGATGAATCTCCTGGAGCAGGATCTCTTTTTCTTTAAGCGACTGTTTAATTTCACTCGTCTTACTATCTACCCGTTTGCGCAATATCAGAACCCAACCTACAATGAGTACTGTTACAACGATCAAGCCACCAATAATCAGTAACATATAGTATTTTGGAACCCCCACATAATCCAGGTCCTCAGGTGTTCGCAAAGACACCTTATAGGTTTGCTCTTTTGGAAATTCCGGATTGTTCTCAGTGATAATTCCTTTCACTGATATTTGATCTCCGGTACTAAGAATATCAAAATTAAACTGGTCAAATAAGTAATGGAAGTTTGATACATACACCATTATAGTACCACTTGCCAGCTCTCCTGGTGATATCCTCAGATATTTTCCATTGAAGGTACTTCCCTTTTCAATGATACTTCCCTCTCCTTCAACTAACATGCCTAAATATTCAGATGGATTAGCAATAGCCTTATTCAAAGGTTTGGGCTCCGGCACTTTTGAGGCTTCACGCAATACTTGGTAAGAATCTACATCAACCTCCACTAAACCGTTGTAACGTTTAATTTTACCACTCACAACTAAACTGTCCCCGGGCTTAAAAGGGGTATCAATTTGCATTGCAAAAATAGACATTCCCGCCGAATCATTTTGAATAAATGCCTGTAAATAATGTTCATGCAGCAGGCCGGTATTAATATTAGCAATACCTGTTGTTGTTACCTCTTCACCAAGATAGTCAAGCTTATTATCGGCATTCGTATCTGTTCTGATTTTTGAAAATGACCAAAGAGAATCACCCGACACCTGCCCAAAGCAATATTCCATAGGAGATAAGAACAGTACCAAAAAAAATGCTGTACATACCACAGTGCCTGGTAAGTATTTTTGCCAACCTAATTTTTTCATCGCCAAATTTTAATGAAATTTCCCTAAAGCAGATAATAATTTGACCTATTCTACAAAAGTTGATCATCTATTGAAAATGAATTAATAAGATTTTTTTCTTCAGCGGACTTTTTTCATCCTTTATGCTGTTACATTTCTTAACCCTTAACCAACAATATTTACATTGAAAAAACAGCTGCGATGTCTTGTTACCGGAGTAACCGGTTATATCGGTGGACGTCTTGTACCAGAATTACTTAACAAAGGATATCACGTTCGTGTACTCTCTCGAGATACCAATCGCCTGCAAGGGCGCTCCTGGATTGATGATGTCGAGGTCGTTGAAGCGGATGTTCTACAACCTGAAACATTGCCAGCTGCTTTAAAAGATATTGATGTTGCTTATTACCTGATTCACAGCATGAGTGGAAAGAGCAGTGCTGAGTTTCATGATCGGGACATACAAGCCGCTCGTAATTTTGGAAATATTGCAAAGCAACAAAACGTGGATCGAATACTTTACCTGGGAGGACTTGGTGATCCTAGTGATCAATTATCTGAACACCTAGCTTCACGACAAAAAACGGGCTCCATCTTAAGAGAATCAGGAGTGTCGGTAACTGAATTTCGTGCAGCAATTGTAGTTGGGTCTGGTAGCAAATCATTTGAGATGGTCCGTTATCTTACAGAACGAGTCCCCTTGATGGTTTGCCCTTCCTGGGTATACAGCAAGGTTCAACCTATTGCCATCCGCAATGTATTGCAATATTTGGTATCCGCCATCGAAAAACCCCAAACACGTGATGAAATTATTGAAATTGGAGGCAGCAGTGTTATTACCTATGCTGATATGATGAAAATTTACGCAGAGGTTAATGAATTAAAACGTATTTTAATTCCGGTTCCGGTCTTATCACCCACTCTTTCATCACACTGGGTCCACTGGATGACCCCCATTCCCGCCTCATTAGCTCGACCATTAATCGAAGGGCTTAAAAACGACGTAATTGTACAAAGTGATAAAGCTCAAAAACTATTCCCCGAAATCAGCCCTCTTTCCTATAAACGAGCTGTTGAACTTGCTATAGCCCGCATTGACACCGACGATGTTGAAACAACATGGAATGATGCCCTTATCAGCAGCAAAGGAGATGAAGAACCGGTTATATTAAAAACAAAAGAGGGACTTAATATCGAACGACGTATAAAAACTGTACATGTTCCTTCACAACAGGTGTTTGAAACTATCTCAAGCTTGGGAGGAGAAAAAGGATGGCCGGTATTCCAATGGGCTTGGAAATTACGTGGTATCCTGGATCGGCTTGTTGGAGGTGTAGGGTTTAGACGTGGCCGGCGCCACCCGAAAGAGTTGCGCGTCGGTGATGCCCTCGACTTTTGGCGTGTAGAAGCCATAAAACCGGGTGAATTGTTACGACTCCGTGCCGAAATGAAGCTTCCCGGAAAAGCGTGGCTTGAATTTCAGGCTATCGAACAAGATGCAGAAACAACAAAATTAGTGCAGACAGCTTATTTTGCTCCCAAAGGATTGTTAGGACTGCTCTATTGGTATGGAATATATCCATTTCATTCGCTCATATTTTCCAGAATGATAGAAAAACTGGCTGAACAGTCAGAAGATAATAAAAGCACATAACTTCGTTATTAATTTCTATATCTGTATTGTCATTTGAAACGTACCCAGCTCTTTGTAGCTTTCAAGCCATTTAAATGACCGACTATGCTTTATTATAAGACATTCTTTAAAAACGACGACACCGACTGGGTCGTATTTATTCACGGAGCAGGCGGAAGCTCTTCGATCTGGTTCAAACAGCTTCGTGCCTATAAAAAAGATTTTAACGTGCTAATGGTAGATCTCCGAGGACACGGCAAGTCAAAAGGGATGCTTCAAAAATATTATGAGGATGAATACTCTTTTAAGTTAGCAAGTCAGGATATCATTGATGTTTTAGACGAAATAGGCATTACGAAAGCACATTTTGTCGGTGTTTCACTGGGCACCATTATTATCCGAACGATTGGTGAAATGCAGCCCGAACGAGTTCAATCGCTCATAATGTGCGGAGCCATAATGCGGCTTAATATCAGATCACGTTTTTTAGTTTGGCTGGGACACCTTTTCAAAAAAGTAGTCCCCTTTATGTGGCTATACAAACTTTTTGCATGGATTATTATGCCCCGAAAACGACATTCAGAGTCCCGAAATCTTTTTATCAGGGAAGCCAAAAACCTCTATAAAAAGGAGTTCCTCAAGTGGTTTAATATGACACACGAGGTAAATCCGCTCTTAAAATACTTTCGAGAAAAAGAATTAAAAATACGCACCCTATATATCATGGGCGGGGAGGATTACCTGTTCTTACCACCGGTTAAAAACGTAGTACAAGAACACAAGAAATCTATGTTAGAAGTGGTAGAAAAATGTGGTCATGTGGTAAACGTGGAAAAACCAGAAGTTTTCAATCGTATAACTCTCAACTTTATCAAATCTCAGAAGCTAAGTCCCAATACCTCCTAACTGGCCGGGAAGATAGCCTCAGCCTCACAGACTACTTAAGCAGATAACCTAATACAGCATCCCAGTCGAGAAATGGCTCTTCCCCAAAATGGATGTGTTCACCCGGAAAGTCCCCGGCTCCATTTGCTGTTCTGTCATCAATAAGATAGTCCCCCCTGTTAAGATGCTTGTTATGACTCAGAATAAGACGCTTATGTGCTACCTCGGGCAGGTGTTTTTTTACCCACAGCAATTTATCAATCCAAGCAGAGGGATTTCGCCACGGGGCCGTTGACAAAATATAGACATCATACTGGGCACTCAGTTTGTGAAATGCATCAATAGCTCCTTCCACCGGTGGGAGATCTCGAAAAAAACCGGGCACTTCATCAAGATCATCTTGATACTCCTGATACGTTTCCTCAGAAAGTTGATCGATCCCACTTTCAAAATCGACCAGTACATTGTCCATATCTACATAAATAATTTGCATATACCAGTATAATCTAATCTTAAGGTGTTAAAATAACTTTCCCGATATTTTTCCGATTCTCAATATACCGATGAGCCTTATCCACATTTTCAAAATCAAATGTCGCATCCACATGTGGATTGATCCAACCATCTTCCACTCCTTGTAGTATTTCCTGCATCCAGACTTTTGCCTTTTCCGGCTCGTGCCAAAGATGCCCCAAATTTACGCCAAACACGCCTCGATTTTTACCAATCAATGGCAGTGGATGATAAAACGGCATCTGCACAACTGTTTTTAGCATACTCCACATAGCGCCGATTCCCCCGCTGGTCCCCTCACTTGCAGATGAAATTCCAAACATCCCCAAACGTCCGGTTGCTCGCAGTGCTTTATAACTCCGCTTCCATTCTTTTCCACCCAAGGGGTCGGTAATGAGTTCAACACCTTTTCCATCAGTCAAATCCATCAGTTCTTCATACCAATCCTTGTTACGGTAATCGATGGCATAATCTAACCCGCGCTCGGCCAAGAATTCGTGCTTTGGTTTACTGGCAGTACCATAGGTCGTGGCTCCAATATGCTCAGCTATCTCCAAAGCGGCAATCCCGACCCCACCACCCACATTGTGAATCAAAATAGATTCATAAGATTTCAATGATCCCATCACCTCAATCAAAATATGAGCTGTTAAGTAATTCACAGGCAAAGTAGCCGCTTCCTCAAATGATAATCGTTCAGGTTTTTCGAATAATTGCGATTCGCGAGTTGCTACCTGCTCGGCCTGTCCCTTAAAACGTGTGAAGGTAATAACCTCTTTCCCCAGCCATTTATCGTCAACCCGGCTGCCCACTGAACTTACTACCCCCGAAACCTCATATCCCATTACGCAAGGTTTATCGGGCCCATCAGGATACTGGCCTTTTCGAGCAAGAATATCTGCAAAATTTAACCCGGCTGTTTTGACATTTATAATAACTTCATTTGATTCAGGCTCCAAGTCAGGGACTTCTTGAACTTCCAGCACTTCATATCCACCATTCGACGTATTCACAATTTGTCTCATATATATCCAGTTTTTTACAATTCTTCTCTTTGGGGTTATGCTATACTAAGATTATCAACAGCTAGCAGCCAAGCTACAACGGGCAATATTACTCATGAATACTCATCTCAGTTTTGTATCTTTGGCTCGCCTTATTATAACGATATAAATTTTAGAATTCTGAACTTTACGGATGGCTGCATCTTCCCCATTTGAACAAAATTCTCGTCTCAAAAACATTTTACTTATTTCAGGCATTGTCCTTATCGCTCTGAATCTTCGTCCCGCACTGGCGGGGGTCGGACCATTGGTAAGTACAATCCGAGAAGCCACCGGACTTTCTAACGCCATGCTGGGATTACTCACCACCCTGCCCTTGTTGGCATTTGGAGTGCTTTCAACATTAACGCCACTTTTCACAAAACGCATGGGTATTGAAGGTACCCTTGCCTTAGCAATGGCACTTCTTTCCGGAGGTATCCTTCTTCGAGTTATTCCGACAAACTGGGCACTTTTCGCGGGCACACTACTACTGGGAATTGCAATAGCTTTTGGCAATGTACTTTTGCCCAGCCTGGTTAAGCGCGACTTTCCCAATCACACTGGAATTATGACAAGCGTGTATTCCAGCATGCTGGGACTTGGAGCTACTATTGCAGCCGGCGTTAGCGTGCCATTAGCCCATGATTTAGGTTGGGGCTGGCGATGGTCACTCGGATCTTGGGCAGCCCTTGCAATTCTTGCTTTCATTGTTTGGCTCCCTCAGTTGAAAGATCTGACGGTTCCCAAGCAGGAGCGCAATTTTTTGACCTCTATGAAAGAGCTGGGCGGTTCACTCGTAGCCTGGCAAGTAGCATTATTTATGGGGCTACAATCGCTCGCATTTTATGTAGTCTTAGCTTGGCTTCCAGAAATTCTCCAAGATCGCGGACTTTCACCCAATAATGCCGGATGGATGCTTTCTCTCTCTCAGGCCATGGGGGTAGTCGGCACCATCTTTATTCCAGTCTGGGCAGAAAAAATAAACGATCAGCGAAAGTTAGTTTGGGGGCTCATGATTGCCGAAGCCATAAGCTTAATAGGTTTGATGTTCCCGGATCCATTTTTGGTTGCCCTATGGGCATCAATAATTGGACTGACACTCGGTGGAAGCTTTGGACTGGCACTCCTGTTTATTGTACTTCGGTCATCTAACAGTGAAACAGCCACCGAACTTTCAGGGATGGCACAGTCAATCGGATATTTGTTGGCTGCTATTGGTCCCACGTTATTCGGAGCCATGCACGACTTTACCGGCGCATGGTTTATTCCCCTTCTCTTTCTATTAATAATTGTAGGAGCAAAACTTATTTTTGGATTGGGAGCCGCTCGTCCGCAGGAAATAAAATAGTGTTAAAAAACAAAAGTGGATACCCATCGCTGGATACCCACTTTAATTGCTTTATCAATAATAAGATTACTAAGCTACTTTAACATGCACTTTTTTGCCCTTCACCCTGTTTTTATTCATCCCGTTGAGCACCTGATTTACGTATTGACCAGGAACGTCAACAAAAGAGTGCTTTGGAAAAATATCGATATTCCCGATCACTTTTCCGGGGATACCTGATTCACCGGCAATCGCTCCGACTAAATCACCGGGATAAACATTGTTCTTTTTACCCACGTTAAAGTGAACTTTTATCATTGCTGAATCATCATACTGAGCAACTTGCGCATTATCATTAGAAGATTCCTCTACTGAAGTGTTCATTTTTAGCAGAGCAGCTGCAATTTCAATGGTCGTAAACCGATCGTCGGTGAACCCTTCGAGCTGCTCGATATACGGACGCAAATCTCCTTTTTCGAGCACTTCTACAACTTCTTCCATACGTCCGGCCATTTGTGACATTCGAACATCGACCATGGAAGGCATCTCAAGGGGATTCAACTGATTCTTAATCTGCTTCTCAATAGTATGCAGCTCCTTCCTTTTGCGACGCGTGGTGAATGTAATCGCCATGCCCGATCGTCCGGCACGTCCGGTTCGACCGATGCGATGCACATAATACTCAGGATCTTGAGGGATATCATAATTGAATACTACTTCAATATCCTCAATATCCAATCCGCGGGCAGCTACATCTGTTCCAACTAAAATATCAATCGCACCAGATCGAAACTTTGCCATGACGCGATCACGCTGATTCTGATTCAAATCACCGTTGATAAAGTCCGAAGAATATCCTCTTGACTTGAGTTCTCGTGTTACTTGCTCGGTTTTGCGCTTGGTATTACAAAAAACTAGCGCCAGCTTGAAATCATTAATATCCATAAATCGACAAATGGCTTCAGTACGAACAGAGTCGCGCACCTCTACCACATATTGCTCAATATTAGGGGCGGTAACTTTTTTGCGTTCAATTCTAATCGTCTGGGGATTATTCATATAGCGATTCATGATCTTGCGAATCCCTTTCGACATCGTTGCAGAAAACATAATCGTTTGTACCGGCTGATCAGAATAAGATAGAATCTGTTCCATATCATCCCGAAAACCCATGTTGAGCATTTCGTCAGCTTCGTCAAAAACTACGCGTTTTAGATCATTTAGCTTCATCGTTCCCCGACGCAGGTGATCTATTGTTCGGCCCGGCGTACCAACGACGATATGGGCTCCTCGTTTAAGCGCTTTTATCTGTCGCGATATCGATTGTCCGCCATAAATAGGAATAACATTCAATCCATTAAGGTGCTTTCCTATCTTGATAAGTTCTCCCGTCACCTGTATAGCAAGTTCACGTGTGGGACACATTATTATAGTCTGTACATTTGCAATAGTAAGATCGGTTTTCTGGACTACTGGAATTCCGAATGCGGCGGTCTTTCCAGTTCCTGTTTGAGCTTGGCCAACAACATCCTTCTCCTCTAAAAGCGAAGGTATACATTGCACCTGTACGGGCGTAGGCTTTTCGAATCCCATCTGTTCTATGCCCTTAAGAATAGGATCGGTAATATTAAGTTCGTTGAAATCTAAATCTGTCATAAATAAATATAATTGAGTATTAGTGAATACCTGACGCCACAAAAACATACTTATAGTACCGGTCTTCTAAACCGCTATCCAAAAACCGTATATATTAGAGGCGCCGACAGACCAAAGAAAGGATTGCAAGAACCTGTTTAACGAGTAGGTGGGATATTAAGTAACACCAGCTGGCGGGTAAGATACGTAATAATCGGCAGAACAACACTTTATTCTTTTGCTAAGTTGGTTACAGAACGAAACACCTACATTCCAATCTTTAATTTTCTATAATATAATCTTCAATAACCAAAAATATACTCTCTATTACCTTTAAACACTGCTTGTGAGATAAGTTAAAATCCGCTAATTGTTTTTTACACGAAAATATTTGTTCCGTAATTGTTAATAACTATTGATTTAACATCCATTTATGGGACAACAACAACTACTTTTAGCCATTTTAGTAACTATTCTGGTAGGCATAGCGGCAGTCGTTGCGATTAATACAATGCAAGAATCCCGGACTAATTCAAATGAGTCGGCTGTTCGCCAGGATATACTCATGATAATCAATGATGCTCAAATCTATTACAAGAAACCTAACATGCTGGATGGCGGTGGAGGCTCCTTCGATGGCATATCTAAAGAGAACATTTTATCCATCGAACCTGAAAACGAAAACGGCAGTTACGAAGTTTCCGGAACAGGCAACACTCTAACAGTTACTGGCACCGGAACGGATGAAAATGTCGAAGTGGTTGCAACAGCCGTGATGACATCGGACGGGTTAGAAGTATCATGGCCTACCCCTTAAACTCACTAAGAGTATACTCGCAGCAAAAAGAAAATTACCACTCCCGTTACCGATACATACAACCATACCGGCAAGGTAATTTTTGATACTTTTCGGTGCAATCTTAGCTTACCGGAAAAAGCCAGATAAAAACTGGTCAATATCATTGGCATAACAAGTGCTGATAAAATGATGTGAGTTATGAGGATAAAGAAATATATCGGTCGAACAATTCCCTCTCCTGTAAATGATGTATGACCATGAAAGTTATGATAGATCACATAACTAATCAGAAAAAAGGTTGACGTTACAAAAGCAGTGAGATTAAATTTCATATGCCTGCTAAAATCTCTCTGAAGTATTGCCTGATATCCAAATAGCAACAATACAGCACTCGCACTATTGAGTAATGCGTTCAGAGCTGGCAAACTTGTAATCAGGTTTGAACTATAGTCGCTGCCTCCTTTATAATAAATCAACCAGATCAAAAAGCCGAACACCACACTACTTATTAACAGTATTACAGCAATAGCTTTGGTTAGACTAATATTTTTCAAAAGTTCAATCGTAGCAGGTTTTTCAGAATTCATGAACTGGTATTAATGGTACATAATTTCGAGTGGAGTGAAGATACATATATATTGGATTTTTCTACAGGTTCGTCTTTGTTTAAACATCTGTCAAGTTTTCAGATATAATTCCCGGGATTCCCTGAATTCAATTAGGCATCTTTGATAAATAGATTATATTTTAGGCACCAAAATTTCGGACATGGTGAAGCGACTCCATCTATTTAGATTCGATTTAAATATGAGAAAGCTCATTTTTATGGGTTCTAAAAGAGTTGGATTTTCCATACTTTCATGCCGAAACTTTTAGAGGACAATTGACTCAAGTAACGATAAATTTTACTTAACCCATGGCTCAGATTTTTCCCCGATGGGCAAATGAAATACCCCAACGTATTTTGCTCGGGCTCATTATTTTCGCGACGGCAACAGTAGCAGGAGTTTGGTATTACTTTTCTCCAGAATATACCGATGTTGGCTATGCTCCCGAGCAGCCCATCGAATACAGCCACAAACTGCACGCTGGTGAACTTGATATTGATTGTCAATACTGTCATACCAACGTCTTTGATTCTAAGTTCGCGAATGTGCCACCTACAGAAACATGCATGAATTGCCACAATCAGGTTGATGGCTCACAAAATCCTGAAGAAGTACAAAAAATTCGAGACAGCTGGGAGTCCGGTGAGTCTATCGAGTGGGTACGCGTGCACAACCTCCCAGATTATGCTTACTTCAATCACGCAGCGCACGTCAACGTAGGGGTAGGTTGTGAAAGTTGCCATGGCAGGGTAGATCGAATGGAGGTTGTTCGACAAGTTGAACCTTTAAGTATGAGTTGGTGTCTTGACTGCCACAGAAACCCGGAACAAAATGTTCGGCCGGTTGAGGAAGTCACTACAATGGGATATGAACCGGAAAAAGATCAGATTGAAATGGGACGTGAGCTCGTAGCAAAACACAATATTGCTCCCCCTACCTACTGTCAAAGCTGTCATTATTAATAAGAAGAAATATTTAGCGAACGAATCTGAATTAACGCAATCGTAACGGAATGAGCGAAGAAGTAAAAAATCCCAATTACTGGAAAAGCCTTGGTGAACTTGCTCGCAATGAAGAGTATGAAAAGTTCGTCGAGCGCGAATTCCCTGAAAATGCCACTGAACTTAACGACAAAGTATCACGACGTAGTTTTCTGCGTGTGATGGGAGCTTCCATTGCGCTTGCGGGTTTTGCTGCCTGTCGTCGTCCAGTGCAAAAAATTGTCCCTTTTAGTAAGCAACCAGAAGATCTGGTAGAAGGGGTACCTCAATATTACGCTTCGGCCTCCCCATTTCAGGATGCTCTAAACGGTATCGTCGTTGAAAGTAATTCGGGGCGACCTACAAAAATTGAAGGTAATGAGATGCATCCGGCCAGTAGCGGAAATACCAGCATCTTTGGTCAGGCCGAGATATTAAATATGTTTGATCCTGACCGTTCACGCTATGTCCGAAAAGACGGAGAGCGTTCTTCGGTCAGTGCTTTTGCAGAATTTTGTAACGACCATTTTTCTAACACAGATCAAAACATTGCCTTTGTCTCAGAAGCAAACTCCTCTCCTACTTATAATAGGTTGAAGGATCAGGCAATGGATCAATTCTCCAATGCTCAATGGATCACCTACGAACCTTTTGGAGAGGACAACGCTCTTGAAGGTACTAATATTGCATTCGGGGAGCGATTGCGAACATATAATAAGTATGATGAGGCCGATGTCATCGTAAGTTTTGATGATGATTTTCTGAATCCGGCTGGTGACAAAAACAGTGTTGAAAACACCAAGCGTTTTACGGACCGACGTCGTGTAATGTCTGAGGACGATGACATGTCACGGTTTTATGCTGTTGAAAGTACATTTAGCATTACCGGTTCCAATGCTGACAACCGTCTGCGTATAAAATCAGGTGAAGTTGAACTCTTTATATATGCATTAGCCGCTGAGCTTTCTAATTCTGTAAATGAATTGTCCGCATTTAGTGGTTACAGCAACAAGTTTTCTGATCACGAATGGATCCCTGTTCTTGCTGAAGAACTACTCAACAGTCGAGGAAATTCTATACTAACAGTCGGACGCGATCACAATTCGGAGCTTCATGCTACCGTTGCAGCGATGAATGTTGCACTTGGCAACGACGGTGAAACTGTTGATTATCTTGATCTTCCACATATTGACAACCAGAGTAACAGTGAAGCTTTTACCGGCTTAGTTGAAGACTTGAATAACGGAAATGTTGATACTGTTGTACTGGTTGGCACCAATCCTGCCTTTACGGCACCGGCTGACTTAAAGTTTGATAAAGCCCTTGCCAACGCAGAACAGGTTATTCATCTCTCTGACTATTATGATGAAACCTCAAAACTGGCCAACTGGCATATAAATCGGGCTCATTTTCTTGAGGCATGGGGCGACGGATATTCCTATTCCGGAACACGCTCTATTATTCAGCCACAAATTGAGCCGCTATATTCCGGGATCAGCGAAATTGAATTTTTGAATGTCATTCTGAGCGGTGAACAGGCAAAAGGTTATGACTTAGTTCAGAATACCTGGAAAGATTATTACTCAAATAATTTTACAAGTCAATGGAATAAAGCCCTGCATGATGGAGTAGCAGGCAAAGAAACATTTTCTGTCGCTTCTGTTAGTATTTCAAACGGATTTAGCTCACAAGCCAGCGACTTTATTAGTAATGCAAGCCCTTCTGAAGGTATGGAACTGGTTATTCGACCAGATTCAACAGTCTTTGACGGGCGTTTTGCCAATAACGGCTGGCTGCAAGAGCTTCCCAAGCCGATGACGAAAATCACTTGGGATAACGTCGCTTTGATGAGTAAGAAAACAGCCGACGAGCTGGGCGTTAAAGAAGCCGGGCTTGGGAAATCAGAAGTTGAAGTTGTTTCTATTACTGTTGACGGTACTACTATTGAGATTCCGGCTTGGGTTCAACCCGGTCATGCTGACGACAGCATCACTATTACCGTGGGATATGGTCGAGAAGGTATAGGGCGCGTAGCGAATAAAACAGGTGTTGACACCTATCCGCTTCGTACAACAACTAACATGCATTTTGCCAGTGATGTATCAGTAGAAAAAACTGGCGAAACGTATGAAATAGCTTGTACACAAGACCATAATACGATGGAAGGGCGATCGCTACTGCGACATGCCACCCTTCAAGAATATAAGGAGAACCCCAACTTCTCGACGTATGAATCTGCTTACGATGCCGAGATGCCGGGTCTTGCCTATGCTGACGAGCACGGAGAGGACGAACCTCTATCCATATTCAACTCTATTGATGAACAGGAATACCCCGAGGACGAACCGCAATGGGGTATGTCTATTGATTTAAATACCTGTACCGGTTGTGGAGTCTGTACAATTGCATGTACGGCTGAAAATAACATACCTGTAGTAGGTAAGCGCGAGGTAAGTAGAGGACGCGAAATGCACTGGATCAGAAATGATCGCTATTTTGATGGTGATGTTAACGATCCGAAAGCACTACACCAGCCCGTGCCTTGTATGCACTGTGAGCTCGCTCCTTGTGAGCAAGTTTGTCCTGTGGCGGCAACTACTCACAGCGATGATGGAATGAATCAGATGACTTATAATCGCTGTATTGGAACACGTTATTGCGCAAATAACTGTCCTTATAAGGTTCGTCGCTTTAACTTCTTTAATTACTCAGAAGAATTTTTAACCGGTGGAGATGACCCGGAAATCATCCAGATGGCGATGAATCCGGAAGTAACCGTACGATTCCGCGGTGTGATGGAGAAATGTACTTATTGTGTACAACGTGTCAACCGCGCCAAAATCAATCGCAGTATTGAAACAAACGGCGAAACCAAGAAACCTAAAGATGGAGCTGTAGAGACGGCTTGTCAGCAAGCTTGTCCCGCAGATGCTATCTACTTTGGTGATCTCACCGATCCCGAAAGCGAAGTAGTGAAAACCAAAAAGAACAATCGAAACTACTTACTGCTTGAAGAACTTAACACGCGACCAAGAACGTCGTATCTTGCTAAAGTTCGTAATCCCAATCCCAAATTGGCTTAATTTTCAACATACTTTACGATGAGCACAGATTATCAATACGCACCAGAGCCAGCACTCGTAAAAGGAGACCATTCCTTTGGGAGTATAACTGATCTTATTGCTAAGACTCCATTATCTCCCACTCCTAAACTATGGTATTTAGCGTTTGGCCTTGCCAATATTCTAATGATTACTCTTTTAGGAGCTATCGGTTATCTCGTTTGGGATGGTATCGGTATTTGGGGACTTAACAACCCGGCCGGATGGGGTTGGGCTATTATTAACTTTGTTTGGTGGGTTGGTATTGGTCACGCCGGAACACTTATTTCTGCAATTCTTTTCCTCTTTCGACAGGGGTGGCGAACGGCCATTAACCGTTTTGCTGAGGCGATGACTATCTTTGCCGTAATGTGTGCCGGGATCTTTCCTGCTATCCACGTGGGACGTATCTGGGTTATCTACTGGGTATTTCCAATTCCCAACCAGATGGCAGCCTGGCCGAACTTCTCCAGTCCACTACTTTGGGATGTTTTTGCAGTAAGTACATACTTTACCGTTTCACTCCTCTTCTGGTATGTTGGATTGATTCCTGACTTCGCCACACTACGAGATAAGGCCAAGAGTAAGATTGCTAAAATATCGTACGGAATTGCTTCTCTGGGCTGGACAGGAAGTTTTCGAAACTGGTGGAACTATGAAAAGGCCTACATGATTCTGGCCGGCCTTGCTACTCCGCTGGTACTTTCGGTCCACACTATTGTATCTTTTGACTTTGCCGTCTCCGTTATTCCGGGCTGGCACAGTACCATTTTCCCACCCTACTTCGTTGCCGGTGCTATTTACTCCGGTTTTGCCATGGTATTAACACTCATGTTGATCGCCCGAAAGATTTATGGTCTTGAAGACATCATGAACATTGATATCATGGAAAAGATGAATCTAGTGATGATGATAACAGGTAATCTGGTTGCATTTGCTTACCTGATGGAAGGTTTTATCGCTTGGTACAGTGGATATATTTATGAACAAGGAATTTTCTGGCTTTACGTCGTTGGTCCTTATGCATGGGGTTTCTGGATCTTGATGTTCTGTAATGTGGTAACCCCGCAGTTCCTGTGGTTCAAGAAAATACGGCGCAACGTAGCTATCACTTTTGTTATTTCGATTATTGTGAACATCGGTATGTGGTTCGAACGCTTTATGATTTCCGTTGCTTCACTCTCAACAGACTTTATGCCCTCTGCGTGGGACTATTATTCCCCCACCTTCTGGGATATCATCACCTATATCGGAACATTCGGACTATTCTTCACTTTCTTCCTGCTCTTCCTCCGCTTTCTGCCAATGGTTGCTATTGCAGAAGTTAAAGGAGTTATGCCGCAGGCAGATCCGCATAATTATGATGAAGAAACCAACGAATTTGATATAGAGAAAACCAAACCTGTTGTTGTTCAACAAGAGCAAACTGTTTAGTAACTGATATTTATGGACGCAGAAAACAAACAAATTTACGGTGTATTAGCCGAGTTCAGAAATCCAAAGGAACTCGTTGATGCCGCTTCTTCCGTTAAAAAATCCGGTTATCAGGATTTTGACACCTATGCCCCCTTCCCCATCCACGGGATGGAAAAAGCCATGGGATTAAAAAAATCTCCCCTCGGCTGGATTGTATTAGGTGGAGCCCTGACCGGTATGATAGGTGCCTTGGCATTAATGATATGGGTAATGGGTTACGAATATCCAATGAACATTAGTGGTAAGCCCTATATCAATTTCCCAATTTATATACCGATAACATTCGAATTAACGGTTCTATTGGCCGCTTTTGCCACTACTTTTGGAATGCTTGCTCTCAATAATCTGCCGCGCCTATATAATCCGCTGTTTAACGTAGAACGTTTCTCAAAAGCATCGGATGATGGCTTTTTTGTTCACATTGAAGCTTCTGATGATCTTTTTTCGGAAGAGAAAGTAAAAAAATTGTTCCAGGATAACGGAGCAACACACATTGAAACCGTATACGATTCGGAATAATTGACCACAAAAATCTTTAGTTCGCATAACGATCCGATGAAAGTTTCCAAGTACTTATTATTAGCTGTTATTATCCTTCCATTGGCTTTAGCTGGATGCAGGGGTGAGAAATTTCAATCACAGCCTGTCCATCCCAACATGAATATGGATCAACAAAAACGTTTCGAAGCACAAGAAAAGAGTGAATTCTTTGCTGACAATCGTGCCATGCGTAAACCTGTTGATGGAACAATTGCCCGGGGCAACCTTAAAGCGGATAAGGCTTTGTACCAAGGTATCAATGAAGACAGCAGTTTTGTGGATGAAATTCCTGTTGATGTTACAAAGTCCTTCATTTACCGTGGCAAAGATCGTTATGAGGTATTTTGTACGCCCTGCCATGGGACAGCCGGTGATGGAAACGGTATTATTATGGCAAATAATTATGGATATGTACCTGCCCCAAGTTTTCATCTTGATCGTTTGAGAAACCAAAGCGATGGATACCTTTACTCTGCCATTGCCAACGGTATTCGAAATATGCCGTCATATGCTACACAAATTCCTGTAAAAGACAGATGGGCCATTGTAGCCTATGTGCGAGCACTTCAGAAAAGTCAAAACGTTTCTGAAGACGAGATTCAACAATATGATGTGGATCTTGCAGCTCTTGAGGAAGATTATCAAGAAAAATTAGCTGCGGAACAAGCCAAAAAAGAAGCACAAGCAGGCGGCGACGGCGGAGAAGTTTCTGTTGAACGAGGTAAAACGATTGCACAAAATAATGGCTGCATGACTTGCCACTCTACCGATGGCAGCAAATTGGTTGGGCCTACATGGCAAAATTTATATGGATCCGAACGAACGTTCGACGATGGATCCACAGCTACCGCTGATGATGAGTATTTAGTACAATCTATTGTAGAACCATCTGCTAAAGTCGTAGAAGGATATCCTCCCTCTATGGTTTCATATGACTTTCTGAGTGATAGCGAAATAAATTCACTTGTTGAGTACATAAAGTCTCTGAGTGAAAACGCTGAATAATTTTTTAAAACGTATTTAACGTATATAAACGATTGGTTTAACCTATGAGCAAGCCTAAAATAACTGATACGCTGGAGTTTCCTTCTGATTTGAATGTAACCAAATCATTATTTGGTGTGGGAATTGTTGGCCTACTGGCTACCGGTGTTGGATATTTCCTGGATCATGATCAGTTTTTCTTTTCCTACCTTGTAAGTTTTTCTTTTTTCTCAAGTATAGCACTGGCAAGTTTATTTTTTGTAATGGTTCAACATCTGACGCGTTCAGAATGGAGTGCCGTACTGAGAAGAATTCCGGAGACATTCTCATCCTATTTCTGGGTCTGGGGATTATTTATTATTCCCATATTTTTTGGAATGCATTCTCTTTATCACTGGACGCACGCTGATGCTGTCGCCGCTGATCCGGTTTTACAGGGGAAAGAACCCTATTTGAATACGACATTCTTTATCATTCGTCAGTTCATCTACTTCGCTCTCTGGAGTTTCCTTGGATATCGACTCTATTCTAAATCGGTTGAAATGGATGAGACCGGCGACTGGGGACTACAAACACTCCTTCGAAGAACCAGCGGTCCGGGATTATTTTTCTTTGCCATTACCCTTGCTTTCGCCTCTTTTGATTGGATTATGTCACTTGATCCACACTGGTACTCAACTATTTTTGGCGTTTATTATTTCGCAATGAGTTTTCAAGGGTTATTCGCCGCCTTAATTCTCGTCATATTTTTCCTCTGGAAAAATGATTTACTTACTAACACCATCCAGAAAGGACATATATATGATCTGGGAGTCCAAATGTTCGGTTTTACCGTATTTTATGCTTACATCGCATTCAGCCAATTTTTACTGATTTATTATGCAAATATCCCGGAAGAAACCGTATGGTATTTAGAACGACTCAGCGGCGGATATGAATATTTAGCATGGTTTTACCTATTTGGGCGTTTTGTAATACCATTTGTAGTTTTACTCCCGAAAGGGCCAAAGTCCAATTCCAAAATTGTTGGCAGTATGGCCGTATTGATTTTAGTGTCACACTTGGTTGAACTCTACTGGCTTGTAATGCCGGTACTGAATCATCACGGGTTCCATCTTAATTGGATGACTATTACAAGCTTTATTGGACTTGGCGGTATCTTTTTAGGCTTATTCTTCTATAAGTTTAAACAAAATAAAATGGTACCAATTAAAGATCCGAAATTGGGAGACTCTCTTAATAAACATTAACCCTGTAGCTAACAAATAACGCAGTAGAAGTGATACTGCAAACAAAGCTTTTATTTTCATGGCTAACGAGAAGCAAAATTATTCTGCTGATTTTAAAAAAGAAGTTGCGCAAAAAGCATTAGATCAGTCCAAGAAGAATCTGGATAAGCTGTCAAAAAAGTATGATGTCCCAGTTTCTGTTATTCTAATGTGGGCAACAGAGCTCGAAAAAGGTGGAGAAGATGTTTTTGAAACGGAAGAAGATGAAAACACATCATCCCATGAGCAATCGGATGAAGGTATTAGTGTTGAGGTAACTGATGAACAGTTAGCCGATTCTGTTGAACACGGGGTAATGCAGGATAAGCTGAATTACAAACGCCTTATATTTTGGAGCGTTTTTGGAACTACTTTAGTTATAGTATTTGTGTGGGGCCTTATTCAAATGTATCAATATAACACTGGGGTTACACAAGACCGAGTATCTTCAGAAAGTGAATATTACCAAGTTAATCAGATGAAAAGAGAAGCAACGCAACAACTCGACAGTTTTGGTGTTGTTGATCTTGAAAACGGTACTTACAGAATCCCCATCGACAGCGCCATTAATAAAATGGCTGCCAATGAAGAATAGCTAAACATCTATGAAACATTTTGGGCTTACAATAGCAGTAATAAGCCTATTCTTACTCCCTTATTCTTCCGAAGCTCAACTGAATCAAAAAAAACCAAGCCAATTGGAAGATGTAGGAGTTGAAGAGCGGTTAGGTGACCAAATACCGCTTGATCTTACTTTCGCCAATGCAAAAGGCGATTCCATAAAACTTAAAGAGTTATTTGCTAACGGCAAGCCGGTACTCTTAAATCCAGTATATTATGAGTGCCCGCAGCTATGCTCAATGATTAAAGAGGCCATTTTTAAAGGCGTCAAAGATTTAAAATGGTCGCCGGGCAAAGAATACAATATTGTTACTTTTAGTTTTGATCCCAGTGAAAAAACAGCTTTAGCTGCAGAAAACAGGGAACGTTTTTTAAACAAGTTGGATAGAGAAGGGGCCGATGAAGGATGGCACTTTCTAACTGGTAATAAAGAAAATATTGATAAACTTACTGAGTCTATTGGATTTAACAAGAAGCGCCTGCAAGATGGACAATATGCACACGGCGCTGCTATTATGTTTCTCAGTCCCGATGGTGTAATAACACGCTATCTTTATGGACTCAAATTTGATGAATTTAATTTGCGGAATGCGCTATACGATGCAGCGGATGGTAACATCGGAAGTGCTGCAGAACAAGTATTACTTTATTGTTATCAGTACGATGCGGATTCCAACACATATGTCCCCGTAGCCTGGAGGATCATGCAGATTGGTGGCTTTGCTACCATGTTAATTCTGGGTATATTCCTCGGTTTTATGTGGTTGCGGCACCAATATTCAAATAATGAAAAGCAAATAAAAGAAACGAATGAACGCGATTAGAGATTTCTTGTTACCCCCGGCAAAATCTACACTGGCCGAACAACACGATACCCTTTTCTGGTTCGTACATGGAAGCAGCCTTATTTTAACAATCGGGCTCATTGCGGTATTAATTTATTTCATTTATAAATATCGCCGTAAGTCTGAAGATGAGGTAACCCCTCTTATCACTCATAATAGTGCTTTAGAAGTTACATGGTCGGTTATTCCCTTGATATTAGTTCTTATCGTTTTCGGCTGGGGATACCAGGTATTTATGAACCAACAAATTGTCCCCGATGACGCCTATGAAGTTAAGGTCACGGCACAAAAATGGATCTGGCAGTTTCAATATGAGAATGGCGCTCAGTCGACCGGTAAACTGCACGTACCGGCTGATCGACCGGTAAAACTTATCATGAGCTCAAAAGATGTTATCCACTCCTTTTTTGTACCCGACTATCGCCTAAAACAAGATGTTGTACCGGGACGATATACCGAAATGTGGTTTAATGCTCCCGAACCCGGTGAATCAATTATATTCTGTACAGAATATTGCGGTGATGGTCACTCCGATATGCTGGGTGAAGTTATTGTACATGAGCAAGACGAATTTGAAAACTGGCTTGCCGAAAATGCCGGTGGTGGTTCACAACCTGAAGATCTTGCCCCTGAAGAATGGGGTGAACAACTGGCTCAGGAGTGGGCATGTACAACGTGTCACTCTACAGATGGCAGCCAAATGACCGGTCCAACCTGGCAAGGGAAATTTGGTAGTGAGCAAACCTTTGAAGACGGTTCAACGGTAACAGTAGATGAAAACTATCTCCGTGAATCCATCCTAGAACCGAATGCAAAAATCGTTGAAGGCTACCCTGCCGTTATGAATACTTACCAGGGACAACTTAACGACGATCAGATTAATGCGATTATCGAATACATTAAAACATTGAAGTAATATGGACACAGCAGAATCAAGTTCTACATCTAAAAAAATACAGGTTCAGCGGTTTAAACCCGATGATAACCCTGACAAGCATTATCTAAATGAGGAGACAGGCCTGTGGGCTTGGCTTACAACGGTCGATCACAAAAAGATCGGCGTTATGTTCCTCAGTGCTGTTACTTTCTTCTTCTTCATTGGTGGAATAATGGCATTATTGGTCCGTACTGAATTATGGACACCCGCTAAAACTTTTATAGAGGCTAACACATACAATCAGCTTTTTACTCTGCACGGTGCCATCATGGTTTTCCTCTTCCTGGTGCCTGCAGTACCTGCAGCTCTCGGTAACTTTATATTGCCCCTGCAGCTTGGAGCCAAGGATGTAGCATTCCCGAAGCTTAACTTATTAAGCTTTTATCTGTATTTAACAGGAGCATTTGTTGCTATCTTTGCCATTCTCAATGGTGGCATTGATACCGGATGGACTTTTTACACTCCCTATTCCTCCACTACCGGCGGCGCTGTCACGACTATGGTCTTTGGAGTATTTATAATCGGATTTTCGTCTATCCTAACAGGAGTAAACTTTATTACTACGATCCACAAATTGCGAGCTCCCGGTCTTACCTGGGATAAACTGTCGCTGTTTAGCTGGAGCTTATATGCTACAAGCATTATTCAGATTTTAGCAACGCCGGTGCTTGCCATTACGCTTGCACTTATAGGCATGGAACGAATTCTGGGTATTGGAATCTTCGATCCGGCAATGGGTGGTGACCCCGTTCTGTTTCAACACTTCTTCTGGTTCTACAGTCACCCGGCTGTTTATATTATGATTGTTCCCGGCTTTGGCGTTGTTTCAGAAGTTATTTCTACGTTCTCCCGCAAACATATTTTCGGATACTGGGCTATTGCTCTATCATCATTAGCTATTGCTTTTATTAGCTTCCTTGTTTGGGGACACCACATGTTTGTATCTGGCCAGGCATCATTGGCCTCAATGGTCTTTTCATTTCTAACCTTTTTGGTTGGTATCCCCACAGGTATTAAGATGTTTAACTGGACCGCCACCCTGTACAAAGGTTCAATCGATATCAAATCACCGTTGCTTTATATTTTTGGATTTTTCTTCCTCTTCTTGGTAGGTGGCCTTACAGGTATTGTACTTGCTTCTATCGCGCTTGATGTGCACCTGCACGATACCTATTACGTCGTTGCACACTTTCACTTTGTAATGGTAGGTGGTATGGTAATGGCGTTATTAGCCGGTGTGCATTACTGGTGGCCTAAAATTACAGGACGCATGTACAACGAAGTAATGGCAAAAATTGCGTGCGGTATTATCTTCGTAGGATTTAATGTTACCTTCCTTCCCCAGTTCGTGATGGGATCGCAGGGTATGCCACGACGTTATTTCAACTATATCGAACAGTTTCAGCCATTCCACCAGGTTTCAACAATTGGATCATATATTCTTGGCTTGGGCTTTCTGATGGTGTTTTACTATTTAGTTAAATCACTATTCACCGGTAAAAAAGCTACGGCAAACCCTTGGGGAAGCCGTGCACTCGAATGGCAAATAAACACACGCCCCCCATTGCATAACTTCCATCATATACCTGTGATTATTAACGGTCCATACGACTATCACAAACCGATGGAAGAATTTCAGTTGGGCTTAGCGGAATCTACGGGTGATGGGCACGGCCAACAAAGTGATATCAAGGTAACAAGCGACGGGAAAGAAATTAACGCTGAGTAAGTAAAAACGTATTAACCTGAAAATCATTAATAACTGATTATGGCAGATCATTCATCTTCCACAACACATTCAAGATTTTTCCAGCATCATTTTGTGGATGCCGACCAGCAGTTTGAAACTGCAAAAATGGGAATGTGGATATTTTTGGTAACAGAAATTCTGATGTTTGGCGGCTTGTTTGCTGCCTATATCGTCTTCCGATTATGGTATCCAGATCTGTTTACGCAGGCCTCTACACAGCTTAATACATTCTGGGGCGGCGTTAACACCGTAGTACTTATTGGCAGTAGTTTAACCGTAGCTATGGCCATTAAGTCAGCCCAACTAAATCAGAAAAAGAACATTGCCATAAACTTGGGAATTACGCTGGCTCTTGCCGCAGTGTTCATGGTTATTAAGTACTTTGAATGGACACATAAGTTTGAACTTGGCATTTTCCCTGGTCAGTTTTACGACTTTGGAGGTATTGAACATGAGAAGGCCAATGTGTTTTTTAGTTTATATTACCTGATGACCGGCCTGCACGGCATCCACGTTTTAATAGGTATGGGACTAATGGGATGGCTGCTATGGAGATCCCTTAAAAATCATTTCGACAGCGAATACTATACTCCTATTGAAATTACGGGGCTATATTGGCACCTCGTCGATATCATCTGGATTTTCCTTTTCCCCCTTTTCTATCTAATTGAATAATAACTCAAAATTTTTTAAAGCTCATGAGCGGACATCATATATCCACAGATAAAACTTTACTCAGCGTTGCAGCAGCATTGCTGGCACTAACAATACTTACCGTTGGAGTAACATATATCCACATACCCGCCCCATGGAATATTATCACGGCAATGGGAATAGCTGTTGTTAAAGCAGGGTTAGTTGCCCTATTCTTTATGAATCTTTATTGGGATGAGCGCTTTAATTCCATGCTTTTAATAGCAGGGTTAGCCTTTTTTGGGTTATTGGTAGCACTTACACTTTTGGATACCCTATTTCGGGCTGAAGTTATACCAGCTTTCTAAAAAAACGATTCATACTTTTGTAAACACTTAGAGCCGATCGTATCCTCGATCGGCTTTTTTTATTACCCTTTGTTGGCAATTTTAAACTCTACAGCAACTAATTGTCAGACAATAATTGATTTACCTGTTATTTTCGGAAACCAATAAACTCATTCCACAAAAGGAATTATCATGCTTAGAAGGGTAACAATTTTCATTATAAATCAGTACATTTGCACCTGATAAAATTATGGATCTGATATGAAACAAACCCAAACATTCTCCCTTTCAAAGCTTTTTGATTCCCAGCAGTTAGCAGCCTACTACGAGCTTACCAAACCGGGTATCACCTTAACAGTTTTAGCAAGTATGGTGATTGGGTTTATATTGGGATCCGCCGGTCAAATTGATTACATCACCCTCATACATGCCACTCTCGGAACATGGCTAATTGCATCCGGTACCGCAGCACATAATCAGTTTTTGGAATGGCGCTACGACGGACAAATGAAACGAACTCAGAAACGTCCGGTCCCAGCAAGTAAAATTTCACCCAAAAAAAGTGTACTATTTTCTCTCACATTAATCACTGTTGGACTATTTTATTTACTGCTTGCAGTAAATGCCGTTGCCGGGTTAGTATCACTACTGACAACCCTCATCTATTTAGGAATTTATACGCCTATGAAGCGTATTTCGGTCGCTAACGTATTTATTGGCGCGATACCGGGTGCACTACCCCCAGTAGGAGGTTGGGCCGCTGCAACAGGCCATCTGGGAAGCACAGGCATGTGGCTGCTGTTTGGCATCGTATTTCTATGGCAAATACCACACGTAATGGCTATCGCCTGGGTCTGCAAAGATGACTACTCAAATGCAGGATTTCAGATGCTCCCTAAGGATGATCCCAAAGGTATTAAGGCCACGATATTGATAGTGGGATGTTTAGTAGCCTTACTACCGGTCTCATACGGTCTCTATCATGTTGGAATGAACAGCTGGATCTACTTAGTTGGGGGGCTCTTGAGTAGTATCGTTTTCTTATATTATGGACTTATCTTTGCCAAAGATCGTGACAAACCTTCCGCCAAAAAACTAATGTTTGCTTCGTTTGGATACCTTCCTGTCATTTGGACATTCGTAATTGTCGATATTATTATTCTGTAATTTTGTTTCTTCTTTTCTAAATTGCATAAGAGTTTAGCGATTAGCCGACGATGTAGTCATCTATATCCCAATGAGACGTTCAATTCTGCTTTTATTTATTATCGGATTTTTGGTAAATGCATGCGGATGGAACCTAAATGCCCCAGATGGCGGAAATGGTGGATCAGAACCCGGTGATGAAACACCCTACTTCAATAATGTAAGTTCTTCGAACCTTCCCGATGAGAGTAATTTCCAGTCAAACGCCGCCAAAGCCGTTGATATTAACAAAGATAACAACCTCGATCTTGTTTTAGCCATTGGTCTCCAGCAAAATAAAGTTCTTATTAATAACGGCAACGGTCTGTTTAATGACGAAAGCTCTGATCGGTTAGCAACCCGAAATTTAAATTCGCAAGATATTGCCATCGCTGATTTTAATACCGATGGAAATATCGATCTGTTCTTTCCGAGCGAACAAAATCAATCAAGTGGGCTTGCGATCAATAATAGCTCCGGCACATTTTCGGATCTGTCTAACCGAATTCCTGTTGCAGGCAATTTCACCGCTGCAGTACCTCTCGACTTTGATAACGATGGAACAATAGATCTATTTATTGGAAATCGAAGACAAAATATTTTGCTCGAAAACAGTGGAAATGCTTTTTTTAATAATCAAACCACACAGCGGCTTCCACAAATCCTGGATACCACCTATGATATCACAGTTGGGGACATCACCGAGAATAACATGCCTGACCTTTTAGCTGCTAATGAAGGCCCAAACCTAATACTTATAAATACCGGGTCCGGTTTCTTTTCTAACCAATCCGGGAATCGTATCCCTTATATTGATGCTGTGGAAGAAAGCCATCACGTTTCACTTGCTGATGTAGATAATGATGGTGATCTGGATATCTATTACGGCAATACCGGCTTTCAAGAAAACGCAAATCCTCAAGATCGCCTGCTGATCAATAACGGACAGGGATCTTTCTCTGATCAGACATCCGATCGATTACCTGCGATTACCACCAATACCTTTGATGTCGAACTCAAAGATTTAGATAATGACGGTGATCTCGATCTTGTAGTCGGAAATTATAACGGAGGCTTACGTATTCTTTTAAATAATGGGAACGGTTATTTTACAGACCAATCAGACGACTGGCTGCCCAATAATCTGACGCCTCTCGTTAAGGATATTGAAGTAGCTGATTTTAATGGGGATGGACTGCTCGATATCTATATAGCAATCCGCAGCGGACAAGATCAGCTACTTTTGCAGCAAGAGGTTGACTGATTTTCTCTTAGAAGCTGCCTACTTTAGTCGTAAATCGGTGGATATTTTGCCGGGTTAGCCTCACTCATAAGGGCATATACCGCTTCAAATATGTCTTCTTCATTAGGTTTTGAGAAGTAATCACCATCCGAACCGTATGCAGCACGGTGTTCTTTAGCAGTAAGGCACTGAGGTTCAGAATCCAGATAGTAATACCCTTTCTGATCCTGAATCACCTTATTCATCATAAAGGCTGAAGCACCACCGGGGACATCCTCATCCACAAATAAAATACGATTGGTTTTCTTCAGGGATTCCACAATCTCTTGGTTACGATCGAATGGGAGTAATGTTCGCACGTCAATGAGCTCAGCAGATATACCCACATCTTCTAATTCCGGCAGTACATCCTCACAAATATTGCAGGTCGATCCATATGAAACAATCGTAATATCCGTACCTTCGGATACCACATTGGGAATACCAAGAGGAACTGTGAATTCTCCAAGGTTTTCGGGCAGACCTTCTTTCAATCGATAGGCATTGAGCGGCTCAATCACCAGTGCCGGATCATCACCCTGAAGCAACGTATTATACATTCCAGCAGCTTCAGTTAAATTCCGTGGCACGCATACATGCACCCCTCTGATTCCATTAATAATCATTCCCATGGGCGATCCGGTATGCCAAATCCCCTCCAAGCGATGTCCGCGCGTTCGAACAATAAGCGGAGCCTTTTGTCCACCCATACTTCGATAGCGAACAGTGGCAAGGTCATCACTCAACCCCTGGAAACAGTAGAGCAGATAATCCAAATACTGAATTTCAGCGATGGGCCGAAGACCACGTAGTGCCATCCCAATACCCTGTCCGAGAATAGTAGCTTCACGAATACCGGTATCGCTGACGCGGAGCTTACCGTATTTATCCTGCATATTCTCGAGCCCCTTGTTTACGTCACCCAGCTTCCCGGTATCTTCACCGAAAACAAGCGTTTCAGGATATTTATCGAACAGCTTGTCAAAATTATCGCGCAGTACAACACGTCCGTCTACACTTTTGGGATCATCACTGTATACAGGTGGGTTTTCTTCTACATTTAGCGGAGACTGCTCACCTTCGCTGTATAAATAACTATCGTAGCGATAACTGTTGGCCTCTATGCTTTTTTCCAACCATTGCATCAGTTTTTTGCGCGAAGAAGTATTTTCATTCCTTGTCAATCGCAATGCTTTGCGAACTCCTGAAACGATATATTTTCGTAACGGTACAATAGGAGCCTTCATATCATTTATTACTTCCTTCAACTCCTCCGACTTGCTACTCTCAGAAGACAAACCTTCAATCAGCGTAGTAACTGTTTCAAGCTCTTCCTTTAGCTCTGATTTAAAAGACTTCCAAGCTGCTTTCTGGGCTTCTTTAACTTCTTCCTCAGCTTCTTTTTCAATGGTTTCAATCTCCTCTTTCGAAGCGATATCCTCTTGGATCATCCAGCTTCGGGTTTTGTTGAGGCAGCAATACTCTTCTTCCCATTCAAGGCGCTCATCAGACTTATAACGCTCATGTGATCCCGAAGTAGAATGTCCCTGCGGCTGTGTAACCTCGGTTACGTGAACCAACACCGGCACATGTTCTTCGCGGGCGATCTTTTCCGCTTTTTCATAAGTTTGCATGAGAGCAGGATAATCCCAGGCATTTACTTTCAGGATCTCGATACCCTCTTGCTCTTCCGTTCGCTGGAAGCCTTTAAGAACTTCAGAAATACTTTCTTTCGTTGTTTGATACTTCCGTGGTACAGAAATACCGTAGCCGTCATCCCAGACAGACATCACCATAGGAACCTGTAGAACACCCGCTGCATTGATGGTTTCCCAGAAAATGCCCTCAGAAGTACTCGCATCTCCAATAGTACCCCATGCAACTTCATTTCCTCCATCCGAAAACTTCTGGAACTCTTCTTTATCCAAAAGCGACTCATGATTGCGATATACTTTGGATGCTTCGGCTAAGCCGAGCAAGCGGGACATCTGTCCAGCAGTCGGGGAAAGGTCCGGAGATGTATTTTTCATCTCAGTAAGATTTTTCCAGCTGCCATCATCATTGAGACTACGTGTGCTAAAATGAGCATTCATCTGGCGTCCACCGGAGTGAGGCTCTTCCTCAACATTTGCATGTGCATAGAGCTGGGCAAAAAACTGCTGCACCGTAACCTGGTCGATTGCCATCATAAACGTTTGATCGCGGTAGTATCCGGCACGAAAATCTCCTTCTTTGAAATATTTAGCCATCGCAATCTGCGGCATCTCTTTACCATCACCGAAAATTCCAAACTTGGCTTTTCCGGTTAGTGTTTCTTTGCGGCCTAAATAAGAAGCTTCTCTACTTTTATAAGCTAATTTATAATCACGTAAAACCTCTTTCTTCTGCTCTTGAGAGTAAGAAATGTCTGAGGATTTCTTCTCTTTTTTAGTCTTTGTAGATGCCATAATATCCGTATTCAGTTAAAACTTTTGCAGCAGTATAAATTATATTTCAATAGCTAGATCTTAAAAAACTACTCCATAAAACCGCCCTTAGTCATTTTAATGGGATCTAATGCCTGATCCAACACTTCATCGCTCAAGTCTGTCATTTCACGCGCCACCTCTTTAACCGGACGACTTTCTGCAAAGGCCTTCTTCGCGATTTTTGCCGCTTTGTCGTATCCAATCAGCGGATTCAGAGCGGTTACCAGTACTGGATTTCGCCCAACCATATCAGCAACCCGTTCTTTATTAACATCCAATCTAGAAACAGACCGATCTGCCAGATTTTGCACGGCATTTCCTAAAATGTTGATAGACTCCAGTAAATTATGAGCAACAACCGGCAGCATAACATTCAGTTCAAAGTTACCTGATTGTCCCGCTACGGTGATAGCAGAATCGTTACCAATAACCTGGGCACAAACCATGGTAATAGATTCTTCGATTACGGGATTTATTTTACCTGGCATAATTGATGAGCCTGGTTGGAGTGCTTCAAGTTCAATTTCTCCAATTCCGCTGTTAGGACCGGAATTCATCCAACGAAGATCATTGCCAATTTTCATTAATCCGGTAGCAATCGTTTTTAATTGACTGCTTAATTCAACAGGCGCATCAACCGTTGCCTGTGCTTCAAAATGATTTTGGGCTTCCCTTAAATCGGCATCAACTTCTTTCGAAAGGGCTTTAGCCATCTCTCCCCCAAACTTCGGATTTGTATTCAATCCCGTTCCTACTGCAGTTCCTCCCTGAGGAAGTTCTGTTAGTCGTTCCAACGCTGATTCCAATCGTTCAACACCAAGCTCAAGCTGACGAGCATAGCCATTAAACTCCTGCTTGATTGTTACCGGCATGGCATCCATAAGATGCGTGCGACCGGTTTTAACGACATCAGCAAACTCTTCGCCCTTCTTCACAAAAGTTTCTTGCAGATGCTTGAGGGCGGGAATTAAATTATTCTCTACAGCTAATATCGCCGCAATACGAATTGAAGTAGGAATAACATCATTGGAACTCTGTCCATAGTTCACATGATCATTGGGATGAATTTCGGTATTAACATCATCTCTCTTAAGCTCATTCGCCCGTTTTGCTATAATTTCATTGGCGTTCATATTGGTTGATGTCCCCGACCCTGTCTGAAATATATCAATGGGGAAATCCTCGTCAAACTTTCCTTCTGCAACTTCCGATGCCGCTTTTTGAATAGCTTCCGCAACACCTTCTTCAAGTTCCCCCAATTCTGCATTAACTTTTGCAGCATTTTTCTTAACCAACCCAAGCGCTTCAATAAATCCCCGGCTAAATGGTATTCCACTTACCGGAAAGTTATCAACAGCACGCTGGGTTTGCGCGCCGTAATAAGCGTCCTTCGGAACTTTAACTTCTCCCATTGAATCGGTTTCAATACGATAATCACTCATAATACTCGATTTTTAGTCAAAAATTCTTTTCAATGCTACAGAAAGTACGTTCTGCACAGGCATTCAAAGGTAGGAAATTTTTCGGAAATTTCGGAGTTTTGGAAGGTAGTAAAATCAACTCCGTTTGGGAATACAGTAGGTTAGTACAGCAAAGAAGCTAAAGCTCCTTTGTATACATGCGGTAGGTCTTTTCAATATTTGCACCAAGCTTTTCAGCAACACGAATCATATTTTTATTGGATTCCAAAACCCAACTTAACTCAGACGAGTTATACCCAACTTCCCTACCGTTAATTATTGCTTCTTTATGAAGCAATGCATCTATTCCCTTGCCCTGATGTTCTGGTATAACACCCATCAAAGCTGTACGAAGTTGATTAATATTTCGACGATGCCAAAGCAATTTAAAAATCCCGGTCGGAAACAATGTTCCGTCAGTATGCTTTAAAGCCTGATTTAAATCCGGAAGAGCAATAGAAAAGGCAACCGGTTCTCCATCAACTTCAGCAATATGGGCTACCTTTGGATCCAAGATAAGTTTCAGATCATTGGCTAAATCTTCCAACTCTTCCTTAGAAAGCGGAATGAACCCCCAATTTTGGGACCAAGCCTGATTAAATATATTTCGGACAATTTCTACTTCTTGATCAAGATTTTTGGTATCAATCTCACGGATCTTGAGTTTAGGCAAGCGTCGGCGGACAATCTCCTCGGCTCGATAAATCCGATCAAGTGTTACGTTGGCCTGCGTGACGCGAAAAGCATACAAATCCATCTCCTTTTCAAGTCCCGCAGAGGTAATTAGGTTATTATAATAAGGTTTATGGTACGGCATCATAAAACTGGGGTCGTATTCAAACCCATCGATTAAAATACCAATCTCATCCATCATACTCGGATTTGCAGGCCCCAAAACATCCGTATGTCCACGCTGCTTTAGCCAGTCGCCGGCAACTTTAAACAAAAGGTTTGCTACCGACTGATCATTAATACACTCGAAGAATCCAAAAAAACCAGTCTTGTTATTGTGATGTTCGTTGTAGCGACGGTCTTGTATAGCAGCTATTCTTCCACAGGGTTCACCATCCTGCTCTGCTAAGAACAAGGCAATATCAGCATTGTTGTAAAACGGATTTTTTTCCGTATCAATGAGCTTTTTCTGCTCCATTTTCAATGGAGGAATCCAGTTCTCATCTTCAGAATAATGCTGGTAAGGAAATTCTATAAACTGCTTACGCTCATCTTTCGTAGTTGCAAGCGTAATGCCATTTATTCGCTGAGTGGTTTTCACAACTTAATCCATTTCGAGAAGTGAGTGGCCGTTCTGATCAATAATACCCTGTTCAATACCCACTTTACGGAAGGCTTCGAGTATTCGATCCAAATGCTCATCAGTATGAGTAGCCATATAACTGGTACGGACCAGTGACTGACCGCGTGGTACTCCGGGAGGAACTACTGCATTTACATAAACACCCGCTTCAAAAAGACCTTTCCAAAACTTGAAGCAGTCCATCATTTCACCGATTACCACAGGGATAATGGGTGTTTGACTGCTCCAGACATTAAAGCCCATATCGCGAAGCGAATCCCGCATATAATTAGAAATCTCGTCCAATCGCTCCAGACGCCAGGTTTCGTCCTTCAAAATTTCAAGGGCTTTAAGGACTGTTGCCACGTTGGCGGGAGGCATAGACGCACTAAAAATATGGGCGGGTGAATTGTGTCTGATATATTCAATAACTTCATGGTCACCAACCAAAAATCCACCAAGTGAGGCAAATGATTTTGAAAACGTTCCACTAACTAAGTCGACCTCATCCAGCAAATCAAATGTAGATGCCGAACCACGTCCACCTTCACCGATCACCCCAATGGCATGGGCATCATCGAGATATAAACGAGCATCAAATTTTTTCTTCAATCGTACGAGCTCCGGAACGTTTGCAATAGTTCCCGACATCGAAAATACACCGTCACTAACAATGATTTTGCCGGCATTTTCGTCAGCCCTTTCCATCAACATTTCCAGCTGCTCCATATCATTGTGCTGAAAACGCATTGTCTTGGCATTGGAAACAAGGGTCCCCGTTACAATACAGGCATGATTATCTTTGTCCGAAAAGATTACATCCTTACGACCTGCAATAGTCTGAATTGCACCTTCATTGGTTTGGTACCCTGTGCTAAACAATACACAGGAATCCTTGCGCATAAACTCTGCTAATTTCTCTTCAAGCTCAATATGCAAATCAAGCGTTCCATTCAAATACCGGGAACCTGTACATCCTGTTCCATAAACTTTCAAAACATCGGTAGCAGCTTCAATAACACGGGGATCATTTGTCAATCCCAAGTAGTTATTGGAACCGGCCATAATTACTTCACGACCGTCTATCTGTACCGTTGTACCGTCGGTTGCTTGAAGGGGCTTGAAATAGGGATAAAGTCCCTCGGCTTTAATTTCCTCGGCTTTGGTAAAATCGTAAGCCTTGGCAAAAATATCGTTTGATTTTACATCTGATTTAGAATCAGCCATTCGTTCCATTTTTCGGCTTTTAAAAAAGTGCTTATCGTTGCAAATATACTTCCATATTAACCATCAATCAAATTATCAATAAGATAATATTAATTCGGGTACCGGTCGGTATATCTGTTGATTATAGTTTGAAAAAAGTCAATATACTGATGTGCTACATGCTTCCAGCTAAATTGCTCCTGCACATAAGTACGCGTTTGCTTTGAAAATTGTTCCAAATTATTAGAAAGAATACCTTTAATAGCTTTCGCAAATTTATCGGCATCACGAGTTGGCACGCGGTAACCATTTTTACCTGAAGCAATTACATCCTTTATGCCCTCAAGGTCAGCAGCTACTGCAGGAGTATATGCCATATTCGCTTCCAGCAAAACGATACCAAAACCTTCCATATCGCCTTCTACCGGAATGTTAGGCATCACAAAAAGGTCAGCTGCTGCATATGCCTGACTCAATACTTCATCAGGTTGACGTCCTAATAAGAAAATACGGTCTTCACATTCTGATTGATCAACTGCCTCTTCAATATTGTCAAACTCCGGACCATCCCCCACCGTTACATAAACAATGTTATCTTCCAGTTTGGGCATAACTTCACGTACAAACCACTCATGACCCTTACGTTTAACTTTTCGACCAACCGTAAGGAGCATAAATTTATTCTCCAATGGAATACGAAAGTTCTGCTGGATTCGATTACGGGATTCTTGTTTGGGCGGAAAATTGTTCAGCTTTTTGAAGTCAAATCCGTTCGGCAATGCCACTCCCTTTTCGGGATCCATTCCCCGCTTAATACATTCTTCACGCGTAGCACGGGAAACAGAAATCACGCCATCCAGACTTTTAAAAACTTTGGGAACAAACCACTGGTAAATGCTAACCGGCAAGGTAACATCACGTCCGTGATTAATCGTAATCATGGGTACAGAAATCTTACTGCGAATAAAATAAGCCAGGCTTGCAGTCACCATAGATGAAAATACCACTACATCTGCATTGCATTCACGGACTCTATGGGGTAATTCAAACAGGTTTCTAAACAGAAAACCGGCCGTACGTAATGCTATCTTGCCATCTTCAGAAACATTAATTGTTTCGGGAATAACTTCTACATTATCTTTTTTCTTGAGTTCATTGATCAACTGCTGACTTACCCGTTGCATGCCACCTACATTTTCAAGAATTTCTCCCTTTGGCGGATGGGTATGAGAAACGTATAAAATTCGCACGATAAGAATGGTTAAACTAAAATTTGAGGGCAGGACGAGGTTCGTTGAGCGCTTCCCGGTAATCCTCTAACAACTTGTTGTTTACATTTTCCCAGGAGTAGGCCAAGGCTTTTTGGCGCGCTGCTTTACTCATCTCCTCCCAAAGCTTTTCATCTGTTATAAGATCAGCCACACGTTGTGCAAATCCCTGGGTATCACGGGGAGCAGCTAAAAATCCATTAACACCCGATTCAACCAGCGAGCGACTTCCTGTGGCATCGGCCACAACACAGGGCAACCCACTCGACATCGCCTCAAGCGTTACATTTCCAAAGGTTTCCGTTTCTGATGGAAACAGAAATATACCACTGCTGGCATAAGCGCGACTCAACTCATCTCCGGTAATAAATCCGGTGAAATGGGCTTCCGGCAACATGTGCTCGAGCTCTTTTTTTGCCGGTCCATCTCCCACTATCATCGCCCTAATATTGGAATAATCTTGCTGCAGGCGCTTTACCGTATCAACAAAAGTCTGGAGATTCTTTTCCCAAACCAATCGAGAAACAAACGTTACAATTTTATCGGAATCATCAAATCCAACCGACCGACGCCATTCCATATCCCGAAAGTCAGGATTAAACTGATCAGTATTTACGCCGCGTGCCCAAATTCGAATACCATCGTTGATACCTTCTTCATTAAGTTCATTGGCCATAGAAGGCGAAGGCACATAGATATGTTTGCACTGACTGTAAAACCAACCGATATATTTCCAGCCCAGAACTTCCAGCATATCCAGATTGTAATACTTCAGATAACTGGTAAAATGAGTATGATAGGAGGCTACAAGCTGAATATTATTAGCCTGTGCCCACCGCATGGCACGAAATCCCAAGACATCGGGGGTGGCCAAATGAATAAGTGTAGGTTCGAATTCTCGAAGTCTCCGCTGAGCTTTTTCAGGAAATCCGACGGTAATACGATATTCAGATCGTCCTGGAACCGGAACAGATGGGACAGACACAAATTCTCCTTCATGGTCAATAGCCGGCTCGTCAACAGTGGGGCCAAATACAATTACCGGGATTCCTTTTTCTTCCAAAAACCCAACCAGCCTATTCAGAGTCAACGAAACACCATCCTGAATATGGTTATAATTCCCGGTAAAAATGGCAACTCTAAGTTCTTTCATAAATTTTCCAATACATCTTTGATATTTGTATCTTAATAACTGTTTTAAACTTGAGATGTTTTGACGATCACAGTTTAATTTAGGCCCCAAATATACAAAATTTGATGAAAGCCTTCGTAACCGGCGGCACAGGTTTTATTGGAAGTCATCTTGCCGATGCGTTAATTGATTCTGACGACTACTCTGAGGTACGATGCCTTATTCGTAATAATGAGAAGTGGCTAAAGGATAAGGATTTTACTCGTGTGCACGGTGACCTTGATGACCTCCCCGTGCTCAAGAAGGCCGTCAAAGATGTAGATGTGATCTTTCATATTGCCGGGCGCGTAAAAGCGCCCACATATGATGAACTTAGGCATGCCAATGTTGATGCAACCGAAAATCTTCTTCGCATCGCTCAAAAAGAAGGCGTTCCCAAAGTTATTGTGCTCTCATCCCTGGCTGCAGCCGGCCCCAGCGAAGACGGCCCCGTAACCGAAGAAAGGTCGATGAATCCTATCAGTAATTATGGGAAATCCAAGAAAGAAATGGAGGAAGTAATCCACAAGGTATCAAATGATACTACCTCTATCACCATTTTGCGTCCACCCGCTGTTTATGGCCCGCGCGAAGATCAAATTTACAGTTTCTTCAAAATGGTTAATAAACGCATATGTCCGATTATCGGCGATGGCAAACATCCTAAAATATCAATGATATATGTAGGGGATGTGATTAATGGCATTTTTAAAGCGGTAGACCAAACCGCTAAAGGGGTTCACACGTATTTCATATCCGGACCGGAAATCTACACTTGGAATCAGATTCGTGGAACTACTTCTAAAGTATTAGGTAAAAAAACGTTACCCATTTATGTAAAGCCCAAACTTGTAAAAACCATCGCGGGCACTGTTGAAAAAGCTGCATCATTTTTTGGAGTTTATCCCGTTCTTAACAAGGAAAAAGCAAAAGAATTAATATTAGAATGGACGTGCTCTCATGAAAAAGCACACCGTGAGCTTGGTTATACCCCGCAATATTCACTGGGCGAAGGAATTTCGCGCACGATCCATTGGTATCAAAAACATCATTGGCTATAATTCTATGAAGAACAAACTATTCACTTTTTTTGTCGGCTTATTGTTTTGCATTACCATAAATGTGCAGGCGCAACCGACCCTACAAAAAGACTTCTCTTATGTATTAGAAATCCCTTCAACAATAACAGTAGGCAGTTCAGCTGCTCATGTTTATGTTTTGTCTGACAGTGAAGGAATGGCCGTATTTCGTACACAGCAAGACACGCTGCAATGGCTATATTCATCTACCGGCATGGAACAACGGGGCCATACTATGACGGCTGATATTCGCTTCGCTTATCTGTGGGGCGATAGCCGGCGCCTAACAGTTCTGGAACCCACTTCGGTCTTGGGGGTCTACTCCTCTACCCTTTTACCTGCCAATCCCCGCGATGCTGAACGAATTGACAACAATCTTTATGTGGCACTTGGGGAGAAAGGGCTGGGAAAGCTTTCACTGCGTACACCTGCTGCAGTGGACTCTACTATGGATTATATTGAACGTTCTCGCTTAAGTCGCGAAAATATTATTGACCTTGAGGCCTCAAATGATCAGCTTTTTGCCCTTTCATCCAGCCAGAAACTCTATCATTTTAATTATGAGGATGAACAACTGATACTGACCAAAGAACTGAAACTCTCTGAAAGTATCAGTAAAATATTTTTAATTGATAACACTGTATATAGTTCAGATGAACGGGGCGATATATACGAACTTGACAGCTCAGGAAATACATCTAAACTCGGTAACATCAACGAATCTGTAGTTAAAATAGCGTCTTGGAAAAGCTGGCTCATCATTCGGGGGAACTCTAACAGAGTTTGGACTTCCTATCAGAACAGGAGCCCTGAATTATGGAAAGAGGACAAAGATGCCGGAAACTATTTTACTGTAACAAATGATGATCTATGGATTTCTGAATACAACAAGCTTAGCCGTATAATAACATCTGTGCCCGGAGGCTCTGACGATGATGTAAGTACAGAATCAAGTGAAATATATTCCGGCGAACTTACATTGAAAAGCATTTCAAACCAGGTAGCTCCCCATACCAAGCCACTTTTATTTCCCATCAGGTTTGAACAGGATATTCCTGCTAATGCCGTTCAGATTTCATATCAATCTAACAGTATATCTCATGCCGAAATACGGGGACAGAGTTTTTACTGGCAGCCCACAGCTGATGATGTTGGCAATCATCGCGTTAAAATCATTGCATCAACTAACAGCGGAAAAATGGACAGTGCCATAGTAGATGTTGAAATAACCTCTTTCAACTCACCTCCGAGATTTGCCCCGATACGAACGATAAGTATCCCTATAAACGAGGAATTTTCTCTACCTATCAAAGCAACTGATCCTGACGGGAGCGACAAAGAACTGATTCGGTACCTCGGAGTAGATTTACCTGAGGGTGCTTCTATTGATGAAAAAACAGGCGCGTTTACATGGACTCCAACCCCGCGTCAAATAGGTGAAAATGAATTCCGTGTCATTGCAACCGATCAATATGGAGCGGCAAAATCGATTGACATCACTATCAATGTGGTTGAAAATCCCCGAAATGATCAAACCGAAAATTAACGCAGATCACTTTAACTTTTAGGAAGTAAAAACATTGAATAAGGGTAGATTTCAAAACCTTTTGTTGGATTGGTATGATCAAAACAAGCGTAATATGCCCTGGCGCGATTGTGGGGATCCTTACAAAATATGGGTTTCTGAGATTATGCTCCAACAGACCCGCGTTGATCAGGCCACACCCTACTTTAAACGATTTATGGAGCACTTTCCCACAGTTTACGACCTGGCTAATGCCGACCAACAAGAAGTACTCAAAGTCTGGGAGGGACTCGGTTATTACAGCAGGGCGCGACACCTACATGCTGCAGCAAAGCTTGTTGTGAATGAATTTGACGGCAACGTACCGGATAATTGGGATGATATTACTGAACTCAAAGGCGTGGGACCTTATACCGCTTCGGCTGTGCTAAGTATTGCCTTTCAGAAGAAACATGCCGTTGTGGATGGAAATGTTACTCGCGTGCTCAGCCGCTATTTGGGAATTGAAGAGGATGTACGCAGTTCATCTACAAAAAATACTATTCAAGATGCGGCAGATGAGCTCATCTCTGATGAACGACCCGGTGATTTTAATCAAGCTGTTATGGAATTGGGTGCAACCATCTGTACCCCATCAAACCCAGACTGTGAACAATGCCCCATCCAAGCCAATTGCGTAGCCTATAAAACGGCTAAAACTGACGAAATTCCTTACAAATCATCTGCCAAAAAACGTCCTCACCATCATATTGGCGTAGGTATTGTGATGAATGACGATGAAGAAGTTCTCATTGCACTGCGACCTGAGGATGCTATGCTGGGGGGCATGTGGGAATTCCCCGGCGGAAAACAGGAAGAGGATGAGGATATGAAAGATACTGTAAGACGGGAGCTTAAAGAAGAGTTGGATATTGATATCTCTATTAAGAAACCGTTTATGAAACTCGATCATGCCTATTCCCATTTTAAAATTACGCTGCATGCCTATTTATGTGAGTTGGCGGATGGAATCCCCAAACCTAAATCAAGCCAGGAAATCCGTTGGATTACAATTAATGAACTCCAGGATTATCCCTTTCCCAAAGCAAATCGCAAGCTTACCGAAAAGCTGATGAATCTTAATAAAGGACAGCAACAGCTGGAAATTTAGACTCATGTCATCATAAACTCGTTTTAAGATTTTTCATCTCTTACTTTTTGATGCTGAACCAAAGCTTGTCCCGGCACCTCGGGATTCAGTATGACACTATATTTATCAGATAAACACAATCCTATAAATGCCGCCCGAGCTTACTAAACGATCTCCAAAAGAAATTAAAGAGCTACAATCTTTCCTGGATACATGGGTAGAAAAAGTCGAACAGCCCCAGTATATCGATGATGACCCCGTATTATTTATGCACGCCTTTAATCAGAAAGAAGATCAACTTCTGGCAGGATTTTTTGCAGCAACAATGGCGTGGGGGCGTCGTGATGTAGTTATTCGGAAAGTACGTGATTTTTTGGACCGCATGGATAATCGTCCCGCCGACTTCATCACTAACTTTTCTGATCGTGATGCGCAACGTTTTGAGGGGTTTAAACATCGAACCTTCAAGCCTGTTGACATGAAATGGCTGGTGAAAATATTGCAATCCATTTTATTAAAATACGATTCTTTTGAGCGTTTTTGGGGGGACTGCCATCAAAAAGCAACTGAAAACCAGCGCCCGCTGATGTCCGTTTTTCACGAGCAGTTCTTTGCCCAGCATCCCGAAGCACCACAGCGTACCCGCAAGCACGTATCCAATGCCGACAAAAAAAGCTCCTGCAAGCGACTTTATTTATTTCTGCGGTGGGCACTCCGTAATAACAGCCCCGTTGACTTGGGAGTGATGGATTTTATGCCTCAATCACAATTAATGATCCCTCTCGACGTCCACGTAGCTCGCCAAGCCCGGGCACTCGGTCTTCTTTCCCGAACATACAACGACTGGTGGGCCGTGCAAGAACTCACCGAAGCACTTCGCTTGTTGGATCCCAAAGATCCTGCCAAATACGACTATGCACTTTTTGGTTTAGGTGTAAACCAAGATCAAATCCCCCAAGAGTTTATTAAAAACCCGACAATGCTGGATTAAACTTTTGCACTCCTTAAAATTTTTGTACTCTTATTTTTAATGTGTAACTGAAGCTACTTGCTCCAGCCTAAAACATCATCAATATGAGATTTGTAAAAGCTACTATCATACCCCTCCTATTTTTTATCCTTTTATCAACTACAACGAATACCCAAGCTCAAACAACCTATGAAGATAAGCCGGGATTTTTTACGCCCGTTATAGAATCTCTTTATCTGCAAGGGGGTATTTTTGAAGATACACAGCTTATTGGCCCTGCTGTAGGATATCGGTTTAATAACCAATATGATATAAGTCTGCACGCCGAACTTCTATTTTCCAAGCTGAAATATCGCAGCATAAATAATCCAACGTTATCGATCCTAAACCTAGGCGTAACAGCCGGAAAAACCAATCGTTGGACTAAAAGCTTGCTGCTCCGAAATGAGCTATCTATTTATCATAGCCTCAATTTAAATCTTGAAAACCATCAGGGATTAACTGATCCTGCCTTAACATCAATACTTGGCGTATCATCACTATATAAATCATTTCGCATTTCTGATGATATTACGTTCATGCCCAATGTGGGTGTTTTAGCAGGGCTCGGCGATTATCAACCACCGGTCTCGTCCGGAAACTTACGTCAGGGATTTGACGGGTTTGTCGCCGGTCCACAGTTGGGATTAGATACCAAATTTAGCCTCGGGACTTCTTTTTCCATTACTCTCAAACCACTATATAGACTTCGATATAATTTCAAGTACGAACAGTCAGGAGGCACGCTCACTTTAAATGTGATCTTTAACCTTTAGTACCAATGCGGCTATTCGTCCTCTCTTTTATTTTTTTGATAGGTTTCAACTGCCTGCAGGCGCAAGTCGTTGAAGATGATATGATACCCAATGCCAGTTTCGGGATTCATCTCAATGGCCACCATAATTTTCAGCTCAATAGTGTTAGCCAAGGTTACACTCAATCCCAAGGTATTAGTTTGTCGATTTACGATTATGATCAATATCCAATTGGTATTGACTTTATACTTTTTAGGGGATTTCACTCATCCGTAGACTTTTTATATGGATTCAATATTATTCGCGCCTTCATAAACAATGATCGCTACCGCCTTAAGGGTGGAATCGGCTTAAATCGTTTTGCAGTCAATGACTACAAACGGGAATATGAGGTGGTCGGCGGAAAAATCGAAGACCAATTCCCGGATTCTATTAAACCTTATCTTGAACTTGAATGGCAATTTACACCGCTGATATCACTCCGTGCTACTACAGGGTATAGACTATCTAATGGCAATTTTGGTACCGTCACGGAAATAGTAGACCGATATCCGAATGGTGAACCCAAGCGCGTTAACGTTTCAAATGATTTCAGATGGTATGGCTCTGGCTGGGAATTTGGAATAGGAATAGACATCCAACTTTATTAGAAATGATACACGATTTTTCTTTGTTATAAATATGTACATTTACAAAAGAATCCTTATATTTCGCGTCCGAGAATTGAAAGTAAAACAATTTACATTATATGGTTGGAGTTAAAGTAAAAGATAACGAAAGCATTGACAGAGCCGTTAACCGGTTCAAAAAACTGGTTGCACGTTCACGAATTCTCAACGAATACAAAGAGAATCAACAGTATACCAAGCCTTCGAAAGAACGTCGTGAGGCATTGAAGAAAAGCATTCGTGAACAACGCAGAAGAGAGCGAAACCAGTACTAAAATATTACTTGATCTGAAAAAGGCTCTTTAGTTTGATACTAAAGGGCTTTTTTTATCGCTGATGAGATATTGGCAACCCCGCTGGTTTTGAGATCACTATTATCCTGTACAGTATTAGATTTGGGAATAATGGCATGGCCAAATCCCAGTTTATTGATTTCGGTAAGGCGGTGATCAATTTTATTTACTGTACGAACTTCTCCTCCCAGTCCCACTTCACCTAAAAATGCAACTTTATTAGAAATCGGCTTATCCAAAAAGCTTGATACTAATGCCAGAGTTACCCCTAAATCAGCAGCAGGATCGTTCACTTTTAATCCCCCCGCTATATTTAGGTATACATCCTGACCAGAAAACTGATAGCCCCCACGTTTTTCCAACACTGCCAATAACAACGATAGGCGTCGATGGTCAAAGCCTGTAGCCGTGCGCTGTGGTGTTCCATAGTTGCTGGGCGTTACCAATGCCTGCACCTCAACCAAGAGCGGACGTGAACCCTCGATCGAGCAAATGACAGCGTTCCCACTTACCTTGCTGTTATACTCAGAAAGAAACAGCTGAGAGGGATTTAACACATCTTCCAGCCCAGATTCTTTCATTTCAAAAACCCCGACTTCTTGTGCCGGTCCAAATCGGTTTTTTATACTGCGTAGCATTCGATAATTGTAATTGCTGTCGCCTTCAAATTGCAACACGGTATCTACCATATGCTCCAGCACGCGGGGACCGGCAATAGTCCCCTCCTTCGTTACGTGTCCAATGACTAACGTGGTTATATCTTGCTTTTTAGCCAGCTGCTGCAACAGCGCCGCACACTCCTTAACCTGCTGAATGCTTCCGGCCATACTTGTTAACTCTGTACGATATACCGTCTGAATAGAATCAACAACTAACAGATCGGGATCAAGTTTCTGTGCTTGTTTAAGCACTTTATTAATGTCCGTTTCTGTATAAATGTAGAAGTTATCTGAACTTACTCCCAAGCGTTTTGCGCGCTGCTTAATTTGTCCCGCGGATTCTTCTCCCGCACAGTAAAGTATTTCTAAATCCGGACGTGCCTTCCCAATCTGCAAGGTAAGCGTACTTTTTCCTATCCCCGGATCGCCGCCAATCAATACAAAAGAACCGGAAACAAATCCCCCACCAAGTACCCGATCAAATTCCTGGATATTACTCAAAAACCGTTCTTGAGAATCCATATCAATTTCTTCGAGCTTTTGCGGCGGCTGGGAATCCTCAATCCCATCAACCTTACCTTTATGTTCCTTCTCGGACTTGGTCTTCCGTTCTACCTTGAATTCCTTAAACGTATGCCAAGCGCCGCAATTGGGACAGTTCCCCAACCATTTGGTAGAAGTGTGTCCACAATCTCCACAAACATATTGTATCCGATCTTTAGGCATAAATACTCGTTATTTTAGGATGGTAAATCGCTCTCAATCTTTTCTTCGGCAGCCTCATCACTCAAAGTATCTACCATGGAACGGTTGATATACCAGGTCGTGGCCATCATTCCCAATCCAATACTTATATAATAACTGATCACCCGCCAGGCAAAAACGGCTAATCCAATAAAGGCTTTTCGATCCATAAGCGGACCTTGAAAAATTGCAAACAGTCCCTCTACCCCACCACTACCGCCCGGAGTAGGCATTATAAGAAAGGCCAGATTCATAGCCAGGCTGCGCAAAACTGACAAGATAACATCAGCCGGGAGTAAACTCAGTACTACAATTGTCGGCAGGGCAATTCGACATAACCACGACATTGTAGATAGAAAAAATGCTTTGAACAGAAAGCTCTTGGGTTTCTTCCGAAGCTCGTGTGCATACTCAACCAAATTATCAACTTCACCGGCCACAGTATCTTTCCAACGTCGCAAAAAGGGAAGTTTAAATAACCAGTATACAACTTTGCGAATAGCATTGGGATTTTTCAATACACCGTAAGCCATCAGGCCAGCATAACTTAGCAAGCCCACATATAGTAACATCATAGACGCATGGCCGATGAACCCTGTATTGTTGGGAACTACCTCAAAGAAAAGACCTGAAACCAGCAAAATTGGGACAGCCATTGCAAACCAAAGCTGATCTAAAAGCAGGCTATAAAGCATGATGGCTGTAGATTGCCCAAAATTAAATCCCTCTTTAGTCAATGCATAAGTCGCCATGGGAGCACCACCGACTACCGATGGGGTAATTGAGGATGTAAAATCCCAGCTCAACATTACCCTGAAAGATGCCACCCAATCCAGCGCTTTCTCTGATAAATACCTGATCTTTGCAGCTGAAAACCCCAATCGCATAAAAGAAACTACTATCGCAATAAAAATACCCGGAAGTCGCTTCGCCTTAAGATGCGTTAATACTCCGGGTGTGTATGTTAGCCAAATGACAAATGCCATTGTGGCTACACTTAATCCAATAGAAATAAAGAGATATTTTTTGGAAAAATATCTCTTTGGATCCTCTTGTATTTGTTCTTCTTTCTTTGACAAAAAAGTAGGTCTACAGTAATTAAATAGTATCTATTTAACGTAGGGATTTGGTATAAATCAATGAAAAATACATGAGATACACCACAAAACGAATAAAACGATTTCACTTCATAAAAAAGGCCTTATGGAGAACTCCATAAGGCCTTAAAAGTTAGGATACTTATTATGCTACCGTAATATCGTCATCAAGGTAAACATCCTGGATGAAGTTCAGCAGTTGAATGCCCTCTTCCATAGGACGCTGAAATGCCTTACGCCCACTGATTAAGCCCATGCCACCGGCACGTTTATTAATCACAGCTGTACGTACAGCCTGGGCAAAATCATTTTTGCCGGAAGAACCGCCCGAGTTAATCAATCCCGCACGCCCCATGTAATCATTAGCTACTTGGTAACGAGTCAAGTCGATGGGGTGGTCACTGGAGAGCTCGTCATAAATATCCTCATCCAACTTTCCATACGAAGAATCGCCCATATTAAGCGCCTTGTATCCTCCATTAGTGGTTGGCTGTTTCTGCTTGATGATATCAGCCTGAATAGTAACACCCAAGTGATTCGCCTGACCGGTAAGATCTGCCGCAGCATGGTAATCTTCACCATCTACTTTAAATGCAGAATTCCGAGTATAACACCAGAGAATAGTAGCCATTCCCAGTTCATGCGCCCGCTCAAATGCTTTCGCCACTTCCTGAATTTGCCGGCTTGATTCTTGAGATCCGAAGTAAATAGTTGCTCCAACAGCAACAGCACCCATATCAAAGGCACGTTCTACCGACCCAAACATAATCTGATTGTACTCATTGGGATAGGTCATCAACTCGTTGTGATTGATCTTAACAATAAATGGAATCTTATGAGCATATTTGCGCGCCACAGATCCCAACACTCCAAAAGTGGATGCCACACCATTGCATCCACCTTCAATAGCAAGTTGAACAATTTTTTCCGGATCAAAATAATCGGGATTAGGTGCAAAAGACGCTCCGCCCGAGTGCTCAACACCCTGATCAACAGGTAAAATGGACAAGTATCCTGTTCCCCCCAATCGACCATTATCCAACAATGTTTGCAAACTTCGCAATACACGCGGATTTCGATCAGATCCTCCCAGCATATCATCGACATATGTTGGGCTGGGTAAATGCAATTTATCTTTTGGAATCGTTTCACATTCGTGTGTCAGCAGATCTTCCGCTTCATCACCAAGTAATTCTTCAATACTTTTCTTTGCTAAAGCCATAGCGTAGCTCCCGGGTTTAACTAAAATTATTTCGTTTTAAAAGGTAATTAATATAAGTGATTCAACAGGAAATGACTAGTCAACAATAAAACAATATCGTTGATCAAACTGTGAATTACCGCTATCGATGTTCAGCTAAAAAATCAATATCTTTATTAGTCATTAGAAGAAAACAAATAAGCAATTGTATGAAAATAGGTGATATAGATCTCGGTAATAAACCCATTTTACTTGCTCCGATGGAAGATGTGACGGATTCTCCATTTCGTACTATCTGCCGCCGCAAGGGGGCTTCTGTGGTATATACCGAATTTATCAGTTCAGAAGCCATTGTCCGAGACAACGATCAAGCCCTGCACAAAATGGATTTCACTGAAGAACAACGTCCATTTGGCGTACAAATTTTTGGCGGACGGGAAGAAGCGATGGAAGATGCTGCCCAAACAGCCGAAAAAGAAAATCCTGATATCATTGACATCAATTTTGGATGTCCTGTTTATAAGATTGCAAAAAAAGGAGCGGGTGCAGGATGCCTGCGTGATCTCGACATGATGCAGCGCATGGCCGCCAGTGTTGTTGATGCAGTTGGTGATGTTCCGGTAACCGCCAAGACCCGTCTTGGCTGGGATGATCAAACCATTAAAATCCGCGAAGTTGCTCTGCGCCTGCAATCTGTTGGCATCAAAGCTCTTGCCATACACGCCCGAACTCGCAGTCAAAAATATAAAGGCGACGCCCGCTGGGATTATCTGAAGTATGTAAAAGAAACACCCGGTCTCGAAATTCCCATTATTGGCAATGGTGATGTTACTTCACCCGAAGACGCCAAGCGTATGTTTGACGAAACCGGTGTTGACGGGGTAATGATTGGCCGCGGCGCTATCGGCAATCCCTGGATTTTCGAACGTACGCGCCACTATATTGAGACCGGTGAATTACTCCCCGAACCTACAATCGAGGATCGCATAGACCTCTGCGCGGAACAGCTGAGGCGATCAGTTGATCATCATGGTGAGCGGTACGGTGTTATAATTATGAAAAAACATTACGGCCAATATCTGAAAGGAATCCGTAACAGCCGTCAACTGCGTGCCGAAATTATGAAAGAGTCTGAGATGGATCCCATCATAGATTTACTCATGAACTTTAAAGAACAGGAAATGTTCGCAGTGGCATCATAACCTCTCTTTGATAACACTCACAGTATTAACTTAGCATTTCACGTAGCATGCGAGCACTTTCTATGGCATTGCCACCCGGATTGTTAAAATAAATCTGTGCTGTCCTTCCTTTGTCGAGCTGCTTTTGTACAATCTTGGCCCAAGGCTCTAAATCCGACTTTTTGTAATTGTATCGATACCCCATAAGTCCGTGAAATCTGATATAAATAACGTCTGCTGTAGGTATACAATCGTTCGGGAATTCACCTGAACTCTGCCACACAATAGCTGCATTTTTATCTGCAAGCATATCATATACTTCCTCATCTAACCATGAAGTATGTCTAAACTCAAAAGCGAACTTCTGATCTTCTGGAAGTTTCTGCAAGAATTTATCAAGGCGTTCAGCATTCTTCTTAAAACTGGGTGGAAATTGCCAAAAAACAGTTTTAAGGGATTCTCCCAACCGACGGACGCGACTTAAATATTGATTTAAAGCATCATCAATATCTTTCATCTTATTGTAGTGTGTAATCCGCCGATGACCTTTTACGGAAAAACGAAAATTGGCAATAGCTGTTTCTTTCCAATTGTCAACTGCATTTTCTGTAGGGATATTATAATAGGTTGCATTAACCTCTACAGAGTTAAACTGCTGTGTATAATACTCAAGGTAATCTTTTTGCGAAACATCCTCCGGATAAAAGTCGCCCCAATTTTTATACGACCAACCGCTTGTTCCAATCCACAAATCTGTCATAATTACCGTGAAAGTTCAGGAATCTATTTGAAAATGTAATCCAATGGAAAAGAATAGTGGCTCGTAATCAAAAGTAACCTCATCCTGCAGCAATCTTGCAACTCCCAACTGCGATTCAACTTTAACATTTTTCCAACCTAATCTGGCAAATACAGCCGGCTCCAAAAATGTTCCGGACTCCGTTTCTCCCAAACTCATACCGGAAGTTTCAAACTCTGAAAAGGTCACCTGAGATAAACGTAATAGCAATCCTGTTTCAACGACTGAAGTTTCCAATCCAATATTTGTTTGAGCAAACACTTTGTTATAACTGCCTTCCGCTCGTACCTCATTAGGACCAAAAACATCATACTGATCAACCGCTTCTGCTTTTCCTAACCCAATACCGCCAAGGGCTTCAAAGCGCCCGATATCTCCGATAGGGTGAAAATATATTGCGCCAAATTCTCCATATCGATGCTTGTGGTAATCCTCTTCAGTGTCATTGGTTGTTTCATCAGTTTTAAACGATGCAGATCCAAAGATACCGACATGATCAAACATCGAATAAGCTAATTGTATATCACCGCCGTTGGTACCGGCATGTGCGGCACCGTGTAGTTCCCCTTGTTCCTCCATCAGATTAGTTTGGCGGGCATTAGGTACATACACCGGTGCACAAGAAGCCAATATCACTATAGCAGCTAATAATAAAACTGAAAGTTTTACATCCCACATAAATCCCCCATTCCATTTTGCTGTGATTGCTAATAGTCAAAATACCATTAGCCAGCCAAATTTCAACTCTCCAAGGTCAGTCCATGAATTAAATGAATCAAATGGGCTTCTCATTCGTATAGTGGGAAGCAACATTCCAATAAAACAAAGCCATATGTTTAACCGATTCCTTCGTCTGCTTACAGTGGGCATCAACGCTTATAGCTTCTACTCCAACCCAGTCCGCTTTTTCGCAACACTTTTTAGTTTACTCCTAATCCCCTATCTGACTTATATTTTATGGGGCAGCATACTCGTAATAATACTGGCAATACTGGGAGCCTACTTTTTATACAAAGTAATCCAAACTTCCCTCCAAAATAGATCAACCTATCACTGATCGTTACCCTGATTCAGTGTTTCACTATTTTTGACGAGCTCAATTGGCAGTGGCTTGGATTCTGAGCCCGTATAAAAAGAGACGTGCGGAAACGGAATTTCGATTCCTTCTTCATCAAACCGTTTTTTTATCTCTTCCTGTATAGAATTTTTTAAAAATATCCACTCATCAACGGGAGCCCATATTCTAAAATCCAGATCGATAGAAGAAGTACCAAATGCCTCAAAAATAATCTGCGGCTCCGGCTCGCTAAGTGAATGCTTATTCTTTTCGGCTACATCCAGCAAGATCTCACGCACTTTTTCTATATCCTCCTTATAAGCTACTGAGACCTTTGCATTAAATCGACGAATCGGGAACCGAGTCAAGTTAATAACCTCTGTCTTAATGATGGTCTCATTAGGGATACGCACAAACATATTGTCAAAAGTGCGAAGCTTCACTGATAGCACATCAATAGACATGACAATACCTATAGTGCCCCCAACATTAATAATATCATCTACCTTGAACGGTTGTTCTGCAATCAGGAATAAACCACTTATAATATTTGAAACGCTCGTCTGCGAGGCAAAACCAAGAGCTACCCCTACAATTCCCGCACCGGCAAGCAGCGGAGCCAGGCTGATGCCCAGCTGACCCATCACGGTAATGATCATCAAAATGATACCTGAATAAAAAACCACCTTCCCAGCCAGCATACCATAGTGAGGAGCATATTTTTTGGTGAAGAATCGACGAGCCCATCCCCTCAGTAGTAACAAAACGGGAATACTTATCACAATAATTAGCAGCACCCTTATAATCTGGTGCACTGTTTCTTCCGGCAAATAATTGTAAATATTAAATAGATCCATTGGTATAAAATAATTTAACGATCAATCAGAGGAGAGTCTTTAAAAAAGCGTTTAAACGTTCTAGTAGCTAAACTCTTTTGTACCTGTTTGCGCGGCTTGGTGAGCAGCTGCTTCTTTGTCATCCCATCGGGAAGTTTTCCTGTCATGATTACCTCGCTGTGCAAATCTTCTCCTTGAAAAATAATCTGGGTTTCATCCGCCCAAAGCTCATTATCATGTAAATACATACTCAAACGTTCAACCCGGAAGCAAAAATTGGAAAAGGTGAGCTCTTCATCAGATTTATTGACAATTTTTATCGGACAACTTACCAAATAAGGCTTTTTATCTACCTGGGATAAATCTCTGCGCGCTTTAGTCATAGCATGATAACAAAGCTCTCCTTCAGTAAATGTGCCAAACCAGGTACGCGAGAGCTTAGCAGTAGGCAATTCGATCAATTGATAATTATTGTTAGCCAGCGATATACGAACCCAAATAGGTATACGCGTAAATATTTGTATCCGGGTTTCAGAACTCACTTTTAAACTATATTCCGAATGAACAACAAGTGGTAGGTCGGGATAAACCGGCGAAATATTAACTTCAGGAGAACTATTTTTATGTGCCCAGCGCGACCATTCCACATTTTTAGGAGGCTGATCGGACATAGCTTTTCGTTTTAGCTCATCTTTATACCCATGGGCAATCCAAACCTCTTCATTCCTATATTTCATCCACAGATGCAGATCCCCAATGGTGAAATATTCCACTTTGTTTTCTGCAAGCGATCTATTTCCCCAAATCTCGTGCTCCATATATCACCATCTAATTAAACATTTTATATTTCCGATGTGATAACATCTGTACCCATAAACGGCTGTAAGACATCAGGAATTTTAATGCTACCATCTTCCTGCTGATAGATCTCCAAAATAGCTGCCACAACTCGGGGCAATGCCAGTCCCGATCCGTTGAGCGTATGCACAATTTCGGTATCTCCATTTTCTTTACGCCGACGAATCATCATTCGTCGTGCCTGGAAGCTCCCGAAATTTGAGCAAGAACTTACCTCCAGCCATTGCTCTTGGCCCGGACTCCATACCTCAAGATCGTACTTTTTAGATTGCGTAAAGCCCATATCTCCGGTACACATTAACAAGGTGCGATACGGGATATCCAGCTCTTCCAGTAATGATTCAGCATGTTTTCGCAGACTTTCCAGCTCGTCATAGGCCGTTTCAGGATGAACAATCTTAACCAGTTCAACCTTGTCAAACTGGTGCAGCCTATTTAAGCCCCGTACGTCTTTGCCGTATGATCCTGCCTCACGTCTCCAGCAAGGTGTATAGGAGGTATAATAAAGCGGAAGATCGTCATCCTCTAAAATCTCATCACGGTGGAAATTTGTTACCGGGACCTCGGCCGTGGGAATTGCAAAAAACTCATCCCGGGGAATTTCATACATCATATCTTCTTTGTCGGGAATTTGTCCGGTACCCCGCGCCGAATCTTCATTTACAAAATAAGGCACCTGCAACTCGGTGTACCCAGCCTCAGCAGCTCTATTCAAAAAGTAGTTAATCAGCGCACGCTGCAACCGTGCTAACGGACCTACATAAAAAGGAAAGCCCGCTCCCGTTACTTTGGCGCCACGATCAAAATCAATCCAACCCTGCTCCTCGACCAGTTCCCAATGGGGCTTGCGCCAGTCTTCCTTATCAGGATCTCCCCACGTCTTAAACACCTCATTATCATTTTCGGTTTGTCCAACGGGTACAGATTCATGCGGAACATTAGGTATTTTGAGCAATAGATCTTCACGGGCTCTTTTTAATGACCGCAGCTTATCTTCTTTTTCCTGAATCTGTTCCTTAAGCTCGGTGGTATAAGAAATAATTTCTTGAGCTTCCTCTTTTTTGCCCTGCCCCATTAACTCACCAATTTTCTTGGCTTTTGTGTTGCTTTCGTTGCGCAGGTTATCCGTTTCTTCCACCAGTGAACGCCACAGCTCATCAATACTGATGACTTCATCAACAATCTGGGGATTTTCCTCCCCCTTATTTTTCATAGCTTGCTTAACTAAATCAGGATTATTTCGGATATACGTGACGTCTAACATCGAGTAAATTCTTTAAAAATTTCGTTGGCAGTTTGGCTTAAGATAAGAGAGTTTAACGAAAGGTTTGAACCCAAAATATTTGAAAAACCTTTTTCCTAAAATCATCAAAAACTCTTCAGCAACCCCACTCTAAAAGCTTGATATCCTAATTTATTTAGGCTATTTTCATAAAAAAATAGAAAATTAAGGACAAGTAAGATATTATGGCTCAAGGATTAGATGAAATTGATATTAAAATATTAAACCATCTCCAAAAAGATGGGCGGTCACAGCGCAATAAACTGGCAGAAATTGTTCACCTGTCCGTTCCCTCTGTGTCAGAGAGAATGCGTAAGCTGGAAGAAAAGGAACTAATTAAAGGCTACACAGCACTTCTTGATTCCAAGAAATTTAAATTTGATATCACTGCTTTTGTGTTTGTGGAAGTAGACGGCTCAGATAATTATCCTATTTTTATTGAAAATGCAGTGGCAGAACCGGAAATTCTGGAATGTCACTCTATAACCGGAGACGGATCACACATTTTAAAAATTCGAACTGAAAACACCTCATCGTTCGAACAGTTGCTCTCGAAAATTCAATCCTGGGATGGAGTTAGTAAAAGCCGATCAAATGTTGTTCTCAGTAGTTTTAAAGAAACTACTAAACTGCCTATTGAAAAGACCGTTGATCCCAAATAAATCTCTTTTCCCTGTACATTGAAAAACGCTTGCTTACGTTATTTCTTCGTTTCGCTTTTATTACTCGGAGTCTCACAAACTGAACTTTACGGTCAGACCAGACTGGGGGTAATTTGGGATACCCCCAATAATCCTGACTCAGCGAATGTACAGTTGCAACAATTTCACCAACTTGGCATCACGACCTTGGAAATAGATACTCCACCAGCACCTCAGGTGTGGAGTCAGATCGACAGTTTGGGATTCGAAGTGTATGGTAACTTGGGTATTAACTTTCCTCTTACCCACACTTTTGCCCATCCCGATTCCAGTCTCATTACCTATATCGAAAAAAACGTCACAAACTATCTCTCAAAGCCCTCAGTAAAGGCAATAGGACTATTTAATTACGGCAGTATATACGAACCTGCTTTTTGGCAAGCAGTTGCTTCATATGCTAATAATATAAAGCAGGCAAAGGAAATAGATTTATATCACAAAAGTAGAACGACTCCCCCTACAGACAGCACTATCGTTGCATTCACAATTGTTAACGTTCCGGTTACACCCGAAAACTTTAATTCACTATCTTTTTCACCTACAGATACAAGCAACTATCTTTATTATGCTCCCTCAGATGAACTAAAACCTTTTTTAAGACCGTTCAAAAATTTTGTATCAGCAGTAAATCAATCTAAAAACAATACTATTTTTATAGAATCCGGATGGCTTCTTATGATGATTGAAAAGCATCCGAAATTTAAAAACGTACTCCAGAGCCTTTCTTCTGAGTCAGAACTGGTTTTTCCTCTTCCTAATGAAACCGTTCCCGCACCCGACCATTCGGCCTTACCCATGGTCTTACTTTTGTTTATCTGGGGAACCGTAGCGCTACACTATAATACGAGCCCATTGTACCGAAAATCGATATTTCGATATTTCACAGCACACAAGTTTTTTGTCGATGATATTTTCAAACGACTCATCCGGTCTCCGGTACCTGCTATTATTATCATTCTGCAAAATGCACTATTGTTATCAATATCCACATATGCCGTATTCTCGGCATTGTTAACTCCACTGGGGCAGGAAGCTTTTTTCTATCACTTTCCAGAGCTTTCGGTAGTCGGTAGCAGTCCGATATCAATTTTTATATGGACTTTGTTACTGGCATTGCTTTTTTCGCTTCTCTGTATAGTATGGCTCTATTTTAGTCACAAGCAAGTAAAATCAATCACACAGATAGCAACTATTTTTGCATGGCCGTTACAGCTGAATTTTCTCCTTTGTACCGGGACAATAACTTTCTTCTCAGCATCAGAAACTGGAAGTGCTACTCTCTTTACAGCTCTGGCTCTGCTACTATTCTTACTAAGTTATACCTTTTCAGGACTGGATATCAGTCGATTTGCAAGATCTAAAACCAAGCATCTGTTTAAAACAATTATTCCTTACGTGATATTAATTGCAGGATTTACTATATGGTTTTTTACTAATGATCAGTGGATAGATATTCTAACCCTGACATTGAATCTCACATAATCTGCTTTCGGAGTCTTGCTACGGGAATATTCAGCTTCTTTCGATATTTGCTGACCGTACGACGTGCTACTTTATAACCTCGCTCTTTCAGTTTTTTAACAATTGCTTGGTCGCTGAGCGGATCCTGCTTATCCTCATTATCAACAATTTCCTGCACAGCATTTTTCACCTCTGTACTTGATACTTCCTCTCCGTCTTGCGTCTCGATCCCTTCACTAAAGAAATACTTCAACTCAAAAACCCCAAAATGAGTCTGCACATACTTACCATTAACCACACGTGAAATAGTCGAAATATCCAGATTTACCCGCTCGGCAATATCTTTCAGAATCATTGGCTTTAGCCCTTCTCCGTGCTTAAAGAAATCTTCCTGCAGAGCCACTATCGTTTTCATCGTATTCATCAATGTATTTTGCCGTTGACGAATAGAATCAATAAACCACTGGGCCGACTCTATCTTATTCTTGATAAAATTCTTCGTCTCTTTCGTCTGTTTCTTGGGCTTCTTCTTTTTCTTGAGGTCGTCCCACATTTCTTTATAGCGTGGAGAAATTCGCAGCGGAGGCACATTTCCATTATTAAGCGTAATTACAAAATCACCTTCCTCTTCCCCTTCAATATCTCCCTTTTCAGCCGGTTGATAATAAACCTCAAAATCAGGCTCAATATAGTTGGACGTGTCATCGACTGCAGTTCCCACGGCTCCCGGCTTGGGATCCAATCCCGTAACACAATCAAAGGCCGTTTGCAGTTCTTCATTATCAAGATCCAGCTTCTTTTTAAGCTTCTTAAAGTGTTTTTTCTCAAAAAGATCCCAGTGATCACGCAACATTTTAATCGCGTCATCACGCCCTTCCTCATCATCCATCAATTCAAGCTGTACAAGCAGGCAATCCCGTAGATCGCGTGAAGCTATACCTGGTGGATCTAACCGCTGAATCTCTTTCCGCACTTTCTCGACTTCCTCTTCATTGGTTAGCGTGCCATGGTTAAACGCGATATTGTCTACTACTGCCTCAATCTCCCGGCGAAAATATCCATCCTGATCCAGCGAGCCCAGAATCTGATCTGCAATTAATTTTTGTTCTTCATTGAAATCAAGTAGGCTGACCTGTTGTTCAAGTTCTTCCAATAATGACTCGTGATAAGGATTCGGCAAGTCCCGCCAGCTCTCATCTCCTCCACCACCGGAATAACTGGAGCCACGACTATAATTTTCTCCGTCGTACTCCGTGTTTTGCATAAACTCATCCCAATCGATCTCTTCATTTTGATCAACGGGATCCAGCTCCTGCTCATCGTTCTTCTCTTCTTCCCATTCTGTCTGTTCTAACTCATCAAAAGAATCTTCAGGCTCCCCCTCCTCCAATACCGGATTCTCTTCCAGTTCGTCTTTGATACGCTGCTCCAAGGCCACCGTTGGTAGCTGCAGCAACTTAATATATTGTATCTGCTGTGGTGACAGCCGCTGCTGTTGCGACTGCTTTTGGTTCATCTGCTGGCCCGTTTTAATCATAGTACAGCGGCCTCACTATTTTCGATTCTCATTTCGTGACATCTTTCTTCAAACTCATCATACCAATCTTTGCCGTATCGACGGAGAAGAGGTTCTTTTAGAAATTCAGACAAATAAATATTCTCTTTTTCCCCTTTCTTACAAGCCGCCGAACATAATTTGTTAATATATTCAAAATTTGCGTACTCTGTTTCGCCCACCTTTTTCAGTCGAATGGGATACAAATGACAACTTATCGGTTTTTCCCATTCAATGCGACCCTCAAGAAAGGCTTTTTGAATAGCACAATAGGCTACATCATCATCGTAAGTAACAAAAATACATTCTTCATTATCACGGCACGATAATTCTAATCCATGTTCTGATTGTTGTACAATACCCTGTTTATCAACTGTTTTTCGAGCTCCAGGATGCAACTCTTCCTCCAAAAGTTCAAAAGCCTGTTCTAAATGAGGAAGCTCATCCTCCGCAACAGGAGCCCCCGCATCACCTACTACACAACACGCTCCTTTGCACTTCGGCAAATCACATGCAAAACGCGCCGTAGCAATATCGTCAGATAATATGGTGTCTTGAACTCGAAACATTTCAAATTAAAATACCTTTTCTGACGACTAATTTAAAAACAGAATAGAAACAATAGCAGATTATAATAATTCGAAATTTTTGCCTGCTGTTTGTCGGATAGCGCCCTGCATTTCAAGCTCCAGAAGCTTTGGCATCAACTTATGGGTTTTTATTTCCAGCTGTTCACCCAAGTGGTCGATGTGCAAAGGTTGTTCATCCAACGCTTCACAAATACTTGTCGATAGATTATCCAACTCCATAGATTGCCATTTATTTTGAGAAGATCGGGACTTATCCTCAGAATCTGATTCAGCCTCCTTCTCCTCGATATGAATACTTATTTCGCACAGGATATCCTCAACATTCTGTACGAGCTTCCCCATACCTCTCTTAATAAGGCTATTGCAACCAATGGCATTGGGATGACCGACCGGATGTGGAATTACGAATACCTCACGGTTCTGATCTAATGCGGATTTTGCAGTAATCATGCTTCCGCCCTCCAAACCCGATGCTACTACCAGCGTTCCCAAGCTCATTCCGCTTACAATACGATTACGAACGGGAAAGTTCCCCATCTCTGGGGCAGTACCCAGCGGAAACTCAGAGATAACAGCACCACCGGTCTCTACAATCTCTTTTGCCAGTCCTTTATGATCACTCGGATAAATCCAATCGATGCCCGATCCCAGAACAGCCACTGTTTTTCCTCTGGCATCCACCGTAGCCTGATGGGCTGCTCCATCGGTCCCATATGCTAATCCGCTGATAATCGTTAAATCATGGTCAACCAGCTCTTTTGCAAATTTCTGGGCCATCTTCTTTCCATAGTTCCCTACACGACGTGTACCAACAATAGAAATGGCATCAGTATCGAGCACCGAGCGATCACCTTTGATCCAGAGCATGAGGGGCGGATCGTAAATTTCACGCAATAATTGGGGATAATCATCATCCCAGTACGTCATAATTTGTGCGCCGGTCCGTTCGGTCTTTTCAAGAATACGGTCGACCTCATCCCACTCATTAAAACCCAGAACCTCCTCGGCCGTTTTGGGACCAATTCCGCGTATAGATTCCAACTCGTGACGATCAAGGCGAAAGATAAGCTGTGGATGTTCAACAGACTGCAACAGCAGCCGAATGCGTTGTGCCCCCAGATTATCTAACAGATGTAAGGCTACAAATTCTCTTACCGGTGATTTATACGTCTTCTCTCGTTGATTCAACTTCTTGTAATTTCTCCCAGATGATTTCTTTAAGTTCATCTATATGGTAGTTGGTTGCAGACGAAATTTCAACTACCGGGATATCTAAATCAACTTTTTTCTCTTCATCGAGCTCATAATTCTCTTGGAGATCCATTTTTGTGATCGCCAAAACTCGGGGTTTATCCAATAAGTCGGCCCGATATTGCTCCAATTCCTCAAGCAGGGCCTTATATTCATACTCGATATCTTGTTGCGAACTAACCATAAACAGCAGCACGTTATTGCGTTCAATATGACGCAAAAACTGAATGCCCAGTCCGCGCCCGTCGTGCGCCTCCTCAATAATTCCGGGAATATCCGCCATCACAAATGTACGGTAATCCGGCATTGTAACCACTCCAAGGTTAGGCTGAAGGGTAGTAAACGGATAGGAGTCAATTTTTGGCTTTGCACCGGACATTGTTGAAAGGAGTGTGCTTTTACCTGCATTAGGGAACCCAACAAGACCGACATCAGCAATAAGCTTAAGCTCAATTTCGATCGCTCGTTCTTCACCCTCTTCTCCGTCTTGGGCATGTTGTGGGGTCTGGTTGGTAGCACTTCGGAAGTGCCAGTTTCCCAGTCCACCTTTTCCACCCTGTGCGACTACAATTTCCTGCTCATGTTCAGTAATCTCACCGAGTCTTTCTTTCGTATCGGCATCATAAACCACACAGCCAAGTGGCGCTTCCAGGATCTCATCTTTCCCGCTCTTGCCCTTCTTTTTGCTCGGGCCTCCACGCTCTCCGTCTTTGGCATTTACGTATTTCCGATACCGAAGGTCAAGAAGCGTATTCAACTGCTCATTTCCTTTCAGAATCACATCCCCGCCGTCACCGCCATCGCCCCCGTCGGGTCCACCTTTAGGTACGTACTTTTCACGGCGGAAATGAACCGATCCCGGTCCACCGTCCCCACCCGTAACATAAATTTTTGCGTAATCGGCAAATTGAACTCTACCCATATTATAAATTTTCTAAGATAAAATTGTTCATCATTTTATAGAGGTGGCTGCGTGCATTGCCTCCATAAATGGCATGACTTCTATTCGGATAATACATCGACTCAAACTGAACGCCTTCAGCCACCAACTTATTCACTAGCTCAACAGAATTCTGAAAATGAACATTGTCATCACCGGTGCCGTGTACTAACAAATAATTTCCTTCAATCTGATCGGCATAGGTCAGAGGAGATCCTTTTTCATATCCCTCGGGATTCATTTGTGGCGTCTGCATAAAGCGCTCGGTATAAATAGTATCATAAAATCGCCAGTTTGTTACCGGTGCTACTGCAATTGCCGTATCAAAAAGATCACCAGCTTGCGCCAGTACCAAGCTCGACATATAACCACCATAGCTCCATCCCCAGATACCTAATCGATCTTCATCAATAAAGTCATAGGTTTGCGTTAGATACTTGGCAGCATCAATCTGATCGACAACTTCATACTGACCCAACTTTTTATAGATCTGTTTCTCAAAATCACGACCACGAGCACCTGTCCCGCGATTATCAACACTCACCACAATATAGCCTTGCTCGGCAAGATATTTGTGCCACATCGCCCGCTGTCCGGAACTAAAACTCTTTGTTATCGTCTGGCTACCCGGACCGCCATATACATAAAACAGCGTAGGGTATTTCTTATCAGGATTAAAATCAGAAGGCTTCATAACATACCCGTTAAGTGTAGCCTGCTCTAACGGTATCTCGATATACTCCTTAGATGGCATTGCATACTCCGTTAGCTTTTGGTCCAGCTTTTCATTCTCTTCAAGCATCCGTACTTGTGTTCCATCCCCTTCGTGCAGGGTAAAGGTTGGCGGACTTCCGGGCGACGAAGTCGTCTTAATATAGTACTCATAATCACGACTCATATTAACGCTGTTCCAAGTTTCGCCATCGCTCAGCTTTTTCTTTCCGCTGCCATCAATATTGATACTGTACAAGTGCCGCTGTAGAGGAGATACTTCTGTGCTTACATAGTAGATTTTATCTGAATTCTCATCATATCCCAGATAATTAGTGACCTCCCAGTCTCCTTTCGTAATCTGACGAATCAGCTTGCCGGACATATCATAAAGATAGATATGGTTATATCCAGACTCCTCGCTCACATAGATAAACTGCTCACCGTTCTCCAAGAATTTCAGATCATCATTCACATCTATCCAGGCATCCGATTTTTCTGTTTTGATAATCTCAGTATCTCCGGTATTCACATCAGCCAGCATCAAATCCTGTTTATTCTGTAGACGATTCATCCGCCGGATAGCTAAAACTTCAGGATCTTTCGTCCAATTGATTCGAGGAATATACTGATCGTTTTCGGATCCCACATCCATCCACGTGGTTTCCTCAGATTTAAGATCATAAACGCCGATTTTGACAACGGCATTTTTTTCACCGGCTTTGGGATATTTAAATCGTGTTAGCCCGGGATACAACTCCCCCCAGTCTGTCATAAAGAACTCCTTCACATGAGACTCATCAAAGCGATAAAAAGCAATTTTTTCTCCATCGGGAGACCAGTACCACGCCTTCGCGATGCCAAACTCCTCTTCATAAACCCAGTCGGTGGCTCCATTTATAATATGATTGAATTTACCATCCGTAGTAATGGCCTTCTCTTTTCCGGTTTCTAAATCCACCAGGTATAGATTATTATCCTGTACATAAGCCGCTTTGTTTCCCGAAGGTGATAACTGCGCGTACTGCTGCTTCTGATCAGATTGTGTCAGCTTTTGGGTTTCTCCGGTTTCAAGATCATAGACAAAATAGTTTTCCCGCGTACTTCGTCTCCAGATCTGTTCAACATCAGATTTAATTAAAATTTTCTTCTCATCCGAAGAAAACTGGTATCCCTGAATAGGTATTGGCTTATCTCTGCCTTCAACCTTCAGATCGGTAGCTGATACAAGAACTTCGTAATCCCCTTTAACGATATTGTACTTCCGAAGTTCAATATCGTTTTGTGTACGCTCCAGAGCCGTGTAAAACTGTCCATCCTGCATCCAGTTTACATTGCGTATTTCTTCTGGAGAAAACGTTTGATCAATAACATGCTTAAATGCAATTTGTTTCTTGTCCTGTGCCAGAGATGGCTGAACCAGCCAACCTATTGCAAAAACAACTAAAATCAGTTTTTTCATATAAAAGATGATTTTAATACTAAGAATGGCGCCCCGAAACATCGGAGTGCCATTCCAACAAACATTGGGCGATAGGAGATCGCGCTATTAATTATATTGAAATTGTATTTACTCCTCGAATTTGTGAAGCAAAATTTTAATGAGCTTGGTAAGCTTCCCTTTTAACTGTGGTCGAGGTGTAATAAAATCCAGAAAACCATGCTCAAGCAGATATTCTGAGCGTTGAAACCCTTCCGGTAAATCACGACCTATAGTCTGGCGAATTACCCGAGGGCCGGCAAAGCCGATAAGTGCTTCCGGTTCGGCAATATTGAAATCACCGAGCATTGCAAAGCTTGCTGTCACGCCACCCGTTGTTGGATTCGTCATCAATGAAATGTAGGGGACACCGGATTCTTCGAGCTGTGCCAGCTTGGCCGAAGTTTTGGCCATCTGCATCAGGCTCAAAACACTCTCCATCATGCGCGCACCACCAGACTGAGAAATAATAATAAGGGGTTTTTCATGTTCTCGGGCATGATCAATAGCCATACCGATTCGCTCACCTACAACCGAACCCATACTACCACCGATAAAATTGAAATCCATACAGGTAATTACGACATCCAGATCGTTCATCTTGCCAATGCCTACTCGTACAGCATCAGTTTTCCCTGTCTTTTCCTGATACTCATCGAGGCGATCGCTGTATTTCTTACGGTCTTCAAATTCCAACGGATCAGTAGGAACAATATCCTGGCCGATCTCCTCAAACTCTCCCTTATCAAATAGGAAAGAAAAATATTCGTCGCTCCCAATCCGGAAATGATAACCGCTCAACGGATCTACCCAGAGATTATCCTCCAATTCTCGTCGGTGCACCGTTTCACCGGTTTTGGGCACTTTAACCCATACGCCCTCCGGCATTTCTTTACGCTGATTGGTTTGTATATTTTTGTCTTTTCTCTTAAACCAAGCCATATTTGTCCTGTTTCTTTTAAATGATTCCCAAAAATAATGATTATCGGTCGAAGCTAAAATCTTTTATTTAAAACGCTTTTTACTTGCACACAAACTATCTTTTTCAGTTATAAGCTAAGGTTTTGTCCAAAGAAAATTGCATTTAGAAATAATCGACTTGTTGTATGCCAATAACTTCGAAAATTTGGATCATCTGCAAATAAGATAACATTCCCCTCTCCCTCATTTCGAACTACAATAGCAGAAGTCCCGCTGACCTTTTCCAGGTTTTCTTCATTAATATGTCCTCCCACAAACGGCTCTTCGGTATATTGAGCCACAGTACCATAGGGATTTTTACTTTGCTTAAGAAACAACTTGCTATTTTTTATAAACAACTGTCGTCGATCTGGCACCCCAAAAGCGATTGGGTTAGAGGGATCAATATCAGCTTCCAGAATAGTACCCGGAATGGTATCTGCCCGCCATCGGTCAGCCTGTTCCTCGTAGTTATAACGCTCTTTTGATTCAGTCGTATCCTCGGGAAACGTCTTAATTAAATCCTCACTAACCAACTCTTTCTCAATAGCCCACTGAGAGGCGTCTTCGTTAGTAATAAGCACTCCACCGGTCTGTACCCAACGGTGCAGTTTTTCTACAGTATCCTCGCTCCAGTCACTATAATTACCATCCACAAGCACAATCGTATTATACCGCTGCAGGTCAGTTCGAGGAAATTGTCGGTTACGAATCTTGGTGACTTCCATTCCAACATGCTTATTTAACAAAAACCAAGCTTCTCCAACTTCGTAACTGCTGGTTCCTTCCCCTACCACCATAGCTACTTCAGGTTTATCTATGGGACGAATATTCGTACTTCCCAAATCAATGCCTGACGGAGTCATCCCGGTATCTACCGAATAAAATGTAACGTTATGTGTATCAGCTATAGAACGTAACTTCCGGTATAGTTCATTAGGACTGATCTCCTGCTCACGCACTGACACCACAATACTTCCATACCCAAATTCTTCTTTATTATTTGATGCGATATTTGCTGTAAAGGGTTTATGCGCTACACGTGTTACCAGATCCGAATCCAGCATATAATACAAGGCCGGCGATGAGTTATAGTCAGACCACTTCAGCAAGTAGGCATAGTCCGATGGTCCGCCCTTAACGGTTCCGTTACGTTCGGGTAGTTTGGTAACCTGATCTCCTTGAAAGTTCTGAACGTTTTCCGACTTCAACTCTTCATACTCTATTCCATAACCATGCACCAGCGACCAACCGGTAATATCATAAAACACACTATCGGGGAATGAGGTATGGGCCTCAAAAATATCATGGATCACCCGGTAATGAATTTGATCCGTCGGAACCATATAACTGCTTCCGGTCATAAACTCTTTACCATCTTGTTTGATATCCGAGCTTAATTCATAAACATCAAGACGATGCTTGAGCATTAAATCTAAAAATTCATGGGTTAGAGAAGGGTTATCTTTATCCCCAAAAACGTAAGCTTCCACAGGCTGTGATTGAGCTTCTTCAAGTGCTGAACGGAAAAAATCTTTTTGATACTCGAAGAGTTTTTGTTTCTCATTCACCGCCGCCCGAACCGTAGCAATACCTGTATGCAGATGCTTGCGGATCGTTGATCGAAATGTTACTTCTCCAGCATTGCTTTCTTGCACTAATCCCCGCGAACTACCCACTTCAAAAGTAACGCCTATACCGCCCTGTATATCGGGATAGGTAGAGCCATAAATAGGAGAAATATTATCAAATATCTCCTTTGTCCAATACAATGCTCCAAGCTGATCAAGGGCATCTGTATGGTATTCAGCCAGCAGAGGATTCATAACCTCATAATGATAATCCGGGATGATGGGATTCCAGGTCCGAACCGGCTTGGTCGGCTCTAAATAATAAGTGCTATTGGTTCCCATTTCATGAAAATCTATCTGAATATTGGGATACCACTGATGGTAAAAGTCCACGCGGTGTTCACTCTCCTGCTGTGTTACAGCAAACCAGTCTCGATTCAAATCATGCAGAAAATGATTTGTTCTTCCGCTCGGCCAGGGCTGATTGTGTTCGGCATCAGCCGGATCAGCAACCGGCGGGAAGGATTTGAAACTGTTGTGATAATGTGCAGCGCGATCACGTCCGTCGGGATTTTGAGCCGGATCAATATGTATTACCGACTCATCCAAAAACTTTTGCGTTTCTTCGCTTTGATTAGCAATTAAATAATAAGCTGTTAACATCGCTGCCTCACCACTCGAGGTTTCATCTCCATGCACACTGTAGTTCAGAGCAACAATAGACTTTCCCTTTTCGGGATCCAAGACCGGAACGTCGGGATCAAGTAGCGTAAGATGTTCTTCTCGAATATTATCGATATTTGAATGATTTTGGGGCGATGTAACTGTCAAAACTACTTGTGAACGTTTTTCATAGGTTTCCCCAATTACTTGGAAACTTGCCTTATCTGAGATACGGTCCAGTTCTTTTAAATATGCTACAATGCGATCATGCCTTGTATAATGCGTACCAATATCGTATCCCAAAAACTGTGCAGGCGATGGTATCTGTTTATCAAATTCTCCTTCACTCACTTCGGGAAAGTAATAATCGTTTTGCGCAGTGGCATTACCCGGGAGCAGTATTCCAGCTGTAATCCCCAATATTGCAATTACCGTTGCTATATTTTTAATGCGTAATTTCATTATTTCTCTTTTTTTTATAATTGTAGAAATCCTATACAACAGTTTTTAAACCATCATCCAAATTGGACAAGGCCTATTTTATTTCACCTGATTCGATGTATAATACTTTGGCTCAAATAATTCAGGATCCTCTTCTCGATAAAAATCAGAGAAACCGGCTTGGTATAATTTAATGAGTGATTTTGCCGTTATTGAAGTGATACCAGAGGTAGTTGCCTTAGCCAACACCTGCTGATCAATTCTATCTAAGCCTGTTCCAATAACGATATCACCCTTTCTCAACATCTTTTCAAATGCCTTAATCGGTATAACTTCGACCTCATCTTCTGTTGATAATATTCCATCAGTAAAAGTAAACTGCTGATGATACACATGAACACGCCGGGCATCAATAATGCTGTGAATACGATTAGCTTTAGCATTTTCCCAGCTTGCCTGCATGGCAAACGAAGCCAGCGTATTTATCCCCACTAAGGGTACCTTGGTTTGAAAAAGGAATCCTTTAACTGCACTTGCACTGATGCGCAAACCCGTATAAGAGCCCGGACCCTCACTCACTAAAACAGCATCAAGGTCTTCAATTCGAAAGTTGTGCTCATCCTGCAGTTGTTCAATAAAAAGAAAAAGTTGTTCAGAATGGGTACCCCGTTTATTTGTCCGTTGCTCATAAATATCTCCACTCTCATCACAATAAGCAACGGAGCATACATTGGTTGCCGTTTCTAAAGCAAGCAGCATTTTGATATTTCTTTTATTATAACGATTCCTGTTAGAAGAATATCAACCCGTATGATAACTCTTATTCTTCGATAAGCCATGAGCTGTTACTGAGTTCAACCCAGCGGTTGTATAACTTATACAACGATGGAAAATAATTAGGGGAAAAATTCCGCTGATCAATATTTATCTGATATCGATAATTAAGCTGTCCGGCCGTATTATTATATCGCTCCACAAACTCAGCACCGGAAAACCTTATTGTTCGATCATCATTGGTATCTACGCTGTAGCCCTGTGGTAACTTAATTGAGTATGACAAGTTTAGTTTTTCGGGAGCATCAAGAGTGATCGGCAGATTTCGGTCGGGGCCTGAGAATGGATTTTCATCTCTGTATCCCACAACCAACGGGCTGAACTCAAGTCCATCGGTAAAACTCGTAGCATAATTCCCAATCTCAAAATCAGCGCTAATTACAATTGGCCTTCCATATCTATCTGCATTATTAACTACCACATCAGAGGTACTCATTTGAGGATATCCATCGAATAAGGTTTGGCGCAGAATCTCGCTATCGCTGCTCCCATCCGCCCTTTTCTGTCGTACTATCTGGGCCGGATAGCCCTTCTGCACGGCTTCTACCGTTCCCCGAAGCGCACCATCCCGATCAAGTTGGGCATCAATTTGAACCTGTATATCAAAAAGGCTTTTATCGGGATTAATATCGATCCATTCATATTCATTTTTTCTCAGTACCAGACCACGACTCCCATAAGTATCAACAGGAATCAGCCCCGGTTGACTATAGGGAAATCCCGCATCCATCAGGTATAATTTTCCGTTAATCTTTGAACGGACCATCATCCCGTTAAACTGATAAAAAGAAGGGAAATCCATGTTGATTTTTCCTGATTGTCGGGTCGAAATCAACACAGGATTTGCTTCTATATCGGCCGCACGAAGCATCGCAACAAGCGTCTGGTTGATGGCCGCCTGATTGGAAGGCTCACCAGATAGAACTTCTTCTCCGGGAGTTTGACTAAAAGCCGTATGCTGACCCGAAAAATTAACGCGCTTATTCAGATGGTGATAAATACTGTCCTGAACCTGATAGAGGGGAGCACCATCCAGTGTCTCCGCTATTGAATCTCCCACAGCTTCAGCTTCTTTATTATTGTTAATAAGCTCCCAGGGATCTGTTTTTTCTCGAATTCGGGCGACAACAACTTCCCAGTTATTCTCAAGCTGTTGTCGCGGTATCCCAAATTCGCTCAGCAACAGTTTAATCTTTCCCCGATAATCATCCAGCGTAGATATATAAGCCTCTTCCTTGACGGGTGGAATATCTCGGGCCATCCAGCGCTCAGTAACAATTGGCGGGGGCTGAGGAATGGTAAACACTTTGGGAACCGAACTCGTATCGGTATACACTACATCGTGCACTATCTTTCCATCAAAGTTTTCAGTATACGACTTATATCGTAAATATCTGGGATAAGTGACTGTAAGTTTCGCGATGTCTGTTGGCACCTTGTGAGAAAAATAAAAATCGGGCAGCTCTTCGATATAACGGCGCTCGATCGTATAGCGATATTCAATAACCGCTCCATCCTCAACAGCAGGCATGGCAAATTCTTTGACATTGTAACGCGAGTTAATATTTATAGTCCGAATATCCTGCTCCGATAAAGCTATGCGTTCACCGGTGGGCAAATACGTATAGGCTTCAAGGGAAGTAATGCGCTCCATATCATCCTCAAAGTAATATGGTATCGCGACCACCGAAGCTTCTCGAACCGAATCATCGAAAACCTTAATTCGAACATGATGCTCTAACACTGCTAATATTGACTCATCGGCTTCTTGAAAGGATACATTCAGTTCCTTGTTAGTAATTCGGTACGGGGTATTTTCATCCGGTTGCTGCATCTGAAACAACGAGTCGGGAATATTACCAAATTCGGCATCCGGCATATTTTGGGCTGAAGCCCCGCCGATACCAAACAGAACAAAACATACAACTATTAGAAAAAATCGATCCAAAAGAAATGCCATCAATTCAAAATTAGAACTCAATAACGTATAACAAGCCGATTCATTCTGTAATTAAATTTCATTGATCACAAATCGACCGTTGTTATATATGGCTTCAGCCCGTCCCTTTAGCGTTTCACCCAAATAAGGTGAGTTTTTGGATTTAGATCGCACCGTTGATTCAGCAAACACCCACTCTTCATCAACATTGAAAAGGGTTAGATTCGCTTTTGCACCCTCTTGTATTTTAGGGATCTCTAAATTCAAAATCTCACGCGGCTTTTCTACAAATTTGGCTAATAATGTTTGCAGATCAAGAACATCAGAATCCAACAGTCGTTTTACACTTATGGCCCAAGCCGTTTCCAAGCCAATAATTCCATTAGGAGCATAAATGAACTCAACTTCTTTTTCTTCAATCGCATGGGGCGCATGATCGGTGCAGATTGCATCAATCGTACCATCGGCCAATCCCTCAATCATTGCCTCCACATCTTCCTGCGTTCGCAGCGGGGGATGCATTTTTACATTGGTATCAAAATCACGCCGTTCAATCTCCTCGTCCGTTAAATCAAAATGGTGGGGACAAACTTCGGTCGTTACATTGATGCCATCAGCCTTAGCTTGTCGAACCAAGTCTACCGCTTTGGCCGTACTAATATGCGCTACATGTATATGTCCACCGGTAAATTCGGCCAGAAGAATATCGCGGGCAATCATCGTCTCTTCAGCTATGCCCGGCGTACCATCGATTCCAAGGCGTGCCGATACTTTTCCTTCGTGCATGTGGCTCGGACGCGAAAGCTTTAGATCCTCTTCGTGATTAATTATCGGCATCTCCAACATCGAAGAATATTCCAGCGCTACACGCATCAGCTGTGAATTATAAACCGGATCACCGTCATCACTAAACGCTACGGCGCCGCCCGCTTTCATATCACCCATCTCCGCAATCGATTTGCCTTCACGCTCTTTAGACACACAGCCAATGGGATGCACATCGACAGCTAATTTCTCTGATTTTTTCTTAATAAACTCAACAACGTCTCGGGTATGTATGGGTGGGTTCGTATTGGGCATACAAGCTACTTCCGTAAATCCCCCAAAAGCTGCAGCAGCACAACCGGTTTCTATCGTCTCTTTATGCTCGTAACCGGGCTCACGCAGGTGAACATGCATATCCATCCATCCACCGGAAAGATATGATCCACTTGCATCAAAGATCGTCTCATTATCTTTTTGGGGATTTAATGCATCACCAATTTTAGAAATAGTCCCATCCTCTATACGAACGTCAACCGTCTCCGAACCATCAAAATCTCCGCCGACCGGCCTGACGTTCTGGAGTAATAAATTAGGCGTGTAACTCATAAAAACTTTCCGTTATTTTTGTGAGCAAATATACATGTTTTCAATAGAATTCAATAACCCGTAAATAGCTGTCAGTTATAAATCATCAAAAAATAAATATAACTGCTGAATATTGACTACTTAACGCTTTTTTAAAAATGGATCAATCGGATCTTTTTACGCCCCAAATTCTATCGGTTTCAGAGTTAACCAACGAGATAAAAACCCTGCTAGAAGGTAACTTTCTTGATATCAAGGTAGAGGGGGAAGTGAGTAACGCCTCTACCAGCCGGGCAGGACACACCTATTTTACTGTCAAAGATGAGGATGCACAACTTTCTTGTGTTATTTGGCGCGGGATTAATCAGCGGCTTGGTATTGAGCTTGAAGATGGACAACAAATTATTGCCGGTGGTGATATCCAGGTATATCCTCCCCATGGGAAATATCAGCTTATCGTACGATCCGTTGAACAAGCAGGTAAGGGTGCGCTGCAGGAAGCCTTCGAAAAACTGAAGAAAGAACTCAAGGAAGAAGGCCTTTTTGATGACGAGCACAAACAAGCATTGCCAAAATTCCCTTTTAAAATAGGTGTTATTACCTCTGCCACTGGAGCTGCCTTTCATGATATCCGTGACACGCTTCAGCGTCGCTGGCCAGTGGCTGAAGTGTTACTCCATCATGCAAGCGTACAGGGCGTAAATGCTGCGCCACAGTTGGTTAAAGCAATCAACTGGTTTTCTCAGGAACAAAATGTAGATTTGCTCATAATAGGTCGAGGGGGCGGTTCGCTGGAAGATCTCTGGCCCTTCAATGAAGAAGCAGTAGCTCGTGCGCTATTTAATTGCAACATTCCAACCATCAGCGCTGTGGGACACGAAGTGGATTTCAGCATCACCGATTTTGTGGCGGATGCCCGTGCTGCAACACCAACCCAGGCCGCAATTCTGGCGGCGCCTGACATTAACGAAGTACGTATGTTTGCCGATGACCTAACTACCCGCCTTCACGATATTATAGAAGAGCGAACAACTGAACAAAAAGAACGTATCCAACAGCTGGTGCAGTCACATGCCCTGCAAGTAGTACAGCAAAAGGTGGCAAACAATCATGAAAAAGTTAATAGTTTGGTAGATCGTATTCACCACCGACGTGAAGTCCACTTTATGCAAAAACGCAATAAATTTAAGGAGTTACATCACAGACTGGAACTACAAAATCCCAATGCAGCCCTTGAACAAGGGTATTCACGTATATGGCAAAACGAAAAATGGATCCGTTCTGTTGATGAATTTGACGCTAATAAAAAAGCAACTATCGAATGGAAGGATGGTAAAACAACCATACATTAAAATGAATACCATGTTGCGACCGTTTATCGGCACAAGTTTTTTGATGAAATACGCATCTCATAATTAACATTTTGAAGGAACTCGTTACTATCTAAAAGAAATAGATAAATTTTATGGAAATATATTTACGATTGCTCGGCGGGGTCATTCTCCTTCTCCTTAATGCATTCTTTGTAGCTGCTGAGTTTGCCCTTACGCGTCTCCGTCAATACAAACGTGAAGAGCTAAAAGACAGTGCCGGCCTTAATCGTGCCTGGAAAATGACGGAAACTCTGGAAATCTATCTTACATCCTGCCAGATTGGTATTACTACAACAAGTATTCTTCTGGGAGTTATTGCAGAGCCTGCTGTTACTCAACTAATAGAATTAGTTATGCCGGCAGGAACTATCGGTTCCTTCTCTTCCCATACCATATCAATCATACTGTCAGTTACAGTTATTAATCTCATTCATACGATCTGGGGCGAACAAGCTCCTACCTACCTGGGGATAGAGCGCGCCGAAACGGTAGCCCGTTATTCTTCTTTTCCACTCTACTGGTGGACCTATGCTATTTATCCTGTTCTGTTGTTTGGGGATCGGGTAACAAAAGCAACATTAAAACTCATTGGCGTAGAAATAGATCGTACCTGGCTTAAAGAAGACTCCGCCTCCGGTGATATCCGTTCGGAAATGGTCAACCTTCTTAAAACAGAAGGAGTCTCAGATGACCGTCGTGAAGAGGTCATTAATGCACTCGATATTGATGAGATTACCGTCAAAGAAATTATGGTGCCACGAGAAGATATTATTAGCCTAAGTACAGAGAAGTCATTCCCAGAAAACCTGAATGTCATTCGAAGTCACATGCATGCCCGGTACCCGCTGGTTGGCCAAACACTTGATGATTTCAAAGGCATACTGTATACCCCTCAAATAACGGCTAACACCGAGAGCCTTATAAAGGGAGAAAAAGAACTTGATGATTTTGATTGGCCTAAAATGACTGTTGAACATGACTTGCCTGTCAGTAAATTGATTGACCATTTTCAGCAAAAGAATCATGAGTTAGCATTAGTACAAGAGCAGGGAGAGATTATTGGACTTGTCACACTCACCGATGCCATAGAAACGATTGTAGGGAGTGCCGAAGATCCGCTGGATCTACTAAATAATTGATTAGTGCAAATTGTGATAATTTGCTTTTTTACATTATTGCTTTCAACATTTTTAACACATTATGAGGGTATTGCTTGGTACCTCAATTATTTAATCCCATTTAACTTATTCAATCTCTATGCTTGAGCAGTATCGTATTCAAATCGACTATAAAACGCGTGAGCGTCAAATTTTAAATGCCCTGTTGGCCCTGGCTACCGGATTTCTCACGCTCATTTACCCGAATTTCCTTTACCTGATTACAGGCGGATATCTTCTTGCTTTGGGCTTATTATTTATAGTATTTCGACTTTCACCTACGCTTTCAGCAATACCCATCGTAACGGGGGTACTTATTTTTATTTTTCCGGAGCTTATTCCCGTCACTTTTGCGGCCTTTTTAGGGCTGTTTGGTTTTATCCTGCTATTCGGTTTTCAATTTTCCATAGTAGGCGCCATTACGCTGATAATTGCCTTACTTATAGTTGCAAACCCTGATTCTGTGGCATATTTCGTTGCCACCTTTTTGCTGATCTATGCTGTTTCAAATCTTATTCGATTTTATCAGGATTGGAAGGGTCAGAGCACACAGTAACTCCATAAAAATTTCAGAAAATCTTGCGGATTCTACGCTCAAAGACTAAATAACAAATGCCATGAAAAACCGAGAGCAATCTGTAGAATTGCTACAAACCTTTATTGAAAACAAAAACCTCAGGCATCATTGCCATATGGTAGCTGCCGCTATGGAGGCCTATGCCCGTAAACTGGATAAATTTCACGAGGAGATTGAAGCGTGGTGGACGGCCGGACTGCTGCACGATCTGGACTGGGAGAAGTTTCCTGAGGAACATCCTAAAAAGGCGGTTGAAGATATCCTCCCCGAGGAGGGATATCCCGAAACAATTATTAATGCAATTGAAGCGCACACCCCCGGTCGAACGGGACGAGAACCTGAAACCGATATAGAACGATATCTGTTTGCCTGTGATGAACTTTCCGGATTTATGAACGCCGTTTCTCTGGTGCGTCCAAATGGTTTTGCCGATATGCGAGTGAAATCAGTTACCAAAAAGCTTAAAGACAGCAGTTTTGCAGCGGATGTACCACGCGAGGATATCAAAAAAGGGGCCCAGCTGATTGATACCGATCTTAATGATCATATCTCCTTCTTAATTGAAGTGTTCAAACAAAAGCCCCAAACTCAGTAGAAGTATTTTACTCATCAGGAGTTCCCACTTGGGCGGGATAGCACCCAAGCACCTTTAGCGAACTGGCTTCTTGTTCTAACTCCTGAAGGGCCACTTGAACCTCCGGATTGGCAATATTTCCTTCAACATCCAAATAAAACTGGTATTTCCATGGTTCGTTGGGCTTGGGACGTGACTCGAGCTTTGTCATATCAATGCCGTGATCTGCTATAATATTCAGGCAACCAACAAGCGCTCCCTGTTGGTGCGTAGTAACCATCAGCAAAGAGGTTTTGCATGGTATCTGCGGATCAACCTCCACCGGTTGACGACTAACCACCACAAAACGGGTAAAGTTTTCTGATTGATTAGCCAAATCGCGCTTCAAAATTTTAAGCCCGTAAATATCTGCAGCGTAACTTCCGGCGATGGCAGCTTGGGATAAATCCCCATCGTCCAGCACTTTCTTGGCCGACATCGCAGTGTCGATGTAAGATTCGACTCGACAATCATGGAGCTTTGCCAAAAAGTTACTGCACTGTGCAATAGCCTGGGGATGTGACATAATTCGGCGGATGCGATTAATGGGAATGTCTTCCAATGCCAATAAGCAATGAATAATCCGAATCGCTTCTTCTCCAACAATATGCAAATCATCATCAGCTAAAAGATCATAGGTTTCATTAATGGAACCTGCGGTCGTATTCTCGATAGGCAAAATAGCGTAATCCACCTTTTTGGCTTTTACCGCCTCAGCAGCCTCACGAAAGGTGTCATAGCCGAAACAATCAACCTTGCTATAGCGCTCTTCAAAATGTCGATATGCAGCCTGATGACTGAAAGCTCCATCAGTTCCCTGATATGCTACCTGAACAAGATCTGCCTCCTTATCAACGTTCTGATGATCAACTAATGAATGTCTCTGAAAACGTACCGAATGATGGATAATATCCTTAAACAATTGCTCGGCAAAATAGCGGTCAAGACCGGCTTCACGAGCCAACTTTGTAATTTTGGACAGCAGTTCTTCTTCCCTTTCAGTATCTCTTATATCAGAATCATCACCGATTTTTAACTCCGAAATTTCACGTACTAATTCCTGCCGCCTGGCCAAAGAATCGACAATCTTTTTATCGGTTTCATCGAGTAATTTACGTATGGAGTCAAGTTTATCAGACATTAATAATAAGATGGTATTAAACTGAATAGGAGTTCATAGAATATTGTATTCCCATCTTTAATGAAAGAATTATTGACTGATTCCTTACTATAAAAACAAGTTATCCCCCTAAGACCTTAGACAAATAGGTCTTATTAAGGCAGCTTCAATTTGCAGTCAATTTATCTGGGGATGACTTAAGATCAAGACGTCGATTTACGATACCGGAAAATTGCGGCAGGTAATATTAGTGCTGCCATAAGGGTTAACATGCCAACAATATGTTGAATATCAACCCAGCCCGCTCCCTTGAGCATCACCCTTCGCATAATTTCAATAAAGTGTGCAACGGGATTTAAAATGGTGAGCTCCTGTGCCCAAACCGGCATACTTTCAATAGGAGTGAACAAACCACCCATCAGGATAAAAACAACCATAATAAACCAAGCAATAAACATCGCCTGTTGTTGGGTGTGAGTAATTGTGGAAATAAAGAGTCCTATCCCCTCTACTACTAAGAGGTATATGCCCCCGATAGCAAGCAATAACCATACACTGCCCACAAAAGGAACACCAAACCCAAAGCGAGCAATGGCAAGCCCCAAGCCAAGCTCAAACAACCCAATCACCCAAAACGGCAGCAACTTGCCGGTAATAAATTGGTAGCGCTTGATAGGAGTCACATTCAACTGTTCGATGGTACCTATTTCCCTTTCGCGTACTATATTCATTCCTGACAAAAACATCCCAATCATAGAAACCAGCACGACCAATATACCCGGTACCATATATTGAATATAATCCAGGTTCGGGTTATACCAGCTTGCAGGAATAATATCCAAACCAGCCCTTTTTGCTAACTGATTCGTTGTAGCTTCAGTAGTTATTTCATTGCTAAAATCTTGGATAATCGACTGACCGTAGCCCTGTATTAAACCGGCGGTCGCTCCATCTACCGCATCAATATTCATTTGGACCGTGCTGGGCTGCGCAGATGAAAGATTCCGTTCAAAACCTTCGGGAATTACTAACACCATCCTGATCTCATTTTTACGCATCTCCTCAATGCCCTGATCCACATCAAAAGAGCGGCTTTGCAGGTTAAAATATCCAGAAGCTTCAAGCTTATTGACCAATCGTTGTGAAGTAGCCGACTGATCAAAATCAACCAGGTGAAAGTTCACTTCCCGGAGTTCATAGGTAGCTGCAAAAGACAATAGCACCAGCTGCACAATGGGCATTAAAAAAATGATAGGCAACATGCCCTTATTACGAAAAACTTGGAGAAACTCTTTTTGCAACAAAAATCTAATGGTTCTCATTGTAATCTCTCATTAAAACTTTTGATACTTAACACTATAAAAAGAAGGGTCATGCCTCCCAGAATTGCCGTTTCTTTCCAAATCATAAGTAACCCTACATCCTTCAGCATAATACTTCGTACGATCACCAGAAACCAGCGCGCAGGAATAATATTACTTATGACCTGCAGGAATACCGGCATACTCGAAATAGGAAATATAAATCCGGAAAGTAATACGGTCGGCAATAGTAACCCTGCCAGAGAAACCATCATAGCCGTTTGTTGGTCGTCTGCTCGCGCAGAAATAAATACCCCCAAAGCAAGGGCAGTAAAAATAAACAGCAATGATTCAGCCAGAAATAGGCCATAAGAACCTCGAAACGGTACTCCAAAAACCCAACGTGCCAGGGCTAAAATAGTTAGTACATTTACGAACGCCAGAACTAAATATGGTAATACCTTTCCAATAATGATCTGCCCCGGTCGTAAGGGAGATACGAGTAAAATCTCCATATTCCCCATCTCCTTTTCACGGGTAATCGAAATGGAGGTCATCAACGTAGAAATGAGCATTAGAATAACGGCAATGAGACCAGGCACAAACAAGTTTACACTCTCTAGCTGAGGATTAAACAGCATATTGGCATTGGTGATAATACCACTTTTTTGGGGCTGCCCTTTGTCAGCCATCTCCTGCTGGAAATCCATCATAATAGCGCTGGAGTACTGCTGAATAAGCTGAGCCAAATTAGGATTTGAGGCATCTGTAATCACATTAACCGAAGGGCGTTCACCACGCTGTATCTTCCGGGCGAAATCAGCTTCAAAGACCAGTACCTCATCAATTTCTCCTTTCTGAAAAAGGTCGTCAATCTTATCGTATCGCTGTACCTCTCCCACCACCGTAAAATAGTTGGAGGCATCGATTTTATTAATCAGTTCATGTGTAACTTGATCTTGCGAGGCATCCAAAACCATTATATTGGCATTTTCCACCTCATTTCGGATGGCAAACCCAAACAATAGCATCTGAATAATCGGCATCCCAAAAAGTACTACAAGGGTACGCTTATCACGATAGATCTGCTTAAATTCTTTGACGACGAAGCCGACAAAAGCCGCAATTTTATTTTGTATTCGATTATTCACCACGATCGGCACCCCGGGCCAGCCTTATAAATACTTCTTCAATATCATCGGCATCAAATTGCTCTTTGAGTCCGGCCGGTGTATCTAAAGCATCAATACGACCATCCACCATAATTGAAACCCGATCGCAATACTCGGCTTCATCCATATAGTGTGTAGTCACAAAAACGGTGGTTCCTTCTTCAGCCACTTTGTAGATCTGCTCCCAAAACTGTCGCCGTGTAATGGGATCAACACCGCCGGTGGGCTCATCGAGAAATACAATATCCGGCTCATGGAGAAGTGCCACCGAAAAAGCCAGCTTCTGCTTCCATCCCAAGGGTAATGAACCGATCATTTTATTTTGAAGCTCTTTCATCCCAAGCATATTCACGAGTTCATCCGACTTCTGCTTAATCTGTTGGTCTCCCAAACCATAGATACCACCATACAGCCGGATATTTTCGCGTACTGTTAGATCCTCGTAAAGTGAAAACTTCTGACTCATGTAGCCAATACGTTTCTTAATCTGCTCAGGCTGCTCATACACGTCATAACCGGCAACGGTTGCCCCTCCCTCAGTGGGGACGAGCAAGCCGGTAAGCATGCGCATGGCTGTCGTCTTACCGGCCCCATTAGCGCCCAGGAATCCAAAAATCTCTCCCGCTCCCACTTCAAATGAAATATGGTCTACCGCGGTAAAGTCTCCGAATTTTCGTGTTAACTTTTCTGCTTTTATCATCGGGTTATTCATAGGTCCTCTCCTGTTCCATCAGGCGCATAAAGGTATCTTCAATATCGGGCTCAATAGTTACAACTTTTGGATTGATCACCCCCTTTGATTTCAAATAACCCATTATATGCTCGGTCTGTACCTCTTTACGCTTATCGGTGTAATGCACATACTCACCAAAAGGCTGTACTGATTCTGCATGCTTATAGGAACGAAGTAGTTGAATAAGCTGATATTTGTTCTCTGTCTTTATAGCCCAAAGCTTGTTATCAAATGTCTCTGTGATACGCTCCGGAGTATCTATAGAAAGAATTTGCCCATCTTGCATGAGAGCAACGCGATCGCACTGCTCAGCCTCATCCATATAAGGGGTTGATACCAAAATGGTAATATCTTCTTCTTTTAGGCGATGCAGCATCTGCCAGAACTCTTTGCGGGATACCGCATCTACCCCAGTGGTCGGTTCATCCAGAAATAATACTTCCGGTTTATGAATGAGTGCACAGCTCAAGGCCAGTTTCTGTTTCATTCCCCCGGACAATGCCCCGGCCAATCGATCTTTGAAGGGTTCCAGCTGACTATAAATAGGTTTAATCAAATCGTAGTTGGCATCAACGGTAGTGCCAAACACAGATGCAAAAAACTTCACATTTTCTTCCACCGACAGATCTTGGTAGAGCGAAAAACGGCCGGGCATATATCCTACACGTTCACGAATCTGGCGATAGCCGTCCACCACATCCAAGCCTAAAACCGAGGCTTCACCTCCGTCGGGCTTGATCAGGGTAGTTAGTATTCGAAAAATGGTTGTTTTCCCTGCACCGTCGGGCCCTATCAAGCCAAAGAGTTCTCCTTCATCCACTTCAAAAGATACTCTCTTAACTGCTTCTTTGGCACCATATCCTTTGTGCGTATTTTGTACACTTATTGGTTTCATAATAAAAACGTGTTATGCTGATTTTATTTCAGCATCTACAATTATAAGCAGCGTTCAAGATCCTGAAACCCCGAATCCTCGGGACGCAACAAATTCAGGGCGGCTTTATAGCTAATGGCTAAAAGTTCACCTCACCCGGCATACCAATTTTTAAAACTCCATCGGGATTTGGCACTTTAATCTTTAGAGCGTAAACCTGCGTGACACGCTCCTCCTTCGTCTGAATCATCTTGGGTGTAAACTCTGCCTGTGATGCAATCCAGCTTATTTTACCATTCAGTTGTTGATTCTCTTCCGCATTTTTATCAACCAATACCTCAACCGATTGTCCTAACGTTATCGATGGTAGCTGAGCACCACTCACGTACGCTCGGAATTCCAGCGTATCTAAATTTGCAATCTGATAGAGTGGTTGTCCCTGACCAACTAGCTCATGCGGCTCAACAAAGGTCGTAAGCACTGTCCCATTTACAGGATTGATTACATGGGCATCGTCAATCTGTTGCTCAACCTGATTAAATCGAGCATCTATCGATTTAATTTCTGCACGCACCGACTTTTTCTGCGTTTCCAACGACTGAATTTGTTTCTTCATGGTTTGCACATTTCCTTCAGCATCATCCAATTGCTGTTCAGTAGCTGCGTTATCCTTTCGCATTGCTCGAATTCTCTGCAGTTTTTTTTGAGCCGTCTCCAATTTTTGTTGCTGAACAGCAATCTCTGCATCAATAGTCGCTATCTTTGACTCAGCTGCTTCCCGCTGTGAACGCAACTCATCTTGCTTCATATTCAGCTGTACCGTATCAATTACTCCTACCTCTTTGCCGACCGCAATAGTTGCTCCTTCTGACACAGTAAATGATAACAGTTCCCCGGACGTTTTTGCCGAAATAGTTGTTTCTACTGCTTCAAACTGCCCGTAGGCATCCGACTTTTCATCATTTGCGCATCCACTAATCATCAAAATTGAGAGGATACTCATAAATACTATATGCAATCTATTTATTTTCAATTTCATCATGTTGTCTTTACCTGTGTTCTGAAATGCCTAATGTTGTTTTATAATCGATTTTAGATTGAACCAACTTTGTTCGATGAATCATCTGCGACAGCCGAGCCTGCGTAACCTTATTCAGCTCTGTGATATATTCCGTAGCAGTAACATTTCCGTTTTTCATCTGACTCTGTTTCTCATTCACCACTTTTTTTCGCAACGCTATAATCTGGTGATCCTGCTTCAACTTCTTCTCAAACAATCTTATCTGCTCTCTAATCTCACTCAACCTTGCTTTCAGCTGACGCTCAAATGCCCGTTCTTCTTCGGATATTGTTTTCTGCTGCTTCCGAATAATCTGTTCTTTTCTTGTTGCATTCTGTGCATTCCAAAAGTTCCATCGTAGTCGCAAACCAACCATGTAAAAGGCATGAAACTCGTCGTCAAATACGTTGTAGCCCGGACGTCCGTAAGAAGCACTCCCAAATGCAGATAGCGTAGGCCATTTCTCAGTTTCAACTAATTCTTTCTGATAGCTCAACGCTTTCCGATTATTTTCAAAAAGGGCGAATTCAGGTCGTTGCTTCAGCATTTCCTCCCCAATAGGCAAATCAACTTGTGGCATTTCCAGTCTACTTTCGGAACTGAATTCTTCTCCGATAAGATCACTCAACATTTGATATCCCGAAACAATATTAGATCGGATTTCCGTAGAATCCTGTCGGGAGTTGATGAGCTCGGCTTCCAGCGTGTATCTTTGACTGGGCAGTAGCACCCCATGCTCAACTTTAGAGGAAACCTCTTTGATTTGGGCTCTAAGGTTTTCCATCAGCGTGCTGATAACGCGAAGCTGCTCCTGAGCTAACAGTATCCCAAAGAACACTTGGTTAACCTGATCTCTAATTTGGCGCAATTGTACTTCAGTAGCTTTGTTCTTTCCCTGCCCGTTGATTTCCTCAATCTCTTTTTTGATGCCTATAGCACCACTATTGTAAATAGTCTGCGAAGCCTCTACTGTAGCTTTATATTGATCCTTGCTGAGCTCAGGAGCGGTAAACTGGCCCCCTGATGGAAATGGGAAGTCAGTTACCTCAGACTGGTAAGTTGCAGTAGCACTGAAATTTAACTGTGGATATCCCGCCGAACCCACAATTTTTTTGTTAAGCTCCGTGATCTCGTTTTGCAGATCAATCTTTTGAGCAAGCGGATAATTATTTATAATCTCCCTGTGAATATCATCAAGCGTAAGGGTATCCACAGGTTCAGGTTGCAAACCTATGAGAGTAATGAGGAAAAGTAATGCGGTTACCATGGCAATTATTTTTTTACTGCATTCAAGATAAATTTCGGGAGCTCCTTCTTGCGTTGCTCCAAAAACTGCTGATACTGTTCATCATTCATTTTAAAAACCGTCTCAATCATAGGCCGAGCAATTAATGGGAATACACAAAGGCCAATCGTGTTGATGATAAATTCGCGGGGATCAATATTTAGCATGCTATCCGATTCAATTTCTTGCCGAATTTGCTTCACAAATGTCTCTGGGATTTCAAAACCCATATTTTTTACAAACTCTTTGAATCGATCGGGGTGCTGATTCATCTCATGAATAACAAAGCGCGGCAGATGAGGATGCTTTCTAAACATCTCGTAATAGGTTTCTACCAGCTTTTCTATTTTGGGAGTAAGCGCCAAATCTGCATGCAGTACTTTTAGTATTTCCGGGAAGAATTGGCGGATACTATCCTGAAATACTTTTTGAAAAAGCTTGTCCTTGCTACGGAAATAATAATGCAGCATCGATTTGTTAATATCTGCCTCGTCGGCAATTTCCTGCATTCGTGCCCCGGCAAAACCACGTTCCTGGAATATCTGTTTTGCCGCTTCTAATATCTGTTGTTCGGTCTCTATTTCTTCTGACATAATTAAATCTAATTCAAATTCGTCACTAATTTATAATATCTAACCATATAATTCAACTATTTAGTTGAACTTATTAGTTAGCAAAAATTAAAATCATTACTCTGGGCTTTTACCCGGATATTTAAAAGCTTAGCATGATACAGAGAGGAGACTTATGACCTTCAAATAAAAAACCCCGACAGCACTCAAAACGCTGTCAGGGTTAGTCAAATAGACATACTGTCTTTACTCATCGGATTCTAGGCTCAGCTATCCGATACGGTATTTTAGTTCTTCGATCTTGCTAAGAATTTCGCCTCGATCCATTTCCTGGTATCGCTCAGGCAACAATTCTTTAGAGGTGCATTCAATAACAGCACTGAGGGTTTGCAGCTCTATCTCCTCGGGATAGGTGGGAGGAAGGAAATCGTTTAGAGCTATATCTAAAATTTCTGGCGTAACCTTCTCTAAATCACGTGCAGCTGCGCGGAATTTTGCCCGTGTGAGTGCGGCTTCCATATCTGCACCGGAGAACGTTTTTAACCCCTGCTCAATAACCTGCGGGATATATTCTTCAGTCAGCTGCAAGCCAGTTTTCTTTTTCATGGCATTAAAAAGCTCCACCCGTTCTTCTTTGGTATGGGGTGGAAATAATGCCAGGTGCTCCTCAGCTCTTCCCTGGCGCTTAAGGTCCACCGGCATAAGATCAGGACGTGCCGTCATCAAAAACCAGATAATTTCACCGCGATTTCGAGTATCACTCATAAAAGTAGCGATTTGCGAAAATACGCGACTGGAAACGCCACTGTCTCCACTCGCATCGCGATCTCCCAAATAGGCATCGGCCTCATCAATCATCACTGCTACCGGTGACATCGCTTTAAGCAGCCCAAGAATTTTCTCCAGATTCCCTTCCGTCACTCCCTGCCATTGGCTCCGAAAGTTTTTCAGTTTTACCATTGGAATACCTACTTCGCTTGCAAAACAGGTCACCAAAAAAGTTTTACCAGTCCCAACAGGACCGCAAACCAGGTATCCCATGGGAAGCACATCTTGTCGGCCAGACTTTAAGGCCTTAACAGCATGTCGTAGATGTTCTTTGACCTTAGTATGCCCCGCTACATTCTCAAGGGTATATTCCGTTTCTACAAACTCCAACAGTCCATACGCCTCGGCCTCAATCAGTTCTTTCTTTGCCTCAGATAATCGATCGTGGGTGATATTTTCTTTATTCTCTCGGGCATTGGAAAGAATGCTTCGAAGATTTATAAAATTTAATCCGGCCGTCTGCTGAGCCAGGACTTTCTCGCTGACATTAGAAAATGCCTGAAATTCTTCATCGGAAGACTCAAAATCGATAAACTGCCGGCGTTGCCGCTCATCCGGAATATTGATTTTGATATCTGTGGTGTAAGGGTTTTGTACCAGTGTTTTATTTAAATCTGCGAGATTTTCGGTAAGTAGTACTGTTGTAAAATCTGCCGCTAAAAACATGGGATCATGCGCCCATCGTGAGAGATATACCATTGCTGTACGATCTTCTGATCCGCTGGTTCCGGCTTCGTTCATAGGCACAATGGTATCAGCATAATCAACAATCAAAGCAATACTCTTTTTATCGTCTATGCGAAGTCGAAAATACTGCTCCAGCAGCGAAAAAACCCGCACCGGATCTTTAGGCACCTTATTGGCGTAGTCCGTACCCATCAATGAATCACGTCCCGACAAAGCACGGTTAAAATCTTTTTTCGACTCCCCATCGCGAAAGTAAATACCCGATGAACGATCATAGAAAATGACATAATCACGTGCGCCGAAAAATTCTTCAGACAAAAATGATTTGAGACGCACAAAATCTGTTTGGTCTTTTCGCTGCAGTGGGACCAAATCATGTACATTTCCATGCAGGATAAACTGGTTAATCGTACGACTTAAATATTTCTGGGCAAACTCCTGCGCCCAACTGGGATAATGGTCAAACATAAACGTTGAATTTGGTAGAAATGATCAGAGTTGATCCATCACAATTACTTTGACGGTCTCGATACGACTTGGCGTGGCTTTGCTAATAATAATTTTTTTTCCATCAATTAAAAGCTCTTCATTCACTTTGGGAATACGCCCCAATTCATTGATGATATACCCAGCTATCGTTTCATACTCCGTAGATTCCTCCGGCAGATTAATCTCGGGAAATTGTTGGAGCAAATCTTCGATCTCGACTCCCCCACTCAAAATATAACTGTTGCCCGATATCTTTTTCAGGATTCGATCTTCCGTATCATATTCATCCTGAATATCTCCGACGACCTCTTCTAAAAGATCCTCGATGGTAATCATCCCGGCCGTACCTCCATATTCGTCGATAACGATGGCCACCGAAATATTGGAACTACGGAATTCTGAAAGCAGATCTTTCGACTTTTGTGACGCGGGAACTAACTTAATTGGACGTATTATCTCAGACAAACTCTTGGGATTACTAAACAGGTCATAGGCAAAAATAACCCCAATAATATCATCGATAGATTCTTGGTAAACGGGTAGCTTTGAAAAACCCGATGAAATAAAAAGCTTTAGCGTTTCGTCGATACTGGCATTTTTTTCAACAGCTACAATATCAGTACGAGGTATCATCGATTCCTTCACGCGTTTATTCGAAAGCTCAAGCACATTGTGAAGGATTTCAGAATCATCTTTATCCAAATCATGCCCTCCGGAATCACGCAACTCCTGAAATATCAGCTCTACATCTTCTCGTCGAAACACTTTGCCCGAGCGGTCCACATCCGGATTAATAAACTTAATAATCAAATCGGAAAATTTATCAGCTATAAAGATAAGAGGCTTAAATAATTGATTGCATATTTTTTGAGGAATCGCAATTATCTTCATCCACCAGTCGGCATTTATGCGAAAAAGTGCCTTAGGAACTATCTCACCAAAAAGCATAATCACGACGGAGGCAATCACCGTCTGAATTACCAACACCAACGCTTCGGAAGGCATTGTTCCCATCCAACCTTGATATATTTCGGTAATGGGACCTACCAGAAATATCGTCATCAAGGTAGCATACACTACATTTACTACATTATTGCCCACCAATGTAGTGGTTAAAAAGGTTTCCGGGTTATGGATAAAATCATTTACTATACGGCCCGTCCATGAAGCTTTTCGGGATTCTATCTCCAGCTTTAACCTGTTAGAGCTGACAAAAGCTATCTCCGACCCTGAAAAAAATCCACTGAGAAGAATAGTTAATATAATGATAAGTATTTCAGTCACTTAAAACAGTTTTATTTCTTGGGCAATTTGGGGCGTCTTCGTGAAACTTGCTACAACAGCAATACCATTGAATAATCCTAAGAGGATAAAAATATCACGAATCCTTATTTTCCTTTAAACTCAGGTTTCCGTTTTTCGAGAAATGCGGACGTTCCTTCCATACAATCTTCGGTTTCGCAGAGTTCACCAAACAGATCCGCTTCTACCTGGTAGCCCGAACGGTGATCTGAATGATAAACAGCCTTGATAGCATTTCGTATAGCAATAGGGCCATTTTTCAAAATATTATTTAAAAGCTCTTTTGATGATTCAAACGGATCAGCACTTACTTCATTAACCAAACCAAGCTGGAGAGCCTCTTCTGCCTTCACCTGTTTACCGGTCAAAATCATTTCTAAGGCACGAGCTTTCCCTATCAAATCGGGAAGTCGTTGCGTACCGCCATATCCCGGTATCAATCCCAATCCAACTTCAGGCAATCCAAAAACTGCGTCTTCACCAGCAATACGCAAGTGGCACGCCATGGCCAACTCTGCACCACCACCTAAAGCATATCCGTTTACGGCAGCAATAACAGGCTTGCGGGTATCCTCAATAAGCTGAAAGATCTGCTGTCCCTTTTGAGAAGCCATTCGCCCCGACCGATCATCCAACTCACGGAGCTCCTTGATATCAGCACCAGCCACAAAAGCCTTGTCACCGGCTCCCTTCACAATAACAGCATTGATTTCTTCGTCTATTTGAATAGCCTTAAACACATCGGCAAGCTCATTTAAAACCCCATCATTTAAGGCATTGAGTTTTTTGGGTCGATTGATAGTAACAGTGGATATTCCCCTGTCATCGGTTTCCAACGTAATAGTACTAAACGATTCACTCATAAATATTTTTATCCCTTAACCCGACTTGAGGAGTCAACCTTAGAGTCGGTTTCTTTTTCCTGTTTTAGTTCATCTTCGATTTCCAAAAAATCAGAATCTAAATCAATATCGTCAAGATCAGAATGAAAAGGCAAAATATCTCGATCCAGGTCATCAATCAACTGGGAGGTTTCCTCAACTTCCTCAAGAAGATTATCGAGCTGGAATCCAATTTCTTCAGGATTACTCATTGTCATAGATTGCTCATAAATGTATCGAATGGCATCTTCTATCGTTTCAAGATGCGTTTCACAAATCAGATACTTTTCTTTGGCTACCTCAAACTTTTTAAGGCGTTTCTTCAAAATACCTACGCGCCGAGCTGTGGTTCGCTTTAACCGTTCCGACTCCATATTCTGCATCTCGCGTTCTTCTTTCTGGACCTCCTGTTTCAAACTTTCCTCTACCGAGGTATCCATATATAGTCGATATCGCTTATGCAGATCCAATAAGGTAAGATAATTAGAGAGAAGTTCTTCAATCTTATCTCTAATATTTTCCAATAAGCCTTGTGAACTGTATGGCAGCTTATCAAAATTTTCTTTAATTAATTTTGCAAGGTGCTTCAACACCAAAAAGCGTTTCTGGCTTTTTTTATCGAGGTCCTGGAACGTAGATTTTTCCCTAGCAGCAGGGTTTTGTTCCCGCACCTTTTTCAACTTTATGTTTTTTCTAAAACGGGGCAGTCGCGGAACAATACCCAGATACATTAGCTCTACAGCAAATGTCATCGTCAGGATTAGGCTCGAAATAAGTCCCATACCACTCATCGCAAAAGCAGAAATAGCCGAAATTAGCAGTACTCCTAAATTAACAGGGTGTAAAAATGCTTCGCGCGTAAAATTTATGGTGTTATCATCACTCATAATCACTACTCGTCTTCAAGTTCATTACCAGGCTTGTCAGAAACTGCTGACGAATTCCTGCCAATTGTTTTATTTACCTGGATATTATTTGCCTGCTCTTCGATCTCATTGTATAAGAGTCCCATTTCTAACTTGACTTGCCGCAGGGTATCTTTTGCTTTCGACTTCCTCATCTCTTCATCCATTTCTTGCTGACTTATATTATCCTCACTTTCATCTACAAGGCTGTCCATAGCCAAGTCAAGGCGAGCCTCGACTGAAGCCAACTTATGCTTCACCGAATAAAGAAAATCATCAAAAGAGTTCAGCATCTCTGTTTTATCCATATTTTTTAACGCACTGGCGATATTTTGCGTACGCTTGGCCCGTGATGCGCGTTCTTTTATCTCACGCATCTTGCGATAGTGCGCCTTGTATTCTTCTTTGAGGCGTTCCCGTTCACTTTTGCTATCGTTAGCCATGGTTAAAAGCCACATTTAGGATTTAGATCGCTCTTTGTTCCCAATCGTTTTACCCTGTTGTTTCTCAGATGTTTGCTCATCAATTTCAATTTCTTCCTCACCGTCAGATGAACCTACACTCTTTTCTTTTTCCGGGGCATCTACTTTACCCATTTCGGCCTTGAATTGCTCTACCAGCTCATGGGCACGCAGTTTTTCCGCATTAGCTTCGATCTCCATCGTTTCTGTGTCGATGCTATCCAATGCCAGTTCCATACGAGCTTCATTCTTTGCGGTTTGCTCATTAAGCCGGTTAACCATTTCATCATGGGTCTGATCAAGTCCTCCGGTTTCAAATTGCTCCAGCGCATCGGCAATTTTACCCTGCCATTCAGCACGTTCGCTGGCACGCATCGCTTCTTTTGCTTCTTGAATCTTGCGATCCTTTTCGCGCATAAATGCTTTTTTAACTTTGATAGCCTTTTCATAAGCCTGCTCAGCAAACTTTAACTGCTCTTTTGATGTCTCCAGATTCTCTTTGGCCTTCTCAAGCTGCATGGCATATCCTTCGGCGATATCGTCACGATCTGCCTGGATAGCAGATTTTATCTTAGCCGTTAAATCCTCAATCTTCTTCTCCAGCTTGTTCACCTCTTTCTGGAGCATAATTTTATTCGCCTTTACTGTGGCGATATTCTCATTCATTTGGGGAATCTGATCGTTTAAATCCCGAATATTCTGCTCCAGAATTAGTTTCGGGTCTTCCATTGAACTTACGAATCCACCAAATAGCGACTTGATTGCTCGAACGAATCTTTTAAACATAGTATTATCGATTTTATTAATCTTTGCCCTGCCCTTTAGTACTATTTTAATACCCTTAGTACTATAAAGTTATGTTAATTTAGTGATATTGCAATTAATTAGTGCTTACGCTTTATAATTTGTGAACGCCGTCTTTATCAACGCGATGCGTAATCATAGTCAATCTTTCTGTCGTCTTATCACGAATTGAAAACGCATTTTTCAACTCATCAATTGCTGTGTCTGTTAACTGCTTGTTATTCGTATATCCCACAGCTAATGTTTCACCCTTTTTAACAGAATCACCTATTTTCTTCTTTAACTCTATACCTGCAGCTGGATCGACATCATCTTCCTTTTTCTTACGTCCGGCCCCCAACTCAAGCGAAGCCATCCCTATACTGTAAGCATCGATTTCAGAAATATATCCTGCTTCTGTAGCTGAAAACTCAAAAGAATATTCAGCATGATCATAAGCCGAAAAATCTTTCAATACACTTGTATCTCCGCCCTGCTCTTCCGTCAACTCTATCCACTTATCAAAAGCCTGACCATTTTGCACCGCTTTCCGACTCATTTTTACCCCTTCTTCAACGGTATTTGCCTTACCGCCCAGCATAATCATCGTCCCGGCCAGCATGTGCGTAACTTCCATAACATCATCCGGCCCCTTCCCCTGTAGTCCCTCCATGGATTCTTCAACTTCCAGCCAGTTTCCAATTTTATATCCCAATGGCTGATTCATATTGGTCAGATAAGCCACAGTTTCTTTGCCGAAGTTCTCACCTATAGTAACCAAGGTTTCAGCCAACTCCTGGGCATCTTCGTGCGTTTTCATGAACGCACCGGACCCAAACTTTACATCAAGTACCAAGGCATCTATACCCTCAGCCAACTTTTTACTCATAATACTCCCGGCAATCAATGGAATAGACTCTACTGTAGCCGTCACATCGCGCAGTGAATAGAGACGTTTATCAGCCGGAGCCACCTCCTCAGTTTGTCCCGCCATCACCATGTTACACTTTGCCAATATCTGTTGATACCGCTCCAAGCTTATATCAACTGTAAAACCAGGGATGGATTCCATCTTATCAAGAGTACCGCCGGTATGTCCCAATCCCCGCCCGGAAATCATTGGCACAGGTACGCCATAACTGGCAACGATGGGTGCCAAAATCAACGACAACTTATCCCCCACACCACCTGTTGAGTGTTTATCCACCTTTTTTCCGGGGATATCACTAAGGTCAAGTACGCGCCCCGAATGAAGCATAGAATGAGTCAAGGCCGATGCCTCATCTTCATCCATGCCATTTAAAAAAGAGGCCATCAAAAAGGAACTCATCTGATAATCAGGAACTTCATCTTTCGTATATTCATCAATGAGATAAGAGATTTCATCTCTTGTTAATGTATTGCCGTCTCTTTTTTTTCGGATTAAAGAAACAATATTATACCCTTTGGTACTCATAAATTAATGCTGTTAAATTAGTTTTACGGTGACTTAAATAAATTAATCGTTATAAGTAAAATCCCTGATGATCAACGTTTTAGCCGATCAATATCTGTATAATATACAGTCTTATCTACCTGAAAGTGTAAATTTACAACTTTTTGACCCTGCTGAAGGATTACCGGGCGAGGTTGAAAAAGCTCATGCCCTCCTCATTCGCACGGTAATCCCCATAAATAAAGAGACACTGCCAAATATTCCAAAGAACTTACGTTTTATAGGTACTGGTTCATCAGGCACAGACCATGTGGATCGACAATATCTTATAGAAAATAATATTCACTTGGCTGATGCAGCCGGTTGTAACGCTCGATCAGTTGCTGAATACATAGCAACATCACTTATACTTTGGACGGAAAAAAGGAACAGAGATTTAACCAGCCTTTCGACTGGCATTATTGGGGTGGGACATGTTGGCTCAGAAGTAATCAATATCTTGAATAACATAGGATTACAAACGGTAGCATACGACCCTCCCCGTGAACAATGCGATCCCGACTTTTCAACAGTATCCCTTGATAAAGTATTAAGTTGTGATATACTATCCTTCCATACCCCGCTTAATAAAAAAAGTAAATACCCCACGTATCACTGGTTAGACCAAGAAAAATTGAGAGGACGAACATTTGATCTAATTATAAATTCAGCCCGCGGTGGGGTAGTGGACGAAAAAGCCCTGCTCGCCGCAATGAAAAAAGGAATTATCAGAGATATAATTATTGACACTTGGGAAAATGAGCCAAAAATTCATCTCGAGACTGCAGGAGCTGCATTTCTAAAAACCCCCCATATTGCAGGGTATTCGGTACAGGCCAAAGAGAATGCCTCAAAATTTATTGCAGATAAACTGATTAATGTCTTTGAATTGGATTATCCAGTTCAAGCCAACGCAACTGGGAATATCACTTTTAATAAAAACCTTTCCCAGATTGATTCGCTTTCCTCCCTGTTGACGGACCTTCATCCCATCAAGGAATATGAGAAAGGATTAGCAGACATTGTCAGGGATCATCCCGAAAAACGTGGGGAACTGTTTAATAAATTACGTGCAGAATTTCCGCTGCGACAGCAATTTGCACAAATTCATCTGCCCAAAACCTACTTCGATCATTTTTCCACCCTGAAAGAGTTGGGATTTTCAGCAATTAGCTGATTTTAAAAAGCCGTTTAGCATTGTCATCGGTAATCGATTCCACTTCGTCGACTGACATATCCATCACCTCGGCCAAACGCACAGCGGTATATTTTACAAAGGCTGGTTCATTGCGTTTGCCCCGCTTGGGATCCGGCGCCAAATAAGGAGCATCGGTTTCAAGCATCATATGGTCAATAGGCAGCTGAGCTACTGCTTTATCCACACCGGCATTTTTAAAGGTGAAAATCCCCCCAATGCCTAACTCCAGTCCCAGATCAATAGTCCGCTTTCCTTCGTCCGAGGAACCGGTAAATGAATGCCAAATTCCTTTTAAACTACCATCCTGCTCTTCCTCAATGATATCAAGCAGATCGTCGGTACTTTCACGATTGTGCAATACAATAGGCTTCTGCACTTCTTTGGCTACCCTGCAGTGCATCCGCAGGCTTTCTTTTTGTCGGGATTTATAATCCTCACTCCAGTAATAATCCAAGCCTGTTTCACCCACTGCAACATATTCTGACTGACTACAGAGATTATACAGTTTCTGTTCGGATATCCCCTTGCCATCATTCACACTGGTGGGATGAATGCCCGCCATTTTATGAAAGGTAATCTCTGAATGTTGAAGCTGATCCATTTTCGGAAGCGAATCCAAGTCGATGGCCGGCAGAAATATATGGGAAACGCCCGCTTCGGCTGCACGATCTAAAACGGCATCAAGATCCTCTTCAAATTGGTCAAGATAAAGATGACAATGGGTATCAATCACGACTGTTGGAGGGGTGTATCTGAGTGAAAAGTTACCAGTTGATCCATCGGATTCTTTACAAACAAGCCCGGCTTAAGATTGTGCTTATGCAAAATCTCTTTGATTAATTCCTGATGGGCATAAGCAACTGATCCAATAAAACGAACTTCGTAATCTGTCGCATCAGTATAATTTAGTAAGATACGAGAAATAAAACTCTCGAACCCCTCGTACAACATTTCTTTGACAAAAGGATGATCGGGATGATCGCCCAAAAATGCCCCATAAGAAGCAACGAACCTACTTTTCTGTTCACCGTCATACAATTCCCTGGTAATATGATCGAGCGACATATTATAATTTTGTTCGAGATCTTGTTTTAGATCTTTGGGAACCTCAAAACGAAAATACTTATTGATTAGCTTCTTGCCGAAATAGCCCGCACTCCCTTCATCCCCCAAAATAAAGGCCAATGAAGGTATATGTTCGACAATTTTCTCTCCATCATAGAGGCAAGAATTGGAACCGGTTCCAAGGATACAGGCAATACCGGGCTTATTGTGAAAACAAGCTCTTGCTGCCCCTAACAAATCGTGATACACACTGTTATTGGAATCCGTAAAACAGGAATCCAGCGCTTCTTTTACAACCTGCTCTTTTTCGTCGCTATCACACCCCGCTCCGTAAAAGAATACCTCATCAATAGATTCTTCGAGTTTGGGCAATAAGTTTTGGCGAACAACGCCTTCAATACTATCTGTTGTATGATAGTAAGGGTTTAACCCTTCCGTAAAATGCGTTTCGGTCTCATCATCATTAACCACCAGACACCATTCCGTTTTTGTAGCACCACTATCAGCAATTAGAATACTCATCATCAATTTTCTTTTATTAATTCCGCGCCAAATCTAAGCAATTTTAGGGTCATCCTACAACCATAGATCAAAGATAGAGACTATCACAAATTCTACCTATTATTAGCTGCTTTGCAAATGTATAAAAATACTTATTGGGGATGAAACTTACCTATAGCAACTATCTGAAAATCGATGAACTTCTGGAACTACAACAGCTTCAATCTGATCCGGAAGAGCACGACGAAATGCTCTTTATCATCATTCATCAAACCTATGAGCTCTGGTTTAAGCAAATTCTACACGAAATGGATAAGCTTCGTGATGATTTAAAAACGGGCAAAACCTGGGCGGCCGGCAAAACGATGAAACGCATATTAACCATACTAAAAACGATGGTTGCTCAGATTGATATTTTGGAAACCATGACTCCACTGGAGTTTGAGAGCTTTCGTGGGTTTTTAGATGAAGCCAGCGGATTCCAATCAGTACAATTTCGCGAACTGGAAATAATATGCGGACATCGGTCCGAACACATCCTTAAAGTCCACGAGCATCAACCTCAATACGTCAATCGGATGAAAGAGCGGATGGCTGAACCTACGCTCTGGGAATGTTTCTGTAAGTACCTTCAGCAAAAAGGGTACGACGCCAAAATGCCGGAGCGTAAACACAAGAATGGGTTACTATATGATCCATCAGAAAAAAACCAGCAAATCTTACTCGATATCATGCAGAACGATCAAGAAACGGCTATGCTCTGTGAGTTGTTTGTGGATTTTGATGAGGGAATGCAGGAATGGCGCTATCGACATGTTAAAATGGTGGAACGTACTATTGGAAACAAAATGGGTACCGGAGGATCAAGCGGTGTAGACTACCTCCGGAAAACGCTGCACCAACGCATATTCCCTGATTTATGGGAAATTCGATCAGAAATTTAAAACCATAGCATTAAAAAACTGTATAAATGTCACACGATATAGATCAACTTGCCCAAGAACTGGCTCCCCATTATTCCCACTTTGATGTAGGCAATCGGTTACTTTTTACAGGTCATTCCCATCAAGCCTGGCCAGATATTGCCAGAGAAGGCCTGCAAGAAGCATTCGATGTTGCAGCTTCTGATGTAGATAACAAATGGGAAGTAGCATTTGAAAAAGTTGAACAATTGCGCAACTACCTCCGCAACTTTTATGACGATCCCAACGGGATGTACTGCCTGGGAGAAAACACCCATCACTTGCTGGTATCGTGGCTATCCAGCTTTGACCTGCAGAACAAACCGAAAATTATTACGACCGACAGTGAATTTCACTCTATGTCGCGACAGTTAAAACGACTGAAAGAGGAGGGGCTTGAGATCGTTACGGTAGAAGGTCATGCCGATAATATAGTTGAACAGATTGACAACCAAATCGATGATCGGGTATCGGCCGTAATGCTGTCGCGAGTCTACTTTAACAGTGGAATCATAAATCAATATATCAGTGAAATAGCTGAGATCACCAGAAAGCAGGACATCCCCTTACTGATTGATGATTATCACGGAACAAACGTGGTACCACTATCTCTTTCCGATGAAAACCTCGAGGATTGTTTCGTTCTAATCGGTGGTTACAAATATCTGCAATGGGGTGAAGGAAATTGTTTTTTACGATATCCCAAAGATTGCGAATTACGCCCTGCAATAACCGGCTGGTTTTCTTCCTTTAGTGAACTTGATGAATCGAAGGAAGACGAAAAAGTATCTTATGCAGATCCCAACCAGCTTTTTGCCAGTGGCACTTTTGATTCCACCTCCCAATTCAGAGCGGCTAAAGTTGTAGAGTTTTTCGACAAAATGGGTTTGACTCCTCAGGTACTCTACAAGCAGTATCAAACCCAAATAACATTACTGCGAAATACCTTTTTAAACAAAGATTTTGATACTGAAGTTATTCAGCTTGCACATCAACAACCGGTCAAGAATATTGGTGGATTCATAGCCCTACAATCCCCTTTTGCACGAACTATCAGGGCAAAACTAATGGAAAAAGAAGTTTATACTGATGCCCGGGGCGATATCCTCCGCTTTGGCGTAGCCCCTTACATAACCACTCAACAGATCAGCAAAGCAATGGATGAGCTGGAAAGTGTAGTCTCCAAAATAAATCCATAGTGTAAGGATTCGCGGCCTAACTGATCTTACTAAATAGACTACCGATAAGTTACAAGAATGAATTTTAGGAACATATCTTGGTGATGGGTGGTGCGCTTTAAGATTATGAGAAGATAAACTGACACTACGTTGTCATTATTATTTAATATATTGACCGGTGAAAACACAAAAATCTAATTACTCTTTCATTTATGTCTGACAATAAAGATCGCGAAAAGGCACTCGAAATGGCCATCGGCCAAATTGAAAAACAGCACGGCAAAGGTACGATTATGCGGCTTGGCGATGAAGCCACCCAAGATGTACCCAGCATTTCTACCGGATCTCTCATGGTAGATTATGCACTGGGCGTGGGCGGTGTTCCGCGTGGACGTGTTACCGAAATTTACGGGCCTGAAGCCAGTGGTAAGACAACACTTGCACTTCATATTATTGCCGAAGCACAAAAAGCCGGAGGATATGCCGCTTTTGTCGATGCCGAGCATGCTTTCGATCCCCGTTATGCCAAAAACCTTGGAATTAACACCGATGAGCTACTTGTATCACAACCTGACAGCGGTGAACAGGCCCTCGAAATTACCGAAACCCTTATCCGATCTGCAGCTCTTGATGTTATTGTTGTTGATTCTGTTGCGGCCCTTGTTCCCCGCGCTGAGCTTGAAGGAGAAATGGGAGACTCCCATATGGGGCTGCAAGCTCGTTTGATGTCGCAGGCAATGCGGAAAATCACCGGTATCATCAATAAAACCCGCACATCGGTAATTTTCATTAACCAAATTCGTGAAAAAATCGGGGTTATGTTCGGTAATCCTGAAACGACATCCGGCGGACGTGCTCTCAAGTTTTATTCTTCTGTCAGGATGGATATCCGTCGCATTGGCTCGCTCAAAAAAGGCGACGATATGGTTGGAAACCGTACTAAAGTAAAAGTGGTTAAGAACAAGGTTGCCCCTCCCTTTAAAGAAGTTGAGTTCAATATTATTTATGGCGAGGGAATTTCGCGCATGGCTGAAATCCTCGATATGGCTGTTGAGTTTGATATCATTGAAAAACGTGGCAGCTGGTATCGCTATGACGGAGAACCTATTGGTCAGGGTACCGATAATGCCATCGAATTTCTTGAATCTGATCCCGAACTTACCGAGAAAATAGAAAAGCAGGTTCGAGAGCAGATGAATCCTTCTGAAGAGAGTGAAAAAGCAGAAGAAAACGGCCAGGAAAAAAATGAGGAAGAAGATTCTGACAGCGACGATTAGTCATGGCCGATGAATCAGATCAACAATTACCCGGAGCAATAAGCTCCATCAGCGTTCAAAAAAAGAATAAAGAGCGCTATTCTATTTTTGTTGATGAGGAGTTTCTGATCGGTGTTTCTGAGCAGACGCTCCTCAAATTCAACCTTGCCAAGGGGGATACTATTACGCATGCTTTACTCAGAAAAATTGAACGTGAAGAGGGACGATTTGCTGTTAAATCATATATGATGAAGCGTCTGGGGAGTCGCGACCACTCTCGGAAAGAATTATTTACCAAAGCAATACGCAAAGAATATCCCAAAAATATTATTGAAAACGTTCTTGATGAGCTCGAGGAAAAAGGATATTTGAATGATACCGGGTTTGCTGAAAAATTTGCGCAAGATAAAAGCCATCTCAATAAATGGGGTCCCAATAAAATAAAAGCGCACCTCTATAAAAAAGGAATTTCGGGCGATGTAGCAGAGCAAAGCATTCAAAAAGTATTTCAGGATAAAAATATTAAAGAGGTTTTATTACATTTGGTTTTAAAGGGGAAAAGGCGCTTTTTGAGAGAAGAAGACCCCTATAAACGAAAGAAAAAAGTGGTCGACCATTTAGCCCGAAAAGGATACCGATCCTCAAATATCTATAGACACATAGATGAGCTAATGAAAGCTATTGAGCAATGAACAATATTACCCTTGAGCGCGTAATAAAATCAATACTGGGACTTGCTGGTATTGCTGTCATCGGATATTTACTATTTAGATACGGTACGCTGGTAGGGTACGCAATTGTAGCCATGATATTCAGCTACATTCTTGATCCGCTGGTAAATCGGATGCAATCGGCCGGCATGAATCGGACCTTTTCCATCACGCTCACATTAAGCGCACTTGGGTTAATACTCGTATGGATCTCGACCAATGTTATTCCAATTGTTGCAAATCAGATGGTGGAATTGGCCAGCCAGCTGAACATGGAGAATATTCAAAGTATTACCCAAAAAATTGAGGGTCGACTAAGCCAAAAGTTTACATTTATTCCTGATAAATTTCTCAGCACCAATATCTCATCGGTGCTCCAAGAATTATTTGATGTCGGTGAAATCCCCTCTGCGGTTAGTAACATCATCGGCATTTTCACGAATATCTTTTCAGCTGCACTTATTATTCCCTTCGCAACCTTCTTCTTCTTAAAAGATGGAACTAAAATTCGTCGCGATATACTAAAGTTAGTTCCGAATAAATATTTTGAAACAACACTTAGTCTTATTGATAAAATTGAAAGTCGTTTAGGGCTTTATTTTAGAGGAGTAATGCTCCAAAGCCTCATTATTGCTTTCACTTCTTGGGTTGGATTATCATTAGTTGGCCTCAATAATTCTCTTTCCGTGGGTATTGCCGTGGGTATTGCTAACACCATACCCTACTTTGGACCCATTATCGGATACATTTTATCGATTGTAGTTTCTATAATTGAAATTGGAAATTTTTCTCTGGTCCTACCTTGTATTCTTGCTATACTGGCAGTACAAATCCTTGACAATGTAGTGCTACAACCACTCATCTTTTCGCGCTCTGCCGATATTCATCCTGTCGCCATCCTGTTTATTATTATGATCGGTGCCGAAACTGCCGGTATCCTTGGAATGTTAATTGCTGTACCCATAGCAACTATCATCAAAATTACATTTAATCAGATTAGTTGGAGCTTCAATAATTACTATGTTTTTAGAGCGGGCAATTCCTCAGAAACAGAATAGAACATCTAAAATCGACTCTTAATCTGTCTGCTTTTTTATTTATCTTTGCGGGCAAACCGATAACTATCTTGCTCCTTTATCTTGATTAATATTGTAGTATTTGCCTCGGGATCGGGCACGAACTTTCAAGCTATCATTGATGCTGTCAAAAGCGGACAGATTAATGGACGCATTGTCGGTCTTATTACCAATAAAAAGGGAATTCAAGCTATAGATCGCGCCCAAAAACACAACATTGATCACCAATACTTAAATCCCTCCGACTTTTCTTCCTATGCCAAGTATATTGAAGCTTTGATCGAGCAACTTGAAAAATGGGATACACAGCTTATTGCCCTAGCGGGTTATATGATTAAAATTCCATCTGAGATAATTAACAAGTATGAAGCACGCATTGTAAATATTCATCCTTCTCTATTACCAAAATATGGAGGAAAAGGATTTTATGGGATGAACGTGCACCAAGCTGTTATTGAAAATGAAGAAACAACATCGGGCTGCACAGTGCATGTTGTTACCGAGGAATACGACCAAGGACCCATTTTGGGACAGAAAGAAGTTCCGGTAAAGAGATCGGACGATCCCGAATCTCTCGCTCAACGGATATTGAAGGAAGAGCATAAATTATTTCCCAAAGTAATTGCCAAATTAGCTGACCAAATCAACAAGAAATCTAACCCTTAATTACACTTTCAAATCGTGTCATTACAACCACTCGACTCTCTCCCCACAAACCCTCTAAAAATAAAAAGAGCCCTTCTCTCTGTTTCAGATAAAACCGGCATTGTTGAACTTACCCGCCAGTTACATAAATCAAATGTAGAAATTATTTCTACCGGTGGAACAGCCCAAAAGATACGCGAAGCCAACATCCCGGTAACCGATGTCAGTGACATTACCGGATTTGAAGAATGCCTGGATGGGCGAGTCAAAACGCTTCATCCCATAATTCACGGAGGGATCTTGGGGCGTACTAGTTATCAACCTGATGTTGATGAAATGAATCGTCTGGATATTGCTCCCATCGAATTGGTTGTGGTCAACTTATATCCCTTTGAAGAAACAATAGCAGATCCTAATTGCAACCCTGCTATTGCCACAGAAAATATTGATATCGGCGGTCCAACGATGATTCGTGGTGCGGCCAAAAACTTTGCTCACGTCTGCGTATTGACATCCCCCAAGCAATATAAAGAGTTTGGCAAAGAGCTTAGTGAACACACTGAAATTTCATTCACAAATCGCCAGCAATGGGCCACCGAAGCTTTTAATCATACCGCCCAATACGATGCAGCCATTGCCAACTACTTTAATGATCTGGAAAAGAAAGACGGTAAACTTCCTCAACAGCTAAATATTTCATTACCTAAGTCACAATCTCTTCGATACGGTGAGAATCCTCATCAAGAAGCAGCGGTTTACGGGAATCAAAATGAATTTATCGACTGCTTCCACGGCAAGCAGCTCAGCTTCAATAATTTTACAGATGTTGACGCAGCACTTAATCTTATTGCCGATTTTAGAAATGACGATCCAACCTGCGCCATATTCAAGCATACCGTTCCGTGTGGCGTAGCCGTCTCTGATAAACTTGCTGATGCTTGGGACAAGGCATTTGCTACAGATACAATGTCTCCTTTTGGTGGTATTGTCGCTGTTAATAAAGAGCTGGATATCGAAACAGCCCAGAAGATTGATGAAATTTTTACAGAAATTATCATCGCACCATCCTATAGCAAAAAAGCGTTAAAACTATTTCAGCAAAAGAAAAACCGAAGGCTTATCCGCATCAAGAAGCTTCCAAACACAACGCAAAACCTTCAGTTCAAATCTATTTTTGGTGGGGCTTTAAGCCAAGATGCCGATGTGAAAACGATCAGCAAGGAAGAGCTAAAAACAGTTACTGAAAGAAAACCAACAGAACAGGAGATCAAAGATCTGCTTTTTTCCTGGAAAGTTGTGAAACATGTTAAGTCAAATGCAATTGTATATGCAAGGGATGGGCAAACAATTGGCATTGGTACCGGGCAAACGAGTCGGGTCGAAGCATCGGAAATTGCTATTGCTAAAGCTAATCAAGAAGGACTATCACTGGAAGGGACGGCCATTGCCTCAGATGCCTTTTTCCCATTTGCCGATGGTGTTGAAGCAGCGGCCAAAGCAGGTGCAAGCTGTGTAATCCAACCTGGTGGCAGCATCCGCGATGACGAAGTAATTGAAGCTGCTAACGAGCTAAATCTGGCCATGGTCTTCACCGGTAACAGACATTTTAGACACTAAAATAATCAACAATTTGGTTTTTACTATTAATCCTGATTAATTCGCAAATAGACTTACAAAATTGTATTTTCATTCTTTGAAATTATTCAGGCGATCAACTTGATTACAATTAGCTCATCTACATAACATAATCATGGACAAACACGCATCTAAAAAGAAGAAGGATCAGCAAAAGGCAGGCTGGTTTGATTGGCTATATACCGACATAGCTATTGACCTCGGTACCGCAAACACACTCATTTACTCGCGCGGCGAAGGCATTGTACTCAATGAGCCTTCTATCGTAGCGCTGAACTCACAAAATGAGCCGGTAGCAACGGGTCACGAAGCCCGACTAATGCACGAAAAAACACATAAAAATATCCGTACTGTTCGCCCGCTCCGCGATGGTGTCATCGCTGATTTCGAAGTTGCTGAGCAGATGATCCGCGGTATGATTGACAAGGTGAAAATGAAATGGTACTCAAGCACGAGACAGATGGTTGTTTGCGTGCCCAGCGGTATTACAGAAGTAGAACGCCGAGCCGTTCGTGACAGTGCAGAACATGCCGGAGCTAAAGAAGTACATCTAGTTGATGAACCAATGGCAGCCGCTATTGGAATTGGCCTCAACGTCCATGAACCTATTGGAAATATGATCGTGGATATTGGGGGCGGCACTACTGAAATTGCCGTTATTGCTCTTTCAGGTATCGTGTATGCACAATCTGTGCGCCTTGGCGGTGATGAGCTTAATGATGACATCATCAATTACTTTCGACGAAATCACAATTTATTAATCGGTGAGCGAACAGCCGAAAAGATTAAATGTGAAATAGGTTCTGCTGCTCCTTTGGATGAGGAGTTGGATATGGAAACCAAAGGACGTGATTTAGTCAATGGTGTCCCCCGAATTCGTCACGTCTCTTCGAAAGACGTTCGAGAAGCGATCTCTGAATCTGTCAACACCATTGTGGAATCGATCACCAAATCGCTTGAACAAACTCCTCCCGAACTTTCGGCTGATATTCTTGATCGGGGGATAATGCTTACCGGTGGTGGCGCAAAATTAAAAAATCTAGATAAGCTAATTATTGAAACTACTGATCTTCCTGTCCATATTGCTGAAGACCCATTGACAGCCGTAGTACGCGGAACGGGAGCAATTCTGGAAGATATCGAATATTACAGAACGGTCATTTCTTAAATCCAGAGAAGGTGAATGCGATTCAAACTTCCCAGCATAGCTGATGCGAAAGATCATATAATAACAGCCCTGATTCTGATTATTGCTGTGGCACTGATGATCGGACGATATCAAGGAGGGCTCAACAACCTGCGAAAAGCATCAATAACAATATTCAGCTACTTGGAAGAACCACTTTCAAATGTTAGGGTGTACCGTCGGGCCCTAAAAACGAATACCTATTTGCGGAAACAGAACGTCTTACTCTTAGATGAACTAAGCCGCCTAAGAGCCGCAGAGCAACGAAATGAACAGCTACGGGAGCTACTGCAATTTAGCAGCGAGAGTAATCTAAGCCTATATCCTGTTCAAATCGTGGGCAAAGAACTTAATCAAATTACCAACTCTCTTACCGTGGATGCCGGACAAGAAGAAGGTATTACCAATGGCATGCCCATGGTTTCATCCGAAGGACTTATCGGAAAAGTGATCTTGTCGTCAAACGGCTATTCGCAAGTTATGCCCTATTTCAATACCCTGTTTAGGGTCAGTGCAAAACTTCAGCAATCCAATGCCTACGGCATCGTCTCATGGGATGGTGATAGCAAAAAAGAACTACAACTTAATTATGTTCCTCAAACTACAGATGTTGACACGGGCGAAGTTGTCGTCACCTCAGGATACAGCAACCAATTTCCGCCTGATATTCCTATCGGAAAAGTACTGAGAACCGAACCACAGCAAGGAAAAGAAACGCAACGCGTATATATAGAGCCGTTTGTGAACCTATTTGAAATTGCCGAAGGCTTTATTGTAAAGTTTAAGCCGGATACTACTATCAAGAAACTCAACGAAGATTATGAAAATCTTTTACAATGAATCCTGAACGTTTTAAAAACTTTGGCATCGGGGTTGGCTTCCTTCTAATTCAAGTAATGCTTTTTCGGCATCTTAAAATCATGCAAATCCAACCCGACCTGATACTTATTTTTTTGGTGTGGTACATGGCACGTAAAGACCGGACAGCCGCTTTACTTATGGCTGCAGGATTGGGATTTTTACAAGATGCAATACTTGATCTTTGGGGACTAAATATGTTCTCCAAAACGTTATTAGTATTCATGAGTTACAACTTCATCCCAAGCGGATCAAAAAAACAATTATTAATTGGACAGGTTTTTTTGACTATTGCTATTGCAGCTTTAATTCATAACCTCATATTTCTTGGGCTCAATGTCGCTATTCAAAGTTACACCGGAGAACAGTACTTCTGGCAACATCTGATTGGTAGCAGTCTGTATACTGCTTTTGTAGCAAGTTTCATCCAATTATTCAGAACAAACTAATACAATGCCATCCCGAAAAAAAATACGTACTAAAACCTCCCTCCGGGTACTACAGGTATGTATTATACTTTTGGGGCTTATCATTTTAGGAAGATTATTCCAGTTACAAATACTTCAGTACGATACCTATAATCCCCTCAGTCGAGAAAATTCACTACGTCAAGAGGTTATCAATCCTGCCCGGGGATTGATCTATGATCGCAATGGCAACCTTATTGTTGACAATCAACCGATCTATACCATAACCGTAACACCAGCCAGTTATGATCCTAAGAACACTCCAATTCTGGCTGAACTTATGGATGTGCCGGTAGAAGAAGTCGAAAAAAGAGTACAGGAGGCCCGCGACTATTCCTATTATCGATCGTCCCGCATTTTTACCGAGGTCGATTTTGAAACATTTTCGATCATCCAGGAAAGCATTTGGCAACTCCCGGGTGTTGGTCACCAGATAGAAAGCAAACGCGACTACCCCATAGACAGCTTAAAGGCATCTCACATTTTGGGATATTTGCGCGAAGTATCTAAAGAAGAATACCTGAGGACAGAGAGTTATCATCTTGGTGATAAAACGGGCAAAAGCGGGCTTGAAATGGCTTATGAAGAACACTTAAGGGGTACGCTCGGTACCAAGTATATTAAAATTAACGCCATGGGACAGAATCTGGGCCCGTATCAGGATGGAGCCATAGATGAAAATCCTGAAAAAGGATCTGACTTATATACGACTATTGATACCGAGCTACAACTCTTGGCCGAAGATCTTATGCAGGGCAAACAAGGAGCTGTCGTGGCATTAAATCCCGATAATGGAGCTGTACTTAGCATGGTAAGTGCTCCCGAATATGATATCCGAAAATTGTCGGGCCGTCTCGACAAAACCTATTGGGATAGCATCAACGCCGACACGACCAACCCACTATACAACCGCGCAGTCTCAGGGAAACAACCTCCCGGCTCTACCTTTAAGCCTCTTATGGCGCTGATGGGATTGGAACTCGGAATTATCACCCCTGAAACAGAAATTGACAATCCTGGTTATTATTCTCGCGGGCGCCGCTATAACGACCTTGCTGATCCCGGAAAGTATGATGTGGGCAAAGCTCTCCAGGAGTCCAGTAATACCTTTTTCTTCTGGTTAATGGATAAAATTGCCACTCAAAAAGGTCTTGATAAGTGGCACGAACTGGCCACCTCTTTTGGACTTGGGCGTCACAATAATATTGATATACCTAATGAAGTAGCAGGAACCATTCCGGACAGTACCTTTTTTAACCGGGTGCTGGGCGAAGGTAAATGGGGCATTGGCGACCAGCTTAGCTTAGGTGTTGGTCAGGGATTTGTAGCTGTATCCCCTCTGCAAATGGCATTAGTAGCTGCTCAAATTGGTAATGGGGGACATAAGGTCCAACCTCACTTTGTTAGTGCAATTAGACAAAATGACGGAACCATGATGTTGACTAATCCCGAAAAGGACAAAATTGAATGGGTCGATGCCAGTGAAATATCAGTAGTAAAGGACGGTATGCGCAGAGTTGTTACCGAAGGCAGCGGTCGCTATTATGCCGATCTGGACAGCGTTAAGGTTGCCGGAAAAACTGGAACAGCTCAGAATCCGCATGGACAGGATCATGGATGGTTTATTAGTTTTGCTCCGGTTGACGATCCGAAAATTGCCGTTGCTGTTCTTGTTGAAAACGGAGGCTATGGGTCAATTTCTGCTGCCCCTATTGCCTCTCTACTCATTGAGCAATACCTGACTGGAGAAATTGACCGATCGTATGTATACAATTATGTGAAGACTTTTGAGCCAAGAAAACAAACGACTGATGAAGAAGAGGAAGAAAATATAGATGATCAATCTCAAGGAACTTAGCTGGTCGCTTGTCATTATTTGGGCAAGCCTTATTGCCGTGGGATTGGTAGCTATTTACAGTGCTACACAAGGTCCCGTAGCTGAATTTCTACCCAGTTATATTCAATTCAATTTTTATAAACAATTAATTTCCTTTGGGATTGCGGTACTCCTTTTAATAGGACTTCAATTTATCAACCCGCGAACCTTTCAAGAGGGTTCCTATGTATTTTATGGAATTGGTATACTGTTGATGATTCTCACGCTCTTAATCGGAAAGGAAGTAAACGGGGCGAGAAGCTGGCTTGTATTAGGTCCTTTCAACCTGCAAGTAAGCGAATTGATGAAAATTGCTACCATCCTTGCTGTAGCTAACTACTTGACCAGCGGACGAAATATATCGGCAGAGAATTTAAAATCAGCCATTATTGCGGTTTCACTTATAGTCCTACCCGCCATCTTAATCATTATGCAAAACGATATGGGGACGGCAATTATCTTTTTTGCATTAATTCCGGTAGTGCTGTTTTGGTCAGGACTGCCCTACGGCATTTCATTATTTATTATATCTCCTGCCATCATCGGTTACCTCACTATTATCTCATGGTACTGGGGACTTATTGCCTCAATAATCATTACACTTGCGATCTTTATAATACAGCGACGTACATGGTTGACCTTTACGTCATTCGTTACCGGAGTTTTACTTGTTATTGGTATTCAAGTTGCCCTTAACCAGGTATTACAACCCCACCAGCGAGCTCGCATAGAAGCCTTTACAAACCCTTCTTTTGACCCCCAAGGTGCAGGATGGAACGTCATACAAGCTAAAACAGCAATAGGATCGGGCGGGATATACGGGAAGGGATTTCTTGAAGGCACACAAACACAACTTCGTTTTCTACCCGAACAATGGACTGACTTTATTTTCTGCGTGATCGGAGAAGAGTTTGGGTTTATTGGTGCCGGATTTACTGTTCTACTACTGCTTGCACTGACATTACGGTTATTGCGAATGGCCTCTGTCCATAAACATCCCTTTGCTCAATTGGTCATGGTAGGAGTATTAACCATTTTCTTCACTCACTTCTTTATAAATGTAGGGTCGGCCACAGGCTTATTACCAGTCATTGGGATTCCCTTACCATTTATCAGCTATGGAGGATCAGCACTTATCACCAACACACTGATGCTGGGAATTTGCTTGAATCTCGATTTCTATAAACGGCAGTTCAGTATTTACCGATAATTTTTATTCTTCTAACTTCTTATCGGTGCGTAAGTTGAAACTCTGTCGATGAAATTTTGTTGCACCGTACTTCTTTAGACCCTCAAAATGCTTAGCTGTAGGATATCCTACATTGGTATCCCAGCCATAATAGGGATAATCTTGGTGGAGCTTAATCATCCACTCATCGCGATACACCTTTGCAATGATTGAAGCTGCAGCAATACTCATCGATCGGTCATCACCCCCAACAATACATCTGTGCGGGCACAATCCTGAACTAAACCGATTCCCATCAACAAGCAGATAATCCGGATTCGCCTCCTCAGCTTCGGCACATTTTGTCATCGCTTTAATAGATGCATGCAGGATATTCAGTTTATCAATTTCGGTGGGGCTGCACCATTGAATAGTCCAATACAATGCTTCTTTTTTGATTTGCTTTGTTAGTTGTTTGCGTTCGCTAAGAGTAAGCTTTTTGCTGTCACGAATCGCCTCTACATAAGTCCCCGGCTCAAAAATAACCCCCGCTGCTACCACTGGGCCCGACAAACAGCCTCGACCCACTTCATCAAGCCCCATAACCCGTTCATATTCTTCTCCCCAAAGCTGGCGTTCGAACATAATGCGGTCTGTGGAACCAATCTTATTTAAATTACTCGAATTATTCATTACTATGAATTAAAAAGGTTTCTAAAGCGTTAGGATTACGCAAGCTAAAGTCAATCTTTTTACTATGCATTTCAAGTACCAACAATGGGATGAACGGTTCGCAAAGGACAAGGGGAAATCCCCTTTTGATTCCCTTTGGGATACTTTCCAAGAATTACTAACTATTGCCAGCGGTGATGTTCAACAAGCCCTCCGTTGGCTTACAGAGCTTGATAATGATTATGATCTGACGGATCAATTTGATGATTATAATATTGGTGATTTTGTCGATGAACTGAAAGAACGTGGTTACATCGAGCAAGATGATAACCAAGAAATATATGTAATCACACGCAAAACAGAGCGAAGCCTGCGCCAGCGATCACTGGAAGAAATATTCAATAATCTTAAAAAAGGCGCTACCGGCAACCACCAAACTGACCATACCGGCAAAGGCCTGGAACGGCAGCCAGAAACGCGTAAGTGGCAGCAAGGTGATGATATTGCCAATATCGACAGTGTAGGTACCATGATGAATATGTTGCGACACAGCAACATTGATCAAATGCAGCTGCACGAAGACGATATACGCGTTCATGACACCGATCACTACACATCAGTAGCTACGGTATTGCTGATCGATCTAAGCCACTCTATGGTGCTTTATGGCGAAGATCGCATTACTCCCGCTAAGAAAGTGGCCATGGCACTATCGGAGCTTATTTTGAATAATTATGCCAAAGATTCACTGGATATCGTAGCTTTTGGTAATGAAGCATGGAAAGTAGAAATTGAAGATCTTCCCTATCTAAAAGTCGGTCCATACCACACAAATACCCAGCAGGCACTTGAGCTGGCTCGTCACACCCTACATCGTCGCAAATTTGCCAACAAGCAGATTTTTATGATCACAGACGGTAAACCTTCCTGCATTATCGAGAATGGCAAAATGTACAAAAACAGCTTTGGACTCGACCGAAAAATTGTGAACAGGGTATTAGATGAGGCTGTTAAATGTCGACGCGATGATATTGACATCACTACCTTTATGATTGCCAGAGATCCTTATCTACAAGATTTTGTTCGAGAGCTCACCGAAGCAAACAAAGGACGTGCTTATTTTGCATCACTCGATAACTTGGGTGGGTATATTTTTGAAGATTATATCAAAAACCGAAAGCGAAGGGTTAAATAAAAAAGGCAGCCCGTTATGAGCTGCCTCAAAATATTCTTCTATGATTATCTGCCTTAAATTCCCAGCTCCTGCATTACCTGGTCGGTAATATTATATTTCTCCTGAGCTTCGTCAGAAGCATAAAGAATAATCATATCACCTTGGCTAGTCGTTGTGTTAATCACATACGTTAGTCCCATATCTTCGGCAACTGTACCAACAGCATTATCAATCTGATCGAGAAGCGGACCTACCAATTCTTGCTGTTTCTGTTGTATCTCCTGCTGAATCTGTGATTGATACTGCTGCAACTCAGAATTCAACTTACCAAGCCGTTCTTCTTCACGTTTACGAGCAGACTCATTGATTACATCCGCTTTTTGCTGATACTCAGTAAGCTGTTGTTGAAAGTCTTGTTGCTTTTTACTGAATTCATTTCGCTTGCGTTCTATGAAGTTTTGCAAGCGCTGCTGAACAGCCTTCATTTCAGGCATTTTATTTAAAATGGCTTGCGGGTCAACATAACCTATTTCCATTTGTTGACCTTGTGCCTGTGCGCTAGAAAGACCTGTAAAGCCAACAGCCAAAAAACAAAGTAGTGATATAGAAAGTATTCGTTTTAACATAGTATGATGTGTTTTCAATTAATTCTGGTCAGATGTTTCGTTGATATATTGTAATACTTGCTCAGTAATATCCAGTTTTTCGCTAGCAGCGTAGTAGACAACACTTTCGCCATTTGTAGTTGCCTCGTTAATAACAAAGTCGAGATCATTTCTTTCTGCAACTGTGCTAATAGCCTCGTTCATCTTATTGTACAGTGGTTCTAACAGCTTGGCTCTACGCTGCTGAATTTGTTGCTGGAGCCCCTGCCGAAATTGGGTCATTTCAGTTTCCATTTGGGCAAGCTGCTGTTCTCTGTTTTGTATTTCGGTCTCAGACATACTATCCTGGTTCTGCTGAAATTCAGCAACAGCATCCTGGAATTCAGTTGTTTTCTGTTGCAGCTCTTGTCGCTTTTCTTGAATAAAACTATTTAATTCCTGCTGTACTTGTGAACGTTCAGGCATCTGAGTCATTACTTCCTGGGTATTCAAATACCCGATATTCAGCTGTCCAAATGCCGATGTACTTACAACAAAAAGAAATAGGAAAAATAAACTTGCTAATTTTCTAAACATCAGATCAATTTAGCTTTAGGGTTCAATTATTTCGGCTTGTGAGTATAAAAACTATTTTTATCAATTGCTTGGTTCATTTAACGTAATACCAAGCTCTTGTAGTACCTCTTCATTTAAATTCCATTCTTGTTCGCCAAAAAGCATGTTAGAATTTTGGGCACGATCAAATACAAAGTCGAAATTTTGATCGTTGGCTACCTTATTGATAGCCTTAAAAACCTTTCGCTGAATTGGTTCAAGCAGTTCTCTCTGCTTTTGAAAATATTCACCTTTAGTACCAAATTTTTCATCTAAATACTGTTGGCGCTTCTGTATTTTATTTTGAATTTCCTGCTGTTTTTTCTTTTTAAGCTCTTCAGTATATAAAATCTCTTTAGCTTTAAAATCTTCCTTCAGCTGCTCAATCTCCTGTTCCATCTTATCCAGCTGTTTATTCCATTCTGAACTGATCGTACTCAATTGTTCCTGAATTCCCTGGTATTCAGACATTTGTGACAAAATCTGATCAGTATTCACATAGCCTATTTTCTGATCTTGAGCAGCAGTAATGCTCGCACAGATCATCAATAAAAAGCATGCAATAGCGGTATGTGAAACTAAGTTTCTCACTATTCAAAAGGAGCTCCAATGTTAAACAAGAACTGCCATTCGCCTGCCGGAATAGGATTGTTCGGGATAGCTACCCCATCTAAACGGTATCCGTAGCTAAGATCAACCAATCCAAGAATTGGCAGATAAATTCGGGTACCAAAACCCACCGCTCGTTTTACGTCAAATGGTGAGAATTCCTGTGTATTAGCGAATGCATTTCCGGAATCAAGAAACATATATGGATGAACCTGTGCCTGCTGCTCAGTTATTGCAGGATAACGAAGTTCAAACGAATACTTTGTATATAATCGTCCGCCGACCGGTTCTCCATTTTGTATTGGGGAGATGGAACCATTACGTCCACCGGGGAAACCACGAAGATCTATATTATCATCCAGAAAACTTTGGCGCTGCTGCATCTGGGTACCTCCCAACTTAAATCGTTGAAAATCGCTTCGCTGGCTATCAGTCAGATAACCCAAATAACCATACTCAATCGTGTTGGTCATTACCAGTTTACCGGCTACAGTGGTGTGGTTTTGATACTTCGTCTTCAACTTATAAAACTGTGAAAAACCAGGGAATGGAGGTGCAATTTCACCGGAGAGACTCAACTTCGATCCTGTGGTAGGAGCAATAGGATTATCTACAGAATTACGCTCCAATACCTGCTTTATACTTGCAATGCTTGACGTTCCTTCTGCAAGAAATGAGGCCCCGCCTGCAACATCATACAGTTGATAAGAAATTACCGAACGATGGGTAAAATAGTCATCAGGCCAGTTCAAGCGCCTGCCGAGAGAGACACTCCCCGAAAGTAATTCATTACGAGAAGACATTCCCCGATAGCTGATTAAATCATAGCTCATATTTACGCCCAGTGATAAAGGTCTTCCACCTAACCAGGGTTCTTGAAAACCAAGGCTGTAACTCTGATAACCACTGCCCGTAACCTGTACGCCCAAAGATAATTTCTGACCATCACCAGAGGGGATTGGATTCCATCCCTCACCTTTAACAGCACGCTGGATAGAAAAGTTGTTAAAATTCAATCGTGCGGATAAAATAAGTCCAATACCTTGTCCGCCAAAACCACCGGAAAACTCAAAATTATCGGTACTCTGTGATTCATCAAGCTGATAATTAATATCAACAGTGTGGTTTTCGCGATCAGGTGAAAGGTTAGGTGTAATTGCTTGCGGACGAAAATATCCCAACTGACCCAGTTCGCGAATAGTTCTTACAATGGCCTGCTGGCTATATTTCTGACCCGGCACCGTTCGTAGCGTACGCCGTACAACATCGTCGTGCGTTTTATTATTACCGGAAAAAGACACCTCCTCGATATATGCAATCTCATCTTCGTAGATGTTCATATTTAAATCCACAGAGTCTTCACCTACAACCTCAATCTCAGGCTCAACTCTGAAAAACAAGTATCCAATATCTCGATAGAGACTGGTTATATCAGTACCTTGCTGAGAGAATTGTATCTTATCTTGAAACTTTTTCTGATTAAAAACATCTCCTTTTTCAAAGCCTAATACCTCAGTAAGCCGCTTATCGTTATACACGGTATTTCCTTCCCATCTAATATCCCGCACCTTGTATTGCGGCCCCTCATCAACTGTTAAGTTAACCTTTATCCCTTCTGCAGGGGTTTCCAGAAACAACAATCTATGCTGCGTATATGGAAACGTATAAACCGAGTCACTTGTAATGCGGAAATCAAGGAATCCATGTTCGCCATAGAAATCGCGCAAATTTTCTTTAGCTGTCTCAAAATCTTCTTCTTTAAAAAGCTTTTTGGAGAAAAACTTCCACCAACGATCTTCATTAATCTCGTCAAGTTCTTTCCGTAATTTTCGATCGGCAAACTCCTCATTGCCATCAAATGTAATCTCTTTAACCTCTAACCGTTCACCGGGATCAATATTAAAATGAACCGTTACACGATTACGAACCGTATCCGGTTGAGATTTCTCAATTTCGATATCAGTATACCAATATCCTTTATTGTCGTAATATCGCTGTATAGTATTCCTGGCCTGGGCTAATGAGGATTCGGTTACGGCATAACCTCTTAGCAGAGTAATCTCCTCTTCAAGATCTTTTCGATGAGATCGTTTTGTGCCGTGAATCTCAAAACCTTCTAACCGTGGCTGTTCTTGCACTACGATCTTTAGATAAATACCACCCTGTTCACGATCGGTCTCAATTATTTCAACATCAGAAAACAATCCAGTTCTGTGCAGACTCTTAATAGCTCTCGACAAGTCCTGTCCCGGAATGGTAATCTGGGTACCAACCTGCAGACCACTGGTACCAATCACAAACTCCTCTCTCGATGTTGTTAATCCCTCCACCTCTACTCCCAGCACTTCGTACTGCTGGGGACGATTATTCATCGGATTCTCGATATCTATTGAGGTATCCTGAGAAAAGCCAGGATTATAAATGAAACAGAGGACGAAAAGAGTAACTAATAATTTCTTCACGTGGGTTCGTTGTTGAAACAAAATTGAGCTTACGATATTTATATGAAAGGTTAGGGTGTCAGCTCTTGAACGTATAGACCTGAGGATTTCTTTTGTGAATTCTCAGAAACTTTACCAAATCTACGTTCTCGTTGTTGAAATGATTGAATGGCTTTATATAATTCCTCTCGGCGAAAATCCGGCCAATAGGTTTCTGTTATATATAGTTCGGAATAAGCCAACTGCCACAATAAAAAGTTACTAATTCGATATTCACCGCTTGTTCGGATAATCAGTTCCGGATCCGGGATATCAGCCGTAGACAAATGAGCACTTATCATCTCATCATCGATCTCATCAGGATCAATATCACCATCTTTCACTGATTGGGCCAGCTTTTTAACCGCTTCCGTAATATCCCAGCGCCCCGAATAACTGAGTGCCAGACAGAGTTGTAGCCGACCATTATCCTTGGTTAAATCGATAGCTTCCCGCAATTCTCGCTGACAACTTTTAGGAAACCGATCGATCTGTCCAATTGTTTCAAGCTTAATATTATTTTCATCCAGATTGTCGGCCTCATTTCGCAATGATCGAGCCAATAAACGCATCAGAGCACTAACTTCCATCTTGGGACGCCCCCAATTCTCAGTCGAAAACGCATATAACGTCAAATATTTAACTCCTATTTGTGCGCATGCCTCGGTCACATCCCGAACAGAATCTACACCAACTTTGTGCCCATAAGAACGAATATTGCCGCGACTTTTAGCCCAACGTCCATTGCCATCCATAATAATAGCGATGTGTTCAGGGATTGCCCCCTGCTCTATCAGTGTGGACTGTGACTCCTTGTCACTGCTATTCTGTTCTTTATTTGTGAGCGAAATTGGTTCCAATACGTAGTATCCGTGTTTTATTAAGCTATCAATATTAGAGTATTATACCCGTTATTTCAAGCTAATAAGAATTATAATTTTTCAAATTTTTTAGTCAATGAAATCATTTCAATAAGGGCAAGCGCAGCTTCTGCACCCTTATTTCCTTTATCTCCTTTTAGCCCGGCGCGTTCCTGTGCCTGTGCTACGTTGTCCGTTGTTAAAACGCCAAAAACCACGGGCTTATTACCCTCTAAATTAAGATTGGTAACTCCTCGGTTTGCGGCCTCACAAACATAGTCAAAATGGGGCGTATCACCTCGTATAACAGCTCCAAGCGTTATTACGCCATCGGTGTGGTCTAACAATTTCCGGGCTGTAAATGGCAGTTCATACGCTCCGGGACAATGCGCAATCAATATCTGTTCGTCAGCAAACCCTTTACTTTTGAGGGTATTTAGTGCTCCCTCCAATAATTCATCCGTGATAAAAGAATTCCATTTTGCAATGGCAATACCAATACTAAACTCATTACTATCGGTATCACCCTGTAAAATATTTTCTGCCATAATTTAAACTTTGAGTGCTTTTCGCTGATCGGTCAACCGAACCAATCGATGCACATATTTGGTATTAATAGTGACGACTCCAAAAAATTTCTGGTATTCTTTATCCCCACCATGAAAATCACTGCCACCGGTCTTCAGCAAATTATGTTTTTTAGCAAATGCCTCTATTTGTTTTTGTCGATCGTAATCGTGGCTTGGGTGAATAAACTCAATACCGTCAACTCCAGCGTCAACAAGTTCTTCGAGTTCGCTCTCAGAATATAAATTCCCGGGATGGGCTACGATAATAGCACCACCGGCCTCTTTCACACTTTCAATAACTTCATGGTGGGAATAATACTCATTATAAATGCTACCGAGAGACTGATCACTCAGGTAACGAATAAATGCTTCTTTAAAGGAAGCCACATAGCCCTTGTCAATAAGTACAGAAGCAATGTGCGGGCGGCCAATATTACTACCGTTCGCCTCGGCCTTAACCTCTTCAATATCTACATCGAGTCCTTTTTTTGTGAGCTCATTAACAATCCATTTACCGCGTTCCAACCGAGAGCGATAATGCTGAACCAACAAATCAGTTATGACCGAATGATCCGGATCAAAGCAATATGCCAACAGGTGGCACTCACGACCATTAAAATCCGAGGTGATCTCGACTCCGGGAAGCAATGTTATATCATTTTCTTCAGCTTCCGCCACCGCTTTTCGATAGCCACGAATAGTATCATGATCCGTGATAGAAATGACATCCAAATTATGCTTTTTCGCATTTTTTATAATTTGCTGCGGCGTTGAATGTCCGTCGGATGCTGTTGTATGAATATGTAGATCTGCTTTAGCCACTCTTAATTAGATCCTGCTAAAATACCGTTATAGTGTTCATTATTCTGCAATATCGAAAGGGCTTCCTTGACCACCTTATCATGTGGCAGCCATGCAGCCGTTTGTCCCCGCTGACCTTTATATCGTGCTATTAATTCCAGGTATAACCTTCTTTCGAGATCAGAACGTTCTCGGACAAATTGTTGTTTCTTTTTTTCTCCAATAACATTTTTCAATCTCTGTATATGTTTCTTGTCCTCATCCTCTATCCCATTGAGCAACGAATCGATTTTCGACAAATGCTTTTCGGAGGACGTTTGGTATTGGAAATCCGTCTCGGAGACGAATGACAGAAATTCGTTGTATAAAACATCCGAACCAAAAGATTCACTCAAGCTATCATGTGTTGCCGCATACTGATTGGCAAAATTAAAAAACATATTTTCTCTCAAAAGAGATGTTTCCAGTAGTGAGGGTTCCTCGTCGACCACCTTTACATCCGGAGCAATGCCATTGCCGTCATATACCGTTCTCCCATTACGGGTTTTAAATTTTTTTCGCAAAGAATCGGGTTTCAAGACTGCACTATTATCGTCGTCATGGGTATAGGTTATCGACTGAATGCTACGCCCGCTGGGTATGTAATATCTCGAAATCGTCATCTTAAGCGCAGTATTATAAGAAAGTTGAGTCACAGTCTGCACCAACCCTTTTCCAAAACTTTGCTCTCCTACAATAACAGCCCTATCGTAATCCTGAAATGCTCCGGCCACAATTTCTGATGCGCTGGCACTACCGCCATTTTGGAGTACCGCCAGTGGCATATCCGGCACAATGGGCGTTTCTCCCGTTCTGAAAACGTTATTGTGCTGGCTTTGACGCCCCCGCGTTTCTACAACCACTTTGTTTTGGGGTATAAATTTATCAACAATCCCCACCGCCTCCTCTAATAATCCACCGGGATTATTACGCAGGTCTAAAATAATCCCCTTAAGCTGAGTATTTGTGGTAAGGCCTTCAATTGCCTTCCGGACTTCGTCTGCCGTGCCTCTTGAGAAGCGATTCAATAGGATATAACCTATATTCTCAGACTCTCCCACCAAACCCGCATATCCTACATTGTTTACCTCAATACGCTGGCGTTCCAATTCAAATTCTAAGGGGTTGTCTAAACCGTACCGTTTAATCGTTAACGTAACAGTGGATCCCAGTTCTCCATCTATTAATCCCTGCACTTCCTCAGGCATCAAATCCTCGACCGATACGCCATCAACTTTCTTAATAACATCCCCCGCTCGAATACCTTTGCGATGGGCGGAGTATCCTTCTATTGGAGCAATAACTACGATTTTGCCGTCCCGAAACCCCACATTCAACCCCACCCCACCGTAACTGCCACGACTGATGATTTCCATATTTTGCTGTTGCGCCTCATCAACCATGACGGTATAGGGATCGAGCGATTCCAACATCGCATCAATCCCTTTGCGCATCAGTTTTTCGGGGTCTACTTCATCCACATACTCCAGAGAAACCGTTCGATACACTTCACTGAAGATGGTGAAATTCTTTTTGATGAGGAAATATATATCCGGATTACGTGCTACACCTATAAGCGCCAAAGATGTCAGCGCCAGTAAGCCGGCAACTATAAATTTCCTCATTTTACTCATTGAAGAATATCTTATTTAATCTTCAACTGTTGACCAACAAAAATTCTTGATCCATTGAGATTATTTAAGCGCTTTATCTGATTTACTGACACACCAAACGAGTTCGCAATCTGAATAAGCGTATCATTAGATTGTACGGTGTATGTAATATTTTCCCCATCATCAGCTGATGCCAAATAGGCCTCCGTTATGTCTTTGCCGGATCGTTGCTCACGTTCCAACTGCTGCTTCTTGCTAAACGACATACTGTTAATCTGACTGTAGTACGACTGTTTTGACTGGGGAACGTAAATGGTCAGATTTTCTCCCGGACGAATATAATTTGATGTGCCATTCCAGGAACGTATTTGCCATGCCCGTACATCGTACCACTCAGCTATATGCCCGATTGTATCACCTTTTTTTACCTTATAACTAAGCTTGGCTGAGTTCGCAGGAGCTTTCGATTTTGATCGTCCCTTACTTGTTGATGTATTCCCTCTTGGCTGGTGGGTTGGTTTGTTAACAGCAATCTTTTCACTGCTTCCCGGTGCCAATGGCACTACAATTTTTTGACCGGGATAAATGGTATTTGACAGACTTTCATTCGTCTCATAAAGCGCTCGTACCGAAGTTCCGTATTTCCGAGCTATATATCCCAAAGTTTCTCCTCTATTCACTGTGTGCATAGCGACATTCTGACTACGTTGTTCTTTGGGGATATCTTCGTAATTCGCTGCAAATTGTTCCTTCGTTCCTGTCGGCAATTTTAATGGATAGCTATTTCCCGGCGGTGTTGCCCATCGAAGCAGCTCGGGATTATACTCTTTCAATTTTTCTGTAGTAATACCTGCCGCATCAGCTAAGGCATCAAGCGGCATCAGAGGCGCCACCTCAAAAACTTCATAGTCATATTCATCAGCCTCGTAGGTTCCTGTGAACCCAAACTGTTCCGGATTCATCTCAATCATCGTCGCTGCGATAAATCCTGGCACATATCCCTGTGTTTCACGTGGTAAATAAGGCAATGCTGCCCAGTAATCCTCCTCTCCGGCAGCTCTAATCGCTCTTTTCAAACCACGGGGACTAATATTGTAATTAGCAATAGCCAGATGCCAATCGCCCCAGATATTATAGAGATCTTTTAAATGTCGGGCTGCTGCTCGGGTGGCTTTTTCGGGATCTTTTCGCTCATCAATCCACCAATTGACTTCCAGTCCGTACATGGAACCTGTTGCCCGAATAAACTGCCACATTCCAACGGCCGAAGCCCAGCTTCTTGCCTCTGGATTCAATCCACTTTCTACCATTGCAAGGTGAATGAGCTCAGTTGGTACTCCCTCATCTTGAAATATCTTTTCCATCATCGGAAAATACTTCTTTGTACGCTGCAACCATGTTTCCATGACTTCAGGACGTTTAAGCGTATAATACATCAGATGACGATTTACCTGGCGGTTTTGAACCAGCGGCACTTCGGTTTTGGGAGTTGTAATGTTATCCGGGAGTACGTATCCCTCATTTTCACTCATCCAGTCATCCTCCTTAGAGTACAGCTCTTTTTGTATAGCAAAGATTTCGCCCTTAACCTTCTTCGAAGAATCTTCAACTCCATAAAACTCTCGGTATTCGGTCATTACCGATCGATACAAGGCACTAAAACGCTGATTAGACTGTACTTCAGGATAAGTATCTAAAAGAGTCTGCATAGCATTAAGGGCATCAGTGATATGAGTCTCGGCACTCAGCGGATCATCCTGAATTTGGGCCTCAATCGCATTCACGTGCATACGATATATATCGGCAATACGGCGCATCAAATCTTTTTGGAAATTATCGAGCTTCGCTTTCGGCTCGGTTCTTTCCGCTGAAAAATCATCATCGCCCGATACCATAGGATTATTATAGGGAAGCAGCTTGGCAGGCATCGGGCTTTCCTCCAGCTGAATATCTTCATCCTGTTGTTGTGCCAATGCGGGAGTAAGACCTATGATTAAAACAAAAACAAGTAAAAACTGTAGCTTATTCTGCATAGAATTCGTCGATTATAAAATTAAATTTTTCGATACCCTCTTAATAATAACGTCAATTTCGATTAGTTGTCCAACGTTGTACCAAAGGCCATCTCCGACCAGTCCCGAAAGCCTTATCACTAACTTTTAATATAGGAACCGCCTGAAAACGCTTGTACTCATTGCGATCAACCAGCGCAATAACTTCTTGTACAGTATCAATATCAAATCCCTGATCAGCAATTTCTTCAATTGAGAGCTGCTTTTCAATATAAGCCTCCAGAATAGGATCTAAAATATCATATTTTGGCAAACTATCTGCATCTTTTTGATCGGGACGCAATTCAGCACTTGGTGGCTTCTTAATTATAGCTGATGGGATGATCTCCTCCCCATAATATTCTTCATTCAGCCAACGAGCCATCTCGTACACTTCAAGCTTATACAGATCTGCTATCACCCCTAATCCTCCGGCCATATCGCCATATAGCGTACAATAACCGGTAGCCAGCTCAGATTTATTGCCGGTATTTAACAACATATTTCCAAACTTGTTGGAGTATGCCATCAATAATGTACCCCGAATGCGCGGCTGCAAATTCTCCTCGGCTACCCCAAAAAGATCATCTCCGAATATTGGACTTAAAGCAGTATTAAACTGATCATACAGATCTTTGACTGCTATTTTATGGAGATCAATTCCAAGATTTTTCGCCAGCTGTTGAGAATCAGTAACGCTTCCTCCTGATGAAAATTCTGATGGCATGGTGATACCAACCACATTGTTACTACCTAACGCCTCCGTTGCAATAGCTGCGACCAATGCAGAATCAATGCCTCCGCTTAATCCCAACACAACATCATTGGCAATACCTGTTTTATCGAGATAGTCTTGTAATCCTAACTTCAAAGCACTAAACATCTGATCAATCTTTTTGGGAACCTGTGCAGGAGGTAAAGCAATACTTTCTAAGATATCTGCCTCAGGCTGCCAGCTAAGATCAATATGAGCCTCTTCAAAAAGCGGTGCCCGTCCCACCACCTCTGCATTACTGTTAATAGCCATTGAGTCGCCATCCGAAATCAACTCCGTGTTTCCTCCTACCTGATTGGCATAGAAGATAGGTACCTCTAACCTTTCAACATGTTGCTGCAACATTTGTTGACGTTTACTCGGCTTTTCTTTGGCATAGGGTGATGCTGAAAGATTGAAAATTGCCTCTGCCCCTCTTTCCACCAACTCTTTTGCGGGGTTTACATCATAGGTCAAATAAGACAGCTCAAAGTTATGCCATATATCTTCACAGACGGTAATACCAATTTTCGTACCTTGAAACTCAATACATTCAAAATCATCATTGGGTTCAAAATACCGAAGCTCATCATACACGTCATAAGTAGGAAGCAGCGTTTTGTGTATTTCTGCTATTATTTCTCCGCTCTGGGCCAGTAAAGCGCTATTAAAACATTTTCGGCCGGTATTATCATTGGGAGTTGCTGTCCCAAATAAAACAGCAGTATCGGCAGAATTTGAAATGATACGATCATTCGCTTGATAAATAGCATCCAAAAAAGACTGGCGTTCAATCAAATCCATTGGCGAATATCCACAAACCACTAACTCCGGCAAAACCAACAGATCCACATTATCTGCTTTTGCCTTTGCCATAGCCTGCTCAATTAGTACAATATTGCCACTAATATCACCTATAGTTGGATTTAATTGTTCTAAACGGATGATCATAAATCAATGATTACTTATCTGCAGAATATACTTTTTTACCATCCATCCAGGTCTCGAGCACGTTGATTTGCCAGATCTCAATTTCCGGCACTTCAAAATAGTCACGATCTATGAGGATGAAATCAGCCCATTTCCCCGGCTCTAAACTCCCGAGCATATCTTCCTGATGTGCAGCATAAGCAGCATCCAATGTAAATGAACGAAGGGCCTGTTTACGTGTCAAACTTTCAGATGGGTACCAACCGCCTTCGGGATTTACTTGATGATCTTGCCGTGTTACCGCTGAGTATAAGCCGTAAAATGGATTCACATGCTCGACAGGGAAATCTGATCCGGAAGCCAACGTGGTCCCCTGATCAAGAAATGTTTTCCAGGCATAACCCCCTTTAATGCGTTCAGGGCCTACGCGATCTTCTGCCATATTCATATCACTTGTAGCATGCGTGGGTTGCATAGACGCGATAATATCAAGCTCATTGAATCGTGGAATATCTTTTGGTGAGACAATTTGTGCATGTTCAATCCTGTTTCTAAGACCTTGTTCACCCAGACTGTCTTTCGCATTTTCAAAGGCGTTGAGCACCTGTCGATTGGCTGCATCTCCAATAGCATGAACGTTTGTCTGGAATCCATTCGACATTGTTTTTAAAACCATCTTGTTCATCTCCTCCTGAGTATGGAACAGTAAGCCCGTATTGTCGGGATCGTCAGAATAAGGTTCCAGCATAGCGGCCCCGCGACTGCCCAACGCGCCGTCACCATATATTTTAACGCTTCGCAATGCCAGAAGGTCATCAGCGTAAGAAGTAATAGGACCATTCTCTGCAAGCTTATCAAAGGTATCTCCGGCACCGCCAATCATCGCATAAATGCGCGTCGACAATTTTCCTTCATCGGCAAACTTTTTGTAAAGCTCCCATGTGTCTGCTGAAACACCCGCATCATGAACACTCGTCAACCCTTTGCTACGCATTCGCTGAAGAGCGTTTTTCAACGCCAGCTGTTGCTCTTCATCTGTTGGCTCTGGAATGTGTGAAGCAATAAGTTGCTCAGCTTCATCGACAAAAACCCCCGTGGGTTTCCCGTTTTCATCTCGAATAATTTTTCCACCTTCCGGCGCTTCCGTTTCTGCGGTAATTCCTGCAATTTCCATTGCTTTGCTGTTTGCCCATCCCGCATGACCATCGACCCGGCTCAACCAAACCGGTCGATCACTAACCACCTCATCAAGATCTTCGGCTGTGGGGAAATCGCCATCGCCCCAATGCGTATGATTCCAGCCCCGACCTTCAATCCACTTCAGATTGGGATTTTCAGATGCATATTCCTCGATATGCGTCAATGCCGAGTCCAGCGACTTGATACCCATCAAATCTACATTCATAAGCATATTGCCTAATCCCATTACGTGGGCATGGGCGTCAATCAGACCGGGTAACATAACCTTTCCCTCCCCATCAATCACCTCTGTAGAAGCATCAGCAGTGAATGTGGTATCACTATAAACATCTACAACCTTACCCCCTTTGAATTCGAGGGCACTAAATTGCATCATATCGCCATCATAGAAGGTATATCCTGTAACATTTTGGATGACTGTTGTTTTTGAAGATTGATCACTCTGGCAAGCAAAACCTACAAAAGCCACACAAAAAACAGCTATAACTGAAAGTCGAAGAGTATACATAAGAATAGATGTGGTTAAAAATTAAGCTTCTAAATTTATGACAATCCCATTAGGATTAAAAAATAGATTATTATCCTACACGTAAGAAGCTATTAAAATACAGGATAGTTAAACCGTCGGTCCCAATTTTGTATTTTTTCTATAAGGCTGGAAGGAGCAAAATCTAACTCCGAGAGTTTATCAACAGGCATCCATTGCAGATCGTGCAGTAGCTGACGATCCCAAGATAGCTCAGGATCTTTACCTAATTTTTCGGTACCGCTCGTTTTTTTTACTTCAAAGAAACATTCCACAGCGTGATACGGCTGACGCAAAAGCTCATTCACATGCACTAACTCATGGACTTCCACAGAAAGATTCGTCTCTTCTTTAAATTCTCGTTTAAGACAATCCTTCATCGGTTCGCCAAACGTAAGCCCGCCGCCCGGTGGCATCCAAACCAATTTATCAGTAATGGGAGAGTGGATTTGCGCTAACAATACTTCGTCATTTTGGATCAGCACTCCACAAATCCGTACTCGCAATTTATTGGTAAATGTCTGGTCTGCCACCATAACTTGTCCTAATTAATTGATAACAACCTTTTCCCTTTTAATAGGCTCCGCCAAATCATTCTCTTTGGCATGCTTAAGACTGGCCTTCACAAAGTCTACAAAGAGCGGCTGAGGATTATTTACTGTTGAGCAATATTCGGGATGGAACTGAACACCCACAAACCACGGATGATCGGGCAATTCAATAATTTCAACCAGATCGCGTTCGGGATTAAACCCAACCAGTTTCATCCCGTCTTCTACTAGCTTGTATCGCAAGTTGTTGTTCACTTCATAACGATGGCGATGACGTTCCTGTACAAGCTCTTTGCCATAGGCCTTATACGTCTTGGAATCCTTTTTGATCTTACAATCATACAATCCCAGCCGCATAGTCCCCCCCTTATCCTCAATGTTTTTTTGATCCGGCATCAAATCAATAATCGGATACTCGGTATCTTCATCAAACTCAGTACTGCTGGCCGTTTCCCATCCACATACGTTTCGCGCAAATTCGATAACGGCACATTGCATTCCTAGGCAAATTCCAAAATAAGGGATTCCATTTTTCCGAGAATAGTTGGCCGCCGCCAACTTCCCGTCGATACCGCGTCCGCCAAAACCGGGAGCTACCAAAACGCCCGAAACCCCTTTCAGTTTCTCATCAACATTTTCGGCAGTCAAATCATCCGATTGTATCCAGCGTATATTTACTTCGCAGTCGTTAACTGCTCCTCCGTGTATCAATGCTTCCACAATAGATTTATACGCATCGTGATGCTCCACATACTTACCAACAAGAGCAACCGTAATTTGTGTAGATGGATTTCTTACCGCTTCCACAAATCCTTTCCAACGATCCAGGTCTGCTTCACCGGCATTGAGCTTTAGTTTCTCAATCACGCGCTTATCCAATCCCTCATCCTGCATTAAGAGCGGAACCTGATAAATACTTTCGGCATCCAGTGATGCAATCACATCATCGTACTCCACATTACAAAATTGGGCAATTTTATTGCGGATGGTATCATCAAGGGCATACTCAGAACGCGCCACTATGATATCGGGTTGCAAACCACTTTCAGAAAGTGTTTTTACCGAGTGCTGCGTAGGTTTTGTTTTGAGCTCACGTGCTGCTGATAAATACGGTACCAGCGTTAAATGAATAGAAAGCGTATTCGCTCTTCCCACATCATACCGCAACTGACGAACAGCCTCAATGTAGGGTAAACTTTCGATATCCCCTACAGTACCCCCGATTTCCGTAATCACCACATCATAATCATCGGATTCACCCAGTTCAATAATATGTGATTTAATTTCATCGGTGATATGGGGAATCACCTGAACGGTTTTTCCCAAATATGCACCCTGACGCTCCTTGGAAATAACGTCATTGTAAATACGTCCGGTGGTTACATTATTCTCTTGAGAAGTTTTTATATCCAGGAAACGCTCATAATGGCCCAAATCAAGGTCGGTTTCCGCGCCGTCCTCGGTTACATAAACTTCCCCGTGTTCGTAGGGATTCATTGTGCCGGGGTCCACATTAATATATGGATCAAGCTTTTGAACCGTCACGCTCAATCCGCGTGCGACCAACAAGCGTCCCAGCGATGCACAAATAATTCCCTTTCCCAATGAAGATGTAACTCCGCCCGTTACGAAGATATATTTGGTGGACATATCAGATCAGTTTGATTAGGTAAAATTAAAAATAGAATGTTTCCGCTCACCATTCAAACCCGAATGAATATTTTTTGAAAATTTATCCCAAAATACGCCTTAATATTGTCGGCCAGGAATAGTATTATTATTCCAATCTAAGGATCAAAAGAAAAGCCTCCTAAATGAATTTCTCACACCTCCATAATCATACACAGTTTAGTATGCTCGACGGTGCCGCGAGCATCAACCAGCTGATCAAGAAATCCAAAAAGCACGGCATGCCCGGAATTGCCATTACTGATCATGGCAACATGTTTGGAGTACCAGAATTCGTAAACACAGCTAATAAACATGACGTCAAACCTATTATCGGCTGTGAATTCTATGTAACCCCTTCCGGGATGGAGGACAAAAAAGATCGCACCCGCTATCATCAGGTGCTGCTGGCTAAAAACATGACCGGGTATAAAAACCTATCCAAACTGTGTTCATTAGGTTATACCGAGGGGCTATATTACAAACCGCGCATTGATAAAGAGACCCTGGCCGAGCATGCTGAAGGACTTATTGCCACTACCTGTTGTATTGCCAGCGAAATTAACCAGACAATTATCAATAAAGGTGAGAAAGAAGCACGTGCCATTTTTGAATGGTACCTCAATCTTTTTGGGGATGATTATTACATCGAACTGCAGCGTCACGGACTCAATGACCAAGATCGTTGCAACGAAATCCTCGTAAAATGGTCGAAAGAATATAATGTCAAAATGGTGGCCACAAATGATTGCCACTATGTAGATGAAGAGGATTCAGAAGCTCATGACATTTTGCTGGCCCTGCAGACAAATGCAGACATCAATGATCCCAATCGGTTTCGATTTACGGATGACAACAACAACCTGAATACCGATTTCTACCTGAAAACACCTGAGGAGATGGAGGAACTGTTCAGCGATCTTCCCCAGGCTATTGACAATACCAACGAGATCATCGAAAAGGTCGACAATATTGATCTCAGTTCTGAGCTCTTGCTTCCGCATTACAGCATCCCGGACCAGTTTGACTCGATGGATGAATACCTTCGTCATTTGACGTATGAGGGAGCAAAAAAGCGCTACGGAGAAATCACACAGGAAGTTAGCGAACGAATTGAGCAGGAACTAGGCATTATTAGTCGGATGGATTTCTCCGGCTACTTTCTAATTACCCAGGATTTTACGACTGAAGCTCGAAAACGTGATGTTTTCGTTGGACCGGGGCGAGGTTCCGCTGCAGGCTCCGTTGTTGCCTACTGCTTGGGAATTATCAATGTAGATCCTATGCGGCACGATTTGCTATTTGAGCGTTTTCTAAATCCCGAGCGCGTTAGCCCGCCGGATATTGATATCGACTTTGATGACAGCGGCCGCCAGGAAGTAATTGATTACGTTGTTGAAGAATACGGCCGCCAGAATGTGGCTCAGATTGTAACCTATGGCACGATGAAAGCCAAAACGGCCATTCGTGATGTGGGACGTGTCTTGGGAGTACCGCTGCAGGAAGTAAATCGAATCACGAAACTTTTTCCAGACCAACCGGGCCTTAATACTTTTGATAAGGTCTTGGATAAATCAAGGAATCCGGAGTCGGCAAATGATATTCAGGAATTATTTGAACATCCGGATCCCCAGATTCAGAAGATGATGCGATTTGCCCGCACGCTGGAAGGTTCGGCCCGACAGACGGGAGTGCACGCTGCGGGCGTGATTATCGCACCGGGTGAAATCAGCGAATATGTGCCGGTGGCACTATCCAAAGACAAAGAGTTGATTACCCAGTACGACGGTCCGCATGCTGAGGAATGCGGATTACTTAAAATGGATTTTCTTGGACTAAAAACACTGTCCATTCTTAAAACATCCATAAAATACGTCGAGAAAAATCACGGTATCCATTACGAGTTAGATGAAATCCCTGAGAACGACGAAAAGACCTTTGAGCTCTATCAGAAGGGAAACACCATTGGCACTTTTCAGTTTGAGTCGGATGGCATGCGCAAGTATCTCAAACAGCTGAAACCGACCGAACTCGATGACTTAATTGCCATGAACGCCCTCTATCGTCCGGGTCCCATGCAATTTATCCCGGAATATATCGACCGTAAGCACGGGCGCTCAGACGTAGAATACCCACATCCTGATTTGGAAGAGCTCCTGAAGCCGACCTACGGCATTATGATCTACCAGGAGCAGATTATGAAGGCAGCTCAAAAAATCGCCAATTACTCCCTCGGTGAAGCGGATTTGCTACGTCGGGCCATGGGTAAGAAGAAGAAAAAGGTGATGGATGAGCAGCGCGAAATTTTTACCAAGCGCGCTATCGACAACGGCGTTTCCGAAGAAAAAGCCGAAGAGCTTTTCGATATCATGGCCGAATTTGCCAATTACGGCTTTAATAAATCGCACTCTGCGGCTTACTCCGTAGTCGCATATCAGACCGCCTTTTTTAAAGCCAATTACCCGGCAGAATATATGGCGGCTGTCCTCAGCCATAACATGGGTGACATTGACAAAGTGTCGAAATTTATTGAGGAGTGTAACCGTATGGGCATTACCGTGGATCCACCCAACATTAACAGCGGACAAGGTAAATTTGTGGCTGTGGATGGACGCATTCAATACGGTATGGAAGCTATTAAGGGTGTAGGATCAAATGTAGTTGAGGAGATTGTCAAAGAGCGTGAAGAAAACGGGACATTTGAATCTATCTATGATTTCGCACGGCGTGTGGACTCCAGCGTCTGCAACAAACGAACCCTGGAAAGTCTTTTCCAGGCTGGAGCATTTGATGAGCTGAATCCCAATCGTCGGCAGCTTTTACAGCATATGGAGATTCTACTCAGTTATGGTTCGCGTGTACAGGAGATGGAAAACTCCAACCAATCAGATCTATTCGGCGATGGTGGCGATAATTCATCAGCCATAGATGAACCTCAACTGGAGCCGGTTGAGCAATGGTCAAATATTGAACGTCTAAATAAGGAACGAGAACTGATTGGCTTCTATCTAAGCGGCCATCCCTTAGATAAATTTCAGGAAGATGTTCGCATTTTTTGTTCGCATACCTTAGATGCCGAAAAACTCAACCAACTTAATGATGGAACAGACGTCCGTGTTGCCGGCATTATTACCAAAGTGAATCGTGTAACAGATAAAAAAGGACGTCCCTTTGCTTTCCTCGAAATGGAGGATCGACACGGACATGTGGAAGTCGTTGTATTTAATGAAGTCTATGATCGGTGCCTCGGTATGATCCAAGAAGATACGCGTGTTGTAGTTGATGGCAGCTTTGACTCATCCCGCGGAAAGCTACAGGTTATCGCCAATGGCTTTGAACGTATTGAGAGTATGCGCGAAAAATACCAGGATCAGATAGAGTTGAAGCTGGATATCGACACTAACTATGTTGATGAAGATGATCTGGAGCAAATGGCGCAACTTTTTAAAGAGAATCAGGGAGAAACGAATGTACGCTTCAACGTGTTGAGCAGTGAGGCTAAACGGCCATTTGCTATGCACGTTCGTAAATTTGTTATTGATCCCAATGAAGATTTGTTGGAAGGTTTAAGATCTATTGTAGGAAAAGAAGCCGTTGCTTTAAACCGTTGTAATGGTAACGGCAGGTAAGATAAGTTTTGATAATGAATTCTATAATAAGAAACGATGTGATAATTGGATGATATTATCCGATATTAACATTGTTGAATTGAAGGTTATTTAAATAACAATTAATGAAGATGAAAGAAATATTATGAGTAAAGCAATCGAATTCACAGACGATTCTTTTGAAGACGAAGTCATTAATGCCGATGCTGAAAAACCTGTATTGGTCGATTTCTGGGCAGAATGGTGTGGCCCCTGCAAAATGGTTGGACCAGTAGTTGAAGAACTGGCCGAGGAGTTTGAAGGAAAAGCAAAAATTGGCAAAGTAGATGTTGACTCTAATCCTGAAACTTCTACAAAGTACGGTATTAGAAGCATTCCGTCCCTGCTTATTTTCAAGGACGGCGAAGTAGTTGATCAAATTGTTGGAGCAGTACCAAAAGCACAACTAAAGAAACAGCTGGAAGCTCAACTGGCGAACTAAACCGCTTTCAGTTATATTGAGCAATTTAAACAAAGGGCGATGAGGTTTTTACTTCATCGCCCTTTTGTTTTTAAGTTTTTATCCTTTTTTCAGTTATCTAACCGAAAAATAATCGTTGCCTTGGAACCCCCTTTCGAAAATTCCAGATCATCGGCATACTGCCTGATCAGATAAACTCCCCTTCCGCTCTCATTCAATAAGTTCTCTTCTTTTAGGGGGTCAGGAATTTCTTCGGGATCAAAACCTTCGCCTTCATCTTCAACACTGATTGTCAGAATCCGATTTTCTTCGTCCAATGCTGAATGTACAACAACTTGCTTTTCCGGATTCTTATTATTGCCATGAATAATTGCATTATTTACGGCTTCGCTAAGTGAGAGCATAATACGACTGGAATCCTCATCATTTATATCAGCCCATTGCTTGAGTTCATTGATAAACGGCTCTAACCGCTCCATCTCTTCAAACTTGGAATCTAAAACAAGTTTTTTAGTATCAGATTTTGACATGAATAAAAGGTATAAGGCTGATTGTCTCTCATCGAGATATTCCTAAAATGCAAAATGACTAAGCATACAATCCGCGAAGTTTTAGCGTCATAGCTACTTTATTAATTCCAAACACGTATGCAGCCTGACGTAGCGTAATATCATATTCATTACGTACTTCAAACAGGTTGTCAAATGCATTGCGCATCATCCTGTTAAGACGACGATTTACACGTTCTTCAGTCCAGAAATATCCTTGTCGATCCTGCACCCATTCGAAGTACGAAACGGTTACACCGCCTGCATTTGCAAGAATATCAGGAACTACCATAATTCCTTTATCCTCCAGTATGGAATCGGCATTGGCCGTTACCGGACCGTTTGCACCTTCAGAAATAATTCGGGCATTGATATCACCGGCGTTTTCGCGATTAATCTGATCCTCTTTTGCCGCAGGAATTAATACATCACACTCCATCTGCAGCAGCTCGTCGTTGGAGATCTTCTCAGCTTCAGGATATCCCTCAAGCGAATTATCGTTATTTTTGGCATACTCTATTGCCGCTGGAATATCGATACCGTTTTCATTGTAATAGCCACCTGAGATGTCACTGATAGCAATAACCTTCGCACCCTGCTCGTACATAAGCTTTGCACTTACAGAACCAACATTCCCAAAACCCTGAACGGCAACAGTGCACTTGTTGGGCAAAATACCAACCTTATTAAGTGCCGCCAATGTAACCGTTACCACGCCGCGACCTGTAGCTTCCTTACGTCCATGGGAGCCACCCAGAATAATAGGCTTACCCGTAACTACTGCCGTTTCCGTTTTATGAGCATTCATGCTATAGGTATCCATCACCCATGCCATAACTTGCTCATTTGTATTCATATCCGGAGCAGGAATATCACGGTCAGGCCCAAATACCTCGAGCATGTTCGCTGTATAACGACGGGTAAGCCGCTCCAGCTCACCATCCGAAAGCTGTTTCGGGTCAACACGCACACCACCTTTGGCTCCACCAAAAGGCACATTGACGATAGCACACTTCCAGGTCATCCACGCGGCCAATGCATTCACTTCTTCAAGCGTTACATCCGGTGCATAACGAATTCCACCCTTAGAGGGTCCCAGCAAATTATTGTGGATAACACGATATCCTTCAAAAACACGAATATCCCCACTGTCCATAACAATGGGGATAGAAACGGTAACCTGCTTAACAGGGCTAGCCAAATATTGGAACATTCCTTCATCAAGCTCAAGCACTTCGGCAGCAAAACGAAAACGCTCTAACATTGATTCAAAAGGAGATTCTTCATCAAGTTTGGGCCCGGGTTCCTTATAATAACCGGTGGTGTACATATTTTTGTTGTAAGGCATAAATTGAGATTAAAAAAGTCTGATCTTGTTACTGTTAAATACTATAAATCTTTTGTGATATTAATTGTCTTTACAGCAATTTTTAAGAGACAGAAAGGTATAAAAAAATTATTAGATGATATAGGTAAGATTTGAGAAGCACATGTTCTTAATTTCTGTCGTCACGTCATAGATAATATAACATCATTCCCCCATTGTTACACAATAGCATGTTGCATTTGAATAAAATTTAATGTTGATTCTACACATTAAACATACAGAGATACGTTATAACGTCTTTTCGAGGTTAATATCATTGCTGTAATAATAACATGGATACTATGGACGCAAATGTTCTGGTATTAAATAAAGATTACCAACCATTAAGTATTTGCTCGGTACACCGATCGGTAAAACTTCTGTTCTTGGATAAAGCCGAAATGGTTCACGACTATCCTGAGCGAACCATTAGTACAGTGTCTAAGGATTTTTCATATCCCTCGGTTATCCGCTTACGGCGATATATTAACATTCCTTATAATAAGATCGTCTTGTCACGCCACAATATTATGAAGCGAGACCATAAAACCTGCCAGTATTGTGGTTCTTCGAGAAATCTCACGATTGATCATGTATTACCGAAAAGTCGTGGTGGTAAAGACACGTGGGAGAACCTCGTAACAGCCTGTAACACCTGCAATGTTGAAAAAGGAAATCGCACGCCCGAAGAAGCAAAAATGCCATTGAATCAAAAACCATTTCGCCCCATCCATATTACCTTTCTACAATCTATTCTTGGTGGTGTTCAGGAGGATTGGAAACCTTATCTCTACATGTAATATGCTAGACATATCTCCGTTAAGGAATACCAAATTCTCTTCATAAGAAATACATAAAAAACCCTTATCTTTGGGGTTCATTCACACTTTATAGAATTCAACCAGTATCATGAGCAGTAAAGGACGAGTATTAGTAGCTATGAGCGGAGGAGTAGATTCCTCTGTTGCAGCTGTTATGCTCAAAGAACAAGGATATGATGTCATCGGAATTACGATGAAAACATGGGACTATTCCCGTGTAGGTGGTAAATCCGATAAAGAAACCGGATGCTGCACCCTTGAATCCATGAATGATGCGCGACAGATTGCCGTTAACCATGGCTTCAAACATTTTATTGTGGATATCCGAGACGAATTTGGCGATTGGGTTATCGATCGTTTTGTGGATGACTATATGAATGGACGCACGCCCAATCCCTGTGTTCTATGTAACACGCATATCAAGTGGGCGGCATTGTTGCGCCGAGCCGATAACCTTGGATGCGACTATATCGCTACCGGTCACTATGCTAATGTACGCGAAGAAAATGGGCGATACGTTATTTCGAAGGGTCTTGACCCCAAAAAAGATCAGTCGTATGCACTTTGGGGCGTCGAACAAAAGCATTTGGCGCGTACCATATTTCCATTGGGAAGCTATGAAAAGACTGAAATTCGTGACATGGCAGAAGAATTTGGCCTAACAAAAGTAGCCGATAAGCCTGACTCCTACGAAATCTGCTTCGTTCCTGATGATGACTACCGGCGATTCTTAAAAGATCGTGTTGATGGCCTTGAAGAACGTGTCAAAGGCGGTAAGTTTGTTGATCAGGATGGAAATATTGTAGGCGAACATGAAGGATATCCCTTTTACACCATTGGCCAGCGCCGGGGTTTAGATCTGGCACTCGGTAAGCGTGTATATGTCACCGACATAGATCCAGAAACCAATATTATTACCATTGGTGAAAAAGAAGATCTGATCGCTACTACATGCAAAGCCAAAAATATCAATTTGAGTAAATATGGCAAAGTGCCCGGTGGTGAAATGGAAATTACTGGGAAAATTCGCTATAACGATGACGGCGTTGTTGGTCAGCTAAAACAATTGGGCGATGACGAAATCGAAGTTACCTTCCCAACCGGACGTGAAGCAATTACGCCCGGTCAGGCGGTTGTATGTTACGAAGGCGATGATGTTGTCGGCGGAGGCTGGATCCACAAAGTAAATGTGGATACCAACGTTCTGCAAGAAGCATAATCTTTTATAGTTACGAAACGTTAAATAGCCTGCTCGTTAATTCGGGCAGGCTATTTATTTTTAGTGAAACTTTGTATTTGTTTTTGATGTAAGAAAAAATAACCCAATTATTTACCTAAACTATTTTGACCATGAAAAAAGCGTCTTATTACCTATCGGCCATGCTCTTGGTTGCTTCTTTTAGTCAACAGCCAGCCTCAGCACAATTCGAGGGCAAAATAAGTTATACCAGCTACAATTATTCTTCTGAAGGCGTTGAGCAAAAAGACGATAATTTTACGCTGTATATAACCCCGGATCGTATTCTATTGCAAGGAGAAAAGGAATATGGGTTTATGGAATCCATCCAAACAGAGGGAGTGCTGGTTCGCCTCGACTTCGAAGATTTTGTATTCCTGACCGGCAGCAATGAAGCACTCAAAATTTCCAAATCTGATATTACCTCCATGATGAATATGTTTGGAAATGGACAGAGTGCCACTAAAGCAGCTGACAAAGCCGATAATGTTGATTACGAACGTACCGGTGAATCATCGACTATTCACGGATATAAGGCAGATAAATTTATTTTTAGAGACGATGAAGAGCCTAACGAACATACCGAAGTATGGATGACAAAACAGCTGGATGTAAACTGGGGTATGCTGGCCGAATCCTGGAGCGGCAGCGCTGAAACTATTATCAGTAGCTTGCCCACAAACCTTGTTTTTAAAGAAAAATATTTTCCACTCAAGGTTGAAGTATTTGAAAATGATCAGCTGGTCTCACGGTTAGAAACTACCGAAGTAAACCCTTCTTCTGTTGCCAGAGCCATGGTCCAGGTTCCCTCAGGTGTTAAAGTACTTAGTTTTCAAGATTATCTCTTCCAAAAAATGAGTCAGCAGTAGATCGTATATCTAAGTAATGAGTATTGAGATAACATATTGCTCAACCTTGCTCAATACTCATTACTGATCATTGCCCATCAAAGCTCCCCATCAGATGCATTTCTCCATCCGGTTGAGATGAAACTCCATCAGACTCCAGCGTAACGGCAAATGAAAAATCCTTGCCTTTATTCAAGCCATCCAAATTTTCAATCAGAAATAACACTTCTCCATGATTATTCACTGAAAATGAGCGGATATCTATGGCCTTGTTATCAAAAATAGCCCAAAACTGGTATTGTCCACCCTTACCCGCATCCGGTAACTCAGCAAGCTGTACAACAGCTCTATTATTCTGCGAATCCCAAATTACGTTGCCATATCCAAAGGGGTTCGCCTCCATTCCCAGTAACCTCACCACATGCAGCTGACGGGAATCCATCACCGAAAGCATCTCCTGCAGCTCATTCATCTCATTTCCAAGATCAGCTATCTCCTCTTCCTGGCTAACGATAGTACTTTCCTGGTCACTGATCTCTGATCGCAATGAAAAGGCATAGAATACCAAGCTCAAACAAATAAAACCTAACACAATTGATGTAACTAGGGTAAGAGATACATGAGTTTCCCCTGAATCAGCTTCTTCTTCAAAAGTTTCCTCATCTGATGCCGCCTCCACATGTTCCAAGGAGTGGTCGCTATCCCCTTTATCCTTATCTTCCACCGCTTCAAGCAGCTCTTCTCTCAGCTGCTCCGGCGATGGGTCATCCCTATCAGAAAACAAAAGATCATTACCCTTCGTGCGCATCTGCTGATAAAGCTCGCGCTCCTCTTCTGTCGCCTCATCCAGCATCTCTTCGAACCGCATTCGTTCATCCTGATCAAGAATATTTAACACATAGTCCGCGCAAAGCTCTTTGAACGTTCTCCTATTCCCTTGTTGTTTAGCCATCGCACAATGTATATTTGATGAATATTACGTAAGTCTTTATCACACACAATAGATATCAGCAAACCAGAACCAAAAAAAACTATTAGTACGTGCCCTGGCTTCTTAGAATGACACTCCTGGTAGCTTCGTTAATGCTACCCGCCATACTTTACCTATCATTTCGCTATTACGCAACCTTCAAATCACACCTTCAAAAATGGCTGGTCCCCATATTGCTGTTCACATTCTACGCTTATACCCTCGGTGCTCTTATCGACTTTTACAGTACCGGCAGTATTAATCTTCTCGACTATCCCCAACCTTTAGCCTACTGGTTCTGGTTTGGACTTATATTCGTATTTCAGCTGGCAACCTGGGTTATAGTCACCGACCTCATTAAATTAGTTGCAACCTATTTTTATGGGGATAAAAACGTGATTAGCCGGTGGTACCCTCACCTAATCGCAGCACTCTTCACAACTATATTCCTGTTTACCGCAGCAACAACCTACCTCCACACAACTCAGGTGCAAGCTCAGCATCAGACTATTTCCATAGAAAATCTGTCTAAATCACTCCAAGGGTTTAAAATCGTTCATATCACCGATATCCAGGGTGATGAATATACCGGAAGTGATGAAATCCGGAACTATATCAAGCATGTAAATAAACAAAATCCCGACCTCACCATTTTTACGGGAGATCTAATCTCATACGGCACTGACTTTATTGATATGTCGGCCCAAGAGTTGGGCAAAGCAAAGTCAAAATATGGAACCATTGCTGTCGTCGGTGATCACGATTACTGGGCAGGACTCGACAATATAGAACCTGCGCTCAACAATCAGAACATCCCCCTGCTGCAGGATGAAAACCACACCATCCAAATTAACAGTACCAGCAACATTACCATTACCGGTGTTACCGAAGTGTACAGTAAACAAGCCGATCCCACCGTCGTAGATTCCCTGACCAAAAGTACTGGCAACAGTGCTCTCAAGATATTTGCCTCCCACCAGGTCAATGACCAATTGATATCAGAAGCACAACAACAGAACTATCATCTTATGCTATCCGGGCACACGCACGGCGGACAAATACATGTGCCATTTATGGGTATGAATTTCTCGGCTTCACAGCAAGAAACCCAATACGTACAGGGACTCTACCGGGAAAAGAGTCTGCTAATTAATGTGAATAACGGACTCGGATTTACACTGGCGCCCATTCGATACGAAGCACCGCCCAATATTTCAGTCATTACGCTGCAAAAGAAAGTGGACTAACCAAACTAAGAAAGAAGCTCCATCATTTTATCAGGATCATTTGTTGGTAACTCACAAGCATAGTTCTGACAGACATAGGCGGTAGGTTTACCATCTTGCATTCCAAAATCAGGCAGGTAGGAGGCTAAGTCACGAATCGTATTGTCCTCCGGATCATGGAGAATAATAACCGATCGCGGTAAAAAGCGGTCGTGCAGCGAACGTTTAAATTGATTTATCCTAGAATCATTTTGGGAACCGGTGATAACAATTTCCCTGGTATCTCCCTCCAGAAAATCCACACCCTGCAGAGCTGCACCAAAGCTCGTCGGTGCTTTTTCAATACTGTGGGAAAACAACTTGAGCGATTCATCCGCCATCTGTTCCCACTCCGTATTTGCAGTCATTCGCCCTAAGCGAAGCAGATTCATCAAGGCAATAGAATTCCCCGAAGGCATGGCCCCATCATAAATTTCTTTCTTACGTCCCAGCAGTTCCTCTGCGGATTCATCCGTGAAGTAAAAACCGCCGTTTTCATCATCCCAAAATTGTTTTACAAATTGTTCATTTAACGAAACAGCATGCTGTAGATATGTCGTTTTAAATGTAGCTTCATACAGTTCCAAAAGACCCCAGACGACAAATGCATAATCATCGGCATGTCCATCAATAGCTACATCTCCATTGCGATACCGATGTTTCAAGCGCCCATCTTCAGTTAGTATCTCATTTTTGATAAATAACCAGCACTGCTCCGCTTTTGTTACATATTCCCAATTGTCAATAGCTGATCCCGCCTTAGCCAATGCCGCAATTATCAATCCATTCCAGTCGGTAAGAATCTTATCATCAAGCAGCGGATGTACTCGTTTTTTGCGCTCCTCTAATAATTTCTCTCGAATTGATGCTAATACAGAACGGAGCTTTTCAGTCTTCATATCACGTTCTTGGGCAAGCTCCTCAAACGACTTTTGGAGATGCGGGATATTCTTGCCGGTTTTCCGACCCGTAGCCTCATCATGATAATTACCTTCATCAGTCAGGTTATAGGCTTCGATGAAAAGCTCTGCCTCAGCCAACGGCAAAAGATCTCGAACTTCTTCAGTGCCCCACACATAAAACTTGCCTTCTTCTCCCTCACTGTCGGCATCCTCAGCAGAATAAAATCCACCGTTTTCGTCCTGCATCTTACGTATCAGGTAACTGCAAATTTCATCTGCCGTCTGCTTGAATAAGTCGTTCTTGGTGCACTGCCAACCTTCGGTATAGGCCATCAGCAGCATCGCTTGATCATAGAGCATTTTCTCGAAGTGCGGTACCAGCCACTGCTGGTCTGTTGAGTAGCGGTGAAATCCTCCACCCACTTGGTCAAAAACGCCGCCCCTCCGCATTTGGGTAAGGGTTTTCTCCACCATCGGCAAAGCTTTTGAATTTTGATGACGATCGGCATACCGAAGTAAAAACATCAAATTATGCGGACTCGGAAACTTGGGGGATGAACCAAAACCGCCATACTCTTCATCAAATTGCTGCTCGTACTGGTGATAAGCCTCATCTAAGATATCACTGTCTAAAGGACCGGCCGGTGTAAATGCATTCGACTTCTGAAAAGCAGTGACAATTTCATCTGTAGAATTGATAATCTTCTCCCGATTATTATGCCAGAGTTCAGAAATCCATGGAATAAGCTCTCGCATGCCCGGGCGACCCTGACGCCCGACTTTTGGGATATACGTCGCCGCATAAAAAGGCTTTTTATCAGGCGTCAAAAAAACGTTGAGCGGCCATCCGCCACTACCGGTAAGCATCTGACAAACCAACATATACGTATTGTCAATGTCGGGACGCTCTTCACGATCCACCTTAATATTCACAAAAGCACGATTCATCAGTTTCGCAACCTCTTCATCCTCAAACGACTCATGTGCCATTACATGACACCAGTGACACGTCGCATACCCGATTGATACGAGCACTGGTTTGTCTTCTTCCTTTGCCTTTTTAAATGCTTCTTCTCCCCAAGGATACCAATTCACCGGGTTATCGGCATGCTGTAGCAAATACGGACTCGATTCATTGGCCAGGCGATTTTGATTGTGATCAGGAGAATCCATCATCTACTTTTTATCTACATCTTTTGAAAAACGTTCGCTGTAATCCACGATAAAACGATCATACTCTTCATCAATAAGATCCGTTGAAATTAAGAAATCGGCCGACGAGCGATTGCACGCCATCGGAATATTATAAAGCACTCCAATTCTCAGCAATGCTTTCACATCTACATCGTGCGGTTGAGCTTGCAACGGATCCCAAAAAAAGATCATCATCTCAATCTTATTTTCTGCAATAGCGGCTCCTATTTGCAGGTCACCCCCCAGCGGTCCGCTGTTAAAACGATTTACATCCAAACCCACCGTTTCGGCAATCATCTTGCCTGTCGTTCCAGTCCCAAACAAGTTGTGTTTAGAAAGCGATCCCTTATTAAAATCGCACCAGTCAATTAAATCCTTCTTTCTGTTGTCATGGGCAATGAGAGCAATATTCTTCTTTTTCTTCATCTTTTTTGCCCCGGGAGCTACAGGCTGCTGAGAATTTTCTTTTGCATTCATATCAAATATGTATTTAAAATGGTTAATTCAGGCAGGTAAGCTACGGTAAGTAGCGGTAGCTCTCAAGCTATATTTTGATATGGAAACAGCCCTAAATCGCCAGTCGTAATGGAGAATCACCAACCTGAATCCGCTTGATGGAAAACGACTCCTTCTCAAATCCTTTGAGACGAATATTTATATCCTCAACCCTACCTTTGCTATCAGAATCCTCAAGCATTTCTTGCAGATCGTACCTGCTGAATACTTTCTGAGAAATGATAAGCTCGTTTTCCGATGCATAATCCACAAACCGGGAAGCAATATTTACTGTGGAGCCAAAATAATCAATGCGGCTGTTAAGATTAACAGCTACACAACTTCCGTGATGGATTCCGGCCTTAAGCTGAAAATCATCAGTAAAGCGCTTGTCATCATCGATCATCTTTTGAGCTCTTAAATAAGCTCGCAGGGCTTGTTCAGGCTCACAAAACACTGCCATCACCGAATCACCAATTGTTTTAACAACAGCCCCATGCTCTCTGGCTACAGCCTGGTGTAGAATTTCAAAGTGATCGATGACTCGACCCACTGCTTTATCGTCTCCTTCTTCGTTATACATACCGGTCGAGTCAAACAAATCAGTAAACATCAAGGTCAAATTATCTACTGAAATCTTTTCACCCTTACGCAATACTTCATCCGCAAACAGATTTCTAAACAGTTGCGAAGAAGTTGCCTGCGCAGCACTTACTCCATGTAATGACCAACTCTTGCGCTCAAGGGTAATTAGTTGATTTTTATCAGTTGTATTTTCAACACTTAAATTGGGACTATGTGCAATATGTACCTCTTCACCGGAGAGCCCTGAGGGACTAATATTCACGTGCACGGTATCATCCCCACCCTTATCAACATGCACTATTGCCGAACCCTTTGACTGAGTTGACCGCAATATATACTCCCCGGATGGCAAATCCGTCATCAAATAACGCTTCTTCCCGGGCTTCAAAAACTGCTGTAACATCACATGTGACTTCTCTTGGGGTCCCCGGATGCAATATTGATCCTTGTTAATTTTTCGAATAAGCGGATGCGGGGTAAAGCTGAGCTGAACTGTTTTATTAAAGTTGACCTTGAATTCCTCCTCACACTTATCACAATAAATCGGCTCATGAATCTGATTCAATGTTTTTACCGACTCTTGGATACTTCTGCAAGCAGGACAATACAGATCCCAATTAAAGTTTAACAGATCAGCTTTAGCCGCGTAGACAAAAACCTTAAAAACCTTCTCTTCGGATAACCCCCACTGCTCGGCAAGTTTAAGTGGGGAAATCTGTTTTAGTTCCACATCATCAGCACGACGAATAAAATCGATTATTCGCTCTAACACAGCGGCATCAACCTGACTATTATAGAGTTGTTCCTGAATCTGTTTGAGCCGCTTTTCACCACCACGTACCAGTCCTTTGTCCTTAGCGATTTGATAGGGAAGCCGATCACTTATAGCCAGCCGGTCATATGTATCGATCACCTTTTTTAAGCGACGCTTTACCAGTATTTTAAGCTTTAAAGTTGTCCAAAACGAAAGAAACTTATTCCGGGGAATAGCCCAAAGCTTAACAAGTAATCGGGTTCCCCTCTCATTTTCTTTTAAGTCAATCTGAATTTTTAAATCCTTGTATGCTCCAGACTGGTAATGTCGAACAACACCAAAGCGGAACGGGTATTCCCATTCATAAGGCTCTTCTTCCCAAACCTCATATCGATTAATTCCATTATATGATAGCTGGATTAAATCCTGATCTACCGACTGCGTAATATGAGCTTTCTGAATACTCGGCTGTTTCAAATCCTTAAACAAACGATTTGTATCAGTGATAAATGGCCATATCTCTTGCGGAAGTGCATTAATCTGCCTATTCCAAGATAATTGTACCGTCTTATCAATCATTGATCTATACCCACTTATAAGCTTAAAAGTTCTGCACAATTGACTTCGTAAATTAATGCAGTAAGCGTTATATTTATGCCCTTCTTTATTTAAAAGAGCATAGAAATCATAATCTGTTACAAATCTTTAAATTCATTTTATGGCAGTTGAACGAACTCTTACAATCCTAAAACCAGATTGCGTACGAAAAAATCTAATTGGCGAAGTTACCCGCCGCATACAAGAGGCCGGATTTCGCATTGTTGCAATGAAAATGACTCGTCTGACGAAAGATACTGCAAGCGGATTTTATGCCGTTCACAAAGAACGTCCATTTTTTGATGAGCTTGTTGAATTCATGAGCAGCGGTCCCTGCGTACCTATGATTCTCGAAAAAGAAAATGCTATTGAAGATTTTCGCGAATTCATTGGTGCTACCGATCCAAGTGAAGCAGAAGAAGGGACTATTCGCGCCGATTTTGCGGACAGCGTAGGTGAAAATATCATTCACGGTTCAGACTCCGTTGAAAATGGAAAAAAAGAAGCTTCCTATTTCTTTTCTGAAGCTGAAGTAGTGGCTAACAAAGCCTAACTAAATTTCGGGGATATGCGAGCTTCTACTGTCCTACTTGCCATTTGTAGTTCCTTAATCTTATGGGAGTGCAACTTAACGCATTCCCAGCCAACGGTAAAAGTAGGTGCTCACGTTTTGCTCGACAATCATCTTAAAGAGATTGAAGACAAACGCGTAGGGCTTGTAATGAATCCTACCGCCCGCGTAGAAGGCTCGCATATGCTTGATACTCTCCTTGCTCGAGACGTTAATATTACCGCACTCTTTGCCCCCGAACATGGTTTTCGCGGAGATATTGGAGCCGGAGAAACTATAGAAGATGGCATTGACCAATCTACCGGGCTACCTGTTTTTTCACTCTATGGAAAAACACGTATCCCCACTCCCAAAATGCTTGAAAAAGTAGACATGTTACTTTTCGATATTCAGGATGTGGGAGGGCGATTCTATACCTATAATGCTACGCTTGGTAATATTATCGAAGCAGCGGCTGCAAAGGATATTCCGGTCTGGGTTTTGGATCGCCCAAATCCTGCCGGTGACTTGATTTCTGGATGGATGATGCAAAAGAAACACCACTCTTTTGTGGGGAAATATCCTATTCCCATGGTTCATGGCATGACGCTTGGAGAATTGGCTAAAATGATGGTGGGTGAACAATGGGTTAAAAATGCCAAACAAGCTACTGTTCGGGTTATCCCCATGAAGGGATGGAAGCGCACGATGAAATGGTCTAAAACAGGATTGGATTGGATTCCTCCGTCTCCCAACCTGCCCAGCTTTTATCACGCCTATGTCTATTTGGGAACCGTTCTTTTCGAAGGCACCACTATATCTGAAGGGCGTGGCACAGATAATCCCTTTCTGCGAGCTGGATCACCGCAAACGAACCTAACTACTTCCCATATTGCAAAACTACGTCGCCAATTTTCAGGGGTCAATATTGAACGGCGCACTTTTACTCCGGAAGCTATTCCCGGCAAGGCTTCAAACCCCAAATTTGAGGGCCAACGGTGTCACGGAATTGCCATACAAGTGACCAACCCTGATGCATTTAACCCGGTCGTTCTTGGAGTCGAGCTTTTATCAACAATTCTCGATGCCACTCCAAACGCTTCACTCAATGATTATATGCCCAAGCTCAGCGGTATTGACAATGCGATGCTAAAAGAACAGCTTGAAGATGATACTTATTCCAATAATTGGAAGAAAACAGCTACCGAGTTTAAGAAAAAGCGAAAACAATATCTCTTATACGAATAATACTTTAGTCCTGTACTTTCCGTTTCCACTCATAACAAAGTAGCGCAGCGCTAACCGAAGCATTCAGCGACTCCACATTGTTTTCCATAGGGATACGAAACTTATAATCACAGTGCTCCAGGGTTTTTTGACTGATGCCACTACCTTCATTACCGACAACAAATGCCAACGGGCGATCGACCTCCAAATCCCACAACTCTTGATCCCCATCCATATCCAGTCCACCAATCCAAAAGCCTTCATCTTTAAGCTTCATAATGGACTGATTAAGATTGCCTGCACGGACAATGGGAATGCGTCCCGCCGTACCGGCTGATGTCTTATGAACAGTAGCATTTATAGGCGCCTGCCGATGCTTGGGAACCAACACAGCTGAAATTCCCGCCGCAGCAGCAGTTCGCAACATCGCCCCCAAATTTCCGGGATCCTCAATTTCATCCAGTAAAAGAATAGCCGGGTAGTTGGAAGTGTCTATAGTATCAAGCCAGCTTCCAAAATCAATATACGATATTTGGCTCATCAGCGCTACTATGCCCTGGTCATTTACGCTGCCCACAAGATCATTAAGTTTGGAACCTGGAACGTGTGAAATAGGTATACGATGTTGGGATGCTAACTTGAAAATCTCGGGGAGTTGAGAATCGTGCAACGAATCACGAACAAAAATCTTTTGCATGCGTTCGGCTTCGTTCCTCAATGCCTCTTCAATAGAATTGCGACCATAGACGTAAATATTTGTCTCACTTTCTGTCATGATAAATCGGGGAATTGAAATATTAATTATTTCGTTTAACTTATAACTACTTAACGGCTTATTAAATAAAATAAGGGGATACCTATGAAAAATAAGAATCCAAAAGATGATTCATTTCCATCCTCTGAATCTCCCAATATAAAGGATTCCATACAGAATTCTGTTATTTCTCATTATGTAGAACAAACCCACTCACTTTCAACATTCTACATGATAGCTGCGATATCCCAAATCGTTCTGGGATTGACAATCGTTACGGTTTCCGTGCTTGGACTTATCCAACCACAATGGCTTGCTACCGTATTGATAATGATCGCCAGCGTAACAACTATGATTGGTCTTTATCTTCTGTATATTACGGCTGCAAAAAGAAATAACCATAATTCTTTGCTACGCAACGCTATGCAGCGGATTATGCAACACAAAAACTGATATGACAGATTTTAGCGATTCTGAAACACAGGAACGACTTCAATCTTACCTTACTGTACACCTTAAAAAAGATGAACTGTCACTCTCCGAAAACGAACAGGTGGATGCCCTTCAAAAGAAAAAACGAAATAAGTGGATTCAACTTGCCGTAAATATTGCGGCTATTCTATTTTTTGGCTACTCCTTTTATTTCGATATCACCCAGCTTGGGCAAACCTTTTTCATCATCATTTTTGCTGTTTTTGTAATCAATGTAGGTCTAATATTCTATCAAAAGAATCAAATTGATGAGCTATTGGAATACCTACAATGGAAAATACAGCATGAGAATTAAGTTTCTCTGTCTTATTTTGGCTCTTGGCTCAACTTTTACTGTTAACAGTCCGGCCCAATCATCTATGATGCAAAAATATAACTTACCTTTGCTTTACAATGATGATGGTGACGATTTTATCATTATAGCTCATCGCGGTGCCAGCGCTTACTACCCCGAGAATACAATGGTGGCATTTCAAAAGGCTGTGGAGATGGGGGCTGAGATGATCGAGCTGGACATCATGATGAGCAAAGATGGAGTTCCCATCGTATTTCACGATGCTAAACTAAATAAGCACACCAATGGTAACAGTTATGTAAGGAATTACACTCTTAATGAGCTGAAAAAGCTGGATGCGGGTTCTTGGTTCGACTCCAAATTTTCTGATCAAAAAATTCCTACTCTCGAAGAAGTTTTGGAGTTTGCATCAGGAAAGATTGCACTCAATATCGAAATTAAAACTGAGGCAGTTTCTGATAAAATTGAAAACGGTATTGAACAAAAAGCACTACAACTTGTTAAAAAACATGGGATGGAAAACCACGTGCTGTTTTCCAGTTTTGACTACCGCGCCGTTCGTCACATCAAACAATTTGATTCCAATGTGTCAGTAGCACTACTCTACGATAAAAGTCAATCAAACCGATTATTACCGCACCAGCTGGTCGAAAAATATAATGTGGACGCATTCAACTGCAGCTATCGACAACTGAAAAGAAAGTGGATGACTGACCTCAACGAACATGATATCCCAACGTTTATTTATACCGTAAATAGCAAAAGAAAAATGCAAAAGCTTATTGCGGGTAGCGTTACCGGGATATTTACCAATAAACCTGATCTGCTAAAATCCGTAGTAGAAAATTATCATCTAAACAATACAACAGATTAGTCAGCACGTTTACCAGCCTATTTTCCTATTACCTGCAAAAAGATCCTACGGTCCCTCGATTTATTATCATGATTTAAAATTACGACTTGTTGCCAAGTGCCCAGTACCGGTTTACCATCCTGCAACGGCACCGTTATTCCAGGTCCCATCATTGTAGCCCGCATATGTGAAAAACCATTATCATCACCCCAGGTTTCCCCGTGACGGGTAGTCTGATCATGTGGAGCAAACTCTTCCAGTTTATCTTTCATATCTTGCACCAACGCAGGCTCAAACTCTATTGTTGAAATTGAAGCAGTAGAGCCGATCGGAAAAACATGGATGATCCCTTCCGAGAATCCGCTTTCCTCAGCAAATTGCCTCACTTGTTCGGTAATATTTTTAATATCAGAAAATCCCTCAGCTCCAATCGTAATCTCTTTACTAATAATATCCATATCCTTAATTCCTTAAGTTATCATATAAGAATTCCTGCAGTGCTAAACGATACTTTTCTCCTGTTTCCCAGAATCCGGAACCGTGCGAACCTCGAAGTTCAACAAACGTTTTGGGTTCATTGGCCGCTTCAAAAAGTTTTTCGCCGTGCTGGTACGGGACAATTTCATCATCTCTGCTGTGGGCCATAAATAGTGGCGACTCAATCTGCCTAATATTCGCAAGTGTGTTATAATCATATTTTATGATGGAGCGTACCGGCAGCCAGGGATATAAATCAGCACCCAAATCAGCAGCTGAGGTAAACGTTGATTCCAGAATGGTAGCAGCTGGCTGTTTTTGTACTGCAAGCCACGAAGCAACTGCTCCGCCCAGCGATCTTCCCATAATCACAATGTTATCATCCTCTATTTCTCTTTCTGCCACCAAATAATTCCAGGCTGCTCGAGCATCTTTATACGTTCCCTGTTCGCTGGGACGTCCCTCGCTTTTTCCATATCCGCGATAATCAAAAATAAAAACATTCAGTCCCAAATTATGCAACAGTTGAATCGTTTGCAGTCGACCTGAAATATTTCCTGCATTCCCATGGAAATATAAAAGGGTATTCTTACTGTCGGACGGAATATACCAGCCGTGAAGACTCAAGTTATTTTCAGTTTGGAAAGTAACGTCTTCATATGACAATCCAACATCCTCGGGTGTATAGGTGATTGATTTTTGAGGATGATAAATCATCTGTGACTGCAGAAAATACATCAAGATAACCAGTAAAAGATATCCGACAGCAACACTTAACAGGATCCATAAAAATGACTGCACAATTCGCAAAATTGATTAGATGAATTGAAATTCATTGCCCCCAAAGATAACAAAAACTATTCGCCCGTCTTCAGTACATAAGTTTGCAATCGTTGATGGCGTGCCCCATCAGGATGCAACTTGCTCTCATAAAGGACAAATTTACTGACGGGGGTATCTGTAATGGCAAACTTTTTATGCTGTTTAATAAATGAGGTAACCGCTCGTTTCGATGTATTCTTTGTGCGTCCTAACGTAATGTGTGGTTTATACGATCTATTTTCAGGAGCGATCCCCATTTTCTCACACCGCCCCTCCACTTTTTGATGCAGCTCCTGAAGGTTCTCATTTTTTTTAATACCTGCCCACACCACTTTGGGCTGTTTACCCTCCGGGAAATACCCAATCCCTGCAATCGTCATGGTAAAATCCGGATGAACAATGTTATCCAGCTCATCCCGCAACTCACTGGCTGTCGTTTTATCAACCTCTCCAACAAATTTTAGGGTGAGATGCATCTGCTCTTGAGACTGCCACCGCATCCCATCAATAGGCTGCTGCAAGTCCAGCAACTTTTGTTTTACCCGCTTTGGCAAAGGAATAGCAATAAATAAACGCATAGAAAAGAGTTAATGATAGCGAACCTCAAATTCTTCGTACTCTTCATCAGCTTCCTCTACCGTAACGTCAATATTGTCAACCCGACTGGCACCCGGCCCCTGCTCACAACGGTTTACCATCTCCCTGATGTGATCCATTGGTCCCGCAAAAACAGCTTCTACACGACCATCGGGCAGATTCTTAACCCATCCGAAAACCCCTACTTCTTCAGCATTTACTTTTGCAAAATGACGGAATCCAACTCCTTGTACACGTCCTTCGATAAATACATGCGCCTGTTGCATAATTGTTATATCTATGCTTTTTATTAAATCTTGAACTCTCAATTGTTTAGTGATCCACGGCTAATGTACTAATCTGAAAGGAAATCTCGAACTTTCACGAATTAAAGTTCTAAAGTTTGTATAATTCCGTCAAATAGATTGTTCAAATTTTTGCTCTGAAATAGATTTACTTATGACCCTCACGCAACTGAAATATATTATTGCCGTCGATCGATACCGCCATTTTGCCACTGCTGCAGAAAAATCCTACGTCACCCAGCCCACTCTTAGTATGCAAATTCACAAGCTGGAAGAAGAGCTCGGAATAACTATTTTTGATCGATCCAAATCACCCGTTATTCCCACGGAAATCGGAGAAGAAATTATTGAGGAGGCTAAAAAAATTATCAAACAGTCTAAGCATATTGAAGATATCGCTGCCCTAAATGATGATGAGCTGCGAGGTACTTTCCGTATCGGAATTATTCCCACAGTTGCTCCCTATCTGCTGCCACTGTTTTTGCGCAACTTCCGGAAAAAACATCCCGAAGTTCGACTCATATTCGAAGAAGTGGTAACCGATGAACTTCTCGATCTGCTTAACCAGGATCACCTTGATATCGGTATCATAGCTACTCCAGCCGATCGTGGTAATATTTTTGAGGAAGATCTCTATTACGAACCTTTTTTAGGCTATGTATCAGAAGATCATCCGCTTGCAAAAAAAGATCGTCTTTCGGTAGACGACTTGGAAGTTACCAATTTATGGCTGCTTAACGAGGGACATTGCTTTCGTGATCAGACCGTAAAATTGTGCAAGAAGTTCAGGAAAAATAAGCTCGATAATCCAAAAATTGAGTTTGAAAGCGGCAACCTGGAAACGCTGAAACAACTAGTCGAACAAAATTTTGGGATGACCCTTCTTCCATACCTTGCTAAAAACCAAATAAACGATCGATGCGCTAAAGCCCATTTGCGAGAATTTGACGATCCTGTTCCACGCCGAAAAGTGCGCATTGTATATGGACGCGAATATCTCAAGAAAAATATCATTGAGGCTTTCAAAAAAGAAGTGATGTCATCCATCCCTGATGTACTCAAGAAAGAGGAGGAAGGATTTTTAGTGGAATAGCTTGTACCCTACTCAGCTATTAATTTTGTCAAATATTACCTACTTTTGAGGCTTATTTTTAAATCTCAAAAATAGATCTCCATCTTGGACCATTCCGTTCTACTGTGGTCGATATTCAATGTGTTTATAATTGCGATGCTCATTGTCGACCTCGTCGTACTTCACAAAGAGGATGAGCCTGTCAGTATTAAAGAAGCCCTCTACTGGACGGCCGCCTGGATTGTCCTGGCACTTATTTTTGGTATTGGGGTCTATTACTATATGGGAACCCAAACGGCCCTTGATTATTATACCGGCTACCTGATCGAAAAGTCCCTCAGTGTCGATAACATCTTTGTCTTCCTGCTGGTCTTTACCTATTTCAAAGTTCCTGATGAGTTTCAGCACAAGGTACTTTTCTGGGGTATCTTTGGAGCCCTCGTTATGCGCCTGATCTTTATCTTTACCGGTGTGGCACTCATAGAACGTTTTCACTGGATTATTTATGTGTTTGGGGGCTTCCTCGTCTTTACAGGCATTAAATTAGCCATGGAAAAAGACAAAGAAGTACATCCCGAACGAAACCCCGTATTAATCTTGGTTCGCCGCTTTTTCCCAACGACCAAGAATTATCATGGTTCCAAATTTTTCATCCGTAAAATGGGTCGGCTTATTGCCACTCCTCTATTCATTGTTTTGGTGGTTATCGAGACAACCGACCTCGTCTTTGCCCTTGATTCCATTCCCGCAATTTTAGCAATTACACGTGATGAGTTTATTATCTACAGCTCTAATGCTTTTGCAATATTGGGACTTCGAGCCCTCTACTTTGCCGTCTCAGGTATTATGCGTCTTTTCCACTACCTGCACTATGGACTTTCCCTAATACTTATCTTTGTAGGAATTAAAATGCTACTTTCAGACTTTTATCATATTCCTACTCCCTACGCATTAGTATTTATAGGTGGTACACTTGCACTCTCGGTTATTGCTTCCATCTTATATCCAAAAGAAGAAGATCCAATCAAAGACGAAAACCTCCGCGACGAATAATTCCACATTATGGATTTGGAAAGCTTTTCGACAAAATGGTTCACCCTTTACTATTCGGTACTGGCTATCTGTTTGATTGGTGCCGGAGGATATCTTACTCTAAAAAAAGATAAGGTAACTGCCTATTTGATTAATAAAGCGGACCAAAAAAGACCGCCTATACTGCTCATCCGGATCTTAAAGTATTTCTTTTTTTTCACTCTTCCCGGCCTCATATTATCGTTTACCCCTTTTTCATGGATTGAACTTCTCTTTACTATTTGGAGTTTATTGGTTGTATACATCGCCGGGCTACAGCTGGTTCGGTGGGAGCAGAGTCGAACGCTTATTAAATCCAACAAACAACTGCCCCACATTATTAAGAGAAGCGGTGCCATTATGGTGGCAGTGGGTTTAGCTATATTTCTGCTGGCATACATAGTAATAACCCGACATCCAATGTCATGAATATCACTAAGGCGGGATACCACGGTATTCTGCTTCCAAATCTTAATATCGGTTTTGACTATAATGGGACTGACACCCAGCATACCTTTATTTCCCACGCCCATGCCGACCACATGCCACGAAATCGCACGAGCAGCGTTTACTGTACGTCCAATACGCTAAAACTGATACAGCGCCGTGGTTACAAAGGCGATGCTACGGTTTTGGATTTCGGCGAATCCATAGAAACTGAAAAGGCAAAGGTCACCCTATATCCTGCTGGACATATACTTGGCTCTGCAATGGTATATGTAGAATCTGATGACGGCTCTGTGCTCTATACCGGCGACTATCGTACGCCTCCGTCCCCGGCTTCAGATGGATTTTCTATACCCGAACAAGTCGACCATTTCATTACGGAAGCCACCTTTGGACTGCCTATCTATAAATGGGATTCCCATGAAAACCTTGGACAAGAAATTCGTTCATTTGCTTCAAACTCTCTCAGGGATGGATACACACCTGTATTTTTAGCCTATAACTTGGGCAAAGCACAAGAAGTAATGCATCTACTGGCACCGCTGAAACAAAAAGTCCAAGTTCATGGGGCAGGATACAAGATGTGTGATGTATATGAAGAAGCTGGAATTGATTTGGGGAATTACGAAACGTATGATCGAAATACCTGCGAGGGCAAAATCCTGATTACTACCAACTCTGCACTTAATAACGGTTTTGCATCCAACGTCCGAAAGAAGCGAATTGCCTATTGCTCTGGCTGGGCGACCCGAGAAGCGGCTCGCAATCAGTTGACTGTTCACAAACTCATTCCCCTTTCCGATCACCTAGACTTTTTTGAGCTGATTCGCCTGTGCGAAGAATTGAGACCTCAAAAAGTCCATATTACCCATACCCCCAATGCCGATGTTGTTCAACATTATTTGGATAAACGTCATATCGAGTCACGATTTTTAGATATGGAAATGGAAGAAGATGACTAGCTATGGCTGAGAACTCTTTTCAACAACTGGCTGAAACCGCGCAACGGATCAACGAAACACGTAGTACCAATGCGAAGATTGCTTGCTGTGCTCAATATTTTCAGTCGCTTGAGGAAGATGATTTAAATCTTGCAGCTCAATTCCTGGGTGAAGGAGCTTTTTCATCGATTTCCGGGAAAAGAGCAACAGTGGGAAGTCGCACATACTCAACCTGCGCGGCCGAATTCTGTGAGATCAACTATGAAAAAGTGTTTAAACCATGCAAAACAGCACTTGGCAGCGCTTCCGAAGCTATTGAAAAGTTGATGCAAAACATTGAAGCTGCTCGCAATAAACGCGAACCAACTCAGCTAACCCTTCAAGATATCGAATCGATCTACAAGGATATTTATAGCGTTTCTTCTCGGGCAGATAAGCAACAAATTCTCTGGAATACCTGGAAACAAATGACCCCGGTCGAAATCAAGTTCTTCATCCGAATTATGACCCGTGGGTCACTACGTATCGGCTTCGAAACAAAAAGCGTGGTTTCTGCACTAGCCAAAGCTTTTAGTAAAAATATTGAGGAAGTCCGTTATGCCCATATGATTACCGGAAGCGTTGGGAAAACGGCTGTGCTCTGTAAAAATAACAACTTAGATAAGGCCACATTCAAGCTCTTCCATCCACTGTCATTTATGCTCGCTTCACCAATAGAGAGTCGCGCTGTTGAAAACCTGGATGGATACGTAGCTGAAGAAAAATTTGACGGCATGCGGGCTCAGGCACATATCAGCGGACAACAAGTAGAACTATATTCTCGTGACCTCAATGACATCACCCATACATTTCCTGAAATTGTACAGTTTTTTATAAAAAAAGATTTGCCCGATTTGGTCTTGGATGGCGAAATATGCGTGTATAAGAACGATGAAATCCTACCCTTCCAGCTACTCCAAAAACGGATGGGACGAAAAAAGCCTGGGAATAAGATCATAGAAAAATACCCGGTCTTATTTATCTCCTATGATCTACTTTATCATGTTAACCAGCCTATTTTCGAAAAAGAACTCTGGGAGCGTCGCAATTTACTTTCCGATCTCTCTCAACTTTACGAGCTGCCCATCACTAATCAGTTTGAGGTCGAAGGTAATGATCATGTTGACGAACTATTTGAACGTGCTTTGGCCCACGGCAACGAGGGTTTAATGCTCAAAAAAATTGACAGTACTTATGAGTACGGTCAGCGCAAAAAATCATGGCTTAAGGTCAAAAAACCTGGCGGCACACTCGATACGGTCATGATGTATGCGCATGCCGGATCAGGAAAACGCGGGGGATATTATTCAGATTTCACGCTCGGCATCAGGGTAGCAGAAGATGAGCGCTATGAAGAAGAGTTCATTCCCATTGGTAAAGCATATGGTGGTTATACGGACGAGGAAATGAAGCGATTAAACGAACGTATCAAAGATCTGACGGTAGAAAAGTACGGACCTACCTTGGGACTAATTCCAGAAATTGTTATTGAGCTTGAATTCGATGACATCCAAAAAAATAAGCGGACCAAAGCAAATTATTCACTTCGACTTCCTCGTTTTAAGGCTATTCGTTGGGATTTATCGCCCAAAGATGCCGATACGCTCAAGGATGTAGAGCAATTATATCAAAAGAAAATTGATAAAGAGCGATTGAAACAAGAAGAAAATCCATCTTTTTATATTGAACAGAAAGATCAGGAAACAAACACTGAATAACAGGGATTAAAATATTTTATCCCAATCATGTATTTTTAATTTACAACATATTATTATGAGTAACTGGACACTTAAATCCATACCACCGCACGACTGGTTTCTTTGCTTGGATATTGATCAGTACTTCGATTATGAACACGATCCTGAACGTGTGTTTGAAGAAGGATTTACCCGCCCCATTCCTTTAGAAAATCGTGACATACTTGTAACCTCTTTTTTTAATGGGAATCCGGATAACCCTGAGTTTCACTTTGAAAGTCCCGAATCACTAAGCAAAGATGAAATTGAACAAGCCAACAAAAGCTTGGCCCGTATTTTAGGTACCAATATCGATCTACGCCCTTTCTACGATCAAGCCAGTAATGATCCTGTTTTAGGTCCACTGCTCACAGAGTACTATGGATTCAAACGCATGGCCCGCGCCAACCTCTTTGAGGATACGGTCAATCGCATCATCCAGATGCGGCTTTCGCATAAACCTACAGCCAAAAAGATGGTCTATAATGTCCGCAAAAGCTATGGCTCGCTTCTAAATACCGGACCAGATAACATTCCGGCCTGGCCCCGACCTCATCAGCTTATTAAAGCCACTCCGATGAGCATACGACAACTCGATCCCGGTCCTACCAAACGCAAAGGAGAGTTCATCATTGGCTTTGCCGAAGATTTGCTATCAGGGGAACGAGACTTACATCATCTGGAAACGTGCCGGCCTCAAGTGTTTTACGACACTATTTCAAAAGTACGAGGCGTTGGCCCGACTTCTGCCCAGCAGCTAATGCTTTTCCGAGAACGCCCCGACGCTATTTTCCCCAGCAACAAAAAGAAAGGCAAAGAAAAGGGCCATCGACGCTGGATTATCCTTAATTATGGCGGCGATCCGGATAATACCTCCGAAAAGGAATTTCAGAACATGATTTCTAACTGGGAAGGATATGAGGCAGCGGGTCTCGAGTTTTTATTCATAGACTGGATAATGAGTGAGAAGGAAAAACAACAGAAAAGTTAGAAATCTTTGTATATCAACTATCCCTCTTCAAACAGCTCTTCGTCCGGGCGAATTTTAATCAGCGTCCGCCATGCCTTATAGAGCAATCCGGACGACACAACTGCTACTACAGTAATCAACGAAGCCAACATCCACTTTCCATAAATCCAATAGCCGGTTGCAAAAAGGGCTCCGTAAACGGCAATACACCCCAGGACCATGCAAAGCAAACCCTGAGGAACGCGCCACGCCTCATCTTCGAGGGGTTCCAGATCTTCTCCCTTTTCTTTAGCACGGTTTATTACCTTCTGCCAACCGGGTCCCCCGGGCCGTGCTGCCTCACAAAAATTAACGAGTGTTCTATGATCAGTGGGTCGGGTCATAAATGTTACCGCCAGCCAACCGATAGTTGTAATAATCACGCCGATGATGAGTTCTTGCCAGCCGGTTACTTCCGGAAGTCCTGTATAGGAATGGACAAACTGAAAATATAAAGCGACGGCAAAAGCAATAAACATAGCAGCAATTTCACTCCCCGCATTAATACGCCACCAAAACCAGCGAAGAATAAACAGAAGGCCGGTACCGGCTCCAATCTGTAAGATAATCTGAAAACTATCGAGCGCATTTTGCAAAAGCAATGCAAGTGCCCCGGCTACAATCATCAAAATCACAGTGGAGATACGGCCAACAGCTACTAATTCTTTTTCTGAGCTATCAGGACGCACAAACCGCTTATAAAAGTCGTTCACCAAATATGAAGATCCCCAATTAAGGTGTGTGGAAATAGTAGACATATAGGCAGCTGTCAACGACGCAACGACTAAGCCCAGCCACCCTGTCGGGATAAACGTAAGCATTGCCGGGTATCCCATATCGTGATCGGCTACCCCCGAAGCATTGGGAAAAGCCTCTTTTAGATCTGCCACTTCCGGAAAGACAATAATTGAACACAATCCAACAATAATCCAGGGCCATGGGCGCAAGGCATAATGGGCAGCATTGAAAAAGAAGACTGCAGCAATGGAGTTATTTTCATCTTTGGCAGCAAACATGCGCTGTGCAATATATCCACCTCCTCCCGGTTCAGCGCCCGGATAATAGACGCTCCACCACTGTATAACCAACGGGATGATAAAGATACCAATGGCCTGCGAAGGATCAGAGAAGTCAGGTAAAATATTAAGCTGACTGACTACTTCTTTGTGCTCCAGTAGTCCACTTAATCCCCCAACTTCAGGGTGATTTAATGCCACATAGGCAGCAATTAAACTTCCGCCGATAGCTAAAAAGAACTGAAAAAAATCAGTAAGCAGTACCCCACGCAATCCTCCGAGCGAGCTGTATATAACCGTTATAAGACCGCCAATTACTACTGTTTCTACGGGCGTCAAGCCCATTAATACACCACTTATTTTTATCGCTGCCAGAGATACCGTTGCCATTACAACCACGTTAAAAATAAACCCAAGATATACCGCACGAAATCCACGCAGAAAAGCGGCCATTTTACCGCTGTAACGCAGCTCATAAAATTCAACATCTGTCAACACACCAGATCGTTTCCAAAGATTAGCATAAACAAAAACGGTAAGCATACCCGTAAGCAGAAAGGCCCACCACACCCAATTACCCGAAACACCATCAGTACGGACAATATTAGCAACCAAGTTGGGGGTATCTGTTGAAAAGGTAGTGGCTACCATTGATATCCCCAACAGCCACCACGGCATGTTTTTCCCGGCAGCAAAAAATTGCTCAGAATTCTTACCCGCCTTGCGCATTACCCACACGCCAATGAGCAAAGAAAATAGTAGATAGGCTCCTATTATAGCCCAATCAATGGGTGCAAGAATCATGGTTATGGTATAAGATTATGATTGCTTATCCGAATGATCTCTAACAAACGTAATTTTAATCAGATGCTCAACGGCTATTTTAATATCACCATATCAAACTTTTATTGCTCATAGCTCAGTGCGTTGTGAGTAAATACAGATTTATCCCCTCGATAATGTACTTGTTTCGTACCTCCATGTGAATCGCAGTGATTTCATTCTCTAAAACCAGATTATGAAGCAAAACCTATTCCAATACATCGGGAGCCGGATGACACCAAATTGGAATTAAAATAAAAAAGCCCCGTCCCCAAATAGGGACGAGGCTTATAAATCGTCTTATGAAAGACGGTTTGTCAAGAACGGCTGGCTTACATCATGCCACCCATTCCGCCCATTCCGCCGGGCATTCCGCCTCCCATACCGCCGCCGGGCATACCACCGCCGCCGGCAGGTCCGTCATCATCATCGTCGCCTTCAGAAGGCTTGTCAGAGATGAGGGCTTCAGTTGTCAGCATTAAGCCGGCAACAGAAGCTGCATTTTCAAGAGCAGTGCGCGTTACTTTTGTAGGATCGATAACGCCTGCTTCGATAAGATCTTCATACTGCTCGGTTCGTGCGTTGTATCCAAAGCCGCCTTCACCTTCAAGGACTTTCTGGACAACAATGGAACCTTCAGCACCAGCATTATTGGCAATAATTCGAAGCGGCTCTTCAAGCGCACGACGAACTATTTTAAAGCCAACTTCTTGATCTGGCACTTCACCTTCTAGCTCATCAAGTGCTTTGCGAGCACGGAGCAGCGCAACACCACCACCAGCTACAATGCCTTCTTCAACAGCGGCACGAGTAGCGTGGAGTGCATCTTCAACACGGGCTTTCTTCTCTTTCATTTCTACTTCAGAAGCAGCTCCAATGTTAAGTACTGCAACACCGCCGCTCAACTTAGCGAGACGCTCTTGCAGTTTCTCACGATCATAATCAGATGTGCTGGACTCAATTTGTCCTTTAATCTGATTTACACGCGCTTGGATGTCGTCATCTTTTCCTTGTCCGCCAACGATTGTAGTATCGTCTTTGGTGATGTTTACGCGATCAGCAGTACCTAAGAAATCAAGCGTAGCATTTTCAAGCTTGTATCCACGCTCTTCAGAGATAACGGTACCGTCTGTCAAGATCGCGATGTCTTCCAACATCTGCTTGCGACGATCGCCAAATCCAGGCGCTTTAACAGCTGCAATCTTGAGCGATCCGCGCAGCTTGTTAACAACCAATGTAGCCAGCGCTTCGCCTTCAATATCTTCAGCGATGATAAGCAGCGGCTTACCGGTTTGAATCACTTTTTCAAGGATAGGTAGCAGATCCTTCATGTTACTAATCTTCTTATCGAAGATCAGAATGTAAGGTTCCTCCATCTCTGCGACCATATTTTCGGAATCAGTCACGAAATAAGGTGACAGATATCCGCGGTCGAACTGCATACCTTCAACCGTTTCGAGATAAGTTTCAGTACCTTTGGCTTCTTCAACAGTAATAACACCATCTTGACCAACTTTTTCCATTGCATCTGCAATGTTTTGGCCAATTTCTTCGTCACCGTTGGCAGAAATAGTACCAATTTGCTTGATACTTTCGAGGCTGTCTCCAACAGGTTGGCTATTTTTACGAAGCTCTTCGACAATAGCTTTCACTGCTATGTCGATACCTCGCTTCAATTCCATCGGATTAGCACCGGCAGTAACATTCTTCAGACCGGTTTGAATGATAGATTGAGCAAGAACAGTAGCCGTCGTTGTTCCGTCACCGGCATTGTCACTGGTTTTGGAAGCAACTTCTTTTACCATTTGAGCGCCCATATTTTGTCGCTTGTTGGACAGCTCAATTTCTTTTGCTACCGTAACACCATCTTTTGTAACTGTTGGTGCACCGAATGATTTCTCGATTACTACGTTTCGTCCACGCGGTCCCAAGGTGACCTTGACAGCATTCGCAAGCTTGTCAACGCCCTGCTTGAGAGCATCGCGCGCTTCCATATCGTAATGAACTAATTTTGCAGACATAATTGCCTATTTAATTTTTTTGAGTTTTTATTTGAAAAAATGTTGAAAGAATTGCGTTAGTCAACGATTCCAAGAATGTCGGATTCTCTCATAATCAGATATTCTTCGCCATCCAGCGTAACTTCAGTGCCGGAATACTTTCCATACAGCACTTTATCGCCTTCTGATACCGACATATCAATCTTGTTACCGTTTTCTACCTTGCCAGGACCTGCAGCAACTACAGTTCCTTCCTGAGGTTTTTCTTTTGCTGAATCGGGAATAATAATTCCAGATTCGGTCTTATCTTCCGCAGGTGCTGGCTGAACCAGAACACGATCGCTTAACGGTTTAATTTTAGATTTAGCCATAAGTATGACTCCTAATTTTAGTTATTAGTTGAAATTTGAAATTCTTAAATCCAGCAATATTGCTGTAAATACGTTTATGAAATCCTCTGTTTGAAATCACATCAATTTCAACAGGGTTATAGATGAGCAAGTACCATACCAAACTTTGAGAGAAATATACTTTTATCCCAGCACCGCCGCTAAAAGCCTTAAAACAGCTAATTAGCGATAGTTTAAATTCCGATCAATAAAACACTAAAAAAGAGTGGTCGAAATTTCAGGTCAAAATGCCATCTTCTACAAGTTGTGCTGTCAACTTTTCATATTCGGAGGGCTCCCAAGCCTCGGCCCGCTTGTCAAAGTCGAAGCCATTGGGCTGGTTGTCTTTACTAACGACTGGCTTTAAAGAGTTACTTAACTTTTTACGGCGCTGATTGAACGCGGTTCGAACTACTGATTTTAGATTTTTATCCGAACAGTTTAACTCCCCTTTGTCAAAAGTCAGCTTTACAATAGCACTTTCTACATTGGGCTGCGGACTAAAGCAGTGACGAGAAACCGGAAAAAGAATTTCGGGCGTACACATCAGCTGTGTTTGTACACTCAATATTCCATAATCTTTGGTTCGAATATCGGCCACTAATCGCTCGGCTACTTCTTTCTGCATCATCAGTAATGCATCAGCCATAAGATATCGATTCTCAAGTAATGAAAACAAAATCTGACTAGTGATATAATACGGAAGGTTACCTACCACATGCGTGTTTTCTTTTCCAACAGATAATTCATCCCAATCAATATCCAACACGTTTTCGTGATGAATCTTCAGATCATCAAATTTTTGCTCCAGTACTTCTATCGCCCGCTGATCGAGTTCTACAGCAACCACATCTTTAAAACGATCAAGCAATGCCCCCGTCAACGCCCCTGTTCCGGGACCAATTTCAATCACACGATCCCCTGCTTTAGCGGGAATAGCCTCAGCAATTTTATTGATGATATTCTCATCAGTTAAAAAATGTTGCCCTAAACTCTTCTTTGGTCTAATACTCATATATATTATTTGAAAATGTGGGGGTTAATTATTAGGAATTACAGTAGTTACATTTTAAATCCTAATTCTTAGTTTCGAACAAAACCCCGAGGATTTAAATAAACAATTTAAACTTAAGTTGTCTTTTTGCTTAGCGTCAGTAGGTAGATTAAATTAGGCTATGTTACTTCTCGTAAAATAAATCAATATGGACATTAATCCCCTGGAAACAGAACAAATTGGAATACAGACGCTGGAAAAACGTCTGATGAAATCAGAATCTAATATCTCCCTAAAGATAGGAGTACCAAAGGAAGTCTCCAATGATGAGCGCCGAATTTGTTTAACTCCGGGCGGTGCTTCGGTATTGATAGCCAACGGGCATGAAGTATTTATCGAACAAGATGCCGGTGCCGAAGCCAACTTTACCGATCAGGAATTCGCCGATGCCGGTGCCGAGATTGCATTTAGTATTGACGAGGTATATAAAAAATCGGACATGATTGTGAAGGTTGCCCCTCCGTCAGATGCTGAATTAGAACTTCTTGAGCAAGATCAAACGCTCCTTTCTGCACTACATCTGGGCAATACCTCCGAAGAATTTATTGATCTGCTAATCAATAAGAATATTACAGCCATCGGCTTTGAGTTTATCAAAGGAGATGATAAAGAGTTCCCCATTGTTCGCATGATGCATGAAATAACTGGGTCCATGTCTGTACAAATTGGTGCTCACTACCTGGAGAAGACCGAAGGCGGACAGGGTATTATGCTGGGTGGCATTTCCGGAATTCCTCCTGCTACTGTTGTAATTCTGGGAGCCGGCATTACCGCCGAATATGCCGCACGAACCGCATTGGGATATGGGGCCCAGGTATTTGTGATGGACAATGATCTGGCGCGGCTCCGACATCTTGAAAATGCCCTTGACCGACGCATCATTACCGCTACAGCCAATTACCAATACCTGTCATCAGCATTACAGTATGCTGATGTTGTAATAGGGGCAGCAATGTTTGAAGGAGAGCGCGCCCCCTGTCTCGTCACCGAACCTATGGTAGCTTCCATGAAACCCGGAAGCGTTATAGTAGATACAGTAATTGACCAGGGCGGATGTATCGCCACCAGCAGAGCTACCACACATTCAAAGCCTACATTTATGGCACATGATGTAATTCACTACTGCGTACCCAATATTCCATCCAATGTTGCCCGCACTGCTACCTATGCTCTTAACAACGTGATAGTGCCGTACTTGTTAGCTATCGGTGATGCGGGAGGAATTCGAGAATGCCTATGGACAAACACCGCACTGCGCAACGGTACCTACGTTTACAAAAAGCATCTCACAAAAAAGTCACTTTCTAAAATTTTTGACATGCCTTACCGCGAAATTGAGATGCTGATTGCCAGTCAAATCTAACACTCTATCTATGAATTTAAACAAATCGGCAAAAATAGTTCTGGGTATATTAACGTTCCTCCCTTTGCTATTTTTAATTAGTACGCTGGGCTTTTTTGTTTTTAATTTTTTCTCAGTGTTTTTCTCTCAAGAACCGGAAATGCCCATGATGCTGTTTTCCTACCTGAGCTATGTCCTTCCCTATCTCTTTCTTATGATTCTGCTTGCTCTGGGGCTATTCGTTTTTTATATCGTTCATATTATTCGAAACTCTTCTTTGGACACTGAAAAGCGAATTCTATGGATCGTAGTTGTGTTTTTTGCTCATGGAGTTGCTTTACCTATCTACTGGTATATTCACATTTGGAAAAACAACGCTGCCAAAGCAACAAAAACTGATCAAATAACAGGCGATTACTATGAACCAGGAGCTCAATCCCAAGAATTTTAAACGTATCAGCATCATAAACTGGTTCCTGAGCGTACCTTTTTTCATGCTTTTTGCCTGGCCCTACTGGTATCTTGCAAATTTATCAGGAATCGAGCAATTTATTATTTATACAGGATGTTGCCTTTTTTCCATCCCCTTTATGATTACCATTCTTCATGGACATGTTACCATGGCACTGGGCGAAGCACATCGCCATCACTATTACAATTGGCTGACCGATCATCCCCTTACCTACGGCTTGTTCTTTCATCCTATGATGGTTCGAACGAGATTTCGACTTATCCTATTAGTGATAAGTATTTTACTTTTCATTATTGGTTCTTTTCTCTCAAAATAAAAAAGGACACACCAACCTAATGATGTGTCCTCACAATATTGCTGAATTAAATTACCGATCAGTATGCAGTTCCTTTTATGATTTCTTCTACCACACTAGGATCAAGCAACGTTGAAGTATCGCCCATATCATCGGTTTCTCCGGCCGCAATTTTACGTAGAATACGACGCATAATTTTACCCGAGCGGGTTTTCGGCAATCCATCAACAATCTGAATTTTATCCGGTTTAGCTATCGGACTAATTATTTTTGAAACCAAATCATCGACTTCCTTCTTAAACGTTTCCGGCTCCGAAACACCATCATCGCATGTCATAAAGGCAAAAATACCTTCGCCCTTCACATCATGTGGATATCCCACAATGGCAGCTTCTACTACTTTGGGATGTTCATCAATGGCATTTTCGATTTCAGCTGTACCCAATCGGTGACCAGAAACATTAAGCACGTCATCAACACGACCGGTGATACGATAGTAGCCGTCTTCATCACGCCGGCAGCCATCACCCGTAAAATAATAGCCGGGATAATCCTTAAAGTAGGTTTCCATATACCGCTCTTGGTTACCCCATATTCCACGTGTCATGCCTGGCCATGGCTGTTTAATCACAAGATTCCCTTTAACACCGTTGCCATCAACCTCTTTTCCGTCATCATCCATTAATGCAGGCTCAATGCCGGGTAGTGGCAACGTAGCAAACCCCGGTTTTGTTGGCGTCACTCCCGCCAGTGGGGAGATCATAATGCCACCCGTTTCTGTTTGCCACCACGTGTCCACAATTGGACATTTCCCATTTCCGATCTTGTCGTGATACCAGTGCCACGCCTCTTCGTTAATAGGCTCCCCAACCGTTCCAAGCACTTCCAGCGAGCTAAGATCGTACTTGTTGACATATTCAATATCTTCTTTCATCAGCGCCCGAATAGCTGTTGGAGATGTATAGAAATGCGTTACATTGTACTTCTCACAGACCTCCCACAGACGACCGGGATCAGGATATGTTGGCGTTCCCTCAAAAATGATACCTGTTGCACCGTTAAGAAGCGGACCGTATAAAATATAGGAGTGTCCTGTAATCCAACCCGCATCGGCCGTACACCAATAAACAGAATCCTCTTCAACCTGAAATACATTGCGGAAAGTATAGCTTGTATACACCATATATCCACCACAAGTATGAACTTGTCCCTTAGGCTTACCGGTCGACCCAGAGGTGTAAAGAATAAACAGAGGATCTTCGGCATCCATCTCTACGGCTTCGTGCTCTTTGGATGCATTTCGAATTAAAAGGTGCCACCATTCATCGCGTCCTTCCTTCCAGTTGATATCGCGGTTTGTGCGCTGGCATACAATTACTTTTTCGACGGTAGGGCATTCTTCGAGTGCTTCATCAGAAATATCTTTAAGCGGCACGTGTTTTTCTCCGCGACGCAATCCATCATTGGTGATGAGCATTTTAGCATCACAATCCTGGATACGCTCGGCCAGCGATTGTGCAGAAAATCCGGCAAACACAATAGAATGCACCGCCCCAATGCGAGCACAGGCAAGTGCTGCAATCATCAGCTCAGGTGTCATGGCCATATAAATTGCTACGCGGTCGCCCTTTTCAATCCCTTTATTTTCGAGGACATTGGCAAAACGACAAACATCCTCATGCAACTGTCGATAGGTAATCGTCCGTCGAAAGGAATCCGGGTGGTTCGGCTCGAAAATAAATGCCGTTTTATTACCGATGGTATTCAAGTGGCGGTCTAAACAGTTTTCAGTAATATTTAACTTTCCACCTTCAAACCACTTCACATTCCCATCTTCGAAACTTCCGCTATGCGTTTCATCCCATCGCTCACGCCAATAGAACGTTCCTGCCTCATGCTCCCAAAATTTTTCTGGATTTTTAATGCTATCGTTATAAACCTCTTTGTACTCTTCAAACGAATCAATATTTAACCACATAGCAATTGTATTTTAGTTGGAAATATTCTTGTCTCTCAAACCACCCTATTTTAAATAATTAAAGCAGATAATCAAGTCAACTAAAGAAACAAATTATATTTAAATCATTTCCGTTAATAAATCTTACCCGATTTGAAATAAACAAGATTTCCATCTTAATGAAAAGCAGCGGCTATCAAAAAATCGAACAATGGTTTTCCCGCCGGGGGTGGAACCCATTTGACTATCAACGAGAAGTCTGGAAAGCTTTTTTATCCGGAAAACATGGATTACTGAATGCCCCCACCGGGAGTGGTAAAACATACGCCCTCTATATGCCTGTGCTCATCAACTGGATTGATAAGCATCCCAAAACCTATACCGAACTCGCTGACAACGGACTCCAGCTTCTATGGATTACTCCGCTCAGAGCATTAGCCCGCGATATTGAGCAGGCCCTTCAACAGGTTGTTGATGATTTGGATATCCCCTGGCAGGTAGCCCGACGCACAGGTGATGTCTCATCCTATCAAAAGCAGAAAATGAAAGAGCAGATGCCCGAGGTGCTCATTACCACCCCCGAAAGCCTCCATATCCTGATGGCTCAAAAAGGGTATCAAGATTACTTCTCTAACTTGAATGCGGTTGTCATTGATGAATGGCACGAACTCCTGGGATCCAAACGCGGTATTCAGGTAGAGCTTGGATTGTCTCGATTAAAACACCTGCGACCTGAAATAAATATTTGGGGCATTTCGGCAACGATCGGCAACCTCCAGGAAGCACACGATGTATTGCTGGGAATCGACGAGAACAAAAATGATTCTACAATCATCAGAGCAGATGTAGAAAAGATGTTACAAGTACAATCTGTTCTGCCCGATGATGTCGAAAAATTTCCATGGTCCGGACATTTAGGCACAAAACTTCTCCCAAAGGTTTTGCCCATTATTGAAGAAAGTCGCTCTACGCTCATTTTTACTAACACCCGTTCCCAATCCGAGATTTGGTTTCAACAACTATTAGAGGCAAAGCCTGAACTCGCTGGTACTATAGCATTGCACCATGGGTCACTGAGCAAAGAAGTTCGTCGTTGGGTTGAAGACGCATTACATAAAGGCAAACTAAAGGCAGTAGTTTGTACTTCAAGTCTCGATCTCGGGGTTGATTTCGCTCCTGTTGAAACGGTGGTACAAGTAGGAAGTCCCAAGGGAGTGGCGCGTTTTTTACAGCGGGCCGGACGCAGTGGCCATCAGCCGGGGTCAACCAGCCGCATTTTCTTTGTCCCAACCAATGCCCTTGAACTCATCGAAGCTGCTGCACTCAAGACGGCAGCGACACAAAAAGTAGCGCTGGAAAGTCGTGATCCTATCCTTAAACCATACGATGTACTAATCCAATACCTGATCACTCTGGCCGTTTCAGATGGTTTTAAACCCAATCAAATATATGAGGAGATCAAAACGACCTTTGCCTACCAGACCCTGACTCAAAAGGAGTGGAACTGGATAATGGATTTTATAACAACAGGTGGACAATCACTGACGGCCTATGACGAGTATTCCAAAGTGATTGAAGAAGAAGGTCTTTACAAAGTTGTTGATAAGAAAATTAAGCGCCGCCATCGCATGTCGATCGGAACAATAACAAGCGACACGATGATGAGCGTGAAATATCTGAAAGGCGCACGTCTGGGAAGCATTGAAGAATGGTTTATTGCATCACTAAAACCGGGAGATAAATTCTGGTTTGCAGGACGAAGTCTGGAACTTGTACGAACCAAACAAATGACCGCTTACGTTCGCAGGGCAAATACATCCAAAGCCAAAGTACCGAGCTGGATGGGCGGACGTATGTCGTTATCTTCAAATATGAGCACCATGCTCCGCCGTAAAATACATCAGGCCATTGAAGGCTCGGCCAATGATATCGAACTAAAAGCGATCCAACCTATTTTAGATGTGCAAAATGACTGGTCAACCTTGCCCGATGAGGATGAACTACTTATTGAAGAAACCACCTCTCGAGAAGGCCACCATCTATTCTTTTATCCATTTGAAGGACGTTACGTCCACGAAGGGATGTCAGCCTTAATTGCCTACCGCATTTCACAGCTCACTCCGATCACTTTTTCCATTGCCATGAATGATTACGGATTTGAATTGCTATCGGATAAGAAAATCCCCATAAAGGAAGCACTTGAACAAAACCTTTTTTCTGATGCAAATCTCGTCGAAGATATCTTTTCGAGCCTTAATGATACCGAGCTGGCTAAGCGGCGATTCCGAGGTATTTGCCATATATCCGGACTTATTTTCAAAGGATTTCCGGGTCAGCAAAAAGCCAGTCGACACCTGCAATCTTCATCGAGTCTGTTTTTTGATGTATTTGACCAATACGAGCCAGACAATCTACTGCTCCAGCAGGCCTATGACGAAGTACTTTCCTATCAGCTTGATGAAGTCCGATTACGGAAAGCTTTAAAACGTATCCAATCCCAACAAATAACACTTAAAACCACCGAGCGATTTACTCCGCTGGCTTTTCCAATTATGGTTGATAGGTTACGTGAACGACTGAGTTCTGAGAACCTAATAGATCGAGTACAGCGAATGCAATTACAGCTCGAAAAACATGTATAAATTACTACCTTATGGCTCCCAACGTTACACCATGAAACATGTATTTTCTTCTTTAAAAACAAGATAATCATCCTTCCATCCTCTTATGATACCCAATGCCCGGGCCTTTAACTTAAGGCATCAACGTCTCTGGCTATTAGCTCAAAAGGCAATCTACTGGCAAAAGCGAAACATACTTTTGATTGCTGATCTGCACCTCGGAAAATCCGGGCATTTTAGAAAGAGTGGGATTGCCGTTCCTGAGGAAGTAGCACAATCAAACCTCAACAAACTCGACGACATTCTCGAGCTGACGAGTCCCGAGCATCTCATTATCTTAGGTGATCTCTTTCACAGTAATATCAATAACGAGTGGAAGCAATTTGTTGAGTGGCGGAAAAACCATGCACAGCTGGAAATAAGTCTGGTTATTGGAAATCATGATATTCTTGACGCCGAAAGTTATCACAAAGGCCTTATAAATGTATTCAAAAAGTTATCGATAGATCCTTTTCTATTTGTACACGATATTGAAAATCTCTCTAATCAAAATAATAATGAATACACCCTAAGCGGCCATATTCACCCAGCCGTTCAACTGAAAGGCCGTGGGCGACAAGCAATGAAATTATCTTGTTTTTATTTTAGAAAGGAATACGGAGTCTTACCTGCCTTTGGCAGTTTCACAGGCACACATGTGATAGAACCAACCACTGAAGACCAGGTTTTTATGATTGTTGATTCTACAATACTCTCCCAAAAAGAACTGCAAAACTAATATTCTATTGACGCCATTTTCGCTTGAAACAGTGATGCAATCGACTTAAAATACGCGACTTCTTAGTACGTACATTGGCACCACTTATATCAAAGTGAGCACTGGCTTCTTTGGTAGTTGCATCAGGCTTATCAATAAAGTATTCGATAAAATTACGTGATTTTTCCCGGAGTTCATTCAAGCAGGCTTCAAGAATAGCCTGGCGATCCTTATCCATCAGGTTCTGAAATTGCTCAGCGGGATCCACCAGATGATCCTGATGATCTTCGACAGGATTATTAAACCGATGCTGCTCTTTGGAAAGACGGAAATACTCGTGCCGACATGCACGTATCATATAGCTGAAAATATATTTTTCTTCTCGAATATTATCTTTCTTTATCTGCTCATACACATTAAGAAATGCCTGCTGCGTACATTCCTCTGCGTCTTTTTCATCGGCATTTAACACCACTTGTAAGTAATCCTTAAGTCGATGCATCAGTTCTTCCAACAGCTCATTGGCCTCACCTTCCCTATTCTGCTGAAGAGCATGTACTAATTCCGAATAATCAACTCTGGAGTTACTCAAAGTACCCTATAAACCTAAAATTAACTGATCCACTCATCACGAACTGAACAAATAAAGCCTTCCGTAGTCATTCTGTTTTCTAATATATAACTATTGAATTGGCAAACAAATATTAGAATATAATTCTATAATAGAAACTGAATTAATTTTAAATTATTTAAAATATTATTTATCTAAATATTGATATTTCTTGTAACATATTATCATTTATTACTCTTGTAATCTGGAGTGAAATATGATTAGAAATAAAAATTTAAATTATAATATAAATTTGTTACAAAATAATTTTATACATAATGGCTTTCAGACAAAGCTTTTTTTGTAACAAACCGAACTTTGATTACTCTTGTAATCGACTACCAGTATATCCTGAAAGTACGAATGTGGCTTTTCGGGGATACACTGACGTCAAAACGTTACAAATTTAATCTAAACACAAAATCAGGAATCAGTTATGAAATCTTTGACCCACAAACTTCTCGCTATCATCTTCTCTGTTGCCTTGTTCACCGGCTGCGCCTCGGTTACCGATCCCGGCTTTGACAACCAGGACCAATCTGACATCGAGCAACCTGCCCAAGTTGACAACCCTGACTTTGGTACTGATGCCGGTATGGAACCTATCGTTGATCGTCCAGAATAATTTCTACAGTTAATTTTATACTCTCTCTTAATTAATAAACTCTCTCTATTATGAAATCTCTGACCCACAAACTTCTCGCTATCATCTTCTCTGTTGCCTTGTTCACCGGCTGCGCCTCGGTTACCGATCCCGGCTTTGACAATGAGCTCGACACCGAAAAACCTGCTGTCGAAGTGCAGAATCCTGACTTTGGTACTGATGCCGGTATGGAACCTATCGTTGATCGTCCAGAATAATTTCTACAGTTAATTTTATACTCTCTCTTAATTAATAAACTCTCTCTATTATGAAATCTCTGACCCACAAACTTCTCGCTATCATCTTCTCTGTTGCCTTGTTCACCGGCTGCGCCTCGGTTACCGATCCCGGCTTTGACAATGAGCTCGACACCGAAAAACCTGCTGTCGAAGTGCAGAATCCTGACTTTGGTACTGATGCCGGTATGGAACCTATTGTTGATCGTCCAGAATAATTATTAACACCTAATAATTAATTATGGATTTACGATCAAAATATAATAGCTTCAATTATCCCTAAGCAGTAATATCAGCCCAAACCTGGCGATATGTTCCTAATATTACTTATCGGCTTTCTTCAGATCAGTGTGGCAGCTACAGGCAGTAATTTGGTCGAGAAATCTCAATCACAGGCGAACTACTATATAAGTAATATTGAACAAGACCAATACGTCGTAGAAAATATATGGGCACTGACAATCTTGACCAACAACCATTCTAAAGTTCGGAAAGCTGTAGAACAAAAGATTCAGAGAGGTAACTATTCAAACAACTTAAGAGTTCTTTTTCAAAATATTGAAGACAGCTATTCTGAACAACTTAAAAAGGTTTTATTTAGGACGGGATCAGCTCATATATTGACTGAGCTCCTGCTGATAGCAGATAAAAATCGAAAAAAGCTATATGAACAATATTCTTCAAAAGTAAATTTAAAATCTGATGGGAAGGATATTGACTTTGAAGCCCTATTCACTGCTCTCATAAATAAAGAAACGATCGATGAGTCTATAGTACCAACTGACACATTCACTCTCACACATTTACTCTTACTTTTCCGAGCCCATAACCAACTCAGTGACTCTTTCTTAACAGAATTAACGGAAAACTGGTCTCAAAAAAATAACGAGCAAAGTCTGTTCTCCACATTTCACAATGCAAGTTATTTAAGGGTTCTATACCTAAAATATAATTATGGACAAACAGCTGAATTATATGATCAGCTGACTAGTAATAAACTTTTTCCTAATTCTACGCTTAAACTTAAGCTATATCGTTATCTTGACTACTCTATGTACCGGCTGGGCTATTATGACCGAAGCCTTCACATAGTTCGCCAATATACACTTCCCCTAGCTACATACCTCAATAAAGAACGAGAAAAAATTAGCATTAAACAATTACAGGGAGTTTACCTTTATAGTATTGGCAAAATAAAGGCAGCAGAAAAAATTTACCAAGAGGTTCTCAGGGAAATTGACAAAAAAAATCTCCCTACATCCAAATCCTCTATATATAATAACCTTGCATTAACTTACAATAAACTTGGTAGATACGATGAATACCTAAACTTACAATTCAAGTCACTTGAAATAGCAAGAAAACAAGAAAACTATAAACATCAGCTAAAAATCCTGCGAAACCTTTTCGTTTACTATCGGGAATCAAAAAACTACCAAAATGCTCTAAAATATATAGATACTGCACTAAATTTAGCACTTTCGAAAGGTGATAACACCGATTTGGGGTCGATTTATACTTTATACGGCTCTTTTTATAGGAAATCAGAAAATAACTACAAGAAAGCTACGCATAATTATAAACAAGCAAAGAAATATTTAGACCCTAATAATAATGTTCCTCTATATATAAGACTATTAAATGAAATTGCATCTAATTTTGAAGATCAAAGATTATACAAAGATGCTCTAAAAACATATAATGATATCATAAAATTAACTTCTGAAGAAAAAGGAGTTGACTATCTTGATGCCTTAGTTAATAAGGCTAAAGTCTATTTAAAAAAGGAAGATATCGATCAGGTTAAAAAACTAATTACCCAGTTTAACTCTTTTGACTTAAACCAACTCGATTTTAATCAAATTATTAAAGCTAAAAAAGTTGAAGCTGATTATCTCTTCCAAACCAGAAATATCTCAAAAGCTTTAGAAATTCTTGAACCGACATTAAAACAAATTGTTGTACGAGCCCAAAGCAGTACCGATCTTAAATCCGGGTTTTGGCATGTAGAGGATGAATATCTGGATGCTTTTGAACTGGCAGCATCTATTTATATGGATACGGGTCAACCCGGCAAGGCCATTGAAAAATTGGATCAGCTCAAAACCATAAATGATGCCTCCCTCTATCAAAATCCATTGGTTAAGTCGAGCTTGCTAAATGAGTCAGAATTAACGGAATACAAGCAGATTACCAATCAGCTTGATGTCGTTCGCAAAAAGCTTCTGACTGCCCCTGAGGACGAGAAATTCGGAATCCGGCAGCAAATCAATCAGTTAAATACCAAAAAACGCAAATATGATCGCAAGCTGACTAAGAATATCGATCTGGAACCTACCTCCATTCGCCAAATTCAAAATAAATTGTCAGCCCGGGAGCTCTTGCTGCATATAACTGAACTAAAAGATACATACTACATCGCAAAAATATTTCGTACTGATATTGACCTAAAGACTATTAAACTGGATAAAAATATGAGAAATCTGTTTAGCACTGCTGCTCAACAGATTGCAACGCACAAGACAAATCTCGACTCTCTTTATAAGATTTCCCAATTGCTCGAACTAAAAGAAATTCCCGATTACGTTAATAAAATCACGCTTGTTCCCGACAGCTATTTCTATCAGCTTCCATTAGATATACTGCCCTTAGAGAAACCTGCTAAAAGCTATAGCTACGGGGAAGCCACGTATGCCATAGAAAAGTTCAAGACGCAATACTTAACTACCCTCGAAGAGTTCAAAACTCCTAATCGCTCCTCATCCACTTCTAAGGAAAAAATGAATTACGTTGGATACGGGGTATCCAATTTTGACAATTACTCCAACCAATCATTGGTACCGTTACCTTATGCTCAATCCGAGGTTATCAAAATTACAGAAAACCTTACTAATCTTTCGCGGGTTGAAACCTACACCAATGAGCAATCAACCAAATCCACCTTTAAGCAAACAGCTCCGCACTCTCGAGTTATCCATTTAGCCACGCATAGTGAAGTCTCAGAACGTGACCCAATGTTTTCCACTGTCTATTTTAATAAAGCCACGGCCGACAGCGACAGCACTTTTGACGATCGGTTTTTTGCTTATGAATTATTTGAACTGGATCTCAGCAATGAAATGGTAATGCTTAATTCATGCGAATCGGGATCGGGATCATACATTCAGGGGACCGGGGTCATGGGTATCAGCCGGGCATTACGATATGCAGGCGCCGAATCATTAATACTCAATTTATGGTCGGTAAATGATATGCTTGCCTCCGAATTTGCTGTTCAATTTTACTCAAACTTAAATGAAGGAAAATCGAAGGCTGAAGCGTTAAGAGCTGCAAAAAAACATTTCTTGAACACCAACAATGCGGATCCTCATTTCTGGGGACCCTATATGTTAATTGGAAATACGGATCCAATTGTTGAACCCCAACAAAATAAAAACATGGCAATGGCCGGAACATTTATATTCTATTTCTTGCTCATGGTTGGACTCTCCTATCTTAGCCAGCGAGGAATCATTTTTTCGAAACAGTAATCAGGTTGCGTACAGGTAATAGTTTTTAAAAAAAGACGGAAAAGCACTCTCTCAAGATAGAAAAGAAGTGGTCATTCACCCATAGATAGTAGTGATGAATAACTATCTTATCCTTGTACATGTTCCTAATATTAAGCAGTACAGCGATTTCCGATCAATCGGATAATGCATTTAGGTAACTTTGAGCAACTCGGCGATATGCTCCGTTTAGCTCATATGCCTTTTCAATATTCGTTCTGGCATCAACCAGTTGATCCAAATGGAAATAAGCATTACCAATATACCAATATGCCTTCTCTAACATAAGTACATCGACACTGTCTTGGTGAGCTACAACTTCTTCGTAATGCTCAATAGCCTTATCATAATTCCCATTATTGTAGTAAAGAGAACCTAAATTAAGACTTAGTTCGGCGACCCATGCCGGTTCTGTCGCATTCTCAAGCTCAGACTGCAACAATGATATCGCTTCATTTTCACGTCCGGTATTCGCAAGCTTAATCGCATTCCGTATCACCTCTTTATCAGAAGAAGTAGCAGAAACGGCCCCATCACCGGAACGATAATAATCAAGCTCTATACTTGATACAGGTTCCACCGAAGATTGCTGTTGGGTGGAGATATTCATCACACCCACTACTGCAATAAGCAGTGCAATTGCCGCAGCTGCTGCATAATACCAGTACTGCTTCTTATCTGTACTTTTTTGCTCCTCTCTTTTCTGCTCAATGACGGCTTTGAGATTCGCTACACTTTTGAGATAATCCAAGTGATAACCATCCTGAATTAGCTCAGCCCATAATTCATCAACTTCCTGAGCGGAAAGCTGACCATTTACATACTGGTCAATTTTCTCTTCCAGCTCTTTCTTGTTAAAACTCTCGATCATAATTTTTTTCCTAAAAATTAACACGCACACTCAATGCATTTACGTGTATAATAATGTTAATAAACCTCATTCATTTATTTCTTTTTGTTCATAATACAAGAGTAACCTGATACCTATTTGTTACAAAGTTTTCACCCCGAATTACTCTATTCAAATAACGAGTTGCTATAAATAGCTTTAAACGTAATTATTGTGTACTTATCCTGCAAAGATTAAGAAAAACTAATACCCCAACCAGAATGTATTCTCCTAGGATTAATACACTTTATCGAAAGGGTATCGCATTCCTTTTTTCAATAAAGTAAAGTACTATTAAACTTCTATCTTATTATTACTCACACTAAACCTATGCTATCAGATAAAATCACTGGTATGATTCGTATATTACTAATTACTCTTCTCCCCCTGCTAATCATAAATACTTCCTACAGTCAATCTTCATCAACTGAAGAAAATATATCCCTGGATGAAAAAATCGGGCAGATGCTTTTAGTAGGATTCCGGGGAACTGTACTTTCTGACACCAATCATATTGTTCGTGATATAAAAAAGTATCACCTGGGGGGTGTTATCCTATTCGACTATGACGTTCCTTCAAAGTCATCGGAACGCAATATACAGTCACCCAATCAATTAAAAACGCTTATTAGGGATCTTAAGAGTTTATCTGATATCCCACTTATTGTTTCTATCGACCAGGAAGGCGGCAAGGTGGCCCGACTAAAACCATCGCGGGGATTTCCCAATATCAAGTCGGCTGAATATCTTGGAAAAGTAGATAACGTTGACAGCACCAGGTTCTATGCGCAAAAAATAGGACGGTCATTAGAAAATCTTGGAATAAACATGAATTTTGCTCCCGTTGTTGATCTTAATGCCAACCCCGAGAATCCTGTGATTGGCACCTTGGAGCGTAGCTTTTCTTCCAATCCCAAAAAAGTGGTAAAACATGCTTCAATCTACATTAAAGCACTCAACAAATACGGCGTCTGGTCGGTACTAAAGCATTTTCCCGGACACGGAAGCTCAAAAAGAGATTCTCATTTAGGCGTAGTCGACGTTACCGAAACTTGGTCTAAGAGCGAGTTAATCCCCTATCGCAAGCTTATTAACAAAGATCTGGGGGATGCCATTATGACCGCACATATTTTTAATCGGAATATTGATCCCGATTATCCCGCCACCCTTTCCAAACCTACTATTACCGGGTTACTGAGAAATCAATTAAACTACCAGGGAGTAGTCATTTCTGATGATCTCATGATGGGAGCTATTCGCCAAGAATACGGTCTTAAAACTACCATCAACAAAGCTATTAATGCAGGCGTGGATATCTTGGTATTTGCTAACAACTCTATTTATGATCCTGAAATTGTTCCTAAAGCCCATAAAATTATCCACGAGCTCATAGATCAGGGAAAAATTACTCGCAAACAGATCAACCAATCTTACGAGCGGATAATCGATTTAAAAAGCCCGAATGAAAAATAACTATTATGGAAAAGTACACCTTTCAATGGTTCATCCAACAGTTTCAAAGAACCAAGGATAATGCCGAAGATTTCATCCTATCAGTTGACGAAAGACTCTTTCTAAAAGCACCTGCAGAAAAGCAGTGGAGCATTGCAGAATGTTACAGTCACCTGATAAATTACGGGGATCTATATTTTGATAATATTACTTCAGCCATATCGAAAAATGCTGATACAGCAGCTTCTCTCAACAGCCCTTTTCCACCCCGCTGGTTAGCCCAGAAAATTATCTCATTTTTTGAGCCGCCTTACAAAATGAAGTTGAAAACGATTAGCGCGATGAAACCTGTTGTCACCTCGGAATATAATAGGATTGAACTGCTCGATGAATACTTAAATTTGCAAGATCGTCTGATCGGGCAACTTGAAGATGCTCACCAAGACAATGTTCACCTCGGCCAGTCAAAAGTTACCCATCCCATTTTTTCAATAATCACAATGACGATGGCGGAATGCTTTCTCCTGCTTGAAGCACATCAGCGCCGGCATCAGTGGCAGGCAGAACAAACACTGCAAATACTAAAAGAGCATCAATCACAAGAAAGTTAAAACGTTATCCCTTTCATTTCTGCCCCCCTCCTAATTGGGTATAACACTACGTCCTCACTGTCTATTAATAATTTTTGTTCCCATAAATCGAAGAAACCTATATACACATAGATGTTGTTGCATTTATTAGTATAGAAAAGGAGACTGTAAATAGAAGAGTTTTGAGTCACTGATATCTATCCGGGATAATATAGAGCACCAACAAAAAAACCTAATCGGTTTCCTAAAGAAACGGGATTTCCATCACAGGTAGGTGAACATTTTGTAAAAAACCTCTTTTGCTTGATCAATAAATCATAAACCGACCGGTCGCTACGTTCTTTATACGTATAAAAGGTGATAAACTTTAATGATATTGGAATTTTTTCGGATGATATTCTCGTTATAGATCGGTCCATGTGATCAAGTACAAACCATATTACTGCTGTAGTACTGGAAGGCAAGATAACCCTCCGTATACTAATTAAAGCTATAACTCTATTTATGTAGCAAGAGGTGACTGTTCAACGAACAAACAAAAATTACGAGTAAAACGGATTTTTTTAATCTGGAGCATAGTAACAGATGTCATCCATAAATATATTTGACCATGAACACCTTTAATCCCGAAACATTTGAGACCAAATTTGCCATTTCTGATATCGCCACAGATCTATATATACAGGATGATGGGCAGTTCTTAATCAAAGACATTGCCAAAAAGATAGATATTACCCCAGCCGAAGTTTTCAACTATTTCCCCAACAAAAAGTCGATTCTCGAATTTTATTATGCCTCGCTGATCATCCGGTATGAGATGATGATTGACGAAATCGATGACTTCGATTCTTATACCCTAAGCGAAAAGCTATCCAATTTTGCGTTTACCACTTTTGATATGCTCCAGGAAAAAGAAACCTTTGTAGAAGCAACACTCTCCGACTATATTCTCAACAGTTTTACCAAAACGGATTTTGAAAAAGAAATCGAGCGGCTTATCAAAAAGTTTCTCGAAAATGACGATCACATAGCAATCTCCTCTACTCTGGTATTGAACTCCTATTCGTACACTTTTCTGCGCAGACAATATCTTGAACTCCTCCGATTCTGGTTGAATGATTCCAGCGAGAATAAGGAACTTACGATGGAGCTCACCGATAAGGCTACGGCCGTATTTCAAGAACTAATGTATAATCCTGTACTCGATAAAAGCTTTGATCTGGTTAAGTTTTTGAATGCCAACAGAAAAGCTTTTCTCAATAATATTCCCATTGTAAAACAGTTCTGTTCAAAAATAGAAAACGATAATTTATGAGTAATGATTTTCCATCCTCCAAACTTGAGCGCGGTAAAATATTTGCAAAAACCGGACTCAAAGTTGGGACAAATTATGCCAAGCGATACCTCAAAAAGTCAGTTGGCAAAAAAGAATCTGAGCAAGAAGGCAAGCAATTCCATACCCAGAATGCACGAGAGGTATTTAACGAATTTACAAAACTCCGCGGCACAGCACTAAAGATTGCACAATCCCTTAGCATGGACGAGGGAATGCTACCCGAAGAGTTTGCTGAAGTAATGAGTGAATCGCAGTATAGCGTTCCTCCCATCAACAAAGCCTTAGCCCGCTCAATCATCAAAAAGGAGCTTGGGGATTATCCCGAAAACCTATTTTCGGATTTTAATACCGATGCCATCGCTGCCGCATCCATTGGACAAGTGCACGAAGCCAGACTTAAAAATGGACAAAAAGTTGCGGTTAAGATTCAATATCCCAATGTGAAAAATACCATCCACTCAGATATGTCGATGGCAAAAACACTGATGAAGAGGATCGTTAGCGGCAACGGAAATTTTGATGAATATTTTGATGAAATTGAGGCTACGTTGATGGAAGAAACGGATTACCATCAGGAAGCAGAGTATCTCAAATATTTTAACAAGCGTTTTTCTCAGGGTGATATTGTTACCCCAAAATATGTGCAAGAACTATCTACCGATAAAGTGCTAACAATGTCCTTTATTGAGGGTCAACATTTGAAAGAATTTTTAGCCTCAACCCCCTCCCAAGAAGAACGCAATCACTTTGGCCAATTGCTATGGGATTTCTTTCATGACCAGGTTGAGCAACGAAATTTTATCCATGCTGACACACACCCGGGTAACTTTTTCTTTCGCGATGATGGGAAATTAGGCGTAATTGATTTTGGGTGTGTGAAAAAATTCTCTGAGGAGTTTACACACAACTACATGCAGCTATTACCCAAGCATTTAAAGCAAAACGAAGAAGAAATTCGGGACCTTTATTTAAAACTGGATATCATTAAAGAAAATCCCAAGAATCCCAAAGCTGAAGAAGAGTTTTTCCAATTCTGCAAGGCGTATGGAGATACTTTTGCCAAACCATACATGGGAGACGAATTCAATTTTGGTAATCCGGAATTTAAGGAAGAAATAAACCGCTATGCTCGCGAACTCCCCCTCCAAAAGGAGCCTCGGGGCGATAAAAACTTTATCTATAGTACCAAAGTCCATATGGGGCTTTACAGTATGTTGATGAAACTAAAAGCCCAAATTGATACCGAACGCAGCAAAAAGCTTACCCACAATATGGTTGATACCATGAGCCAAGAGAAACTAAGTTAGATGCCTTTCCGGAAAATAAAAAAGCCTGCGGTTTAAACCGCAGGCTCATCTATTAAATGTAAGGAATGCTACTTCTATTCTTGTATATCATTCAAGAATCGAAAGAAATCACTGTCTGTTGAAAGAATAAGCGATGTTTGTTCATCAAGTGCTTTATTATACGACTCCATCGTCCGGGTAAAGTCGTAAAGCTCTTGCGCTGCATTTGTTTGATTATATGCTTCCGCATAAATAGCTGTTGCTCGAGCATCAGCCTCACCACGGATCTCTTCCGCCTCGCGAAATGCCTCTGATTCTATGGTCTGCAATTCACGCTCTTTTTCGCCATTGATTCGAGCCGCTTCTCCCTCACCTTCTGATCGAAATTTATCCGCGATTCGATTACGCTCACTGATCATTCGATCATAAACCGTTTGGCGTACATCCTCAACATAGTTTATCCGTTTAAAGCGAAAGTCCAGCACCTTTAGACCCAGATCAGATGCACGTTCGTTGGCCAGCTGCTGAATCATTGTTTGGATAGAATCGCGACCGACCGAAATATCAGCCAAAGTATCTTCCACAATCTCTGTAATAGTGGCATCCGATTTGGGGTTACGATTGGACGTCCGCACTACTTCTACCAGATCATGAGAAGCTACCGCATTCCGAGTTTCTCCATCCAAGATATCATCGAGACGAGATTGAGCACCTCGCTCATCACGTAATCGTTTAAAAAACTGAAGCGGATCCGTTATTTGCCAGCGGGCATAGGTATCCACAAAAATAAATTTTTTATCCTTTGTTGGAACCTGATTACGATCACCGTCCCATTCCAGATAACGCTCATCAAAGTAGTGAGCTCGCTGAATGAACGGAATTTTAAATTTCATTCCCGGATCAGTAACCGTATCACCCACAGGGTCACCAAACTGTGTGACGACCACCTGCTCGGTTTCGTCGACGATATAAAAGCCATCAAATGCTATCAGAAATAATACTCCTAAAACAACAAGTAGCGAAATGCTTTTCCAATTCTTCATATCTAATTACCCTGACTATTTGAGTTAGCATTTGCCTTATTCACGTTTACGCCATCCATCTGCATCTGGAGTAACGGCAAAACGCTATTCCCATTTTGGTCGGTTATGATTTTATTACCCAGTTTCGGGAGAATATTCTCAAGCGTTTCAAGATACAGACGCCGTTTCGTAACCTCCGGAGCTTTGACATATTCTTGATAAAGCTGGTTGAAGCGTGAAGCTTCACCCTCGGCACGATTTACGCGATTTACCGCATATCCCTCTGCTCGTTGAATCGTTTCCTGAGCTCGTCCCTTTGCACGGGGAATTACTTTGTTATACTCAGATTTCGCCTGATTAATGAGTGTTTCTTTTTGTTGCTGGGCTTCATTAACCGCGTTAAAAGATGGTTTTACCGGGTCGGGAGGATTGATATCCTGTAGTACAATTTGCTCAATACGAATACCCGATTCATATTCATCACAGATTTTCTGGATCAAATCCTGCGCTTTCATGGCAACTTCAGCACGCCCCACAGTAAGTACCTCATTTACCGTTCGATCTCCCACTATCTGGCGCATTGCAGATTCAGAGATATCGCGCAAGGTTTGCTCCGGATTACGAATTTTAAAAAGAAAATTATAAGGATCCGAAACACGATACTGAACAACCCATTCTACATCCGCAAGATTGAGATCTCCGGTAAGCATAAGTGATTCATCCCTGTAACCCTCTTTCTGATAATTTGATCGTACTCCGGCACTCGTTGTTCGGTATCCGAATTCATGCTTTAACTGACGCTGAATAGGTACATACCGAACTTCCTCTATAAATGGTGCTTTAAAATTCAGGCCGGGATAAGCCGTTCGAGTAAATTCACCGAATCGAGTTATAACTCCCACTTCTTCGGGATTCACCGTAAAAAAGGAGGAAAAGGCCACCACCACAACGAAAACTCCCAAAATGATGTATTGGATATTACTGCCCAACTTCTTGAGTTGTGGCGGTATATCCATGCCAGAAAAATTATTGTCTTGTGCCATATAATATTGGTTTTCTTATTAGAAAATGTTTAAATCGTTGATTTACAAACCCCTATATCTTGAGGCATATGATAGTGGTATCATCGGCCAATTGATAGTCGCTAAACTTCTGAACTTTCCGTTTAATATCCATCGATACTTCATTGCTTGAAAGTTTATCCGTGTCCAGTGACTCGACAAGCGATATCAAACTATCAAAACCGAAGCGTTCGTCCTGAGGATTTACGGCCTCCGGTAATCCATCAGAATAGAGTAAGAGAAAATCCCCCTTTTGTAACTGTACCTCATACGCCTGATAATCCACATTCGCCTGCAATCCTAAGGGATATTTGGGAGCCGGGGTATTGATAAATTCAGCATTTCCCTCCCGTTTTAGAATAGGCAAACAGTGTCCTGCATTTGCCAATTTCAGTATTCGGTTCTCAAGATGGTATTGGGCAATTATACAGGTTATAAATGTTTGGCGATCAGTACGGGTGTGCAGTGTGGGAGCAATTTCTCGCAGAATGGAATCCGGAGTATCTTTATGCAGACGTGAAAGTAATAAACCGCTGGTAAAAACGGCATGCATAGCAGCCTTCATCGCTTTCCCGGAAACATCCGCAATAGTCATATTTAAGACCTGACTATCTGCCATACCGTTACTACTGACAATGTAATCAAAATAATCTCCGCCCACCTCAAATGATGGCATAAAAAAACCGTACACGTCTATTCCCTCTGCTGAAGGAGGACGTAGTGGCATTAACTTAAACTGGCTTTCCCGGGCAATCTCAATCTCTTTTTCAACACGCAGGTGATTCGCCATCCGTTCCTGATATTCCGGAATATATCCGCCCATCTCCGAAACAGAATTTCCGTACTTATATGCTATCAGTCCATAAACCAAGGGTAGACCAAGAATAAAGAATTGCGTCCATGCGATATAAGCTACATTCATACTTGCCGATCCCCAATACGGCATCACCAGTAAGACCGACATAAATACCCACCATCCTGTAGCAAAAGACAGTAGCCCAGACCACTGCATTGTATAAATGGCAACAGCACCTATTGCCGTAAAAACAATCAGATCATACCACTTAGGACCCAGTATTTGGAATAAAATCCCAGACCCCGAAAAAAGAACCCCAAGAAGCAACATACCAACTCCGTAATAGAGCCAGTTATTTTTAATCTTAGATTGCAAAAACCCCGTTGTAACTCCCACATGTCCCAACGAAATCAGCCAGGCATTAATCCATACCGCCATATTGATAGTTAGAAGTTTGGGTTGCATGCTTGCCTCAGTAAAGCCATTTGAACTGTCGGCCTGATAATACTGAGTACCCAATACGTATAGACTAACTCCAAGGACACCTAGTAAGACCCCAGCCAATGCATATCCGCGCAGGAGTCCTTCTCCAGTTTCTCGAAAGAAAAAACGTTTTTGCCAAAATGCATCTAATAAATGTAACTGCTCCTCATCTTCAGAACGTGCCATAGCTTCCCACCCGATATAGGCCAATGCTGCATATAACCCTAAGATGGCTGCAAATATTAAGTTATTAAGTACAAAAAGAGCCTCGCTTGTTTGATTCCAAAACCCATTCATAGTGTTTATAAGGTAGAATACACGCCATCCCAGCACACCTAACGTAACACTGATCAAAATAAATAATGCGCGACGCCACTCGACCTGTCCCTTGTTTATATACTTTATACCCAGAAAAACAATAAGAATAGCCAGAATTGCCAGTGACCCAAACCTTGTTGCAAGATCTGCATTACTAATACTTTGAGGGGGATCTATTTGTTCGGGCTCAAATTCATCCAATGCCTTAAAGTTTTCAATAGAAACCCCATACTGAACACTAGCCATATTGGGGGTATTCCTTTCACGAATAATGGGGCGAACCTCAAGAGATAGGCTTTCGGGACCTGACAAATCACTCTTTTTGTCCCATTGGAAAACCATATTATTTCCAACACGGGAATCCGATAATTCTATCGAATGCTGACCAAACCCGGGTTCTGTTGTCAACAGGGTATCTCTAATATCAACGTAATCAAGCTGGTAATTCTGGAGGTTGTATCCCAATATATCCTGTACAATCCGATTGGCTATTGAAAACAAGGAATCACCGGAAACGAATGTTGGATTAGGATTATCAGCATATTTTGAAAGCCGACGTACGTTTCCCTCTTGATCGTAGCGGATATCAAGACGTCCCAGCTCACTCATAAAATCACTTGCCTCATGGGAAAACCCATCATCTTTACCTTGAGCTATGCCAATACTAACCTTCCACCCAGAAAGATGCAGCCCATTTTTATTGAGTTTTGCCGGAGAGGGAAGATTATCTCCAACCGAGTCCTTCAACGCTTTATAATAATTCAGATGCTGAGTTCGCTCGGTCATAACTTGCAGGCTGTCTAAAGAAAAGCCAAGCCGCTGAGAAAGCTCAGCAGTTCTATGCTCAATTGTAGATTTGCTCTGCTCAACAGGTGCTCCGGCGTTAAAGGCAATAAAAGAATGCAATACAAAAAATACTGCAAATCCAATAACTCCCAGGAATGTCCAATATGTTAACCGTTGCCCCATATACTAATGATTTTCATTTTCTCAATCTCTCTGATCATCCAATCTAAGGACTCACTACCATGAATAATTAAGTAGAATCCAATATACAACCATCAACGAAAATACCCTACGAAATTCCACAGCTAGTGTTTCCATCTTTTAATATTACAGATCCTAAGAAGGGATAACACTAAATCATTATAAAAATAAAAAAGCCGATGGAAATAAACTCCACCGGCTAAAAACTAGAATATGACCTTAAGATTCAGCTTTCTGCCTCTTCAGTTTCTTCCTCACCGTCAAAAGCTTTAAATACCATCTTCAGGTCATCAGCAATTTCTACTTTGGTACGCCCCTCAATACGATGGCGTGGTATCATTGCTTTAATTTCTCCATCTTTGAAATAAGCAAAAGCTGGAGAAGAAGGGGGATACTCACTAAAATACTCCCGGGCTCGCTCTGTAGCCTCTTTATCCTGTCCGGCAAAAACCGTTACCATGTGATCAGGTTGAATATCCGATTCATCAAGCGCTATTTTTACGCCTGGACGTGCATTACCTGCAGCACATCCGCAAACGGAATTAATCACCATTAGCATCGTGCCATCATTATATTCATCCATAGCACGATCTACATCGTCAACGGTTTTCAACTCCTCAATACCCAGATCGGTTAATTCTTCGCGCATCCATGAAACGTCAGGGCCTGCTCCAAGTCCAAATTGCATAACTAAATTTATTTATTTCGGCTTTATGTGTATTGTCAAATATAAGGCTCAAATATGAAGTATGTAAGAAGAAAAGCACTCCGCATTACACGGAGTGCTTTCTAACCTTCTAAGAACCTAAGCCCCTTATTGAGCGTCGTTGTAATATTCATTCACTTGATCCCAGTTGACCAAGTTCCAGAAATTGTTAACATATTTACCACGCTCGTTCTGATAATGCAGATAGTATGCGTGCTCCCATACATCTACACCCAGAATTGGTGTCAACCCATTCATATACGGGCTATTTTGATTAGCCGTTGAAAGTACTTCAAGGCTGCCATCTTTATTTACGCACAACCATCCCCAGCCAGAACCAAACTGACCGGTTGCGGCATTATTAAACTCCTCTTTGAAATCCTCAAAGCTGCCAAACTCTTCCTCAATAGCAGTACCGATATCACCGGTAGGTTCTCCGCCGCCATTGGGAGAAAGAATCGTCCAGAACAATTTGTGGTTCGCATATCCACCACCATTGTTGATCACGGCTTGTCGAATATCTTCAGGTACTTCTGTAATACGCTGCAGAACTTCCTCAATAGGCAGATTGGCAAATTCAGAACCTTCTAAAGCAGCGTTTACTTTATTGGTATATCCCTGATGATGTTTGCCGTGATGAATTTTCATCGTGCGTTCATCAATATGTGGTTCCAAGGCATCATACTCATAGGGTAGATCAGGTAGTTCGTAAGCCATAATAATAGGTTTTTGGGTTTAAATAGTTATTAATAATAAAAATTGAAATAATGTTATCTCATTACGGTGCAATACCTTAAATTTAGCACCTTTAATGCATAGTACCAATCAAAAATAGATTTCAAATCGTTCCATCAAATGTCATTTGGCCGAACGTAACAAATGGAGATTTCTTCCTCATTTTGTTCTATTTTTCATAGATATAAATTCAGTTTCACTTTTAGTTTTTAAATTCCATTATGAGTCGAGATTACGATATCATTATTATCGGAACAGGGCCCGCAGGTTTCTCGGGTGCCATGCAAAGTTCCAAATTTGACAAAGATGTTTTAGTTGTTGAAGCCCATAAGAAATATTTGGGCGGGACATGGATCAATACGGGAACCGTACCCAGCAAAGCCCTCCGCGAAGCCGCTAAAAATATCCTCGATTTCAATGAGCAATTTGGAGACCACGAACGTAAAAAGCCCTACGAACGCTTTCAGATGGGCGACCTACTGCAATACAAGCAGGAAATCCTGGAAAAAGAAAATCAGAAAGTCAAAAATGACCTGATCAAAAATGAGGTAGATGTAGCTCGTGGCTTTGGTCGCCTAAAAGATAAGCACACGGTAGAAGTAGAAACACATATCGGATCTACGGAAACGTACACAGCAGACTATATCTTAGTTGGTACAGGGAGTAGTCCCATTCCGCCCCAAAATTTTGAGGTTGATAACGATAAAGTGCTGGACTATAAATCCATTCTTGAAATCACTCATATTCCCCGTCGGCTGGTCGTTATTGGATCTGGCGTAAATGCTATAGAATATGCTACTATCTTCGCCGCTTTGGGAACACGTGTTACCCTATTAAACAGCAAGAAAGACTATCTCACCTTTTTAGACCAAGAAATTAAAGAGCACCTCCGAGATTCGTTTCGAAAAAAAGGAATTACAATTAAAAATAATGTGAGTGTTGAAGATGTTTCTTTCAGTGCTCTTCGAAATTATACCGAAGTAAAATTCAGATCTAAATCAGAGGATAAACGCCTGCAAGTCATCGAAACCGAACACGTACTCTTTTTGGGCGGACGCAAATCAAATATCGATGGCCTCAACTTAGACGCCGTGGGTGTTAAAACCGATGACAGAAATTTTATTGTCACTGATGATTCCTTTAAAACAAATATAGGCAATATTTATGCCGCCGGCGATGTAATTGGCTTTCCGCGATTGGCTTCGGCTTCTTTCTCACAAGGTAGACTGGCTGCTTGCAATATGTTCGGTATCCCGACCCTCGAAGTACCCGACCAGATACCCTTCGGTATCTATGGAATTCCGGAGATCTCAAACATTGGTATTACGGAACAAGATGCTGAGGAAAAGGGCTTGGATATTGCCGTTGGACGAGCCTACTTCAAAAATATTGCCAAGGGAAATATGAGCAATAATTCCGAAGGTATGCTCAAGTTAGTTTTCGACAAGAACTCCCTCAAACTGCTTGGTGTACATATTTTAGGAGCTGATGCTGCAAACCTCATCCACTTGGGACAATCGGTTATGTCATACGGAGGCGATATCCGATACTTCATCAATCATGTAATGAATTACCCAACCCTAAGCGAAGCCTATCGTATAGCTGCTTTTAATGGAGTCAATCGCGTTTATAAAGCAGGAGTTAAATACGAAAATATTCTTGAGGATAAAGACGGAAAATAGGTTCTCGTTATCCTCTATTGAGCTCCAAAATACTATACGTAGTGAATGGCCATAGGCAAGCCCGTAGAATCTGTAGGAGGATCTTCAGGCAAAGTTTTCATCTCTTTTTCCGTTGATTGAAGAGCAAACCAAGCCAGAGACATAGCATCCACAATATCATCTTCATCCACCTGGTTACGACGATACTCTTCCTTGATATCACGGAAAAAATCATCAGCATATTTGCTTCGATCTTTTAACAGCTTCAAACGATGACGCAATCCCTTTTTGGTAGCTTTCTTTTGCAGGATCGAGTTGTTGCCATTTAAAATACGAAACAACAGCTCCGGATGACTTTCAAAAACCTTCCCCTGCAGCTCTTCATTGTTTTGCAAAAACTGATCTACCGTTTTGATATTCGGCGTAATATTCCAGGCTTGAGTGGAAATTTTTTTGCCCGTAATTTCGTAGCTGGTCATCGAAGCCTCGGCATAAGTCGGAGCATACAAGGCCGGGCGAATGGGCGGATTAAATACGCTGGCTTGATAACCCGGGCCTAAAACATCCCGAAGTTCATCATCACATTCTCGCACATACTCCTCTTCCGTTAAGCCAATCGGCACATCTATAAAAATCCGGTCAAATTTTTCAAAGTACTCTTTCAACTCTTGATCTGATTCTAACAGCCAATACCCGGCGTCTTCATCGTCTAAACTAATCGCAATCCAGCCCGCTCGACAACCGTCAACTCCTAATGTTTTCAAATCTATAAAAATTTAATTTTCTGATTCCTGTTCCTGAGCTGCTTCCTTGGCATATTTTTTCAGCTTAATATGCAGATCGTCTAACTGATCCTCATCCACAAAATCAGGACTATTATCCATTAGGCTCTGCGCCTTCTGATTTTTTGGGAACGCAATTACATCACGCAAACTGGTTCCTCCCGTCAAGATCATTATAATACGATCTACACCGAGAGCTATACCCCCGTGAGGTGGTGCTCCATATTTAAAAGCATCCAACAAAAACCCAAAACGCTTTTGCGCCTCATCCTCATCAATTCCTAATAACTCAAACATGCGGGTTTGCAGTTCCCGATTGTGAATACGAATGGATCCACCGCCAATCTCATAGCCGTTAAGCACCAAGTCGTACGCTCGGGAACGAACTTCTTCAGGATCCTCATCGAGCTTATCCAGATCTTCGGGTTTTGGTGCCGTAAAGGGATGATGCAATGCATGATATCGATGATCCTCTTTACTGTATTCCACCAACGGGAAATCGGTGACCCACAAAAAGTTGTAAGCATCTTCATTAATCAGGTTGTGTTCTTTACCCATCATTATGCGGAGCTGTCCCATCTGACTATAAACTTCAGTCGACGGCCCTGCAAGAATAAGTACCAAGTCTCCCATATCAGCTTCGGCTCTTTCGACCATCGCTTCAACCGTATCATCCTTCAGAAACTTACCTACACTACATTTTACTCCGTCATCCTCATTCAGCTTGATATAGATCAATCCAGCTGCACCGGTCTCTTGTTGCACACGCTCAGTTAGCCGATCAATAGCACCTCGACCCATATCTCCCTGGTCGGGGACCGTAATACCAAGCACCGCGCCTCCTTTATCAACTGTGTTGGAAAATATCTTAAATTCAGAATTGGCAACGAGATCAGAAAAATCTGCAAACTCAAGGCCAAACCGTGTGTCCGGCTTATCCGTACCATAGGTCTTTATTGCCTGATCGTACGTCATTCTTTCGAATGAAGTCTCAATTTCTTCCTCAACCGTATCACTCATGATTTTTTTCATGAGTCCTTCCGTGGTTTCCATCACGTCTTCCTCATCCACAAAAGACATTTCTACATCTATCTGTGTGAACTCGGGCTGGCGATCTGCACGAAGATCTTCATCTCTGAAGCACTTCACAATTTGAAAATATCGATCAAAGCCAGATACCATTAACAGCTGCTTATAGGTCTGTGGACTTTGCGGTAAGGCAAAAAACCGGCCCGGATTTACGCGACTGGGTACCAGATAGTCACGTGCCCCCTCGGGGGTACTTTTCATCAATACCGGTGTTTCGATTTCTAAAAAATCATTGTCATAGAAGAACGAACGCGTTGACTGGTAGAAATCAGAGCGTAAAATCAAATTATCCTGGATCTCCGGACGTCGAAGGTCAAGATAACGATGCTTAAGTCGAAGCTCCTCACTTGTTTTTATACCGTCTTTAATTTCGAAAGGGGTTGTCTCAGCCTTGGAATAAATCTCAAGGTCAGTAACGCGGATTTCGACGCCACCGGTCGTTAATTCCGGATTAATATTTTCCTCACCTCGTTCTTCGACAACGCCTTTTATTCCGATCACGTATTCCGTTCGAAGCTCTTCGGCCTTTTCATGAAGCTTATCATCAGTTTCATAAAACACGATCTGTGTTATACCATAGCGGTCGCGCAAATCAATAAATATCACACCGCCCAAATCACGTCGTGTTGCTACCCAGCCATTCAGCACTACCTCTTCGCCGGTATTTTCTAATGTTAATTCAGAACAGTGATGCGTTCTTTTCCAGCTCATAAATGTTACTACTTTCTAAGAATTTAAAATCGTTTTTCAGAAGCTTTGAAAATAAGTAATATGACAACCAATCGCTTATTCTTATTTCCCTTTCATCAGACATTTCTGAATTTCAACTGCTTTGATTACTTTATGTTTATAAATAGATCTATCAGACAATTAATATCATTGACTGGTGATGGTATAAACAAAGCTTACCCATGGCTAAAATCTCTGTTCTTATAGCAGATGATCATGAAATCGTACGATTTGGCATCAGTACGTATTTATCCTCATCTAAGGATATCGAAATTGTAGGCGAAGCCTCAACGGGAGATGAATGTATCCAGCTATTCCAAGAAACACATCCCGATATCTGTATTCTCGATATTGATATGCCCGACAAGAGCGGAATTGAAACGGCAAAGGAGATTCGGGAATTTGAAGAAGAAACTAAAATTCTCATCCTCTCTATGCACATTAATGAAAACATTTTGCGGGATGCCCTTGAAGCCAACATCAATGGATATCTTTTGAAAAATACTGAAAAAGCGGATTTACTGCATGGAATCCGGGCTATCATAAAGGGTCAGCAGGTTTTTAGTGACCCAATTTCTGATTTAATGAAGGAGTCATTTCTAAGCAAGGGTAATCAGCCCAGCAGCCACGACCACTATAATATTACCGACCGAGAACAAGAAATTTTACAACTTATTGTTGATGGCCTGACCAGCAAGCAAATTGCTGAAGAATTATATATCAGCCCTCGCACCGTTGATACCCACCGGGCGAACCTGATGAAAAAACTTGAGCTCAACAACATTGCCGACTTAGTTCGATATGCCATTCAAAACAAGTTAGTTTCAGCAGATTGAACCAAATACGTACTTTTACGTAGACAAAATACCAACTTATAGCTATTGATGCTGGAGTCAATGTGAAGTACATTATAAATGCAAATGGGGTAATAGCCGTCTGTAGATGATATTTAGCAGTTATCTGTGACAGGATAACTGCTAATTTTTTTGGTGCCTATCCTGTCTGATCAAAGATAATTATTCTAATATCCCTTCTTCTAACGATCTCTTTTCAAATAGGTCGGTTGAAACACTTCTCAATAAGCTTCGTACCCTTCTTCTCATCATAACTGAAATACATATTCTTTTTGTTATGCAAATAATAAAAATGGATAAAAAATATACCGGTCTCTTACCCCTCCTTTTACTCTTTTTAATAAGCGCTCTTTTTACAAACAAAGCCAATGCCCAAAAAGGATTAGAAGTCAAAAATGATACGTTAACCGAATCTGTATTAATTCACCCGGTAATAAAAACAAAAGAAGATGAATCATTATTCACCAGAGAGCATACTTATCGCAAGCAACTAAGGTTAGGGGATCAACTTGCCCGCGATTTTGTGGTATCCAACATTTCCGAAGATGGCAGACCCATTATCTATAAAAATGAGGGTAAGAAAAATAGTGATTACTTCAGCTGGAAAAGAGAGGTTCTTGCTCCGTTTGATGCTAAAGTCAAACGTATAAATGACCCTGGATCAACTAATAAACCGGGCAATATGGACCGAAACGAAAGACCCGGACTTATCTTTTTTGAAAAAGAAAATGGACTTAAACTGATATATGCACATGTTCAAAATATTATGGTCGAAAAAGGGGACCATGTGGAAGCAGGTGAAGTCGTCGCGAAAGTAGGAAATAATGGCAATTCACGTGCTCCTCACGTGCATGTGGGCGCCTGGAAAGATAAAACACCCCTGCAAATCCAAGTAGATTTATATGCCGATCAACGAGAGTAAGAAGAGCAGAAAATTGATCTCAACTAACTGATTTTATCTTTACAAATAACAAAACCCGAAGTCTTTACAACTTCGGGTTTTTGCTGTACCGTGGGGCGGATTCGAACCGCCGACCTCCGGGTTATGAATCCGACGCTCTCACCAACTGAGCTACCACGGCATGCTGATCAAATCAAGAGTTGCCAAATATAAAGCAATTCTTATTAAATATTAAGTGTTGCCTCTAACTTTTTTCAATCCGTCCAACGGAAAACCGACATCTTTTTTTGAGGCTCATCAAATTCGCCTTATTTTCCAGCTTACAAATTCAAAATACATTCCAAGCACTGAATTCCGTTATTTCTCATGGCAAAGAAAATTACCGAAAGAACCGAAGATTTTTCACAATGGTATCAAGATGTAATTCGCGAAGGCAAACTGGCCGACCACTCTCCTGTGCGTGGCTGCATGGTCATTCGTCCCAACGGCTATGCCCTCTGGGAAAACATGCAGGACTCGCTGGATCAGATGTTTAAAGATACCGGTCATGAGAATGCATACTTCCCGCTCTTTATTCCAAAATCATTTTTGTCGAAAGAAGCCCAGCACGTCGAAGGCTTTGCCAAGGAATGTGCGGTTGTTACTCACAGTCGTTTGCAAAGCACCGATGATGGTGTAGAGGTGGATCCCGATTCTAAACTTGGAGAAGAATTGATTGTTCGTCCCACTTCTGAAACGATTATCTGGGATTCTTATCGTGACTGGATTCAATCCTACCGCGACCTCCCTATCTTAATTAATCAATGGGCCAATGTGGTTCGTTGGGAAATGCGAACGCGCCTTTTTCTTCGTACCATGGAATTTCTGTGGCAAGAAGGCCATACCGCACACTCCACGAAAGAAGAAGCCGTGGAAGAAACCCGGCAGATGCTGGAGATCTATCGCACCTTCGCCGAGGAATATATGGCTATGCCCGTAAAAACGGGAGTTAAAACAGAATCAGAACGGTTTGCCGGAGCGGTAGATACGTATTGTATTGAAACACTGTTACAGGACAACAAAGCATTGCAAGCGGGAACTTCTCACTTCTTAGGACAAAATTTTGCCAAGGCATTTGATGTAAAATTCCAAAGTGCAGAAGGAGAACATGAATATGTATGGGCCACCAGCTGGGGCGTTTCTACCCGACTCATTGGCGGATTGATCATGACGCACTCCGACGACCAGGGCCTTGTACTGCCTCCAAAACTGGCGCCAAACCAAGTGGTTATTGTCCCTATCTGGAAAAGTGATGAACAACAAGAACAAGTGCTCGATTACTGTCAGGAAATTATTGATGAGCTCGACGCTCTTAACATCCGCATAAAACTGGATGACCGAGAAAATATGAGTCCCGGCTGGAAGTTTAACGAACATGAAGCAGCGGGCATCCCCTTGCGCTTGACGATTGGCCCGCGGGATATCGAAAACAACAATGTCGAACTGGCTCGTCGCGACACACTGGACAAAAATATCGTCAGTCGCGAGGGTATTGCCCAAAAAGTTGATGAACTGCTCGACACCATCCAGGATGATCTTTATGAGTCGGCTCAAAACCGCATTCAGGAAAATACGCACTCTGTTGATTCATATGACGAGTTCAAAGATGTGATCGAAAATGAAGGCGGCTTTATCTATGCTCACTGGGATGGAACAGCCGAAACCGAAGAGAAAATTAAGGACGAAACAAAGGCTACGATTCGCTGCATCCCGCTTGAAGATGGCGAAGAAGGGGAATGTATGGTAACGGGCGAACCTTCTAAACAAAAAGTTCTTTTCGCTCGCGCCTACTAAACAAAGCCTATGGAGCAGTCGCCCGTAGACAGTACACTCAATGTTTTTGACCGCTTTGCCGAGGAAGGGATAGCACGTCTGATTTCTGACCTCGGCAATCCATTATTGATGCCACCAGCTGTATTTCTGTGCGCCTCTGTTCTTTTAGTTCAGCCACTGTTTGCAACATTACAAGTTACCGGTATCGCTGTAATCTGCTACAGCGTACTACCATTTCTGCTCACACTTTTCATGTTTCGACGAGGAATCATCCATTCCCTGGATTTGCCACTTCGAAAAACGCGCACCTTGCTGTATGCCTTTTCTATTCTGAGTGCAACCATCGCCTCTTTAATCATTTATCAACTCACTCCTACCCTACATTTCTTTATTTTTATTCTTTCACTTGTTTTCCTAACCAATTTGACAATCTCCTTCCTTCTCAACCTAAAATGGAAAGTAAGTGTACATTCGGCATCAGTATCGGTAGCAGGTACTATTTATTATGTTATGTTTCTCTGGGGATATACCGAACTTCATACTATCACATTAATTTTATCCTTAATTCACCTTTTACTACTTTTACCTTTGATGATGTGGGCACGGTACCATCTTAGTGTTCACTCATTGACAGAATTATTTGGCGGAGCTATCGCCGGAGTTCTGCTTACAATCATTGAGCTAATCATATTTACAACTATATGGTAAAAGAGACCCTCGACGCGCCCTACTCTCACTATCTGTTTGATACAGAACTGAGTCAAAACATTGACCGGCGTACCATTGAAGAAATGGGAATCGACGGTTTCACACTGATGGAGATTGCCGGATCTACAGCCGCGAAGATACTACTTCAGGAAAAAGAATTAACGCACGGTGTCTACCTCTGCGGGAAAGGAAATAACGCCGGTGATGCTCTTGTGGTAGCACGATACCTCCTTCAGCATAATGTGGAAACAACTATCGTGTTTTTAAGTGGATCAAAAGATCTTTCTCCCGATACCCAAAAGAACTTGAAGCTTCTCAAGAAGTTCAATTCTGACGACAAGCTAACATTTTTTGATAGTTGGGAACAATTCACCCTACCAGATGAATTCGACTTTATCGTTGATGGCATGCTCGGTACTGGGTTGACCAGCAATGTCCGCGGCGATTATACTCAAGCAGTGGAGTGGGCGAACCAACAACAACAGCCCATTTTCGCTATGGATATTCCAACCGGCTTGCATGCGGATTCCGGTAAAACGATGGGATGTGCAATTGAGTCCGATACCACATTCACCTTTGGAGGACGTAAATTGGGTTTATACCTCAAGGATGGGCCCCAAAAAGCCGGCTCAATCCGTTACTGTGAGCTTCCATTCCCCAACGAGTTTAAAGAAGATTGTAATACCTACCTGCTTGATCAGAGCTGGGTTCAGATGAAAACACCTACTCCCGGTCAGCACAAATATAATTCAGGCGTACTTTATATTATAGCTGGATCCGAGGGATTGACAGGGGCCGCCATTATGGCAGCTAAAAGTGCTTGGGCAGAAGGATTGGGAGCCATAATCCTAATTTGTCCACGGGGAGTGCTTTCTGTCTATGAACAAGCACTGCCATCTATTATTAAGAAACCTGTGGGACATCGTGATGACTGCCATTTCAAGGCCAACCACGCAAACAGTGTCTTAAAAATACTGTCCGAAAAAGAAGGAGCCCTGCTACTTGGTCCCGGTTTAGGCAGAGAAGAATCAACCGTTCGCTTTGTTAATGAGATCCTCTCACAAAACAACAAGCCCACGGTTATTGATGCTGATGGGTTATGGTGTCTTGCACAAGTTGAGATTGATAATTTTTCCAAAACTGATCAATCAAAATGGGTTTTAACCCCACATCCCGGAGAGTTACATCGTTTGTTATCCGACACTGGATTGCAAGAAGATTCCCGTTTACAAACAGTACGAAAATATGCACAAACCGTTGGCGTTACCATACTTGCAAAGGGGATGCCCGGAATAGTTGGAACACCAGAGGGCAAATCTTATCTAACAAACTACAACACTCGGTACTTTTCCAGAGCCGGCAGCGGTGATGTGTTAGCCGGGAAGGTAAGTGCTCATTTGGCTTTTGGCCAACGGCCTACAGTTAGCTGCGCCTATGGATTATTGAATGGCAAACAGAAACTCGAACATTATTTAAAACATCATCAGGATTTACCTGAACCACGCGATTTTATATGAAAATCTCTTCCACTATTTATTCTTTCTTATCGAAACACAGCTATTTATTACCCGCTGGGGTAATCACACTAACACTGGGTATGCTGTTGTTAACGTTATTACCCGCTGACACTATGGGCGAAAACCAGCTTTGGGAATACGACAAATTAGGACATGCCATACTTTTTGGCAGTTGGTCGTTATCGGTTGGACTTTACTACCAAATTCATAAATCAAAAGCAGTAAAACTCTGGATTATATTTGTAAGCGGCACCGCTTTTGGATTACTAATTGAGGTCTTACAACATGTACTGCCCGTAAATCGGCAAGGGGATCCTGTCGATTTTTTATTTGATGTACTGGGATGCCTCGTAGCCATTTGGCTTTTAAAAACAATATTGCCAGAAGAAACTGAGAAATAATGTGTCGATCAGAAGAATATAAGGGCATTTTTGGGTAAATAATCACAATTTGAAAAAATAATGGAATAATTTGCCCTCTTTTCCTGTTATTTAAGTGGAGATTAAGTAGAATAATTTGTTTACTTACAATTCCTAATAAATTTATTTCAATTTAACGCGGAGATTTAAGCATTATGGGTTCTGAAAGAAAAAAGCCACAGGCTGATCTTAGAAATTACTACACAATCTTTTTGCAGCTGGGCATGGTTGTCGTCCTACTAATTTTCATTACCGCAATGAAAGTGCAGTTCGTAGCACAACAGCAGGATGTTGACCTTACCCAAGAGCAGGAAGTCGTTGAAATGGAGGAGGTAACACAAACGAAACAGGAAGAAAAGCCACCACCCCCTCCACGTCCACAGGTACCTGTTGAAGTACCAAATGATGAAATTATCGAGGATCAAGATATTAATATCGATGCCGAGATTAATATGGACGAACCTCTTCCTGAGCCGGAAGAACCTCAAGAGGAAGAGGAGGAAGACTTCTTTGTTGCTGTAGAGAACATGCCTGAACTAAAAGGCGGTTTGGGTGCACTGCAACAAAAGATTAATTATCCTGATATGGCTCGAAAAGCGGGTATTGAAGGAAGAGTTATCATCCAGTTTATCGTAAATGAGCAGGGGCAAGTTGAAGATCCCAGAGTTATTCGAGGAATTGGCGGTGGCTGTGATAAAGAAGCATTGCGTGTTGTGAAACAGGCTGAGTTCGAACCGGGTCGTCAACGTGGTAACCCCGTTCGCGTTCAATACAGCCTGCCTATTACATTCAAGCTGCAGAATTAAGAATTTCTCTTAACATCTAATTAGTAAAAAAGGCCTGCTTTTTAGCAGGCCTTTTTTTATTGAAAACTATCTAAGAAGCTTAGCAAACGGCTATTGACCCATCCTTCATGAAATGAACTGCCGGTATTGTTCTTCAAAAGCTTTCAGCACTTTTACCAGATTCTCATATCCCACTAAAGTTTGAGCTTTTCTACATGGTATCCAGCTCACCTTTTGGATGTCTTCTTCGCTTTGAGGTTCAAACACAAGGTCCGAATCATCCGGAAATTGCATCCCAAACCAATGTGTGGTTTTCCCATAGTGTATCCCGTCCTGTTCGTATTCGTGATAGGTTTCCGGGAGTTGGAAAACAATTTCAGGCAAAACTGATACTCCAACCTCTTCGGCTACTTCACGAACAGAACACTCTCTAATGGTTTCCTCTTCTAATTTCCCTTTGGGTAGGTCCCACACACCACGGCGAAATATTAGCAGGACAGATGGATCGGTATTTTTCTCCCTTTTAAAAACAACACCTCCTGCCGCTGTAACGGGTTCAACAATATCCATTACTCCTCTTGATCCTCTGACTCTTCACTGTTTTTATCTTTCTCATCAGCGTAATTCATACGCAAATTATTCAATGTTTCAGTCAAATAACTTTTTAACTGATCAGGAAGATTCCCCTCTGTGAATTCTTCGAGCATAAGCAAGGTATCAATAGCAAATTTAGCTGATTTCAGATCCCTTTCTGTGCTTCCCGTCTGGGGGTTTTCCAATTTGCCCATTCCCATCATAGCAATCTGCTGATGCTGTTGCACCAACATCATAAAAAGCAATTGCTGCTGTTCGTCTTCAGATAAATTATCTCCGTTGTAATTTGTCTTATCCATACCAAAATAATTTTTTATTCTAAATTGATCTTAAAATAAGCTCTTTAACGTAAAGAATTAATTTTTACCTGCAATCCTTTTTCTTAAAAAACTCTTTAAATATTGTCAGCAACCAAGTACTTTAGAGGACTCCATCACAAAATAATTAATGAATACAATCCATTGCATGGCTGTTCTGAAACCATTTAAAGCTTGGCACCCTGAACCAAAAAACGTAGAACAAATTGCTTGTGTTCCTTATGATGTTGTAAACGTCAAAGAAGCACGTTCACTTGCCGAAGGGAATCCCCAAAGTTTCCTCCATGTTGTGCGACCCGAAATTGATATGCCGGAAGGAACCAATCCGCATGATGACGAAGTGTACGACAAAGGGGCAGAAAATTTGCACAAATTTTTGACGAATGGCACGCTGCAGCAGGAAGATGAACCGCAAATCTATGTGTACCAACTAATACGAAACGGACGATCTCAAACAGGTATTTTTGCCTGCGTATCGGTGGAAGACTATGACAATGAAGTAATACTCAAACATGAACTTACACGACCCGCAAAAGAGGACGACCGTACGCGCCATATCCTCACGCAGCAGGCTCACGCAGAACCGGTGATGCTGACGTATAAAGATGATGAGGAGACTGAAAACCTTATTAGTCAAACCACCCAGAAAAAACCTCTTTTTGAATTTAAAGCTTCTGATAACGTCATCCATAAATTATGGCTAGCAGACAAAACGAAAGCATTTGTTGAGGCATTTGAATCAATCTCTAACCTGTATATAGCCGATGGTCATCATCGGTGCAAAAGCGCATCCCGCGCAGCGGAACAGAAAAAAAGGAATAACCCGGATCATACTGGTGATGAGGAGTATAACTTCTTCCCGGCCGTTATTTTTCCTATGTCTAACATGAATATTCTTCCTTACAACCGTGTGGTCCATAGAATCCCCGATAATTTTTTAAATACGCTACAGGAGGAGTTTAACCTTACCCCCAATGGGGATGCTAAGCCATCCGAAAAAGGAACAATAAGTATTTATATAGATGGGTCCTGGTACGGTATGGAACTTCCATTGGATCAAAATCCCAACAGCGTCCAAAAACTTGATGTACATCGACTCCAAGAGTTTGTACTTTCTCCTCTATTGGATATTTCTGATCCCCGACGAGATGAAAACATTTCATTTGTCGGCGGCATACGAGGTACCAAAGAATTAGAAAATCTTGTGGATAACGGAACGGCTGACCTGGCTATCAGCATGTTCGCTACAAGCATAGAAGAACTGGTTCAAGTATCTGACGAAGGCCGACTTATGCCACCCAAATCAACATGGTTTGAACCCAAGCTACGATCGGGACTACTCGTTCACACTTTTTAATTGCTAACATCCTATTAAACCACCTATGAAACGTGTTCACAACTTTAGTGCAGGACCTGCGACACTACCACTCGAAGTATTAGAAAAAGCCCAAGAAGAACTTACCAACTTTCAGGATATGGGACGATCGGTGATGGAGATCAGCCACCGAAGCGCCCAATACACTGAGATCGACCGGCAGGCAAAAGCTCGTCTCCGAGACCTTCTCAATCTCGGTGATAATTTTGAAATCATGTTTCTACAGGGCGGTGCCAGTTCACAATTCATGATGGTTCCCTTTAACTTTCTGGATGAAAATCAGACAGCTGATTACATTGACACCGGACGATGGTCAAACAAGGCTATCAAAGAGGCAAAAGTTTTTGGCAATGTTCATCGCCCCTACAGCAGTAGTGAAAGCGGGTATGATCGCGTGCCATCCGACGATAAGCTGAATTTTAGTGATAATCCAGCTTATGTCCACTTTACCTCAAATAATACCGTTGCAGGTACCCAGTTTCCCAAGGAACCCGAAACCAGTGGCATTCCACTGGTTTGCGATGCTTCATCGGACTTTTTATCCAAGCCCATAGACGCATCTCGTTACGGGATAATTTATGCCGGTGCTCAGAAAAATATTGGCCCCGCCGGAGTAACGGTTGTCATCATTCGCAAAAATTTCCTGCAAAAAGCAGATCCCGAGGGTGTTCCGACTATTTTACAATATCAAACACATGCAGAAAAAATATTTAACACTCCTCCTACCTTTAATGTCTATATGGTTAATTTGGTATTAGAATGGATTCAGGACAAGGGGGGCTTGGAATACTTCAAATCCTTTAATGAAGAAAAAGCCGGACTACTTTACAGTGAGATTGATCGTGATGATTTTTATCGCGGTGCCGTCAAAAAAAATTCTCGCTCACTGATGAACGCCACTTTTCGACTTCCATCCGAAGAGCTCGAAGCCAAGTTCTTAACAGAAGCGGAAGAACACGATCTCTATACCTTAAAGGGTCATCGAAGCGTAGGGGGTATCCGAGCCAGCATGTATAATGCTTGCCCAATGGAAAGCGTGGAAGCACTAGTTGATTTTATGAAGACGTTTAGAAAGAAAAACGGATAAACCGCTTCTATAAAGTTACATCAAGCCAAATACGGTTAAAAAATGATCAATCATATTTGGTACAAAAATCAACAAATAAAAAATACCCCAAAGAGCTCCTGCAAGATGAGCTTCGTGATTTATCTTGCCGCGCTCTTGTTTACTGGCGTACATACTGTAGATTAAATAGAGGATCGCAAAAACAAATGCCGGGATGGGAATGGGTATCAACATCAAATAAATTTTTTCCATCGGGAATAGAAATATAAAGGCGAAAAGAACTGAGCCTACTGCACCCGACGCTCCCAACGTAGCATAGTTGGGATCATCCTTAAATTTTATGACTGATGGTATCCCGGCCACAATAAGCCCCGTCAAATACAAGCCCGAAAAGTAACCGGCACCTAATATCCGTTCCATTATGGGACCAAAAAAGTAGAGAGTAAACATATTCACAAAAAGATGGCCCAAATTAGCGTGAAGAAATCCTGAAGTAATAAGCTCGTACCACCTATTTTCCCTAACGGTGCGATAAGGTTTTAGATATCCCCTTTCAATAAAGTTGGGATACAGATATAAGGCTCCCAGCGATACAATTACGTTGGCAACAACTATATAAAATGTCGCAGGATAACCTGCTATATAATCTTCCATATACGGTTATTTTTGATCATCGAAGATAGACAAGAGTCCATTCGATCTCCAATTTATTTTTCTTAGACTTGCTATCAAAGCATCATAGTAGTTATATTTGACACTTCTTAAAGCCGATGTAGCTCAGGGGTAGAGCGATTCTCTCGTAAAGAATAGGTCGCTGGTTCGAATCCAGTCATCGGCTCAAAACCTCTCTTCTTTTTTAGATATATTTTTTGCTGTACGAAACAAAATCAACTGTATTCAGTTGCAAAAAATTAACTTGGTTTTAGTATAAGCGCTGTGGATTTTTATATCCTGTAAAAATATATTACTGCATCCTTTAACACTGAGGCATTTTTACTTTGCGACTTCTTCTCCTATTTATCTTGGCGATCAGTTTCTTCATAAGTTCTTGTGGTACAACCTCTCGGTTTGGTAAAGCTGATGATGCGCCTAAACCCAGCAAAACTGGCGAAAAAATCGAGGAAGGAGTAGCCAGCTGGTATGGCCCCAATTTTGATGGCAAATTGACAGCCAATGGAGAAATCTATGATATGTATGGTCTGACGGCCGCTCACCGGACGCTTCCCTTCAATACCGTTGTCAAAGTTCGAAATATGGACAATGGGAAATCGGTTACAGTTCGCATTAATGATCGCGGACCCTATGCTAAAAATCGTATCATTGATCTATCCAAAAAAGCAGCTGACGAAATCGACATGTTGGGATCTGGAACAGCACCTGTTGAGCTTATCTTATTGGAAGGAGACTTAGAAAACTCTCGGATAACCGATCTAAAAGTACCCACGTACACGGTACAACTTGCCTCCTTTAACCATGAGCATCAAGCACAATCCCACGCCAAAAAAATACGCGGTGCCCACGTTGAAAAGATAAATATGGGTAACAAAACGGTTTATCGTGTATATCATGGCGTCTATACCGATAAAAATAACGCTCGTAAAAAACAACGACAGCTCAAGCGACAGGGATTCAGTGGCTACGTTAAGCAGATCGAAAATTAGAGTTTTAAAAAGTTGCCCATTCTTGGAATGTAATCTCCCCATATTGTGGTTGTAGCACCTGAATTAACCATACATATTATATACAGATGAAGAAAAAAATCATTGTCATTGGTAGCGGCTTTGGTGGGCTTGCTACCGCATCTCGACTATTATCACAGGGACATGACGTCGAAATATTTGAAAAACGGGACAAACCCGGCGGCCGCGCTTACGTTTATGAAATGGACGGCTTTAAGTTTGACGGCGGGCCAACAGTCATAACAGCACCCTTTTTATTTGATGAAATTTTTGAAGCCGCCGGTAAGAAACGGGAGGATTATTTCGAGCTTGTGCCCTGTGATCCTTTTTACCGGATATTCAATTCTGAAGGACAAAAATTTGATTATAACGGAGATCACGACTTTGTACTAAATGAAATTGAACAATGGAATCCAGCCGATAAAGAAGGGTATACCAAATTTCTTAAAACAACCAAAGCAATTTTCAACAAGGGGTTTGTTGAACTGGCCGATCAGCCGTTTTTGAACCTGTGGGACATGATTAAGGTAGTGCCTGATCTCATCCGCCTACAATCCCATAAGACGGTCTACAAGTACATCGCACAATATATAGAAAATGATTTCCTGCGCAAGGTTTTCTCGTTTCACCCCCTATTGGTGGGTGGAAACCCCTTTGATACAACTTCCATCTACGCAATGATACACTACCTGGAACGCGAATGGGGAGTACACTACGCTATGGGGGGGACCGGATCTATTGTAAATGCCCTGGTTCAGTTAATTGAAGAACAAGGGGGTGAATTCCATTATAACGCCGAGGTAGATGAAATAACAATCACCAATGGCAAAGCAACGGGTATTCGGCTAAACGATGGGAGTGAACATACTGCAGATCAAGTAGTATCAAATGCAGATGTCGCGTTCACCTATCGCAATATGATCCCCGAAAGTGAACGAACAACGTGGACAAATCGTAAGATTGAGAGGACGAAATACAGTATGTCACTTTTTGTCATTTATTTTGGAACCAAAAAGCGATATCTGGATTCTGAACTCGAACATCATAATATCATTTTAGGTGAGCGTTACGAAGAACTACTCTCCGATATATTCCATGATAAAAAGTTGGCTGAGGATTTTTCACTGTATCTGCATATGCCCACAAAGACCGATCCCTCCCTTGCACCGGAGGGCTGCGAAGGATTTTATGTACTTTCCCCGGTACCCCATTTAGACAGTGACACCGACTGGGATAAAAAAGCAAAGCCATATCGCGATGCCATCATTTCGTTTTTGGAAGAAAACTACCTGCCCGATCTCGAAGAAAATATAGTAGTTGAACACCATATAGATCCCCTGCATTTCCAAAAGACCCTCAACAGCTATAAAGGATCCGCCTTTTCGGTAGAGCCTATTCTTACCCAATCAGCATGGTTTCGACCCCACAACAAATCCGAAGATATAGATGACCTATATTTTGTAGGTGCCGGTACTCATCCTGGTGCGGGACTCCCGGGTGTACTCTCATCTGCAAAAATTGCTGAAGATTTGATCTGTAACGAGAATGGATAATTTCGAATTTCAATAAAAAAGTCCCGGACACTTTTAAAGTGCACGGGACTTCATTCATTTCAAACTTTATGTCTTATTATAAAGGCAGGTTATCATGCTTTTTCTGAGGCACTTGATCTACCTTATTCTCAGAAACCTCCAGCGCACGAATTAACTTTTCCCGTGTTTCGCTGGGCAGGATTACGTTATCAATGAATCCACGTTCCGCAGCTTTGTACGGATGCGCAAACTCTTCTTTATAATAATCAATAAGCTCCTGCTCTTTGGCTTCAGGATCATCCGCAGCCTCAATCTCTTTGCGGAAGATAATTTCAACTGCCCCTTTTGGCCCCATAACAGCAATTTCAGCCGTTGGCCACGCTACGTTATAATCCGCGCGGATATGCTTGGAATTCATCACGTCATACGCTCCGCCGTACGCCTTACGGGTAATGACTGTCATCTTTGGTACCGTGGCCTCGCAAAATGCATATAACAGCTTAGCACCGTGTTTAATGATTCCACCCCACTCCTGATCCGTGCCAGGTAAAAAGCCTGGAACGTCTTCAAATGTTATCAATGGGATATTAAATGCATCACAAAAACGAACAAAGCGAGCACCCTTCAGCGAAGCATCGATATCCAGTACTCCGGCCAGAGAAAGTGGCTGGTTAGCAACTACGCCTACACTTCGTCCGTCGATTCGAGCAAAGCCCACTACAATATTGGTAGCATAATGTTCGTGAACTTCCATGAACGAGTCTTTGTCTACAATACCCTCAATTACTTCCTTTATATCATAGGGTTTGTTGGGATTATCAGGGACAATATCATCCAGCTTTTTAGCCTTGGCAGAATCCGGCGCTTTTGATTCTTCTCGCGGAGGTTTCTCCTCACAATTCTGTGGCACATATGTTAAAAGCTTGCGAAGCTCCTGCAGGCAAATAGCATCATTTTCTTCCGTAAAATGGGCAACGCCCGATTTCGATCCGTGAGCACTGGCACCGCCCAATTCTTCGGAGGTCACCTCTTCATGCGTCACGGTCTTCACCACATTCGGCCCGGTAACAAACATATAACTGGTATTCTTGACCATAAACACAAAGTCGGTCAGCGCCGGACTATAAACCGCCCCACCGGCGCATGGCCCCATTACTGCCGAAAATTGGGGCACTACGCCCGAGGCCATACTATTCCGCCAGAAGACTTCGGCATAGCCGCCCAGCGATGAGACACCTTCCTGAATCCGTGCGCCACCCGAATCATTAAGACCAATAATGGGTACGCCATTTTTCATCGCCATATCCATAACTTTGCAGATCTTTTCGGCATGGGTCTCCGACAAAGATCCTCCAAAGACGGTAAAATCCTGACTAAATACGTAAATCGGTCGCCCGTGAATCTTTCCAAAGCCGGTAACAACGCCATCGCCGTCAATTCTTTTATCTTCGAGACCAAATTTATGACTACGATGTTTTACAAAAGGGTCAATCTCTTCAAAAGATCCCTTATCCAGTAAAATATCAAGGCGTTCGCGCGCCGTCAGCTTTCCCTTGTCATGCTGCTTTTGAATTCGCTCTTCGCCTCCGCCCTTTTGCGCATCTTTACGTTTTTGTTTTAGTCGCTCTACCTTTTTATCCGAAGCCATCTAATTTTCTTGTTTATTGCGATTTTGTTTTTCCAAAAAATAACTCTGCAGGCGATCAGTAAAATCCACTGCTTCCTCAGAGTACATATCAACTAAATTTCGTTTGAAAATATCTTTCTCAATATACTTACTAACATCCTGCCAGCTATCATAGGCGGCAATATCCTCAATTGCCTGATCAAAAGCACGGTCAGATCCGCGGAAGATCTCCTCTATAAACAGTTCTTCATCGTCCGCTAACATATTACGGAGATTTTCGATCTCCTCATCCGAAGCATTTTCCTTTGTCAAATCAATAATAGGTTCATCAATAAAACCATCCTCATCGACCTCCTCGTCTTCTTCAGCTCCGAGCTCTTCTTTATATTCCTCGATCTCATCCTCACTCATGTAGCGCATCCACATAGGTGTCTCTTCAGAGCCGGCTGTAATCTCAGTGTCCTCTTCAGGATCCTCTTGTTCTTCTGTGGGTGAAGCGCTTTTTTCTGATAACGAATCTTTTCGTGTTTCTTCCTCTATCTCATCGGAGATATCTTGTTTCTCTCTCTCTTCCTCTTTCTCCTTGTCTTCGTTCTCCTCACTTTCCGATGTTACTTCGTTCTCCTCATCCTCTTCAGCTTCTTCTTTAAAAACGGCATTTAGCGAATCATCCTCTTCATCTTCTTTTGGCTCATCTGACTTCACCTGCTGATCTTCCCCTTCTAACTCCTGCTGTTCACTATCTTCAGCGTGTTCTCCTGACTCATCCTTTTCTTTTGGTACTGAAGCCGAGGACTTTTCATCATTTTCTTCGTTCTTCGAAGGCGGCTGATCCTCAAAAAGTGAGGATTGATCATCTTCATATCCATTAAAATCCAGCAACTCCGGTGATGAAAGTACTTCGATAAATTCAGCTCGACTAAGAACAGTATTCATCAGATCAAACTTCCGGGCAATCCGAGGCATCTTTTTATCCTCGAAAAATAGTCTCAGCAAATTGGTGTCAATACCGTCATCCTGCAGCTGAAAAAGAGGTTCCAGCATTTGAGCCCAATTTAGAGGAGAATATCCCGAAGTTAACTTTTGATCAGCCTGAGTAATAATAGTTGAGCAGCGCTCTTTGCTCAACGTTTCTAAATCCTTCTTCTGAACATATCGAGAAAGCACAACAGCAAAATGTCGATATACGACAACAGCCTCTAATCGCTGGTGCAACTGTTCGGCCGAAAGCTCATCTTTAGCTCCAAAAATAACGTCCGGAACATTCTTACGCGGCTGCACAAGTATCTCCAAAACATCAGAAACGGCCGTTTCAATTACTGCCTGTGCATAACTGGCCGGCAGACGGGCTTCATCTTGAATAGCATCAATAAACTGTTGCCAGGCATCGAGCACCGCATCCACACCGGTATTTGCCCAATCTGTTTTGGGGATATTCATCGAATCGGAAAGATTACGCTTTAGCTCTACGCTAATACGGCGAACAATAAAAGATGGGAACTCCCAAGAGCGAAGTTCTTCAATACGATAATACTGATCGTTTTCGGGCAAACGATCTATTAACTTCTGCGTTATTTTCTGAATGCTTTGTCTCATAATTTTTGGGAAATATATTGTCTAACGAAAGGCAATACAACCTAAGAACGGCTCAATATGTTAAATCCTGACAATCTTTTGAAATATCCTTTCTATTTTGGCTGACGAATTTATAAACGCTGTGTCACCAAAGTTTTCATTTAGGATTTGATGATCCCTTATTACCTTTGGCCTATGGTTACGCTATCCGTCAAACAGTTAAAAAAATCTTTTGGTCCGAATATCATCTTTTCGGATGTCTCCTTTAATCATCAAACCAGTGCCCTTGGTATTGCCGGGCCTAACGGCTCAGGAAAATCAACATTCCTTAAATGCCTTGGCGGACTTTTGCCTCCAACTTCGGGAGATATTGCGTGGAAAGATAATGGAACTGCACTCAATAAAACAGCTCTTAAAAACAAATTGGGATATGCCGCTCCCTACATCAATCTTTATAATGAGCTGAGCTGCAGGGAAAATCTGGAGTTCATTTCAAAGATGCGGCACCAGTCGGATTACGTTAAAACGATTGATTTGTGGATCTCCAAGGTGGGCCTACGGCATGCTATCAATCAACCGTTTGGAAAACTGTCAACGGGACAGCAGCAACGAATGCGGCTGGCTTCGGCACTTTTTTATAATCCTGACATTTTACTTTTGGATGAGCCGGGATCTAACTTGGATGAAGCGGGCCGAGCGCTGATTACAGAAATAGTTACAGCCTTTGATGCCCCTGAAAAACTGATCATTATAGCATCAAACAATCCCGATGAGCTTGATCTCTGCGAGCGGGTCTTTTCTATTCAAGAAGAAACTTTTGTAAAATAGGATCAATCCATCTGGCAGGTTTCACCTTGGCAGCACTCCTGTGCATTGATCCCACAATTAGCACACTGGCCGTGGCCATGCACCCAAACCAACGGTGCTTTAGCCCCGCAATAGGTGCACCGGCGTTTCTTTTCCGAATCTTCCGAAGCAGTTGAAATCGTTTGATTTGCCATAATTACGATTGTGTTAATTCCTCATATGCTACGGCAAGATTATCCGAGAGAATCCAAAAATCGGCATAGAGAAAATGATCGAATTCTTCGAGTGTTTCTTTGTTGGTTATCTCCTGCTTGCTCAGCTCCTGTTCAATCCCTTTCTGAGCATAATTCAATACTGCTGAAAGATAGTTCTCCATCACCCCCAGATCATCCTTGTCACCTGTTACTCCATACTCTGGTTTGGCATGACCAAAAATATAAATAGCATCAGAAGGATACTCATCCGCAACAGCTGATAAAATTTTGATCCAGTTTCGCATGGAAGCGCCCGACGGCCGATCGGTATAGGGATTCATCCTATTAAATACTAAGTCACCCATATGCACCACATTAGCCTGCTCAAAATAGACCACTGAATCTCCACTCGTGTGTCCGGGTCCATAGTATTTGGCATGAATGGTTTCATCTCCCAAGTCCATTTTCCAACTTTCAGAATAGGTAGTCTCGGGATAGGCCGTATTCCCTTCTCCCTCACTCTCCTTGTTTGCTTTCTGCATCAGTTTTGGCACGTTTTCATGGGCAATCATCTTTTCAGCTACTCCTTTAAATATCGGATTCCCACCGGTATGATCACCATGATGATGCGTATTGATAAGCAGATTTAATGGCTGATCCGTCTTATCTCGCAGTCCGTTTAGGCAATTTTTTGCAGTTTTGGGGTATTGAGAGTCAATAACCGCCATTGCATCCGGTGATGCCAGCCAACCAATGGTACCACCCCGTTCTGTAAAATATCCGACATTGCGGCGAAGTGTTTTGAAACGGCCTTGGTTATTGGCAAAAAGAGATTTAAACGGAAGGGCAGCTCCAGCTGCCAACATGGAAGAATGAAATAGAAATTGACGTCGGTCCATAGGAGCAAAATTTGATTGTTGTTATTCTTTCCGGAATTAATTCACATTAACGAAGTCTATTCAGTGGTTCAACCTCTTTATAATCATCACCATTCCGGACGATATTAACAATGGTTTCTACAGGGCCAGATCTTCACGTATTAACAAAAGAATTGCAGCGTGCGGACAGATAAGATACTTCTCATTCTCGAATTCGATTTCATGGGCTTTATCCTTCAAAAAGATCGCTAAGTCCCCCTCTTCAGCCTGCATCCCAATATACTGTGTTTGGCTTGTTTCTTTCCAGGCTTCATCTACCTCGTTAGAAGGGATTGGGTAACCAGGTCCCGTCTTAACCACATATCCACTGTGGATATCTGCTTTTTCCTTAACTGTTGCAGGAAGTACGAGTCCGCTTTTAGTCGTTGTTTCCATATCTCGCGGCTTAATAAGCACCCTATCACCAACAACAATAAAGTTTTCTACTGAATTTAAATATTCTTGAATCATCACAATTATTTACTTTAAAAAATCTGCGATTGTATAAACGCCCAAAGTTAACGTGTTTGTATAACAATCTGAACTAAAGATTCTCTCCATATCCCCTAAAATTATGGACTTAACAAATAAGCTATGCATTGTTACGGGAGCTAACTCCGGAGTCGGCAAAGAAACCGCCCGTAGCTTTGCTGCCGATGGTGCCTACGTAATTATGATCTGTCGTAATGAGGAACGTGCCAAAACTGCTCGACAGGATATTATAGATGATACAGGTAATACCGGCATCAAGATTATTCTTGCTGATCTGGCCGTACAACATGATGTGCGTTCTGCAACCCAACAGATCAAGCAGGAGTTCGATGAAATTGATGTACTCGTTAATAATGCCGGGCTCATTGCTAATGAGCGGGAAGAAACCATCGACGGCATTGAAAAAACGCTGGCCGTAAATCATCTGGCTCCCTTTCTGCTAACCAATTTACTTTGGGATGGTCTTGAGCAATCACAGGGTGTACGAATAATCAATGTATCATCTGAAATGCACAAAATTGGCGCTAAAGTATTTGACTTGAACAATCTTCAGCTTACCGATAATTATTCTGCTATGAATGCTTACGGCGTTTCCAAGCTTTGCAATATTATGTTTACTCATGAACTGGCTAAGCGAGCAAAAAATAACACTATCACTGCTTATAGCCTGCATCCGGGGGTAGTTGGAACGCAATTAGCCGAAGAAGCAGGATGGCTGACGAAACTTTTTTATTGGGTGGGAAAACCGTTTATGCGATCGCCAAAATCGGGGGCCGAGACAACTATTTACCTGGCAACATCTGAGGAAGTCACTTCTGCGAGTGGCCAATATTTTAAGGATAAGGAAGTAGTTAAACCCGCTACGATCGCCTATAATGATGATATCACTTCACGGCTATGGGAGAAAAGTGCCCAATTGACGGGATTATCCTAATACAAAAAATCGCTTCACGCGAATCTTTCGGGATCGCCAGATTAAATTACCGACTTTATCTTCGGTGATTTTATTCTCTTGCGTATCACTATCAGAAACCTCTTCCGGCATTTTTTCTTTAGCCTCATCCAAATGAAGATTATCCAAGAAAAGCTTTAGCTGGTTGCGATCGAAATGGGAGTAGCGATTTTCTAACGCTTTAATAACATCGGGCCAAATTTCGGGTCGCGCCGACCATTCAATACCCAAACCTATAGCATTCTCAGGAGCATCTTCACCCAAACATATATTCAACCGTTCATTAATATCGGTGGGTACTGGTTCATGACGCAATAATTTGGGGCCCAATTCATCACCGTTGGAACGCGGGAAAAAACTTTTCCACATCTGATTTGTGTAAGGATGATGGTAGTAAACCTCATACCGTTTACTATCCTTACGTAATTGTTTCATCTCATTTATAAGGGCAACCTGTTTGTCGTGATCAATAATATACATGGCATCATGTTCTTTTAGATTCAGGGTTTTATCCCCGAGCCAACATCAATATCAGTAGCAACTCCATCTATATGTACAAAACATTCTAACATTTGTTCCTTTAATACATTTATTTTCTTTAATCCTTCGATTGCATTCGGTTAAAGAATATCTCATACTTCCTTTTGTGATGTTATTTAAACGCCCAGCACCTTCAATTAAGTCAACTATTGATGGCTATCAGAACCTACCGGAATCCCCCATCGCTAAAACCTATATGCACCATTATTTTATGGGGATTCTTTTTGGCAGTGCCTATTGCTGATTCTATGGGACAATCCACTTTTGACCGTGGCAAAAGATACTATCACCAGAGAGATGCCAATGCTGATTCCTTTAAAGCAGATCCTACCAATATTAACCGAGCTATTGATCTATTCAAAGCAGCTTTAGATCAGAGTATTAAGCCCGAAGAGTCAGCCACATATCTCCTGCGGTCTTACTATTTCAAGGGGATGTTTACCGGGATTAGTGAAGACCAGCAAAAGGAGGTATATGACAAAGGACGCGATTTGGGAGAGAGGATGATGGAACGCTATCCCGATTCAGTCCCCATTAAATTCTGGTATGCTGCCAATATCGGGCGCTGGGCAGATGTACACGGTTTTGTAAAGGCTGCAACCAACGGCATCTCCAAAAAATTGAGACGAGTCTGTGAGGAGATTATTAAAGAAAACCCCCGGTACCAAGACGGAGGAGGATATCGTATTTTAGCACAGGTCCACTTTTATTCCCCCCATATCCCGATTGTTATGGGCTGGCCCTCAAAAGACAAGGCATTCGAACTTGTTCAGAAAGCTTTGGAGATCGCACCAGACAATCCCACAAATAAAATGTTGTATGCTAATATATTACTCGAATTTGATCAGGATGAGGAAGCAAAAGAACAACTCCACCAAATCAAACGCATGAGACCCCGAGCCTCTCACACCGTTGAAGATCGGTACGTTCAATATCGCAGCCAAAAGCTATTCGAGGAACATTTCCATTAACGCAACAGGTTTAAAACAAATCCAATGACATCTCTGCTAAGCTGATCCTCTTTAATCCGCCCGTTAACCTGCTGATTAGAAACCGTTACCTCCCCATGGAATGAAAAACTAACTTCTTTATCTTTACTGTTGGGGGCCTTCAATGTGATTCTGAGATTAGGCTGACTCCCATCCCATTCAATTGGCTGTTCCAACGGAATAGAAAAATCGAGCATGGGATCTTTAAATCCACCGCCGGTATCGATCGCAGAAAATTCCAGGTCGATGTTATGAGATTCATTGAGATCAATATCTTGCCCATCCCATGTTAATGACGTTATTTCAGCAGAAGTCTGTATTTTCATTTGGGTACTATCTTGTATTCCTTAATTTCAGTCCAATAATAGGCAAGCTGATGATCTTTTAGAAATGCTATGGATAAGAAAGAATGTCCCGGTTGTGCAGTAGAAGTGGATGCCGATGCAGAGATCTGTCCCATTTGTGGATATGAGTTCCCAAGTCAGCCGATACATTATCAAATCGCAGCGTGGATTATGATTTTGTTGCTGTTATTATACTGGGTGGTTTTTTAGAATCATTTCGCTATTCAAAAATTACTATGAACTTACTCTTTGAATTTATACCCGTAGATGATGTCCCAAAATTACTTGGTCGTACTCTGACCAATAATCCGATATATTAAGTTCTATGACTGGGCCTATTATAGGTAACTCCAAGGAGTTATAGCTATACATTTCTGAACTGGTTCAATAACGTATAGAGTTACAATGCTTGAAGCATGCAGAGGTTGTATCTACTATCTTCAAGTGTAACTCAGCGCAAGGCCGATTTTATTACCAGGAAAGAATCCCCGTTATATTTCAAACGGGGATTCTTTTTCTTGGGACTAAATTCTCTTGAAGGTTAATGATCTCTACTCTGATGTTACTAGTCCCAAAACTGGCTTTTAACTCAATTAGCTTCTCTTTTGATGGCGCTGAAGTATTGCGTTACCTGATGGTTATATTTCTGCTGTATGATCAGCCTTGACTGTTTAGTAATTAATAATGAAATAGTTTTATTACCTTTCCTCGCTCATATGATACAGCATAGTTTATTAGATAGGAAGAAAATTCATGAACCAGTTCAGAACCATATAGAAATTGTTGGAAATGATTTTGTATAGGTATAAGAATAGATTGGGTTTCAGAAGAGGTGCCAGAACTTTTTCAAGCATCTTGACCATAACCATTATGCTTTTACTAGCGCTAATGCCTTTGGTCAAATCAGAAGCTGTTGCTTCCCAAAACAATAACATTAGTATTATAGCGGACTTGCTGGTAGATAGGAACAATGACGGCCGTCCCGATCGGCTGGGTAAGAAGGTCACTGTAAGAGGTCGGGCTACGGTAGGAACCAACGTTCTTAATAACCAATACCTGCTTCTTTACGTGCAAGACCACACAGCTGGTATTATGGTCTTTTCCGATACACTGGAAGTCTCCGTATCGAAAGGTGACAGCCTGCTGGTAACCGGTACGCTCAAGCTCCATGCCAGCAAGCCTGAGATTGTGATTGACGATCTAGAGGTATTACACTCAGAAACCCGTAGTCCTAAACCAAAACCACTGAGCCAGGCTTTTACGGATCCTGAAGGACACCGTGGATTGCTAGTAAGCGGGGAGGCTATCGTAAAAGACAGAAACCCTTCGAAAAATATTAAGATGCTTCGAATCTCACCCACTAACGGAGGTGCCGACTCACTTCACATCTTCGTATCTCGGGCTAATATTCATTATGAGAACTTTAACTTTGATGCCCTTGAAGTGGGAGACCGGATCCACATACGTGGCATTCTTATCCGATATATCTCTGACTTCACTGGTAAAACGCTCTATCAGGTCTTGCCTCGTAGGCCAGACGATCTCACTATGAATAACTTACAGCCAATGGTAAGCGAGGGCTCATTTATCTATGCAGATACTGACACCACATCAGGGATTATTTACATGTTACTCGAAAGTGGTCTGTGGGGATATAATTTGTCCAACAAAAGCTGGCGTTTCTTAGATGCCCTTGAGGATTTTGAAGAATCGTTTAAAACCTATGAATTCGGCTTCAATGAACAAACCAATGTGATCCAATTATGGTCACGGGGGATGGGAAAGCTTTTTAGTATTAACCCCGAAACATATGATATTGAAAGAGAAGACCATTCTGCTGAACACCAGAACCAGTTTGGACATTTTCCCTTTTTCCGAGACAGTACGCTTTATGCTTTCGGGGGGTTCGGCTACTGGAATTACCACAACATGATAATTCATTTTAACCATTCACAAAATCAGTGGGGAATACAGTCTGTTGGTTCCAATTCACCGTATCCCAATCGCCGGATTCCCACAACAGGTATGTATGATCGCCAAATGGATCAGCTTTATATTTTCGGTGGACGTGGTACTGAATCAGGATATGCTGGAGACCGAAGTGCAGTTGCCCAAGATTATCGAGATATCTGGAGCTTTTCGTTTGATAGCCAACAGTGGAACAAGATCATGACTCTTGAACAACCCGAAAATGGGGCGGGTGGAATCATCCATCCATCAAAAATAGGAAAAACCAACAAGGGATCCTCCTCATTATATCTTCCGGAGAAGCAGCTATGGTTTATTCCCACTGTTGAACCTAACCCATTACATGACACCTTTTACTTCAGGACAGTAAACTTATCAACGCAGAATACAAGAGGAATCACATCACCGGATTTTGATCGTTCTAATAACTTTATCCCAACAAATTATTTTTATAATCCTGAGGCTGATGAAGTGGTTTTTGTAGGAATCGAAAATCTCGCAAACGCTAAGAGCTATCCCGTACGTATTCACCGAATACCCGCTGATTCCCTGGTGGCAAAGATCAGTGATCCACCTTTTTATCTCTCCGCTAACCTATACTACTATCTGATCGGACTATTGGTAATCGGAGGATTTCTGTATTGGTTCAACAAAAATATGAGGAATGGTAAAAAGGCAGAAGAACAAGAGAGTGAATCCCTATCCTATCACTCACTTCTTCAGGCCAGCTGGTATAATGGCCAAGAGAAAAAATTGTTAGAGTATATGCATGGGCAGGATCGATTTCTGAATTCACAGGAGATCGAAGAGCTACTGTGGAATGATATAGAATCTTACGACTATCGCCGGAGACTTCGGAACGACATTCTCAAAGAAATAAACAGGAAGTTTAAAAAGCACTTTCCCGAACTCGAGCGTTTAATTCTTCGAAAAAAAGATCCCAATGATAACCGTCGCTATCTATATGGGCTTAATAAACAGCTCATCGAGGATTAGAATCCCCAAAAGAACTTGTTAAAACAATCAAGGCATATTTGCCCTCCTTTTGGGGTTGAAGAGTATTCTCGGTAACAATGCGATAACAATTGCTGTGTGTATAGCCACTTAGCAAACAGAAAGGTACTTTTCAGCAACAAAAAAGGCCCTTCAATAGCTATAATCTACTATTAAAGAGCCTTAAAGTCGGGACGACTGGATTTGAACCAGCGACCCCACGACCCCCAGTCGTGTGCTCTACCTGGCTGAGCCACGTCCCGATTGCTAAATTTCAATATTTAAAAAAACTAAAATCACTTCCTGTGATTAGCGTTGCTAAAGATAGGGCTGTCGGTTGCAAAACTCAACCTATTCTTCAATAGATTGGCACAGCTCAACAAGTACGCCATGATTATCTTTTGGGTGTACAAATGCCACCAATTTGTTGTCAGCTCCAAGGCTGGGTTCATCGCTCAGCACCGTAAAACCTTCATCTCGCAAGCGATTAAGCTCGGCATGGATATCATCCACTTCGAAAGCTACGTGATGCATGCCTTCGCCTTTTTTGGCTACATATTTAGCAATCACTGAATCCGGATCTGTAGCACCCAACAGTTCCACCTTAGACTGCCCTGTTTCAAAGAACGCCGTTTCCACTTTTTGCTCTTCTACGACTTCGCGCTTATAGCATTCTCCGTTCAAGAGCTTTTCGTAGGTGTCTACCGCTTCCTCCAAATCATCAACCGCTATACCGATATGATCAATATGCATAATAATAGGATTCAGAATATTGTAATTCCGTATTCAGCAGTTTCCTACTCAATACTTGTTATTTATAACTAATTAACCGATAAACTCACATACTGTAGCGCACGAACTCCATCAAGATTGAGAATGGGTTGTAACTCCTCATCCGACATACTTTTGTCTACAGAAACAGCTGTAATGGCATTCTCTCCTTTCTTTGTACGGCCCAAACTCAAATTTGCGATATTAATGTCTTGATTTGCCAATGCACTACTGACCGAGGCCAACATTCCGGGCTTATCTACATTTTGATACATAATGATATCACCCTCCAGGCGTAACTCAATGCCAAAGCCGTCAATCTCAACAATACGGTAGTCCTCTTCACCAAACACCGTGGCAGAAATCTTCTTGTAATCTGCTCCTTCATCCAGTTTGATGGTAATCAGATCATTAAACGTTTTTGTCTGACTGGCAGTGGTCTCACGGATGTTAAGACCACGTTCCTCGGCATAATGACGGGCATTGATAAGGTTAACGGATTCACTCACGTGATGTGAAAGTATTCCCTTCAGGATAGAATCTGTTAACACATCCGCAAACTTGGTACAAGTTCCGCTGTATTCAAATGAAAACTCATTGGCATGCTCGGGAGCCAGCTGAATCGCTACGCTGCCCAGCTTTTCAGCCAGTTTTAAATATGGTTGTACCTCTTTATTGGTGATCAGCGATATCGATTTTCCGTTCAGGCTTCCCTTAAAACTTTTTTGCTCCAGCGCATCGGCCATCTGATGGGCAATCTGCTCCGCCACTTTTTCCTGTGCCTCCTCAGTAGAAGCACCAAGGTGTGGCGTAGTAATTATCTGAGGATGTTTTAATAATTCGTAAAGTTCTTCGGTAGGAGGCTCACTGGAATAAACATCCAGTGCAATGCCTTCAACGTATCCCTCTTCAATAAGGGTATTCAGATCCTCTTCTTTGTAAATGCCACCCCGGGCACAATTCACCAAATACATTCCTTTTTTGAGCTGGTCCGCATTATCCATCGAAATCATATTTCGGGTCTTCTCAGTCAGCGGAGTATGGACGGTCAGAAAATCAGCCTTACCAAGCAACTCATCCAATTCAAGCAATTCCACACCCAAGCTTTCAGCTTTCTCCACCGATGCGAAAGGATCATAGGCTTTAATTGTCATTCCGAATTTTTTCATACGCTCGGCAACTTCACTGCCGATCTTGCCCAGTCCCACAATACCAAGCGTTTTGTTATGCACCTCGGTACCCATGTACTTTTTTCGATCCCATCCGCCACTTTTAACCTTATTGACGGACTGAGGAATATTCCGAGCCAGCGCTAAAATCATCCCACAGGTATGCTCGGCCGTTGAAATCGTATTCCCGTCGGGGGTATTCATTACCAGCACCCCTCTTGCCGTAGCTGCGTCAATATCAATATTATCAACTCCTACTCCGGCTCGACCTACCACTTTTAAATTCTCTGCCGCTTTCAATACCTCTGGAGTTACATCCGTAGAGCTCCGCACTACAATACCGTCATACGACTTTATTTCGTCAAGCAACTCCTGTCCACTTAAATTGTGGTTTCGAACAACCTCTATTCCGCGTTCTTCAAAAACTTTCTCACAAAGTTCATCAACATTATCTAACAATAATACTTTATATGACATGGATATGTGGAATTATGATTGGTTTAAAATTCAGCAAATTCAGTTATCAATTGTTTGACTTCCCCTATTCCTTTTTTGTCTTTTGTTGAACTGACAACAATAGGCACTTCAATATTCATCTCATCTAAAATTCGTTGTAACCGAAATTTAGATTGCTGCTGCTTATTGTATGAAAGTTTATCAGCCTTCGACAACACCACAGCAAACGGCAATCGATTCGTCCCAAGCCAGTAGAAAAACTCCTCATCAAGATCGCTGGGTTCATGCCGGATATCCACTAAATGAAGAACTAAACGAAGCGTCGATCGCTCCAACAGATAATCTCGAATATCCCGTCCCCAGCGCTCACGTTCTTCTTTGGATACCTGTGCATAGCCGAAGCCCGGCAAGTCAACCAAAAACAACTTGTCATTCACCTGGTAATAATTCATCTGCTGCGTTTTGCCCGGCACATTACTGGTACGCGCCAATCCCTTATGATCGACCAAGGAATTAATCAGGGAGGACTTCCCTACATTCGAGCGACCTGCAAAACAGATCTCAGGAAAATAAGGATCCGGACAAACATCCAGTGAAGGAGCACTCGTGACGAAATCAGCTTTTTTGAAAGGCATTATATAATTTCGTTTTCCTCTTTTTCAATGCCAAAGTTAACAGGAACGGGATACTCTTCTGTAAAGCAGGCGGTGCAATATCCTTTGGGGGATACATTGGCCTCTTTTACGGCGTTAACCAATCCATCAGGCGATAAATACCGGAGACTATCCACACCGATCTCTTTGGCCATTGCCTCAATATCCTGATCAAAACGGTTGGCCATTAGTTCCTCAGGGGTTGGAAAATCCATTCCATAATAACATGGACTAATAATAGGCGGAGAACTCACCAAAAAGTGAACCTCAGCCGGGTTATCCTGCCTGATCATGTTAACCAGATAGCGTGAAGTCGTTCCACGCACAATAGAATCATCTACAATAATTACAGAACGACCTTCGATGACGCCCTGTACTGTATTAAACTTAGTACGCACTTTTTGATTTCGGGATTCTTGTCCTGGTGATATAAAAGTGCGCCCCACATAGTGATTTCGAATCAACCCGATCTCAAATTTGCACTCATGTCCTAATTTCTGATTTTCATGCACATATCCCAGTGCAGCAGTATTACTTGAGTCCGGTACCGATATTACAATCGGCTTTTTATCACCGGGTGCATTTCTAATCACCTCATCAAGCGGATGTTCTTTGGCCAGATACTTCCCCAAATTACGGCGGACCTTATCCACATTTTCACCAAATATCTTACTGTCGGGGCGTGAGAAATATACATACTCAAAAATACACTGGCTCGTGTCAGTCCCGTACTCTGCATCCAGATGGTACGATTCCGGCTCGGAGTCGGCTGTTGCATCCAGATCCATAACCAACACTTCCCCGGGCTCAATGTCGCGAATAAATTCGGCATCAATAATATCAAATGCGCACGTTTCACTAGCCACACAATAGGAGCCGTCTACTTTACCCAACGCTAACGGTCGAAACCCATTGGGATCGCGAACTGCAATCAATTTATCGTCAGTTAACATCACCAAGCTGTAAGCTCCCTCAACCTGCTCAAGTGCGTCTAACACCTGGCCCAGCTGGGTTTCTTCTTTACTATGAGATATAAGATGAAGGATGAGTTCAGTATCTGAAGTGCTCTGAAAAAGGACTCCTTCTTCCCTGAACCGATCGCGAAGCTGCTTGGCATTTGCCAAGTTTCCGTTATGCCCTATCGCAATATTACCGCTGCGATATTGAACACGAAACGGCTGTATATTCGCCGGATTTTTTGAGGCACCTGTCGTTGAATATCGATTATGGCCAATAGCTGCCGTTCCTTTCAATTCCTTTTCAAAAATCTTTTGATCATCAAACACATTGAGCACCAACCCAAAATCTCGGTGCGCGGGCATTATCCAACGGTTTTGATCTTCATCATAATAGGAGGTCACAATTCCCGCTGACTCCTGCCCTCGGTGTTGTAATGCATGCAATCCGTAGTAGGTGAGAAAGGCTGCATCGGGATGGTTTTGCATCCCAAAAATGCCGCAATAATCGCGTGGCTTGTCGATCATTAGCTAATTGATAAGAATTGGTTTCCAGTGACTGGGAAGTTAATAAAAATAGCGCAGTATGTGGAACCAAATGATTAATTTATTTTGGTGGTTTGAAAGTATTATCCAGCCTTACATTTACTTCGCTCATATCTACGGCAGTAGAAACCTCAGAACTGAACGTGAAATCATTTTTGACTAAGGCCGTGCGTGCTTGATCCATCAGCTCTGATTTTACATTGGCCAGAAAAATCTCCTGCTTGGAAACATCCACCTTAATCCAGAAAAAACCGGTTAATTCTACAAAGTTTGGCGTAAAGCCAGTAGTTTGAACCATGGGATCCGGATTTCCAACTACGTTCTCATTATCTTTTATAACTTCCAACAGAATACGACACGCCTTTTCGGCATCATCACGGTAATCAATTCCAATTGTAAAAGAACCTCGGCGCAACCCGTCTCTTGTATAATTATACAACGGCTTGGCAAGTAACTGTGAACTTGGAATAAAAACGTCACATCCATTGGCCATTCTAATGTGAGTATGGCGTAGTTCAATATTCTGCACCCGACCGATAACACCTTCGGTCTCTATAAGGTCACCGCTGGTAAAGGGACGACTAAAGGCCATAAAAAATCCCGCCAGAAAATTTTCGCCAATATCCTTGAACGCAAATCCCAAGATTACAGCAGTGATACCCCCGCTTGCCAAGATACTGGTTGCGATACCGGATAACCCCAAAATACTGAGCGCTACAAGAATACCAATAAGAAAAATGAGAGTATAAATTAACTTCCCGAAGAAATTCACATTCGATGATGTCAGCGGAGTCTTGTCTAATACATTTTTATAAATCTTACGACCGCCTTTTGCGAGAAAGTGAAACAAAATGAGGATTATTACGGCAAAAAGAAGTTCGGGAAGTTTTTCCAAAAATTGTTCAAAAAGCTCTTCAAAACGACGGTATAAAATTTCCATAATCCCTTTACTTTTTCTTTAATGATATTCAAAGAAACATTTGCAAACTCTCTAAACCTCAAATCGTCATCTCGACCCAGACTACACCTAAAGCTTCGTCAGGCAGGCGGTAGGGAGAGATATTATTTTTGAGTGTTTAATGGTAAAATATTTTTAACCGTATATTTATCATCCCAGTATAGAGGATGCGAAATGGCATCAGGTTTTACCTGTCCTCCTCTAAGAAAGAGAAAAAGTATTAGTTAGGAAACTTATTTTTGAGCGGAAGCAAAAGAAAATGGTCACACCTCTCTCCATAAGTGATTCACAAATAAAAAAAGCTCTTGCAGATATCTGCAAGAGCTTTTACTGAGAGAGCGGGAGACCGGAGTCGAACCGGCGACCTTCTCGTTGGCAACGAGATGCTCTACCGCTGAGCTACTCCCGCTAATACGTCAAATCCTTCAAAAAAGAGGTTCTAGGCTACTTGACTGCCAAAGGATTCCCTCTTTTCAAAGAGTCCCAAATATAAGGCATTCACCTTATATATATCAAGAATAATTAGCGTTTTTCTACAAAACTTTTTAGGCTAAAAAGGCTTAAAGAACGATAGTCTCTGACCGCTTGGGACCTTTGGATAAAATAGTAAGTTCTACACCTAAATAATCTTCAATAAATTGCAAGTAGTCTTTTGCCGCCTTAGGAAATTCCTCGACGGTAGCGCAGTTCTCCAGAGATTCATTCCAGCCGGGCATGGTCTTAAAAACCGGTTCAATATTCTCAACATCAGGCAGATCCAGGGGGAAGACATCCGTCTCTTCGCCTTCGATGTTATAAGAAGTACACAGCTTTATTTCTTCAAAATCGTCAAGAATATCGAGCTTAGTGAGTGTAATTTCGTTCATCCCATTTAAGCGCACCGCATATTTAAGAGCAACCAGATCAATCCAGCCGCAACGACGAGGACGCCCAGTCGTGGCCCCAAATTCTTGCCCTGCTTCACGCAGTTTTTCACCGGCATCATTGGTCAACTCTGTAGGAAACGGACCATTACCAACGCGCGTACAATATGCTTTGGTAATTCCCATCACTTTATTGATAGCCGTAGGTGGAATAGCCGAACCGGTGCACGCCCCTCCTGAGGTTGGACAGGAGGAAGTCACAAAAGGGTAGGTTCCATGATCAACATCCAACAAACTGCCCTGAGCCCCTTCCAGTAAAATTTCATCCCCGTTTTCTATCGCATCATGCAACAAGGCAGAAGTGTTAGTAATATACGGTCGTATTATATCGGCGGCTTCAAGCAGATCATCAATAATAGAATCAGCCTCAATGGGATCATGTTTGTAGACGTGCTGTAAAGCCTCATTGATATCCGAAATATTGTCTTGCACTTTTTTGCGTAGTGCTTTGGGATGTAAGAGATCCGACATTCGAATCCCCACACGTGATACTTTACTCACATAGGCCGGGCCAATACCTCGGCCGGTGGTACCAATGGCATCATCACCTCGATGTTCCTCTTTTACCTGATCGAGCAGCTGGTGGTAGGGAAGAATTACATGAGCCGAACTGCTGATCTTTAAGCGATTTTTAATATCACCGCCGATAGCTTCCACTTCTTTGATCTCCTCAAGCAGGGCAAATGGATCTATAACCACTCCATTACCAATAATACAGGTGGCATCTCCATTGAAAATACCTGATGGAATGAGATGAAGAACAATCTTTTTGTCATCAAATTCGAGGGTATGCCCGGCATTAGCACCTCCCTGATACCGAACAACGTAATCAGCATCTTTGCTAAGCAGGTCCACTATTTTCCCTTTTCCCTCATCGCCCCATTGGGCTCCTACAACAACACGAATGGCCATAATATCAGTTTGACATAAAAAAAGGGGTGAACAGTCACCCCTTTTCTAAATTAAATTTAAAATATATTACTCTTCCTCTTTTGAATTGCCGTATGATTGAACCGCTTCTTCGAGCGACTTAAAGTGCTTAAAAACGGTAATCAACTTAGTCACAACCAACAGGCTTTCGATCTTATCAGTGGCATTTGCGATACGCAAATCACCGCCTGCTTTACGCATCGTTGTAAGACCGCCAATAAGCATCCCCAAGCCCGAAGAATTCATAAACTTAACTTTGCCTAAATCGGCCACAACATTCGTTCGATCCTTTTCGATCAGCTCGTGAAGCTTTTCGTTTAGCTTAACAGCATCAGGGCCACCCATCACATTGCCCTTAAACTCAATTACTACACAATTATATCGTTCTGATACATTAAAATTCATTTGGTTGCTCCCCGCTAGTTAATATTAGGAGTTAATTTAATAGTTAAGCTTTTTCTTTGTATCGCTGAATTTCTACAACCGCTGAACTTGCTACAAACAACGAACTGTAGGTACCAATAATAACACCAAGCATCAATGCAAAGGAAAAGCCTTTAAGCACTTCACCGCCAAATATAAATAGAATGGTTACCACAAAAAAGGTAGTCACAGAGGTAATTACAGTACGACTCAACGTATCGTTCAAACTCCTGTTAACCATCTTATCGTGATCCATCGTTTTATACAACAGGCTGTTTTCCCGGATACGGTCGAACACTACCACCGTATCGTTAAGCGAGTAACCTACAATAGTCAAGAAGGCGGCAATAATCGACTGGTCCATCTGCAAGCTAAACGGCACAATATCTGCGAGGAAGGTAAAAACTCCAACAACAATTAATACATCGTGAAACAATGCTGCCACCGCGCCAGCAGAATACGTCCAGTCTTTAAACCGAATGAGGATGTAAATAAAGATCACGATCAATGCAAATATAATAGCATTCAACGCCCCCCGTTTGAGATCTTCGGCAAAACGTGCTCCAACAATATCTGTCTTAATAACAGAGGCCGGGTTATCCGGATACACCTCCGACATGGTATTGGTAATGAGCGATTGTACCGTAGAAATATTCTTGGGGTTATCTGTACGGATTAAGACTTCTTCCGGTGAACCAAAAAGTTTGACAACCGGCGTACCATCCAGCGGCTCCGAGAGTTCAGAGCGAATATCAATAACATCAACAGGCTGCTCGAACTCAAGAACAAATTCTTTACCGCCCTTGAAGTCAATGCCGTACTGCAATCCTTTTGTCAGGATTCCAAAGATAGAAGCCACAAGCAGAATGCCGGAAACGTAATAGGCAATCTTATGACCTTTCAGAAAGTTAAAATCAGGATTTTCAAACCATCTCATAATTAAAGTCCCTTATTATAAATGTTAAATTTCTTTGTTATTAACCGAAGCTAATCTCGGCAGATTTATCGCGTGTCAGGTAATCTACAATAACGCGTGTAATCACAATTGCACTAAACAATGATGCCACAATACCTGCCATCAGGGTAACGGCAAAGCCTTTAATAGGTCCAACACCAAAACTATAGAGAATAATACCCACAAAGAACGTGGTGATGTTGGCATCCATAATCGCACTCATGGCGTTGGAGTAGCCGCCCTCAATGGCAGCGCGAATCGTTTTACCGGCTCGCTGTTCCTCCCTGATTCTGTCAAATATCAGTACGTTGGCATCCACGGCCATACCGATAGTAAGAACAATACCCGCAATACCGGGTAACGTGAGTGTTGCCTTAAAAGCTGCTAAAATACCCAGTATAAATATGATGTTGAGCATCAGTGCGAGGTCGGCAATAGCCCCACCGGTTCGGTAATAGACCATCATAAAGATCGCTACAATAATTAGTCCGATGATAGTCGAATAAAAGCCGGCCTGAATTGATTCCTCACCAAGGGTAGCACCAACAGTACGCTCCTCGACAATATCAAGGGGAGCAGGAAGAGCACCCGAAAGTAATATGTTAACGAGGTCTTCGGCTTCGGTAACACTTCCCAGACCGGAAATAGAAGAGCGACCGTTAGAAATTTTTGTCTCTACATTGGGATAAGAGTACACATATCCATCAAGGACAATTGCAATCGGCTTGCCAATATTTGCCCCGGTGATACGTGCCCAGCGTCGAGCACCCTCTGCATTCATATTCATTGATACTCGGGGCTGATTGGTAGCCTGATCAAAATTAACGCTGGCTTCGGAAATAACATCTCCGGTCAGCTCCACTTCTGATCGCACACCAATAAGCTCAAATAACTCTTGGCCCTGCTCAGTCTCCGTAAATGGCGTTGCGCCCCACATCAGCTCAATATTTCGGGGCATCAGCTCCTGCACTTCAGGTCGCTGCAGCAATTCATTTACGCGAGCAGTATCTCTACCGGTGGTATATCCAAAGGTATAAGGATTCTGACCTCGAGGATTTAGCACTTCAAGCAGTGGATTTTGAGCAGCTTCCTGCTCAACGGTATCGGTAGTATCTGCCGACACCTGATCGTAATAACTTACTATGCGATCTTTCGCATTGCTTATTTGGTCCGGCTCCCCTACTAATCTAAATTCGAGGCGGGCTGTCCCTTTCAACAGATCACGAATACGTTGTTTGTTCGCCACCCCGGGAAGCTCAACTACAACACGATTGTTCCCCTGCTTAAAAATTGCAGGTTCGGTTACTCCATAGCGGTCAACGCGCGATCGGATAATCTCCATCGCCCTGTCCACTGCTGATTCCCGCTGTTTTATCAAATACTGCTTTATCTCTTCGTTTGTTGATCGACGAGTGATATTTTCAGTATCAGAGCGATAATAGCGACTTAACCGTCCATCGGGATACCGTTGCTCAAACAACTGAACCATCTCCTCAATAAAATCAGTATTATTTTCGAGCGCACGCTGCTTGGCATCATCAACTACATTGATAAGTGTTGAGTCCGCATTTTCACCCGCTAATTCTTTTAGAAATTGTGCTGTACCAACCTCTAAAGTAACATGCATGCCGCCCTGAAGGTCAAGACCAAGCGACAAAGAGTTCTGGCGCAACTCTTGCAGACGTTGCGCATTTTCTTCCACATATTCAGCACGCTCGGCTTCCGGCAAATCATCAATATAATTTTGCTCCAACGTATGAACCACTGTCGGCCACAAATAATAAATAGTAAGTGCCAGAAAGGCGATAATAGAACCTATTTTAAATCCATTACCTTTCATAATAAATCGTTTTAAAAATTAAGAATAGAATTTCGTTAACTGTATAATACCCGCTTGTGCGAGATATAATTATAGAATAGAAGATCTCTGTTCCACTACGGAGCACCAATAGCAATCCCGTCTGTCATCGGTTGCATTGCCGTAGCGAAATAATCATCAGCATCAGTTGTGTAAGCATCGATATCCCAAATAAATTCGGGGATCAGTGATGCAGCAGTAGCTGATCCTATTGCTCCGTTCTGATCCAGTACAATAGAAACGAAAGATTTTGTAACGGAGGGAATAGGTATACCGGCCATAGCGTTACCGGTTTGAAATTGACTCCACTCAATTAACAACAGCTGATAGAAGTGCATTGAGGCTGTTGATTTCGCAAACGAAAAATCAAAGTTCGCGTTATTACTTCGTACAAACTGGGAAGCTTCTTTTATAAATTCATCCAAATTACCAGCTGATTTCCGAAGATCATCCAGTTCCTCTTGCAACCCAATGCCATCAGAAGCCTTGACCTTGGTATCTAACCAATTTGCAAAGTCCTGTGAGGAACGGTTAACCTGAACTTGCTGAACCATATACAAGCCAAAGCCTGTACAAATCACAGCAATTACAGAAAGACGAATTATATATATGCGGAGTCGATTCATCAGTGGCAGAAAATAGGGAGAATGTAAGAACGGGACAAACCTTTTTCTACTTTCCTAACATACCGTCTCCAAAAGCTCCTATGGGAGTCGTAAACTCATACTTATTATTCTTCCAACCCCGGCTGATGCTTTTGAAAAAACATATCGTCAAGCCAGCCATAAAATATGGTAATCATCAACCCGGTAAACGAAGCAAATAAAATATTACTCGAAAGGGGCATCTGTGAATATAACACAGTTTCGAACAACACTGTTATCAAAACAGTGAGCAATACACATACCAACAAACATTTTGCAAAAAAACTCATATAAGCCTCCGATTTTTGTTAGAAGGATATATGCAATAATGTCGAAAGTACTTCAACCTGCCAAATTTTGGCGGACAAAAATCTAAAACCTTTCTTCGACACACCTTTAAGAGGCCGTAATTGCCTGTTTATCCTCTCGATCAAACTCCTCTTTCAGATATTGACCCGTATAACTTTCATCCATCTCGGCGACCTCCTCAGGGGTCCCTTCGGCAATAATTTCACCACCACCAACCCCACCTTCGGGCCCCAGGTCGATGATCCAATCTGCTGCTTTAATGAGATCGAGATTGTGCTCTATCACAATCACGGTATTCCCTTTGTCCACCAGCTGCTGCACCACATCAACAAGCATGCGAACATCCTGGAAGTGCAATCCGGTTGTGGGTTCATCCAAAATATATAGCGTATCACCTGTACCCACTTTGGCAAGCTCTCGAGCAAGTTTGATACGCTGCGCTTCACCGCCACTCAGCGTGGTACTGGGCTGACCCAATCGCAGATAACCGAGACCAACATCAACAAGCGTACCCAAAATACGATTGATAGCGGGCACTGAATCAAAGAAGTCATGAGCTTCATTCACCGACATGTTTAATACATCGGATATATTTTTACCCTTATAATAAATTTCAAGGGTCTCCCGGTTATAGCGTTTGCCATTGCAAGTTTCGCAATCTACGTACACATCCGGCAGAAAGTTCATCTCAATTTTTCGAACGCCGTCCCCATTACAAGCTTCGCAGCGACCGCCCTTCACATTAAATGAAAATCGCCCTTGGTCGTAACCGCGTATTTTGGATTCCGGGAGCTCCGCAAAAAGCTTGCGAATATGATCAAAAACCTTGGTATAGGTGCCGGGATTTGAGCGGGGGGTTCGTCCGATCGGACTCTGATCCACCGAAATAATCTTATCCAGATTATCAATGCCGTGCACTTCATCAAACGGCAGTGGCACTGATTTCGAGTTATAAAACTCCGACGAAAGAATGGGCTCCAGCGTCTGGTTGATCAGGGAACTCTTTCCGCTGCCACTTACACCCGTCACGCAAATAAATTTACCAAGCGGGATATCAACATCTACATCCTTGAGATTATGTCCGCGTACTCCCTCCAGCCGAACCGACTTACCATTACCATCGCGCCGTTCATCTGGGTAAGGAACGACCTCCTCATCTTTTAAAAACTTGGCTGTCATTGAATCCGGATCGAGATCTTCGGGCTGGCCTTCGGTAACAATTTCTCCACCGTATTCACCGGCCCCGGGTCCCATATCGATTACGTAATCCGCAGACTCAATGGTTTCGCGGTCATGTTCTACCACGATCACACTATTTCCCAGATCACGAAGCGTCTCAAGTGAATTGATCAGTTTGATATTATCTCGCTGATGAAGGCCAATACTGGGCTCATCCAAAATATAGAGCACGCCTACCAGCTGCGTACCAATCTGGGTAGCTAAACGGATGCGTTGTGCTTCGCCCCCACTAAGCGACTGCGCTTCACGATCCAGCGTCAAATAATTCAGGCCAACATTAAGTAGAAAGTCCACGCGATCCCGCACTTCTTTTAATACCTGACTGCCTATCTTTTGCTGCCGTTCGGTGAGATCAAGATTATTAATTGTATTCCGAAGTGTAGTAATATCCATTTGCACCAGCTCATCGATCGTATATCCATCAATACGATATGAAAGTGCCTCTTTATTGAGCCGACCACCACCGCATTCGGGGCAGTCAATCTTACTCATAAAGGCCTTCGCCTTGTCACGCTGTTTGTTAGAATTGCTCTCCTCGTACTTTTCGTAAATCATATTACGCAATCCCTTAAAGGAGTGCTTATAGGTGACGTTATCATCACGAAAATCATAACTGACGTCATACTTGGTATCTCCGCCCCCCTCAAAAAGCAGATTCAACTGCTCCTCGGCAAACTCTTTGATCGGCGTTTCAAAATCGAGTCCCACCGTATCGAGCACCGCTTTTATCTGTTTAAAGGCAAAAATATCGCGGGGTTCTCCCAGATACCGAATGGCTCCCTCCTCAATGGTCTGTTCTTTATTGGGAATCACCAAATCGCGATTTACATCATAGGTATAGCCCAAGCCGTCGCAATGCTGGCAGGCTCCATAAGGAGAGTTAAAGGAAAACATATTAGGAGCAGGATCCTCGTATGCCAATCCACTTTCGGGATCAAAAAGATTCTGTGAATACAGATGATCCTTGAATTCCACCTCTCCATCCTCTTCCTGAGGCACAGCCAAAATCACATTCCCCTCGGCCATCTCCAGCGCCAGCCGTACGCTTTCAGCGATGCGCTTTTCACTTTTTTCGTTGATCACAAACCGGTCGACCACTACTTCAATATCGTGCTTCTCATAGCGTTCCACCTTCATATCCTCTTCCAGGTCCATAAATTCTCCATCCACTCGAACCTGTACAAATCCCTGCTTCATCGTCTGCTCAAATAACTCCCGATAGTGGCCTTTTCGTCCTCTTACCACGGGTGCCAAGCAATAAGCTTTCGTACCTTCAGGCATATCCATAATCGTAGACACCACCTGATCCGCCGTCTGCTTTTCCATCTTGTTTCCCGATTTCCACGAATACGGTACCCCAACGCGGGCATAGAGCAAACGCAGGAAATCGTATATCTCGGTAACAGTGCCTACTGTTGACCGCGGATTTCGGTTAGTCGTTTTCTGATCAATAGAGATTACGGGGGAAAGTCCGTCTATAAAATCGACCTCAGGCCGTTCCATCATCCCCAAAAATTGTCGGGCATAAGCGGAAAGCGATTCCAAAAATCGACGCTGACCTTCCGCATAAATGGTATCAAAAGCCAGCGATGATTTCCCCGAACCGGAAATACCGGTAATAACGACAAGCTCTTCGCGGGGTATATTAACATCTAAGTTTTGCAGATTGTGTTCGCGCGCGCCACGGATAACTATATTTTCTCGCAAAGGTAATCCAGATTTTATGATTCAATAAAACTTTAAAAGATAAGGATAAATCGTATCTTTTGAAGCCTATATTTAAAACTGATTTTCGGTCTTGAAAACCAGTGTAGATAACGGGAAACACCGTCATTTCATTCAATAACCATGGAGCAACTTTCTATCGATTTAGCATCTCTTTTTAAATTCTGTTTTCAGCAGTACAAATCGTATGCATCTTTTATTATTGGGGCAGCCCTTACATTTATTGTTTTAGCCGTAATTCCACAGGTCTATTTTATGATGCGCGCTCCCGAGACCCCCACCGTAGAGACGCAATTTATTTCCTTTTTATTAACCGCAGTGCAAATCTTCTTAAGTCTCGGCTTTACCAAGCTAATGCTTCTGCTCGTGCAGGATGCCCCTGTTAGCGTTGCCGATATGTTTAACAACTTCCGTATCTTTTTCAGCTATTTTGTTGCCAGTTTTATTTACGGCCTGGCGGTTTCTCTGGGATTACTTCTGCTCGTACTTCCAGGCATCTGGATCGCTATCCGATTTCAGTTTTTTCCCTATTTTATCATCGAGAATGGCGACTCATCATTTACTGCCCTCCAGAAAAGTTTTAATTTGTCACAAGACCTTCTCCTGGAACTCTTTGTATTCGGAGTTGCAGTGGTATTTCTAAATCTTATCGGGGCCCTGCTGTTTGGAATAGGTATCATTTTCACCTATCCCCTGACAACCATGGCTACCGCTGTCATCTATAGGAGCTTAATCGAAGAATCAGAGACTATCCCTACCAACTCCTACCAACCCTGATCAGGGGTCTTACTGCAAAGGAACATAGATTAGTAATCAGGGTTAAAGAATGTCACACAATTTAATCCCAAAAGAGCAGTAACGTTTTACTATGCCAAAGATCGTCTGGAAGGCCATCATTATAATAGGTATTGCCACACTTTTAGCCTCATGTAAAACATCAGAACCTGCAGAATCGACCAAAGACTATTTATTTCCCTATTTGGAAAATCAGCAAGTAGGTTTTTTGGATACTACCCTTAATAAAAAAATTGATCCCCAATTTAAATTTGTCGACAACAAAACTTGGCCCTATACCTTCTCTGAGGGATTAGCTGCCGTCAATTTTATGGGAACGATCGGCTATATCGACCGTCAAGGAAATATCGCAATTGAACCCAAATTTGATCATGCCCAAAATTTCAAAAATGGCACTGCTTTAGTCCGTAATAATGGACAGTACGGATTTATCGACCGAGATGGCGAATATATTATTGAGCCCAAATTCAAAAATGCGGGAATATTCAACAATGATCTGGCCCCTGTACAGACACAGAAGAAAGGCAGCTGGGGATATGTCGATCACGATGGAAATTTTCAAATCCAGCCACGGTTCGAAAAGGCCACCCCGTTCACTGAAGGGCTGGCTCGTGTTCAAACATCAGAACACAAAGAGTGGGGATATATCAATCCCTCAGGTGAAATGGTAATACCTGCAAAATACCAGCGGGCTAAATCATTCTCAGAAGGATTAGCTCCTGCACAACTGGGATATAAACAGTGGGGATACATTAATAAAAACGGTGCCGTTATCATCGATTCAAAATTTTTGAAAGCCGAACCCTTTTCTGAGGAAAAAGCAGTCATCGCTATGCCTGTTGATAACCAGAACCTGGAACAGAAAAAATACGGTTATATTAATAGACAAGGAGAAATCATTATTGAGCCCACCTATGAAAAGGCTTTTTCATTTCAAGAAGGACGAGCAAAAATTAAAATTAACGGCAAGTTTGGATTTATTAATAAACGCGGCCAACTAATTGCAGAACCCATCTACGATAACGCCTGGGACTTCAAGGGCGGTTTTGCCATGGTTAAACTTGGAGGGAAATACGGTTATATCAATAAAAACGGTGTTTTTGCACTGGAACCAATCAGTTAAAACTTTGGTTTATTCGTGTCACAACTTTTAACACCCTATTACTTCTGATAATTGCTCCTATCCGTAATTTTCGGTAATCTTAGAGGTTTTATCAGAAAGGACAAAAAATCGCTCAAGCATTAATGTATTCCAAAAAATCAGTGGCTTCTGAAGTAGCAAATCCCAAAGACTGGTCTCCCCAATCCTGGAAGCAATTTCCAGTTAAACAGCTTCCAACGTATCCGGATCAAGCAGCACTGGAGCAAGCCTATGATGAATTACAAAACAACCCTCCCCTGATTACCTCTTGGGAGGTTGAAGCACTGAAGAAAAAGCTGGCTGATGTAAGTGCCGGAAATAGCTTCTTACTGCAGGGCGGCGACTGTGCCGAAAGTTTTGCGGACTGTAAGTCCCCAAAAATTGTAAACCTGCTCAAGGTTTTATTGCAAATGAGCTTCATTCTGATTCACGAAATGGAGACCTCTGTCATCCGGGTTGGACGTATAGCAGGACAATATGCGAAACCGCGATCGCGAGATTACGAAATCGTCGACGGAGAAAAAATCCATAACTACCGCGGTGATCTAATCAACAGTATCACCCCAACCGAAGAAGCACGTAAGCCCGATCCTAGACGATTAATTGAAGGATACAATAAGGCGGCACTTACACTTAATTTCTTGCGAGCACTATCGGATGAAGGATTTGCTGACTTGCATCACCCCGAATATTGGGAGCTCGACTTCATGAAAGAAAACGAGTACTACAAAGAGTACGAGGCGATGGTAAACTCCATACAGAAAGCAGTTAATTTTATGGAGACCATTACCCCCAATGAATTTAGTACGACTCAAAAAATTAATATTTACACCTCGCATGAGGGATTGAATTTATATTACGATTCGGCTCAAACACAACAGGTTCCTCGTCGTGAGGGTTGGTATAACCTAAGTGCCCATATGGTTTGGCTTGGAAACAGAACACGTGACCTGGGGGGTGCCCATGTAGAATACCTGCGCGGTATTCGCAATCCAATTGGCATAAAAATTGGTCCGAACTATGATCTGGATCATACCCTGAAATTGATCGAACGGCTGAATCCGATCCATGAGCAGGGAAAAATTGTACTCATTACCCGCTTTGGGAAAGATGAGGTAGAGAACGGGCTTCCCGATCTTATCAAGAATATTAAACATGAGGGGATGCCGGTTGTTTGGAGCTGTGACCCCATGCACGGCAATACGTTCAAGACGGATGAAGACGTCAAAACTCGTAATTTTGATGCCATTGTTTCTGAGATCCGCAAGACCTTTGCCATCCATCGCGATTTGGGCAGCTATCTCGGAGGGGTTCACCTCGAACTTACTGGTGATAATGTTACCGAATGTGTGGGCGGCGCTAATGGTCTGCACGAGGGACAGCTTCACAAAAATTACGAAACTTACTGTGATCCGCGCCTTAATTATCAGCAGAGTTTAGAGATAGCATTCCTTATCGCCAAGGAGTGGAATCAGAGCTACGGATAGGCTCTTGCTGTTAATAAATAGTTATTCCGATTTATTTGTATGACGAATATCCAAAAGCATTCTGCCACAAATACAGCGGAGCTGACGGTTTGACCAACCATGCAGTGACATTTTTTTTCTTCCCTGCTGACACCTCTGAAATTTTCGCGCCCTATCTATGGCTGAATGACAGGCTTTTGCTTTTTAAAGGCCATTGGTACAGCTCTTGCAGCTATAAAAGTGAGTTTGAACAAACAAATATTCCCAACACAAATTCACTTACGAGGTGTTTATTATGACTTTAATGAGATATTCCAAACCCGGTAAAAATGCATTAGACAAAAACTTTTCAGACATCATGGATGAATTTTTCAATGATGTCGTAAATGATCGGCGCGGTAATTTTGTCCCCAGCATTGATATTTCTGAAACTGACAATCAGTTTCAAATATCTGCTGAACTTCCAGGTATGAATAAAGAAGATATTGATATCAGCCTGGAAAACGGACGACTTGCCATTAGCGGTGAGCGTAGTTTCGAAAATGAAGAGAAGGACAAAACATTTCATCGCGTCGAAACAAAATATGGCTCTTTTGAGCGCTCTTTCCAATTGCCGGACAATGTTGATGAGGAAAGTATTTCAGCAACTTATGAAAACGGATTGTTGAACATCAGCATTGACAAGAGCGAAGACAAAGTGAAGAAACAGATTGAAATTAGCTAACCTCAGCTAATAAATGATTCCCAATCCGCGGGAGTTGCCATGAACCGCAGCTCCCGCTTCTTTTTTTCAGTCAATAGCACAATAATTTCCTACTCTCGGATGTTTATTGAACTGTCAGAAATTCAAAATTATTAATCTCGATCTAAACTGAGTTCATTATGGAAAAAATTCGTTCCTCTAATTTGCTATGGGCTTTTGTAGCTGTATTGATTATCGGTTTTTATACCGTTGATATACCGACAAACAATGCATCGGTACTTTCCTTGCCTGATTTTTCCTCCGATAAAAAAGTAAAGCAATCGGAGAAAGCTCCCTCAAGAACCATTGGTGAACTGAATGATGCTATTGTTGAAATCGCTGATAAATCAAAGCAAGCGGTAGTAACAGTCAAAGTAACGCAAAAGGTTGAAGCGCGACCAAGTCCATTAAGCCAATTTTTCGGTAATCCGCGTCAAGAACCCCGGGAGTATCAGCGGCGCGGACATGGCTCCGGCGTTATTGTTTCTAAAGATGGATATATTCTAACGAATAACCATGTTGTAGAAAACGCCAGCGAAATTGAAGTAACACTTTTTAATGACAAGAGTGCTGATGCCGAAATTATCGGCACTGATCCATTAACGGATATTGCTGTACTAAAAATTGACAAATCCGATCTAAATGTCATTAAGCTTGGCAGCAGTAAAGATCTGCGAGTAGGCGAAATGGTACTTGCTATCGGTAGTCCATTAGAAGCAAACCTTGCCCACTCCGTTTCAATGGGAATCGTTTCTGCCAAAGGTCGTTCTATTGGCATATTGCGAGAGAGTGGCGGGTATGAAAACTTTATTCAGACTGACGCCGCCATTAATCCCGGGAACTCCGGCGGTCCCCTTGTGAACATGGATGGTGAATTGGTTGGTGTAAATTCTGCTATTGCATCACGATCAGGCGGAAGTGACGGCATCGGCTTTGCCGTACCTGCAGATATCGCCAAGCGTGTTATGAAATCCATCATCGAAAATGGACGTGTGGTCCGTGGTTTTCTGGGCATAACCTCAGGTGGAGAAGTGGATGCCACTATGGCCAAAGCTCTTGACCTCGAAAAAGCATATGGTGTTATCGTATCAACCGTTCGAGAAGATGGTCCGGCCGATGAAGCAGGATTACAGGAAGATGATATCATCCTAACAATTAATGGTGAGCCTATCAGAAGTTGGGGCAGCTTCCGCACTACCGTTGCTACTTCATCACCAGGAACTGAGATAGAGCTTGGCATTAATCGAGGAGGATCTGAGAAAACCGTTACCGTTACGCTTGGTGAACTACCCACTGATCTGGCAAACAATATGCAGCCTCAAGAACGTAACCAAGATATTCAGAAGAAACTTGGCTTTTCAGTAGAGGATCTTACGCCGCGTATTGCCCAAGAACTGGAACTCGGTCAAAATCAAGACGGAGTGGTAGTTACTCAAATATCGCGACAAAGCGAGGCCTACCAGCAAGGACTGCAACGCGGATTCGTTATTACAGAAGTTGATCGGCAGGAAATTTCCAATGTGCAGGATTTCAACCGAGCCATGAATCAACTCGTTGAAGAAGGTAAAGATGTTGTGTTGCTTCGTGTAATTACACCCGGCGGCAACAGCCAACTTATTGCTTTTGAGCTCTAAAAGGTTAGCACAATCCCTGATAAAAAGCCCTTCGGTTCGCCGAAGGGCTTTTTTTATGACAAGCTGACGAGTTTTATCATAATTTTTGACAAAACGTTAGCTTTTGGATTGTGGCACCTTATTTGCTCTATTATTAATGAAATAGAAGAAAAGGTCTATAATGGCACAATTTCATTATGGAATATAAAAACTACTACGACATACTCGGCGTCAGCAAAAATGCCTCTCAGGATGAAATAAAAAAGGCATACCGTAAGAAAGCGGCTAAATATCATCCTGATAAAAATCCTGACGATCCTTCGGCGGAGGAAAAGTTCAAGGAAGTGGGAGAGGCATACGAAGTGTTAAGCGATCCCGAGAAACGCGAACTTTATAACAAAGTTGGCAAAGACTGGAAAAAGTATCAGCGTGCCGGCGGATCTGCCGATGGATTCAACTGGCAAGATTATGCCCGACAACAAAGCCAAGGTAGAGGTGGTTTTAGCGGTCAGCAAAGTTATCAAACTAATTTTGACCTCAATGACTTGTTTGGGGGTGGCGCCCGGAATCGCGGAGGAAGCAGCGGCAGGGGCGGCGGATTCTCAAGCTTCTTTGAAACTATTTTTGGAGGCGGCGGCAATCCGTTTGAACAAGCGCAACAGCAACAGTCTCGTGGAAGACGATACCAGAGTAACGCCCGAAAACAAAGCAAAAACGGGAAGCAAAACATCAAGGCCAATGTAACTATTTCACTTAAAGAGGCTTATGAAGGAACGTCCCGAACCCTCCGTGTTGGCGGAGAAAAAATGAAGGTTAAAATACCTGCCGGTATTAAAGACGGGCAACGGCTTAAGCTGAAGGGCAAAGGCCGAAGCACTCTTTCCAGAGGAGCCCGCGGAGATCTCTATTTGACTGTTAATATTAATATGCCCGAGGGATACGAACGTAAGGGTAACAATATTTACTATGACCACCCCATTGATCTTTATACAGCCGTACTGGGAGGAGAAACTGTAGTAAATACGCTGGCAGGTAAAGCCAAGCTAAATATCCCCGCCGGGACTTCAAGTGGCAAGCTATTCCGATTAAATGGTATGGGCATGCCTGAATTTAAAAACTCATCAAACAAGGGAGATTTACTTGTTCGAATCCAAATACAAGTGCCTGAGAAACTCTCCAAAAAAGAAGAAAAGCTATTTGAACAACTGGCCAACAAGTAAAATCAAAAGAAACTTTGGAAACAATGGTTCGGGCATCGGCTCGAACCATTGTTAATTTTACCATTATGAGACAATCCTTTTCTTCTCAAAATCCCGAAAATTAACATAGATTGATATAATCAGCGCCATAAAAAACAAGATCGCTGTTGCTGTATCCACTAAAGCAGTACTGAAATTCAATCCCGTTAATAACTCTACCAAAAACTCAATATAAGAAGCTGGCATCTCGGTGTATCCCAATTCCTGCCGTACCTGCCAATGCCAATCGGTGCACGGACAGTATCCGAATCCATACCAAATCCCCAGAATAAACCACGAAAACGCCGTAAGCAGCAAGGTGGCAAGATTCCATCGACGGGTTGTCTCCCAGATCCATCCAAAAAGATTAAAGAGGATCAGTGTTGTGTGAAAGATGATAAAACCGACATCGAGCAAGGTATACATCTCAAAAAATGATGTTAAAAATCCCAAAAGTATTTACCTTTCTTCTAAAAAGTAGTGATATTCAGCTCCTTACAAAACTCTAATACAACAGCTTTAAATCATGGTCTTCATTTTACTGATCGCTTCCCTCCTGTTCATCCCTGCAGATGACCTTTCAAAGAAATATATGTGGGGACAAAACGGCCATCGTGTCGTAGGTGATATTGCTGCTGATTACCTGACCCCCGAAACCCGGGAAGAGATCGATCGTGTGCTTGGACATGAGTCAATGGCTATTGCCAGCACCTGGATGGATAAAATAAAATCTGATCCTGCTTATGATTATACACACGACTGGCACTGGGTTACCATTCCCGATGGAATGACTTATGAAGATACCGAAAAGAACCCGAATGGAGATCTGATCAATTCTATTCGAACATTTATTGAAGAACTCAAAAGCGGTAGCCTATCTGCCAAGGAAGAAAAGAAAAAACTCCGCATGCTTATTCACCTTGTTGGTAATATCCATCAACCCCTGCATGTAGGCAATGGTGAAGATCGCGGTGGCAATACTACAAAGGTCGAATGGTTCGATGAAGGATCAAATATTCACCGCGTTTGGGATAGTCATATGATCGATTACACGGAGCTCAGCTATACCGAACTCTCCGCAGCAATAAATCATCCCTCGGATCAACAGATAAAAAAATGGCAAGAAACGAGTGTTCTGGACTGGGCGTATGAAGCCATAGAGCTTCGGGAGCAGGTCTATGATTTGCCCGAGGATCATGAGATTGGCTATAAATACCAGTACAAAAATCGTGACCTGCTGGATCGTCAATTACTCAAAGGCGGTGTACGATTGGCCGGCATACTAAATGATATTTATGGTGAATAATATTTAGTAGACCTATGAGGATACGGTGCACCGTGTCCTTACCTTTTTCTCGTCATAACTGCATTAGTTTCTGTTTTGGACCTCTCCAATGTCTCGAACTTAACCAAATACTTCCTCCATCACATCTTCGTGGACGGCAATATCTCCCTCGCTAAAAAGGACAAATCGTATAAGCGATACATACTCCAGATCATCAAATTGTCCCTGAACGGTTTGAAAAGCAACGCGTGCAGCATCATTCATCGGATATCCAAATGCCCCGGTTGAAATAGCCGGAAAGGCAATCCGCTTGATCTGGTGATCTTCGGCAAGGTCCAGCGCATTCTTATAACAGTTAGCCAACAATTCATCAGATGGTTCATCTCTTCCGTAAACGGGTCCCAAACAGTGAATAATATAGTCGTTCGGCAAATTGTGTCCGCTCGAAATAACGGCTTCCCCCGGCTCTATCGGTGCCATTGATCGCGTTTCTTCCGTGAGCTCAGGTCCGGCTGCCCGATGAATTGCTCCTGCTACTCCCCCGCCAATTCGGAGCTCCGCATTAGCAGCATTTACAACAGCATCAATATCCGATTGGTTGGCAATATCTCCTCTTTTCAACTTAATTATTATATCTGACTGCTTTGTTTCTCTCATAATTGTTCCTCTATTTCATATTTACTAGTCAAAACACAAAATGTATAATTCAAATTCAATCGCCATCCCGGGATAACACAAATACAACTTTATGAAGTATCATACTGACAGATAACTGTCAAACAGACTCTATCTCAAATTTAAATAACTAATTCCCTACCATAATTACAGTTAACAGCCCAAAGCGTCATATTAAAGAGCAATAACACTGAAATTTAGGCACATTTTAGGATTCGGTACGATATTGGCTTTTATAATAGTGAAATAATAAAAAGGAAATTTTCACTAAGTATTGATTCATTATGAACTTAGATAAACTTACACTAAAAGCTCAGGAGGCCGTTCAAGCAGCAGTAGATCTGGCCTCCAGTAATAACCACCAGGCGGTTAGTCCAACTCACCTGCTTATGGCTTTCCTGTCTGATTCCGACAACGTCATCAACACGATTTTAAATAAACTGGGTGTTCGGATCCCACAACTTAAAACCGAGCTTAAGCAGCGTATTGACAAGCTTCCGGTTGTAAAAGGAGCATCCGTATCCGGGCAATATTTGTCGAATGATTCCAAAGAAGTCTTCGATAATGCCCAAAAATCTGCTGATAACCTCGGTGATGAGTATATCAGCTCAGAACATGTGCTTATCGGAATGCTGGAATCAAAAGGCGAAGCCGGCAACCTGCTAAAACAAAACGGCGTTGCCAAAGACGATATTCTCAAAGTACTTGAAGACGTCCGCGGATCCCAAAAAGTAGATGATCCCAATGCCGAAAGCCGCTATAACGCCCTTAAAAAATATGGTCGTGACCTCAACGAACAGGCCGAAAAAAACAAGCTTGACCCGGTGATCGGTCGCGATCAGGAAATACGCCGCATCATGCAGATTCTATCTCGGCGTACTAAGAACAACCCCGTGCTGATTGGTGAAGCCGGCGTTGGTAAAACGGCCATTGCCGAAGGACTGGCCCTGCGTATTAACAAAGGTGACGTACCCGAAAGTCTTAAAACCAAACGTATTGTAGCGCTTGATATGGGCGCCCTCATGGCCGGAACTAAATTCCGGGGGGAGTTCGAAGAACGACTCAAAGCTATTGTCAATGAAGTTCAGGAATCTGAAGGCGAAATTATTCTCTTCATTGATGAGATTCATACCCTCGTAGGAGCCGGTGCTACGGAAGGAGCCATGGATGCAGCAAACATCCTGAAGCCTTCACTGGCTCGTGGGGAGCTACATGCCATCGGTGCTACCACGCTTGATGAATATCGGAAACATATCGAGAAAGACCGCGCACTAGAGCGACGGATGCAGAAAGTATTGATTAATGAACCATCTGTTGAAGATACGGTTTCTATCCTACGTGGCCTACAAGAACGATATGAGTTACATCACGGTGTTAAAATTCGGGACGAAGCCTTGGTCGCGGCAGCCGAACTCTCACACCGGTACATCAGTGAACGATTCCTACCGGATAAAGCTATTGACCTCATTGACGAAGCAGCTTCTCGCTTACGACTTGAAATTGATTCTATGCCTGAAGAGCTCGATCAGGTTGAGCGTCAAATTCGTCAACTCGAAATCGAACGTGAGGGCCTCAAACGAGATCAAAACGAGGAAAAAATTGAAAATATAGAAAAAGAGCTCGCAGACCTCGAGGAAAAGCGTAACACCATGCGTAATCAATGGGATACCGAACGGGATCTCATAAAGAAAACGCGCGACCTAAAGAAAGCTATTGAAACAGCTCGCAATGAGGCTGAAAAGGCCGAACGCGAAGGCAAGTATGACAAAGTTGCCGAGTTGCGCTATGGTACCATTAATCAGCTGGAAAACGACTTGGAGGACACCCAAGAAAAACTTGAGGAAGTACAGGAAGGCCGGGCCATGCTAAAAGAGGAAGTCGAATATGAGGATATTGCTGATATCGTCTCTCGATGGACCGGCATCCCTGTGCGTAAGATGCTTCAAAGCGAGCGTGAAAAGCTTGTCCACCTCGAAGAAGAGCTGCACAAGCGTGTAGTAGGACAAGATCCCGCCGTGGAGACAGTATCGAATGCGGTACGTCGTTCACGCGCCGGACTGCAAGATGCCCAGCGACCCATTGGCTCATTTTTCTTTCTCGGATCTACGGGGGTCGGTAAGACCGAACTTGCCCGATCACTGGCTGATTTCCTCTTTAATGATGAGGATGCCATGGTACGAATTGACATGAGTGAGTACATGGAGCGCCATAGCGTCAGCCGATTGGTAGGTGCGCCTCCCGGCTATGTAGGATACGATGAGGGCGGTCAGCTTACCGAAGCTGTACGACGAAAACCATACTCGGTAATCCTGCTGGATGAGATCGAAAAAGCCCATGCCGATGTTTTTAACATGTTGCTGCAAGTGCTCGATGAAGGTCGCCTCACCGACAACAAAGGTGTAACGGTCGACTTCACAAATACCATCATTATCATGACCAGCAACATCGGCTCACACTTGATTTCAGATAAAATTGAAGAAACGGGTGGCGAATTTACCGATGAAGTCTATAATAAGCTTCAAGACAAACTGATGGATCAATTGAAGAAACAGATTCGTCCGGAGTTCTTAAACCGCGTGGATGATGTGATCGTATTCCATCCGCTGGAGAAAGAACACATCCGGGAAATTGTAGATATTCAATTACAGCGTGTACACAAGATGCTCGAAAAGAAAGACATCAAGCTTTCGGTTTCTGACAATGTCAAAGACTGGCTGGCCGAACGGGGTTATGATCCCGTCTATGGTGCACGTCCGCTCAAACGGCTTATCCAGACAAAAATTATTGATGAGCTGGCCACAGAGCTACTCAAGCGTGAAGAAGAAAGCGAAACTCACTTTGAGGCTACAATCAGCGAAGACGGGGAAAGCATCGAATTCGCAGAAGTTTATGAAGATGCCGAAGCTTGGGCAGGATAACACGGATTCACAGTTGCTGTGATAAATGAATAGCGCGGGAATTAATTCCCGCGCTATTTGTATTTACAGTAAATTTTCTGGGTTCAATCCTCTAATTTGATTTCAACAAAACCATCTTCTGAACGATCGACTGATCTTCAAATTCTAATCGGCAAAAATAGACTCCTGATGCATAACCGGATGCATTCCACGTTTCGGAATGGTTATCGGCTTCATAAAATTGGTCTGCAATTTCATGAACCTTCCGGCCGGTGGCAGCCCAGATCGTTATCCGAATATTACCAGAATTTTCAATGCTGAAATTAATAGTCGTTGATTCCGAAAACGGATTGGGGTAATTATCTTCAAGGGTAATCTTATTTTCTGTTTCAGTCGACTCACCAATTTTAGCATCCACATGGTCGCGAATTTCAGGCAGTCGGACATATAAATTTTCACCCGGACACAACGTATTACACCCGTCACGATGCCCACTGATTGTAAACAAGTTTAAGGCGCTCGACGAGTGATAACTTCGAGTAGTTGGATCAATATTCTTTTCATCGGATTTCCATGCCAGCAGCTCTTCTAAATTATCTAAAGCATCCGACGATGGGGTAGTCTCCTCAAAATTTCCCAACAGACAAACGCCCATTGTATTAGAGTTCGTGCCACAAAAATGAGCGCCCTGCACTTCATCATCTCCGTTGATCCATCCCCGTCCCTGATAAATAACACCATTCGGATCAATCAACCAGTTATAACCAATATCACTCCAGCCATTGGTATTAACATGATAATCCCAAATGCTACGCACCACTGCCGGCCAGTCAGATGAAGAATTGGTACCTGCCGAATGGTGTACAATCTGATGAGTTACATTTGTTAGCGAAACTGGTCCACTTGGATTCTGACCGTCCGGGCAATCCCATTCTGTGCGAGTTGCATAATCGGGCATCGGATAATTATCGTTCTCTGACTTCTGCCCCTGAGGCTGCTGAAAGGCTTTCTCTTTCAGCTCATGGAGCGTTTCTTCTGAAGTAGCACCCGGACTGGTAAACGAGAAACGCATTGAACGAAGTAATGAAGAACTCCCAACATTATTCATCACAATCCTGAATTGAATAATTCGGGTAGTTTCAGGCAAATACTGTAATCCCCCTACTATGGTATCTTGATGTGTAGTCAGGTGCTCGTCTTTATGAACCGTTGTCCATTCCAACCATTGTTGAGAATCTGTCAAAGATCGGATTTGTAATTGGATATTATCAGTCTTCTTTTCAGAATCATGGATAAGGCGATTACCAACTGCCAAAAAGGGAGCAATACTATCTATCGGGACAGTTATCTCTTTGGAAATTAGGATTGTCCGTTGACTGGAATCGTCTGCCTGAATTCCTTTCGCTGTCTGCCTGACATTACTGACGGACTTTAGTTTTTCAGTCGTACCAAAATCAATATCAACATACTCGGTTTTAATATCCGACGAATCCTTAGCCCAGCCCGACTGATTTTTATTCCCCTGTTGAGCATTCGCTGTCACAGCCAGCAGTAATAAGATTAATAATCCACAAAGCAAATTGCCAACTGAATCCATACGTAAGGTATTCTCTGACTATTTTTCATTAAAACGGAGCAATTTTATTAAGAATCCAGATATGGTAAATACGTAGAATAGAAGCTATTGTTCCCTATTGGCAAATTCTTATTTGCAATGGATACATTAGTCATTCAGCAAATTCTCAGGATTCAAACCCTCCAAATCATCCGTAATAAACTTGCGCCCCTCGCGGATTTTCTCCCCATCCAAATATACATCGGCACCTATACATACCAGATCCCAGTGAATATTACTCTCATTGCCATTCGGCGCAATCTCATAATCATTGCCGAGCGTAAGATGATTCGATCCGTATATTTTTTCATCAAAAAGAATATCATACATCGGTTCATCGATAATGGGATTCAGACCAAAACTGAACTCTCCAAACTGTCGGGCTCCCGCATCGGTATCCAATATTTCTTCAAGTGCTTCATTGTTTGAGGAATCCGAATCAATAACAACGCCGTCACGCACTTCCAGCTTCACGTATTCAAACGGCTTGCCCTGATACACGCTGGGTGCATAGGTAATATGTCCGTTTACTGATGAAAGAATAGGAGATGAAAAAAGCTCGCCATCCGGAATATTTCGTTTCCCAAAACAGGGTACCCAAGTCTGATCTTTTACCGAAAACTCAATATCGGTCCCTTCTCCTTCGAGACGAATCATATCCGTTTCTTCGAGCCGGGCTTGTAGCGGCTTCATCGCATCGGCCAGCTCAGTATAATCCAACAGACAAGCTTTATAATAAAACTCTCTGAATCGCTGGGTTGGCATCTTGGCATTCATCGCAAATGCTTCTGAGGGATAGCGCAGCACCACCCAGTTAGTATTATTTACGCGCTCTTTATAGTGTACGGGATCTACAAAATGGTCGGCATATATTTTATTGGCCTCCTTACTCACATCGGCCTGCTCATAAATATTCAGAGCCGCACGTATTCCCACAAAAGCGTCCATCTTTTTCATGAGTGGAAGCTGATCGTTTTCCGTCTGTCCTTTCCAAAATTCTTTATCCCCGGTTTCTACAAGCATACGACGAATTTCAGTGTCTTCGATCTGTACATAGGGATTAGCATCCATCTCCCGAGCATATTCTACCAATGCCCGAAGCAGACCAATACCATTTAGTCCCACCAGCTGTAGCATTACATTTTGTCCCTTTTCTAACTCACAGCTGAACTCTAAGATTTTCTTCGCTAATTGCCGATCTTCGTTTGAATACATGATTATTGTGATTTGAAATATTCTGTAATTAATAGCTCTTAGTTATTGGATAGCTTGTAGCGCATGTTTTCCTTTAAAAGAAAGTAAATGCATCGAGATCCTGAAACAAGTTTGCAATGACACTATTTTAAAAAGGTCTCCCATCTAACTACTCAAGAATAAACCTAATAATCATAATTCCACTTCAGGTCTACGCCCTGCCGGATATCATTTCCCTGTCGCAGAATCAACTTCAGATCCTCGCGCAACATATACTCCAATAAAAAGCCCGTATCCGGCGTTGAACCTGTGATAACGTTCTGGATAGCAAAGAATACTTTGGGGTTCAAATACCAGCCGGTAGTAATTGAGGTTCCCGTTTCTCCACCGGACCGGGTGTTATCAATTTTTACTACATCTATACCAAGCCGCTGGGTTGCCAGCGCTTCAACCCGATCCAAAAGGACATCCAGAGCTACATCTGCGGCTGTTGTATTGCTTCCGGAACTGGCTACAACCTGCTTCCAAGAATCCAAGGCATAAAAAGGCTGACCAAACAGTGTATAGCTTATAATATTTTCGAGCTCCATTGGTGGCTGACTCTCATATCTGAACTCAGGTTTCTCAACCGTGCCTTCAATAATATACCAGATTACAATATCTTCCTGAGTCTGCGGAGGTTCATATTTTGTTCGAATCTGAAGCTGTGGATTTTCCGGATTACCGCTAAACGTTACGACCCCTTCTTCAAGATTAAAACGTTTTCCAAAGGGACGTGCATACCCATTTGGGGCACTCATATCTCCAAAAAGCTCCAAGTCACTTCCACTTTTTTTAACCAAATCCAATACCCCGTCTAACTCAAGTTCCATTTCAAGGTAGCGCTCATTCCGGATAAAAAATCGCCTATTAAATCCAACATCCATATCCAGAGCCATAGAATCATAAATATTAACTGATGTGGTTTCTTGATCCTCAGAATCCAACTGTACGCTTTCAACAGATTTTTCACCGAAATTATCCAGCTTGATAAAGCCACTTAGAAAATTGAGGCTCCCAGAAATATTCGGGCTTGTAACGGTTCCCTGAACCTGTGTATTAAGGTTGATGACAGCATTATACTCAGAGGTATTGGCCGCGCGAAAGTTTTGAGCATTTACCGTAATATCCATCTTTCCGGGAACTAACTCCTCCAATGCAATTGTACCATTCGCTCGAATATCACCACTTCCACTTTCAGCTGTAAAATTGGAGAGTCGAATTTGATCGGGGGCAAACTCAATTGTTGAGGCTACCTTCTCAACCGTAATTCCAGCCGGTACTAAATGAAACCTCCCGCCTATCAACTCCAGATACCCATCCGCCTTCAAATCTTCAATGGCTCCCTTAACCTGTACAGAGCCATCAAGACTACCTCTCACTTGTCGCATAAGCAACGGATCTATAAAATCGTTAAGAGCCCTCAGGTTAAACTCATTCGTCTCTATATTTACAGCAATATGATCATGCTGTTGCGGCAAATTAACCTGAAAGGTCTTCATATCGATGAGCAGGGGAAACCGAGCACTAATTTGTGCCGCACGTTGCTTTAGCGACATTACAGTAGCATCCAGTGTGAGTTCCTCATCGGCGTGCCGGTAGTTTGCTCCTGCGGTTACAGAATCGATTGCGACACCCGACAGTACCGCATTTTTTAGGGATAAATCTGCATCGAATTCAGGATCACCGGCCGTACCATCAAGCGTTCCCCAAAACGAAAGGACACCAGTTGTTTCCATATTTTCCATTTCCCCAAAAAGAGATTGGAAACGATCGATAGATATATCCGATACTCTAAGATCACCTGATACCCGCTCTTCGAAAAATGCTTCTTCAAACGTCTCAGGATCACCCAGTTTAAAAGGCAAATTAGTGTGCCCGCTAATAAGCTCTGCTCCATCATCCGTGAGTGATAATGTACCCTCTATACGCTCATCAGCAATATCCGTGAAAATCGACAACGAATCGAAATCTGCCCCTTCGAAGGAAATCTCTGACAACAATATATCGCCCGTTGCCTGTAAATCGGTACCCCGCCGGTCGATATTGAATTCCCCGGACAGCATTCCCTCAAAAAAGGTCTCCCCCAACAAACTGCTCTGAATCACCGCTGTATTCAGATCATTTCCCTTTACAAAGCCTCGCTGTTCATCTGTACTGATTATTGGTAACCCAACCTCCAAAAATGATCCATCTCCCGAAGAAATACGCAGCGGCTCCATACGCAGGCTATCATTTTGATACTCCAACTCAAAAGACTCCTCAAGGGTCAAAGTTCGAAAATCAGTAATAAGATTTAATTCACTGGTATTTATGCTAATAGAATCTGTTGCTACCCGGTAGGTTCCGGACTGTTCGATACGACCTTCTGAGGAACTTGAAAACTTAAAATCATACTGCCCCCTGGCAGTCTCATTCCTATAATCGCCCCGCGTTTTAAGACTTAGGTTTTGGAGTCGAACCCCCGAAAAAACCGGTTCTTCCAAGTTTAAGTCGGTCAGATAAAACAACGTATCTCCAACATTGATATCGACTGATCCTCGAGCACGATCAGCTGTGAAAAGTGAATCATATGCTATGTTATTAACATCCAACTTTCCAAGAAACCGAAGGCCATTATCCTTAAACGGACTTAATGTTCCCGTAACATTGCCTGCAGCCTGTAACTCATCAGCATCTATCAGGGGGGCCAGTGACGATAGATCCTTAAGTTCTAGATCTAAAAATAATTCATTGTCAACATTATGTAAGTTCAGAAAATTTAACTGACCACTAAAGGTGCCATCTGCAATACCACTTTGCAACTGGGTACTGTCAACGGTCACAACGCTATCCCTTATCGAAAAACCAGCATAAATAGCATCAACTTTCTCACCATTAATAATAGAGGAATCAACCGCTACTGTTGATTGAAGTCGCATATTTGCAGGTTCAAACCCCGTTCCCTTTCCGGTGATGTACCCATTTAGCGACGTACTAAAGTTCTGTCCTTCCAACAACGTACCCAAATCCAATTCCTTAGTTTGCAGCTGATACTCATACGATGGTGTTGTGGTCATCCCCCGCATCGAAGCGGCCATTTCAATATATCCGTCATAAAAGTTTAACGTCCCATCTGTTGTAAAGCTATCCCTGCTAATCCGACCACTTACTTCAGTATTTGTAATACTGTGTCCCAACATAGCCCCCTGCTGCATATTCAAAGCATACTTCCATGGTTCCTCCTGTGGATACCAATTTCTACCCTCAAAGGTGAAATCAAACGTTAAATTTCCGTCATAGCTCATATCCTGCATCCAGTAGCCCGGGTTTACTTTCTCACCCAGAACATGGCCTTTTAACAAAGGATACTCCGACCAAATGTCCTCGGCCGACAAATTGAACTTCATCCTTTGTTGCTTCTCGACCCCTTCCATTGATAAGGCAAGAGAGCTATTTTTGACTTCTGCCTTACCCGATAATTGTTGCAAATTATAAGTATCGGTTTCGATATCAGATGCCGAAAACGAAAGTTCTCCGGCTGTCTTTGTTAGATTTGTAATATTTGCCCGCCCATTAAATGATACATCCAACTTTTGCAACCGCGGATAGGTCGTATCAGCTAATAACGTTGCCAGATCTATTGCTTCGCCTGTGGTTCGAACCCGCTCTACAACCAGCTCGGATTGCCACATAATACGACTCGTCATTTCGAATGATCGTATCCCCGTCCCCTGCATGGAAAGCCCAAGATCAAACTGCTCTGGATTTCCCCGTACTGAAAACGTTACATTTACATTTTCCCGAATAGGATATTCTTCAATTATAGCTGCAATATCAGACCAATAAACCGGCGTCGATGCAATTCCCAACTGTACACTCGTATCAGCAATATCAGCATATCCATTGGCTTCAATTACCGATTTTCCCGTCGCCAGCATCAACTTTTCGAGCGTTATCTTCTGGTCATTTGCCGAAGCCGCAGCCTTCAAGTCGAGCGATTGGTCCAAGTCCCTCTCGGTGATATTTAAAGAGAAGTCGCGCAGATCTGCTTGATAAATATTGCCATCATAACCAAAACTGCTATTAATATTTAATTGACTGATATGATAGCTCGATCCCAATGGCAAGCTATCGGATTTTACAGAGACAGTACCGTTATCCCACAGAAAATTTGAAATATGAAAAGGGATTATTGCTGATTCTGTTGTGTCTGGAGACTCGGCAACCAATCGTTCAACATTCCAGCCTTTGGAATTCTGTCGGGCATTTAGTTTGGGCTGATAAACTTCCAAATCAGTAACAGCAATTCTTCCTCCCAATAAAGCCCAAATATTGTACGAAGCATATACAGAGTCTATGCGTGCAACGGTATCTTCTTGTGTTAATGTAAGTTGGTATAGGGTAATCTCTTCCCATAGATCGCCCGACAACTTTTCTATAGACAGCTTTGCATTGAGCTGGTCATTCGCCGTTGATACAATAGTGCTTCGCACCCAATCTTGAACAAATGTGGTCTTCAGTGATAGGCGAAACACTAATCCAAGTATAAAAACAGCCAAACACAGCCAAAGTAAACGCTTGCCCCATCGTTTTAAGATATTATCACTATGCTTGTTGTTTTTCTGAACCATTAAAATGCCTGCCCTATACTAAAATGAATACCTATACGGTTCCATGCATTACCGTAATTCGTGCCTTGGTATAGATCTAAATCCTGATCAGTAGGATTCAGTTTGTATCCAATATCGACCCTTACCGGCCCCAATGGTGATTGATAACGAAGTCCGCCCCCTATCCCAAACTGCAGGGGACGTCGAGGAACACGAGCAAAGGTTTCCCAGATTTGTCCACCATCTAAAAAGGCGGCCATCCCCAGTCCATTAATCAAAAATTCCAGTTCCTGCCGTATCTCTACATTAAATCCAAACATGGCCCTACCCCCAACAGGAACGTACTCACTGAATCCGGTACTGTCGACTCGCACCCTTTTCGGCCCCAATTCGTGGCGATACCACCCTCGTACCGAATTGGTTCCGCCCAGGTAAAATCGGATGTTACTGGGCAACGAATCTGAAGAAGTATGGAAAAGACCACCTCCCTGCACTCGCGTTGCCAGCATGGTTGAACTCGAAAGCCTCGTGAAGCGACGGACATCTGCAGACAATTTTTGAAAGTTAAATGAGGCAAACCCAAAAAATCCGGATGATTCAAGATAGGGCTGTATAACCCATCCTTCCTGCTGTCGACCATACCCCTGACTATAATAACCGGTTAATTGTAATGAAGACAAGTCGTACTCTAACGTTGTATCCGGCAAACTAATATCTCTCTGCCTGGAAAGCTCCTGGTTTTTCGTAAACTCATAGGTGACCGAGGCCGTTAACTTTCGGCTGTACTGATAAATAAAACTATTGGTTATACCTGCACGCAATAATTCGTAATTGCTCTCCAGCAGATGTTGACCAAATGGGGATATGATAAAACTGCTTTTGGTATTGTACACATACGGAAATTGGTACCCTATATTTATGTACTGCTCAATAAAAGATCCTCTTGCCGTTATACTAAAACGGTGACCTCGATGGGCTACATTCCGATGAGTCCAACTGGCTTGCCCCCGCAGCTTATCCTCCGTCCCAAATCCTGCTAATATCTCAACCGAACGTTGTTCATTTTCGCGAATCCGCATTAGCAAATTTAAGGTAGAATCTTGTGGCTGATCGGGAATACTTATCGTTGCAAATCGAAACAAATGATGGTTAAAAAGCTCTTGCTGTGCCTCCTGCAGCTTTTCAAGACTATATTGTTCGCCTCGTTGTAATGATGCCTCGCGCAGCACATAATCTTTACCAATGGTTTCAATACCTTCAACTTCTACCGAATCAATATACGTTCGGGGGCCTAAATTTGTCTGTATAGAAATATCAGCCGAAAGGGCCGAAGAATCTATAACTGCATCAATATTAACATCGCCATAGGCATATCCCATATTTTTAATCATATCTGAAAATCGCCCAACCACCTCAGGTTCCTTTATCATCTCATACCGATTCCCTTCCTGGTAGTAGTGCTGGCTTTGCACCCGTGCAAATGCAGCACTTTCCCAGACCTGCTGCACATTTTTATCTGCTCCCTTAATTTCATATTCAACATCCTGTATTCGAACAGGGATGTTTTCCTCTATTATAAAAAATACTTCTTTTTTCCACTCCTTATTCTTCGTTTCAATACGAGATGCCACCTCAACATTTATAAATCCTCTCCGTTTATAATAATTGCGGATACGGATTACATCTCGCTTAACGTCTTTTTCATTTAATTCAAAACCCGTCTTATCCCAGAATTTTAGTTTCTCCCCAATTCCCGGAGCTTCTGTAGCAATCTGGTTTTTCAAAACCATTCCTGAATATGTGGTATTGCCTTCAAAGGAGACATTCCACACCTGAGGAACTTTCTCGGCATTATCAGAGATATCTTGAGCTGCAACTGAGATAATACCTAAAAATATCACCAATATAACCGAAACTATATATTTCAACAGGACAGGTAGCCGCACGCAGATCTTTTTGAAATTGACAAAGTATGTTTGAAGATATGATCAAAAAAAGCTAATCAATAATAAAATTCATCAAACGATTAGCAAATATTTTTTTGATCGCCCTAAAAACAAATCATGATTTTAAGTAATTTGAATAGTACTTTCGACTTCTGCATGAAAGACAATAATAACCTGTTTGCCATGGCTAATTGCATGTACAAAGTTTTATCGATCCCTGTTTTCCTTCTTTTATTACTCTTTGGGGGATGTTCTACCTCCGAGGAATTTTCTGGTTATTCCTATGATCCAGAAGGAGTTACCGAAACTTCTGACAAAGAAACAAATCCTCATTATACAAGAGTCATAGGGGTTAATGACGGTAAAATATGGGTTAGTAATGATTTCCCCGGTGCCCGAATGAGCGACTTCTATCAGGTCAACGATTCCCTATACCGAGTTACCATCAACCCGGAACGCGATGCCATCAATAACAGCCCCTGGTATGCGTTTCAGATCTGGAGCACCCAACCGGATACTATCAAACTACAGCTGGATTATGAACATGGCCAACACAGGTACATTCCGAAACTAAGTGACGACAGTCGGCATTGGCAGCGTATTGACAGCACCAACTACTCCGCCGATACTACGCGGGGTACCGCTACCCTCACACTCAGTCTCGAACGTAAACCGCTTTGGGTATCTGCACAGGAACTATTAACCCAAAAAAATTATACCAGCTGGACCGACTCACTGGCTAAAAAACCGTTTGTTTCACACGATACGGTGGGATTTTCTCACAACGATCGTCCAATCGTAAAGCTCCATATTTCTGAAACAAATCCCAAGCAATCGCGCGGTGTCATGATTATTACGGGACGGTTGCACCCCCCTGAAGTTCCTGGCGCAATTGGTACAAAAATTTTTATAAACGAACTTGCCTCTGATACTGCCCTCGCTCGTGATTTTAGAAATAATTTTGAAGTCTGGGCATATCCCTTTGCCAATCCCGATGGCGTACAGCAGGGCCATTGGCGCTATAATGCTCGTGGGGTAGATCTCAATCGCGACTGGGAGCATTTCAATCAACCCGAAACACGGGCCATCCGCAATGATCTACTTACTCTAAAAGGGGACAGCCTGCGCAAGGTCTATTACGGCATTGATTTCCACTCTACGGATGAAAATATCTTTTATCCCATTAATCGTGAGGAAGAAACTTTTCCCGACGATTTTACTTACCAGTGGATCGACTCCCTAAAAAAGGAGTATCCCGACTATCCCATCGAAGTTGAACCCTTTCCACCGAATTCTCCCATTACCAAAAATTGGATTTTCCACACCTTCGGCGCCGATGCCGTAACATATGAAATTAGTGATACTGCTCCTCGTGATAGTATGAAAGCAGTAACCCGCGAAAGTGCTCGTATAATAATGCAACAACTACTTGATGAAATTAATAACTGACATTTAAATACATTTCATCCAAAAAAAATAGACGCGTCTATTAATACCTCATTATTCATGATTTCTTTATCTTCGATTGCTATAATCGGCATTGTTAAATTGCAGGGATTCTAATCCCTTAAAACCAACCGAGCTTTTATAAACCGATGGCACATTCGCACGACCACGGACATCATCACCATCATCACGGTAAGGACCAAACCGAGGGACGTCTGTGGATTTCCATTATTCTCAATTTTATTATCACTGCTGCAGAATTTATTGGCGGAATGATATCCGGCAGTCTGGCTCTGCTCTCTGATGCACTCCACAATCTAAACGATACCACTTCGCTTGGTATCAGCCTGGTGGCAAGAAAAATTTCCAAGAAAGAGGCCAACCGCGACAAAACATTTGGCTATAAACGTGCTGAAATCATCGGTGCTTTCATCAACCTCATCACCCTTGTTATTATCGCCCTCTTTCTGATCAAAGAAGGGGTTGAACGATTTTACAATCCCCAACCCATCGACGGCATGGTGATGTTCATTGTGGCTATCATTGGCTTGCTGGGCAATGTGATAACTGCCATTCTGCTGTACCGTGATTCCACCGAAAACTTAAACCTCCGCAGCGCCTATATCCATATTCTGTCGGATGCCTTTTCATCGGTGGGGGTCATTATCGCAGGTATATTAATTCTGTGGTATGAGGTATATATCATCGACACCATTCTTACCCTCATCATTGCCGGATACATTCTCTGGCACAGCTACTACATGCTGCGACAAACCATCAATATTTTGATGGAAAGCACCCCGGCCGATATTCAAATTCCGAACGTACAGCAAGCCATGACCGAAGTAAACGGCGTACTTGATATCCATCACCTGCACGTCTGGCGACTCGACGAAAAAAATATACTCTTAGAAAGTCACGTTGTGATTGATGAAGGAAATATGGGTCAGATGGAATCCATAAAATCAGCCCTTAAAAATTTACTAAGCACCGATTTTGATATTCATCACTCTACCCTCGAATTCGAGTTTGAACCCTGCGAAGAACATCACGAAAGTCCCTGCAACTAAATTGGTTAACTATGAATTCTACCCTCAAGTCATTACTGGTCTCACTTCTCCTCGTCGCAACATTTACAGCTTGCGGACCTGATGCGCTCTATGACCTCAGTGAGGACACGTTTCAACTCCGAGACTCCGACAGTACACTGGTCAACTTTCCGGCTGACTTCAAAGGAGATGTCTCGCTCATAACGTTTATTTACACCAATTGCCCTGATGTATGTCCTGCAATCACAGCCAATATGACCAACATACAGCGCAAACTCGACGACACTACTGGCATTAATTTTATCGAAATCTCTTTCGATCCTGAACGCGATTCTCCTTCCGTCCTTAAAGAATACCGGGATTTATATGGTCTCAATGAGCAATTCACCATGCTTACCAGCCACCCAAATGACAGTGACTTGCTGCTCGACAAGCTCGATATTGTCGCCGAAAAAACCATCATGGACTCCCTCGGCTACGACAGCACCAACTACGCCATGCGCCACTCCAATACTCTTTACCTGATGGACCGCCAAGGCTACATCCGTGCCGAATATCCGGCACACCGCGTCACTTCCGAACACGTTAAAGACGATATAAACTACCTCCGATCAGAATGAAATCAATACTACACCTCTTGTTTATTTTACTATCCGGCTTCTTCCTGCTTTTAGGATGTGGTTCTGAATCGAATTCTTCTAATGAGTCCGACACTACTGACGAAGTCGTTCTCGGAAAAGTCACCCTCGTCAACGCCTGGGCACGTCCCGGCTCACAACAGGGGAAAAGCGCTGTATACCTACGCATCTCCAACGGTACTGCATCTACCGATACCCTTCTATCATTCAGCAGTGATGCTGCTGAGAGTGTAGAGCTGCACGAATCCATCAAACATGACGACGGTACTACCAGCATGCAACCCGCAGGACAGCAAGTTATTCCATCCACTGAAAAGCTCCAGCTCCAGCCCGGTGGTATGCACCTTATGCTCATCAACTTGAAAAAGGATATAACCGTTGGTGACTCACTGCGAATTTCCCTGGAATTTGCTCGCGTCGGCACGCTTACAGCTACTGTCCCCGTACAAATACAGCAGTAATCCGTTAGAATACTTCACATGCTACAATCTATAATAGCAGTCGGCGTAGGTGGTTTTTTCGGTAGCATTCTTCGCTACCTCATCAGTCATTATATAAACATCAGTACTCACTCCACTTTCCCATTTGGCACGCTTACCGTAAATGTTGTGGGCTCATTATTGATTGGAATTATTATCGCCGCCGCACTTGAAGGAGATCTCGATAAATCCATGCGGTTACTTTTAGCCACCGGATTTTGCGGTGGATTTACGACGTTCTCTTCGTTTTCTTATGAATTCTTTTCTCTGCTGCAGCATGAACAAACCGGGTATGCCTTTTTATATGCTACTGCCAGCCTTGTTTTAGGATTAGCTTTTGTCTGGCTCGGTTTTCTTCTCATAAAATAAAAAAGGACGGGATTTCATCCCGCCCTGAAAACAATCTTAAAACCGATCACTCTTGGATATTAGAATTATCCTATCATTCCTCAAACTGCAGAATATTTGCCTCCGAACCACTTGGTAATGGGATATTCAGCATGTTCGAAATGGTCGGGGCAATCTGTGGGATCGCTGTTTTCCTACTGGTTTCTCCCTCCGGCACATTCCATCCGTAAAAAAGGAGGGGCACATGCGTATCATAGTTATACGGTGACCCGTGAGAAGTTCCCGTCGGATAATCCGAATCCAGCCAGCCTGATTTCAGCTGAATAAACACATCTCCCGAACGATCATAAAGAAATCCGCGCTGATACATCGCCTCTTGTCCACTGCTATAGCGTTCATACTGGTAATTATATGCCGTATTCGTTGATTTGACCCCCTCAAACTGCAGCAGAAAATCAGCTGCTTTTTGCTGAACCACCTTTAGCGAGAGTCCATTCTCATCGACTAAATTACGATCTAAATATACCTGCTGATTCGTATAGTCCTCGATCCATTCTTCATTACCAAACTCCGTCTTTAAAAATTCTTCAAGTTCATCCACAGCTTTGTCACTATCGAAATAACCGCCGGGTAGGTTTTTATCGATCAACTCCTGTGGCACATCTACCACGCCGTGGTCGGAAGTCAGCATTACCAAATAATTTCCTTTTCCCACTTGTTGATCAAGATAGTTGAGTAAACCTGCAATATTGCGGTCGAGTCGCAGATAAGTATCCTGAAGTTCAACAGAGTACGGGCCGTACATATGCCCTACATAGTCGGTAGAGGAAAAGCTGACACTCAGAAAATCAGTAACATCCCCGGATCCCAAATCCTCACCTTCTATAGCAGACTTAGCCAACTCTGCAATTAGCGTATTACCAAAGGGAGTTGAACTAATAATTCCGTATTCATCACCGCGGTTTGCTCCTAAATTATGGGGAAAAACTGGAGCATCTTCATTCTCAAACGTTCCTTCATAAGGCCTGTTATCGGCACTGCTCTCGGTGTATTGATCCATGGGCAAGAGCGTCTCCCAAGTACGGCTTGCGAAATCTTTGGCCAACTCTCTGTCATTAAAATCTTGTAGCCATTCCGGAAGCTCAGAAACATACCAGGAACTGCTTACAAAATTACCGGTTTCTCCTTCATACCAATAAGCAGCATCTCCAAGATGACCCGCCGGAAGCACTGCTCCACGGTCTTTGATTGAAACAGCGATCACCTTACTCTCAGGACTTGCAGATTTTAGCTCATCAGTAACGGTAGTACTCAACAAATTGCGAGGCGACATTTTACCCGCGTCACTGTCAGTACCGATTGGTGAAACTGTGGAATCAGAAACAACATACATACTCCGATCGATATTACGATCGTACCAGGCATTTCCAACAATACCATTTACAGATGGAGTTGCACCCGTATAAACCGAAGCATGTCCCGGCCCCGTATAGGTTGGGAAATAATTAAAGTGGTTGTTGTTAAAACTAAATCCCTGCTCGACTAACCGTTTAAAGCCATCCTCTTCAAATTTATCCCAATACAGTGGAATATAATCATAGCGCAGCTGATCGACCACAATTCCAACCACCAGCTTGGGATTATCAGCTGCAGATTCAGGGTTAGGAGTTTCTTGGGCCCATCCTGTTGAAACAAATATCAACAACATGAGAAAAATACTACAAATGGTTTTAATCAATTTCATAAGTCGCCTGTTTTTAAATTTCATTATCTGAGGCCAAAAAGTAACTTCTTTTTTGTAATTATCGAATTATGATTCTGTAAAATAATTTAGGCCTGACAGTGTTATTATATATCGATTCAACCATGGAATAGACAATAGATCACAATTTTGATACCTTAACATGCTTCGAAAGCTGATCAATGATTTGCCAAGTGAATAACGCTGTACAATACATTTTCTTTTTCCTACTTATTTTTGCTGGCATAGTTATATCACAGCAAAATTCCGTGCAGTTGGATTATGTTGACAGCTCGCAGTTCAATTCAATGACCCTTTGCCAACAAATCTCCCAGGGGAGTATTTCCACTCATTCCGAAGATGTTGCCCCTCTTTTTGATAAAGCTTCAGAAACCAATGGCAAGAATAACCAGTCCAAGACCGTCACAAGCTGTAACTCTTTGGTAAATATACTTCCAGCAGAAAACAGCTTTTCTTTCAGCTCGGGAAAACAACCAACAAATATTGGTTTCCATAATGCTGTGCTCTCCTCTCAAACCTTTGTATTTCAGGAACCCGACCCTCCACGCCTTAGTTAATATTCTCCTGCTTTCCACCTTATTCCTACTATAAACTTTATAAGTGTACATCCAGGTAGATTATTATCCCCTGTGTGTTAAAGATAAGCGACACCTATGTCATATTTAAAACCAGCTAAAGAATCTTTCTTAATTATCCTTGTGTTACTACTACTTGGTATAGCAGGCTATGATTTATTCAGCGAACAACAGGATAACGCTGCAATCGTTAATTCCGGAAAAAAGATTAATCCATCAACCATAAGTGGCCGAACAGCCTGTGAGGTTCCCATTCCGGATATAACAAAACGAAACCAATCTAAACAACCTGCCTTCGAAGCAAAAGAAATTTCCAACTAAGAATTTAATTAATCATGAATTTCTCTCGATTTTCAATAAATATATTTTTCATTATCCCAATAGCCCTGTCAATAGTTGCGTGTGGCACCCCAAAAGAACGGACCTCTGCTGATAACGCAAAGGCAGCCGCAGGGCAAACTGCTAACACTCAGAACTCATCTCAACAAGAATTTAAAATGGCCCCTGACTTTACTCTCGAAACAATGGAGGGTAAGAACTTTACTTTGTCTGATCATCGAGGGAAAGTTGTAGTGCTCAACTTTTGGGCTACTTGGTGTGGCCCTTGCCGAAAAGAGATCCCCGATTTTATGGAGCTCCATAAAGAGATGAAAGATAACGGCGTACTATTTGCCGGCGTTTCTCTTGACGAGCAAGGCTGGGAAAAAGTCCGTCCCTATGCCAATGATATGGGCATAAATTATCCTATTATGGTGGATGATGGAAACGTTTCTCGTCAATATGGCCCCATTCGCGCTATTCCGACCACATTAATTATTAACAAAAAAGGTCAAGTGGAATATGTAGCACCGGGAATGCTTACAAAAGAAAAGCTGAAACCTATACTTACCAAGTTAGCAAATCGATAGCACATAATTTTATATATGGATTTATGAACTCAACAAACGAAAATAAAACACCAGGTTGGAAACGAGGTCTTATAGAATGGGGCATTATTTTTGCTATCGGGGCTATTCTTTATGCCACCGGATGGCATACTGAGGTATTAGGTACCTTGCAGCGGGGAATGCTATGGACCGGACTCTTTGATGCCGATACCTCCAAGATTGAAAACATCGACGGCCCCATGCTCTCCGATTCAGATTATCGTTTTACCATGGAAACCGTTGATGGCAAAACCCTATTGCTAAATGATTTTCAGGGTGATGTCGTTTTCGTTAATGTGTGGGCTTCATGGTGTCCGCCTTGCGTAGCCGAGATGCCGACAATCGAAACCCTATATGAAAATGTAGGTAGTCAGGATAATATCCGATTTATCCTTCTTTCCATGGATGAAAAACATCAAAAGGCAGTCGATTTCATGGAGAGAAAAGATTTTGCAATGCCCTATTACTTTCCTGCCTCTCCACTGCCCGACCAGTTTCGCAGCCAGTATCTGCCTACAACCTACATCATCTCAAAAGAGGGGCAAATCGTATACAAAAAAGAAGGAATTGCCGATTATAGTTCAACCAACTTTGCGCAATGGTTGATTGAACTTGCTCAGAAATAATCAATAAATACAAGATAAAGTCCACTTGAAAGTGGACTTTATCTTTTTTCAATTGCTACATCCAGCGACGTACTTCAGATTTATATTTGTGATATTCTTCTCCGAACTTTTCTTCCATTACTTTTTCTTCAGGAATAATCTGATAGCGATTCATATAAGCAATAAAAAGTGGAAGTATCGCAAACACCAGCACATTGCCGAGATAAAAGCCATAGCCTATTAAAATAAGCAGCAGTCCCACATACATAGGATTTCGCGAAATGTTATAAACTCCGCGTGTCACTAAATGACTCGCTTTGTTTGGCTTATGAGGATCAATTGAAGTGGACGACCTATAAAACTCAACCAGCCCGTACGTACCAAATAGTCCTCCCATCCCCAAAAAGAAGAAGCTCATCCACCACATAGTTCCAAACGATGCCCAACTAAAAACAAGATATTGATCAATCCACCACATAGTGACAGCTATGATCAATGTAATAACTGCAGGTGGAATCTTGAGCTCTAATTTCATGAGTTTTTCATCTTTTTTTCTTAACTATCAATAGTGTGAACTTAATAAAAAGATTTTTTTTAACTGCACCTATATTGAGGTAAGATAGACTAAAGTTATTACTTGCTATGCGTACTGCACAAGAGGCTAAACAATTCTGGGATGATCGCTATTCGAGCGGGAATTATATCTATGGAACACAACCAAATCTCTTTTTTAAGGAACAAATCGATAAACTTGAACCTAGTAAATTATTATTACCCGCCGAAGGAGAAGGACGCAACGCAATTTATGCAGCACGCGAAGGCTGGCAGGTTGATGCGTTCGATATTAGCCAAAAGGGACGTAAAAAGGCACTGGAGCTGGCAAAACGCAATCACGTTACCATCAATTATTCCATCAGTAAATACAAAGACTATGAGTTAACTCCAGAGCACTATGATGTGTTGGCCCTGATCTACGCCCACTTACACAAATCTAAACGGCGTAAAATTCATCACAAAATCATTACAGGATTAAAACCCGGCGGACATCTTATTCTGGAAGCTTTTTCAAAAAAGCAATTTGGCAATGAGTCTGGGGGGCCACAAGATCTGGACATGCTTTACGATTTGGATGAACTGCTTGAAGATTTTAACGAGCTTACCATCAAACGCGCCGATGATATTGAAATAGAATTAGAGGAAGGAAAACACCATGAAGGTACAGCAAACGTAATCAGGCTCTTTGCTCAAAAATAAAAGCCCGGCATACTCCGGGCTTAGGCAATTTGGCAAATATACTCTACCGTTTGCTTGCTACGCCTGCTTCAACCAAGTCTTGAAATCCACCGATATTATAGACATTCTCGAAGCCGTTTTTCTTCATGAGTTCTGTGGCCTGACCACTTCGGTTACCTGTACGGCAGTACAAATAATATGTCTTCTCCTTGTCAAGGGAATCCAATGAAGCCTCAAAATCTCCATTCAACAAATTAAGCTGATAATTAACATCCGCCAAATGCCCCTCGTTATATTCCTTCTGGGTGCGTACATCAATAATCACACCGGGCGTTTCGTTCACCTTTTCCTGAAACTTCTCAGCATTTATCCGTGTATTTTCAGCGCCGTTTTGTGCACAAGCTTGTGCTACAAAAAGTGTCATCACTGCTATTAATCCAATAGTAAATAAACGTCTCATCATAATATTTATCACTTTTACATTTATCATTCTTTTTCAAAACCCGCATTTACGAGGCTCTGTAACCCTCCTATATTATACACATTTTCAAAACCATTTCGTTTCATCACCTGTGTAGCTCGTCCACTGCGTGCCCCCGTCCGACAATACAAAAAATAATTTTTGTCTTTATCTAACTTTTCGATGTTCTCCTCAAAATCAGATGAGGAAATATCATAGTTATAATCAGTCTTTTTAAGATGACCACTGTTGTATTCACTTTTGGTTCGGACATCAATTACAACACCCGGCCCTTCCTGCAACAGTTCTTTAAATTTCTGAGGGGGTATCATGTCTTTAGAATTTTTCAATTTATTGAGATAAAATAGTGCCACTGCAACACCTATTAATATAATTACTGTTAATGCATCCATCCTTAAATCGGTTACGTTGTATTTAGATATTCATAAAAATAATATAACCGCCCATCAAAATAAGAAAGACAGCAAATCCTTTTTTAAGTCTTTCATTAGATATTTTTCCTGCCACTTTGTTTCCTATTAAGCTACCAACGGCACCAATCAAACTAAAAACCAGTACCAGTTGCCAATTTACACTCAAATCCAGTCCATTGAGAACATCGAGGTATTTATAAAATCCGCTAAAACTTTTCAGAGCTATAATCAGCAGACTCGTTCCTACCGCTAACCCCATTGGTAATCCGCCTAATAACACCAGCGCAGGCACAATCAAAAAGCCGCCGCCTACACCAACTAGTCCCGTCAAAACTCCTACAGCAAGCCCTTCGAGCACAATCTTCCACCAGGCATGTGATATTTCATTTTCACCGGCCGCCTTGATATGATTTTTGTCCCGAAACATCATAACAGCAGCAACAAGCATTACAACTGCAAATAACAACAACTGGAATGTACCGGATACGAATTCAGCAATCATAGCTCCACCGTACGTTCCCGCCATGCCCGGTAATCCAAATAAAATGACGCTGCGCCAATGTACTTTTTGTTTTAGAGCATATGGGATAAAACCGGCGAAACTGATAGCACCCACGATACCGAGTGATTCAGCAATGGCCACTTTTTCTGATTCTCCCGCCAAGTAGATGAGCACCGGAACCGTCAATATAGATCCGCCGGAACCCAGCAATCCCAATGATAATCCTACCAATAATGCCCCAATCCAAGATAATATCATAATAGACCTAATATACAATTAATTCGGATGGTCGGCTATCAACCGACCATCCGCAGGTTAGGGGATCTATCAAAAACAGAAGTGCTAACATTATAGTTAACCTTCTGTTTGCTCATGGGAAATTCTTCCTCTTATAGCATCTAAGCTTACAAAAAACCATCACCCAAATAGCAGATTAGCTTTTTACCTTTGCCTCGGTTTGCGAACTTTCCTCCACGCCGATACCCAGCTTGGCAAAAATCTGTTCGGCCAGGCACCAGCTTGTCAGCGACGACTGGAATAAATTCAGTCCTACAAAAAGGGTTAACAGAAACCAGTAGGGACTCACGAAATATCCCAATGCCACACTTACGGTTACCAGTGTACCGGCCAACATACGTATAGCACGTTCCATCGGCCGCATTATTGAACAACTTGCGTTTTGATCACTCATAATATTGCTTTGTAGATTATTGATATTAATTCTTTGTTATGCTGATTCTTCAACACTCAATGAATATGCATGCAGCGGATTCTGTTTCTCAGCCCCCGTTTCTTCGTTATAGATTGTTACTTCCTCCATAACTCGCTTGACACATTCTTCGTCTTGTATTGAAAAGAACAGTGTGGAATATACCCCGTGTGCATCCTTTGCAAACCAGTTCGAGATATCCGGCTGATACTCTTCGGTTCTAAAACCATGCACATTGGTTTCGCTGTAAATCGGAACCTTCTGCCGTGCTAAAATTTTGCGCACGTCATCGGTGTACTCTTCGATACTTAGTATGATTAATAACTTCATAATATGATGTTTTTGATTGTTGATAATCACGACCGGGCTCACAATCCCAATACCCGGCCGTGATATCTGCTTAACCTTACGTTTGCTCTCCTTTGAGCTCCTTCACTTTGTTCTCTACCATAAAGTAGATTAGCGGTATCATAATCAGGGTTAGTGCTGTGGATGCTACCGCGCCGCCCATCAATGAAATTGCCAGCCCCTGGAATATCGGATCGAACAGTATTACTACTGCACCGATTACAACAGTGCCCGCTGTCAACAAAATGGGCATGCTACGTACGGCCCCGGCTTCGATCACCGCCTGCTTAAGCGACTCCCCATCATCCAATCTTATGTTGATGAAATCGATCAACAAGACGGAATTTCGCACCATAATCCCGGCCAGGGCAATCATTCCAATCATGGATGTAGCCGTAAAGAAGGCCCCCAGCACCCAGTGCCCCACGAGAATACCAATCAACGAAAGCGGTATGGCAATCATCATAATGATGGGTACTTTGAAATCCTGGAACCACCCAATGATCAGCATATAGATAATCACCAGCACCACGGCGAAGGCAATTCCCAAATCGCGAAATACCTCGTAGGTAATCTGCCATTCCCCGTCCCACTTCAATGTATAATCATCGGTCATAAACGGCTGCCCGGCAAATATTTGTGAGAGGTTATAGCCTTTTGGCATTTTAATATTATCGATCTCTTCGCCCGTGTCGAGCAGCGCGTACACCGGACTCTCGATTTCACCGGCTACCTCAGCCAGCACATAGGTTACACGCCGCTGATTTTTCCGGTGAATACTCGATTCAAGGGTATCCTCAGTTACAGTCACCAAATCAGCAACGGGGATCATCGTTCCTGATGCGGATTTCATATGTAATTGCTTGAGCTTTTCGATATCAGAACGTCCGGCCTTCGGAAATTTTACCGTAATGGGCACATCGTTCAATTCTTTTTCACTGTAAAGACGTGATACATCCTTCCCACGCAGTGCCATCGTCACAGTTTGTACCACTTGCCTGGATGAAATACCCGACATCATCGCTTTTTCGGTATTTACATCCAGCTTGTACTTCGTCTGTGGTGCTTCCACCATCCAGTCGACATCAACGATGCCCGCTGTTTTTTCGAAAATGCTTTTTACCCGATTTCCAACACGCTGTCGTTCATCAGTATCCGGTCCGTATACTTCGGCTACAATCGTAGACTGTACCGGAGGTCCGGGCGGCACCTCTACCACTTTCACATTGGCATCGTACTTTTCGCCCACCTTTTGGACCATGGGACGAAGTCGTTTGGCGATAGCGTGACTTTGATCACTGCGCTTACCCTTATCGATCAGGTTCAACTGTATATCTGCCACGTTGGGACCTTTTCTCAAGTCGTAATGACGTACAAGTCCGTTAAAATTGATGGGGGCATTATCACCGGCATAAATCTGATAATCCTTAATTTCCGGCACGTCTTTTAAACTAAGCCCCACTTCACGAGCAACGGCGTTGGTACGCTCCAGCGTAGTGCCTTCGGGCATGTCAATAATAAGCTGCACCTCATTTTTATTATCGAACGGAAGCATTTTTACCTCAACCATTCGAAATACAAACAATAGCGTTGAGGCCAGAAGCAACACTGTTACACCGATAATAAACGCCCATCGCTTGAACGTATTTTCAAGTAGCGGCTCCATGGTACGAGCATACCACTTATAGATGAACGTTTCTTTGAGATCGTATTTCTTCTCCTCGCCATTTTCATCCTTCTCAGCATTACCGTGCGGCAGCAGAATATATGCCAGCCACGGCGTGATAATTAGCGCTACAATCAGCGAGAAAATCATGGCCAGTGAAGCACCGATAGGCATGGGACTCATATAAGGTCCCATCAATCCCGATACAAAGGCCATCGGCAGTACCGCAGAAATTACGGTAAAAGTAGCCAGTATGGTGGGATTACCGACCTCACTGATCGAGGCGATGGCCGCCTGCTTAAGCGGGAGCTTCTTCATCTTAAAGTGCCTGTGCATGTTTTCAGCGATAATAATCGAGTCGTCCACCACAATACCTGTCACAAAAACCAGCGCAAAGAGCGTAATACGGTTGAGGGTATAGCCGAACATGTAGTACAAGAAGAGTGTGAGCGCAAAGGTCACCGGTACCGATAAGAATACAACCAGTCCACCGCGCCACCCAAGCGCAAGAGCCACCACAAACGTTACGGCCAAAATAGCAACCAGTAAGTGCTCAAGTAATGAAATAACCTTGGCTGAGGCCGTCTTACCATAGTTACGTGTGGTCGTAACATTCACATCGGCCGGTATTAAACTACCATCAAGGTTAGCGACTTTTCGTTGGATTTGTTCGGCAATCGCCATCGCATCGGCGCCCGAACGCTTGGCTACCGAGATGGTTACCGCAGGATACGATTCACCCGCATTCAAACCGGTTTCCTGTGCTTTTTGGTGGCCTATCCCGTACGAGACATATTCGGAAGGCTCCTCCGGCCCATCTCGAATCTCGGCAATGCTGTGCAAATATATAGGATCGCCATTTTGCACATCTACAACAACATTCCGCACCTCTTCGGCGGACTTAAAAAAGTCGCCAGTATCAACCAAGTACTCGGTATCGTTACTGCTGAATGATCCGGAGGATAGCTCTTGATTGGCCGCCTGTATTTGTCCAACTACCTGCATCGGATCAATGCCGTAAGAGGCCATTTTATTCTTATCCAGATTTACCGAAACCTGTCGGGTTCTCCCGCCGTGTATATCGGTCTGGGCCACATCCTCTATCTGCTTGATATCCAAGGCCATCTCATCGGCTACGCGACGCAAGTCAAAGTCACTATATTTGTCGCTCCATAACGTCAATGTCATAATCGGGACGTCATCAATGGAACGAGTTTTCACCATGGGTTGGGTCGCCCCCTCGGGAAACCGATCCATGTTTTTCATAATCTCATTATAGAGCCGAACCAAACTACGCTCTACGTCTTCGCCCACGTAGAAACGAGCCGACACCATGGCCTGGTCGGGCATGGAGGTAGAATACACATATTCGACGCCTTCAATATTGGAGAGTACTTTCTCGAGGGGGATCGCAATATTTTTTTCCACCTCCTCGGGCGTTGCCCCGGGATAGCCGACAAAAATATCAGCCATCGGAACATCAATTTGCGGCTCTTCTTCGCGCGGAGTCAGATAGGTTCCGTAAAATCCCAGCGCCAGAAACACAATCATCAGCAAAGGCGTCAACTTTGAATCAATAAACCCTTGCGCAATTTTTCCTGCAATTCCAGTCTTCATAATGATATATCTAAATAATTTCTATTTACTGCGTATTTACTTTGCGACCTTCGCGTAGCGGCTGATTAACCGAAGCCACATACGATTCGCCCTGCGATAGTCCGGACAATACTTCTACCCCTCCGGCACTTTCGTTGCCAAGGCGAACCCAGCGAAGTACAATTTCAGATTCATCATTCAGCGTATATAACCCGGTCAGCTGTCCGCGCTCAATGATGGCAGACTTGGGCACGACGATCGAACGATTGCTCTCAGTTACCAATCCTACCTGGGCGAACATGCCCGATTTTATGCCGGGATTCTTTTCCATCTTGGGCAGCATCACTTCAACAGCAAACTGTCGGCTACCGCGATTACCGGCCTGATTAATATTTTTCACAACGCCGATACCATCGCTATAACCGGCGGCCTTGATATCCACCGAAACGGTGTCATCATAATTGAACAGCGAAATGTTGCTTTCGGGAACCGTTATATTCACTTTCATGATGCTTTCCTGTTCAAGCGCAATAATAGGCTGTCCCGGTGCGGCCATGTCTCCTTCCGAAGCTATCTTTGATACCACATATCCGTTAAAAGGAGCCGTCAACCTCGTATAGTCAAGCATATCTTCCACTTCCTGAAGCTTACTTTCCAAGGTCTTCACTTTGGCTTTGGCCATCTCGTACTGCGTGGATATATCATCCAGCTCCTTTTGAGTAGCACTTTCCTGCTCATGCAAATTCTTAATACGATTGTAATTGGTCTCCACATTATTCAGCGCTGCTTTGGCTTCAATCAGGCTTGATTCAACCTGACTTTTCTGCGCCTGCAGATTATCATCTTTAATCTGAATCAACACGTCACCCTTGCTGACATAGTCTCCTTCTTCGAGGTCAAGCTGGGTGATTCGTCCCATTACTTTGGTACTCATGTTGACGGTGCGATCACTGCTTACCGTACCCGAAAAGCGGTGAGATACTGTTCCCTGCACATATTCTGCAGTCTGTGTATCTACCGTTATGGGCTGATCTTGCGCGGGCTGTTCATTGTCAGAAGAACTGCACGAGACCCCCACCAACATTAACACTACAAGTGCAGATAATAGTCTTCCTGATATGTTCATGATGCTATATTTCATTGTTCTATTTGTTTGATTGTTAAAATCTTATGGGAATATTAGTAAGGCATTTCACGCTCAAGCAGCAACTCGAGTGTTGCTACACTTAAATTATATTGATAGAGCGCATTGAGTCGCTGCAGCTTACTTTGGAGCAACTTAGTTTCGGCCTGCAGCAAATCAGTCGTTTTTTCCATGCCCTGCTCATAGCGATTATTTCGGATGCGAAAATCTTCTTCGGCCTGCTCAACAGATGCCTCAGCAAACTGAAGCTGTTCCTGTGCCTGGTCAAGTGAGCGCTGGGCCTGCTGAATCTCCATCTTGTTCTTGAAAAGGCTGCTTTCATACGCCAGCTCTGCCTTTTTCAACTGGGCTTTGGATTCCATCACCTTGCCCACATTTTGAAAGCCTTTAAACAGATCCCACTTGAGTGTAGCCCCAATCATATAACTGTCGCCCTGCGTACCGAAGGGCACTTCATCATTAAATTCATAACTCCCAAACAGATTGATACTGGGGATAAAGTTGAACGTTGACGAACGCTGCATCTCCTTCGCAGCCGACATCCGGTACTTCATCGCCTCCAATTTGGCATTGGTTGCATTTTCGGCATCAATCATCTCATCCGAAATGCCGGGACGCATTTTCAGGCTGTCCGTAGCCTCAATGGCAATATCCTCTTCGATATTCAGCAGGTACCGGAAATTATCCTGCACGGTTTTTCGCTGGTCACGAACTTTTGACTGCCGGCTTTTTAGCTCCAGCACACGCACCTTTGCCGCCAGATAATCGGCCTTATTGATCATATCCTGCTCGTAATAGTTCTTGGCCTGACGTTCATTCTCCTGCGCCACCTCCAGTGATTTTGTAATCACTTCGTCCTGTTTCTCCATTAACTGAAGCTGATAATAGGTGTCTTTCACCTGATAGCGGACATGCTGAATGGTCCCCTCCATCTGCTTTTTAGCAGCTTCCAGCTGATTTTTTACCGCCCGGCGCTGAAAAATAGCATCCGCATTAAACAATGGTTGCTGCGCCTTAAACTTAGTGGTAAAGTTATCATAGGCATCGGGATCGTTTAGCCGCGTTGGATTGAAGTCGGCCTGTGTCACCGCCTCCTGCTTCAATTTAAACCCAAAAACATTGAGGGGATCATTCGTCGAAACCCCCGTTTCTTCAATCGAAAGCTGCGGCAGAAATGTAGCATTAGTTTGCCGATACTGTGACCGGACTTTCTCCATATCCGCCTCGGCCATCCGAATCTCAAAACTGGCCTCTTCAGTAATAGCAAGCGCCTCCTGAAGACTCATCTCCCGAACGTCTGTCGCATCGGTGGTATTAGATTGAGCCATCACTGACTGAAAAGAAAACACCATTACGCCAGCCAACAGCACTAATATTTTGTTCGCTACCTTGTCTATAATTCGCATTGTATTCCGTATTGTTTGATTATGTTCATCAGAGTGTTTCTTTACAGCTGATCGATTACTTTCTGCAATCGTGATCGCACTTCATCAGCAATGGGGTGCAGCTCGTCGTTCTCAACCGCCTGCATTGAGGCCACCGGATTTACGGCCGAGATCTCCACTTGTCCGTCTTTATGCTCTTCAACAATCACATTACAGGGCAGCATTACACCTATTTTGTCTTCTTCTGTAAGAGCCTTGTGCGCAAATTCAGGATTGCACGCACCGAGAATTCGGTACTTTTTAAAATCTACGTCCAGCTTTTTCTTTAGGGTGTCCTTCACATCAATTTCGGTAAGTACCCCAAAACCCTCTTCTTTGAGCAGGGCTGTCACCGTTTCAATAGCTTTATCAAATGACTGATCGGTTGTTGCAGAGTAAAAGTATTCCATAACACTGTTGGTTTGATTGTTTTTTGTCATGCATGAATATAGGGACAGAAACTATAGTTGTCAATACAAGTAAATACATATATTCAATAGTCTTGATATATATTCTTTATAAAGGATAATTAAAGGCTATAGCAGTAATATAGGAAGGGAAACATCCACAATACAAATAAATAAACTTGTATTAACAGGTATTTGATTTAAGTATTTTTTTATTTAGCTTATAGCAAATATGACTAATAACGAAGCAACTATGGATTTAAAGGAAGGCATACCACTGCACAAGCAGATCAGCGACTGGTTAAAGCAGGAAATTGAAAGCGGAGCTTTAACATCTGATGAAAAACTGCCCTCTGAGAATGAGTTAAGCCAAAAATTTGATGTGAGTCGCGTAACCGTTCGGAGGGCCCTGCAAACCCTTGAAAATGAACAACTGATTTATCGCTGCCAGGGACTGGGTTCGTTTGTTACTGATCAGCGTACGCACCAATCATTTTCTATCCTTAATGATTTTACCGAAGAGCTGGAAGGCTCGGGCATGGAAGCAAGCTCCAAGCTGATATCATTTGAACAAGTCGATATCAGTGAGCAAAAGGACCTGCTCTCGTATTTGGATATTGAAAACAAAAAAATAGCTGTTCAGTTAGAACGTGTTCGACTGGGGGATGGTGAACCTATTGCTTATGACATCACCTGGATGCCTATTTTTTATGGTCAGCTGATTGAGGGATATAACCTTGAGGAAACAACTATCTTTAAAATCTTGGAAGATGAATTCGATATTCCTATCGAAAAGGGATGTTATCGCATTGAAGCATCAATGGCCGACGGCAAGTTAGCAAAACACCTGAATGTAGATCCGCAAACACCACTGCTATTAATGAATCGCATTTCGTACACCATTGGGGAAAAACCAGTGTATTACCAAAAACGATATTACCGAAACGATAAAATGGTGTTTGAGCTGATGGCTGAACGGAGAGCTTCGAATACTAATGCTGATGACGAACTACCTTTTAAAGAAATGATTCCTGTTTTTAAAGAACAATCCTAACTGCTGTACTCATCCTAATTAATTAAAGACTCATTATTATGAAAAAGAACATGGGAACGATTGATCGCACAATACGAACGCTGCTTGCTATATTAGTAGGGGTTCTTTATTTCATGGACGTTATAACAGGAACAACTGCCATAATTCTTGGTGTATTTGCAATAATCTTTTTAGGTACCAGCCTGATAAGTACCTGTCCACTATATATGCCCTTTGGCTTGTCAACACGAAGGAAGAAGTAATTTCTGATTTCCATAACAGCATAAGTTACAAGGCGACCTGCAATGGTCGCCTTTTTTATTTCTCCTCCCTATCATCCTGAGTTATAAATCGGCCCGTAATAAGTTGCCCTACAATCTTACCAAAAAATCTCTTACACTGTTTATTTGCAGAGTGTCAAAAACTATTTGAACTATGACAAGTAATGACCAACATATAACGCTTTCCCCTGTTAATATTACGGTTATTTACCTTGTTGTGGCCGGAATATGGATCGCCTTTACTGACACTCTGCTTGAGTCACTGGTTACTGACGCTCGAGCTCTTTCCATTTTGCAAACCTTCAAGGGCTGGTTCTACGTACTACTTACAGGGGCCGGCTTATATTGGCTGATTAAAAAACACGAGCAACAGCTTCAAAAAAAGGAAGTTCGACTCGAAAATTTGCTGGGCGAAGTCCAATCCGAAAAAGAGCTCAAAGATGTTTTATTTGAACGGATTCCCATCCTCATAACCATTTATGACCCTGACTTGGAAGAGTTCGAAGTCAACAGAGAGTTTGAAAAAGTAACCGGCTGGACCAATAAACAAATTGAAGAGGAGGATATTGATCTTCTAGAAGCAGTTTATCCTGATATGGAAACCAGGAAGGAAGCGGTAGCATTTATGAATAATCCGGGGGTCGGCTGGAAAGAATTTGATCTAACTAAAAGAAACGGGGAAATAATTCCAACTAGCTGGACCGATATTCGCCTTACCGATAACACTTCCGTGGGCATCGGTATTGACATGACTGATATTAAGGCTTCGCAGACAAAAATAAGAGAGTCAAGAGAGTTGTTGAAAAAAGTTTTCGAGAGCCTGGAATCAAGTCTGATCATTCTTGATTTCGAGAGCCGCACCATTATAGACTGTAATAAAAGGACCGAAGACCTATTTGGTTACAGTAAAGAAGAACTTGAGGGTAGCTCAACCCGCATGCTTCATATTAACGATGAAAGATTCAAAGAGTTTGATGAGATAGGGAAAGACGCTCTTACAGAAAAAGGAGTATTCCAGACCGAATATAAAATGCAGAAGAAAGACGGGACCATCTTTCACTCTGACCATACCGTATCGCTGGTTTATGATGAAGAGGGAGAAATTGATAAGGTGGTAAGTGTCATACGTGATATCACGGATCAAAAAGAATACGAGCAGAAGTTGCAAAAACGGCAAGAACGACTGCAACGGTCACAGAAAATTGGCCAAATCGGGGACTGGGAATATAATACCGAAACCGGAGAAATTACGTGGTCTGACACCATGTATGAAATTTATGAACGTGACCCGGAATTAGGTCCTCCCTCCTATGAAGATATTATGACATACTATCACGAATCGTCCTCAGACAATTACCAGCAAGTGGTTCGACAGGCCATTGAGAACAAAAAACCATACGATATTGACATAGAACTAATAACAGCAAAAGGAAATAAAAAATATACCCGAGCAATTGGAATACCAATTACGAATGATAACCAGGAGGTCACAAAATTATTAGGTATTGCACAAGATATTACTGAGCGTAAAAAGTCAGAAAGAGAGCTTAAAAAACGGAAAGATTTCATTGAAACCACATTGACCAATTTACCTATTGGGGTTGCAGTAAATACCATTGATGATGGTCAGGTAACCCTAATGAATGAACAGTTTACTAATATTTATGGTTGGCCCCGGGAAATTCTACATGATGTAGACAGTTTCTTTAATCATGTATATCCTGATGAGGAGTATCGAAAGAAGATCAGGGAACAGGTAATGAAGGATATAGAGAGTGGAAATCCGGAAAAAATGCAATGGGAGCGCATCTCTATAACTACACAAGATGGCGAAGAACGGATTGTAAACAATCAAGCTATTCCATTGTTTAGCCAAAACCTGATGATTTCCATTGTAACTGATGTAACAGAACAGCATAAGCTGGAACAAGAATTAAAGAAAGAAAAACAGCGATTTGAGCTTGTGGCCGAGACCACAAGCGATGTTATCTGGGATCTTAATTTAAGAAATAACGAATTATGGTGGAGCAAAGGTTTCGAAGAGCATTTTGGCTATGACAGAAGCAAGCTGGCTGATGATCTTTCATCATGGACCAAATATATTCATCCCGAAGATAAAGCCCGAGCTACTGAAAGCTTAGAAAAAGCTATAACAGGAAATGATCAATTTTGGCAAGAACAATATCGGTTTAAGATGGCCGATGGCTCTACTGCTCATATCATTGACCGAGGGATAATCATCAGAGATAAAAACGGAGAAGCTGTACGCATGGTCGGCACCTTGAATAATATCACTGAACGCGTAGAAGCAGAACAGCAACTTCGTGAATCAGAAGAAAAATATCGCTATTTATTTGAAAATAATCCCCAGCCCATGTGGATATACGATCCCGATACGCTGGAATTTATTGAAGTAAATGAGGCCGCCGTTAATCATTACGGCTATTCCGAAGAGGAATTTATGGATATGACACTGCTTGATATCCGCCCGAAGGAAGATGCCGAAGCTCTGAAAGAAAACGTAAAACAAAATAAAGGAACAACCTCATACTCAGAAGAATGGATACATCTAAAAAAAGATGGGTCCAAGATAGATGTTGAGCTGTCGGCCTCTGATGTTCATTACCAAAAGGACAAAATCTATAGACTAGTTTTAATCAATGATGTAACCGAACAAAAACGGATGCAAGAAAAAATCATACAGTCGGTTATTGAGGGCGAGGATCGGGAGCGTAAACGTATTGCACACGAGCTACATGACGGACTCGGGCAACACCTTGTAGCCGCCAGTATGAATCTACAATCGGCCAAAGCAGATATTGAAAAGTTAAGTGACAAACGACAAAAGCAATTTGAGACGGGAATATCACTGCTTAAAAATGCCCTTTCTGAAACCCGAAGCATTGCGCACAACCTGATGCCAAAAGCGATTTCGGACTATGGACTTATTCCCGCCCTCGAAAATCTCATCAACGATTTTAACAAAAGCACTGATATTGATTTTCAATTTACTCACAATTACAATCAACTAAAGCTTAACGATCAGGCTGAAATTAATATTTACCGCATATTCCAGGAAATAATTACCAATGCCGTTCGCCACTCAGAATGCACAAAAATAGATATTGGATTGCAACTGAAAGAGGATTCACTTACAATGAAAGTGAAAGACGATGGCATTGGCGCTCAACTCGATACAAACGATGAACAAGCCGGCTTGGGCTTGAGAAGTATAAAAACAAGAGTAAGCAGTCTTAATGGATCCCTTGATATTACTTCAGAGCCTGGCACAGGGATGGAAATCATGATTACCATCCCAGAAGTAAATAAACTAAAATCCAACAGTTCGGATCATGGCTAATATCAAGATATTATTAGCGGATGACCACGATATTGTCCGTGACGGAATAAAAATGTTGCTGGAAGATGAGGTAGGCTTTGAAATAACAGCAGAAGCAGAAAACGGGAAAGAGGCCATTAAGGCGTGTAAAGAACATGATATCGACTTGATTGTCATGGATATAAGCATGCCTGAGATGAACGGTATTGAAGCCACAGAAAAAATTAAAGAGGAGTTTCCTGCAATAAAGGTCTTGGCCCTTACTATGATGGATGAAGATCAACACATTCGCCAGATGATTGAGGCCGGAGCCTCGGGCTATATCCTGAAAAGTTCCGACAAAATTGAGCTGGTCGATGCTATTACCACTATTTTAGAAGGCCAACATTATTTCAGTGATGATGCCACCCAAAGCGTTATGATGGATCTTGTTAAGGGCACAACAAAAAAAGAAAACTCTGACCCCGGGAATATAACCGACCGGGAAAAAGAAGTCCTTGAACTAATTGTAAAACAGTATACCAATCAAGAGATTGCCGAGGAATTGTATATAAGCACCCGTACGGTAGATGCCCACCGCCGAAACCTTTTGCAAAAGACAGGGGCCAAAAATACAGCCGGACTCGTGACTTACGCCATCAAGCATGACCTGGCAGATATCGAATAAATATCTGCTCTTCCAAACACCGCTCCCGCACGAACCATTTATTCCATTCCTACTCTAATGAATTTTCTTTTCGCAGGTATAGGCTTTTTCACCTATCTCTAAAATAGGCTTTTTAGCTTATATCCAGCCTATGTCAAAAATAGTAGGTTTGTGTATATCGTCTCAATAATTCAAGGGCATGCATATACTACTCGTTGGCAACGTATCTTCTATTACTACTACCATTAAAACGATGCTTCAGTCCATCGATAATTCTTCAGTTCAGCATACTGATTTAGCTAAACTAAAGAAGTCGGAACAACCAGAAGCTAAGTATGACCTCATTGTGGCCAACATTGAGGATTTTGACAAACCATCTACAAAGGTAGTTTCTAAAGTTTATACACAATTCCCCGACATCCCCTTACTTGTTATTCATTCATACCTTAACAAAACACTGATTATGCCGATGATAAAGGCGGGGGCTACCGGATACATTCAGAACAATGTATCAGAAAGCCAGCTCATTGAGGCTGTACAAAAAGTCGCCTCCGGAACGAAATGTATTATAGCAGAAACTACCTAATGTACAATACGCTTTTTTCGTTATTAAAAATATAGGCTTTTCACCTGTTTCCTGAACTTGCCCAATTGATGATTTTATGACCGTATTATCATCAAGCCAAACATTATGACTGACTCAGATATTTCTAACGTTACTTTTGACAACACTTTTCTTGATAGCCTGCTGGCGCACGTAGCCATTATAGATGCCAACGGGACCATTGTAGATCATAATGAAGCATGGAAAAACTTCAATGCAAATTCAGCGTCCATTAAACGTCCTAATATAGGCGCTAATTATTTCGAAGTCCTACAACAAGCTATTGAGAAAGGCGATGACTATGCGCTTAAGTTTTTATTGGGATTAAAGAATGTTTTAAATCAAAACAAAAAAGCCTTTACCCTTGCCTACCCTCTAAAAACAGAGACCAATTCTTTCTGGTTTAACTTGACCATTCGTCCCTGTAGTGATAACAACTCTCATTTTATAATGATACATGAGGATATCACAGCCTCAATGAAGGCCAAGTACGAAAAGCAGGAAAATGAAGATCGTTTTGAAGTAAAGTTTGAGGAGAGCCTCGACGGTATTTTTATCACAGATAGCGAAGGAACTATTTTAGAAGCTAATCAAACAGCAAGTAAGATTTTGGGCTGGACACAGGATGAGCTTTTGGAAAGCTCACTGGACACCGTACTGAATACTGAAGATCCCAAATATCAGGCTGCGGTTGAACAGCAAGAAAAATCAGGCACCTATTCGTTGGAACTCGAATTCATTAACAAGCAGGGCAATACCATCCCCGCAAAAACAACCTCGCGAAGCTATCGCAATCCGGATGGCAAGCTAAGATCTATTATCTCTTTTCATGATCTCAGCCAGTGGAAAGAGGTTGAAAGCGATCTCATAAAGAATAAGAATTTTACTGAATCGGCACTGAACAGTATTCCCGGCGTCTTTTTAGTACTCGACCGTGAGGGCAATATCGTAAGGTGGAACGAGCACATGACCACAGAGCTCGGATATAGTCCACAAGAGTTGTCCCAAAAAAATGCCCTATCTTTTATTACTGATGATCAAAAAGAGGCCGTTCGTAAAAAAATGGAAGCGTGTTTTGAGAACGGCGAATTAGCTATTGAAACCAAAATCCATGCTAAAGAAGGGGGTATAAAGGACTTCTTTCTCTTTGCGAAGCGCTTTGTACAAGATGGGGAGCCCTACCTTGTTGGTGCAGGTATTGACATTACGGATCGTAAAAAGGTTGAGCGAGAAAATCGCAAAAACCAAATCATGCTGGAGCAGCTTTTTGATAATTCTCCGGTGGGTATTACCATTGTCGATAATGATGATAAGATCCACAAAGTAAATGATAGCTTTACTACTATTTTTGGATACTCAGAAGATGAGGCAATAGGTAAAAACATCAATAAGCTCTTAGCACCCAAGAGTAAAAAGCATGAGGCAAAAGCCATCTCTCTGGCTACGCAAAAGGGAGAAAGCCTGCAAACCGAAACCATTCGAATGCATAAAAACGGAAAAGAGGTTCCCGTTTTAATCGGTAGCGTACCTGTTGAATTAGAAGATGAGATCATTGCTATCTATGGCATATATGTAGATGTATCCACTCAGCACGATTACCGTGAGAAAATAAAAGATACGCTCCGAGAAAAAGAAGCCCTTCTTTCGGAGCTGCACCACCGTGTAAAGAACAATCTCGCTCTCATTGCCAGCCTTGTAGAACTGCAGCTTTTTGACGCTGAAGACGATAAGTTAGAAGGAGAACTGGAAAATATTAAGAATCGTATCATGACGATCGCCTCTATCCACGAGGTACTGTACCAAAATGGTAACTTTACGACCATCCCCTTCACCAACTTTCTTCAGGAACTGGCAAATTCTCGAATGGTTCAGAACAAACGGGACACGAACCAAGTACAAATTAATATTCCTTCCGACGAGGTTTCTCTCAATATCAATCAGTCCATTCCCAGTGGATTATTGTTGAATGAAATCCTCTCATTGATATTTAAGTTCACAGACAAAAGTAAAAGCTCAGTAATTGATATTCAGTTGCGGGAATATGGCAAAAAAGTGCATCTGATTATAGAGGGAGATCAGATTATTAACTGTCCCGATGAAGCGAAAAAAAGTAACTCATTACATAACATTCTAATCCAAACGCTGGTTAAACAGATCGGGGGAACACTGATTTGGCCAAATCCAGAAAGCGAATACCAAAAGTTTGAGTTCTTTTTTACTAAAGAAAACGGATCCAGTCCCGCAAGTGAATACCTTGAAGTAGCTGAATAACAAGTTTCCTACAGGACCGTGGATTTATTCTAATCCACGGTCAATTTCAACGGCGAACACAATCCCCATTGTGTTAAAGGCAGGCCTCTCCAAAGGTCTGCCTTTTTTTGTTTTGATTATGAAGCCAATATCTCATTTATCAAAAAAGTTTCATCCAAAATTGGTTTTTGCAGGTCAATGTTTATCATAGACCTTATGAAGGAGTTTTTCCAAACAATTTTACGCCCAGACCTCATCCGCTCTACTTGGCGAAGGGTGATCCACCTCTGGAAGCCAATGGCCGCGTGGACCATACTCGTATGGGGTGTCATTGCCACTATTTTAGCCCCTATTTCGTCTGCCGTACTTGGGATAGAATTTTTTCGCAGTGGCCAACTTATAATCGGAAATGAACAACTAATCTCGTGGCTGTTATCTCCCGCCGGCGTAGGTTATTTACTGCTTGGGACTACTCTGACTCTTACCGGTTGGATACTTCGATTTGCCGGTATCTTCCAGATTGTAGCAGATGATATCAACAAGCAATCGGTGGAGTTTCGACCTATTATATTTCGTATTCTCAGCAAAACTCATCTATTATTCCGCCTGTGCTTGTTCATCGTAGCAACAGGACTACTCCTTTTACTACCCCTTGCGGCGGGCTTGGCATTGATCTATGAACTATTACTGGATAGCTATGATATTAACTATTACCTCTCCGCAACTCCTTCTGAATGGCATACTGCCATCATAATATCAGTAACTTGGCTTTTGGGCTGGATGTCGGGAGTTGTTTATCTGACCCGCCGCTTTCTGTTTGCGCTACCCACATACCTGCACAGTCAAAAATCCATTAGAGAATCACTGCGGTATGCCTGGCATATTGGCCCACAAAAATTAAATCCCCACTTAAGGCCTATCCTTTCTGCTATCAGTTTTTGGGTAATCCTTCGTTTTATAGCAGATCTTATTCTTTTTACTGTCTCCTTCGGTTTAATAAACTGGGTAGGCGACTTCACAAATAGCTTACGAATCGTTGCACTGGCAACAGGGATATATGTAATAGCCTCTCTCTCCCTTGATGCCCTTATCTCTTTTCTGGGATTTTCGCATGTAACAACGCTTATCACAAAAGTATACTTTCAAGACTTTCAGCAGGTCAACACTGCATCTGCCCCACTCTCTCGAAATAAATTCAGAAAACTCGGTTCCATTTTTAAAAACATCTTTCGTCCAACCCACATCTTTCCGATAGCTGGGGCTGTTATTCTCATCAGTATTGGTCTCAGTAGCTATATGATAGAACATATCCCAGAGACAAAGAACAGCCAGGTTAAAATTGTAGCACATCGTGCCGGTCCGGCTCCTGCTCCGGAAAACACACCACACGCACTTGATCTTACTATGAAAACAAAGGCTGAATGGACAGAGATTGATGTCCGCCTAAGCAAAGATAGTACAATTGTGGTAACACATGACTTTGATCTTATGCGTATTGCTAATAGTCCGGCCCCTATCTCTGATACCAACTATAATCACATACAACAAATCCTTAAAAACGCTTATTCGACCGGTAATACTTCTCACCAACAATTACATACTCTGGATGATTTTTTAACTGCAACCAAAGGGAATATTGGCCTCATGATTGAACTGAAGAAACCAACGGAGGCTTTAGCACGTAAAGTTATTGGAGCTATCAGAGCAAAAAACATGGTGAATGACGTCGTTCTCATGTCTATGGACCTCGATGTCATTCGCTTCATACAAAATATAGCTCCAGATATTACCATAGGCTATATCTCTGCTTTTTCGATAGGTGATAAGAGTCAACTGCCGGTTAATCTGCTAGCAGTACATCACCGAGTAATTTCTGCTTCTCTAATAAATAAAACAGAACAGCAGGGCATAAAAACCTATGCCTGGACCGTCAATAGGGTCAACACTATGGCAAATATGATTGAATATAACGTGGATGGTATTATTACAGACAAACCTAAACTTGCGGTGCGGATAAGGGAAGAATTACAAAAGTTATCGGCAACCGAACGGTTTTTACTACAGTTCAACCAGCTTATAGATTTTAATAAATAAGCATGCTGCTAATTAAAGCTTCCAAACTTTATCATAATTTTAAAAATATCCTGCTCGCATATTCATAAATTTGCTTCTGTTTAAAATCTCTTACATAATGGAAATTAAAAGATAACTACTTGTCAAATAGTTATTCATCAATTAGAAGCAACTCATACCTATTTTTAACAAACTGCCAGACTATGAAAAAACTATTTTTTACCGTTGGTATCGTATGTTCACTTTTCACCGTTTCACTTGCCCAGTCCGAGGAACCCTTTGCCCGCTTTCCGGCTATCAGTCCCGATGGCTCTACGATTGCATTTTCTTACCAAGGGGATATCTGGACCGTGCCGACTGAAGGCGGACGTGCCTGGCGGCTAACTTTGCACGAAGCGTATGAAGCTTATCCCAAATGGAGTCCCGGCGGAGGACAAATTGCCTTCACCAGCGACCGCCATGGAAATGATGATGTGTTTGTAATGGACAAGAATGGCAGTCAAATCAAACGACTCACCTATCATTCTACCGGAGACGAATTAACCGGATGGACGCCTGGCAACAGTGTTATCTTCACCACGAATCGACTATATAACCAGGTGGAATGGGAGCCGGAAATTCATACGGTGGGAGCTGAAGGCGGCACGCCAGATCGCTTCTTTAACTCTTTTGGAATGATGGCGGAAATGAGTCCCGATGGACGATTTTTAGTGTTTGTCAGAGGTTACAATCGCGAATTTCGTAAGCGGTACCGCGGATCAGCAAACAAGGATCTATGGCTCTACGATCTGGAGAACGAAAGCTATCATCAGCTTACCGACTTTAAGGGAAATGATATGTATCCCACCTTTACCGATAGTCGAACCCTTTACTTTTTAAGTGAAAGGAATGGGGCTCATAATATCCACAAAATGGAATTGAACGATAACGGCAGCCCGAACTATTCCCCCATTGCTATTACCAATTTCAAGGATGACGGTATTCGCTATTTTGATATAGACGACCAAGAACAACGTATTGTTTACGAACGCAAAACAGGTCTTTTTACCCTTAACCCCCAAGAAGAAAACAGCCAGCGCCTAAATCTGGATGTTACTCAAGACCAACGTTTTTATAATATTGAACAGAAAACGTTTACTGAAGAGGCGCAAGAATTTGATGTATCCCCAAGTGGTAACTGGCTGGCATTTGTAATCGAAGGCGAAATTTTTGTCAAGCATAACGACCCGTCCAAACAACGTTCGGTAAAGGTAACGGATCATCCCTACCGCGATCGTGATGTGGCGTTTTTAAATGATTCTACACTGATATTTGCCAGCGATCGCAACGGCCAGTATGATCTATTTTCCCTTCGTCCGTCACAAAAAGATGTCAACGATCTTTTTGAAAGCCTCCAATTCCAAACGAAACAGCTCACCGATACCGAAATGGGTGAACGCAATCCCGTGGTTTCACCCAACGGAGAAAAAGTAGCTTTCAACCGCGGACGCGGACAGCTGGTGGTATCAGCAATTTCAGGTCGAGATAATTTAGGAGAAGAAACTGTTTTGGTAGATAATGGATGGGCCGAAGCCAGTGATGTAGCCTGGAGTCCTGACAACAAGTGGCTGGCGTACTCCATGCCCGATCTCGATTTCAACCACGAAATTTATATCCATCCCGCAGATAACTCTCAGGACCCGGTTAATATCAGCAAGCATCCCCGTCCCGATACTGATCCCGTCTGGAGCCCCGACGGCAGCAAGTTAGCTTTTTTATCGAACCGTAATAACGGCAATGACGATGTCTGGTTTGCATGGCTCAATGAACGTGACTGGCAGCGTACACAACTCGAGTGGGATAAAAGTGAAAAATCCGAAGTCGTCTCAGCAGAAGATACGGTGGGAGTGAATGTATCAATCGATTTCGAAGGTCTTTACAAGCGACTGAAGCAGGTTACTTCGATGCCCGGTGATGAATCAAATATTGCTATCTCCAAAGATGGACAAACATTCTATTTTGTGGGCGATGATGCCGATGAAGATATATATAAAGCGAAGTGGGATGGCAGTCAGATCTCTGCTCTTACCGATCAAGGGGTGAATCCGTACGACCTCCGCTTGAATACCGACTTAAACAGCCTCTATTTTATGCAGCGCGGTGGAAAGATCGGACGCTATAGTTTGGAAAAAAATAGCATCGAGCAGTTGCCTTATCGTGCGAGTATGAAAATAAATCATACTAAGCAGCGTGAGCAGATCTTCGAAGAGGCATGGCGAAAATTGAATGTTAATTTTTATGATCCCAATTTTCACGGTCAAAACTGGACGGCTCTTAAAAAGCATTACAAACCCTGGGCGCTAAAGACATCAACCGATCGAGATTTTCAGGATGTAGTAAACATGATGCTCGGTGAACTTAATGCCAGCCACATGGGCTTTTATGGGTCAGATCGCGCCGAAACACAAGAAACCAGAACCGGGCTTATCGGTGCTGAGGTGGATCCCGTTTCTAATGGCGTTCGAGTCGTTCGCGTGGTTCCCAACTCTCCAGCAGATCGTGAAGCAAGCACCCTAAATCCCGGAGATATTATCACCTCCGTAGGAGGACAGGAAGTTGACGAAGTAGATAACTATTACAGCTTACTATCCGACAGGATTGATACTCCAACCCTGCTAAAGGTCCAGGATTCTGAAGGAGAAAGCCGTGAGGTGGTCATTGAGCCTACCGGTGATCTCGGCGATCAGCTTTATAATGAATGGGTTGAAAAGCGCAAAGAACTAACCGATGAATATTCAAATGGCAGACTGGGCTATATTCATGTTGAGGGAATGAACTGGCCCAGTTTTGAACGTTTTGAGCGTGAGCTTGTTGCTACAGGCGAAGGCAAGGAAGGGATCGTGATCGACGTACGATATAACGGGGGCGGCTGGACCACTGATTACCTGCTAACCGTGCTAAAATATCGTCAACACGCCTATACCATTCCCCGGGGAGCTACGGACAATCTTTCAAAAAATAAAACAAATTTCCGCGAGCACTATCCCTTTGGTGAACGGTTGCCACTTTCCAGCTGGACCAGACATTCTATCACCTTGGCCAATCAGAACAGTTACTCAAATGCAGAGATTTTCTCCCATGCTTATAAACAGTTGGATCTCGGTACATTAGTCGGTGAACCAACGTTCGGGGCTGTAATATCTACCGGCGGGGCCGGACTAATGGGCGGCTCGTATATTCGACTTCCATTCCGAGGATGGTTTGTTAAAAACACCAATAACAATATGGATCGTGTTCCGGCGGTGCCAGATATTGAAGTCATAAACCCGCCCGATTACAGAACCGGCCAAGACAAACAGCTTAAGCGTGCTGTCGATGAACTGCTCAATCAGATCGACAGCGAATAGGACTGATAGCAACATTTTTCACCTTTCATATAAGCACCGGCTTTAGAACGTCGGTGCTTTTTTTATGCATTCCTGCGAATTGCTTTGGTACCGCTATTGCACAGGTGCAACACTTTTTAGTACCCCTCTTATCTACCGATTGGTAATCACTATAACATGCCCCTCGGTTCATCCTGGTATATGCTTTATAAACAATTACCAGAAGAACATCTGTGGCACATGACTTGCATTTATAAAATATAAAAATGGCAATCAGTGCATCCCGTAAAAAATTTATGAAGATGCCTCAAACCAATAATGAGAGGTGAATATTATGAAAGCACTTGTTTATCACGGCCCCGGAAATCGCTCTTACGAAGAGAAGCCCAAACCTACCATCCAGAAGACAACTGATGCGATAGTAAAGATTACAAAGACAACTATTTGTGGGACTGATCTCCATATCATGAAAGGAGATGTACCCGCCGTTAAGGATGGGACAACCCTCGGTCACGAAGGCGTAGGAATTATTGAAGAAGTTGGTGAAGGGGTATCCAACTTTAAAAAAGGCGATCACGTTTTAATTAGCTGTATTACCGCCTGTGGAAAATGTGATAACTGTAAAAAACAGATGTACTCCCATTGCGAAGATGGGGGCTGGATTTTGGGACATATGATCGACGGTACCCAGGCCGAATATGTTCGAATCCCGCATGCCGACACAAGTCTGTATCATATTCCAGAAGGTGCCGACGAAGAAGCATTAGTAATGCTCAGCGACATTTTACCCACCGGTTTTGAAGTAGGCGTGCTCAATGGCAAAGTGCAACCCGGTGATGTGGTTGCCATTGTTGGAGCGGGTCCTATTGGGCTTGCAGCATTACTCACTGCCCAGTTTTATTCTCCGGCCGAAATTATTATGGTTGATCTCGATAACAACCGTCTTGAAGTATCAAAAGAATTCGGGGCTACCGATACCGTCAACAGCGGGGATGAAAATGCTGTCGATAAAATAATGGAACTCACCAATGGCAAAGGAGTAGATGTTTCCATTGAAGCCGTTGGCGTTCCTGCAACATTTGACATCTGCCAGGATATCGTCAAAGCCGGTGGGCAGGTTGCTGTAGTAGGTGTTCACGGCACCAGCGTAGACTTTAAGCTGGAAGAACTGTGGATCAAAAATATTACTATGACCACAGGATTAGTTGATACTTATACCATCCCCATGCTGATGAAAACCGTTGGATCCGGGGAACTGGAGCCCGATCAGCTGATCACCCATCACTTTAAATTAGATCAAATAATGGAGGCTTATGACACCTTTGGCAATGCTGCTGAAGAAAAAGCCCTGAAAATCATTCTCGAAAATAAATAGATAGATAAAAAACCTTCAACTTATCTGTTTATAGATGAAAAGCCTGTGCTTTTTAGTGCAGGCTTTTTTATTAGGTCATTGTACCCTTTCTACAGGATCTAAAATTCTTGTCGTTAAACCCGCCGAGACAGAAATATTTTGCACTTTTCATTTGCTATATAGATTTAATCTAAATAGTTTTGCCCATGTTATTTAGAAACGATTTAAATAGCTGAAATAATCTTTTGAAACACATTTCAACTAATTATAAAATTAACTGTATCAATGAATCTACACCATAAATTATCGAAAGGTTTATTTGCAGTATTAAGCATATTACTCCTTGCTTCTGCTGCTACATTTGCACAAACAGGGCAACTCGAAGGCACTATAATTAATGCTGAAGAAAATAGTCCATTACCCGGTATCAATGTTGGAGTTGCGGGCACAACGCTTGGCGCTGCCACTAATACCGATGGAAAGTTTGTTATTGAGAATATTCCCGTTGGGTCTCACACCATAAAAATTTCCGCAGTGGGATATGAAAGAGAAGAACGTAATATCACTATTACTGAAGGAGAAACAAGTTCGATTACCGTTACACTTGAAAGAGATGTTTTGGGGATTAATGAAGTAGTTGTTTCTGCGACACGAAGTATCGAATCACTTGATGAAGTTCCGGCATCAGTCAATATTCTGCGGGAGAAAGAGTTAAATGATCAGCTTGCCTTAAGTTCAGATCTCAATGATATGCTGGCCAAACAAGTTCCGGGTTTTGCCCAAAGCACGGAATCAGCGAGTAACTGGGGACAGAATCTGCGTGGCCGTGACTACCTGGTACTTATTGACGGCATTCCACAATCAACGCCACTGAGAGCGGTCAGCCGTGACCTGCAAACTATCGATGCAGGAGCTGTAAGTCGAGTAGAAGTCATAAAAGGCGCAACGGCTATTTACGGCAATGGCGCTACAGGAGGACTTATTAATTACATCACAGCCCTACCCCAAAAAGATGGCTTTGAGTCTATCAGTAAAGTAGGATCAAATATTTCCCTTTCTGCACCTGAGAATAGCATGGGCTACCGCTTTTCGCAACAATTTATGGGTCGCAACGATCAGCTAAGCTATAACCTCAAAGGATCGTTTGAAGAAAAGGGGTTATACAAGGATGCTACTGGGGATATCATTCCAACCAATCCACAGGGACAAGGCGGACTTTCCGATGCTTCCATCTACAACCTATACGGGCAAGTCGGATATGATATAAACACACAGCATCATATAGAAGCAACGTACAATTTCTACTCAAATGATCAGGAAACAGATTATGTAACTGTTCCGGGATCGTATCCAGACCAGAAAGCTACCGCGCAAAAAGGAAACGTTCGCGGAGAACCACAGGGAACTCGTGCTAATCATAATGCTCGTATAAATTACAGTTGGCTTGATTTTATAGGCAATACCTCTCTCGATGCCACGGCATATATTCAGGATTATGAGACCGTATTTGGTTATACAACCTACTATCGAGATGGTGGACAGAGTTACCTCCTTTCTGAAAAAGCCGGCTTTCGTCTAAACCTGGACTCTCCATTTACACTTTCTGAGTATGTAGAAGGTTCTATTGTATATGGTGTAGATCTGCTGAGTGATAATACCCAGCAAAAACTTCTGGACGGTCGGACGTTTACACCGAAAATGCAGATGGACAGTTATGCTCCCTACGCCCAGATCAAGGCTATATTCTACGATAACTGGGTACTAAAGGGCGGCATGCGTTACGAAGGTATCAATATTGACGTACCCTCGTACACTACCGTAGAGCGTATTGATGGTCAAGGAGGCTACCAGGGCGGTGTTAATATTGAAGGTGGATCCTTGGATTACAGCGCTTTTACCTATAACCTGGGACTTAGCTACAAGAAATTCCAGGCCTTCAATCCCTATGTAAGCCTTTCACAAGGGTTCTCAATTGCTGATCTTGGACGAACACTTCGCAGTGCAACAGAACCAACCACCGTACAACGTATTGATCCCGAGCCGGTCATCGTCCAAAATTATGAGCTCGGCGTTAATAGTTCCTTCGATATTTTCCGAGGATCTATTTCCGGATTTGTTAGCACGTCCGATTTGGGATCTTCCTATCAAGTAGACAATGATGGTAACTTTGGTATTGTGCGATCCCCTGAAATTGTATACGGTGTTGAAGTAAGTGCCAATGCCCGGCCAACTTCAAATCTTGGTCTTGGAGCTACTTACTCTCTGACCGAAGGACGATCGGATAATAATAACAATGGTAGCTATACCGATCCCGTAGACGAGTTTTTGGTCAATAGTCGTATTTCACCACCTAAGTTAACAGCCTACGCTGAGTACCAGTTTACATCAAAGTTAAATACCAAAATCACCATGCTGCACTCTGGCTCAAGAGAACGTTTTGAGCCCAGCAACGGAAGTTTCGCTCCTTATAAAAATAACGTGGAAGCCTATACGGTTTTTGATCTTACATCAACCTATGAGCTTCCTTTCGGTTCATTTAGCTTGGGAGTACAGAATTTCTTCAATGCTGATTATTTCCCAGCTATTTCGCAGTGGGCCGGAGCATATTTTGGTACCGGATACTCCAAAGCACCGGGAACACGGTTAAATGCAACGCTTAAAGTACAGCTTTAATCCCACATACCCTTTAGCTGTCGGCCCCCTTGCAGGTCGACAGCTTTTTTATTGTATATGAGTAAACGCTTTCTTCTTTCAATACATAAGTGGTTAGGACTTTTTGCTGGCATCTTTATCCTGATAATGGGATTGACAGGCTCAATCATCGTCTTCGATGACGAGATTGAGCACTTTATACATCATGATGTCATCCATCAACCGGATTCTAATGAACCTGTCTCTCTCGATCAGGCCTATAAATCCATTATTGAAAAACATCCCAACCGAGATGTCCGCTTTACACATATTCCCGAGCAGGCAAACAGGGCTATTGAAGCAGAAATCCGTCAGCCCGATAATAGACGATACCTGTACATTCATCCCGTAAATGGAAAGATTCTGCGAGACCTCGACAGCTACAATACTTTTTCATACTGGATGCTAAAGCTACATTACACGCTACATTCAGGATTTTGGGGTGAAGTTATCGTTCTTATTGCCGGATTTATGTTTATCTGTTCGATAATTACCGGTTTCTGGTTTTATCGAAATGCTCTGTGGCGAGTACTTACCTTTAAAATTCGCCCCCGTTTTCGTGATCTGAAATCCTGCTCCTCTGAACTGCACAGAACATTAGGTATCTGGTCTCTCATCTTTAATTTCATAGTAGCTCTTACTGGTATTGTTATTATTTCCATCATTGTGATGACCAATGCAAAAAAAGAAGGTCCCGATCCAATGCCTGATCCTCCAGCAGTGAAAACATCCATTGACGCTCTAATGGTTCAGGCACAGCAAACCTATCCCGGCTTCGATCCCTCCTACATAGGAATGCCTCGACAACCTGATGGAAAGATCACCCTATACGGTCACACGAATACCGACTGGCCTATTCATTACAAGTTTTCCAACTATGTACAATTTGATCCAGATACAGGCACACAAACGAACTCCTTTTTTATAAAAAATCAGCCGGTTACCACTCACTTATTAAGCTTTACCTATCCACTTCATTTCGGAAACTGGGGCGGTATTTTTATCAAAATACTCTACTGCTTATTTGGATTGACGCCGGCCATTTTATCCATCACCGGATTCATCATCTGGAAAAAGCGCAATGAACATAAACGGAAGCTGAAAAATGAACGGAAACAACGACCAATAGAAACGAAAACAGATAGAGAACAAATAGCTGTCCAGTCATGAAGAATACCACCACGGTTCTTACCCAAAGAGATAATCTCTGTATTGAACAATGCAGTTGCTGTGATAACATACATTTGATGTATCAGAACCTGCTGCTCAAATTTACGCCCGAAAGCTTTGCTGACTTTGGATCGGCATTAAGCAAGCTGGAGTTCGAAAAAAGAGCCGTGACCTTTGGTGATGGCTCCGATAAGATGTTGATCAACACTCCTCAAAAAGAAATTCAGCTGTGCTTCACCAAGTCAGAATTTGAACTGCTGCGTGAGTCTCTTAAAGAAGCACTATTGATGATTGAGGTAAGTCAAATTTTGTATGGCTAATCTAAGGCAAATTTTTGTTTTGTACCAAGAAGCTCCTACTTCCCCTATTGCACTCCCATTCAAATAACCCTGCCCCAATATTTAGACTTGGCTAAATATTTATTAAACCTTATCTTAATTTTTAGTTAAGACTAAAAATTAAGATTGTCTCGATGAAAATATTTGTCCACCTCCTATTTATACTTCTGACATTTCCTGTAATTGTGACTGCCCAATCACAAAGTGGTACAGTCAAGGGCGTTATAAACAGTGATGGACAGCCGGTAGCCGGAGCCAATGTAGCGCTCACTGAAATTCAGAAAGGTACTGCTACCAATGACAGTGGACAATTTGTTATTACAGATATTAGGCCGGGTACTTACGAACTATCTATCTCGGCTGTGGGATTTTTCTCCCATCACCAAGAAATATCCCTTAAAGAAAATGAAGAGGTCAGCCTCGATATTACGTTAGAACCAAAAACCGAAGAACTGGGACAATTGGTTGTGACGGGTACCATGCGCAAGACGTTCGTTAAAGAAAGTCCCGTAAAAGTACAGGTCGTCAGCAATAAGCATCTCCAAAATACCGGTGCGAACAATCTAATGGAATCGGTAAACTTTTTGAACGGCCTCTACCAAGAAGTCAGCTGCGGAGTCTGCAGCACAAACAGCGTGCGTATTAACGGGATGGACGGTCCCTATACCGCTATTTTGATCGACGGGATGCCCATTATGGGCGCCTTGGCATCAGTCTATGGACTGAATGGTATCAACACCAGTACCATCCGCAATATTGAGATAATCAAAGGACCCAATTCCACACTGTACGGCTCCGAAGCAATGGGGGGAGTCATCAATGTAATTACGCAGGACCCGTCGACCACTCCCCGACTGGCAGTCGACGGTTCGTTCTCTACACACAAAGAGGCCAACCTTTCATTAACCCACGCTGCTAAATGGGACAACACCCAAACTCTGATCGGAGTAGATGGCACCTACTTTGATACTTTTCTCGACCAAAACGAGGATGGCTTTGCCGACGTTACCAAACGCAAAAAGCTGTCGCTGTTTAACAAGTGGAACTTCGAACGTTCCAAAGCCCGACAATTTGACCTGGCCTTCAAACTCTATTTCGAAGGTCGCCTGGGAGGTACCGAAGATTACAGTAAAAACCTCCGAGGAAGTGATGAAATTTATGGAGAGTCCATCACTACAAAACGTTTTGAAATGCTGGGAAACTATGATCTGCCGATATCTTCTGAAGATATTCGGGCAGAATTTTCTTACAGCTATCATCAGCAAGATAGTTATTACGGAACTTATCAGTACACAGCTGATCAGCAGATTTACTTTACCAACCTAATCTGGGATAAGCGCTTTACGCCCTGGCGACAGCTTTTAGTTGGGGCCACTTCTCGCATCGATGCGCTTGACCAGACCTTTGATGGCATCCACCTGGGACAAGGCTCGCGGGATACTCGCTTTATTCCGGGGATCTTTTCACAATACGAACATAATTTTAGTGCGGATTTTAAGATGTTGGGTGGTATGCGAATAGATCATTACGATGAACACGGACTCATCTACTCACCCAGAATAAATGCCAAGTTCGACTTTTCTAATCACACTACCCTTCGCCTGAATGGCGGGACGGGATTCCGCATCGTGAATCTTTTTACCGAGGAACATGAGGCACTGAGCGGATCGCGCCGCGTTGTCATTGAAGAAGAGCTGGCTCCCGAACGATCAATCAACGGTACTATAAACCTTAACCAAATTATAGATATTGGAACCAGCGTGCTTAATGTCAACCTCGATCTGTTTTACTCTCACTTCAGTAATCAGATCATCCCCGATTATTCACAGCCCACCGAAATTCGCTATAGAAACCTCGATGGCTATTCGGTATCACGCGGCATTTCCCTGAACGCCGCCCATAATTTTCCATCGCCACTACAATATTCAATTGGATTTACCTACCAGGATGTCTTCGAATCGAATAATGGAGTTCAAACGAGAGTCCACTTTGCACCCGAGTGGTCTGGCGTATTTACCGCAAGTTATACTATACCTGCTACAAAAATATCACTGAACTATTCCGGCAGGATAGTTGGAAATATGAAACTGCCTGTATACGAGGGATATATTACAAAATCACCGGTATTTTCAGAACATAATATGAAGATATCCCGTAAATTTAGCGACCGAATATCAGCTTATATTACTGTAAAAAACCTTGGCAATTACACACAGGAAAATCCAATCATTGCAGCTGATAAACCCTTCAGCGATGAATTTGCCACCGACCACGTTTATGGGCCACTGCAGACCCGTCGGTTCTTAGCAGGCATCCAATTTAGACTGAAATAGCAAAAATAGTTGGTTTCTTACCTTTTAATTATATCTCTGCAACAAAGATATTCTTCGCCACTTCATTTCCAATAACCCGCTCTTTGCCTTCAATCAGAAGCGTAACCGGACCATCAAACGGCTCTTTCTGCTTAATTTGTACCTTTATACCCGGAAGCAGCCCTACCTTTTCCAGATAGCGCAGCAGTTCCGGATCCTGGTCTTTAACGCGACTAATGATATACTCCTGCTCCGTTTCTCCCTCAACAAGAGGGTGGGCATCCATTTCGGGCATTAATCCGTCTTTGGTGGGAATGGGATCACCATGTGGATCATGGGTGGGATCATCAAGAAGCTGGGCAATTTTATCCTCGAATCGTTCCGAGATATGATGTTCCAGCTTTTCGGCCTCATCGTGCACCTCATCCCAGGAATACCCCATCACCTCCAGCAGATAGAGCTCCAGCAGCCGATGGTGACGTATTATTTCGAGCGCAATCTTCTTGCCCGAATCCGTTAGTCGTGCTCCCTTATACGACTCATAATCAACTAATCCCATCTTATCCAGCCGCTTAACCATATTGGTAGCCGACGCCGACGACACATCCAGAGAATCTGCAATCTTCGTTGTTGAGGCCCCTTTGTCTTCTGTCTCCAGGGTATATATCGCTTTCAGATAATCTTCAACAGCCTGACTTAATACCATCTTGAAAACTTTTTATGCTTTATTTCTATTGCCTTAATATATAGAATATCTCCATACCATTACATCTCTACTCTCTCAATTAATATCTACCCCATGGTTCTTCAAGTATTGTCTAAATGATTTTTTGCCAGTTAAATCAGATCCCACGAAAGCTACAAGTTTATCAAAAATATGAGCGGGTAAAAATCCCGGCTGCCTTCCTATGGTATTTCCTTCTTGGTCCAGGAAAATAAAAGTCGGAGTAGAACTAGCTCTAAACCGACGTGCCAGCTGCTGTTCGGTCAGAGAGTTTCCGTTAAATACTATTTTCCGATCCGACTCGATATCAACCTTTACCGGATAAAAATATTTGTGCAGGCTGTCCTGTACGGTTTGCTCCGGGAATACCTCCTCATACATTTTTTTGCAATATCCACACCACTCAGCATCAACAAAAAGCATTACTTTTTTGCCATTTTCTTTCGCTAACTCTTGAGCTTCGGAAAGTGATTTCCACTTTATATCCGATTGGGCTGTTGCGGGTAATATCCCGATAAGCAAAATAAATAAGCCAATTAGGAATCTTTTTACACTCCACACTAATCTCATTAATAGTACCTATTTTTCATTCTGATCGTTTAACTTCATAACCATAATCGTCATATCATCATGTTGTTTTGCCTTACCAATAAAAGACTCCACATCTTCTGCTAAGAGGTTTAACATGTCACTAGCTGATTTATGGACGTTGCTTTTTATCATCGCATTCAATCGATTTGTACCATAAAAGTTTTGAGATTCACTTAACGCCTCAACAATTCCATCAGTATAAAGGACAAGTACATTGTTATCTTCTATGGATAATTCAACCTCTTCCAAGTGCTCATCAAAATTATCCCTCGACAAGCCAATACCAATTCCCGCGGGTTTTAATTCTTCCAATTTCTTTGTATCACCGGCCACTCTAAGTATTGGATTATGTCCGGCCCGAGCAAAACGAAATGTTTTCTCTTTCAGATCTATAATCCCATAAACCAATGAGATAAACGTCCCTCGCTGGGCATTGTCATAAAATAAACGATTCACTTTCTTCAAAATTTCAGCCGGTGAATCAATCTCTCGACAAAGACTGTGAAGAATTCCCTTGATAAAGGTCATATAAAAAGCGGCCTGAATGCCTTTGCCACTCACATCTCCAATAGTTACTGCAATACGGTGATCATCAAGCTGAACGAAGTCATAATAATCCCCACCCGTTTCGTATGCCGGCTTACAAACTGCGGCTAAATCCAGATTCTTAAAGCGCGGGGTTTCTACAGGCAAAAAAGATTGCTGAACATCCCGTGCAATTCTGAGCTCTTGCTTGATACGTTGTTCCTGTGCCAGTTCTTCAACATAATCAGGGACATAACCTGACAGCGACTGCTCCTTCTCTCCCTTGATGATGAATAAGACTGCTGCGACTGTATTTCCAAATAAAAAGACCACTAAAAGAATAAATGCAGGCAGATCTGGAGAACCATTTACAAGCCAACCGCTTGAGGATTCAAGCATTAATACAAAAAGGAAATGAGTAAAAAAGACTGTCAGAATATCCCATTTTAGAAAAATAGCGAGGAAAACAATACCTAAGATTCCAAAAAGAACTATCTCCGAAACGGCCGGACCAATATTTTGGAATGTTGGTATAATTAAAATAACACCAAGAACGACAACTAATGAAGCCAGCCATTTTCTTTTATGAGTGCTATAAAACTGTGTTGCCGCAACTGCAAAGATGCACAATGCAAATAACAAGCTAAACCAAAAACTATTTAGAAAAAGATAAATAGGTGCCCAGGCTGCTTCGTGGGCAAGAAAAGTGCGTTCGATTTCAAGAAAGAGATTGGGAGCAAACGAAAGGGCAACAGTCCATATTCCACATAATATAAACGCCAGTACTATTGATCGGAGAATCATTTCTCCGATAGGCTTATTAAAAAACTTCCCCTGTCGGAGATAATCATAGCTGTACAATTTTTGTGGCCAGTATTGGCGCATAATCGAATCTCCTACAGCAAATAAAGCAAATACACCTACCGAAGTGAAAGCACCCGAAAATCCCATCTGTAATGCTAATCCAAGCAGGTCCATCGATTGAACATTGATCCCCATTGTCAAACTTGTTCCCCATTCTTGTAAGAAGATTGTTGCCGGCACAACCAATCCGGTCAAAATACCAGCAATTAATGCCGAACGAGTGTCGATTGCCCGGGAACGGATACGAAAGTAAAACAGGGTTATTAACGCAAGGATAAAAATGGGCACAATCGCTATCCTGCTAATTTCTAACAGCCCGGGCATATTTTGTTCGGTACCCTCTGGATTGTAACTGGCATCAAGGTTCACCAACGCTCCACTGGAAAGAAGACGAACATTAATACGAAGATCCTGTCCCATTACCGGGGCCGATGTATTTACGGTTACATCCGCGATAGCCTGTGAATGAACGGTCTCAATTTGAATATCTGAAAATTGAAACTGTCCAGGATTCCAACCGCCGATCTGCAAATAATAACCTGCCAACCGTTCGATATTAGCCCTTTGGAATGTATGCGAGCGTTCTGTATTAGTGACATCCGTTGTATCCGGAGTCGAATCACTGTTGTAATCCTCATCGAAATCAAATCGCAACACTCTATCCCAGGCTGAATCAGGCAAAGTCTTCCACAGATCTAAATTAGCATCGGCCTTAAAAGCATGGATTAGAGCCTTGCGATGCACAGGATAGTCAGGCAAACTGTTTTGTGGATTTAGAAATTCGATCAAACGACCCTGCTCATCAAGCCGCAAAGCAATATTCTCATTTCCATCACCTGTAGCTTCAGAGTCCTCTCTCGTATTGGAGAAGCTGATATCCCAGTAATAAGGATATAATCCCGACGGCAAAGAGTCTGACACTGCATTAATAAATCTCTGGCGACCGTTATCCAGCTGTAAACTATCAAGCAAGTCGGTGTTACTCTGCAGTCCAACGACCGATACTTGCTGATCATCAAGAGAATATCCTAAATCACTAATAACCTGATTCGCCGTTGCAGCGACCGAATCTTCGGCCATTGTTGTTTGTATAACACTGCGCGGATCCTGTGACGGATAATTCAAGAAAAATCCAAAGACACACAGTAATCCCACTGCAATAAAAATGAAGTCCCCGACTCCAAACGCCGTATTTTTATGAATAATGGACATGCAGTTTTTGACTGTAAGATATTTCTTTTGTGTTCACGCACGAATATGCCAAATTGTTTCGTAAATTTCTGCTTTCTACATTAGCTGATTTAAAAATGTGCCTTATTGTATTCTCATATAAACAAAACGCTGATTATCCCTTAATCTTTGCTGCTAACCGTGATGAACACTATGAACGTCCTTCGCAAGCGGCACAATTTTGGGAAGAAAATCCAAATATCTTAGCCGGCAAGGATTTGAAAGCTGGCGGAACCTGGATGGGTATCAACAAAGATGGAGAGTTTTCAGCGGTGACCAATTATCGCGATCCTGATATTGAAAAAAAAGATCCGCCGAGTCGCGGAAAATTAGTGCTCGATTTCCTGCAAAACAGTGAGAGTGCACCGCAATATCTTTCAAAATTGCAGTCTCATGCTGATCAATACATGGGTTTTAACTTATTGGCGGGATCACTAAATAAACTGGGCTATTACAGCAACCAGCAAAACGATATCCTATTATTAGATTCCGGATTATACGGACTCAGTAATCATCTGCTGGAGACATCATGGCCAAAAGTGCAGCGGGCAAAAAAGAACTTGAGTCATATCATTCAAGATGATTCTATCGCCCCCGAACCACTCTTCGACTTATTAGCTGACGACCATGAGGCGCCCGAGGAAGAACTGCCCGACACCGGAATCCCAAAAGACATCGAAAAGAAAGTTTCCCCAATCTTTATAAAGAGTGACGGATACGGCACCCGCTGCTCAACAGTTTTACTGATTGATCACAATGGGAAAGCCACCTTTGCTGAACGACGATTTAAACCAGGAACTATGGAGGTAGAAGAAGAGAACCAATACCATTTTTCTATTGAAAAATAGCTTCTTCCAAAGCAAACCCGGCAGCACAAGAGGATCCATCCTATTGATTTCATTGGGCATATTCCCCAAGAACATGGAAATCACCTACTTATCAAAGGCCTGAGGATATTCACCCTCAGGCTTTAGCATTAATAATCTTACACAGAGATCAATCCAACGAAGTGCTGGCTGCTTCTTTGCCCTCAGGGGTATATTCTTCGGGATCGGGAATTTCGCCAAATTGGAAAATAATGGCCACAATTATAGCTACTCCGGCCGGATAAATGATCCATGCAGGAACGCCAAGTACCATGATGGCAATTAAGCTCGCAACACTAATTACACCCACAATCATCGCATAAGGCAACTGAGTATTGACGTGCTCAACGTGATCGCACTGGGTGGCAATAGAACTGAGAATGGTCGTATCAGAAATCGGCGAACAGTGATCTCCCCAGACCGAACCGGCTAATACCGAGCTGACGCTGGCGTAAATTATTTCGGCCGTCATCGCATATTCTAAGCCGGTATTATTACCAATCTCCCAAGCCAACGGTACCACAAGGGGCATTAAGATACCCATTGTTCCCCAACTTGAGCCGGTAGCAAATGCTGTTAACGCGGACAAGATAAATACAATAGCCGGCAGCCAATAAGCATTCAGTGTTTCGCCGAATACACTCATCAGGTAATCAGCGGTACCGAGCTCAACAGTCTGAGCACTCAAAGCCCAAGCCAGCACCAATATCAACAGGCCGTCGAACATGGTATGCATCCCCTCCATCATGCCTTCGAGCATCTCCTTTGTCTCAAGCAGTTTTTTTGAAAGCGTCATTATTATCGCCACTGTAACTGAGAGCAATGATCCCCAAAGTAATGCTTTGTAGGAATCTGCTGATTCAATTATGGCCTGTACAGAACTCCCCTCTCCGGTAATAAATAAACCGGCAATTGTACCTACTACAAGGGTTACGATGGGAATTACCGCATTCGACCAATGTGACACTTTCTTCGTTTTTTCATCATCCTCAATCTTATCCTTCCACAGGTTATAGGTATCAAGTTCAGGGTTATGCTTCGCCTTATAAAGATTGATACGTGAGGTGAGCATGGTAGCAAAATCACGGCCCGACCAGGCAATAAGAATCACAAAAAGGATAGTAAAGAAAGCATAAAAATTATAGGGCAACGAGCTCAAAAAAACCGCGTAAGCCGACTCGTTAAAATTGGGCATTTTCTCAGATGCATCTGCAATAAATCCCACCATCGCTCCGATCCACGTACTTACCAATGCTATGGTTGCTACCGGGGCTGCTGTAGCATCTACCAGGTAGGCCAGCTTAGCACGAGATATGCGAAGTTTATCGGTGAGCGGGCGCATGGTACTGCCTACCACCATTGTATTCGCATAGTCATCAAAAAAGACGACAAACCCCATCAGGGAAGTCATCAGTTGGCCGTGCACCTTTGTTCTTACAAACTTAGTAACGCGTTGAATTACACCCCGCGTCCCACCATTGTCGGTGATAATACCCACCATACCCCCGATGAGAATAGTAAAAATGATAATGCTCATATGACTTTCATCCGCGGTAGCGGGTACGATATAACCGTCGAGTGCCGTAAAAAAGCTGGAAAAAACGCCGCCAAAGGAAATATCACCTGCCAAAAAAGCACCGCACCAAATCCCCAAAAACAATGCGAAAAGCACCTGGCGAAATAGTAACGCAATGCCAATAGCTACGAGTGGTGGCAAGATACTGAACCAGCTCCCTGCCTCAATTCCTGTTTTAGCAGTTTCTTCGGCAGCTTGTGCCGCATCCGGAGAAGCATAACCAAAATTCATCAACAGCAATACTGAAAAAAGACCGGCTAAAACAAACAGTGCTTTCCGCTTCATTGAATCAATATTTGATTTACTTTTTTATTAATCGGTACCAAACGTACAATTGATCAGTGAAAATACAATCTCTGTAATAATTTGCCAGATTTTTTTTGAATCCCACTATTCCCTGTGAAAAATATAAAACCCTGAGAGCTTCAAAGACCCTCAGGGTTTATATCTAATGCTATTTTAGGCTTAAACTATCCCAACTTTTCGATTGCTGTTTCAATTCGGCGGATAGTAGTCTCTTTGCCAAGCAGCTCGATAGTTGGTGTCAAGTCGGGGCCATAGCCCATTCCTGAAATGGCAACACGCAGAGGCATCATTACGGGACCAAAACCAACGTCGTATTCTTCTATCACTTCTTTGATCTTATCCTTCAGCGTCTTGGCCTCGAATGCACCTTCGTCGAGGTCTTCAATCTTCTCGACATAGGCTTCCAACAGCTCAGCACTATCATCATTCCATTTTTTAGCAGCCTTGTCTTCATACTCCTCGGGATCCTCAAAAAAGAATCGCCCCATCGTTACAAAGTCCTCAACCTTACTAACACGCTCTTTCATCAATGGAATAATCTGCTTCATATACTCCTCATCCGGATCAAGATCGTGCTCTTTAGCAATCTCTTGCACACGCGGCCAAAGCTCATCGGCCGATTTTTCGCGAAGATAGTGCTCGTTATACCAGATCAGCTTTTTATAATCAAATACCGCACCGCCTTTACTCACGCGATCCAGTGAGAACATCTCGCAGAGTTCTCCCAGCGAGTGGATCTCTGAATCATCACCCGGGCTCCATCCCAGATAAGCCAAAAAGTTAACCAAAGCTTCCGGCTCAAACTTCTGCTCGATATAGTCTTTAGTGTTTATCGGAATACCTTCGCTTTCGGCTTTACGTTTGGAAAGTTTACCTCCACTTGGTGACATTATCAACGGCAAGTGGGCCATCTTGGGCGGCTCCCAGCCAAAATATTCGTACATTAAAATGTGCTTGGGCGTACTGCTGAGCCACTCCTCCCCACGAATTACGTGCGAAATTTTCATTAGATGATCATCCACTACATTCGCCAAGTGATAAGTCGGCATTCCGTCGGATTTGAGTAAAACCTGATCGTCAAGCCCCTTGCTTTCAAATGATACAAAACCGCGAACCTCATCTTCAAAACGAATGGTCTCACGACGTGGCACTTTCAGTCGAATCACATATTCTTCTCCTTCCTCCAACTTGCGCTCGACCTCCTCTTCGGGCAAGGTCAGGCTGTTCTTCATCGACATGCGAGTAATAGCATCGTATTTAGGCGACGGATTACCTGACTTTTTCAACCGCTCTCGCATTTGATCAAGTTCCTCTGGCGTATCAAAAGCGTAGTAAGCATTGCCCTGCTCAACAAGCTGTTCGGCGTATTGCTCATACATATCCTTACGCTCACTTTGTCGATAGGGACCCACATCACCGGGATTTTCCGGACCTTCATCAACGTCCATACCGGCCCATTTCAGCGAACGTTGGATATCTTCCTCAGCCCCTTCTACATAGCGAGCCTGATCAGTATCTTCAATGCGGAGCACAAAGGTCCCGTCGTTGCCCTTCGCAAATAAATAATTATAGAGTGCCGTCCGAAGTCCACCAATATGCAACAATCCTGTGGGTGACGGCGCAAAACGTACACGTACACTACCTTCCATAAATCTTGGTAATTGGATTAATAATAATTTCTACTCAATGCACCGGAAAATAAGGCTTATGGGGCACTTGTGCTAATATTTAACAATTGACAAGTAATGAGTGACCGTGAATTTTTAATTCTTAATTTTTAATTCTTAATTCCATCATCAATGCAACCAAATGAACTTTGTTGATAGCATCACTTCTAATATGAAACTTGCTCTTTTAACCCCCCAGTTTGCCCCCAACCTGTACGATCTGGCCGCCATGCTGCAGGCCGACCAAATTATATTGCAGGATGTGGAGCGTTGGTCACGCAAAAGCCGTATCCATCGCGCCCAAATTCGTACTCCCGAAGGTACGCAATGGATTAATATTCCCATCCGGACGGAGGACCGAAAAAAAGCTGTCAAAGATGTTCGCATGGACCATTCTGAAGATTGGGTTACCCCATTGCTTCGAACGCTGAAATACAACTATCGCAACAGCATCTACTACGACTTTTACGAGCCCGAAATTGAGGCGGACTGGCAGTCGGCTTACAACTATACCTACCTGATGGATTTTATTCTCTACATCCAAAAGCGGCTTTTTCGCTTTATGGATATCAGTATTGATTATGTATTTGCCAGCAATCTTTCGGATTATGACTCCAACCCGGATTTGCTGGCACAGCGTTTAGGTGCCAATACGTTATTCCAAGAACATGACAGCCGCCACTACCAGCGCCAAGCTGAACAAAATAGTGATCCTGACTTTGAACATCCCAAATACCATCAACACTTCGAGGGGTTTGAGCCTTGGTGCTGCATTTTGGATGTGCTCTTTCAATTCGGTCCGGAAAGTTTTCGGATTACCGATCAGCTTAGCAAAAAAGTTGAAGGTTGAATATTAAAAGTTTACCCTTAAAAAACTTCATCATCTAACTTTATAACATTCAACCTTAAGATGGACTGCCAAAAACATCTGTTTTCATTATCCGATGACCATCATTACCTCAACTGCTCTTTTCTATCACCCCTGCTACAAAGAGTAGAAGAAGCCGGAGTTCAGGGAATTAAAGGGAAAAACCGCCCTTGGGAAACGACCCCGGATCACTTTTTTGAAGACAGCAATATCCTTCGATCACTATTTGCCAAACTCGTTAATGCTCCCAGTGCTAAGGATATAGCTGTTATGCCAGCTGTTTCATACGGACTGGCAACCGTGGCTAAAAACATTGATCCAAATAAAGGCAGTTCGATTGTTATTGCAGGAGAACAATTCCCAAGTAACGTATACGCCTGGAAACGATTTTGTAAGAACAACTATTGCCAGTTAAAGATTGTTGATCCGCCTGAGGGGTTCGAAAATCGTGGAGAAAAGTGGAATGAACGAATATTGGATGCCATCGACTCCAATACATTGTTAGTTGCCCTCGGCAATGTGCACTGGACAGACGGCACGCTTTACGACCTCAAATCTATTGGCACTAAAACGCAGAAAAACGATGCCTACTTTGTGATTGATGGCACACAGTCTGTTGGAGCCATGCCCATTGATGTGCAAGAAATTAAGGCCGACGCCCTAATATGTGCCGGCTATAAATGGCTGATGGGCCCCTATGCCATAACGCTCGGCTATTTTGGGCCTAAACTACAAAACGGCATTCCTCTTGAAGAAGGATGGATCGTCCGCAAGAATAGTGAAGACTTCAGCGGCTTGGTTGATTATGAAGATGATTACCAGCCGGGAGCTCAACGTTTTGATATGGGCGAACGCAGTAATTTCATATTGGTACCCATGATGATCGAAGCGCTCAACCAGATTTTGGATTGGGAGCCTCAACATATACAGACTTATTGCAAACAATTAACAGCAGATCTTGAGAACGATTTACCCGAATACGGATATCAAATTGAGGACCCGGAATGGAGGGCCCGACACATGTTTGGCATAAGATTGCCTAAGTCTGTATCCCTTGAAAAACTGCAGCATAAACTGGATGAACATAACATACACGTTTCAGTGCGGGGTTCGGCAGTACGTATTTCACCCAATGTTTATAATGATGAGCAAGATATTGCTATGTTATATAATGTACTTAAGGATGTGACAAGTGATACCTAAAGAATAATTTTACCAGCCGGATCAAACCATGACAAAGGAAAAATCAGATAATCCAAAACAAAACTACTGGCGCGTCTTTTGGATTGGTCTTGCTTACATTCTGCTGCTGGGCCTGTTTACATACTTTTTTAACCTCCCCATTTAACCGTTATGCACTGGATTGACTGGCTTGTTCTGATTGCATTTCTGGGATATACCATCTGGGATGGTACTCGACACGGCAAGGAGAGTGAAAATATTGAGGGCTTTTTTCTTGCCAACCGCTCGATGCCGTGGTGGGCCATGGGACTTTCCGTGATGGCAACCCAAGCCTCAGCTATTACCTTTATCGGCACGACGGGTCAAGCGTATGTTGAGGATATGCGGTTTGTACAGATCTATCTGGCAGTACCTTTTGCCATGATCATCCTCTGCATGACGCTGGTTCCATTCTTTAATAAGCTGCAAAACTTTAGTGCTTACGAGGTACTGGAAGAGCGGTTTGGCCTCTCTACCAGACTTTTTACCAGTTTCCTTTTTCTGATGTCGCGCGGGCTGGGGTTAGGAATTATTATTGCGGCTCCATCTTATGTTCTTGCTATACTGCTCAACTTACCGCTTTCTACAACGATTCTGATTATTGGGATTACCGCAACACTTTATACGATGGTCGGCGGCATCAGCGGAGTCATTCGCACCGATGTAAAACAGATGGCAGTAATGATGTTCGGCCTTGGCTTTTGCTTTTACTGGATTCACTATCAGCTGCCTCCCGGCGTTGATTTTAGTGATTCGCTCTATCTTGCCGGCACGCTCGGCAAGCTGGATGCACTTGATATCAGCTTCGACATCAGTGAGAAGTACAATATTTGGACCGGTGTTTTTGCGGCCCTCTTTTTGATGCTCTCTTACTTTGGTACCGATCAAAGTCAGGTACAGCGTTACCTTACAGCCAAATCGCTGAACGATGCCCGAAAATCGTTGCTTCTCTCTGCCTATGCAAAAGTACCGATGCAGTTTTTCATCCTCCTGTTGGGCGTCATGCTTTATGTCTTCTATATCTTTGGATCGGCACCGATAACCTTTCACAGTACCGATCCGGTAGCCGAAACAGAACAAACTGAACTTGCCGGCGAAATGCTTCAACAAGAGTACCAAGCTGCTCACATGCAACGAAGACAAGCTGCTTTAGATCTGCTCGATAAAAAATCACAGGCAAATGCAGAAGCTTTCAGGCAGGCAGACCAACATCTTAACAAAGTTCGTGAATCAGAACTGGAACGTCAGGAAGAAATTACTGAATCCAGCCGAAACGACACGAATTATATTCTGCCTTATTTTATTCTCCATGAAATTCCCATTGGCATTATCGGACTTATTGTTGCCGGAATTTTTGCTGCTGCTCTTTCGAGTATCGACAGTGAACTTAACGCCCTTGCCACCATCTCTATCGTAGATTGGTATAAACGGCTTGATTCCAGGGACCGCAGTGAAACGTGGTATCTGAAGTCGTCGCGGTTTACTACAGTGCTCTGGGGATTGCTGGCAACCGGGGCCGCCCTGGCTTTGGGCGAAACACGATCTATCATTGAATTGGTTAACAAAGTCGGCAGCTATTTCTATGGATCTATTCTGGGCGTTTTTGTTCTCCTGCTATGGGTAAAACGAGCAAATGGGGTTGGGGCAATGACGGGACTCATCTCAGGAATGGTTACAGTCTTTTTCTTTGATCGTCTCTTTGAACATCCCGAAACAGGCAGTTGGCAGTTAATTTTACCCTGGCAAGAGACACCGGAAGGATTTACTAAAGCCATTGAATATTTATGGCTGAATCCCCTTGGAACGGTAGTCGTTGTTATTGTGGGGGGTTCCATAAGTATACTTTGGAAGAAGGTGAGCGACTAATCATTACGCTGACAGCTCAAAATTGGCATTATAATTCAATAAAAAAGCCCCGGCTATAAACCGAGGCTTTAAAATAAATAAGCTGTTATCGCTTTTAGCTTTCTGGATCAAGGATATTTTCAATCCGTACTTCAACATCAGCCAAGTGTGCTCCAGTAGCACGATCACGAACACGATTTTGCGTATTCTGCACATCGTCTAACAAAATCTGCAATTGGTTTCGTACTATTGGTCGAATGTCGGACTGACTGACATTAACATCGGTCCAGCCCAGAAATTCCTTGAACGCTGATGGAATATCCGGAAGTTCTTCGGTCATCAAGTATTCCATGCGTTCCAGGTATGCACGCTGAAGGTTACGGCGGTGCACGCCAATTGCGCTATTACTATCGAGCTCCGACCAGATGCCGTTTCTAACGTCATCCATCATTTCAAAAGCATCGTAGGTATCTTCTGACGATCGGGCATCAAACTCGATAAGCCGGGCGATGCGCTGCGGATCGGTAAGGTCGTTAAGTACCCTCACTTGAGCACTTCGCATGTTATCAACAACTGTCGATTGATTGATGCGACTCAGCACATCTTCCTCTAATAACCAGTCAGGAGTCATAAAACCATAGTCAACCAAAAAGTCCATCGCCCGCTGTTGTGTTTCCTGGGAAACGAATGTATAGACCGGACCTTCCTGATTATAGGTTTTATGATTTTCGTACACTCCACCTACATTTTTCGTGACGTGTCCCATGTAGCGATTCCACTGGGCAACAACATTGCTGTAAAGTTCTTCCAGTTCAGCAAAATTGGCACCGTCGCGTTCTGTCCACTCAACTAAGTTCGAGGTAATGCGCTTCAAGTTGGCAATACCGAGCTCACTGGCCTTCATGGCATCGTTACCAAGGTCTTCGTTTTGTGAGCGAGGATCGATCTTGTTACCCGTTTGACGACCGTGAAAATATACCGGGTCATCAGCACGCTCACGAGTCCATTCGTTAAGCTTTGCTACTTTTTCCTCGTCGCTCATATCTTCAGGGAACCAAGTATAGCCCCACTTAACCGCCCACTTGTCATATTCACCAACGGCCGGATGGAAATCTTCGACTCCATCACCGGGCTGTGCGATATAATTAAAGCGGGCATAGTCCATAATGGATGGTGCCGTACCGTGCTTCTCGGTAAATGTCGGTGATCGAAGCGAATCGACCGGATATGCATAGCTTGATCCATAGTTATGGGGTAATCCAATAGTGTGTCCAACCTCGTGTGCCGAAACGAATCGTATAAGTTCACCCATCACTTCATCCCTAAATTGAACAGCACGTGCATCGGGATTTGCTGCAGCTGTTTGTACGAAGTACCAGTTGCGCAACAGGTTCATCACGTTATGATACCAACCGATATCACTCTCTAAAATTTGTCCTGTCCGTGGATCATGTACATGTGGCCCATATGCGTTCTGAATATCCGACGCAAAGTATCGGATTACCGAATAACGCACATCTTCAGGGCTCCACTCGGGATTTTCTTCTTCGGTGGGCGGATCTTTTGCAATAATCGCATTTTTAAATCCAGCCGCTTCAAAAGCTTTTTGCCAATCCTCAACGCCCTGCTTTAAATAGGGGCGCCACTCTTTAGGCGTAGCAGGATCAATATAATAGACAATGGGATTTTTGGGCTCTACGAGCTCACCATCCAGATAGGCTTCTTTATCACTGGGCACCAGTTTATATCGCGTGATGTACTGTTGCTCATTAGCCTTGTGCCGCTCCGTCCCATAATCGGTTTGCTGTATGCTAAAATATCCTACCCGTTGATCATAGGAACGAGTCTCCCATTTCTCTTTAGGCAACAATACCATGCTATGGTTTATCTCCAACGAAATTGTACCTGTCGAAGAATTTGACGGTGGATTTGAAGCATCATAGGTCATCCAGTTACGCGCCTCAATATTCTCCGGATAACTGTTGATATGCTCAATAAAAGAACGGTCTGTGTCTAATCGACGTACACGATATTCTTCCCGCTCATCGCTTTGCAAGCCGAGTGCCGGAATATCGCTGGCATATAATTTTGTAACATCAATCACCACTCCGGAAGAATCCTTACCGAGTGATTTTACATCAAAAGAAGCGATGATAGGCTCAAAGTTTGAGTTTTGAACCGCTTCGTACACCGGCAGTGAATCACTGGCCACATTTTCGTAGGAAACGTGACGGAGCAGAATCTTATCGTCCTTTTTCTGCCATCGTACAACTTGCGTGTTTAACTTCTCGCCGCCATAGCCAATTTCATCTTGCGTTTCCGCAATACGGGAAACGAGTAACATTTCGCGACTCAATAGCGAATCAGGAATTTCGTAAAAATAATCCTTGTCAATCTTATGGACATCGAATAATCCTGTATCGGTTTCAGCCTCGTCAGTGATAACTTCACTGTACGGCTTAATACCATTATCTGATTCCGGAGATGATGGCTCACCGCCTTTTGATCGGTCTTGAGCATTTTGAGTACTGGCGCATGCCCCTAATAAACCGACACACAACACCATAATACTCAATCGCTTCAATTCCTTGAAGATAGAATAACTCATAGATGGTTTTTTATTTTAATGTTAGTTTGTATTGACTGTTAAAGTGAGGGCTGTAACGAAATGAATCAACTATAAATCACTAATTAGATGTAAAAATATATTTCAACTACAACCTTGAATACTCTTCTCAACTTACAAGAACTAATTTAAAGTAATTCCATAATCCCCAATTAGTCAATTTGCTTAAGCTTTATTACCTTAAAACAGCCATCAGTAACCAAAAGAATATCATTGGAACATCTACTTTACTTTCTTAAAGACTTAAAACAGGTTGGAGCAGTAGCTCCAAGTTCTAAGTTTTTGGCCAAGGATCTTGTGACCCAACTAAAAGAGAAACTTGCTGATGCCAACTGCAAACCTTTAAACATTCTGGAAGTTGGAGCCGGTACAGGCTCGCTGACCAAACAGATAGCAAAGCTTCTTCGTCCCCAGGATTCTTTGGATATCGTTGAGATCCATAAAAAGTTTTATCAGATTATCGGTTCCAAGTATCGCCTGAATGATAATATTCGTATTCATCATGCTGATATTCTAAACTTTCATCCCCAGAAAAAGTACGACTTTGTATTTTCAAGTCTTCCCTATGAAAACATGCCGGAAGAGATAACCAAGCAGATCTGGGAGAAAAAGCTCAACCTCTGCTCCACAAAAGCATATATCAGCTATTTTAAGTACTTGAAATTCGGGGATTTTAAAAGCGACTTTGAGGAAAGTATTGTTAATACCTACAAGCATAACAAAAAGATTGTCTTTCTAAATATTCCTCCCGCCAAAATCTATACCCTCGAAATTAATAAAACTGATAAAGAGCAAGGCACTATCAAAAGCTCCAACGTAGCGTAATCAGAAAAATCCCAAATTTAGTACGGCCAGCAATAAGCTAAATAAGAACGCCCATCCGAAGCTATCAATTTTCATCCCCTCAATAAGCTCATCCACCAGCATCAACATTAGGGCATTGATGACAAGGATAAAAAGTCCGAATGTCAATATGGTTATGGGCAGCGTTAGAAAAACCAAGATCGGCTTCACCAAGCTATTTATAATTGCTAAAAGTATTGCCACCCCAATTGCTGTAAAGAAACTTTTAATCTGTACTCTTTTTAGAATATAGCCAATTACAAAAATTCCGATACTGTTTACTAATAGTGACCAGATCATAAGAATTATCCGTTTTTGGTTAGAATTTGTCTACCATACGGATAATACTCCCAAAGGTTTTAGTTGTTATCTTTTCAACGCTTCTATCTTATCAGATAACTCGTCGAGGGCTTGACGACATAGTGAACAAAATTCTGAGACCTTCTCTCCTAAATCATCAGAGATTTCTCCCGTATTGGCTTGGTTCTCAATATCAAGAATGAGTTCGTGGGCCCGCTCCATCCCCATATATTTTAGATTGGGCTTAATTTTATGGGCTTGCTTATAGAGCTGCTGCCATTCCTCACCCTCGTAGTGCTCCTGAATGTTTTCAATAGCTGAAGGAACATCCTCAAGAAACACTTCGGTGGTTTCTATGACAATGGAATCATCACCCATTGCAATTTCGCGTAAGTACGACAGGTCGGTTACCGGTTTATTATCCACAGAAATACGCTTTTACATTATACATAATTGTATGCTGTTACCACATACCAAATACGCATTTCTGCTATTGCATTACAAATTAAACTTTGTAAGTAAGCCGTCTTTTTATCCTGTCAACATTACGATACCTACAAGTACCAACAATGTTATTTTCAGAATCAATGCCTTCCAATTTTTCATAATAATATGCCCAAAACTAATTTTTACACTTTATCGGAAAAGCAACTAAGTAATAATCAATCCTTCATTTAATATCAAGTTATCAACATTGATATTTTTAAATACAATCACCTTTTGCTATCCGATTGTGCTTTCAAGAGAAATATACAGGCATTTTGTTACAAATTATTCGAAATAAATTAACTTCCCTAAGTTTTCCACATAGTTATCCACAGAAACGAGCTATTGTGTGGAAAGATTGGTTTTTTGTAGCCGTCTGGAGTTAAATACGACATTTATAGAGCTAAATGCCATGGCGGCTTCCGCCAAAACGGGATGCATCATTCCCATTACCGCCAAGGGAATCATTACCACATTATAAAAGAAAGCCCAGAAAAGGTTTTGTTTAATCTTTTTAAAAGTGGCTTCACTTAACTTGATCGCTTGCACGACCGACTGTAGTTCTCCTTTTACAAGGACAATATCACCTGATTCTATAGCCACATCAGTTCCCGTACCGATGGCGATCCCCACATCAGCCTGTGTTAGTGCAGGTGCATCGTTAATACCATCACCTACCATAATTACTTTGTTATCGTTTGACTGCAGGCGCCTAATCTCATTGGATTTCTGATCGGGAAGTACGCCCGCTATCACCTGTTCAATACCAACTTCCTCTGCCACAGCACGGGCCGTTCGTTCGTTATCGCCGGTAATCATAACCGGAGTAAATCCCATCTGTTTAATAGCAGCAATCGCACTTTTACTGTCTCCCTTAATGGGATCGGCAATAGCAATCAGTCCAACCAGCTCACCATTCACACCAACCAAAACAGTTGTCTTGGCCTGATTCTCATACTGTTCAATATCGCCTTGTGCATCACTACCAACCGATATATTCTCCTCTTCAAACAATGACGTATTACCAATAAGAACGTTTTTTCCTTCAATCTCTGCTCGTATCCCTTTTCCGGTAATAGCCTCAAATCCGGATGCATCCCACAGTTCAAGTTCTTGTTCTTTGGCATAATTAACAATGGCCTCTCCCAGAGGATGCTCGGATCCCCTTTCTGCAGCAGCTGCATATTTGAGCATTACTGCTTCCTCCCAATCTGATAATACCTTGATATCCGTAACCGACGGTTCCCCCTTGGTAATCGTTCCGGTCTTATCAAAGACTATCGCATCCGTTTCGCGCAACAGTTCAACGGCTTTCCCCTTTCGTATTAAAATACCATTTTCGGCTCCAAGACCCGTACCAACCATTAGGGCTGTGGGCGTTGCCAATCCCAACGCACAGGGACATGCAATTACCAACACTGCAATAGCCGCATAGAATGCCAGCGCTACAGAACCCATGTTAGGATTTATCCACGGAATAAATCCAGATGCCCAAACTGCAACCTGGCCGAAAAACTCCGGAAACAGCATCCATGCACCCCACGTAAGAACTGCTAATCCAATAATAACCGGTACAAAAACAGCAGTAATACGATCGGCAAATTCTTGTATAGGCACCTTAGAACTCTGCGCCTCCTCAACCATTCGAATAATCTGGTTTAGAAAGGTCTCACTGCCAACCTTGGTGGCTTGCACCTTGAGCGTGCCATTTTTATTTATTGTTGATCCGATCACTTCATCGCCCTTCTCCTTGCGAACAGGCATCGATTCACCTGTTGCAAGCGACTCATCTACACTACTTTCTCCGTCGATGACCTTACCATCCGTAGGTATCTTTTCACCAGGGCGGACAATCATCACATCATCAACCTCCAAATCCTTTACGGGGATAGTCATCTCTTTGCCATTACGAATGATGGTCGCCTCTTTGGCCTCCAACGTCATTAAATTCTTTATTGCTTCAGAAGCACGACCTTTCGCCTTGGTCTCCACATAGCGTCCTGTCAGATGAAAGGCCATAATCATACCCGCGATACCTGCAAAGCTGTGGAACGGTGGTGCCATACCAAAAACATGCAGCAGGGCTACAAATCCTGTTCCCAATGCTGCCAACGACCCCATAGCAATAAGTACATCCATATTAGGGGACCCGTTGATCGCTGATCTCCATGCTCCTTTCAGCGTTTCCCAACCAGGATAAAAAATGACCACGGATGAAAGAACAATCATCAACAGCTGATACACCATTTCCCCGCCGAGCGCATAGCCCGCAAACATTTCGGGGATCATCAGCAAAATAATAGGGATGGTCAGTGCCCACGACCACCACATCTTATGATAGGCTACATCAAGTTTTTTTTTACCGGTTACATCCGGATCCTCTTTTCCATCATCTTCCTCCTTAATATCGTAACCGGCATTCTGTACCGCTTGTTTTAACATTTCGCGGCTAATCTCACCGTTTTCAAACTCAACAAACGCTTTTTCTGTAGCCAGGTTAACGGAGGCCTTGCTAACTCCTTCCACTTCAGAAAGAGCCTTTTCTACGCTGTTAGCACAACCGGCACAATGCATGCCTTCGATTTGCAAAGATTTTTTCATCGCTATATGGGTTCTATTCTAAATTACACCTAAATATAACAGCTCTGGACAGCTCATCCCTTACAATACATCAAAATAGATGTGTAAAATTTTTGGATACTAAATACTTATACCGCGTCTAACGACTGACGGCCACGCTCATCGCTGTGGCTACGAAAAGAACTGACCGTTTCTCCGGTTATTTTTTTGAACTGGTTGGAAAGATACTGTACGCTGCTATAATTAAGTTTCCATGCAATCTCGCTCAGCGTCAACTCATCATAGGTGAGCAACTCTTTCACGCGCTCAATTTTCAGGTTTATGATATATTTCTCAATGGTCACATCTCCGTAATCTGAAAAGTACTTGCTCAAATAACTATAGTTGTATTGCATCTTCTCTTCCAAAAAAACAGAGACATTATCAGGATCTTCGGTGTCTTCAAGATACTTGAGATAATCGATAAGCTGAACCTTTATCTGCTCGAGCAATGCCTTGTCGTTCTTTTTGAGAAGCTCGAATCCTTTATCAACCAATTCTTCGCTTATCTTTTCCATTTCATCTGAACCAACCTCGTTGGTAACGGTAACTTTACCAAGCACAACAGATTCAACCTCGAATCCCAGATCTTCCAGCACTTGCTGTACTGTCATGATACAGCGGTCACACACCATGTTTTTGACTTGCAATGTTGTCATAACTCAATAAAACGCGGCAAATTGGAGAATCGTTTACACCTTGTAGATACCTCATAGAATACAAAAGGGCAAAGCTTTTGCAGCCTTGCCCTCCAAAACTCTCACAAGATAATGCTATTCTACCGTTACACTTTTCGCCAGATTTCGTGGCTGATCAACATTGCAGCCGCGATTCACGGCAATATAATAGGAAAGCAGCTGCAGCGGTATGGTCGTTAGCATGGGAGAAAGACAATCCTCGGTCTCGGGAATCGGGCAAGAAAACTCAGAGAGGTCAATAACCTCATCATTATCTTCACCCGTTATCGAAATAATACGTCCCTCACGTGCTTTCACCTCTTCAATATTGCTTATCATCTTCTCATTGGTATGATCCGTAGCAGCAACAACCACCACAGGCATCATCTCATCAATAAGTGCAATAGGCCCGTGCTTCATCTCTGCTGCGGGATATCCTTCAGCATGGATATACGAAATCTCCTTAAGCTTCAGCGCTCCCTCTAATGCCACTGGGAAGTTGTATGTTCGCCCCAGGTACAAGAAGTTCGGTGCATAACTAAACAGGCGGGCCATATCTTTAAGATCATCGCTATTATCCAAAATCTTCTGCACCTTTCCGGGAATACGATCCATCTCTTCAATCAGTCGCGCCGCATAATCCTCATCAAGCACACCTCGCCTTTGTCCCAGCATAATAGCCATCATCGCCAGTACCGACACCTGCGTCGTAAATGCCTTGGTGGATGCAACCCCGATCTCCGGTCCGGCATGCGTATAAACACCCGCATCGGTATCCCGGGCAATAGTTGATCCCACTACATTACAAACCCCGAGCGTTAGTGCTCCGCGCTCTTTAGCCGTACGCAGGGCTGCCAACGTATCCGCCGTTTCACCGCTTTGCGAAATCACCAGCATCACGTCATCTTCATCAATAAGGGCTTCGCGGTAACGGAATTCCGAAGCGTATTCTACCTCCACAGACAGTTTGGCCAGATGCTCAAACAGGTATTCTGCAACCAGTCCGGCATGCCAGCTGGTACCGCAAGCCGCAATAATCAGTCGCTTGGCATTCACCAACTTATCCAATACATCGGCAATACCGCCCAGCTGTATAGAATGATCTTCTACATTAAGCCGTCCGCGCAGACAATCCGAAATGGCACGCGGTTGTTCAAAAATCTCTTTGAGCATAAAATGCGGATAACCACCTTTCTCAATCTCCTCAATACTCATCGCCAACTCATGGACTTTCTTCGTAAGCGGCTCATCCTTGATGGTCTTCACCTCATACCCATCTTTCGTAACAATGGCCATTTCACCATCATCCAAATAGATCACCTTTTTAGTATGTTCAACGATGGGCGAAGCATCCGAAGCCACAAACATTTCATCGTCCCCAATACCCAGCAGCAACGGCGACCCTTTTCGGGCAACGATGATGCGATTGGGCTCTTCAACATTCAAAATGGCCAATCCATACGTTCCTACAACCTGCTGCAGGGCCATCTGAACGGCTTGTTCAAAGGTAACTTCTTCACCGTCCCCATTTTCGTAAATCTCTTCAATCAACTGAGCAATAACTTCCGTATCAGTATCGGTATGGAACGTTCGTCCTTTATTCTTCAGCTCTTTCTTTAGGGTATTGTAATTCTCAATAATGCCATTATGGACAAGCGCAATTTTCCCCGATTCACTTACGTGAGGATGAGAATTTATATCATTCGGTGCTCCGTGTGTTGCCCACCGGGTATGCCCAATACCAACGAGGCCGTCACTGGGATCAGCGTTTAACTTTTTCTTGAGGTTCTGAACCTTCCCTTTTCCCTTCTTAATATCCAGCTGACCATTAAGCAAAGCGATACCGGCAGAGTCATATCCGCGATATTCAAGGCGCTCAAGCCCTTTTACAATGATATCACTTGCCTTCTTATTTCCTATATATCCTACAATTCCGCACATAGATTTCTTGTATTATTGTATTTGTTTCCTGATTCTTATACTGTCTCTCTCAGACTGAGAATTGAACAATACTAAAGTTATCATTCTGGCAGATATTTTGAAACAATTTTAATTAATCATTTATAGGTATAACCATGCAGCTGTGTTTCTTTGAAGATGAAAAGCTGACCACTTTTCATCCTCTAACCTTAACTCGTCCCACAGATAATCTTCGCATTGGTATTTTAACGCTTTCGGAAAAATGGGAGTATGCGGTACATCCCAAAAACATCAATCGAATAAGCCGTCCGGAGTTCAAGGGACTGTTTGAAGGCGACGATATATCAACGGATGAGAACTGTATCTGGATCAACAGCCGGTATCTACCCACTGAACAGCTGGTTATGCAAGTCAACAACTTAAGTGAAGGCCAATACCTGACATGTGGAGAGACGGTCATTGCCGCCAATGTTGATGGTGCAACCTCCGGGCAGTGGCTTGAAAAGGGTGAACCTGACTTCAACACCCTTTTTGTGCTCGAATCCAACGATTTTTTATCTATCAACAACCTCTGGGATTTGTTCCAGCTAAACGGACAAGAAATTGTTCGAGATATTGATTTGCTGGAAATAGACAGCAAGGTAAATGGCAGCGTTTCTGATCAAGCCGTACTGGAAAACAGAGATCAGATTTATATTCAGGAAGGAGCCACCATTGAAGCCGGCTGTGTGCTCAATGCTACGAAGGGTCCTATTTTTATTGGTAAAAACGCCACCGTCATGTCGGGGACTCACATTCGTGGACCAGTAGCCATCTGTGAAGATGCGACTGTTAAAATGGGCGCCAAAATTTATCAGGATACCACTATCGGACCTGTCTGCAAGGTAGGAGGCGAAGTAAACAACTCCATATTCCACTCCTATTCTAATAAAGGTCACGACGGATTTGTCGGCAATTCTATTATTGGACAATGGTGCAACTTAGGGGCCGACACAAATACCTCAAACTTAAAAAATAATTACAGTACCGTACGTATTCCCGACTGGACCGACGGACAAGAGATAGAAACCAAGCAGCAGTTTTTTGGAACAATCATGGGTGACCATTCCAAAACAGCCATCAACACACAGTTGAATACCGGTACCATCTGTGGAGTCAGCTGTAATATTTTTTCTAATGATTTTCCTCCCAAACTCATACCCTCATTCAGTTGGGTAGGCTCTAATGTCATTCAAACCTATCGACTGGATAAGGCTCTTGAGGCTATGGAAGCCATGATGGCGCGCCGCGATGTATCACTCACCGAAGACTACAAACGGATGATGAGAGCTATTTTTGACACCAAAAATCACCCTCAATAAATACCGCTTGTAAAATATTTGGATAATAAATAGGTATTGTCCCTAATTAGCTCTACCTTAAAGCGTTATATTTAATTACCCACCCAGTAAGTTACTTCTTTGAAACGACGCGTTAATTCAACTCTTTTCATCAGACAGAGCAGACAGGTGTACACAAAGACACAGTTATAGTTATGAAACAAGGAAAAATAAAGTTCTTCGACACTAAAAAAGGATTTGGATTTATTGCACCTGACGAGGGCGGCGATGATATTTTTGTCCACAGAAACAATGTCGAGAACCTCGATTACAACCAAGGACTTGAAGACGGCGAAGCCGTTGAGTTTGAGGTAGAAGAAACTCCTAAAGGCTTAAGTGCTACGAACGTAACAAGCCTGGATTACAAATAGATCCGAGATTTTATATTGGATTTTAGAAGCCCGCTTTTTAGCGGGCTTTTTTTATGGGATATACTTTCGGCGGCAACTTGCCTTTTAAAGAAGGACCGGTAAATAAGTAGCTAATCGTGTTTCAAATTAGTGATGAAAACTCCTATATTTGTCACGCTGAAATTCTGGCGCCATTTGCCCAAGTGGCGGAATTGGTAGACGCGCATGCTTCAGGAGCATGTGGGGATCTTCCCCGTGGAGGTTCGAGTCCTCTCTTGGGCACTCAACAAATAAAAGCTGTATCCAAACGGATATGGCTTTTATTATTTCAACCATGTTGAACAGGTTTTTTAATCTCCTACCCCTCCAACCATCAGATCAAAAAAATCCATTTTTACACATCTATGATTTTATCGTACATTAAAATTCACTTTTCACAAGATATCGTTCAACCATGCGTGTAATAGGTATTACTCTGATCGCCCTTACCATTATTTCTTGCGCCTCTACGCTTCCGCCCGCCGACCCTTCAGCAAATATGATGAAAAAGGCAGATACCATTATCCTTACATTTAACGAAGCCCCCTCCCAAGCCTATGAGAATTTTGAAACCCATTTGGGGAATCAAGGATTTACCGTAATACGGTCTAATGAACAACCGCTTACACTCGAAACGCGGCACAAAAAATTTGACCCAACCATCCTGAGACTTTTCGGAAGCTACTCAATGAAGGTAAATGCCACAATGAAAGATTCAGCTCTCCACATAATAGGTACCCTGGCCAGCGGTACTCAGGTCGAAAATGCAGGTGGAAAGAACAGTCCCGTCAAAGATGGATGGAATAAGTTGGTTAAACTGGCCAAAGAATTTCCCCACCAGCAGATATACTACAGCAGAAATTAACGGCTACTTCCGTCAATATTCCGATCTACGAGCTCAATATACAAGCTCCTGATCGTCTGCTCTACGGGCTGATTGGTCTGTACAGAAATAAGGTTATCATCTCCAATTTCGCTTGGCGGATGGTATCGATTTTTGAGCGCTTCAAAATCTTCCAAGCGGGCATCCGATACCACCTCATCGTCTTGGTCGCGCTGCTTCAAACGTGATTTTACCACCTCTTCAGGAGCATTGGCTTCCACAAAAAGATAGTCAACACCTTCCTCTCGAAATCGCTGCACCAGCTTTTCGCGGGACCTCCTGTTGCTAAAAGTTGCATCCAGAATCACACTTTGTCCCTTTTTAATACACGCTTCCATCTTCTCGGTAAGTGCCTGGTAGGTTTGCTCCGACATTGATCGGGTATATAACTGGTCCCTTTCTTTGTCCGGCGTTCGTTTCTGCAGTGGAACTCCGCCCATAGACTTTCGGATGCGATCAGATGAAAAGCGATCAATATTTAACTTCTGCTCAAAATGCTTGGCCAGCGTCGTCTTCCCTGTCCCTACGCCCCCCATAAATAACAACACGATAGGCTTGGATCCCAGTAAAGCATATCGAAGGGACAGATCGAAATACCGGGAGGCTGTTTGGGCAGCTTTCTTACGGTCCGCCTGCGGCACCTCCTCTTCTGTACTTTGCAGACTTTTGACTTTTCCCTTTACATAGGCGCGGTAACACTTGTAAAAGTCAATGATCTCCAACAGGTCGTGATCGTCCAGCTTTTGGGCCATTTGATCAATAAAATAGCGTTCTTCCTTCCAACAATTGTTGAAGTCCAGATCCATGGCAAAAAACGCCAAATCTACTGCTAAATCCCCATAACGGAACCGGTCGTTAAACTCAATGCAGTCATAAATCTGTACGTTATCGGGAGTAATATGAATATGCTCCAGGTGTAGATCACCGTGACCGTCAACAATACGCTTTTGAGCAACTCTGCGTTCAAAAAGCTCACTGCGACGCTCAAAATATTGATTGGTGAAATACTGTATCGCCCGATACATGTTGTCATCAATCGTTTCGCCGACAAAGACTTTGGTCTGATCAAAGTTTTCATCAGTATTCACCTTAATACGCTCAATTTCCCCATACTGCAAAATCTGTTTATCCGGCTCCTGATTATTATAGAAGTCAGCCAGCTTATCCGCTACACGGTCAAGGTGTGATTTTTTGAGTGTGCCGTTTTCCAGATAGCTGTGCAAAAAGTATTCTTCGGGCAACTTCTTCATCTTTACCGCGTATTCTACTACGGCATCAGTGTTTAAATCTTCTGAGATTTGATACCTACCATCCTCTTCTATTACTGATACAACCCCCAGGTAAATATCATCCGTGAGTCTGCGGTTCAGTTCAACTTCGCGGTGACAGTATTTCTTTCGTTTGTCAACGGAGCTGTAATCTAAAAAGCCAAAATCTACCGACTTCTTAAATTTGTAGACATATGGAGGTGCTAAAAATACATGCGAGATATGTGTCTGTACATGCTCAACCGTTTCCGGATGATGGGGATAAGCACTTGTCTTTTGCAAAAATGTTATTAGCCGGGAATCCATTGTATTTGATCTTACTCTTTTGGATAACTTATTGCTAATCATCAACAATTAGCGACCTACATTTTAAGGTAATAAATCACCCTTCCAAAAATCAGCATTCTTACTAATTTTCTTTTTCACACTACTTTTTACGGGAACTAATTTATCACTGCTAAACTATAATTAACGGTGTTATAATTATTTTTTTATGTAAATTAAAAATTCATCAATGAAACTATACTGAGGACAAGAGAGACATGAAATACGCCATATCAATTTTGACAGCTATTTTTTTATCAGGCATTTTTAGTATTAATGCTGAAGCCCAACTCCTAAACCGGCTCAAGAAAAAAGCAAAACAAGCTGCCGAGCAAAAGGCCGAAGATAAACTTACCGAAGAAGTAGAACGCGCTGCCCAACACGCTGTTGAACGCTCTTGGGATTCTATATTTGGAGATATCTCCTCTGACAGCAGCGGCAAGCGACTCCCGTTTACAATGGGCAGTAATGTCAAAACAGAGAATGCCTACCACTTTAACATCGTAACCACTATGGAAATACAATCGGTTGGGAAGAATGGAGAGGCCGAACCACCGATCATCATGGCTATGCATTTTCCCAAAGATGCGATGTATACCGGCACCCGATTCGAATCTGAAGAAATGAAAAAGGACGAAGGCGACCTTTTTATTATTTACGATTTCAAGAATGCCGCCATGCTGATGCTCATGAGCAATGAAAATGACAAGTTTTCCTTTGCTTATGACTGGCAGCAACAAATTGAATCCACAAAGTCTGATTCGCTATATCAGAATGATATCGACTGGGAAGAAGTAGATGAATGGCAGAATTATAAAAAAATAGGGAGTAAAAATATTCTGGGATATGACTGCGATGGTTACAGATCGGAAACCAACAATGAAATTATTGAAGTATGGGTCAGCCGTGATGCTGAATTCGGAATGAATAATATTTTTCAAGCCAATGCCAACGCTAAACAGTTGAAGGGTAAAATCCCTGAAGACTATCCCCAGGGAATGATCATGGAGATGCTTAATGAAGACCTTATAAATGGCGGTAAAACAACGGTGAAGGTCATCGACATCAATAAGAACGCCAATATCAGCTATTCCATGGCTGACTATCCGGCCATGAGCTTCGCTGCTAAGTCACCCAATAAATAAGTCATATTAATATTGATATAATCGACAGTCATCCCTATCCTCATCTATCAAATACGAAAAATTAATGTGTGACGAGTTATCATGGAAGAGCTGAAAGTAAAAGGGGAAGTAGTCGAAATTCTGGAGGAACAATCCGGACAGGGTAAAAATGGTCCGTGGAAGAAACAAGATTTTATCCTTGAGACCCCCGGCAAATATCCTAAGAAAATTTGTATCACACAGTGGGGCGACAAAATTGATCAATTTAATGTGCAAGAGGGAGAAGAAGTAACAGTATACGTTGATATCCAGAGCCGGGAATACAAAGGAAACTGGTACACCGATGTGAAGGCATGGAAAGTGGAGCGCGGCGACGAAGCCGGCTCACAAGAAAATAATCCCGATGAAAACGTCATTGATATGTCCGATATGGATCACGACGTGCCTTTTTAAGGGTTAAATAACTTGAGCTATCATATATACCGTGCCAGCCATCATTAATAGGAGTAATATTATAACGCTATAAGCTTCAACAGCACTGCTGCCATTCTTTTTCATTGCGCCTACTGTTTTTTGAATGGGTACTTTCCATATCCATACCAAGAGAGCTAAACCTAGTACTATTGCCAGCAGAATAAATACCATGGGCTCATTTTGAATGATTCATTTTTTATACGGCATAAAATTACAAACCATACGCTCCGTTTGCATGCTCCTTAACTTGCACTTTTAATCTTTTCTTACATTATTGGATAATAATTATATCGGGATACCAATAATATATAATCAAAAATAAAAGAGGAGAGCATATGAACTGGTACATCAAAGTATTGCAACAGTACACCGATTTTGAAGGGCGCGCCCGCCGCAAAGAGTACTGGATGTTTACGTTGGTCAACTTTTTAATCACGATGGCATTACAAGCCCTTACCTTTATGGTTGCAGGAATGAATCCTGAATCTACTTTAGGACTTTTCCTTTCGGGGATATTAGCCCTTTACGGTTTAGGCGTTCTTATTCCAAGTCTTGCCGTCACCGTTAGAAGATTACATGATACGAATCGGTCCGGGTGGTGGATTCTTATTAACTTTATTCCCGTAATCGGATTCATTGTAATGCTCGTCTTTTTGGTTCAAGACAGTCAACCCGGAACAAACCAGTACGGAGAAAATCCGAAGGGCAATGTTGATACAGCTGTCCTATAATTAACCGTACGATTTATAGTACGCGTCGGGCTGCTAAAAATCGATTTCGCCAATAACTTTTACCGAGCTTACTTATCATTACGCCGTTCGAAGTGGAGGCATGTAAAAACTCACCGCTATTAACGGCAATGCCTACATGCAGGGTTTTACGACCGGTTCTGAAAAATACCAGATCACCGGTTCGTACCGCATCCCGGCGTATACCGTTTCCCACATTCAACTGTTCGCGCGTATTGGTTGGCAGGTCGATACCAAAATAGTCGTCAAAAATAACATTTACCAAGCGTGAACAATCTACGCCTGCTTGTGATGCCCCTCCGAGCACATACGGTGTTCCTTTCCAATCACGGTATGCCTGCATCAATGAAGCTTTGGCCTCGTTTAATGATGATACCACCATAGTCCTGTTTGAAGCCGAGGACTCCTGATCTGATGAAGCCGTATCATCTGCAGCAGATGACGAAGGATCCCTCTCCCCTGCTTGAGCAGGATTATTGTCTGCTACGGTACCGCCTGTCGGATATGATGATCGCGGAACTACTCCACAACTCATGGCCAATCCGCCGATCATAACAATTATTAAAACGCTTCGAATATGCATTTCCTGCCGGCTCTAAATTTTGAACTTACAATCTCCTTTAAATGATCTATATTTAAGGGTTTAAAGACAACCTTAAATTAAGTGTTTTTATTACGATGCAACTTCTGGTAAATATTGATCATGTTGCCACCCTCCGCAATGCGCGCGGGGAAGGATATCCCGATCCTGTTGAAGCAGCAAAAGTGTGCGAAGAAGCCGGAGCCTCAGGCATCGTCTTTCATCTGCGTAAAGATCGCCGTCATATTCAGACCGAAGATGTGTATCGATTAAAAGAGACCGTCAAAGGCGACCTTGATTTTGAGATGGCCGCCACCGACGAAATGCTGAAGATCAGCAAGGATGTAAATCCGGAACTGGTGACCCTTGTTCCCGAAAGCCGTGAGGAACTTACCACTGAGGGCGGACTCGATATGGAAACGGTTTTTGATGATTTTCACGATCGGGTATTTCCAGCTTATACGGATACCGACATTGCAATCAGCCTCTTTATTGATCCCAACGAAAAAGATATTGAACTGGCTGCTGAGCTGGGCACCGATGCTATAGAGCTACATACCGGAACCTATGCAAATGCATCCAATGATGCGGACAAACAAAATGAGCTAAAACGCTTGCATGATGGAGCGAAACTGGCTCACAAACTGGGTATGAAGGTCAACGCCGGACACGGTCTAAATCTTGACAACTTACAACCCTTGGTAGAAACAGTCCCACATTTGAATGATATCAGCATTGGGCACGCCTTAGTTTCATCTGCCTTATTTGATGGCCTTGATGAAACGGTAAAAAAATTCGTGCTCATTATGAATAATGCTAACTAACTGTATTAATTTTCGGAGCTAAAACCTCCCAATACTTATTACTATATGGAAAATACTAAAGATCATCGTTCGGGATATGTTGCCATCTTAGGCAAACCCAACGCCGGCAAGTCTACCTTGATGAACCGTCTTCTGGGAAACAAAATTTCAATTACCACTCATAAACCTCAGACCACCCGTCATCAAATTATTGGGATTCACTCCGAAGAGGATATGCAAATTATCTTTCTGGATACGCCCGGGGTCATTGACCCCAAATACGAGCTTCAAAAGGCGATGATGAAAACAGTAGATCGAGCCCGGACTGATGCCGATATCCTGCTGCTTATTGTGGACGTAAAAGATCATAACATCCCGGGGCGTATTTACAAGATGTTCTCCTCCATGAAAAACAAACAGATATTCCTGATCATTAATAAGATTGATAAGGTTACTGACCAGGAGGCTGAGGGAGTCGCCCGTAAACTCCAAGATGACTTCGATTTTGACGATACATTTTTTGTCTCGGCCCTAAATGGGAAGGGGCTGCAAAACCTCATGGATAATATTAAGGACCATATTAAACCGGGACCGCCCTTTTATCCCAAAGATATGCTAAGCGAGCAGCCGGTGCGATTCTTTGTGGCCGAGATGGTTCGTGAGCAGTTGTTCTTGCTTTACCACCAGGAAATTCCGTACTCCTCCACTATTGATATCGTCCAGTATGATGAACGTGACGACCTGGACTACATTAGCGCGGACATTATCGTAAATCGCAATTCGCAAAAAGGAATATTAATCGGGAAAGGCGGTAAGGCCATCAAAAAACTGGGAAAGAATGCCCGGGAGGTTATCGAGGATTTTGTAGGGAAAAAAGTGTACTTGGATCTTCACGTTAAGGTCCGTGAAAAATGGCGTGAAGATCCGAGTCGCGTGCGACATTACGGGTATTGATCAATACCTAAAATGCCAACTCAAATAGCCGTTGATATAACATCTACTACCATGGCAAACTTTTCAACAATCTTAACTCTATTTTTTACCGTCTTAACCCTATCTCTTTCTTCTCCGGCACTCGCTCAAGATTCCGGCGTTCTCGCTACCAAAAAAGATTCTCTGCGCGGCTCAATTACAGCTGAACGCGGCTGGTGGGATGTTGTTTATTACGATTTACATGTCACTATTCAGCCGCAGGATTCTTCCATTACCGGCTATAACAATATCACCTACCGCGTTTCCAAAGAGCCCACACAAATGCAGGTTGACTTACAAGACCCGCTCATCATTGATCAAATAACACAAAACGGGAAGTCCCTTGATTATAACCGGGTTAAAAATAGTTATGCGTATATGGTGGATATGCCCGATAACCTCAAAAAAGATTCCCTTTATACCCTCTCGGTTTATTACCAAGGCATGCCTAAAGTAGCCGAAAATGCACCCTGGGACGGGGGATTTGTCTGGGCACAGGATTCACTTGGAAATCCCTGGATAGCAACAGCCAACCAGGGATTGGGTGCCAGCGTCTGGTGGCCCAACAAAGATCACCAGTCCGCAGAGCCCGACAGCATGAGCATCAATATTACGGTGCCCAACGAAATTAAGAATGTCTCAAACGGACGTCTTCGTGACACTACCCGCCATGATAACGGCATGACCACCTGGAGCTGGTTCGTATCAAATCCCATAAACAATTATAACATAGCCGTGAATGCCGGCAACTATGTGAATTTCAAAGATACGTATAATGGCAAAGGTGGCACACTGGATCTGAGCTACTGGGTATTGGAGCACAACCTCGAAAAAGCAAAAGAACAATTTCAGCAGGTCAAGCAGATGATGCAGTGCTTTGAAGAATGGTTTGGGCCTTATCCATTTTATGAGGACAGCTTTAAATTAGTCGAAACACCTCACTTGGGAATGGAACACCAGAGTGCCGTGGCCTATGGCAACAAGTATAAAAATGGATATAAAGGAACGGACCTTTCCGGAACCGGATGGGGACTAAAATGGGATTTCATCATTATTCACGAAACAGCCCACGAGTGGTGGGGCAACAATATCACCACCAATGATGTGGCCGACATGTGGATACACGAAGGCTTTACCAGCTATGCGGAGTCCATTTATACCGAATGCCGGTTTGGAAAAGAAGCTGCCGCCGAATACAGTCGGGGATTACGGGATCGTATTGAAAATAAAAATCCCATGACCGGTAAGTATGGCTTAAATAATGAAGGGTCCGGAGATATGTATTACAAGGGACACAATATGCTGCACATGATTCGTCAGATTGTAGATAATGACGCTACCTGGAAAAGCATTCTGCGCGGCATCCAAAAAGAATTTCGCCACCAAATAGTAACCGCCGGTCAGATTGAACGCTATATTATCGAACAATCCGGAAACGATCTGGACGACGTTTTTGATCAATATGCGCATTATGCTGATATCCCAACCTTCCAATATTATATTAAAAATGATGTTTTATTTTATCGGTGGGAAGCCGATATCGATCATTTTGATATGCCCTTGAAGGTCACTTTAACTGATGGGAGCTATGCATTTATCTATCCCTCGTCGGATAGGTGGAAGCGAAGTAATCTATCACTTTCAGATACTGACAGTTTTAAAATCGACAAGAATTTTTACGTAAAAACAGATTCGTTGTCATCCCGATAAATTGATACTTGTATCGTAACAGATAATCGATTATGTTTGATTTGAAATTAAGAAGCCAAGACATGAAACGAATACAAAAACATATTTTCTGCCTCTGTTGTATGTGCATGTGTATGCCGCACCTGCAACCGGAGGACTGATTCGTTTTACCCTTGTGAAACAGATTCAAAGCCCTTCGGTCGATCCCGAAGGGCTTTTTTAGTTTCTATACGATTGTTCTTTTGATTTAGTGAGCACTCTTATCCAGAAAAGCTGAGGGATCAGGCCCGAAGACGCTTTGGCAACCGTCCCGCACCTCACCGTGCGGGGAAAAGGTGCCACTTCCTGCTCCGGTTATCCGGGGAAAGATGAGGGAACAGGCCCATACTCATGGTGAGTATGTACAAGCCTCTTCTGAGATCTTTACCCGACCGGTGCAGGATCTTGGAAGAGGCTTTTTTGTTTGAAATAGGATGTTAATTACAAAATCACATAACCATAAATACTAACACCATGAGTACTAACGGAAAAGAAGAACGCAATTTAAAATACGAAACACTACAACTTCATGCCGGACAGGAACCCGATCCTACTACCGGATCACGCGCCGTCCCCATTTATCAAACCACTTCGTACGAATTCGATGATACCGATCACGCAGCTGATCTATTTGGTCTAAAAGAATTCGGTAATATTTATACCCGGATTATGAATCCCACCAGCGATGTTTTTGAAAAACGCATTGCCGCATTGGAGGGAGGTGCTGCAGCTGTAGCCACAGCTTCAGGACAGTCGGCCCAATTTATGACCATCGCAACTATTGCGCAGGCCGGTGATAACATCGTTTCAACCAGCTTCCTTTACGGGGGGACCTATAATCAATTTAAAGTTACCCTCCCCCGACTGGGTATCGATGTAAACTTCGTGGAAGATGATAAAGTAGAAAGCTATGAAGCTGAAATCGATGAGAATACCAAGGCGATCTACGTCGAGTCTATCGGTAACCCCCGCGGCAATGTACCAGATTTTGAAGGACTGTCTGCCCTGGCTGAAAAATACGGCATTCCATTAATTGTTGATAATACATTTGGCGCTGCCGGATCTATCGCTCGACCCATAGATTACGGTGCCAATATTGTTACCGAGTCGGCTACCAAATGGATTGGCGGACATGGCACCAGCATTGGGGGCGTTATTGTAGATGCCGGAAACTTTAATTGGGGTAATGGCAATTTCCCGGTCTTTACGGAACCTTCTCCCGCTTATCACGGACTTAATTTCTGGGAAACGTTTGGTCCCGATGGTCCCTTCGGCAATATCGCTTTTGCTATTCGAGCACGTGTTGAGGCCCTCCGTGATTTCGGATCCGCACCATCACCATTTAACAGCTTCCTACTCCTTCAAGGACTCGAAACTCTGTCACTGCGCACCGAACGTCACTGCGAAAATGCGCTTACATTGGCCAAGTGGCTCCGTGAGCAAGATGTCGTAGACTGGGTAAACTACACCGGACTCGAAGATCATCCTTATCACGAACGCGCCCAAAAATATCTAAATAAAGGAAAGTTTGGGGCCGTTCTGACCTTCGGTGTCAAAGGCGGGTTTGATTCTGCCCGAACCTTCATTGAAAACGTTGAAGTAGCCAGTCACCTGGCTAATGTTGGTGATGCCAAAACACTGGTTATCCACCCGGCATCAACCACTCATCAGCAGCTAAGCGAAGAGGAACAAGCCTCCAGCGGCGTAGAACCGGACTTAATTCGTGTTTCGGTAGGCATAGAGCATATCGATGATATTAAAGAAGACTTCAAAATCGCATTTAGTAAAATCAAACAACCCGCATAAATAATAATCCATCGGATGGCACATTCAGCCATCCGATGGGTTATTAAACAATATCAGGATGACATTTTTATTATGAGCAATAAACAATCACATACTTTTGAAAAACCTTTTGTTACCGAGGGAGGTGCAACAGTTCCTGACCCGACCATAGCATATCAAACGTGGGGAGAGTTAAATGCCGAACGTGACAATGTTATTCTGGTCTGCCATGCTCTTACTGGAAATACATCGGCTGACCAGTGGTTTGAAGGAATATTCGGCGCAGATAAAGCCCTTGATCCCACGGAGTATTTTATTATTTGCCCCAATGTGTTGGGCAGTTGCTACGGATCAAGTGGTCCCACATCCGTCAATCCCAACACCGGAGAACGATACCGGGCCGACTTTCCCATAGTCACTATCCGCGATATCGTGCGTATCCAACAGCATCTTCTGGACAAGCTCAATATCAACGGAATAGAACTCGTTATCGGGGGATCAATGGGCGGAATGCAAGCACTTGAATGGTGCATTACGGATGACCGCCCGCAATCAGCTGTTCTTTTGGGAATGGGCGAAAAGCACCGTCCTTGGGCAATTGGTATTAGTCATACCCAGCGGCAAGCTATTTATAATGATCCCAATTGGGATGGAGGATTCTATTCCGAAAAGAATCCCCCCAAAAAGGGATTGGCACTTGCTCGTATGATCGCCATGAACAGCTATCGGCATCCCTCCGATTTTGACAAAAAGTTTGGGCGTCGATTACAGAACGGTCAATCCCAATACGAAGTGGAATCGTACCTCAATTATCAAGGCGAAAAACTTGTAGATCGGTTCGATGCGGTCTCCTACGTACGCCTGACCCAGGCGATGGATTCCCACGATATCAGGCGAAGTCGCCCGCGAATCCAAGAAATACTTGCAGCATTAACTATTCCAATTGTCGTTGTCGGTATCGACAGCGATATGCTTTATCCCGCAGAAGAATGCCAAGAATTGGCAAAGCTACTGCCAAACGGACGTTACGAGGAAATTTCTTCTCCACACGGGCACGACGCCTTTTTAATCGAATTCGGGCAACTTAATCCTATTGTACAATCACTACAAACAGAACTATCAGAACAAGCAGTTTAAATCAAAATGTCATACACAAAAACACATACCCTTAAGTTCGGCGGCTCTTCATTACAAAACTCAACACTGATCCGTCAATCAGTCAACATTGTAAAGGAGCGAATGCAGATAGCAAAACCTGTTGTAGTCGTTTCAGCTATTGGCGGAGTTACTGATAAGCTGATTGAACTGGCCGACCGATACCCAATAAATAACCACGTATCTTACCAGATTCTAAATGATCTTGAGAATCAACACCGTCGTATTTTTGACGAGTTGGCCTCTCCAGGACATCCAATTCGTGGTGACCTGCAAGATCTATTCGGTGATTTAAGAAAGACTCTTGAGAACGAAAATTCTCGGGATAAAAATTTCAATGCATGGAAAGATCAGATTTTATCGATTGGTGAGCGAGCCTCAGCACTAATTTTTGCTGCTGCTCTCTCGGAACAAAATATTGATTCGGTTTCATACGAGGCCTCCCATTTTATTAAAACTGATTCCACCTTCGGCAAAGCGCAAGTGCAACGAGATGCCACCCGTAAACTGATTCAAAAATATCTTTTCCAGTCAAAATCAGTGCCTGTAATTACCGGTTTTATCGGCTCCAACGATCAACAACAAGTTACAACGCTCGGGCGATCAGGCTCCGACTACTCGGCCGCACTTATTGCCGATGCGCTGGATGCAGATCACCTTGAAATTTGGACTGATGTGGACGGTGTGCTTACGGCCGACCCGCGTTGGGTACCCGATTCAGAATCTATCGAACGGCTCAGCTTCGGTGATATCACCGAACTCTCATCACATGGTGCACGCGTTATCCATCCCAAAACAATTCAACCCATCCAAAACAAAAAAACGACCGTGTTAGTAAAAAACAGCTACAATCCCCAACATCCCGGTACACTCATTACATCCGACTTTAACACTAACGGCTCCCTCAAAACGATCACTATCACCGGTCCGTTTGTAAGACTGCAAATCGACCAAACGTATGCTTACGATTTGTTTGTAAAGCTGCATGAATGGAGTGCAAACAAACCGGATGCCAAGCCCATAGCGTTTACTCAACAATCAGAATTTGAAGCAGCTCGTTTTTTGCTCAAACAATCATTTTTTGAGGAAATCAAAGAACAGCTCTCCACATGGGCAGCTAATCAAAATACACTCTTTACCCTTGACGACAACCTCTATAAGCTTAAAAAATTTAGTAATCGTTTTAACGAGAGTGAAACGTTGTCGGGACAGATTATTTCCCTACTTGATAAAAATGACATCCATCCGTTAAACATCGAACGGAACAAAGATGATCGATTTATCTCCTTTTTGCTGCCCGAAGAAGAGGCCCGTCAGGCCGGCCATTTGATCAATAATATTATTTCTAAAACAAAACCTATCGTCAACCTTTTTGTAGCGGGCACCGGGGCGGTTGGAAAAACACTCCTGGATCAACTAAAAAAACTGGAGGCCTCTGATTTTCAACTTAGATTGATCGGTATCTGCAACAGTCGAAAAATGCTGTGGAATACAGAGGGTATTGAGCTGGATAAAGCGCTTAATTGGAACGATGCAAAACAAACGAAATGGGATACCCTGTCGGACAAACTCACAAAAGCCCACCAGCGAAATATAATTTTTGTGGACGCCACCGGCAGTGAAGAAGTGGCCCGACTATACCCAAAACTATTTGCCAATGGAATCCATATTGTTACGCCCAGCAAATTGGCCAATACCTTTGAACAATCATTTTTTGACCAGTTGGAAACCCTGACTAAAAAACACAACACCTCATTTGAATATGAAACAACGGTCGGGGCAGGATTGCCGGTTATTTCTACAATAAATAACATGCAATCCACAGGCGATCAAATCTCTGAAATTTCAGGTGTTGTTTCCGGAACCATGACCTACCTATTCAATCAGCTTGAACAAGGGATTCCGTTCAGCAAAGCCATTATTGATGCCCGAAAAAAAGGCTATGCCGAACCCGATCCACGTGATGACCTTTCCGGAGAAGATGTGGCTCGCAAATTCTTAACACTTGCCCGGACGCTGGGCCTCAACATTGAACGAAAAGAACTGCAGGTGGAATCATTAATTCCAAAAGAGTTGAAACACGTTGACGGGAAAACCTTTTTAGAAAAGTTATCGGATTATGACAGTGAATGGAGACAACGCATCCAAACAGCAAAGGATCGGAACGAAACTCTACGATATACCGGCAAGCTACAAGACGGTAAGATTACGATTGGGATAGAATCTGTTCCAATAGATTCTCCCCTTGGTCAACTCAAGGGAACCGATAACCTCATACAAGTTTATTCTGAGTATTATAATCAAACACCCTTGGTGATACAGGGACCGGGGGCCGGGAAAGAAGTAACGGCAGCAGGCGTGCTAAGTGATATCCTTAAGACTGCGGATCAGTTAATCCTATATTAATCAACATTTTATAAGAGTTTTTAACCAAGGTTAGATTGCTTTAAAATAACTGTTTTTTATCTCTGTATTCAATAACATGGTGATAGACGCAATCAAGAATGTCCTTAATATCCAACTTCTAAAGAGAAATACATATTATGGAAAAACAAAAAAATAAGAGAGTTCTCAAGCAAGAGTTGAAGACTATTTGCCAAGAGTTGCAAGAGAAGATGAACATCATCAATGATTCTACGGGCAAAGGACATGCAAATGCCCGTTGAGAAAGAGGTTAACGATCTACATTACAGCTAATTACCACATGATAGAGTGGCTATTGGGGTAGTCAACTCTGTAAAACAAGAGGGCCGATCGGAAGATCGGCCCTTTTTTATTGGAAAATCATTTATAAATCCCTACCACACTCTACCACACCTCCTCCATTTTTAACATTCCAGCATTTAAAATATCCGTAGGACCATAAAAGTGCCTATATCATACCTGAAAGCACTTTTTATAGTCCCATACTAAATTTCCATTCTACTGAATTTCTTTCTCCTGAATCTTTCTGCAATAAATGCTTGACAAATTACATCCTTTAGGGGTACATTGTGGGGTGAAGTGGGAGAATGTGGGAGTTCTAAATCCACTTGTCGAATTCGATAATACTTGCTGTTAATTCTGGGGACCATATGCCAAGTTTCAAGGGGCAATACGAACATAGTGTTGATAATAAAGGACGCGTTAGCTTCCCGGCTAAACTGCGTAAAGCCCTCAATCCCCAGGCGCAAGAGCGTTTTACTATTTTAAGAGGTCTTGAACCCTGTCTTTATCTGTACCCAGAGGATGAATGGCAGAAAGTAGAGAATCAGCTCTCCCAGATCAACAGCTTTACTAAAGAGGGTCGCACAGTTAAGCGCAATTTCCTGCGTTTTGCAGAAGATGTGAACCTCGATAATCAGAATCGCATTCCTCTCCCTTCACAATTAACAGACTGGGCCGGCATAGATGGCAAAGCCATTTTTATCGGTAGTGGCGAACGTATCGAGATATGGTCGCCCGAAAAACTGGATGAAGTTGACTCCGGCCTTGATTTCGAATCGTACCAAGAACTTTTTGAGCGCGTGATGGGTGACGATGACAACCATAATGACGAACAATGATACATATCATGAGCATCAGCCGGTACTGCTGGAAGAATCCGTAGAGTATTTGATTACGGATTCCAGTGGGATCTATATCGATGCTACGCTCGGCGGTGGTGGACACAGCCTGACATTGTTATCTCACCTAAATGACGACGCTCAGCTTATTGGTATTGATCAGGATGACGAAGCCCTGGCGGCCGCAAATGCACGCATAGGCGACGACAAACGATTTTCTTCCATAAAAGGCAATTTCGGTTACCTCTCCAGGCTATTACCCCCAGAACTAGATGGGGAGGTAGCCGGAATCCTTCTTGACTTAGGACTCTCAACACATCAGATAAAAGAAGCGGAACGCGGATTTACGTTCCAAAAAGAGGGACCGCTCGATATGCGCATGAGCAACCTCCGCGGTATTACAGCATACCAGGTGGTGAACGAGTACTCCTACGAAGATCTGCGCGATGTTATTTATCACTATGGTGAAGAGCGCAATAGCCGTAAGATCGCGAGTGAAATTATCGATCGACGTCCGATCGAAACCACTACTGAACTTCGCAATGCCGTGGAGGCCGTAGTTAAGGGTCAATATCAGATAAAAAGTGTGGCCCGCGTTTTTCAAGGAATACGCATCGAGGTTAACCGTGAGCTGGATATGCTCCGCAAGGTGCTCGAGCAATCGCTTGACGTACTTAAAATGGACGGCCGCATTGTTGCCATCAGCTACCACTCACTGGAAGACCGCATCGTCAAGAGATTTTTTAAAGCGGGCAATCATGAGGGCAAAATTGAGAAGGATTTTTATGGTAATCCGCTGACTCCCATTGAAGAAATTTCCGGCGGTATTATTCGTCCCACAAAAGAAGAGATAGAAAAAAATCCCGCATCACGAAGCGCAAAAATGCGTGTTGCCCAGAAAATAGAAATGCCGGAGGTGAGTTGATATGCTGATAAAATCTCCGATGAAAAAAGACAAGGTCAAGAAAAACCGGCGATCTAATAACAAAAAGTCGTCTCGTTCATCCAACCGTATTCTTATCAATGGTACAAATAAAAACAAACGAACCAATGGATCAGCTAAAAAGAAAAAGGGATTATCCCTTCCCGAGCTGAAGCCCTGGAAAGTAATTGTTGGTGCTATTGTATTAGGGGCACTGGGCATTCTTTACCTCAATCATGTATTTGCTACTCAGCAACTGTTGCGTGAGGTTAATCAGCTTGAGGCCGAATATAATCGTGTTCATCGAATGCATACCGACTATAAACTTATTTATGATCGGATGATTGGGCCCGCCCAAATCTATGAAAATGCTCAGGAAGCAGGCTTCATCAATGGCGGACCTGCTGAAAAAGTAATTGAGGTGGACAAGTAGATGAAAAACACTCGTTCTGCCATATTAAACCGGATGTTTATGGCCTTTGGCTTGGTATTACTAATACCTGTTGCCATAGGTCTACAGCTTTTCCGCGTGAATTTTGTAGAGGGAGATGAGCTACGTAACCTCTGGAACGAACAAGCTATTGACTATATCTCCATACCGGCGCAACGGGGTAATATCTATGATCAAGACGGCAGTCTGCTTGCGACTAACAGTGTTGTTTACAAAGCTGCCATTGATCCTAAAGTTGAGGAATTGACAAATTCGCAAGTTGTGCAAATCTGTGATACCCTGGCAAAATATACCGGTAAATCTTCACGGCACTACCAGAATAAAATAAAGCAGGCCCCTAATCGGTCACGATATGTGGTACTTAATGAAAGTATCGATACCGAAGCACATGAAGCATTGCGTCAGCTTAAAATTAGGGCCGTAATTCTGGAAGAGGAATATAAGCGAAATTACAACTTTGGGACATTAGCAGCTCATACCCTTGGCTTTGTAAATCACGACCTTGACGGCATGACGGGGCTTGAAAAAGAATATGACAACCAGCTTCGTGGTGAAGATGGAGTACAGCAAGTTCGTCGCGACCGAAATGGAAACATTTATGCTTACTTGGGCGCCCCTCGAAAACAACCGCAGCAAGGACATTCCCTACACACCACTATTGATTCTCATATTCAGGCTATTTTAGAAGAAGAACTTAAAGCCGGGATTGACAAAACCAGATCCACCAGCGGTTCCGCTATTGTTATGGATCCCCAAACAGGAGCCATTAAAGCGATGGCTAATTATCCCACATTCAATCCCAACAATCCTGCCTCTCTTAACAGTACGAACCGCAGGAACTTCGCGATCTCGGATATGATCGAGCCCGGCTCTACTTTTAAACTTGTAACGTCCATAGCAGCCGTTGAACAAGATAAGGTACAGTTCGATGAACAGTTTGAAACTCCTGAAGATGGCAAAACACTCATACACGGTCAGTGGATGCGCGACCATGAACCCATGGGAACTCTGTCGTTCCCAGAGGTGATCCAGAAATCTTCAAACGTGGCTACAGCTCAAATTGCCATGCGGCTGTCAAAAGACGCCTTCTACCAATATGCGCGTAATCTCGGATTTGGCACCCCCACAAATATTGATCTTCCTAACGAAGAAAGCGGGCGCCTTCCGAAACCATACGAATGGAGTCAGGTTACCTTGCCCTGGATGTCAATAGGATACGAAGTACAGGCCACCCCTATTCAGATCGCACAGGCCTACGCTGCTTTTGCCAACGAAGGAACAATGATGCGTCCCTATTTAGTAGAAAAGATTACAAGCGGTCAAGGTGAAGTCATTGAGAAAACAAACAAGGTGCCCGTACGGAAAATTGCCAAAGAATCTACGATCAATAAGTTATATCCCATTTTTAAGGATGTTGTCTCTGATTCGGGAACCGCTGAATATGCCCAGGTGGACGGACTTTCTATTGTAGGCAAGACCGGCACAGCCCAAAAATATATCGATGGACGATATCGCAACGAATATCGCTCTTCGTTTGTAGGCGTATTTCCTGCAGATGACCCTAAATACGTATGCCTGATTGTGCTTGATGATCCTGATACGTATCCCCCATACGGTGGAATTACTGCGGGGCCTATTTTCAGAGAAACTGCAAACCGTATTGCCGGCCTGGATAATGAGATCGAAAAACATATCCTTCAACAAGAACAAAACGATGAGGTTTGGGCTTTTGCTCCCGATCTAAAAGGACTGACAAAGAAGGATGCAAAAGCCCTATTACAGGAACAACAATTACCCTACAAATTACAGGGAAATGGTAACTGGATTACAGAACAACAACCTGAAAGTGGTACAGAGCTAACACCAACTGACGAGATAACATTATCGCTATCTAACACCATTGCAGAGGCTGAAATACAGGAATTACCCGACGGATATTCTCTAATTCCCGATGTAGGCGGTATGAGTATGCGTAAGGCAATGGTATTGCTAAACAACCGTGGATTCGAAACCAAAATAATTGGGTCGGGAACAATATACAGACAGTTCCCCCGTCCCGGCGATATGATGAAACAGGGACGAACCGTTACCATTCGCGGAAAAGCTAAACCACTGGAATCGCTAACAGCAAATAAATCAACCGAGTGACATTCGATAAGCTCATATCACTTTGCAAACCGATCGACGTCTCCGGACCGGAGCCAAACAGCATCGGTATGCTCCGTCAGGATTCCCGGAAGATTGAAGAAGGGGATGTATTTATTGCTATTAAGGGATTCCAGGTTGACGGGCATTCTTTTATTGATGATGCCATAGCCAATGGGGCTTCCGTTATCATCTGTGAAGATCCGTTTTACTCTGATGATGAAGTATCTGTTGTTGAGGTTCCGGATACGCGTTCCCTTATTGGACCGCTGGCACAAGAATTTTATGACAATCCCGCCAATAAGTTAACGCTTATCGGTATAACCGGAACTAATGGCAAAACGACCGTTGCCAATCTGGTTTACCAGACACTGCAAAATCTGGGTGCCAAACCGTCCCTATTGGGAACAATTGCCAAACGCATCGGTGATCGTGAAAGGGAAAGTAGTCTTACAACCTCAGACCCTATTGAATTAGCCAGTGATATGGCTCAAATGGTAGAGGCGGGATCAACACATTTGGTTATGGAAGTTTCATCACATGCACTTGACCAACAACGTGTTCATGGTATTAGCTTTGAGATTGCCGCATTTACCAATCTCAGCCACGATCATTTGGATTATCACGATGATCTGAAATCATACGCAAAATCAAAAAAGATATTATTCGATAACCTTTCTCCCGATGCAACTGCTGTTATTAACGGGGATGATGACTATGCCAGTTTTATTGTGATGGATTGTCCTGCCCGCGTCATTGACTTTAGCTTCAATAAAGCTCTTGAAGTTGATTGCCAAGTGCTTTCAAATACTATGGATGGACTGGTTGTCCGCATTGGAAAAATCATGATTGAAAGTCCGTTAGTGGGCACCTTCAACGCTTACAACTTGAGTCAGCCTTTTTTAATCTGTCGATCCATGGGATACCAAGATGAAGAAGTAAAAAATGCCTTGGAAGCTTCTACCGGGGCTGCAGGCAGACTCGAACGTGTTAAAGGCTCTGAAAAAGACGGAAACCCCGTTGTACTGGTAGATTACGCCCACACCCCGGATGCATTGGAGAATGTAGCCTCTACTCTGGCTGAAATCAAAACTGAGGGATATACATTGCATATCCTTTTTGGATGCGGAGGCAATCGGGATAAGACAAAGCGGCCTAAAATGGCCCGGATCGCTGAAACGTATGGCGACAAAGTTACCGTCACTTCTGATAATCCACGAAACGAAGATCCCGATGCTATCATCGATGCAATAATGGAGGGATTTGACAATGCAGAACCTATTATACGAATTACCGATCGAAAAAAAGCTATAGAGCAAGCTATTAAAGACGCCGATGCTAACACCATGATTTTAATTGCCGGCAAAGGGCATGAAACTTACCAGGAAGTTGCAGGTAAGCGTCACGATTTTGACGACCGTGCTATTGCCCGATCAGCATTAGGTAACAGAAATTCGAATCCTAAAAACGAGGATACCTAATGCTATACGAACTCCTACATTGGTTAGAAGTTAACTATCAGCCACCTGGCTTTGGCGCATTTGAATTTATTACGACCCGAGCCGCTATTGCTGCAGCTATGGCCTTATTCATTAGTGTTATGATTGGCCGACGTATTATTGAATGGCTCGAGAAAATGCAGTTGCGTGAAGTGATCCGCGAAGATATTGGGCTGGACACGCATCTTGGAAAGGCGCATACCCCTACTATGGGTGGACTAATTATCCTGTTAGCTATCCTCATCCCGGCAGCTTTTTGGATGAAGATGGACAGTATTTACACCTGGATGATTATCCTCGTCACATTCATCCTGGGTGTCGTCGGCTTTGCTGATGACTACATTAAAGTAGTAAAGAAGGATAAATCAGGCTTAAGTGGCAGGCTTAAAGTGGCCGGGCAAATCACCGTTGGTTTATTGCTGGGTCTCACCCTCTATTTCTGGCCGGAGTTTCAGGAATTCAATACCCTGTCTACGGTACCATTTTTGAAAAATGTGAATATTGATTATGCCGTATTGGGTGAAGCACTCGGCTGGGTCATTTATATCCCGATGGTCATTTTTGTGATTACGGCTGTAAGTAATGCAGTAAACTTAACCGACGGTCTCGATGGACTTGCAGCAGGAACATCAGCTATTGCAGGCCTTATTCTTGGGATTTTTGCCTATGTATCCGGTCGAACTGACTTCTCGGACTTCCTCGATATCATCTATCTGCCAGGAGCCGGAGAGTTGACCATTTTTGCAGCTTCATTGGTGGGTGCCTGTATGGGATTTCTGTGGTACAATGCCCACCCCGCCTCTGTCTTTATGGGAGACACCGGATCACTTGCGCTGGGCGGTTCTTTTGGTGCCCTGGCTCTTATGCTACACAAAGAACTGTTGCTGCCCATTATTTGTGGAATCTTTTTTATCGAAACGGTTTCAGTGATCATACAGACCACTTATTTCAAATATACAAAACGGAAGTTCGGTGAAGGGAAACGGGTCTTCTTGATGACTCCGATTCACCATCACTTTGAAAAAAAAGGATTACCTGAATCTAAAATTGTAATTCGCTTTTGGATTATTGCCGTGCTCCTTGGAATTCTAAGCCTATTAACCCTTAAGCTGCGATGAGAGAAGTAGTAAATAAACATATCGTTGTTGTGGGAGCCGCCCGGAGCGGGCTGGCAGTGGCATCCCTGTTAAAGCGAAAGGGAGCCAATGTATTTGTAACTGATCACGGGACTATTGCTGATTCTGTAAAAGAAAAGCTTAACAGCCTTGAGATCGATTTCGAAGAAAACGGACATACAACCAAAGCGGAACAGGCAGCATTTTTAGCCATTAGTCCCGGTGTACCTACTGAAGCACCTTTAGTACAAAAGTATCTAAAGAATGGGAAAGAAGTGTTTTCGGAAATCGAAATAGCCAGCTGGTTCAATAAAAGTCCCATTGTAGCAGTAACCGGTAGCAACGGAAAAACAACCGTAACAAATTGGCTGGATCATACTTGGAATAAAGCCAGACGTGAACATATAACTGGCGGGAATATCGGATATGCATTCTCCGACAAAGTTGATCAGACATCCGAAAACAGTGAAGCCTTGTTAGAAGTCAGCAGTTTTCAGCTAGATCATATAGATAGCTTTCATCCACAAATCAGCGTATTGCTAAATGTTACCGCTGATCATCTGGATCGATATAATCATGATTTTTCGAACTATGCGAAATCAAAATTTCGAATTGTTGAAAACCAAACCGGTGAAGACTGGTTCATCTATAACTATGATGATCCAACTATTGCCGGACATGTAGCTGCTATTAAAAAAAAAGAAGATATACCGCGGCTGCTACCCTTTTCAACGCACAAAGATCTTTCAGAAACAGACGGAGCTTTCGTTCGAAATCAAAACATCATCTTAAGAATCAACAAACAAGAAGAGGTACTGATGCCAACTCGTGAAGTCAAACTTTCTGGTAAACACAATTTAAGCAATGGACTTGCTACAGCCCTTGCTGCTCGTGCTTCTGAAATTAAAAGTGATGTTATCCGGGAAAGTCTTCGCACTTTCGAAGGGGTAGAACATCGTCTTGAATTAGTGCGGACTGTTAATGGGGTAAAATATATCAACGACAGTAAGGCCACTAATATAAATGCGGTTTGGTATGCCCTTGACAGTTTTGATGTCCCCATGACTATCATTCTCGGCGGACGTGACAAAGGAAATGATTACTCAGAGTTGGTTGAACAGATCCGAGAAAAAGTCCACACCATTATTGCGATAGGTGAAGCTCGTCCAATGATTGAGGAGCAACTACAATCCGTAGTTCCCAATTTTAAAACTGCTGAAGATATGAATGAAGCCGTACGATCAGCCAAGGACGTAGCTAAGCGCGGTGAAGTAGTATTGCTAAGCCCGGCATGTTCCTCTTTTGATATGTACGACAATTATGAGCACCGAGGAAATGAATTCAAAAAAGCTGTAAATCGACTTTAAAAAACTCAGCCTTGAGTTTTCAGTTATCCCATTAAAAGATAGCTGAAAGCTGAAGACTGAAATACAAAAATTATGCTATATACAACGCCAAATAAAAATATCTCATCCATACTGGGCACCAGTACAGATGACATTGATACCCCTAAGCAAGGGAGTGACCGTATCTTGCTGGTATCAGTGATTCTGTTGATGATATTCGGAGTTCTGGCTGTGTATTCATCCATCGCCTTTTTTGCCGAAGCAAAACACACTACGGCCGGCAGCCTTGTTGTAGGTCATGCCGTAAAGGTGGGTATCGCTTTTCTGGCCATGCTTATTGTCTCAAAAATTGACTATCACCTCCTGGCTAGGTTCAGCCGGCTTGGCGTAGTATTGAGCTGGATCCTGTTAATTGCCGTTATGCTATTCGGAAATGAAGTATTCGGGGCCAAAAGATCACTAAGTATTGGTGGTGTTTCATTCCAGCCGGCCTCCTTTGCAATACCGGCATTGCTCATTCACATTTCTGTGCTTCTGGAGCAAAAACAGGAATACATAAAAGACTTTAAACGCGCGTTTCTGCCCATCATGTTTTGGGTGGTTATTACATGCGGCCTTATCGGGATTGAAGACTTTAGTACTGCAGCCTTGCTGTTTTCTCTGTCACTTTTAGTCATGTTTGTCGGACGTATTAGCATGATGCAGCTAAGTACCCTAATTCTCATCGGCGTTATGGGGGCCGGTGTTTTGATTTGGCAATCTCCCGAGCGACAGAGCCGCATCGATCAGTACGTAGACCAAGTAGTAGAAATAAACAGTACGAAATTTAACATTGAAGAAGGATATCAAGCCCAACAGGCCCATATCGCTATCGCTCAGGGCGAACTATTTGGAGTAGGCATGGGTAAAAGCACTCAACGTAATTTCCTGCCGGCCCCTTACAACGATTTTATCTTTGCTATCATCGCCGAAGAGTACGGGCTATTTGGGTCCGGATTGGTCATACTGATATTTACCGTCATCCTGTTCCGCGGCATTGCCAAAATCGCTAAAAATGCTCCTGACATTATGGGAATGCTTATTGCCGTGGGTTGTACTCTTACAATTGTGCTTTATGGATTTATTAATGCCGGTGTTGCCAGCGGATTACTTCCGGTTACGGGACTGCCTATGCCCTTTGTGAGCTATGGCGGGACAAACATTCTATTTGCCGGCATCATGGTTGGCATTCTTATGAATATTTCAAAATACGACAGCAGTAAAAAAGCAGTGTTTTATGCATAGTGCTGTAAGAAAGGACATATCATCGCAGACCAGACCAGACTCCGCTGCTATGGGCAATATAAAAGTGCTCATAGCAGCCGGAGGTACTGGCGGTCATGTGTACCCGGCCATCGCCATTGCCGATGCGCTGCGGGACTCCCACGCCGATACTGAAATACTTTTTGTCGGCACAAAAAATCATATGGAATGGGAAGCCGTATCAAAAGCAGGATATAACATCACCAACATCTGGATTAGTGGCTTTCACCGCCGTTTTACTCTTAAAAACCTATTATTCCCTCTAAAACTAGCAACAAGCATTATTCAGAGCTTCGGTATCATCAAAAAGTTTAATCCAGATATAACAATTTCATGCGGCGGATATGTTGCCGGACCTGTAGGCTGGGTAGCTACTAAACTGGGTATTCCCCTTGTTATTCAGGAGCAAAATAGCTTCCCCGGGGTAACTAACCGAATACTGGGCAAAAATGCAGAGCTTATTTTTACTGCCTTTGATGATGCTGAAAAATATTTCCCCAGTGATAAAACACAACTTGCCGGCAACCCCACAAGAAAATCCCTCAGCCAGGAAAATCGTGAAAAAGCATTACACGCATTTGATTTTAGCAGCAATAAAAAAACACTGCTAATACTGGGTGGAAGCGGAGGTGCCAAAAGCATCAACCTAGCGATGCAAAAACATATTGAAACACTCCATAACGATTTAGGACTCCAAATTATCTGGCAATGCGGCAAACGCTATTACGACCAACTCCGCAAAGATGTACAACCACACAACTTTGGACAACTGAAATTTAAAGATTTCATCTATGATATGCCGGCTGCTTATGCAGCAGCTGATTTAGTAATTAGCAGAGCCGGGGCGCTCTCTTGCTCTGAGCTTGCTTTAACCGGGAAACCAAGTATTCTGGTACCGTCTCCCAATGTTGCCGGCGATCATCAGACAAAAAATGCGCAATCTATGGTTGATGCCGGAGCTGCAAAATTAGTAGCTGACAACGAATTGAAAGAAAGATTGGCAAATATGGTTCAAGAAATTATTAATGATGAACAGCAACTTAAAGAAATGAGCAAAGCGGCTAAAAACTTATCGCGACCCAATGCCGCCCAAGAAATAGCAACCGAATCACTAAAATTAATCACAAAGGAAAAGCAAAATTAGTGTCATCCTGAATTTATTTCAGGATCTAAATGGTCCTACTTAATAGATTCTGAAACAAGTTCAGCATGACATGTTCGAGATAAAGTGAATATATAATGAGTAAGCAAATACAAACACAACCGATTTTTGGAAGAACCCGCCATATCCATATGGTTGGGATCGGCGGCATCGGTATGAGCGGCATGGCCGAGATCTTGCTACAGAAAGGATATCACATTACCGGTTCGGACGCGAATATGGGTGAAACTATTGAACGCCTTCAGGAGCTGGGTGCTGAAATATCCATCGGTCATGACAAAGGAAATATCGAAGGTGCCGATGTGGTAGTGTATACCAGTGCGGTTAAAGCTGAAGAAAATATCGAAACCAGTGCCGCACTTGAAAAAGGAATACCCGTTATCAAACGCGCCGAAATGCTTGCTGAACTTATGCGCATGAAATACGGTGTAGGGGTGGCCGGCACTCATGGCAAAACCACTACTACAACCATGATTGGCCACGTGATACAGGATGGCAGTTTTGATCCAACTATCATGGTAGGTGGCAAAGTACACAGCTTTTCAAAAACCAATGCCGTAGTCGGTAAGGGCGATATCATTGTCGTTGAAGCGGATGAATTTGATCGAACGTTTTTACGACTTACTCCAAGCTTAAGCGTTATCACCAATATCGAGGCCGAGCACCTGGATATTTATGACAGTCTCGAAGATGTCAAAGAAGCATTTATTGAATTTGCCAATAAAGTTCCGTTTTACGGAGCCGTAGTACTTTGCCTAGATGATCCAAATGTCCGAAGTATTATTCCTGAGATCGAACGTCGTACTACTACCTATGGGTTAACCCCCCAGGCACAAATCAGGGCCGTTGATATTGAAGTCGATCATTTTAACAGCAAATTCACGGTTATCAAGGAAGGAGAAGAGCTCGGTGAGATTAATCTCCAGGCACCCGGAGAACACAACGTGAAAAATGCGCTGGCAGCTGTAGCGGTTGGGCTCGAACTTGATATCGACTTCAAAGATATAAAGTCCGGACTTGAACGCTTTGAAGGAGTATTCCGGCGTTTCCAACTGAAGACTGAAAAAGATGACGTAATAGTGATTGACGATTATGCTCATCATCCCACAGAAGTACAGGCTACACTTAATGCAGCGCGAAAGGGATGGAAAGATCGTCGCATCGTGGCCGTTTTTCAGCCGCATCTGTATTCACGGACTCAAGAACTTTATAAAGAATTCGGGCTCTCATTCTTCGATGCTGAAGTGAGTGTAATTACCGATGTCTATCCGTCACGCGAAGAACCCATTGAAGGAGTAACCGGAAAACTCATTGCCGACGTAGCAAAAGAGTACGGACATCGGAAAGTGCATTATGTAGAAGACAAAAACGACTTACCGGTGAAGCTAAAGGATATTATAGAGCCGGGTGATGTCGTCATCACCATGGGAGCCGGTGACATTTATAAATATGGCGAACAATTTGTAGAAGCACTGGAAGCAGGAATATCAAAATTAAAATAATAATCATGTGTCATGCTGAATCCGATGTGTCGGGACAGGCTTTATTTCAGCATCTGTAACGATGAAATAGTTGAGAATAGACCCTGAAACGAGTTCAGGGTGACATTAAATTTAATAAATGACTAAAAACGAGCAACATACCGAATCTCAAAAAAATAGTAACGCTTGGCCCTGGATTGCCGGTGCCATACTTGTTCTTGGATTAGCAGTTATGGCCGGACTTTACTGGGACTCAACGATGAAAATACAGAGTGTACAGTTTGAGGGTAATCATTTTGTGTCAACACAAGATCTGCAATTGGTAGAAGTTCCAACGGGTATGAATCCCGACAGCATGAATTTTGGGGAAATCAGAAATCGATTTGAGAAGTTGCCGTATGTCAAACAGGCTGACATCAGTGTATCCCCGAACGGGACTATCAACATCCGAATAACAGAACGTCAGCCTGCTGCGCTATTGATAGATAATAAGAAGAAAATTTATGTTGACGATGACGGCATCAAGCTACCAATTGTACCGAAAAAAACGGTTGATGTACCGATTCTCTACGGATTTAGGGCTACACCAAAGCAGGATACGCTACAAAGTAAAGCTTTTAAAACTGTTTCACGTTTTTTGACAGCTGTTCGCAGCAACAATGTTGCAGATGCTACGATAAGTGAAATAGCTTGGTCTTCATCGAACGAAGGCATTGTAGCACTGACGAATCAAAATGGTGTAAAACTAATTTTTGGTAAAGGAGATTTTAGCACCCGACTTCGCAACTGGGAAGCATTTTATGGCAAAGTCATCAAACAAAAAGGAATTGAAAAGATGCGTTCAATTGACCTGAGGTTTGAAGATCAGATTGTTACGCGTGAAAATTAAAACATGAAATTAAATATAAATTGGAGCGTCATCCTGAACTCGTTTCAGAATCTTACAAGAAATGAAACGAATTAAGATGCTGAAACAAGTTCAGCATGACATGATGACTAAATTAATCACAATAGTACGTGGATAACATTATGGAAGAACAAGAAGATAGAATTGTCGTTGGTCTGGATATTGGCACTACCAAAGTATGCGCGATTGTTGCATCCATCGATCCACAGGACAGAATAAATATTCTGGGCGTAGGAAAAGCCCCGAGTGATGGACTAAATCGTGGCGTGGTTGTGAATATCGACAAAACGGTAAATGCCATACAAACAGCTGTTGAGCAAGCCCAACTGGCTTCCGGAATTGAAGTGAATTCCGTGAACGTAGGTATTGCCGGAGACCACATCCGCAGCATGCGAAGCAAAGGCGTGATCACCATCAATAATCGCGATAATGAAATTACCGTTGATGATGTTGAACGTCTGCTGGAAGATTGCCAACGCATTATGCTACCAACAGACCAACAGATCATCCACGTCATCCCCCAGGAGTTTGTCGTTGACGGTCAAGACGGTATCAGTGATCCTGTAGGCATGAGCGGCATGCGCATGGAGGCCGAAGTCCATATTATTACGGGTCTCGTTTCTGCCGCTAAAAATATATACCGATGCGTTGAACGTGCCGGCTATCAAGTTGCTGATATTATTTTGGAGCCGCTCGCCTCATCCTATTCCGTACTTGATGAAGAAGAGAAAGAAGCCGGTGTGGTATTGGTTGATATTGGTGGTGGCACTACGGATGTGGCTATTTTCCAAGATAATACAATCCGCCATACGGCTGTCATTGCCATTGCAGGTAAAAAAGTGACTGATGACATTCGTGTTGGATTAAGTGTGCTTGATGATCAAGCTGAGAAATTAAAACGGGAGCATGGCGAAGCATATGTGGATATGATCGAAGAGGATGAAGCCATTACTGTGCCCGGCATTGCAGGACGTCCACCTAAGGAAATCACAAAAAGCATTCTCGGCAAAATCATACAGGCTCGTATGGAAGAAATCCTGGAAATTGTTGCCATCGAAGTTAAACGAAGCGGCTATGCCGACAATCTAAGTGCCGGAGTCGTACTTAGCGGCGGCGGCTCGCTAATAAATAATGTCTGTCCCCTGGCCAATGAAATACTCGGCATGGATGCCAAGATCGGCAAGCCGATCGGGCTCAGCGGCGGACTTATTGAAGAAGTAAACAATCCAATTTACGCAACGGGTGTGGGACTAGTTATGCACGCTATAAAGACCGGTTCCGGACCTACAAACCAAGCTATTGTTCCGTCATCTACCAAAGGATCAAGTGTAGAAAAAGTAATGAATCGCATTGCAGAACGGATGAAGAGCTGGTTCAAGGAACTTTAAAAAAAATGCAGGCAGCCATATCTGCTGTCAAAAAGAGAAAACATATAGCAATCAAATAGCAATAAACAGTACACAGCAATCTAAAAAAGGAGTAAATATTATGTCTAACCTAAACTCTCGTTTTAGTTTTGACATCGACGGTCAAGACAATGCGAAAATAAAAGTGATAGGTGTTGGAGGCGGCGGAGGTAATGCCGTTAACAACATGATCGAAAAAGGCCTGACCAGTGTGGAGTATATCGCTCTTAACACTGATGCACAGGCATTAAAGAACAGCATGGCTGACCTTACCATCCAGGTGGGGGCCAACCTTACCAACGGACTTGGTGCCGGAGCACGTCCCGAAATTGGCAGGGAAGCCGTGGAAGAAAATCGACACGAAATTGAAGAGGCCATCGAAGGCGCCGACATGATTTTTGTTACGGCCGGTATGGGTGGCGGGACCGGAACGGGAGGTGCCCCTGTTGTTTCAGGTATTGCCAAACGCAAGGGTATCTTAACGGTTGGTATTGTAACCACACCATTCGACTGTGAAGGTCCAAAACGGATGAAATACGCGCTTGAGGGTATCACTGAGCTCAAGAAAAATAGTGATACCGTCATCGTTATTCCCAACGAGCGATTGATGGATATCGCCGACGAAGATACCACCTTGCTCGAAGCCTTTGAACAGGCTAACCAGGTTCTCTATAATGCAACTCGCGGCATTTCGGATCTCATCCTGATGCCTGGCCTTATTAATCTTGACTTTGCCGATGTGCGGACAACGATGCTCGACGGTGGTGCTGCCATCATGGGTGCTGCTAATGCAACGGGCGAAGATCGCGCAGAAATTGCAGCTCGTGAAGCCATTAACTCACCACTGCTCGATGGGGTGAGCATCAACGGTGCACGCAATGTATTGGTCAACATTTCTTCCGGAGCAAATCTCGGAATGCAGGAAACCAATACGGCAACGAGTATCATCCAGCAAGAGGCCGGAGAAAATGCTGAGATTATTCTCGGTACAGTGCTCGACGAAAGTTTTGATGATGAGCTGCGAGTCACCGTTATTGCTACCGGATTTGATCTGGCTGAAAGCAACAAAGAAGCTCGCGTAGCTCCCAATGAGACTAAGAAAGGGACTCAAAAGAAAGCCGATGACGATAAACTGGATATGCCGAAGGCCAGTGATGTTACCGGACACAGTCGATATTCCGCAACGAACGAACCGTTCTACAAAGGGGAGAAAAACCTCAAGCAGATGGACCAACCGGCATTCCATCGTCGCGGACTTAAAAACGTGCGTCCCCTTAACGATGATGAAAAAGAGGAAAAAGAGATGCAGGACGAGCAGGAGAAAAGTAACGAACTGCTCAACAATCGCCGCGAACGAATCGACAAGACTGATTCCGATCAGCCGGCATTCCTGCGAAAAATTATGGATTAATCATTGATATAAATCCTGTTTAGATTGCTATGTACCTAACGATTGGCTGGTAATTACCAGTTTTTTCACTAATCCCTTTACTCTGGGATTTTGATTGCTATAAAATGAAAAGGAGTCCTTTGATCGGGACTCCTTTTTCTTTGCTTTCCTTTTGAAACGTTGTTTATATAACAAACATGCCTTACAATCGTATGCAGATACTGTTTTCAAAAAAGAGTCGAATTTTGTACTGTTAATGCTTTAATATTCAACTAAAAGTCATCACGATGCGGTTTTCAAAACCTTTTTTACTCTCTGTTATCATTCTCCTTTTTTCTTTCTATTCTCTCAAAGCCCAAAAGCAAAAGCTTGAGCCCGAAGATTATGACCAATGGCAATATATTTCTTCGACCGAGCTTTCTGCGGACGGCAACTGGTTTTCGTATAACATAAGTCTGGAAGATGGCGATGGCTGGCTGATCATCAAGGAGGTCGGAGCCGACTCCACTAAAGCACATAAATTTATGCACGGCGAACGGGTTGATTTTTCCCAGAATAACCAGTGGGCTGCTTTCTTGATTGGAGTCTCCGAGGACAAAAAAGAACAGCTCGAAGAACAGAAAAAACAGGTTCGTTACAAACTGGGCCTGATGAATCTGCAAACCGCAAACGTAGACACTTTTCAAAATATTCAGGAGTATTCTTTTTCTGATGATGGGAAATACCTGGCTATGAAAAAGTACAAACCTGAAGAAGTTGAAACTGATGGCACTGACCTGATCTTGCGCAACCTCTCCCGAAAAACAAATCAGTTGATCGGTAATGTTTCAGAATTTGCCTTTAACGATAGTGGCTCAAAACTGGCTGTTCTGCTCGATTCAAACAAAAAACTCGGAAACGGTGTACATCTATATGATTTGCCCTCCAATCGTATTACCGTGCTAGACAGTGATACAGTAAGTTATAAAGATCTGAGTTGGCACGAGGATAAAAACGCCTTGGCATTTTTAAAATCTATAGAACATAAGGATTACAAAGATCCCACTCACCGCATTTTAGTGTTCAAAAATCTTGATACGACACCAAGGCAATTCACATTTAATCAGCAGAAAAGCGATGCTTTTCCCGAAGACTTCCGCGTTGTTGACTTCCGATCCTTGAAATGGTCAGAGGATGGCAACTCTCTGTTTTTTGGTATCAAAGAGTGGACAAAAGCCGAAAAACCTGATACCACAAAAGAAGAGTCCAAAGATGAGCTGGATCCCACAAATGTAGAAGTCTGGCATTGGCAGGATGACGATATCCAGCCCAAACAAGAAGTACTGGTCAATCAACTTAAAGAAGATAACCATCTCTCTGTCTGGCATCTTGACGAGCAGACCTTTGTACAGCTCGGCACCGAACAATTTGAGCAGGTACAGCTTACCGGCAACCAACAACATGCTGTAGCATACGATCCGCATCCTTACGAGCCGGCCTTCGAGGAAAACTGGCGGGATATTTATTTGATAGATGCTAATACCGGTGAATCCCAACAAATCCTGGAGCGTCACGAGCAGGTACGCACATCACCTGATGGCAAGTACCTGTTGTATTTCAAAAATCAGAATTGGTGGACTTACGATATTGATAACAAAAAACATCGCAACCTAACGAAAGATATTGACACACGATTTGAAAACTTTACAAACGTAAATGGCCGCGAACATCGCCGTCCCTTCGGAACAGGCGTATGGTCAGAAGACGACTCCTGGATGTTGCTTTATGATCAATACAATACCTACAAGGTTTGGGCGGATGGCAGCAATTATCGAAAAATTACGGAAGGTGGCAAAGACAAGATTCGCTATCGCCAGGTTCGATTTGAGTATGACAATGATGGTATCGCAACGAATGAGGATATTTACTTTTCGATGTATGGGGACAAGACGAAAGATCGAGGGTATGCACGTATTGAAGACAGCCAAACGGCTGAGACACTGATGTATGATTCCAAAATGTTCAGTAGCCTTGCCAAAGCGGACTCAACCAAAAACTTCGTTTATCAAAAACAAGCGGCCACTGATTCTCCCGATTACTTTCACATAGATAATGATTTTAACGATCCTATTGCACTGACGTATACTAATCCTCAGCAGGACAAATATTACTGGGCTGACGACGAACTCATTACCTTTACTAACGAAAATGGCAAAGAACTCGAGGGACGCCTCCTTTATCCCGCCAATTATGATCCGGACAAAAGCTATCCCATGATCACCTACATTTATGAAAAGCTCTCTCAGTCAATGCATAGCTACAGTATGCCATCAAAGAAAAGTCCCTATAACGCGCGACGTTTCTCTTCTGAGGGATATTTCGTCTTTCTCCCGGATATTACTTACGAGTTGAGTGAGCCCGGAATGTCTGCTGTCGAAAGTGTCGTTCCGGCTGTAGAAAAAGTCATTGAAACCGGCATGATCAACGAGGAACAAATTGGACTTACCGGACACTCCTGGGGAGCGTATCAAACGACGTTTATCATCACACAAACCGACTTATTTAATTCTGCTGTTGCCGGTGCTCCGCTTACAAACATGATTAGCATGTATAATTCGATCTACTGGAATACCGGTACAACCGACGCACGTATTTTTGAAACGAGTCAAGGACGCTTCCCTGACCCCTGGTGGAAGGATTGGGATAATTTCATAGACAATTCGCCTATCTTTAACATGGAAGGCGTACAAACTCCGTTACTGGTTGAATTCGGTACGGATGATGGTGCCGTCGACTTTAACCAAGGTGTAGAACTATATAATACCATGCGTCGCATGCAGAATCCTTTTGTAATGCTGGTTTACGAAGGGGAAAATCACGGTCTGGCACGCGAAGAAAATCAAATTGACTACGCCACCCGCGCCTTTGAATGGCATGAACACTACCTGCTTGGAAAGGAAGCTCCGGAATGGATTACAGATGGACTTCCCTACCTGGAACGACCCGCAATGCAGGAAAAAGAAGAGCAGCAAGACAATTAATTTTCTAATCTCTTTATTCGGGATTTTTGGTTGCTTTAAAAAGAAAAGGAGTCCTTTAATCGGGACTCCTTTTCTAATGTTAATTTAATAATTGACTTGCCCTAATATTAGTCACCATTCAGGAGTATAGTTTTGATCAAAAAACCTCGACAATCAACTTAATAGCCATTGCAATGGCTAATAGCGAAAAGGCATACTGTAAATAACGACGATCAATTTTTAGATTAAACAACGCCCCAATAAATCCTCCTAACAATCCACCGACTGCCAGCGGAAAAGCCGCTCCAAAATCTACATACCCCCAGTTAAATTCTGTAAGTGTACCTATCCCATTTTTGGCCAGTCCGAGCTGGACCCAACCTGAAAGAGAAATCAATACAATCGCCAGAGAAGAAATACTTACTGAGCGAGCAAAACTTTTTTTAAACACCAAGTTCATCAGCGGTACCATCACCCCTCCACCACCAATACCAGCCAGGGCCGCTACAAAACCCCCGAGACCACCGGTTGCAAATGACTGCGGGAATGTTACAGGCGTTTTATTCTGATCGATTTCATTTTTATCCCGCGCACCGCGACGATAAAACATATACGCTACATACAATAACAGCAGACTAAAAAAGATGACAAACTCCTGCTGGCTATAATATGGGGATGTGATTACAAGCTTACCCAGATATACACCACCCGCTCCCATCAAGCCAATGGTTATACCCTCTGACCAATAAAAATTCTTCTGCTGAAACTGACGGACAGAACTCCCAAAAGCTGCAATAAAGGTGCAAAAAAGTGAGCTTCCAATAGTTAAAACTACGGGGTTAGCAATGCCGGCATCGCTAAATACAATAAACAAAATGGGAGTAAATAAGATACCGCCACCCAAGCCAAAAAGCCCGGCGACAATACCTGCTAAAACTCCCAGAAGTAAAAGAATGAGTATCTCCATCAGATTGTAAACTCTCCTTGCATCACGGTACAGGCTTCACCTGAAATTTCCACCCGATCTTCTTTATAATGACAATATACCGTTCCTCCGCGGCGTGAAACTTGTCGTCCAACCAGCTGTTGCTTTCCTAATCGATTGCTCCAATACGGAGTCAACATCGTGTGGGCCGATCCGGTCACCGGATCCTCATCAACACCGGCAGCGGGAGCAAAAAAACGTGATACAAAATCCAGATCATCCCTATCGGCAGCAGCCGTTACGATGATGCCCCGCACATCGGCTTTAGCCATCGCTCGAATATCCGGATTTAAGTTACGAACCTGCTCTTCAGATTCTACCACATACAAATAATCGGTATCACGATAGAGCTCTTGAGCCGGAACACCTACTGCCTCCTCCAAAAAATTGGGAGCCTCCTCCCGATTTAATGCTGCAGTGGGAAAGTTCATCACAAGCCGGTCCCCCTTTCCTTGAACCTCTAATTCCCCACTGTTGGAATCAAACCGAATGACTTGCTGATCGTAATTCAGGTGCTCAAAAAGTACATGGGCCGACGCCAGCGTCGCATGTCCACACAAATCTACTTCGGTAGTAGGAGTAAACCACCGCAGCCGATAATCCTCATCTTGCTCGACAAAAAAAGCTGTTTCGGAGAGATTGTTTTCCATGGCTATTTGCTGCAAGAGCTCATCGGGCAACCATTTATCCAGCGGGCATACCGCCGCCGGGTTCCCCTCAAAAGGTTCTGAAGCAAAGGCATCAACTTGGTAAATCGGTAATTTCATTAGCTAATATCTTTTCAAATTTCTTCTTTGAAATTTCAATAATTAAATTCGTTAACAAAACTGATTTCTTAAACTTAAGTAGTTACTAAAAGAAAAAGGGTAACCAAAATATTACTTTGGTTACCCTTTTATAAAATTTACTCACAAATTAACCTTTCAGTTTCCTGCCTATTTATTTTACTTTTACCCTATGTTTTATCTGGTTTGAATTTTTTTAACCAATTGACTTCAAAAAAGTCAATTCCATATATCCAATATAACAGGCCAGCCACGACAAACATCCCAGCAAAGGTCATACCTATACCTATCTCATTTTTAGCAAAATATGAGACACTCATTAATAATGGTATAACAATACAAAAGAATACAACTAATATATTGAGTATTTTAAGCGCTTTTTTCCCTGAACCCATAGCATAATAGGTTTTAAGTTTAGAATATACAGTATGCGGTACAATATAAAGTAAATCCAATTGCACATATTGGTCCACCAGCCATACACATTAACCAAGTAAACCAATCCATCCCTTCTCGTACATCATTAATACAATCTCCAAAACAACCATCGGCTGTGCTATTTCCATTGTAGTTTGCCTTGTTAACAGAAGAACTATTATATACATGACTAAAAAGCACTTGGCCATTTTGATCTTTTATTTCAATATCTGCAGTCGTTTCCTCAGCAAGGCTTGGATTAGCCTCAAGCTCAGATTTAGAATATGTTGTTTCTGCCTTGTAATAAAATAACTGTGAAATAACTGCATCTATATTTGAATCATATTCAGCATAACTATATTCATGGACAACATCACTTCCATTATCAAGTGGTATCGCCAACCTTTCTTGTCCTGTCTCAGGGTTAACCATTATTACACCATCATCTAAGTTGGGATCTGGAAACTGTTCAGGATCATCTACTGAAGACATTTTATTTGCATCTTTATCACTAAAGCTTTTTAAATCTGATATAATCCTATTTTCAATTTCCTTTGCTTTTGGCGATTTGGTATTTATTGAATAGACCTCAAAAGAACTATATTTCCCATTACAACAATCTGATTTTGCAGTTACTGCGGAATACTTTTGAAGATATTCAGTAGTTATTTTTTTTTCCTTTTAATGGTGTTTGATCGGTTTTGGTCTGTTTTTCTTTCACATAATCACATCCAAAAAACATAAAAGAGAATGTGAATATTGTAATAAAAACAAAAGCTCTCTTAGTATTCTTTGAAAGTATCATAATCAATATTTAATTAATTATAATTATTGTCCAAGATTTAGCTAAAAACTCCCTCGAATAGGAAATTGTTAGCTGACTCTCTCTCTCTATAACAAAAGAGTATCAATAAAACTTAATGTTACAAATTAATCCTATCCTAAGGTTCAAGACCTGCTTACTACAGTTATAACATGGGTTGGTTCTTCATCATAATTTTCAAATCAACCCATATCCTACAATTATTTTACTCTTTTCAAATTCATCATTTCCGCGGGAAGAAGCTTATATTAAGGCGTATTTTAAACAATTACTTTTTTTATAGATCCTGAGCCAAGTTCAGGATGACATGAGACAGAAAACATAAATGCATTTATTCCCGGAACATCTAAGTAATAAAATTGGATTTGAGTCGATTCGCGAGGCTACCATTAAAAAAGCCCAGTCAGACATGGCTCGTGTTAAGCTCAAATCCTTAATGCCTTTTTCTGACCGAAAGGTTATTGAACGCCGGCTGGCCCAGGTCAAAGAGATGATTGACTTGCTGTTGAACGACTCGGCCTTTCCCCTTCGTAACCTTCACGATGTCCGTGACTATCTTGTTAAAGCTCGACCCGAGGGCAGTATTATTCCACTGGAAGCTTTTGTAGAAATTTTGGAAGTCAGCATTACTGCGCGTGTCGTTAAGTCGTACATCGACCAGAGAAAGGAACACTATCCCGCCCTTAAAAAAATTGCCGTGGGTCTTATTCCACTCAAAGATTTGGAGGAAATCCTTCAAGATGTACTTACTGAAAATGGTGAACTCCGAAGCGATGCCAGTCCCAAGCTGCAATCCATCCGAAATAAGATCAATAAACGTAAAAATGACCTGCGCACGACTATTAACCGGGTAATGGGACGCCTATCCAAGCAAGGTATGACATCTGATGAAGGCGCCACTATTCGCAACGGACGTATGGTGATTCCGGTTCAAGCCGAGTACAAAAGAAAGGTCCAGGGTTTTGTCCACGATGTATCTTCATCAGGACAAACGGTATACCTGGAACCGGTGGAAGCACTTGACATCAACAATGAAATACGTCAGCTCGAATCGGAGGAAAAGCAGGAGATTGAACGCATACTCCGCGAGCTAACAACGCATGTTCGGCATCAGCGAGATTCCATCCGGCAAAATCTGGAAACGCTAACTACCTTTGATGTCATTTCGGCCAAAGCGCAACTAAGTATTGATCTGGATGGTTTTGTGCCCGTTATTTCAGAGTCTTCCCATCTATATCTGAAAGAAGCTTACAATCCGCTCTTACTTCTTAAAAACCTGCAGCTTTCCGAAGAAAAACAGGAGAAAGTGGTTCCCCTTGATATGGAGCTTTCTGAAGATGAGCACTGCCTTGTCATTACAGGCCCCAATGCCGGCGGTAAATCGGTTGCCTTAAAAACACTGGGATTATGCAGCATGATGATTCAATCAGGATTTGCTATCCCGGCTCGCGACAGCTCGGAAATCCCCATTTTTGACAGCATTTTCGTGGATATGGGGGACGACCAGTCCATCGAAAATGATTTGAGTACCTTTTCATCGCGATTGGAATGGATGAAACATACTTTGGACCATGCCAATGACCAAAGCTTGGTTCTGATTGATGAGGCCGCAGCAGGTACCGATCCCGAAGAAGGCGGTGCATTGTTTCAATCCCTCATTGAAATCCTGATGGAGCGCCAAGCCAAAACCTTGGTTACGACCCACCACGGTTCACTTAAAGTTTTTGCCCACGATCACGAACGTGCGGTCAATGGTTCAATGGAGTTTGATCAGGATACCCTTTCACCCACCTACCGTTTTAAAAAAGGTGTGCCCGGCAGCAGCTATGCCTTTGAGATTGCTGAACGGATGAAACTTCAGGACGAACTTCTGCACCGATCCCGCACACTGCTGGGCGAAGCTAAAAGCGATATGGAAACACTTATTACCGAGCTCGAATCCAAAACGCAGGAAGCCGAAGAGCTCAAAAAGAAATACAATCAACTGCAATCCAAAACACAAAAAGAGCGGAATCGTTACGAAGAAAAACGCTCTGCTATCGAAAAAGAAAAAGAACAAATCCGAGAGAAAGCACTTAAGGAAGCGAAAGAAATTATGGACTCCGCCAACCAAAAAATTGAGGAGGCGGTACAGCGAATTGTTGAACAGGGTGAAAAGGATGACGAAACAATTAAAAAGGCTCGAAAAGAGGTAGAGTCCCATCGTAAGAAAGTATCATCCGAGCTACAGGAATTAGAGAAAAAACAGGAACATTACCAGGATTCATCCGAACAGCCGGAAGTGGGTGACTTAGTACGTTTAAAGGACGCCAATACAACCGGAGAGTTAAAAGAGATAAATGGTAACAAGGCAGTTATTTCGGCCGGTGGCCTACGAGTTAAAACAAAATACAACAAACTGGTAAAGGTTGAGGATGCTTCGGATCGCAAACCAAAAAAACAAAAGGTTAAAGTCAATTTTGAAGACGGCAACCGATTCAAGATGGTAAAACCCCAACTCAGTATTCGGGGCATGCGGGGTGATGAAGCTATGAAGGAGGTCCAGCGTTATATTGATAACGCTTTGGCCGCTGGCAAAAATGATGTGCAGATCATCCACGGGAAAGGCGAAGGCATCCTAAAAAAGCTGGTCCACGAATATTTGGACAAACGCAGAGAAGTTGAAGGGTATGAGATGGCTCCTATTTCACAGGGCGGAGCAGGTTGTACCATTGTAAGGTTCCGATAACTATAATTTCTGGAGTCTACCCACTCTCAGAGAAACACCAACTCCTCCAAATGGCTGTTCGGTATTAACATTAAAAAAACTATTAACACCTACTCCCAAAAACTGAATAGGCTGCCATGATATTTGTCCTCTCAAGGGAAATCCAATAGTTGTTTCTAATGGGGCTTTTGTTCCCCTCCCAAATAAATCAGAATACCCATTACCTCCTACTACTGCCACTCCTGTTCCAGCCGAGAGATAAAAAGAACGATAGTTCATACTTCGACCATAAGTCAAGGCAATATCCCATGTCCCATTTCTAAAATCTAAATCTGTACTGGTGGCACCTATTGAAAAAAGATGGTCATTATAATCTATTCCCAACCCTGCTTGTGAACCTATTCCCAATGTAGTGACGGCGGGTCCTCCATGAATCCAAAACGAAATATCCGTATTTGTCGGTTTTACCTCCTGCCCATAGCTTTGCGAAAAGCTTGCAAAAAATAAGATTATAAACCAGCAAAAAACGAGCAGTTGTGTCCTGCCATACATATGTTTACTGCCTTGATAGAACATATCTTAAAACCTTGTATTCACTACATTAGCAAAATCAGAACCAAATGTATATGAAAGTGAAATGGCCCCATAAATGGAAAAGTCAGTAGCTAACTCTTTTTGTTGTAGCAAAACATCTTCTAAAGATGTTTCCCCTATGGGTAGGGAAAGTTGATCCTGAATCATCTCAAGCCGTGTATAAAAACTAAGTGAAAGACCTTCCGTCAACCGAATTGAAACATCTCCAAACATTTCTGCTCTTCGCTGGGCAAAATCGTGCAAATAATGTGACCCTTCGACTCCTCCCTGTATCTCTCCCCATGGTTGTTTTATCCGTACCGAAGCAGTTAACTCCTGATTAACTAAATGTTCGCTATTTTTTTGAAATATGGTTTTTTCATAATAATCAGCATATGCATATCCAACTCTATAAGTAAAAGTAAATGATTTACGAGTGGCTTTCTGATAAGGAAATATATTGTATTCAATACCTGGTGTTAATCGGAATCGGTGTTTGTAATTGCGATCATTTCGTGTCAAATAATCTCCAAAAACTCCCAGAGACCAGTGATCATTAAGACTCTTGATTACATAACTGTTAATTCCGTGTCGGTGACGTCTACTTGTTACCGGTTCGTCTTTTCCTTCGCGATCAATCTCAACAAACTCGTAGTTGAAATACGGTCGAATCCGGATCTTCCATTCATCAGTAACATGATCAGCATAAAACCCCCATCTCGAATCAAATTCTTTTTGACTCGACTCTAAATCCAATTGTAAACTTCCAGCATAAATTTCGAATACCCAATAATTCCAGGGATCTTCGACTTCTTGATCTGAACGTTGTTCAGGTTCACCGCCAAGATATTCAAATCGAAACATTGAAGGATCAGAAACTTGTATAGCATATCCCGCAAGTCCCGTCTCTATTACTTCGTTTAATCCCTCTCTCCTTTCATCAGCAGAAGCTTCTCGGTCTACAACATGATTTAAGGTATACTCTATATCTTTAAACTCTCTCCGTCCAATAAAAGAAAGTTCGTACTGCCGACCACCACCGCCCGTATTTACATACGTAATAAAAAGATGGATGTCTGCAGGTTTCGGATCCCTCACATAATTAACGAATGTAATTTCCCGACGTATATGATCATAGTCGCAGGATTGACAATCGATATAAACACTAAGCTCAGAGGATTTGGGAAAATCACCTGCTTCTTGTGCTTGTATCACCGGAGTAAGACCAAGTAAAACAAGCAACAATCCCATCCAAAATTTTCCATTATTACCAAACAGATTGATGACACTGAAAAACTCGCAAAAAATGTGATGGCAATTTTTAAAGTTTCTTTTATACACTACAATTATTCTGATAATCTCTGCCAGACATACTTAAAAGCCATTCTTACATCTGACTGTTAATACTTAATTCAATATAGATAAACTCAAAGGAAGGCTGATGGTAATAAACAATGCTCGATTAATCAGCATTGATTAAATATTAATACAACTTTTGGCCGTTATTTATATGTTTTTACATTGTATTTTATTTTGAACAAGTGATATCATCATAGAGTATCATTCTTCTATAACTCTTCCTTGATAATCTCCAAAATAGAATTCCAGCTCCCCTCAGCCTGCTCATCGACTGTAATATCCTCTTTTCCCAGTTTATCAGTCACAGCCTGATCACCGGAAATAATATGAGGATCACTAAAATTAGCATTCGGAAAAGCTGCCAACGTACGATTGATTGAACGACGGGAGTGAAAGATTACAAACTCCGGTTGATGGGCTGCAAAGTCTTTTCGGTATGCTTCCAATTTATTTTCCTGCGGACCCTCCAACGTAAACAATACCAATTCATTGACCTCCATATCAAGTTCGCGAAGCAGGGCAGGTAGATCTTCGGCAGTTTTATCCCCGCAGGGATAAAGCGTTTTGCCGATGCGCTTAATTCGCAACATAAATTCCAGCAGATCAATAGCTTTTCCTTCTGAATGCGGATGTACTGCCGGGATACCCTGCTCTTCGAGATAGTCTGCTGTATGTTGATTGAGTGCCAAATTCAGCTGATTACGTGCCTCCTCCATCTTGTCAAACTCTTGCAACCAACTTATCCAAAACTGGGCATTTCGCTTACTTGCAAGAACAATATTCTCATACTCCTCAATATTCTCCAAAGCATCCAGGATATCTGCATTATCTTCCAGCGCTTCGTAACGCTCAAGGGGATAATGTAGTATGCTCAGGGGCTTCTCCTCCAGCTTAGATCGAAAAACTTCAGTATCTTCTTTTGCTGCTGTCAATAAAACTGATCGACTCATTATTATTTCAGTACTTAATTTTTAACTCTAATTTTTGATCATTAAATAATTCCCTGAGGATATCAGATAGAGAGTATGATTAAAACAAACCCGTTTTAACCAAAATTCATTTAAATTGACATCCTAAAACATATATCCCACACCAATATAAATACGACTTACATCCTCAGAAAATCCAATTTCCCCGCGTAAAATAAAATCAGGATTTAAAATAGACATCGACCCACCGAATCCCACGGTTTGATGGTATCCTTCAAACAAATCATTTGCATTATCTGTTTCCGTAAATACACGTCCCGCATCGGTAAAAAGCTGTCCCCCAAATTTTAGGCCGTAAAATTTGGGAAATTTAAGCAACCAGGTTCGTAGTTCCAGCGTGTAGGCCAATGAAGTGTTTCCCTTAAAACGATTCAGCGGATATCCTCTAAGCGTATTTTTATCACCTAACGTAGACAGTTCCCAATACGGAGTATCGCCTGTTGCATGACGCGCTTCTAATCGATTGGCAATCGTTAGCCAATCAAAGAGATAAAAATATTGGCGCAGCTCAAACCTTACTGTAGCTAATCCATAATTGCCAATCCACTTGGGTGCTCCGCGAACTTCCAACTCAGCCCTGTTACCACGATGGGGATCGAATTCGCTATCACGATTCTCCCAAATAAGCCCCGTATTTAAATTATTGACCCAGCCGCCCTCACTTCCGTTAGGCATTTGCAAAGCAAAAGATGACTGTTCATCACTTACATATGGGATATGATACTCAGTAGCAGCACCCAGCTGTAAATCAAGCTGTTTGCGACCCACTTCATATATCGGTTTCCGAATGCGATAATCCAGGCTGAATCCTATCGATCTAAAAAAATAGTATTCATCATCCCATCGGTCATCGGTAAACGTGGTTTCGTTTCCAATCCCAAAAAACTGATCTTGCGTATAGCGGTAAAAATAAATATCTGCTATCGATCTTATATCCCGACCGAAAGTTCGAGTCTGTTCATATCGAAGATCCACCTCAACAAATCCCTTCGTAGTAGCTATAGCCGACGTCTCTAACAAATTATTAAACGGTTGTTGGTTTCCGCGATAGTCGTATCGGCTAAAGATGAGTCCACCCAGCAATCCTTCATTCGAACTATAACCCAACGCCGGAACCAGTGCCGTTGATACGGAGTCCGAACCTACCGGAGAAACCGTCATCTGGGCATTACCCGACGAACTCATCAAGAATAATAAGAGGAATAATAACGATGCGTAGCGAACCAAAACGACCATATTTTATGATTCGAGGAGACCTTCTTCCTCTAAAATTTCGAGTGTATCTACTGCATGACGCAAGTGGGGAATTACGATACTCCCTCCTACAACCAGCGCCACGTTTAAGGCATCAACAATTTCATCTTTTGTAAATCCACTTTTCGCACTTTGTTCCAGATGATAATCGATGCAATCATTACAGCGCAGAACTGCTGAAGCTACTAAGCCCAGCAGCTCCTTAGTTTGAGCCGGCAGTGCACCATCTTTATAGGTATTGCTATCGAGATTAAAAAAGCGTTTGATACCTAAATGATCGAGATCAAACACCTTTTCATTTGCTTCTTCGCGTTCTTTACGAAATTCTTCCAGTCGGTTGCTTTCTATTTTGCTCATCCTTTTACTACATTCTGTTTGAAAAAAGACCTGTTAAGATACGACTTATTCTCAGGAAGTTTAATCATAATTCCAAGCCGGACGGCCGAGACTCCTTATTACCTGTGAGCAACAAAAATACACGTCCTAAACATAAGCTTGTAGTTCTGGGTGACAGTGTCAGCCAGGGATTCCAAAATGGAGGGATATACCGCACTGATCTCAATTTTCCTAATTTTTTGCGTCAGTGCTGGGAACCTAAACCTGATTTTGATCAGCCACTATTTACCGCCCAGGCAGGCATTCCCCTCAATCTCGAAGTTTTGGCGCGTGGACTTTCGGACGAATTTGGCGACTCTATTGAATGGAATGAATATCTGCCGGCCATCACTCACCTGTACTCGACCCTGCGGCGTGTGAAGCGTTACTGGGAGGGTAAGATAAAGCCCCTTAAAGAAGAGCGGGATATGCCCTACCATAACCAGTCGATTTGGGGATTCGCCATGAATGACACCTGGATGATCACTGAACAGCACAGCCGCGAATATATCAAAACCCAGCCCGAGACCTACTCGATCTTTGATATGCTTCCCGACCACGCCATGTACGTTACTGCGCGATTGGTTCTCAATCCATCATTCGAAGACAAGTTTAGCCAGTTCACACAGTTGAAAAACGTCGAATACTTGCAAGAGCACGGAGGTATCGAAAACCTCATCGTTTCGGCAGGACATAACAACGTTATTGGGGCAGCATCTGATCTGAAGTATGAACTCTCCGAGGAAGAAGATTTAGAGAAATTCCCCTCCAAACGTAGCTATACGGTCTATCGCCCCGAGCACTTTGAACAGGAGTATCGAAGACTGGCCGAAAGGGTCAATAAAATTGGAGCCGAAAGGGTTATCACCCAAACCATCCCCTATGTCACAATTCCACCGGTTACCCGGGGCGTAAACTCAGATAAATCGCGAGAAGGTCATACCGGATATTTTGACTACTATACCCGCTTCTGGATTTGGGATGCTGATTTTGATCCCGACAAACATCCTCATCTTACCAAGGAGCAAGCCATTTCACTTGACCAGCACGTAGATGAATACAACAACATTATCCGGGAAGTTGCTAAAGAATACGGTTGGATTACTGTACCCCTTAATCGATATGTGAGCGGTATTGCACGACGTAGACTTGGCGGCCAAATGCGACTGCCTTATCCCAAAGACTTCTGCCAGGCCATGAAGCGAAATCCAAACACAAAACATCTTGTAGAGAACCCTGATAATCCCAAACTCAGTACTGACTATTTGCGTATTGACCGTAACTCAGAAAAAGTATACAAGGGAGGCATATTCAGCCTGGACGGCATTCATCCCACCACTATTGGATATGGACTTATTGCGCATCTATACAAAGAAACAATGGAGAAACACGGCATTGATTTTCAACGTCCGCTGGACTGGGATCATATCATAAAAAGTGATTCGCTGGTAACAGATCCACCTTATGTATTAGTAGATCTAAGAAAATTCCTGCGTTTTCTCTCAATGGGTCGGCAAGAAAAACTGTCGGTGGTAGGAAACAGCTTACTCAATCAATTGATGGATATCTTTTCGGCCCGAGACTAAATCCCCCCTTTCAAAAAACCTTAATGGACTTTTACCCCCCCCTAAAAACAAATAAAATTCAATTTTCTATTTAGAATTAGTCTACATAGTTATTATTTTCCCTCGCTAATTATAATTAATATAAATAAACATAGCCGAAAATGTTACGCACAGCACTATTCAAATTCGTGTTACCTGCCCTGGCGATATCACTAATTATATCCTCCTGTGATATCCTCGATAGCAATGATGATGACTCAAGTATTCAAGCTCCCGATACCTATGAATTTACCCGTAATGGAGAGTCAACAGTTGCATACCCCGGTCAAAATGATCGACTCGACATGGTTGAAGAAATGAAGGCCTATATTGCCACTTCTCATGACGGGAAGACTATTTCCAAGCAAGTCCTAAACGACATGTTTGAAAATAAGAACGGAGACGGAGGCGGGCACTTCTCCTTTGAATCCCAAAAACAGCTCAAGAACAAAACGTTTGGCCCCGATCTTGACGACAATTTATTTGAGAATATTTTCGCTGATGCAGAAGCCGCCAGCGAAAATGGAAGTGCCGGTATTCGTGCCGATAATGGTCAAGCAGGATTGCTCGAGCGAGAAGGCAGTGGCAACGATATTTTAGTTGATGCCAAGGGACGTGAATTTACTCAGCTCGTAGAAAAAGGATTGATGGGCGCCGTCTTTTATCATCAGATTTTCAATGTATACCTCACCGACCAGAAAATTGGTCCCGATGTTGAAAACAGTGAAACTGAAGAGGGAGCCAATTACACCACGAAAGAACATCACTTTGATGAAGCATTCGGCTATTTTAACGCTCCCGCAGACTTCGAATCTGACTGGCCAGACTCACGCTCCGACGAACTTCGGTTCTGGAGTAAATACTCCAACGGCTCTGACGAATTCCTTGGCTTCAATGATGCGATTATGGAAGCATTTATAAAAGGACGTACGGCCATTGTAAATGACAACCAAAACGAGCTGAATGAACAGGTTGATGTACTGTATGAAGAGCTTGAATTGCTTTCTGCTGCAACGGCTGTTCATTATATTAACAGCACGCTAAGCCATCTTAACAATGGTGACACCGGAGAAGCCTTTCACGCACTTTCCGAAGCCTGGGCGTTTGTTAATGCACTGAAATATAACCCCAATAGAAAAATTACACACGAACAGATTGACCAGATCTTAAACACTGATTTTGGTGAAAATGGTAACTTCTGGAAAGCAGAACCTAAAGATCTGAACAACGCAAAAGATACGCTTGTTGACACTTACCCCGCTCTTGAAGACGTAGAAGGTGAACTTTAACATTTTTAACTCTCCGGAGCCAATCCGGTCTATACCGGTTTGGCTCCTTTTAATTTAGATCTGCCATGTTACAATTCAACAAACTATCGCTTTTACTCATCCTGGCAATTTTTGTTGGTGCCTGCAGCAGCACTAACTCAGACAATGAAACCAACTTCGATCGGGCTGCAATGCTCGAAAACTATGGTAATAACATCATTGTGCCCGCATTTGAAGATATGCAAGAAGCCACTAATGAGCTGAAAACAGCAGCGCAAAACTTTGAAACCGAACGCACTGTACAGCAGTTGGAAAACCTGCAAAACCAACTCAAACAAACCCGGCTTGCCTGGCAAGAGGTAAGTCCATTCCAGTTTGGACCGGCAGAATCAATATTGCTTCGCGCCTCCCTTAACATCTACCCGGTTGATACCGACAAGGTTCAGAATAATGTGTCTTCGGGCGACTACTCCTTTGGCACCATCGACAGTCGCGACGCTACCGGCCTACCTTCATTGGGATATTTACTGCACGGCGTTGGTGAAACACAAGAAGAAATTTTGACCATGTATACTGCCGACGCGGATGCCGAAAACCGAATGACATATCTACTCGAAAATATCAATTTCATTAAAGAAAAGGTTGATACGGCAACCGAAGAATGGCAATCATCCCGCGGTGATTATATCGGGATGTTTCTCAGCGAAGAAAACAGCGGTACCGACGTTGGTAGTTCCCTGGCAATGCTGATAAACAGCTATGTTCAGCATTACGAGAAATTTTTGCGCGATGGTAAAATAGGTATTCCAGCTGGAGTGCGCAGTGCCGGAAAACGCCGCCCAATGACCGTAGAAGCATATTATGGCGGGTATTCACTCGAACTTGCCAACGCGAATCTGCAACAAATCGAGCGCATCTTTACCGGTGCTGAAAGCCGCGGGCTGGATGACAATATTGAGGCCCTTGGTGCCGGTGACTTATCCGATGAAATTAAGTCACAAATCAGTGATGCACAGTCGGCGCTTGAACAGCTCAGCGATCCACTTTCGCAACAAATCGAGGAGAATAACGACCCGGTATTAACCGCTCATAATGAGCTACAGGGATTGGTCTCACTCCTCAAAGCCGACATGACCTCCATCCTGGGCATCACTATCACTTTCCAAGACACCGATGGTGACTAATAGCTCATGATTCCCGAGGCGATCAAAAAGCATATTACAGGGCGCATTTCCATTGCCCCGCTGGCGGTATTCCGTTTCCTTTTCGGATTCATTATGCTCGTCAGTATCATCCGTTTCGCCGCTAACGGCTGGATTTACGACCTCTACATTAAGCCCGACTTTTTTTTCACCTTTTACGGATTTGACTGGGTCACACCGCTGGGTGAAACCGGCATGTACCTATTATTTTTGGGGATGGGTATCGCTGCCCTATCCATCATGCTCGGCTACTATTACCGGGTGGGTATTATCTTTTTTTTCCTGGCCTTTACCTATGTTGAACTCATCGACAAAACTAACTACCTGAATCATTACTACTTTGTCAGCATCGTCAGTTTTCTACTGATGTTTGTGCCTGCCAACCGTAGCTTTTCCATTGATGTTCTACGCAAACCCTCGCTCCGTCGCGAATACGTGCCCGCCTGGACGATCAACATTTTTAAACTGCAACTGGGACTCGTATACTTTTTTGCCGGCGTTGCCAAACTCAATCCGGACTGGTTGCTCAACGCCATGCCGCTTCAAATCTGGCTGCCCGCTAACGCTGACCTCCCAATCGTTGGTCCCCTGCTTGAATACACGGCAAGCGCCTACATTTTCAGTTGGGCAGGTGCCTTTTACGATCTCACCATTGCCTTTTTCCTACTCTGGAAACGAACCCGAATCCTGGCATACGTGGCCGTGATTGGATTTCACATGTTCACGTGGTTCCTCTTTCAGATCGGCATGTTTCCATTCATTATGATTCTGTGTACCCTCATATTTTTCTCAGCCGATTTCCACAAAAAAGTTATTAAAGTCATATCGGGTTTGAGAACATATCTTCCGTTTTCAATGCCAGATTCAAAAACCGCAGAGAAAAAAGATTATCAGCTTACTAAAAGCATGAATGGAATGATAAGCAGTATCCTTATCATTCATTTTGTCCTTCAGTTTTTACTGCCGCTCCGGTTTATGCTCTATCCCGGCAATCTTTTCTGGACTGAACAGGGATTTCGCTTTTCATGGCGGGTTATGCTGATGGAGAAAGCAGGCCATGCTACCTTTCATATGAAGAATCCCGAAACAGGAAATGAATGGCAGGTTCGAAACTGGGATTATCTCACTCCGGAACAAGAAAAGGAGATGTCCACTCGACCGGATATGATTCTACAATTTGCCCACTATCTTGAAGATCAGTACCAAAAAAAATTCTCCGGAGATGTGATAGTTACTGCAGAATCTAATGTGACTTTAAATGGGCGACGCAGCCAGCCGCTGATAGATCCAACTGTAGATCTCACCGAACAACAGCGGGGCTTTGCTCACAAAGACTGGATTCTACCCTTTAATGAAGATCAACAGAATTGGTTCAAAAATCTGCAATAATGAAACTTCGTGCACTATCCTTTTTACTTTGTTTTACTCTATTCTCTTTTGGTGTAACATTTGCTCAAAGTTATACTTTATCAGGTACCGTTACTGATAACAGTGGTGATCCTATTGAGGAGGTTCGCATTTATGTTTCTGAAGATAGCTCAAACAACGGGAACGCTGTACCCGTGCAATATCAATCCAAAACCTCTACCAATGAGCGGGGACAATATATCATGCGCGACCTGACAGCTGGCAGGTATATTGTTATTGCATATTATCCCGGCAAGCAAACGCAAAGCCAAACCGTAAATATCACGAGCAACACGGAAAAGAATTTTGAGCTTAAGGGTTTTGAAAGTGAAATGGCGGAAGTTGTCGTGGACGGTAAACAACAGCAGCAAACAAGCGGAATCACCCGCCTGCAAGCCGTCGAAGGAGTAACTATCAACGAGAGCAAAAAAAATGAAGTACTTGTTCTTGAAGATATGGTTGTTAACAAAGCGACAAACAACAACCGGCAAGTCTATTCCAAAGTACCCGGGCTTAACATCTGGCAGAGTGGTGATGCCGGCATACAAACTAGCGTGGGCGGACGCGGGCTAAGCCCCAAACGAAACTCCAATTTTAACACCCGGCAGAATGGATATGATATCGCCGCCGATGCACTCGGATATCCCGAAAGTTATTACACGCCTCCCGTGCAGGCCCTTGACCGCATCGAGATTATTCGGGGTGCTGCTTCCTTACAGTATGGAACCCAATTTGGTGGCATGCTTAATTTCGAATTTAAAGAGGGGCCCGAAGATACCCCTTTCGAACTAAATACCAATCAATCGGTGGGCTCCTTCGGATTATTCAATTCCTTTAATAGCGTAGGTGGCAAAAAGGGAGACATTCGTTATTATGGATTTTACCAGTATAAAACCAGTGATGGATGGCGGCCAAATTCACAACTTGATCAGCATACCGCATATGTTTCCTTTGACCTCAACCTAAGCGAAAAGCTAACGTTGACGCCGGAGTATACCCACATGTATTATCTGGCACAGCAACCCGGCGGTTTAACAGACGCCCAATTTTATGAAGATCCGAGTCAATCGAACCGGGAACGCAATTGGTTTAAAGTAAACTGGAATATTTTTGCCCTTGATGCAGATTACATTTTTAACAGTAAAACCAGGATTAACAGCCGCTTTTTTGGCCTACTTGCCGGTCGCGATGCCCTTGGCAACCTGCAGCGTATAGATCGCCTTGATTTTGGTGGAGAACGCGACTTGCTTAAAGATGACTTCCAAAACTGGGGCAACGAAACACGTCTTATACACCGCTATAATTTTCTCAACGGCATCTCTGTTTTCTTGGCCGGCACCCGTTTTTATAACGGCTATACCCATCGCCGACAAGGCAATGGCCCGGCCGGGAGTGAGCCCCGATTCCGATACCTCAATCCTTCGAACCTCGAAGGATCCGATTTTGATCTGCCCAGCCAAAACCGATCCGTCTTTATCGAAAATATTTTCAATATAACGCCTAAATTCAGCGTTACGCCGGGCATCCGTTTTGAATATATTAAAACCGAAGCCGAGGGCTACTACCGTAATATTGTAAGAGACCTGGCCGGTAATATACTGGTTGATGAGCGCATTACGGAAGACCGAAGTCGCAAACGTTCGCTCGTGCTTTTTGGCATCGGATCAAGTTATCGTCCGAGCAATCAACTTGAGATCTACGGGAATTTCTCCCAGAACTATCGCGCCATTAACTTTAATGATATCCGTGTGGATGTTGGTAACCTCAAAGTGGATCCAAACCTACAAGATGAGCGCGGCTACAATATGGATCTGGGGATTCGCGGACAGGTTGATAATCTATTCCAGTATGATGCAACTGTTTTTCACCTTTCGTATGAAGATCGAATCGGAACAGTACTGCGCACCGAACCCAATCCAAAATTTAATGGCTTAATCGATCGTACCTTTCGGTATCGAACCAACATCGCCGATGCCAAAATATACGGCATAGAATCATTTGCCGAGGTTGACCTGCTAAAACTTTTTAAGCTCGATACAGAAACACGTCTCTCCGTTTTTACAAACCTGGCACTTATTCAAGCCACATACACCGAGTCTGATGAACCCGGCATTGAGGGTAATGACGTAGAGCTCGTTCCCCCACTGAATTTTAAAACGGGACTCACTTTTTCGAAAAACGGTTTTGAAGCGTCTTATCAATTTTCCTATGTGGCCGAACACTTCTCCGATGCTTCTAATGCTCTCCGTACTCCCACAGCTATTGAAGGCATTATCCCATCTTACAAGGTGATGGATTTATCGGCCAAATACACTTTTAGCCGTTTTACATTGGAGGGAGGCGTGAACAATTTCATGAATGAAAAGTACTTTACGCGACGGGCTACCGGCTATCCCGGACCGGGGATTATTCCGGCTAAAATTCGAAACTTCTATTTTTCTGTGGGGATAGAAATTTAGAATATGCTCTTATAAGTCTTCTTGTTGCAAAAAAATATTTTCTTGCGACGGACATGCCGAATGAGCGACTGACAACTAAAAAAGTCATCTCACCCCGACAGTTATAGGAAGAGAGATCATATCCTTTACTTTATTTACGAACAATTTCCGGTTGGAAAACATGATAATTAGCGCGGGAACTAATTCCCGTGTTCAGAATAATCAGTTTTTCTTCGTAGCATCTGGTCAAGATAAATTCCAATCCACTCCTACAATAAAAAAAGCCCTGTCATTGCTGACAGGGCTTTAGAAATACAAACTAAATGGAACTCTAAATAAGTCCTACTTCGCGAAGCAGATTCAGTGTTCCTTCCAACTGCTTTAACTGCTCATAATCATACTCAGGACTTAGCTCAAAGGCCTCCTCAGCATTGAGCATATAATCAGGCAGTTCAATATCACGAATTACCGGATACTCATGCACTGATTCTGCTGCAAACTCTTGTGCGTGCTGCGATAATAAGAAACTTAAAAAACGCTGGGCTTTTTCAGAGTTCTGAGCGGTAGTCAGTTGTGCTGCGCCGGTTACCATCGCCAAATTACCCACATCACCTTCAGCAAAATGATACATTTTTACATTTGCATCAGGATTAGCTTCTCCACTTTCCATGGATGTATCAGAATCTGAATCTGTATCTGAATATTCGGCTCCTGCACCTCCGTGTTTCATTCGAAAAATGTAATAATGATTGGTAAGTGCAATATCAATTTCACCGCCGGCAAGGGCTTGTAACATCGGCGTATTTGAGCTGTAGGATTTTGGATTCAGGTTCTGCATCCCTTCCAGCCATTCTTTAGCAATATCTTCACCTTCGATCAGTTGCATACTTGTCATAAAATCATAAAAACTGGAATAGGTAGGCGTCCACCCTATGCGGCCATCGAATTCTTCCATACCGGTAAGGCCCATCACCGATTCAGGGAGATCATTGGGATCAACCTCATTAGGATTATACGCTAATGTTCGAAATCGTACGGTCACCGGAATCCATTCTCCGGATGAAGAAGTATAAGAAGCCGGCTTTGAAGTCAACGAGTCGGGAAGTGCTACCAGCTTACCTTCCTGTGATGCATTAGCTAATGCTCCGGTCGTATTGGCCCAGTAGATATCGGCCGGACTTTGATCGCCTTCTTCACTCATTACGGCCAGCAGCTCAGCATCATTACCGTAACGGACTTCGATATTGATCCCAGTTTGCTCTTTAAAGTCTTGCACCAGCGGATCAACCAATCCTTGACTTCGTCCTGAATATACAACCAACTCATCTTCGGCAGTATCTCCACATGAACTCAAGAAAAAAGCAGCGATTCCTACTGCCAATATTTTCAAAATATTTTTCATAATTATAAATCCTCAGTCTTCACTTCTCATTAATATTTTATTACTATCATTTTAGTGTGAGTAATCACACTAAGCTTAATTAGATTAATTCTAATTAAAGCACAAAATTTATTGAATTTATGGTACAATGACCAATAAAAAACAATCGGTTGGCATACTTGGAGCAGGAATTTCGGGGTTATCAGCAGCATATAAATTATCCCAAAACAATACTGACATAACGGTCTATGAAAAAGACAACCAAGTAGGCGGAGCTATTAAAACAAATAGCAAAAATGGATGGCTGGTTGAAGAGGGACCCAATACTCTTATGGTCAAATCAAAAGCAGTTTGGGATCTGCTTAGGGATTTAAACCTGATAAACAGCAGTATCGAAGCAAGCAGAACGGCCAAAAAGAGGTTCATCGTTAAAAATGGCCTACCCATTCCTCTACCGATGTCACTAGGTAGTTTTCTGACTACCAATCTCTTTTCTGTCAAAGCAAAATTTCGGCTACTCAAAGAACCCTTTATTTCTAAATCAAATAAAGAGGATGAGTCCATTGCCGACTTTATCACTCGTCGCCTGGGCAGCGAGCCACTGGACTACGGCGTAAATCCTTTTGTATCCGGAATTTATGCCGGTGATCCCAAAACATTATCAGTCAAGCACACCTTCGAGCCGCTCTGGAAGATGGAGCAACAGCATGGGAGTTTATTAAAGGGGCTGTTCAAACGTGATCGTAAAAACGATTCTCCAAAGCGGGCATTACTCTCTTTTAAAAATGGAAATCAACAATTACCTCAGACAATTGCTGATAATTTTAGAAAAAGTATTCAGACCGAAACCAACATCCAATCTGTTGTTAAGAATGACAATAAATGGATTGTTAATGGGCAGCAAAACAATAGTGCCTTTTCTGAAGAACACGATGTTATTTTATCAACACTTCCGGCACATTTACTTCCTACTATTTTTGAAGACTCAATATTCAAGCCACTCAATAGTCTATCCTATGCTCCACTCAGCGTTGTTGCATTAGGCTTCTCCGACGAGCAAATTGGCCATCCTCTAGATGGCTTCGGAATGCTTATTCCCGAAGCCGAAAACCGAAAGACCTTGGGCGTGCTATTCTCCTCGTCACTATTTCCCGATCGTGCACCAGAAAGTCACCACCTGCTGACATGTTTTGTGGGAGGTGCGAGGAATCCTGATTTGGCAGGAATATCCAAGAAAGAATTACAAGATATTGTTCTATCTGAGATTAGCGAACTGCTGAATATCACCGGGAAACCGGTATTCTCGCATTTCCGCTTTTGGCCAAAAACGATTCCCCAATATGAGGTGGGATATGACCACATCCTCAATCAAATAACAGAAATTGAAAACCTGAAAACAGGTCTATTTATCGATGGCAACTTTCGGGGCGGCGTCTCCGTACCCGACTGTATCTTATCAGGATTTGAAACGGCTGAAAAAATACAAACGTTTTTAAATGGACAGTAATTTTTATCGGAGTGGGTAACCTCCAATTCTGTTAAAAATTTAGTACCTTCATACACAAAATTGACAAGCATTATTTCCCAAGAAAATCCGAAATAAAAGCAATCTATTATTATGGCTAATGCATTTTTTGAAATTCGGGAACCAGAAAATGAGTCCTATAACTCATATGCTCCCGGTACGCCCGAGCGCGAGGAGCTCCGCAAAGAACTGGATCAATTAAAGAATCAAGAAATTGAAATTCCTGCGATTATTGGCGGCAAAGAAATAACAACTGATCGCCAGCAAGATGTGGTCATGCCCCATAATCACAGTCACAAGCTAGGAACCGTACACCTTTGTGGTGAAGAAGAAGTAGAAATGGCCATTGAAACCGCTCTTGAAGCTCGCAAAAAATGGGCGGATATGCCGTGGCAAGATCGGGCAGCAATATATCTAAAGGCTGCGGATCTTATTACCGGTCCATATCGCTACACCATGAATGCCTCTACCATGCTTGGGCAATCGAAAACGCCCCATCAATCCGAAATTGAGGCTGTCGGAGAATTTGCTGACTTCCTGCGCTTTAACGCCTATTATTTGCAAGAAATATACAAAGATCAGCCTTATTCCCCGGATGGTATGTGGAATCAAATGGAATATCGTCCACTTGAAGGTTTTGTCTTTGCGGTTACGCCCTTCAACTTTACCGCTATTGCAGGTAACCTTCCACTTGCCCCCGCATTGTGTGGTAACGTATCCCTTTGGAAACCGGCGTTATCCTCCATCTATTCCAGCTACTTTATTATGAAAGTATTAAAAGAGGCCGGTATGCCCGATGGCGTAATCAACTTTCTGCCGGGTCACGGTCCTGATGTTGGCAATCCGGTCCTGGAAAGTGAACACCTATCAGGCCTACACTTTACTGGGTCCACCGGTACGTTCCAACACTTGTGGAAAAGCATCGCCGACAACATTGAACACTACAATACCTACCCCCGCATCGTGGGTGAAACAGGAGGCAAGGATTTCATTTTTGCTCACGAATCTGCGGATGTCGATGCTGTTGTAATTGCAGCTATTCGAGCAGCCTACGAATACCAGGGACAGAAATGCTCAGCGGCTTCTCGAATGTATTTACCAGAATCCATTTGGCCTGAGTTTCGAGATAAGTTCCTCGACGAAGTCAAAGATGTGAAGTATGGGGACGTAGAAGACTTCACCAATTTCATGGGGGCTGTTATTGATCAGAAAGCATTCGATAATATCTCTTCCTACATCGACTATGTTAAAGAATCTGATGATGCTGAAATACTTTACGGCGGCAACTATGATGATTCGGAAGGATACTTCATCGAACCGACACTGGTTCAAGCACACGATCCGAAGTTCAAGACCATGGAAGAAGAGATCTTTGGTCCCGTGCTTACCGTATATGTCTACGAAGACGACAAGTTTGACGAAACGCTCGAGCTGTGTGACAACACCTCACCATATGCCTTGACGGGTGCTATTTTTGCCCAAGAGCGCTATGCGCTTAATAAGATGGCGGATTACCTTCGTCAGGCAGCTGGTAACTTCTATATCAACGACAAGCCGACTGCAGCCATCGTCAATCAGCAGCCCTTTGGCGGAGCTCGCAAGTCTGGAACCAACGACAAAGCCGGAAGTGCTGCCAATCTGATGCGCTGGATTTCGGTCCGTTCCATCAAAGAAACGACCGTTCCGGCTAAAGATTGGACATACCCATATATGGAGAAAGAATAATCATAGATCTTGAAATAGAACTTACCCCGACACTTCGGGGTTCAGGATGAGGAATAACTAAAAAGGCTCCCGATCTCTGATCGGGAGCCTTTCTTATATGGAAAACTTATTCTACAGAAGAATGATAGAACGGCTGGTAAAGCATAACCTATGAGTCAATACCCAAATCCTCTTTCAGGTTGTTAAACGAATCCTTGACACTGTCAAGTTGATCGTCAATACTTTCTTTAAGATCATACCAGTTTTCGTCAGCTTTGGCTCTTAACTCTTCCAAATCATTTTCAAGCTTATCCTTTTTATCGTTGAGGCTTTCCCACTGTTTTTGGAGCTCAGATTTGTTCTCTTCTGACTCCCCATCAATTTTCTGTTTCAACTCATCCATTTCCTCTTCCATTTTAGCAAGCTGCTCCTCAACGTTATTAAGGAATTCCTTCTTTTTAACTTCCACTTCCTTTTGAGCTGATTGTACCGTTTCTTCAACCTCTTCCTGGGCTTCCTGCGTTCTTTGTTCTGACTTTTCGGTACAAGCAACAGCTCCAAGACCAAATAAAATTATTACCAAATAGATTGTTAATTGCTTCATGACAGAATAGTTTATTTTAGCATTCGTTGAATAACTTAATACCTATCATTTTAGTCCAAATCCCACAATTTGTTCCAACAATGATTTTGGGTTAGGCTTTTTAGATATTAAACCGAATTTCCTTTTAGACAATCAATCAACTATGAAAATCAGTATCTTGGGCTGCGGATGGCTTGGCCTGCCGTTAGGCGAACGGCTTCGCGATGCAGGACATCGGATTAAAGGATCAACAACCAGCAAAGAGAAAATACAACTCCTCAAGGGAAAAGAAATTCAGCCCTTTCTACTTGAGTTAACACCAGACTTACATTGCGAAAATTGCAATGACTTTTGGGCTTCCGATGTACTTGTTCTCAATATTCCTCCCGGTAGAAGCAACAATAATGTTAAAGAATTTCACCAGCAGCAGATACAAGCGGTCATTGATCGGCTTGCCCATTCCTCTATAGAATTTGTAGTATTCATTAGCTCAACATCCGTATACCCTGAAAAGGGTGGAATCGTAAGCGAAGAAGATACCAAACAAGGAAAAGCCACCCGTGCTTCTGGGAATGCGCTTTTAGAAGCAGAAAAGATGCTTCGAAAAGAATCCGGGTTTGAAACTACGGTTATTCGATTCGGGGGATTATACGGTCACGACCGCCACCCTGTTAAATACCTGGCCGGACGAAAAAATATGTCCAAGGGGAATGCTCCCGTCAATCTCATCCACCAAAAAGACTGTATTAATATTATTCAAAAGGTGATCGAAGAAGAAATTACTGGGCAAACGTTTAATGGCGTTTCCGACGGGCATCCACCGAAAAAGATGTATTATCCCGCAGTAGCCGAAGCTATGGACCTGGAACCGCCAACTTTTGAAGACGACGAAAGCAAAGAGTATAAAATCGTTTCGAACCGAAAACTAAAGATGATGCTGAACTATAAATTCACCCATCCCAATCCCATGGATTTTTAGCGTCTTAACTTGGAGGATTATAATCCATTCCAACCCACTTTCTGCTCTTACCACTTTCAATTGCCTTGTGGATAAAATGTACCCCGTGAGCCCCATCCCTCACTGTGGGAAAGTCCAGTGTTAATTTATTAGGTTTGTCTCCTGACCGCTGTGCCGCAATTACCTCTGCAACATTCGAGTAAATATTAGCAAAGGCTTCTAGGAATCCTTCGGGATGACCGGCCGGAATACGATTATTGTGTTTTGCCGCCGCAGAGAGATAATCATTCCCTCTTTTGTGGATCTCTTCCGGTCCGTCAGGATACTTCACCTGTAAATAGTTTGGGTTCTCCTGCCTCCACTCGAGAGCTGCCTCATCCCCATATAATCGAATTTTTAGGCCATTCTCTTCTCCTATGGCAACCTGAGATACAGACAAGATTCCACGCATTCCATTTTCGTAATGCAATAAGATGTTAGCATCATCCTCAAGCTTACGACCTTCGCCAAAGGTGTGAATATCAGCAAACAACTCATTAAGCTTTGTCCCCGTAATATAGCGTACTAAATGTTCTGCATGAGTTCCAATATCAGCTACAGCGGCAGAAATTCCCGCCACCCTGGGATCCAAGCGCCAAATATCCTCTTCCTTCTCTACCGAATCAGACAACCAGCCCTGAGGATACTCAACCACAACCTTTCGCAACGATCCCAGCTTCCCATTCTCAACTAAAGCTCTTGCCTCCTTCACCATCGGATAACCGGAATAGTTATAAGTAACCGCAAAAATTGTATCGTTCTCATCTACCAGTCGGCAAAGCTCTTCAGCTTCTTCAAGTGTATTTGTCATGGGCTTATCACAGATAACATGAATACCTGCTTCTATAAATGCTTTACATACTTGGTAATGCAGATGATTCGGCACAGTAATGCTCACCACATCAATTCGCTCATTCTCAGGTAACGAAGCTTCTCTTTGAGCCATCTGCTGAAATGAACCATATACTCTTTCATTGGCCACACCAAGCTCCCGACCCAATTTCTTGGATTTTCTGGGATCAGAAGAAAATACTCCTGCTGTAAGTTCCATCTTTCCATCCAAATTAGCGGCCATGCGATGCACTTTCCCAATAAAACTGCCGGGACCTCCGCCCACCATTCCGTACCGAACTTTCCCTTTTTGGTCCATCTGTAACTTTTGGGATTATACTTTTATATGCGCTGTAATATATAAATCTTTTGTCCGCTTGACGATCTACTCAAATCATATATCTTATGTACAAAATAACTCAAGGATTTTGTTGCTATGGAAAAGAAAATACACAGCTACGAATCAGACGAAATTACAATAGAATTTGATAGCAAACGCTGCATACATTCTGCGGAATGCGTTAAGAACTTACCCTCGGTTTTCAATCCAGATAGCAAACCCTGGATTACCCCCGAAGAAGCTTCTGCAGAAAAAGTAAAAGAGGTAGTACACCATTGTCCTACCGGTGCACTACAGTACAAGGCCAAGGAGAGCGAGCTTCCGGCACGAGAGAACACTATTACCGTTGTACCCGACGGACCATTATACCTGCGGGGCAATATTGAGATTCAAAATGCAGAGGGTGAAACGTTACTTGAAGATACGCGAGTTGCCATTTGCCGATGTGGGGAATCTGAAAACAAACCTCTGTGTGACAATACACACAAGGACATTGACTTTGAAGCACCGGCTTCATTCGATAAAGCCAAACTGCATCCTACAAAAGACGGTGAACCATCTGAAAATAAACTAATTTTAAAATTGATGGATAATGGACCAATCTTGCTTGAGGGTACTTACCGGGTACATTCTATTGCAAATGAAGCTGTTAACAGCTCCAAAAATGTAGCCCTTTGTCGCTGCGGACAATCGTCCGGCAAACCATTTTGCGACGGTACCCATAAAGAAGTGGGCTTTGAGGGGTAATCTGATCTTACCATATCTGTTCGCCACGGGCTCTCAAAGTATCTGAATCAGAAAAACATATACCTTCACAACAGCTTCATCTACCATCCTTATATACTGCCATTCAAAAATATCCATCAATATTCAATGTAAAGAGTATTTATTGGATCGACTCCAGATAAAAAGTCCGAATTACCTATGCAGAAACTTTTTTTAATCATCGGCTCAATCGCTATGGCCCTTGCTGTGGGATTAGGTGCCTTTGGCGCCCATGGTTTAAAAGAAATACTTACGGATGAAATGCTGGATATCTTCGAAACCGGCGTCAAATACCACTTTTATCATGCTATTGGATTGTTAGTTATTGCTCTTGTAGCACAACTCATACCTAACTCTTCACTTCTGCAATGGTCGGGCTGGTTAATGCTTGCCGGAATCATCATATTTTCGGGCAGCCTATATGTACTTTCAATAAGTGGAATTCGCTGGATGGGAGCAATAACCCCTATTGGCGGCCTATGCTTTATTCTGGCTTGGATATTGCTGGCCCTTGCAAGCTGGCAAAATCTATAATCCAATATCCACTATCCCAATATTTCAAAAAGGACTTGCAGTTCCCGATCATTATTATATTTTAAGACTAATTATTAAAAAACGTCTCATTTTTCTTGAGACTATCATCTATTACTTATAGACGCACAGTTATACTAGATTAACCAACATTAATATTTAGTTTTATATCAGCAAAACATAAACTGTAGGCGTTTTTTAAAAACAACTCTTTACCAAGCAATCATTTCACATGAATTTAGAAGACTTCAGAGAATTTTGCATGTCATTTAACGGTGTAACCGAGGATTTTCCTTTTGATGATGAGAAAACCGTTGCCTTTAAAGTGATGGGCAAAATTTTTGCAATCACTGATGTTGATGAGTTCGACGGCGTAAATTTAAAATGTGATCCCGTGAAAGCAGCTATGCTCCGCGATCTATACGAAGATGTGCAGCCGGGCTATCACATGAATAAAAAACATTGGAATACTGTTAATCCACAAGGAAAGCTTGATGATGAGATTATCAAAGAATGGATTAAAGATTCCTACAACTTGGTCGTGGAAGGATTATCACGCAAAAAACAGAAGAAACTTGAAAAAATGGAAGATTAAGAGTCTTTTCACTTATTGCTTGTAAAAAGATTCTTAATCCTGTTAAGGCTTTTCTTTTCAAAATTCCATACAAACTCAAACTGCCCCATTATAAAACCGAACAGCAGAAACAAAAGCTGATAGGCCGGAAAGACAATTAGGGCCCAAGCAATAACCTCTAACCAAAGAGGGGTTGACGACCCGATACCAATCCAATCAAACACAATCTTTCTCACATAGAGGGTCGATACTCCTGTTATCGAAAAAATAAACAGGATTAAAAGCAGACCGCCAAAGGTATCGACACCCCATCTCTTTTTCATTTTTTCAATGAATTCACCCACCAGAACCCTCATGTTATACGTTATTTAGGGCTACTTTTATTGACTCGTCAGCAGCTTCAATAGTTTTTGTGAGGTGATCTTCTGTAAGCGAATTCGCCAAGAAGAGAGACTCGAATGGAGAGGGTGGTAAATAAACACCGTTTTCTAACATCTGATGGAAATATGCTTTAAAAAATGCCTGATCTGTCGTATTAGCGGTTTGAAAATCAATCACCTCTTCCTCTTCAGTAAAAAAGATACTTAACATCGATCCTACCTGATTAAGCACAAACGGCACCCCGTGTTGCTCTAAAACATCTTTGAGGCCCGTAGCCAGCTTAACGGTCTTTTCCTCCAGCTCATCGTAATGCATTGGATTCTGATGTAACTCCGAAAGCAATGCATATCCGGCTGCCATCGCCAACGGATTACCCGAAAGTGTCCCGGCCTGGTAGACATTTCCTACTGGAGAAACAACATCCATAATTTCCTGTTTCCCGCCGAAAGCCCCAACCGGCATTCCTGCACCTATAATTTTGCCATAGGTCACAAGATCAGCAGTAACCCCATAACGCTCTTGTGCTCCACCCATAGCTACTCGAAAACCCGTCATCACCTCGTCAAAAATAAGAACGATATCGTGGGCGTCGCATAGTTCTCGAAGTCCGGCTAAAAACCCTTTTTGTGGCGGGATACATCCCATATTGCCTGCAACAGGTTCTAAAATGATAGCAGCAACCTCGTCCTCATATTCAATTAACAGCTTCTTGACGGAATTCAAGTCATTAAAATTAGCAGTCAATGTATCTTTTGCCGTTCCTTCCGTAACACCGGGGCTGCTGGGCTGGCCCAACGTAAGTGCTCCGCTTCCCGCATTGATCAAAAAAGAATCGCCATGTCCATGATAGTTCCCCTCAAACTTGATGACTTTATCTCGTCCGGTATACCCTCGAGCCACACGAATGGCACTCATGCATGCTTCGGTTCCCGAATTGACCATGCGGATCTTATCCACTCCGGGAACTATCTGCTTGACAAGTTCAGCCATCTTAACCTCAATCTCGGTAGGTGCACCAAAGGAAGTTGATTTAGCAGCTGTTTCTTTAACTGCTTCAATCACGGGTTCATAGGCGTGTCCCAGAATCATCGGACCCCATGAGCCTACATAATCGATATATTCTTTACCATCAACATCTGTGAGAATAGATCCTTCAGCTTTTTCCAAAAAGACGGGTGTTCCACCAACCGATTTAAACGCTCGAGCAGGGGAATTTACGCCTCCAGGAATAAATTTCTGTGCTTGCTTAAATAATTTTTTACTCTTTTCTAACATAAAACTGTTTACAAAATTTAACTGAGTTCTCATCCTGAAGTCGTTTCAAAACCTGTAACTCATCAATAAAAATGCTAAAATAATTTCAGGATGACATTAGATATTATTTCCTATTGGTTCCTCAATACCATAGATGCCGCCTTTGCAAAATAAGTAGCAATCAAATCTGCACCGGCACGTTTAAATCCAACCAGTGCCTCCATCATGGCTTCTTCTTCGTTCAGCCAACCCTTTCCAGCAGCAGCCTTTAACATAGCGTATTCTCCGGAAACATTATACACCGAAACCGGTACCGAGACGTTTTCTTTTACGGCTCTAATTACATCCATATATGGCAGACCAGGCTTTACCATCACAATATCAGCCCCTTCCTGTTCGTCGAGCTTTGCCTCTTTAATAGCTTCTTGAACATTGGCCGGATCCATCTGATACGTTTTTTTATCACCGAATCCGGGCGCTGAGTCCAGAGCATCCCGAAAAGGGCCATAGTAGCTGGAGGCATATTTCGCACTATAAGCCATAATACCCGTATGCTCAAAACCTTCCTCATCCAGTGCATTACGCATCGCTCCAATGCGACCATCCATCATGTCAGATGGCGCAACCATATCTACGCCAGCCTCGGCATGGCTTACGGCCATTTTTGATAACACTTCAACGGATTCGTCATTCAAAATTTCACCATCCTCAACGATACCGTCATGACCATAGCTTGAATAAGGATCCATTGCGATATCAGTCATGACCAACATTTTGGGAAACTCTTCTTTAATCGCTCGTACGGCTCGTTGCATTAACCCTTCGGGGTTAAGCGCCTCGGTACCCTTATTATCTTTGAGTTCATCAGGCACTTTAGCGAATACCAATACTGATTGAATACCTACTTCTTTCAGTTCTTGTATCTCATCCATCAGCAAATCCAGCGTATAGCGGTAGTAATCCGGCATGGATGGGATTTCGACTTTCTCATTTTCACCCTCCATCACAAAAACAGGAGCTATAAAGTCAGCCGGTTTCAAGTTGTGCTCGGCTACCATATCACGCATGGCTTGAGAAGTTCGCAATCGTCGACCGCGTATAAAAGGAAATTGCCCGTGTGTCATTTTAAATAAAATTTAAGTTATACAAACTCTTTATAATTATTACTCTGTCATTTAGAGCAAAGCGAGAAATCCTTATTCACTTATTACCAAACAAAGTCTCTCTCCCCTCCAATCGAGATTACATTTCAATTCAAAATTCCTTCTTCCTCACCATATTCAATCCAATCAATAGGATTTTTTAGTCGATCAATAAGGTAGGCTTCTTCACTTCCTTCTTCGATATCAAAATCATAATCCCATCGAACGCGTGGCGGCAGACTCATTAAAATAGATTCCGTTCGACCGTCGGTTTTGAGACCAAATAATGTGCCGCGATCATGAATCAAATTAAACTCCACATAGCGACCACGTCTAATCTCCTGAAAATATCGATGTTGGTCGGTATATGCCTCCTCCTTGCGTCGCTCAACAATCGGCACATAGCTATCTAAAAAAACATCTCCCACCTCGGTTGTAAAATCATACCAATCCTCAGCCGAACGCTCTTCATTGGGACGTAAATAATCAAAGAATAATCCACCAACCCCACGCCCTTCCGACCGGTGATCATTGTAAAAATACTCGTCACATTCTTTTTTAAATCGAGGATAAAGATCTTTGCCATGTTTATCACAGGCATTCTTAAGCACCTGATGGAAATGAACAGCATCTTTATCCCACAAATAATAGGGTGTCAAATCCGCGCCGCCGCCAAACCACTGATCGCGCACATCATTCATATTGGAATCATCATACAACTCAAAATAACGATAGTTCGCATGTACGGTTGGAACCATCGGGCTTTGCGGATGAATCACAAGTGAGAGTCCACCGGCCCAGAACCAACCCTGTCCCACCTCAAAACGTTTACGAATCAGCTCGGGCAGTTCTCCATGCACGCTGGATATATTGACACCTCCTTTTTCAAAAACATCACCCTTTTCAATCACGCGGGTATGTCCTCCACCTCCGCCATTGCGATCCCAGTCATCGTGTCGAAATCTTGCTTTGCCATCAATCTCCTCGAGGCGACCACAGATCTCATCCTGGAGATTACGAATATAAGATTCAAATCTATTTTTAATACTTTCTTTCTTCATACACTTAATCTTGGCCAAAGATATGAGCAACCAAACTCTGCTTTTATCTGTGTTAATCTATGACTGAGTATTCTTTCACGGTATCAACAAAAACTCGGGCATTATCGACAGGAATGTTTGGTAAAATTCCATGTCCCAAATTTGCAATATAATTCTGAGTTCCAAACCGATCGATCATTCGTTTGGTCTGCCGTCGTATTTCATCTTGCGGCATCATCAATTTTGAGGGATCAAAATTACCCTGCAGTACAATATTTCCACGTGTTGCATCGCGCCCATATTCGGGCGTAATCGTCCAGTCAAGCCCCAATGCAGAGGCATTACTTTTAAAACTAAGTCGCTCAAGTGCATACCAACTACCCTTGGCAAAAAGAATGACCGGCACCTCGTCGATGGCATCACAAATCTCCATTAAATACGGCATCGCCCATTCATTAAAATCCTCAGGACTTAGTAATCCCGACCATGAATCGAACAGCTGTACCACTTGGGCACCTGCCTCAATTTGAGCTTTTAAATAATCAATCGTCGCCTTCGTCAATTCTTTCATCACGTGCTTAGCTGCATCAGGATGCTGATACATAAACGCCTTCGCCTTGGCAAAATTTTTGGACCCTTCGCCCTGCACCATATAGCAAAAAAGCGTCCAGGGCGCGCCGGCGAAACCGATCAGAGGCACACGTCCGTTAAGTTCTTTACGCGTAAGTGTGATAGCTTCCATCACATGATTAAGTTTACCAGGAATATCCTCCGCTAAAATTGAAAATGCATCATCCACACTACGGATAGGATTATCCATCACCGGACCCTTTCCTTTCACCAAGTCCACATCAATGCCAAGAGCCTGTGGGATGGTGAGAATATCAGAAAAGATAATAGCAGCATCAGGCTCTAATTCGTCAATAGGCTGGATGGTAATCTCACAAGCCAGCTCAGGCGTTTCCACACGCTCGAAAAAGGTGTATTTCTTGCGAAGTTTCATATACTGCGGCAAATAACGGCCGGCCTGACGCATCATCCATACAGGCGGACGTTCAACCTCTTCGCCGCGGAGCGTTCGGAGTAATAAATCATTTTTAAGTGCTGGAAAATCGTTGTTCATAAATACTTTTTTGATATGGCTACAGATCTACATGGATTAGAACAGATATATCTGTTGCAACCTGTGCTAATCGGCGGCCTCTGCATTTTCTTTATTAAAAATATAGTCAGCTGTGGTGCGCAAAAGCACTTCAGTGTCGGGCTGTTTGGCAATTTCTACGTGTTGATCGGAATGTTCTTTAAGCGCTTTAGCCGTCGTAGGACCAATAGCAAAAAGTGGTGGCAACTCCCCATCAAAGCCGGTGCCTTGAGCAAAACCTTCAACAGCACTGGGACTATAAAACAGGATACCACTCACCGACCTATTCGGCATTTCCACCGGATTAATAATAGTTTCATACACCTCCAGCTCAATCACTTCTATGCCATCATCCTGCAGACGGTCAGTCATCTCATCTCTGCTCAAATTGCCATGGAAATAAATAACTGAATTACTCTTTCCTTCCTGGATGATCAATTCAGCCAGATGTTTACCATCCTGCGTTCTCGGAATTTTAGCATCGAGTCCCAACTCCTGAAGGGCATCCCGGGTTTTTGATCCCACCGCAAAAAGCTGTACTTCGGGCCGCACCTGCAAACCGGCATTCATTAATTCTTCTAAAGCCTTAACACCATTGGCACTTGTAAAAACCCAATCCGATTTCAAATTCTCATTGATCACTTTGAGAACACTATCCCAGTAGTCGGGAAAGTTGAACTGCAGCGCCGGCTCAATAATGGGCTCCAGCCCCAGAATACGAGCGTACTCAAACTGCTGTGCAGACAATGGTCGCGTTACTAAAATATTTCGTTTGTCTTGTCGCATTTAATCACGAACAAATATGTATCCTGAACATTCGTCGACCCGATCATTCGGGATTTCAGGATAGATTCAAATTACTACGTTACAGATGCTGAAATAAATTCAGCATAACAGTAAACTTTCTTACTCCGATTTCATTTCATTAATAACTTTAATCGCACCTTCACTGAGCAGTGCTTGTGCAGCAGAGTGGCCAAGCTCACCGGCTTCCCCGACTGATACCTTTTCCTCAAAATCATATCGCTCACTGCCATCGAGAGTCAGGGCAACAGCCTTAAAATGAACGTGCTCTTCTTCAATGAAAGCATAGGCTCCAACAGGCGCGCTACATCCCGCTTCCATATCGTGCAAAAAATCACGTTCAATAGTCGTACAAAGCGCCGTTTCATCGTGATTCAATTGCGATACGATTGTTTCCATCTCGCTGTCATTTTCACGGATCATCACAGCCATAGCTCCCTGAGCCGCTGCTGAAACCATCCAATCCAAGTATTCACTTATATGATGACCAAGATCGATACGTTCCAGACCGGCTGCTGCAAAGATAGCTCCGTCCCAGTCTTTGTTCTCTACTTTTTCGAGGCGGGTATTTACGTTTCCCCGGATATTTACAATTTCATGATTGGGAAAACGATTCAGCCACTGCGCGCGGCGTCGGTTGCTGCTTGTGGCAATCGTGGCTTTATAGTCAGGATTATCTAAAAAGTCGGTACCATCAGGCGCAACCAGCGAATCACGTGCATCGGCACGCTCCATGATTGCTGCCACTTTTAAAGGAAGAGGATTCTCCGTGGGCAAATCTTTAAACGAGTGGACGGCAATATCGATTTCGTCATTGAGTTGTGCATCATCGAGTGCTTTTGTAAACACTCCCTTGCCCCCCATTTCTGTAAGTGGAGTGGTCAGATCCAAATCACCTTCTGACTTAACAAAAATAAGCTCGGTGTCATGGCCGAGCTTCTGTAATTCGCGGGCAACCTTTTCGGCCTGCCACGTCGCCAACTCACTGTCGCGCGTTCCAATACGAATCGTTTTACTACTCATCTCCGGCCTTGGTTTCAAGTTTAAACATATCATTAACCACTTTGGTCACCTGCTCCGACTCATGATGATCACGCAGATGTTCAATAGAATAAGCCGCAATCTTATTCACAATACGGCGGGTTAGATTTTCAACCTTCTCCTTATCTGTATCAGAAATTTTATTTTTAAAGAAATCGTATTCGTCTTCACGAATGGAATCAAACTTATTGGTCAATGCCTTGATGGTAGGGACTACCTTCTGTTTGCTGAGCCAGTTTTTATAATCAGTTAGCTCATCTTCGATAATTTTCTTAACAAGTGGAATATTTTCTTCTCGGCGGCGATAGGCTTCGTCGGTCACATCCGTCAAAAAATCCATGTTAGCCAGATCGACAAAATCCATTTCGCCGATCTCAGGATCAATATTTCGCGGCACCGATAGATCTACCATCACTTTAAACTTGGGATCAAGCAGTGAAGGCTTCATATCATCGAGCGTAATAACCGGCTCTTTTGCTCCTGTTGCCACAATAATCAGATCAGCCTCGGCAATTTCTTCAGGCATCTGCTCCATATCTGCTACCTGAAGATCAAACTTATCAGCCACAAACTCAGCACGCTCTCGCGTCCGATTAATAAGTGTGAGCTTTCTGGCTCCGAGATTAATCAAATTCTTGCACGTGACCTTACCAATCTTTCCGGTACCGACAAGTAAAATGTTTTTATCTTTTAGATTATCGAAGGTCTTCACCGCAAACTTTACTGCCGCATAAGCAGTAGTAGCTGCCCCTTCTCCGAGCGAAGTTTCGTTGCGCGAGCGTTTGTGGGCACGGAAAACATGCTGCATCAACCGGTGAAGCTCACCGTCCACAGCATCCATTTCACTGGCCAGCTCATACCCTTCTTTCACCTGCTTCACTACTTGAAGGTCACCCAAAATTTGAGAGTCGAGCCCCACTGTAACCTGGAATAGATGCTCAACTGCCTGCTGCCCTTCTTTCTCAAATCCGTAATTATGAAATTCATCCAACGAAGCATTGGAATACGTAACCAGAAGGCGAATCAGCTCCTGCGGGGTAACATCCTGCGCAAAAATCTCTGTACGATTGCAGGTAGATACAACAAAAAGGCTGTTGATACCTTCGCGCTTGGCTCCTTCAATAAGTTCTTTTTTTTGAGCTTTTTTCAGGCTAAACCGTTCGCGAACATCAATGGTTGCCTCCCAGTGATTTACGCCAACAGCACAAAAATCAGTTATTTGTGGTTGTTCTGACATCTATTTAAGCAGAAACTTTTTTAGATGTTTGCTCTTCCTGTTCAATATCAACTTCGTGATCTAGCTTATCCAAAACCTGATCGGCCAGGGCTTCAATATATTTTGGATGGTCATTTATCCCTTCCATCACTTTCAGATTTTCAAACTCATAACCTTCCTCTTCGAGATCCTCTACGAGCTCAACTCCCAACTCAAACAATGTTTCCACGTGGTCAGTCACAAAAGCAATCGGGATCATAAGGAAATTCTTAATCCCATACTCGATATGGCGCTCAACCAGCTCAGCAGTATTGGGCTGTGTCCACTTCTGCGGGCCTACCTTGGATTGATATCCCAACCAGTAATCATGGTCGTACCCACGCATCTCCATTATGGCTTCCATCGTCTGATTAATTTCCGTTGTATAGGGATCACCACTCTCAACTTCGAGCATCGGCGTGCCGTGAGCACTAAAGATAAAGTGTGTTTTATTACGGGTTTCTTCATCCATCTCGGCCAGAGCCTCATCAATGCGATCGTTCATCGCAGAAAGGTACTTTTCATCAAGATGGTAATTCTTAACGTGAAACTCTTTCCAAGGCGTATCGTGTCCAAACTTCTCATCACGCTTGGTTTCCCAATCGCGGTAGCTACTGCCAGTTGTTGTCCATGAAAACTGGGGATACAGTGGGACCATCACCGCGTGGGTAATCCCATCCTCCTCCATATCTTGCAGGGTCGTCTCAGCAAATGGCAACCAGTAACGCATACAGGTATAGACCTTCACAAACTGATCCTCAGGCATAATATTTTTGAGATACTTCTCAAGCCCACGTCGCTGCTTTTCAGTCAGACTGTTGATAGGTGAACAACAGGTTGAAACTATACTTTTCTTACGATTCAGGCAGTGCTTGTTCCCCATGCAGCCCTTGGGACAGCCATTGATCTCTTCATAATCCTCCTGAACATTGGGAGCCCGAAACTTTGATATAACTTTCGCAAAAAAGTCTTGAAATTTTCCACCGCCTAATTTAATAATGTCTTCATCCCTAAAAAGATTATACAAAAATGGTCGAACGGCATAGTCGGCAGTGGGACCACCGAGGTTCATCAGTACAACACCTATACGCTTCTGTTCTTCTGGCATAAAACTTTCCCTATTTCAAGCCTGCAAAGGCTCATTTTACATTTCAAAATTCAACTGAGCACAGTCCTCAGTTATCATGGTGAAGAAAGCCATTCTTTGTGAAGGAAATTTGAAGAAGGGCTACCAAATTTTATTTAGAACGAGTCTAACCGAAAGAATTGAGATACCACCTATCCCTTAGGTAAAGTAAACCAAAAACGTGTTCCCTGTCCGACTTCACTTTCGACATGGATTTCAGAACCATGACCTTTTATAATACTCTTGACCACTGCCAAACCGAGACCGGTACCACCCTTATCCCGGGAGCGTGCCTTATCCGTTCGGTAGAATCGATCGAATAAGCGATCCAAATGCTCATCCGATATACCAATCCCCGTATCTTCTATAATAACCGTCACTTTAGAATCCTTCGTTGTATAGGTTAGATCCACAGATCCTTCATTCGTGTACTTCAACGCATTTGAAATTAAATTATCCAATACCTGTTCAATTTTTCCGGGATCACCAATAACGTCACAAGAATGCTGGTCAATATTTAATTCCAACCCTTTTTTGCCAGCTTGATCACTATACCAGTCTTTTATATGGCGTGCCGTATCAGCCAAATCAAATTTCTGCCTCTCCACAAAGTACTCATCAGAATCGTATCGCTGAAGGATCTTTAAATCTTTAAACAGGTGTGAAATCCGTTCGGTCTGTTTTTTGGCGGTAGCAATATATTTATCCTTTTTCTCTTCTGACAACTTATCCAATTCCAGCATATCAAGCGCACCGGAAATAGTATGCAAAGGATTTCGAATTTCGTGGGTGATATCTGCAAAAAACTGGCGCTGCTTCTCGGCAAACTGCTTTATCTGCTCGGTATCTGCCCGCAGCTTAGAAGCCATCTGATTTAGCGATGTAGCAAGGGTACCAAACTCATCACTTCGGCTAATATCAATCTCCCGATCCACATCCCCGTCAGCGATATCCTGGGCCGCATCTTTTATCTGTGTAATAGGCTTCGTCACGTATCGAGCAATCCAAATACTTACAATCACAACCAGCCCTATTGAGATAAACATCCCGTAGTAGATGATCCAGCGAATAGTTTTTATCGGCTCATAGATCTCATCCTTGAATTGAGCAGCTTGCAGATACTTTGCTCCGGCTAAAGGTTGATCCAAGGACACATAACTTGTTAACACTTCCGAGTTTGGGTTTTCTGGAAGCAACGGCAAGTTGTTGCGAGCTTTGACGCTCTCCATAACACCAGCTGTCAATCTCCGGGACATAGGAATGAGCGTATCACTACTGGCAAAAGTATTTAGTTGTTGTCCGGTAGAATCATATATCGCCAATTGATATCCCGAAGTGCGCGCAGTTTCACGCAATCGCTCTTCAAACCTGGCGTCATCTCCTAAACTGGATACCGTTACTGCTAACCACCGCGTATCACGCTCCATCTCAGCACGCCCTTCTTCAAGCAGATAATCCCTTATAAAAACAATGGAATAGCTGCTAATGGACGTTATCCCAAAAATCAATAGCAGAATAAAAGTCCACGCAAGTTTTGAACGGATCTTCATATTAAAGGTGAAGCTGATTATTGGGTTTTACTCATTTTGTAATAAAATCATTTTTACAAACCTGTACACTCAGATTCACCAATGATTACACCTTTACGACTTCACGATTCAGGCCGTAACCGATACCACGATAGGTTTTAATCACTTCTCCGGCATCTCCCATTTTCAGGCGCAGGTTTTTAACATGTACATCTACCGTGCGGTCAAAGACATATCGATCATCTTCCGTAATATGCTCCAAAATCTCCTGGCGCGTATAAACACGTTTGGGATTCTGATAAAAGAGCTCAATCAGCGTATATTCGGTTGATGTCAGATCTATTTTTTCGTCATTTACATACAGCTCCTTGGCATCGGTATCCAGATAGGTATCACCGTACTGCAGCCAGTTGGCATTTTGGGGATTTTGACGACGCAGAAGCGACTCCACGTGTGCCTTTACCAAGGGAAGGCTGGCCGGCTTGGGGATGTAATCGTCGGCACCGAGTTCGAGTCCCTCAATTTCATCCTGTTCTTCATCTTTAGCCGTTAAAAATATTACCGGAATATCATTCAATACAGGATGGCTGCGAATGTGCTTGCAAATTTCCTTGCCGTCCACATTAGGAACCATAATATCGAGAATTGCCAGATGTATTTCTCCGGCATGCTGCTCAATGAGCTCCAGCGCTCGATTACCCTCATGGGCTACAAGCACCTCATAATCATTCATCTCCAGAAAGTTTGCCAGCATCTCTGCCGGTTCCTCTTCATCTTCAACTAATAATATGCTATGCTTTGGTCTCACAATAATTAATTTTGCTTACAATAATGAGTCAAAAACAGCTTTTGCTTATAAATCGTTGACTGTAATAAAATAGCAAACTTTGTTGAGTATCTGAACAAACCTTCTGATGGTATCATATCTACTTGTCAAACTTAACTCGTTTACGCATTTTGAACGACACTAATCCTCGTGTTATTCTAACAACTTCTAATTACCTATTTCATAATGTCATTCCAAGATAAAATTGCCTGGATTACCGGTGCTTCTTCGGGTATTGGAGAAGCCCTTGCCTATAAGCTAAATAATCGAGGGGCAAAACTAATTATCTCATCACGCCGCAGAGAGGCTCTCGAGGAAGTTAAGCAGAAGTGTAAAAATCCTGCTAACGTTCATATCATAACGCTTGACCTTGTCCAAACAGATCAGCTGGCGGCCAAAGCCGAAGAAGCACTCAACATCTTCGGACATATTGACTATCTCTTTAATAATGGGGGCATTAGTCAACGTTCGGAGGTAACCGATACAAAAATGGAGGTTATACGCAGAGTAATGGAAATTAATTTTTTCGGTACCGTAGCATTAACCAAAGCGGTTCTCCCCTCGATGATTGAGCGCCAGTCGGGGCATATTGTGGTTACCAGCAGCGTGATGGGCAAGTTCGGTACTCGCCTTCGATCAAGCTATGCCGCTTCTAAGCACGCACTTCACGGATATTTTGACTCCCTGCGTCAAGAGGTTTTCGATAATAATATAAAAGTATCCTTAGTCTGTCCCGGCTTCATCAAAACGAATGTCACGAAAAATGCCCTCGAAGGTGATGGCAGCAAGCATAACAAAATGGGTAAAGGACAACAAAACGGCATGCCGGCTGATGAGTTTGCTAAGAAGCTTATCCCAAAAATCTTAAAAGAGAAAGAAGAGATTTATATTGGGGGAAAAGAAATTTGGGGCGTCTATCTAAAACGGTTATTCCCACGTCTGTTGAATAAAATGCTGCGTAACACTGAGGTCACATAAAAAAGGCCCTTCTGAGCGAAGGACCTTTTTATAATATTAAGTTTTATTCAATGAGCTAATCTATCTTTTTACGACTTGATCAACCACATAGACAGTACCGTTAGCTGCTGACTCATCCTTCTCCTTAATCTTAACTCCCATCGAAGATTCTACCTTTTTTGTAGAAATATCTCCTTGATACAAATGACTTTGCACAACTTTCTGTGCCTGTTTTCTGTTTTCCTTAGCTGCATCAACATCTACTCCTTCACTTTCAAGAGCTTCATTTGTTGGTGCAAGCACCGTGTAAGTACCTTGCTGATTCAGCACTTGGCCAAAACCAGATGCCTCTACAAGGGTGGCAAAATCTGATAGCTTTTCGTTGCCATTTAGCTTGTCAACAACGGTTTCTCCTTGAGCTTGTCCTTGCCCACCGCCTTGCGCAAAGGATAAGTTAGCGCCAAATGCGAGAAGCAATAATAGTGTAACTGAAGCTGAAACGAATCTTTTTATTTTAGTGCTCATATCGTAAATAATTAAATTAAAATTATTTTAGAGCTATCCACTCCTATTAAAAGATTTAATAAACACTCAAACCTTTCAGATATTATTCAAAACTCCTAATTCATTCTATCCCAAACGTTTACGCTTATTTAAATACGCCAGCAATGCCATATCAAAATCGCTTTGCGTATCCAATTGTTCGAAGTCAATCTGGAACTCACTGCAGGCCATCTTAAATTTATGCGTTAGCTCCTCAACTTTTTTCTGATAATCCTCGCGAATCTGGCTTGGCACCACCTCCATCTGTGATCCAGTTTCCATATCCTGCATTATCAGTCGACGATCCGAAAAGTCGAGGTCCCGTTCGCTTTTTTCTTCCAAGACATTAAAAAGTAATACCTCATGCTTAGAGTGACGCAGGTGCTTTAGGGCTGAAATTAGCTGATCATGCTTATCTACATTTTCAAACAGATCAGTTAGCACAACAACAAGACTTCGATGATTTAGGCGCTCGGCCACTTCGTGCATCGCCTGCGCGGTAGCAGTTTGGCGCTTGTTCTTATCAGCATTCTTCTCCTGCTCCAGTAAGTTCTCGAACTCTGCAAACAACATTCGAAGATGCGAATACGATGACTTTGCGGGAATAAAATTATTGATGCCTTCATCAAAAGTAATCAACCCGCAAGCATCGCGCTGTCGATTCATCAAATACATAAGCGAAGATCCAAAATGGATAGCATACCGAAGCTTGCTCCAGGGGCTAAAATACTTATAAAACATTGAACTGCTGGTGTCTAATAAAACATAGCAGCGGAGATTCGTCTCCTCCTCGTACTTTTTTACATAAAGCCGTTCCGTTTTGGCATATACTTTCCAGTCGATATGCTTGATCTCATCACCGGGATTGTACGGGCGATGCTCGGCAAACTCGACACTGAATCCGTGATGAGGACTTTTATGAAGCCCGGAGATAAAACCCTCTACAATCTTTTTGGCACGGAGTTCCAGCGGGGCCAATTGCGATAATAATTCGTGATCCAGCAGCATATCGTTGTTTCTTTTCAGTTGAAGCTTTAAACTAACGAATCTTTCCCTAATCCTGTATTCAATAATAGGAAGAGATAAAAATGGGTTTAAAGTTTATTCTTTTATACAAATGGTTATCTTAGGAACCCAAATTAGGGAAGAACCTTTCTGAAATATTGTAACTAAGTTTAATATCTATGGCGCAAGTAATTACATCTGCAGATCAAATTGATTTCACCGTTGATGAACGTCCACCCATGCCGTTACCTACCGAGGTGCTCATGGTACGCCCCCTGCACTATTCTGTAGATTATGTTATTAATCCCCACATGGCGGACCAAGTAGGCAAAGTTGATAAAATTGAAGCCAACAACGAGTGGAATCTCGTACGATCGCTTTTCGATCAAATTGGGATGAACATCCGCGTTATTGAAGATCAGGAAGGACTGCCGGATATGGTGTTCTGTGCTAATCAGAGCTTACCCTATATCGACGAAGATGGCAACGAGCATGTATTTATGAGTATCATGCATGCCGACGAACGCAAAGATGAAGTCCCATACATTGAGCAGTGGTATCGGCAGAATGGCTATGAAATTCACTACTTAGATGAAGATAAAATTAGTGATTTCGAAGGATGTGGTGATGCCATATGGCATACCGGAAAACGTCTATTATGGGGTGGATATGGTTATCGTTCTTCATTAGACGCCTATGAAACTATTTCTGATACTTTTGACGTACCCATTTTAGCTCTCGAACTCGTTGATGAATCATTCTACCATCTGGATACCTGCCTTTGTGTATTGGATGAACATACCGCCCTTATTTATCCCGAAGCTTTTACAGATGAGGGACTCGAGATGATTAACAAAATGTTTGATACGGTGATCCAAGCATCCAAGTATGAGGCCGAAGAACTTTTTGCCTGTAATGCTTCGTGCCCTGATGGTCGGAATGTGATTATTCAACAAGGCTGTACCGATGTAAATAAAAATCTGCGCGATAATGGATTTTCTGTTCACGAAGTAAGCACCTACGAATATCTCAAAAGCGGCGGAAGTGTCTTTTGTATGAAGATGTTGCTGTGGTAGTAGGTGTTGAGGTTCGAAGTGCTATAGTTTCGAAGTTTACCTCATCTATTATTCCTCAAATATTTAATGAGAGCCAGAGTTAGATTCCTGGCGTCACTTGCTTTGCTATACACTTCTTCCAAATCACTTTTATTAATATATTTCTGGTCATAAGCCACATAAAGCAAGCTTTTTACTTCTTCACAAGAACTTTGGGTATAATCCAAAAACCTTATAAACTCTTTTGATGAATATCGAGCGAAGCCTTCAGAAATATTCGTCATAGCAGAAACTGATGCTCTTTGAATTTGGTCTCGTAATCCAAAATCTTTCCGAAACTTTGGCTTTTTAGTCAATTCATAAACTTGGTAGACTAATTTTCTCGATTCTTTCCAACAATCTAACTTTTCAAACTTTTTTACAGTCGACATTTTACAGAAGGTTTATCGTTCTTTAGAAGTAAGATCATTATAAACCTTAATCCTTACAGTGGAACTGAACTTCAATACTCCAACACTTCGAAACTTCGAACTTGATGAAACACAAAGGAGAATCCCAGGGAACTGAATTTCGCTGCGCCTATTGCGGAGAAACCAACCACACCTTCGTGGACCCCTCCCAAGGCAATACGCAAAAATATATTGAAGATTGCCAGGTATGCTGTCGGCCGAATAAACTTTCTGTTTCCTATGACCAATGGAATAAAGAGTTCATCATCCAAAGTCGTCAAGCCCAATAAATATTTTGGAGTATAGAGGATTGAAGCATCCTATCCTCAATATGATACTACCCAGAAATCTTCTATACTTATATTAAAACTCCCGTTGAAAATAGAGCTTCCTATTTGTATATTTCTACAGTTTTGCGCTGGAGCTGAATAAAGCGCACAAATTTTGAAATCTTGATTTTCCAACAGTACTCTTTTGATCTACGAATCTACAAAATTTGAAGTAGATGGCAGGCTCAACTGCCTCAAAAAGTTTCCGAACGGCACTTCGATTCGGAAATCTCACATTCCATTCCCTTTTTCAAAATCCGACTCTTTGTTAGTCGGATTTTTTTTATGTCTAAACTTTAATATCACAAAACCAATATACCCTCACTATGTCACTCTATCCAAGAGATAAAGCTATCATTGCTCTATCCGACGGTACCGTGGAACACGGCTTTGCCATTGGTAAAAAAGGTACTACCGGCGGGGAACTTTGTTTCAATACCAGTATGGTCGGCTACCAAGAAATTTTTACCGATCCCAGCTATTACGGTCAGCTAATGATGATGACCTATCCCCATATTGGAAACTACGGCACTATGAATCGTGATGATGAAGCCCGGAAAGTTATGATTGCCGGACTTATCGTACGCTCTTTTTCGTGGGAACACAGCAATCAACAAGCCGACGGTAACCTCCAGGAATACTTGGAACGCAACGAAGTGGTGGGCATTACCGGTATCGACACCCGAAAGCTGGTTCGCCATATTCGCAGTAAGGGTGTAATGAACGCCGTCATCTCATCTGCTGAACTCGACGAAGACAAATTAGTGAAAAAAGCCAAAAACTGGGATGATATGGTTGGCCTTGAGCTGGCGACCGAAGTTACACGCCGCGAGCCGCAAACTGTTCACAGTGATGGTCCTTTTAAAGTTGCCGCCTTTGACTATGGAATTAAGCAGAGCATTATCGACAACTTAGTTGATCGGGGATGCACGCTCCGCGTCTTTCCCGCCAAAGGTAATTTCAAGGAAGAACTCGATAGCTGGAATCCCGACGGATTCTTCTTTAGTAACGGTCCCGGCGACCCGGATGCCACAGCGGAATATGCTCTGGATGCAGTTAACTATGCCAAAGAAACCGGAAAACCGATATTCGGAATTTGTCTCGGCCATCAGCTAATGGCACTATCCGAAGAAATCCCAACAACCAAAATGTTTGTGGGTCACCGTGGAGCCAATCATCCGGTGAAAAACCTGGAGACGGGACTAGTCGAAATCACTACTCAAAATCACGGCTTTGCGGTGGATGAAGAAGCGATTGACGAGTCAAAGGTGGAAGTAACACACAAAAACTTGAATGACGGCACCATTGAGGGACTGCGCTTTAAGAATTTCCCCGGCATGTCGGTGCAATATCACCCCGAAGCCTCACCCGGCCCTCATGACTCTCGATATCTATTTGATCAGTTCCTGGATATGATCAAAGAAGGAAAAGGACAACCAGCATAGATCTCATAAGTTCGTATGAACACGGTGCTCCGTGTTCCAACTAATAATTATAATCTATCAACGAATAGACCAGCAAAAAACACATGCCACGACGCGACGACATTAACAAAATTCTTATCATTGGATCAGGACCAATTGTAATCGGTCAAGCTTGTGAATTTGACTATTCCGGATCACAAGCCTGTAAATCACTTCGGGAGGATGGATACGAGGTTGTGCTTATAAACTCTAATCCGGCTACCATTATGACCGATCCCATGATGGCCGACGAAATCTATCTAAAACCACTTACCGAAGAGTCCATCAAAGAAATTGTAGAGATTGAAAGTCCAGATGCTGTTCTACCTACGATGGGTGGACAAACAGGCCTGAACCTAACTCGAAATCTGCAACAGGAAAACTATTGGACAGAGCATGGAATTAAGGTCATTGGCGTGGATATCGATGCCGTTGATATTACGGAAGATCGCCAGCAATTCCGCGATCTAATGGACGATATTGATATCCCCCAGTGTCGTAGTCGCGCGGCCGAATCCATGCTAGAAGCCAAAGAGATAACCGAAGAACTCGGTGGACTACCGATTGTAATTCGTCCATCCTTTACTATGGGTGGGGCCGGTGGCGGTATCGTTTGGAGTGAAGATGAATTTGAACGCAAAGTACGCAGAGGTCTCGAAATGAGTCCGGTACATCGCGTGCTCATTGAAGAGTCTATTTTCGGGTGGAAAGAATATGAACTTGAACTTCTTCGCGACCCCAATGACAACGTCGTCATTATCTGTACTGTCGAAAATATCGATCCAATGGGCGTACACACCGGTGACTCGGTAACTGTAGCCCCCTCCCAAACGCTTACCGACAAGCAGTTCCAGATGCTTCGCGATGCAGCCATTAAGATGATGCGTTCGATAGGAACTTTTGCCGGCGGTTGTAACGTACAGTTTGCGGTAGAGCCGGGCAGTGATCGTTTTGTAGCTATCGAAATTAATCCGCGCGTAAGCCGGTCTTCTGCTCTCGCCTCCAAAGCAACGGGATATCCCATTGCCAAAATTGCTACCAAACTTGCCGTAGGATACAACCTCGACGAGCTTCCTAATCCAATTACCGGTAACACATCGGCCTGCTTTGAACCATCTATCGATTATGTAATTGTGAAAGCCCCGCGCTTTAACTTCGAGAAATTCCCGAATGTGGATGAAGAGCTCACTACTCAGATGAAAGCAGTGGGCGAAGTAATGTCGATCGGTCGAAATTTTCCCGAAGCACTCAACAAGGCATACCAGTCTCTTGAAATTGGACGCGCCGGATTGGGCGCCGATGGTTATAATGAAATTAATCGCAAGGATGTCCGGGAACGACTCAAAAAGCCCTATTGGGATCGCATGTTGAACATCCGAAATGCATTTAAGCTGGGCGCATCGGTCGAAGAAATTGCTGACATCACCAAAGTGGACCCATGGTTCCTACAACAGATCAGATATATGGTATCCCTCGAGAACCGTACCGAGGGGCAATCCCTTGATACCATCTCCAAGGACGACCTGTTTGAACTGAAACAAGCCGGTTTTGGTGATAAGCAGATTGCCTGGATGCTCAGCCAAAGCAATGGCGAAGTCACTCAGAAACAGGTGCGTAAAAAGCGACACGAACTAAACCTCAAACCATCATTTAAGGTTGTAGATACCTGCGCGGCAGAATTCCCCGCAGAAACACCCTACTTCTACTCTGCTTATGAAGGGGAAAACGAAAGTGAGGCATCCGACAATAAGAAAGTACTTATCTTAGGCAGCGGCCCAAATCGAATAGGCCAAGGCATAGAATTTGACTACTCTTGTGTCCATGCCGTACAGGCTGCCCAGGAAATGGGCTACGAGACCATTATGATTAATTGTAATCCCGAAACAGTTTCAACTGATTTTGACACCGCTGACAAACTCTACTTCGAGCCGGTCTTCTGGGAACGCGTGATGGATATTTACGAACACGAACAACCCGAAGGTGTCATCCTACAAGTAGGAGGACAGACGGCCCTGAAATTAGGCAAAAAGTTCGTCGAAGAGGGGATCAAGATTTTTGGCACTGAATTCGAGATGATCAACTTTGCCGAAGACCGCGGATCATTCTCAGAGTTTCTCCGGGATCTCGATATTCCATTTCCTTCTTACGGAACGGCAGAAGACGTAGAAGGTGCCCTTAAAATTGCGGATCGCATTGGCTACCCGGTGCTCATCCGACCCAGCTACGTGCTTGGCGGACAGGGAATGCGCATCGCTGTTAAACAAGAAGAACTCGAATTCTACACCGAACGCGTCCTCGATACCCATCCCGAAAATGCATTCCTCATCGACAAGTTCTTGGAGGATGCGGTTGAGGTAGATGTAGATGCCGTTTATGATGGAGAGGACATGCATATCGCGGGCATCATGCAGCACATTGAACCAGCTGGTGTACACTCGGGCGATTCAACAGCCGTAATTCCGACTTATTCACTAAGCGATACGGCTATTGAAAAGATCAAAGAGTATCACGAAAAGATAGCTTCCAACATGAATATCAAAGGGTTCCTAAACGTGCAGTATGCCGTTAAAGGCGATGACGTATACGTTCTGGAAGCTAATCCGCGGTCAACACGAACCATTCCTTTCCTTGCCAAAGCAACCGAGCGCCCCGAAGCACAAATTGCTGTGAAGGTAATGCTGGGTGCTAAGCTCAAAGACTTTGATAAAGAAGATTTAACCTCGAAGCTTAAAAAATGGGCAATCAAAGAACCGGTATTCCCATTTGATAAGTTTCCTGAGGTCAAAAAAGAACTCGGTCCTGAAATGAAATCCACCGGAGAAAGCATCTACTTTATGGAAGATTTCAACGACGAGCATTTCAAAAAACCATACGAGTTTAAAAACCTTTATCTGAGCAAGTAATAACCTTATATTTACCTACTTTTTAGCGGATGCCATCGTACAGAAACGGTGGCATCTATATTTTCATAACTGAATCCCACTTTCAGCACATTAATTTATAATTACGATTTACTCAAAGTTACCGGGTAAATCAGATTTACCAGTAATAAATGATTAAAGAAGCACGCAGCAAACTCAATAACGTTTTTGGATTTGAGGATTTTCGTCCTCTACAGGAAGATATCATTTCGAACGTTATGGACGAGAAAGATACACTCGTCATCATGCCCACAGGAGGCGGAAAGTCACTCTGTTATCAAATCCCCGCACTCCTTTTTGATGGACTTACCATCGTTGTATCACCGCTTATTTCGCTGATGAAAGACCAGGTTGAGCAGCTACAACAATATGATATTCCAGCTATTTATCTTAACAGCTCGCTTACTGAGCAGGAATACGAGCATAACGTACAGCGGCTAAAAAACAAGGAGATAAAGCTGCTATACCTCGCACCGGAAACACTGCTGATGGAACGAACACGCAATCTGCTTTCCAATCAAAATGTCGATCTCTTTACGATTGATGAAGCACACTGTATATCGGAATGGGGACACGATTTTCGTCCCGACTATCGTGAGCTCACTAAGGTTCGGGAAGACTTTCCCGGTGCAACATGCCTGGCTCTGACAGCCACAGCAACTCCTCGCGTGCGCCAAGATATCAAGGATGTTCTGGAATTTGAAGAGTCCGATACATTTTTAGCCAGCTTTGATCGCAAAAACCTGTTTTTAAAAGTAGCTGACAAAGAAGATCCGGTGGAACAAACACTCGATTTTCTCTATACGCGTAAAAAACAATCCGGGATTATTTACTGTTTCTCTCGTAAACAGGTAGAAGAACTTTTTGTGGAGCTGAAAAAAGCTGGGCATTCCGTTAAACCCTACCATGCGGGATTATCAAAGAAGCTGCGTAACCGAAACCAGGAGTTATTTATTAGGGATGATGTCTCTATTATCGTAGCTACTATTGCTTTTGGAATGGGGATCGACAAACCCAATGTGCGCTTTGTCATGCACTACGATATGCCCAAGAATATCGAATCGTACTATCAACAAATTGGACGGGCTGGCCGTGACGGGCTTCGTTCGGATTGCCTGCTTCTCTACAGCCGATCTGATAAGCAAAAGATTCAGTACTTCATCAATCAAAAAGAGGGTAAAGAAAAAGAGGTCGCCGAAAAGCACCTCAAAGATCTTATGAAGTTCTTGGAAACTGATGAGTGCCGACGTGTTCCGCTGATGAAGTATTTTGGCGAAACCTATGAAAAAGATGAATGTGGCATGTGTGATAATTGCTTATCAGTAGATGCCGAAGTAGAAGACCTAACCGTGCAGGCACAAAAAATGCTTTCCTGCATCGTCCGTACAAACGAAGAGTTCGATGCCTACTATATAGCTGATGTGCTGCGTGGATCCACAAAGGAAAAGGTGTTGGAAAATGGTCATGATGAGCTTTCTACATACGATATTGGCAACGAGTGGGCCAAAGAACACTGGATTCTACTGGCCCGCCTCTTGGTTAATCAAGAATACCTGAGTCGAGAAGAACAGCATGGTGCTCTACACATTACCGACCAAGGGAAAGCCGTACTGGATGGCAAAGAAAATGTATTTGGCGTACTCGACCGCAGCGATACCGTCGTCGATGACGAAGCAATAGACAGAACTTCTGCCGATGTCGAAAATAATTATGACAAAGACCTATTTGAACAGCTGAAAAAGAAACGTAAAGAATTGGCCGATCAGCAATCGGTGCCGCCGTATGCTATCTTTCCCGATACTACACTTATGGAGATGGCGTATTACTATCCCCAGTCCAAGGATAACTTAATGCCCATCTATGGAGTAGGCTCGGTAAAACTGAAAAAATATGCTACTGATTTTCTAAAAATCATCAACAAGTACTGTCGGGCCAACGATGTTGAAGAAAATACCGAATCATTGCAGGAGAAAAAGAAGAAACAACAGGAGTACGGTGAGCCGTATATGCGGATTGGCAAAGAGTTTAATGCCGGCAAATCTATTGATCACCTAGCCGAACAGTTTGGTGTTAAGGACGTCACAATCATCAATCACCTGAAAAAATATCTCAAAGAAGGACACAGCATACGTCCGGAAGGCATTGTTAAAGCTTCTTCTCTTTCTACCCGGAAACGTGATGAGGTTTTAGAAGTTATGGAGGAAGTCCCAACGCATATGCTGCGCAAAGTATATACCGAGCTCGATAAATCGGTAAGCTACAGTGAGCTGCGTATTATCCAACTATATTACATGGCAAAAAACAAGAAGTAGTTTAAGCGGGGCGGTGTATTATTTCCCAACTCCTATATGTAAAGGGAATAAAAGCACCGTTTCCTAATTTTTTACTAAAGAAAAGTAACCGCTTTCCTCTTGCATTTATATCACATCTGAGGTGATCTTTTCTTATCATTCGGAGTGCAATAACCTAAACCCGAATATTTTTTATGACTTCTCGCAATCTCGTTGTGGCATTTGGCGGTGTTTCTCCGGAGCATGAAGTATCAGTGCTCACAGCTATGCAGGTCATAGCTTCTCTGAAAGAAACAAACTATAATATCCTTCCGCTTTACATTTCAAAATCGGGCCGATGGCTAACAGGTACTCCCCTTCTGGAAATGGAAAACTATCAAGATCTTGATGAGCTCAAAGGGCAGGCTACTGATTGTACTTTTTCTCATGACAATTTAGGAAAACCGGTACTACTGGAAACAGAGAAGAAGGGCTTCTTCAATACACCTGAAAGCTATCCGATTTATGCCCTTATCCCGGCTTTTCACGGCTCGGAAGGAGAAAACGGGGCTTTTCAGGGCACATGCGAAATGTACAACATTCCCTATGCAGGCAGTGGCGTTTTTTCGTCAAGCCTGGGAATGGACAAAATAAAAGCGAAAGATATATGTCGATCTCATGACATTCCTGTTGTAGAGGGATTTGACTTCTTTGAATCAGAATGGGTTAAAGATCAACAATCTATTTTGACGCTTGCAAAACAGCTCGGCTATCCCGTCATCTTGAAACCTGTCAACTTAGGCAGCAGTATTGGCGTTTCAAGAGCTGAACATGAAGATGAACTTGTTGAGGCCGTAGAAACAGCTTTTCGTTATGATGAAAATCTGATGGTTGAAAAAACCATTTCGCCCTTGGTTGAGATTAACTGCTCGGTGTTGGGTACGGTCCATAACCTCCAAACAAGTGTTTGTGAACGTCCGCTCGGCCAAGACGAGACGCTTTCTTTCGAGGACAAGTATCAGTCCGACAACGGATCCCAAAAAGGAATGGCATCAGCCGATCGTGAAATTCCCGCAGATATTTCTGACGAACTTACAAAAAATATTCAGTCGCTTTCAGCGAAGATTTTCAAACTATTTAGAGCCTCAGGCATCGCACGACTCGATTTCTTAATCAATGGAGATACCAAGGAGCTATATTTTAATGAAATTAACACCATCCCGGGCTCGTTCTCATTTTACCTTTGGGAAGAAAGCGGAATGAATATGCGCGAATTAATGCTAAAGTTAATTGACATAGCTACCGAACAGCATCAGAAGAAGGTGGGAAGGATCCGTTCTTATGATACTAACCTTCTCAACGAAAAAGCTGTTAAAGGAATTAAGGGCTTAAAAGGAGCTCAACAAGAATCGTCGGACAAATAATTATTAACTACAATTTTCGGATCATGTCATTATTTAGCTCGCAAAACTATCTACCTGTACTCATTGTATCATTGTTGCTGCTATGGGGTTGCAAACAACCCGAAACGGTTGTTATTGATGATTCCCCCACCGTTATGGCTCCTTCGGATACCACTGAGCAGTATCCGACCGCCGATGACGATTCGGAGTTCCGAAAACTTGTTATCGGTGAATACCAACCCATATCAAGTTTTGATCCTCTGCTCGCTGATAATGGAGCAACGATGCGGAGCCTGCAACTAATTTATGAGGGACTTGTCCGCCTTGATACCAACGGGGATATTATTCCTGCGATAGCAAAAAACTGGAATATCAGTAATGATTCACTTTCCTATACATTTACCCTTAATCAAGATATTTACTATCACGACAGTGACGTTTTCAGCACGGGTACTGGACGACGACTCACCGCCCAAGATGTGAAGTTTGTATTTGAACGAATGGCCAAAGCCGGCAACCCACCTACAGCAGCAAAGCTGTTTTGGAATATTAAAGGTTTTGAGCCTTTTTACCAGGAACAGCATAAGGTTTATGCCCCCCAAAAAAGAACGCTATCGGATATCTCAGGCATCCAAACCCCAAATGACAGTACTGTCGTTTTTAAACTCCATGAGCAAGATCCTCAGTTTTTAGAAAAACTGGCCACCCCCTATGCCCTCATCTATCCGCGGGAAGCTGTCAATGCCACACAAAATGCTTTTGCTCCCGTCGGTACGGGTCCATTTACCCTTTCATCTCAAAGAGCAGATTCAACTTACATCTTTGCCAAATCTCAAAAATATCATGCTTCTGCCTCCATCAAACTAAACAGAGTTGATATTCTTACAAGTAGCTCTGAATCTAACCTCATGAAACAAATGGGATCGGGCGAAATCCATCTGCTTCCCGAGCTTGGGCCCAATATAATTAAGAATGTGACTTCAACTGGGGGATCACTTAAAACAGGATTTAGTGATCGATACACGTTAACGAAACGGGACCAGTTTTACGACGTCATAATCCGTTATAATCCGGCTGCAAATATTTCTAATGCAAATGCCAAACGCCTCTCACAGTTGGCCTATGGCAAAACCTCATCTTACTTTGAACAACTGCCGGGCTCCCTCGTCACTGCTGACTCTACTGCAAGTAAACTTTCTTCGGACTCAACCCTTACTGTGAAAAATCTGTATTCGGTTTTCTCGGAAGACCCATTTACACGGACATACCTGGGAAACCTTTCTAGAAGATTAAATCAACAGGGAGTCAATCTGGAAATGACCAAATTTCGAATCCCTACAAGAAACACCGACCTGTGGGTCACTCAGCATTCCCCGCTCATTAATGACAATAAGGATAAGTTAAAAGATAGTTATCCCGAGTTATGTCGCTTTCGGGTGTATCCTACGGCACTACAGCGCAACGAAATAACTGGACTTGATTTCAATCGATACGGATGGTGGCTTGACTTACGCGATGTTTCCCTCCCCACTCTAGACAACTTAAATTAATACTATGAAATTTGCGGTTATAGCAAATCCCCGGAAATATTCTGTCAAGAAACCGTTTAGTGACCTATTATCGTGGTCAGATAATCACGATGTGAAGGTTTACTTTTGTTCAGATTTAACAGAGCTATACGACGGAGACGATCACCCCTCTGCTACCATTGTAAAAGATGAAGAAACCGCCATCGATCAGGCAGATATCATCATTGCCCTGGGCGGCGACGGTACTATGTTATACACCGCTCGTCTGATGAAAAGTATTCAAAAACCAATACTTGGTGTCAATAGCGGCCGGTTAGGATTCATGGCCTATACGCAGAAAGAGAATCTATACCAGGCGCTCAATTATCTTGTCGAAGACAAATATCGGATTGAAAAGCGTTACTTGCTGGAAGCGAAGGATAATCAGGGTGATATTTATCACGCCCTGAATGAGTTTCTTTTTTCGAAAAAGGACTCCACCTCAATGGTGAACGTGAGCGCCGAATACAACGAGATGTTTATCAACAACTATTGGGCAGATGGATTGATCGTCGCCTCACCCACGGGTTCCACGGCTTATAATCTATCTTCCGGCGGACCCATCGTGATGCCAAATACCGATGTTATGGTAGTAACACCAATTAATCCTCATACACTTACCACCCGTCCACTTGTATTGCCGTCAGATAAGCATCTTAAAGTGACAGTACAAAAGCAAGATCACGAGGTGCTATTTTCCTATGATGGACAAATCAAGGAGATTTCCGAATATCCATACGAGGTCAATATTAAACGCTCAAACTTTACCATTGATCTGATTGAACTGCCCAACCAAAGCTATTTTGACACCCTCCGTAATAAGCTGATGTGGGGCATGGATTCGAGACAACGATCTTAGTGTTGAATGTTAAAAGTATTAAGGTTCTAACACTGAAACATTCAACCTTCAATATTTATACTTTGAACCCTTTCAGTCCCTGATATTCAGGAGATAAAATATTATCTTAAACCTGAAATTTTTAATCTCCAAAACTATTAGTCTCATGAAAGTAACAGTAGTCGGTGCCGGCGGTAATGTCGGTTCAACGGTATCTATGGCCGTAGCGCAACGTGATTTTGCTAAAGAAGTTGTCATGGTCGATATCGTGCAAGAAAAAGACGGTGATAAAATTTATCCATCAAAAGGACGTGCCCTTGACCAGTGGGAATCTTCGCCCATCCATCAGTTTGATACCAAACTGACCGGAACGGTTGATTATGAAGATACAGCCGGTTCTGATGTTTGTGTAATTACAGCAGGTGTTCCCCGTAAACCGGGAATGAGCCGTGACGACCTGCTCGAAATTAATGCTAATATCGTTCAGGATGTTACTGAAAAACTTGTTAAGCATTCTCCCAATACTATCATCATCGTAGTATCCAATCCCCTTGATGTGATGGCACAGGTTGCCCTCGAAACGAGCGGATTCGATTCAAGTCGTGTAATGGGTATGGCCGGTATTTTGGATACAGCTCGCTATCGCTCGTTCCTTGCTGAAGAAATTGGGGTTTCACCCAAAGATATACAAGCACTACTGCTTGGCGGACACGGAGACACTATGGTACCCCTTCCCCGCTTTACTACAGTTTGCGGTATGCCGATTACCCAATTTATTGATGAAGACAAGCTTGAAGAAATTGTTGAACGCACCAAAGGTGGCGGCGGTGAACTTGTGAATCTCATGGGAACTTCCGCTTGGTACGCACCGGGCGCTGCTGCCGCACAAATGGTAGAAGCGATTATGCTCGATCAAAATCGTGTATTCCCATGTGCTGCTCACCTAAACGGCGAATACGGACAAAAGGATCTGTTCCTTGGCGTACCTGTGAAGCTGGGAGAAGGCGGTATAAAAGAAATAATAGAGGTTGACTTAAACGACGAAGAACAACAACTTTTAGACGAGTCGGCTGATCATGTACATTCTGTACTTAAAGAATTCCGTCAGCTGATGGACAAATAAATCGCAATAAATTGAGGACGTAAGGCCCTCACTACTTGCATTTTTAAAAAAAAGGACTCCGCAGATCATACCGGAGTCCTTTTTTATTGTGAATACCTTCCAAATCAACTGAAATTTGGAAGGACGTTTCCTCATCTTGTTTTCAGTTAATATGCATTCAATATTCAATTCTCCTACCAAACCATAAGCAGATGAAAGGAACCTCCTGACTCCTGCCTATTATTGAAAAACACTTTTATATCATTCATTTTACGATGCTAAAAAACCTTCATAAAAAAATATATCAATATAATTATGAAGACTGTTCATCATTTAATAACCATTTTGTTGTTATCATTTATCGTAACAAGCTGTAGCACATCCGGTGCATTTCGTTCAGCTAATCTCACTGAGGTTCAATTAACTGAAGCCAATTACGAAGTGGTAGCTACGAATATAACCGGTGAAGCCACCGCCGGATATTTATTTGGAGCAAGTTCAGGTATTGGAAGTCAACAAATGCAAACATTTGCCCTCGCACGTGTTTCTGGAAGCGGAGAGATATATGGAGAAGCAATTGAAGATTTATGGCAAAATTTTCGCAGAGAGAATGATGCTGTGGAGGGACGTAATTTAGCTCTTATCAATGTTCGCTATGATACTGATGCCCTTAATTTATTCCTTTTTACACGACCAAAAGTATCAGTTAGGGCTGATGTGATTGAATTTAAGGAATAACTTGAGAACGAGAACTTCCTTTTCTCTAAATTATATTCAACCAGGGCACTTAGCACTCACAAACCGACGCAAAGTGTTGTGATGTACTATTTAAATTATAAAAAGGACTCTGCAATCTATAGCAGAGTCCTTTTTCATTTTACCATCTAACCAAAGAAAACAGTTAGAAAAGGCCTGTAATAACTCCGTTATCATCTACATCCATATCTACTGCTGCCGGCCTTTTTGGTAGCCCCGGCATCAACATCATATTTCCACAGATAATTACTAAAAATCCGGCTCCTGCAGATAGTTGTACATCCGTTACGGTGAGCGTAAAATCTTTGGGCGCACCTTTTAAAGTAGAATTATCTGACAGTGAAGATTGTGTTTTGGCAATACAGATTGGGAGATCTCCATAGCCCAATTTCTTGTACCTTGCGAGATTTTTAAGGGCCTTTTTCTCAAAATAGATATCATTTGCCCCATATATCTCGGTAGCAATAGTATGGACTTTATCCTCTACCGGCTCATCCAAATCATATAGCGTAACTTTCTCAGGAGCCGGGTTGGCCTCGGCAAGATCAACAGTTTTTTCAGCCAGTTCTTTCACCCCTTCACCACCTTTAGCAAAACCGTCGTGGGCGGCACATTCTACGTCCATCTCTTTACAAAATTCATAGATGCGATCAATTTCATCTTGGCTATCGCCCTCAAATTTGTTGATGGCTACCACTATAGGTGCCTTAAACTTTTTCATGTTTTCGATGTGAGCACGAAGGTTCTCAAGACCCTTTGCAAAAACCTCCGGATCATTATATCCATTCTGTGCCTGTTCTACTGACAACCCACCATGGTATTTTATTGCGCGGCAGGTCGCTACAAGAACTACCGTCGATGGCCATATATCGGAAGTGCGGCAAACAATATCAAAGAATTTCTCTGCTCCCAGATCAGCCCCAAAACCAGCCTCTGTCACCACATAATCGGCAAGCTTAAGACCAATCTTATTGCCTAAGATACTGCTTGTACCGTGAGCTATATTGGCAAACGGTCCGGCATGAATCAGGGCAGGCACATGTTCAAGCGTTTGTACCAGGTTTGGCATAATTGCCTCATTCAAAACCACTGCCATTGCTTTGTGGGCATCCAAATCACGAGCGCGAACAGCTTCACCGGATCGCTTATATCCAACTACTATTTTTCCAAGCCGCTCTTTTAAATCTTCGCGCGAAGTCGCCAGCGCCAAAATAGCCATGATTTCCGAAGCCGCAGTAATCAAGAAGCTGGACTCCCGAGGCACGCCATTTACTTTTCCTCCCAACCCAACAACGGTATTTCGGAGGGCTCTATCATTCATATCCATCGCACGGTTCCATAATGTATTTGTCACGTCTATATCCAGCTCGTTGCCTTTATAGATATGATTGTCCAACATAGCCGCCAGCAGATTATGCGCTGTTGAAAGAGCATGGATATCCCCATTAAAATGGAGATTTATTCGCTCCATCGGTATTACCTGCGAATAACCACCGCCGGCTGCTCCACCCTTGATACCAAAGACAGGGCCAAGAGACGGTTCCCGGAGGGCCACAAGCGGCTTCTTGCCTATCTTTTGCAATCCCTGACTTAATCCAATTGATGTCAACGTCTTGCCTTCTCCGGCAGGGGTCGGAGTCATCGCCGTAACAAGAATCAGCTTGCCATCGGGACGATCTTTAAATTTCTCCAACACATTCAGTCGAATTTTCCCGGTGTACTTGCCGTAAAACTCAAAATTTTCTTCATCCAGCTCAAGATCCGCCATAAACTGACGCATGTGATTGAGAGGGGCATCCTGCGCAATTTTAATACTTTCTTCCATAATGATATTTATTTATTTCAGACTCCCAGTATAAAATTCCTATCCAGCTAACATCCGACAGTATTGAAAAGCCATTATTAGACAAAAGAGTCTTTTATTTCTTTTAGGAATGAGGCTAAGAAGAAATGTAACAAAGCGCAATATTTAATTGGCTTTAAAAGATATTTTAGGAGCTGAATACACCTGTGCTATTCATACCTTCCAATAGCTGGGCATCCCAAAAATCATTCTTTAATCACTGACTACATTACGGAGCCGAGACCAATACAATATCTTCGGCAACCAATCCTTTCTCATTTTCAATGAGATCAAATTCGAAAATGAGATCACGACTGGGCAGAAAATCGGTATCAAAGTTACTTTCAAACTGAGAAATATGAGCAAAGACCGTACTGTATGGAGATTCCTCAAAACGTGAATCAGTAATCCATAGGTTTTCACCTATATCGGTTAAGAAGCGCAGGAATCCGTACCCGTCGTTATGAGAAAAGTCGTAACAGACACCGCGTACACGAGAGCCCGGCTTACCCCATCCATAAGGTGATTCGATTGGCAGCAGACCCGGAATTAGATAGCCCGAAATATAAACATCCGACTCTTTCTTCAGATTTTCAGACATATCATCAAAACCGACAAGCTCGACGCGCGTACCCTTTCGCTGAACGGCATCCACCACACTTACATAACTTCCATTATTAGTCAAAAGTACAATTTTATCCAGGTCATCGGCCTGCGTAACCATATCTACGGCCATATCCATATCGACTGTAGACTTTGTAATAACCTCCTCCGTTTCTTCATCCCTATAATATTGTACAGGTTCTTTTATCACCTTGTATTCGAAATCGCGCAGCACTTCGCTAAAGCGTGTCGTTTTATCCTTATACTCTTGATCTTCTTCGGCCCTTCGCTCATCAAAAGCCAAATATACATTCATGCGGGAGGGAGTCATACCATCGCGGCAGGCAAACTTGCGCAGTACATCGTACCGAAGACCAAAACCGCCGTTCATAGTTACATTTACCGCGTCAACATAAATACCAACTTTGCCCTTCATAATAATATCACCAAATAGTTTTAAATATTTGAGCTAATAGTTTCTAAAAGGGGCAGGCGTTCCCTAAAATGAACTATTCAAAACCGGGAAAATGGTCCTACTTCTTTTGTAAATAATTTGGTATTGCCAACAAGACCATGCCTGCTCCGCCTATTAATAACACTGTAAAGCGACTTGTCCATTCCGACCCCATCCACTCTATTACCCAAGGCAAGGCATACAATGAACCGGCAGCAATCAACATCATCAGAAATGTGCGTGCAAGTTGATAATTAACGGGATACACGCTAACACTTTTATAATAGAGCATTATCGCCATAGAGGCATAACTTAGAAAGGTAGCATAAGCAGATCCCATCATTCCGAAATGGGGGATCAACAAAAGATTGGCAACGACAGTTATTCCCGCCCCTATTAGCGTAATAACGGGCAACACTTTGGTTTCCTCTTCGATAAATATCCCGGCCGAGAAGTTCATATACCAGCCCTGAAACCAGTAAGCTCCCAACAAAACAGGCACAATACTCAAGCCCGACCAATATTGTTCGCCAACTAAATAGACATCGAGCACCGGCACTTTAATCTGGACGATATGCTGGGCAAATAAGGCAACGATCAGAAAGCATATTCCGGCAACTACATTAAAATACCGAAATACATCCCGATAAAGGTCAGGCGCATCGGGGTCGTCGGACTCACGTAAAAAGAAGGGCTGCCATGCCATTCGAAACATCTGCACCAGCAGTAACATAAATACCGACAGCTTATAACAAGCACTATAGATACCCACGACGTCATCAGGAGTCATCTCCGGACTATATAGCTCTGCCACCGTAGATTGGGATAGATAATTACCCAGAAAAAAACGGTCCAGTGTTTCGTTGATAGCATAGCCAAGTCCTGCCGGCACAAAAGGTAATCCAAACCTCAGTGCTTTACGAAATAGGGGCGTATCCCAATTCCCCGAAAGCATAGGAGCAGTAGCGATCCAAAGAGCAATTGCTGTTAATCCTGAAGCAATGAGACTTGCAAAAAATACCGCCTCGATACCCCAACCAAGTCCGAGAATCAGATAAAACTGCAGTCCGACATTCACCAGAATGTTCCCTGTTTTAAAAATAGCAAACAGCCATTGTCGGCGGACTAAGCGAAGTTCAGCAAAGGGGACCAGCACCATCGTATCAAACCAAAGAATGCCTAGCATCATCCAATAGAGATTTTGGCTTCCCGTGGATTCCAAACTCATGGCCGGCATTAAAACAGGAGCAAGAAAAACAAGAGCTACTACCAAGACTGTAGAAAGAGCTCCCAACCCCATCTGCAGGGTTTTAAACACATTTTTAGCCTGATCCCGATCTTTGGCATAGCGAAGGTAGGCTGATTCCATCCCAAAGGTGAAAATAACATTTAGAAAAGCGAGTCCGGCATAAACCAAACTCACCACCCCATACTCTGATGTGGGAAACACATCAGTATGCAGCGGCACCAGCAGGTAGCCAATAAAACGAGCTAACACACTGCTGATACCATAAATAAGTGTATCAGAAAGTAGTTCGCGTAGCTTTTTCAAATGTGAAAATTAGATTGTACTGTATAGCTAAACAAAGATCTCTTCCTACGATCGAAATGACAAGTCAAAGGTTATTTGCTTGCTATTAACTTTTCAAGAGCATGTACCCCAAGCAGATAGCTTTGTTTCCCAAAACCGGTAATAATCCCATTTGCTACTGCTCCCGTTAGCGTACGCTCCCGAAACTCTTCACGTGCATGAATATTGGAAAGATGTACTTCCACGATAGGAATATCAATGAGCTCAAGTGCATCACGAATTGCTACTGAGGTATGCGAAAACCCTCCAAAATTAACAATAACCCCATCAAAGTCACTTGCCAAAAGCGATTGAATAGCTTCAACCAATTCTCCCTCTAAATTACTTTGGAAAAACGTCATTTCATGGTCGGGAAACGAGTTGATAAGCAGCTGTTCAATATCTTTAAGGGTGGCAGCCCCATACTGCTCGGGATCGCGTTTACCAAGCATGTTTAGATTAGGACCATTCAAAACTGATATTTTCATAAGGATACCTCAGCGGCAATCTTATCTTTCAACTCAACCATCCGCTCCTCACTGACCGAAACGTTATGTCCCAGCGCCATCACCTGATTTGTTTTATACAGAGGAATCAAATGTACATGGGCATGCGGTACTTCCAATCCCTGAACAATAACGCCGGTCCGCAGCGGATTCAGCGCCTCATCGATGGCCTTAGCAATATGACGGGATACCGCCATGGTACTCTGCATCAGCTCGTCCGGCAGATCAAAAAAGTAGTCAATTTCCTTTTTAGGAACCACCAGTGTATGCCCTTCGGCAATGGGATTAATATCCAAAAAAGCAATATGACTGTCGGTTTCAGCTACTTTATGGCACGGAATTTCACCCTCAATAATTTTTGTGAATATCGTAGACATAGTAATTATTGATTTTCAATTATTAGATCTTGGACTCAAAGTATAGTAAAAACGCTGCAGTTATAATTTTTCATTTTTAATTCCTAATTCATAATTCATTCTATCTACAACTACTTGGTAGCCCGATATTCCATTTTAGACTCATTTACTTCAATAACTCCCTCACCAATTCCCCAATCCAGGTAACCCAGCACTTCTGACAAAACAAGAAACAAGGCACCCTTTTTTATAGCATCAGCAAAAATATGATACGACAAATCCAATAACGTCATCGGTTTTTTACGCAACAACTGTTTAATTTTCTGATATCGCTTTTGGTGTTCGCCAAGGTGATGATCAACAACAGAGGCAGCTTGTTCTATTATTTCTCCATGGCCGGGTAGCACTAACCCACCCTGCTCGCGGATCCACTTCAGTGATTCGCGATACTGCAATAAGCTTCTGTTCCGTTGATCTGTTTCTGCATCAAAATTAATTAACGCATTGGTGCTGATATGTCCCAGCAATAGATCTCCACCAAAAATTACTCCGCTTTTACTAATATATGATACATGACCGGGAGCATGGCCCGGCGTATGCACAACTTCGAATGAAAGATCTCCGCTATTAAGCAGTTCTCCATCTTGAATCCATTCAGGTTCAATCGCCAGCTGAAATTGCTGCAGCCAATCCAGCTGATCCACCATGTTCTGAATATGATCTTCAGGGATACTATGTTTTTGGAAAAAGGCTTCAAATAATTCAGCATCATCATTTCCACCAAAATTCGATCTCTCCAGAGGATGTCCGAACACCGTTGCTTCCGCACGATCAGCAAGCCGGGCAGCCTGTCCGTAATGATCAGGGTGTCCGTGCGTTAGCCAAATCTCATCAATGTCCTCAATTGTTAGCCCCTGTTTATTTAAATGGCGGGAGACACAGTCAAAAGCCTCATCAGTATATTGACCGGTATCGACCAGTACATTTTTTTCGTCCTTTATCAGATAACTAAAAACATCACCCACGGCAAACGGAGTGGGAATTTTAATAGGAAAGATAGAATTTTTTCTTAAGATATCGGGGCGTAACACACTTGTTGCTTTAAATTTCAAAATACGTTGAAGGTACCATTTTTTTACCAAAATGAACCAATATACTCTACCTTTATTCCTAATTTCAAAGAAATAAAATTTTACTCGTTTTTTCCTTGAAATTAGTTACTCGAAATCCGTATATTTGGAATCTGTTTTTGACCCAAGAGTCGGTAGCTCAGTTGGTAGAGCAACGCCCTTTTAAGGCGTGGGTCGTGGGTTCGATCCCCTCCCGACTCACAATATGCAATGAAACTCTCTCTAAGCCTCTGCTGGTTGATAGCCTCAGAGGCTTTTTTTGTATAATTCAGAGTAAAAAAAGTAAAACGGTTGAAGAATCTTGGAATTTAAATACCGTTAACTTTCGTTGAATGTGATACATATTTATCCCAACTTTAGTTGATTTCATTTAATTCGTTTCTATGCCCGAGAATAAGAAGAAGCAAAACCCGAACAAAAACGACAAAAAAAAGAATAAAGGACTTCAAGGCCCCGGTGGTAAGCATCAGTATACCTTTTACTGGATTGTCTTAGCAGCGCTGTTTGGCTTTTGGCTATTCAGTTCGCAAAGCGGTGGATTTTTTGGCGGCCCACCCACCATTGATTACAGCGAGTTTCGTAATCAAATTACCTCCGGAAATGTCGAGAAGGTTCTTATACAGGGTGAACAGGTCACGGGGGATCTTAAAGAAGCAACGCGTCTCAAGGCGGCCGAGAACGATACGACCCACTATAAAAGCTTTAATACCTATCTTCCTTCTTTTGGGGATGATAAATTGATGAGCATGCTCGAGGAAAACGAGGTGCAGGTAGAAACACGACCCAAAAGTGACTTCAACTGGTGGACGGTACTGCTCTGGGGACTACCCCTTATATTCCTGATTATGATCGGCTTCCAATTCTTCCGACAAATGCGCATGCAGGGACAGAACATGTTCAAGATCGGGGAAAGCAAAGCAAAGCTGCAGGATGCTGAAACGGTCGACACAACATTTGATGATGTAGCCGGACTTGAAGGAGCTAAAACGGAACTTCAAGAAGTCGTCAGCTTCCTTAAAGATCCCGAGCAATTTGATTCGCTGGGTGGAGAACTCCCTCGCGGACTATTGATGGTAGGGCCTCCCGGTACCGGTAAAACATTACTTGCACGAGCAGTAGCCGGCGAAGCGGGCGTACCATTTTTTACGATTACCGGTTCCGATTTTATGGAGATGTTTGTAGGCGTTGGCGCCAAGCGTGTTCGCGATATGTTCAACAAAGCCAAAGAAAAAGAACCCGCAATCATCTTTATTGATGAAATTGATTCAATCGGTCGTAAACGTGGAGCCGGACTCGGCGGCGGCCATGACGAGCGCGAACAGACGCTCAACCAACTGCTCTCAGAACTTGACGGATTCGAGAAAAACGAAGGAGTCGTCGTGATGGCAGCAACCAACCGTCCCGATATTTTAGACAAGGCATTGCTGCGTCCCGGCCGTTTTGACCGACAGATTACGGTACATCTGCCCACGCAGGAACACCGTGAACAAATTTTGGAAATCCACTCTAAGAACAAGAAAATTTCGGATGATGTGGATATGGAAGAAATTGCCCGTTCAACACCCGGCTTTAGCGGTGCCGATCTCCAAAACTTACTCAATGAAGCCGCTCTTATTGCTGCCCGATATAAACGAAAAGCCATTGAACAGCAGGATATTGATCAAGCTCGTGACAAAGTAATGATGGGACTGAAACGCGAGGGCATCAGACTTACTGACCATGAGAAAAAGCTGTTAGCTTACCACGAAGCCGGACATGCTATTGTAGCGGCGGTATTACCTAATACCGATCCCATCCACAAGGTAACCGTAATTCCACGGGGACAGGCCATGGGTGTCACTATGCAGATGCCAGACAAAGAGAAATATTTGTATGAAAAGAAATATATGCTCGATCGCATGGCTGTAATGATGGGTGGACGTGCTGCAGAAAACCTCATTTTTGACACGGCAACAAGCGGTGCCGAAAACGATCTCAAGCAGATACGGAAGTTGGCACGAAAGATGGTGCTCGACTGGGGTATGAGTGAGAAATTTAACAATATCGCTTTCGGTAGTCAGCGCGAACAGGTATTTCTTGGTGAGCAGATGGGTAGCTCCAAAGAATATAGCGATAATACAGCCCGTGAAGTAGACGAGGAAGTCCTCAGAATACTCAAAGAGGCGTATGATCGTGCAATGACCGCTATCACCGAACACAGAGATATACTGGATAAGCTCGCTGATGAACTTATCGAACACGAAGAGATATCCGGCAAAAAAGTGATGGAATGGCTTAATGGATCAGCGGACGAAGATGATACCGCTGAAGAAGAGAACCGGGAGATAACAGAGGATGATACTACATTAAAAGAGAACGAAGAGCCCGCTGACGAAGAAGAGTAGCAATAAATTGTCTGAAGTCTGAAGCTTTGAGGTTCTAAATGAATTTATTGCAATCTTCATATAAGGTATAGCAAGCTCAGTTGTATTATTGTCTTGGTACTTTTGAATTAAAAGCACCGATATCATGATTGATTATAAAATCATCTTTGAAAGCGGAGTAACTGAAACAATTACCGCCGGCAGCATTGAGCTAAACGATGTATTAGACAAAGTTGAGGTCAAAGATGATGATGGCAACGAGATTGATGGGGTATACCTAAACTTTGAGGACATTTCGGCTATCATTCCTCAGTCGTAATAATTATACATTTGCACCCAACACCTGATAACCAAGCCTTTCCTATAGGTTTTTTATCTACATTTTCATAAGGTTATTTTTATCAGGTATTTAACTTATTGTCAATTTAGGAGGGAATATGCTCAAAGAGTTTAAAGAGTTTGCCATCAAGGGAAATGTAGTAGATATGGCTGTGGGTATCATCATCGGGGCAGCCTTTACCGGTGTAGTTCAGTCACTTGTTAAAGATGTATTGATGCCTCCATTGGGACTACTGATGGGAGGAGTAGATTTTTCAGAGTTTTTTGTTGTGCTCAGAGAAGGCAGCATCCCTCCTCCATACGCTACCATATCTGCCGCCCAGGAAGTAGGTGCCGTAACCTTAAATTATGGGCTGTTTATAAATACTGCTATCAGCTTTCTGATCGTAGCATTTGCCGTATTTATTTTGATACGCTACATCAATAAGCTAAAGCGACCGGAGGAAACGCCCGAGCCGGTGGCTCCATCAATTAAAAAATGTGACTACTGCTTTTCTGATATTTCTGTAAAGGCAACTCGTTGCCCACATTGTACTTCGGAGTTAAAAGAATAGTCTATAAGACTTTATTATTTAACCCCTCGGGGTTTAAGGTCTATTCGGATATGCAATATCCAAATTAAGCACAATTCTTTCACACAAACGCCACAACAATTAGCATATATAATACGGCACCTATTCCCGCAGCCATAAGAGCCAGAGGAATCTGTGTTTTAACGTGATCCATCAAGTCACTACCGGTAGCCAGTGACGAAAGTATGGTTGTATCCGAGATAGGTGAACACTGGTCCCCAAAAACACTGCCGCCTACGACCGCTCCAAAGCAGATTGTAATAAAGAATGGATCAGGCAGTATGGCCCAAGCCAGCGGCATCGCCACCGGGAATACTACCGCATAGGTTCCAAATGACGTACCCGCTGCAAAAGCAATTAACATACATAACCCCATCAAGATGGCAGGCAAAAACGTGGGCGTGATGGAATCGCCCACCATGGCAACAACATATTCAGCCGTACCCACCGACTCGGCCACCTCTTTCAGTGTTACCGCCAGGGCCAATACAATAGCCCCAATCGTAACTCCTTTGCAACCATCAATGAAACCATCCATCACTGTTTTAAGCTCCATTCCCTTAGCCAATGCTATAAACATCCCCACGAGTACGGCCAAGACAAAAGCCTCGGCAATCATCAGCAGCGGATCCTCGGTATTTCCCATAACATAAAAGGTGATTATATAAGGAATAATTGCTACCCCAAGCAGCGTACCAATGGGACCAAAGAAATCAATCAATCCCGAATTATAATCTTCCGGGATATCCATTTCTGTCAGTTCTTTCGAGGACATCGGATCAGAACCGTCCCGATCCAGCTTACCGGTTTCCCGAGATCGTTTAATGGCTTCGCGCATTTTTTTACTTGGTATCCATGGCAACATCTCCCAGGCAAAGAGTAGCGTCATCAATAGAGCCAAAATGCCATAAAAGTTGAATGGAATAGCCTGAATAAAGAAGTTGACAACATCCTGATTGGTCTCAAACAGTGGAATCGTCCCTACCAGCAATCCCGCAATATAGAGCGGCCAGACATTGAAGGGAATTACCGTAGCAGCCGGAGATGCGGTAGAATCTACCATATAGGAGCTTTCTTCGTGCGAAACGCCCTGCTCATCCGAAATGGGGCGAACAGTTGCTCCGGTTAAAACTGTACTAATAGTCCCCCCTTGATGAAAAACTAATCCCATCATCCAGGTAAAGAATTTGGCGGACCTTGGTCCGCGCACAACCTTATTTGCGGCCCATTCTGCAAAACGTTCGGCCCCTCCGGTGCGTGTCCAAATGCCGATCAGTCCACCAAGCGACCAAAGATATACCAACAAAATAAGCGCAAAATCCTCAGTCCCAATTGACGGTATCAGGTAAGCGTCCACAATATTGATGTTGCCGGAAATAAATCCTCCCAACACAATACCTACAAACAATGAACTCACCACTTCTTGGGTCCAAAAGGCTAATACAATAGCAATAAGCGGCGGTAGTACCGACCAAATCCCGTAATGGTCACCGTATTGGGGAAGTTCACCCGCAAAAATAATTCCCAATACGATTACAATAAGAGCAATAACAATATTAATCCGATTTCCTTTGGATAGCTGAGAAAGCATTGAATTGTTGGTATCTGTCATCCTCTGTCTGGTTGATGTTCAAAAGGCCAGTGCAATCTGTATAAAAGCGGCCATCAAATCAAATAGCATATTCTCGCAATAAATCATCATTTTGCTATATTAGGCCTCACAATATTTGGCGAAAAGATTAGGGACATTATGAGCTACTCTGATTTTGGTTTTACAGAATACCTGCGAAGCATACTGGCGATTGCCACATTTTTTCTGATCTTTCTGCTGTTTACTCCAATTATTCTATCTCTTTTACTCATATCCTTTGGCAAGGCCTCTAACATAGTTGTCGAAAAAATTGCCCCCATCATGGTGCGTCCGGTCATGTGGGTAAGCGGGATCTCTTTCAATGTAAAGATGCATACTGATGAACTAACCAGTCCCGCCGTCTTTATCATTAACCATAGCTCTACGGTGGATGTCCTTACCCTATTAGCCCTGGGATTACCCAAAGTTCGTTTTGTTGCTAAATGGGAATTTCAATACAACCCTATTTTTTTGATTTTGGGGCGACTCACCGGCCAGATTTTCATTAAGCGCGAAAAGACTGAAAAAGCCATTCAAACGCTTAAAAAAACACATCGGCGCATTAAACGCGATCAGCTTTCCGTGATGATGGCACCCGAAGGTTCCCGTAAACATCCCGGCATTATCGGACCCTTTAAAAAAGGTCCCTTTCGGATGGCTATGGATCTGGATTATCCTATTGTGCCCATCTATTTTGAAGGGAATCGTGAACTTAGCAAAGGTGGTACCATGATCACTAAATCTGGCCACGTTACGGCCCACATTCATGAAGCTATTGATGTGTCAGACTGGACGGTTGACAACCTGCATGAGCACATCAAAGAAGTTCGACAACTATATTTGGATTGGGCGGGTGTCGAAGATGATGACGTTAAATCTATTTCCTAAATAATTATTTGCTAAATGAGCATTCTCAACATTGAAATTAAAGCCCGCTGCGATCAACCCGATCATATCCGTAAAATACTTCGCGAGCACAATGCTGATTTCAAAGGTACTGATCATCAAATAGATACCTACTTTGAAGTGCCTGAAGGAAGACTAAAATTGCGACAGGGTACGATCGAAAACAACCTTATTTTTTATAAGCGGGAAAATCAATCCGGGCCCAAAGCCTCAAATATTGACCTTGTCCCTGCAGAACATCCCGAAGAGCTACATGCGCTGCTTGATAATGCACTGGATACTAAAGTAATTGTTGATAAACAACGTGAGATTTATTTCATCGAAAACGTAAAGTTTCATATCGATGAAGTTAAAAAACTCGGAAATTTTGTAGAGATTGAAGCAATCGACGAAGATGACACCATTGGGAGGGAGAGATTACAGGAGCAATGTGAAAAATACCTCCGGCTATTTGGAATCACCGATGACCAGCTCATTGCTCATTCCTATTCAGATATGCTCCTCGGAAATTAATCTCACTTCTTCAGCAATAACATTTTCTTTTCTACCCCTCAGTTGGTTACTTGCATTTACAATTGGTCCGCAAATAACCACTGTTATGAAATATATTTTATCATTAGATCAAGGTACTACCAGTTCTCGGGCCATCCTGTTCGATCGTCACGGTGCTATAAAGGCCATGGCACAAAAAGAATTCGAGCAAATATTTCCACAGCCGGGCTGGGTCGAACATGATCCCAATGAAATTTGGTCATCACAAACCAGCGTTGCTGCTGAAGTCGTTACAAAAGCTGATATCCGACCCAACCAAATTGCTGCCATCGGTATTACCAACCAGCGCGAGACAACCGTTGTTTGGGATCGCGAAACCGGTAAACCCATCTACAATGCCATTGTCTGGCAAGATCGGAGGACAGCCTCCATCACTGACCAGCTCAAGGATGAAAGTCTCGAAGAAACCTTTCGTTCGAAGACGGGATTGGTGCTCGATCCCTACTTTTCAGGCACTAAAATTAAATGGATCTTAGATAATGTAGATGGTGCCCGTCAAAAGGCAAAGCGGGGCGACCTGCTATTTGGCACGGTAGATTCCTGGCTAATCTGGAAAATGACCGCCGGCCAAAAGCACGTCACTGATATCACCAATGCCAGCCGAACGTTGCTTTTTAATATTCACGACTTTAAGTGGGATAAGGAACTTTTACAGATACTGGACATCCCCGAATCCATACTCCCGGAGGTAAAATCATGCAGTGAAATATACGGACATACGGCCGAAAATATTTTTGCTGCGGAAATACCTATTGCAGGTATAGCGGGAGATCAGCAAGCAGCCCTGTTCGGACAAATGTGCAATCAAAAAGGGATGGCCAAAAATACCTACGGCACCGGTTGTTTTATGCTAATGAATACCGGACAGCAACCCATCAATTCCCAAAATAAATTACTTACAACCATTGCCTGGCAAGTCAACGGAACTACCGAATACGCACTCGAAGGAAGTGTCTTTATAGGCGGGGCTGTTGTACAATGGCTTCGTGACGGGCTCGGAATTATCAATGACTCATCAGAAATTGAAGAACTGGCTTCTCAAGCTGAAAGCTCAGACGGTATATACCTGGTCCCTGCTTTTTCGGGTTTGGGAGCACCGCACTGGGATCCACACGCTCGCGGAACTATCACCGGCATTACGCGCGGCACTGATGTCTCCCATATTGCCCGAGCAGCATTAGAAGCTATTGCGTTTCAATCTGCCGACCTGCTCAAGGCAATGGTGGCTGACTCGGAAATCGATCTCAAAGAACTTCGTGTTGACGGCGGCGCTTCTGTTAATAAACTGCTAATGCAATTTCAGGCCGATATCCTGGGAGTTCCCGTTATACGACCTAAAATAACCGAAACAACAGCATTGGGGGCTGCTTATTTGGCCGGACTTGGCGTAGGTTTCTGGGATAATATCTCCAGTATTGCTAACCAGTGGAAAGCGGGCACTACTTTTTTGCCCGACATGGATGATCAAAAAATTCAGGGTCATTATGCGGGATGGCAGCGGGCCGTCGAACGCGCTAAAGGATGGAAACAAAAATAACGTACACCAATCACTTTACCATGGATCGCAATAAACTCCTTCAACAAGTACAAGACGATACCGAAATATGGGACTTCATTATTATTGGCGGTGGAGCCACAGGATTGGGTGCCGCGGTTGAGGCCGCGTCCCGAGGATATAAAACCCTACTTTTGGAGCAGCATGATTTTGCCAAAGGCACTTCGAGTCGGAGCACCAAGCTGGTCCACGGGGGCGTACGTTACCTGCAACAGGGCAATGTGGCGCTTGTTTTGGAAGCCCTTCGCGAACGCGGACTCCTTCGCCAGAATGCGCCACATCTGGTTAAAAATCAGTCCTTTATTGTTCCCAATTACGATTGGTGGGAAGGCCCCTTTTACGGAATCGGACTGAAGATTTATGATAAATTAGCGGGCGATTTAGGATTGGGCCCCTCTAAAAACCTATCCAAAGAAGAAACCTTAAAGCATATTCCCACACTTGAATCCGATGATCTTAACGGTGGCGTAATTTATTACGATGCCCAGTTCGATGATTCTCGTCTGGCTATCAACCTGATGCAGACCATTTTTGATCACGATGGCGTGGCTCTAAACTATATGAAAGTGACCGATCTGCTTAAAGCCAATGGACTGGTTTCCGGGGTCAAAGTCGAAGACCAAGAAGGGGATTACGATATCGAAATTCAGGGACGTGTTGTCATCAATGCCACCGGGATGTTTACGGATGAAATTCGGCGGATGGATAACCCCAACGCCAAGCGACTCATGAAACCGAGTCAAGGCGTACATATCGTTCTTGACAAATCCTTTCAGCCGGGTGAAAGTGCCATTATGGTTCCACGAACTGATGACGGACGCGTGCTCTTTGCCGTACCGTGGCACAATCGTATTATTGTGGGCACTACTGATACTCCCCTGGAAGAACCTTCGCTGGAACCGCGCGCCCAAGAAGAAGAGATAGAATTTCTGCTTACCCATGCCGCCCGCTATCTTACCAAAGATCCTAAACCCGAAGACGTGCTCAGCGTTTTTGCGGGTATTCGACCGCTTGTTTCGCCCGAAGGTGACGATGATACGGCATCAATTTCCCGCGACCATACCCTGCTTATTGATCCGTCGGGACTGGTAACAATTACCGGGGGCAAGTGGACAACCTATCGCAAGATGGCCGAAGATACCGTCAACGAAGCAGCAGTAGTGGCCGGCCTTGACGAACGGGAGTCCGTGACTGAAAACCTGCGCCTGCACGGCTGGCTCAAAAATACCGATGCCGCAGATCCCTATGAACTTTACGGCTCCGATGCGCTGGCACTCAAAAAGATTGCCGGAGAACATGAAGGATGGGACAAACCCATTCATCCAGACCTTCCCTATACACCCGCCGAAGTTGTTTGGGCAGCCCGTAACGAGATGGCCCGCACAGTCGAAGATGTGCTCTCACGACGCACACGTGCCTTGCTGCTCGATGCCCGGGCCAGTATTGAAATGGCCGAACCGGTAGCTGATCTTTTAGCGGAACAATTAGGTCGAGACGATGAATGGAAGCAGCAACAAGTCGAGGAATACACCGAGTTAGCTAAAGGCTACTTGTTAACCTAAAAAAGTTATTCATATAACCAGAGCTGCAATTAAAAATATATTAGATCCATCGGATAGACACGACAAAGCCTCCAATGGAATTACAATTTGCCGCGTTGCATTAAGGCCACGTTTTCATATTTTCGGGAGTCCTCAACGAATTTCAGCATCCACTCATGGTCGAACATAATCCCGAAGCAAAGCAAAAACAATCTGAAGAAAGCGAACAGCGTAAAACCGATGTTTCGTATCGCAGACAACCCAATGCCATTGCCGAGTACCAGGTTCGAGGACAAAAGGTTCTTCTCCGCACCGAAAATAATATAGAGCTGCAAATTACTGTTCATACCGATGAAATCATCCAGCTGAAATACGTGCTTGAAGGCGATCGCCCCTCTAATTTTTCCTATGCTATCGATCCACAGTTTGAGCCCAATAACCCTGCATTTTCGACACAAGAAACAGAAAAACATGTTGAAATAGCTACGGATTCACTCCTGTGTCGTGTATCACAAAAAGATTTGAAGGTCAGTTTTTGGGATACCGACGGCACCTTGTTATGTCAAGATGCCAAACCCTTCCGGCGCAAAGACAGCATTATGAAGGGCGTTACCGAAGTAAAAGTTACCAAGGAAGCACCCGACGACACCCATTACTTTGGACTGGGCGATAAAATCACTGACGACAGCACACTGCGTGGGCATTCATTTGAAAACTGGAATACTGATGCCTACGCTTATGAGCTGGATGATTATCGCGATCCGCTCTACCGGAGTATCCCTTTTTATCAAGCACTTAATAGCGATGGCAACGCCTACGGCATCTTCTTGGATAACACTTATCGTTCCCATTTCGATTTTGATTCAAAAAATAAGAAAACCTGTACCATTTCAGCCGATGGCGGATGCATGAACTACTATTTTATCTACGGTCCAGAGCTAACTACGGTATCCGAACGGTACGCCAAGCTTACCGGCACGCCCGAGCTACCGCCCCTGTGGGGACTCGGTTACCACCAGTGCCGATGGAGCTACTACCCCGAAGAGCGAGTCCGAGAGCTGGCCCAAGCCTTCCGTGACAAAGAGATTCCCTGCGACGCCATCTACCTCGATATCGACTACATGGACGATTATCGCGTCTTTAGCTGGGATAACGATCGCTTCCCCGATCCAAAAAAATTAATCAGTGATCTCAAAGAAGAAGGCTTTGAAACCATTGTCATGATCGATCCGGGTATTAAAATGGATGAGAATTATGAAATATATCAACAGGGATTGGAAAACGACTATTTCTGTAAACGTCCCGATGGCGAACTAATGATCGGTCCCGTCTGGCCACCTAAAACAGTTTTCCCCGACTATACGAATCCCGAAGTGCGCCAGTGGTGGGGCGACCTCTATGAAGACCTGCTCACCGATAAAGGAGTCAGCGGCGTATGGAACGACATGAACGAACCGGCCGTCTTTGAAGTCAAAGCTAAAACCTTTCCCGATAACATTCGCCACCATTTCGACGGACATTCTGCCAGCCATAAAAAAGCACATAATATCTACGGCATGCAGATGGCCCGTGCCTCGTACGATGGCATCAAAAAACACCACAAAAGTAACCGTCCCTTTCTGTTAACCCGCGCCAACTTTTCCGGAGGACAGCGGTATGCCGCCCTGTGGACCGGTGACAATATCGCCAACTGGGAGCACCTCCGTCATGCCCTCGAGCAGTGTGTGCGGCTCAGCATCTCCGGATACTCCTTTGTGGGGACGGATATCGGCGGCTTTGTCGAGCAGCCCAGCGCCGAACTCTTTACTCGCTGGCTGCAGCTGGGCGTCTTCCACCCGCTCTTCCGCAACCACACCATGGGCTACGAAGAAGAAGGCGCTGATGTCGTCAAAGAAGACCAGCAAAAACAGAAGAAACTACAATCCGATGCCGACCAGGAGCCATGGACATTCGGCCAAAAATATACCAACATCAACCGATCGGTCATCGAACTTCGCTACCGCCTGCTGCATTACCTTTACACCGCATTTCACCAATACGTAGAGCATGGTACTCCGATATTACAGCCCACGGCTTTTTACAATCAAGATGAGATCAAGTCCGTAACCTCGCGCAAAACCTTTTTGTTTGGGGATAAGATTCTGGTTGCGCCTGTTATCAAGAAAGATGCACGCAGTCGAAAAACCTACCTCCCCTCGGGCAAGTGGTACGACTATCGCACCAACAAGCTCCTTGAAGGTGGTCAAACTCACACCATTAAAGCTCCTATTTCAGAAATTCCCTTTTTTATAAAAGCGGGAACGGTACTGCCCCTTCGCGAAGTGATGCAACACACCAAGGAACGCGATTCCGAGCTGCTGGAGCTAAATATGTATTACGGAGAGCAAGCAATCGAAAGCCACCTGTATGAGGATCAGGGAGAAGGATTTACTCACAACGAGGGCAACTACCGTTTAACCAAATTTCAATTTAAATCGGACCCCCAAAATAAAACCGTAACGATCACGGCCGATCGTGAGGGTACTTTTGATCCGGCATATGATAAAATAAAAATCAATCTCATCGGGCAACCATTTGAACCCGGTCATATTGAAATTGACGGACGGTCTGTCTCACCATCCAAAGACCAAGGCGTATTCACATTTAAAACCGATACCGATTTTAAAACCATCAAAATTTACTGATATCCCTGATAGTAGTCACAGGGATTCCCCTATATTTTCAAGTCCTCCTCCTTATTATTCTGTAACTACTTGTTTTTTTGAAACTTATATCTAATAAAAAGGGGAGACTATTATGAGATCACTATTCGCTTTTATCCTGTGTATCTGTTTTTCAATTGCTATCACATTCGATGCTGTTGCCCAAGACATGCCAAAGGCCAAAAAGATGGAGGGACATACCTGGCACCAAGTAGTGATGGTTAAGTTCGAGCCCGGCATGGCTGATTCAGCCGCAAAAATCATCGACAATCATTTTATGAAAGCCGGCATGGAGATGGAATCAGATATGCCCGGTCCGCAGATTATGCGACTACGGTCCGGTGAATGGGACATGCTGATGGTCTGGACATTAAAAGGAATTGAAGATATGAACTGGGAGACATCGCCCGATGATGCTAAATGGATGGCGCAAATGGCTAAGCAGGAAGGCGGTATGGATAAAGCTATGAAGCTGATCAAAGACTATGTATCGCTCATCGATAATTCTACATCGTACTTAGCCACTACCCGTGATATGCCCGCCGAAGCGATGGGCAGTCGGGAGTAAATATATCATTCGAACAGCATTATATAGAAATTGTAACCTTTGTTGCGGAGCAAATTAACATTTAAACTGCGCGGGAATGAATTCCCGCGCCAGTGATATTGCTTAGATATTATTAAACTCTTCAAATTTATCTATTTCCTTATCCAGACTCCATTTTGCATGGTGATTTTCCTGATGGATAATATATTGGCGCACTGTATCTATTTCTGAAGGACTTACGGATATCGCCCCATATCCTGCTTACCATGAAAAAGGGATTTCAAGCACATTCTTGCTGCTAATCCAACGGGACGAACTGCCTTTTAACTGCTTTACAATTCGTGCTACAGATTGTGCCGTCTTTAACCTTACAAGACAGTGAACATGATCTTCTATTCCATTGATTATATCTACAATCATCTCCTTTTGTTGAGCACGCTGTTTCATATATCTGAATACTGAAATCCGGAAATTTTTATGTAGCAAGGGAACACGATCTTTCGTTGTCCAGATCAGGTGAACCCACAAGGATGAATAACTTTTCATAGTTCAATCTTTTTAGAATCCATTATTAGTGCGGGAATTCATTCCCGCCTAATAGAAAGACCTCCAATAAAGAAAATCCTTACAGTCATTTTGTGTGATTAGATTATTTTTACCTTAAACTGCTTGAAAAATTATAACTTCATGAAGCTCTTACTGTTTATTATACACCATTTTCATTCATTGACATCCTATCCTTCTTTTAATACCGCGGGAAGAATTCCCGCGCCGGTGATTATCAATCATGGCATTCTTCAATTCATTTCAAATTCTCTTACCTTTATATTTTTGTCCAGTTCATCAACCATGAGATAAATTTATAGCTAAATGATCCGGGTCACTCTCCGCTTTTACGGTGATTTAAACGACCTCCTTTTCGGTGGATTTACCGGCCCCATGGTGCAGCGTAAACTGCCGGGACCTACTTCCGTTAAAGACCTTATCGAAGGATGCGGCGTGCCCCATACCGAAGTGGATCTGATCCTGGCTGATGACCGCCCAGTCAACTTCTCCCACCTCATCCGGGAAGACCAATCCATTAGCACCTACCCCTTTTTTAACCATCTCGATATACCTGCAAGCAAGCGCCTGCAAAAGCCCACCCTGCCCCACAACCGCTTCTTGGTCGATACCAACTTAGGTAAGGTGGCTCGCTACCTCCGGATGGCCGGCTTCAATACGGTCTATATTCGAAAGCAAACAGACGAAGAAATCATCAGCCAAATGCTGGGAGAACAAAGGGCGCTGCTCTCCCGTGATCACAAGCTACTGATGCATAAAGTGGTGGAATACGGTTACCTGCCGCGGTCGGATGATCCTGCCGAACAGTTCCGTGAAGTATGCCACCGTTTTGATCTGCTCGATAAGATCCATCCCTTTTCAAGATGTCCCAACTGCAATGGTGTGCTGCAATCCGTATCCAAAGAAGATATCATCGATCAGCTTGAACCCCTTACCAAACAGCATTTTGAGGATTTCTCACAATGCGTCGACTGTGAACAGATTTACTGGGCCGGCTCACACCGACGCCGACTGGATACAAGGATAAAAGAGCTATTCAACCGAACCTAAGTACAAGATTTTTATAAATTCATTCTGTGTATCCACATCTCGTCCCAAACAGATTATTTCAACTTATCTATAATCTCCGGTATCTCTTTTTCCTCGAACGTCCGAATAAGCTTAAGGGTATGGGGAAGCAAAAATCCCGGGGGATCAACCACTTTCTTAGCAACCTTCGCGATGTGTTCATCCATCTCGCGAATAATATGCTCCTTCTCCTGCTCATCTGCATGCGCCAGGGTAACTGCAGCATTCCATGCGAAATCCCGTGCCCTCCTGATGCTGAAATTCACAACAGCCTCATCGCTTTGATTGCCTACCCAGTCGATCAAAAACAGCAGCGGTGATGCTCGTGAAATGCGCACCTGCATCTCATCAATCAGTTCCTCCAGTAACGTATTCACCGTCATAAAATCCTTCTTAAGGGATTGTATCTGTCCGTCTGGAACGGTCTCGGCCGCTGCTATTCCCAAGTCCAGGTTGATATGCGCATTCATACCCAGCAGAAGGTGCTGCAAGATAATCGGCTTTCGACCGCCGGGATCCACTGCCGCATCGAAAGCGATCTTCCATACCAACGATACCGGTTGGTCGTGCCGGTAGCCCCAAAAGGCGCGAATATACTTCTTGGCAAAATCGACATCGAAGCGCTCCATGCGCCGGGCATCTTCGAACTGTCCTTGCGCTATCCCCTCCGCTATCTTGGCCGTGGTTCTACGATATACAAAAGCAAAAATTGCCAACGGACTATCTTCCTCTACGGTAGTTTTGATGATATCATCGAGCTCATCTAGTACTCCGTCAATAGTTGTTATTTCTGACATAGCTATAGCCCTAAGTTCAAATGACGTTCAATCTGATTATATACAATCAACGTAGGAAAGAGACAAATAGGGACAATAGATTCGCAATAATCGATCATTAAAAAACCCGTCCGGGACTTTTGAATACCTGCTTATGATTCTAAGCAATATAATCTACTTTTGGCTCATAAACAGCCCGCACGGGGCGGCTGACCTCCTCACCATGAAACCGTCCCAGCCACAAATCAAAGCCGTCAGTACCCACTACTTTTTCGGATACCAGGAACTGCCGGTCTTCATCGAGGGTAAAAGCTCCCAAATCGAACAGTTTATGATGGAGTGTACACAACGCAATGCCGTTGTTAATTTCATCAGGACCACCATGACTATGCCATTTGATATGAGCTGCTTCTATGCAGAGCGTCTTTGCTCCCATCCGTACATCAAAATCACATACTGCACAGCGATGCTCATAAGCCTGCAATACATTATGCCTAAACTTCGGATCGCGTTTATTTCGATTTATAACCTGCTCCTCAAGCAAAATACCTGTTTCGTGGATAATATCTTCGTGAATAGTATCGGGGAAGTGGGCACCCAGTAAATCTGAACAAATTTTTTTGACCACGGATGGATGTTCCTTCAAAAATTCATAAACCTCCGGCTTAAAACCAGCCCGGATCTCTTTATCGCGCAGTTCGGTTTTCCTCACTCCACCACTACTGTTCAACGTTAATTCATCTGCATTTTCCACCTCCCAAATTCCATCATTATGCAATCTCCAGAACGGGTAATGGGTATTACCAGCGTTGCGCGGCGTACCAAACTCAGTTAGTAAAACTTCAAGTTTGGTATCAACCTGCTTGTAAGATAACAATCGCTGATCATTATTCTGCAGATAACCAATAGCCAATAACAGTAGCAACGGCTTATGGGGTGCCCGGCGATCACCACTACGCCAAATCGAAAGGGACTGAAAAGTATTTATAATTTCTTGCTCGGTCATTATTAAACCTTAAAATAACTCTTGTAGTATCTCAACTTCTTTATCTTCCATAGAAAAAGGCACGGCCGTAAGATTAAGCTGAATATGCCGATTTCCTCGACTTATTTCTGCAGTGTGCACATGCCGATTTCGCTCTACCAACGATTCCCACGTTTTCTTTTTACAGGGATACATAAGCGAACATCGAATTTCTTTGTCTTCTGGAAGAGAAGCATATGCTAAAATTTGAAGTAAATCATTTCGGTGCCGCTCCCTGATAGTATCCCCAATATTATACCAGCTTTCGGTATTTAGATCCTCCCAGTGATCTTTGTATTTCGCATCTATGATATGGACAATATTTTCTTTCTCCACTACGAGGTCTGGCACCAGCGATCCTTGTGACCCCAAAAAGGGTGGGTCCCACGAAATAGGCACTACCGTTTCTCTATTTCGACCACTTTTCAACGTACCTCCTGTTTGCTGTACAATCTTTTCTATTACCGACTCTACGTAGGATTCAAACAGCTCTTCCATATTCATTTTCCACGGCAGACCGCTTAAATCTCCCAGACCCGCTAAACCTTTGTTTTCAGTAGTCCAAACAATTGCTTGTAATCCCCGCTGAATAGCTTCGCCCTGCAGTAAAGACGATTGCAAATAATCAATCTGGAGATTATTCGGTTGCCGGGGCGGACAGTCAGCTATTTTTTGGATAAGCTGATTACACAAATCGATGAGCTGTAGTACATGAACGCCGGAATCTCGCTGGGTTGCTAAACTCTGTCGCTGCTTCTTTAATGCAAAATGTACAACGGATTTAAGCTCACGATTTTCCTGTAATTCCGGATATCGGCATTTGAAGTTCAGAAACCTTCCTTTTGGAATCTGTTTCTGTGCATAGTTCGCCCAATCTACTTTTCCCTTGGGTTTCGTTCGGTGCAACTCGTCCATTTCAAAGCGGCGATCAAGCTGCTTGATTAATTCTTTCAATCGCCCCAAAATTACACTCGATAATACCCATGGTGGGACGCGACGTTCGGATATTTTTAGCTGAGGTAGATTCAGGATATTTGGCAGAATCTTCCATCCTGTAGTAGATAAAATAGGCCCAATACCCTGCCAGCCAAAGCGAGGTCTTATTATTAGGCTGTATTCATACTTGTGCGTGATTGGTGAAAGTAAAGGAATCGCTCCGACACAGGTATGGGATTTTAATTTTAGCTTCAGACTATCCCCGGAATAATAAATCTCAGGAACCAGATCGAGCTTATTTAACGTATCCCTATTGAAATTCAAAAACTGCTGGCCTAGCTTAGCCGTCACTTTGTCTGTATTCCGAGCATCTACATGTTTCGACAAAAATTCAGTGCCCAAATAAGTAGTCTGATTATCGTGAAGCTCTAATACATCCGAATGGTTGGCCTGTAAACCCTTGGCCCATTCATCGGCTGTTTGCTTTTTAGCCATAGCAGTTAATCCTTAAAGTTGTTCAATCTCCTGAATATAGGCATGAATGGCATCTGCAAAATTAGCTACATATCCCTGCGCCAAATATTCTTTCAATAATGGAATCAAGTTCGTCTGCATTTGACTAGCGGCGTCAACATCTTCGTGAGCAATGAAGTAGGAATGTCCAGGCATCAGGTCAAAAGAATCCTCGGAAGCATAATTAATAAAGATCGATAGTAATTTCTGATAGGCCTCTTTTGTCAACTCATTTCCTTTTTCTTCCACGACTTCTACCTGTGGCCACATGTTCAGGAAAGCGAACCGACGACGAATAGCTACATCCAAAATGGCAATACTACGATCTGCTGTATTCATCGTACCAAGAATATGTAGGTTATTAGGAAAGGCTAACTCCTGTCCAATATCTCCTCCAAAATCATAGGGCAGCTGAATAGTTCGGTCTTCATAAGGTTCCAAGCCATAAATAGCTTCCCCCAGTACTTTAGCCAAATCTGCCCGGTTAATTTCATCAATAACTAATAGTACTTCTTCTTCAGTTTGATAAGCTTGTTCAACAGCATCTAATAGATGTCCTCGACTGACAGCAAAATTCAATCCTAACTCTGTTCCTGTAGATATAGGGAAAAGACCTCCAATAAAATTTTCATAAGTGATATTGGGATGAAATTGAATGGTCCTACCCTGATTATCATAATCTTCTTCCAATAACTTATTCGCCAATCGAGTTTTTCCTGTACCCGGTGGACCTTGGAGTACTACGTATTTACGCTGCTTTAAAAGATTGCCAACCTTTTGCTGTGTTACTGTTGGCATCAGATAGGAAAAATAACTGCTTTTAATCTCTTTGAACTCATCTTCAGCAACACTAAGAGGAGTATAGCCACGCTCCTCAAAATTAAAATCTAAAAAGGCTTTTAATGCTTTTTCTGCCACTTCATCCTTAGCGATACAGAATCCATAAATCTCTTTTCCATATCGATCAAATATGTTTTTATACTCGGGATGGGCATTGGTCACGTTTTGAGGCACAGTGATATCCGTACGTACTGCATCTTTTTTAGCCCAAGCAATAGGCTCATTTCCAGAATATTGCTCATTTAACCAGCGGACAATAGCATTCATTTTTCGTGAATGTCCAGGCTTGCCGATGATATTCTCATCGGGACTTAATCCCTGTGTGCCTACAACCATTGCAATCATAGTAGGTCCCTCTTCAACGGGAAAAATCACAAAGCTCATCCCGCTGTAACCACCACTTGTGGGATTCGACTTATGAATAATAGCAGAAAATGGAATTTTCGCGGCTGGGGTGCGATATTGAATATCGGTTTGAGACCTCAAAGAGTAACGTCCCCCACTCGACCCGAACAATTCCTCAAATGCTTTTTCTGATTTCTCCGACCAATGTTCTGAATTATATGGTTTTGTACACAGCTCAAGTAATGAATTCATTCTTACGAATTTATTTTCAGGAATTTCACTCTCAAAGGTGGGCTATTTAAGAAAAGAATACAAATGTTGCATACTTATCCTCTGACTTCAAAAAAATTGGTCTTGCTCATGTTTCACAATACAACCACAGATAATAATTTTACTAATCTCAAAATCATTACACTCCGGCAAATCTAAAACAGCGACAGCAATAACAAGCCACCAATCCCAATTATCTCTTCTAATTGACAGTATTCTATTATATACTGTTTTGTCGGAGCATTATACCCTTTGAACCTTAGCAAGTAGATCTATGAATGTATCGCAACTTCTAACCCTTGCCGCTAAGCCCGTGTTATTCCTGCTGGAATATCTGTTTAAGCTCGCTGCCGGGGTTATCGGCATGATTGTGCTGGGAGCCGGTGGTTCTTTTTTCAGTAAAATGGGAACGGGGTTCGGCTCTATTGGGAATGTTCTGCATCAAATCGCAGAATGGCCTGACAGGCTTACCTATATCGGCACCATAGTTCAGGATTACAACACCCTTACCGCCTCGGCATTTAACGAGCGTTACGGTGGAGATGCGATAAATCGGCTGATGGAATTACTAAACGAAGGCGTGGCCTATGGACAGGCCGTATATCAAAATATTACCGAACAACCGGTTACAACCATTTTAGCGACCCTTATTGTTTTTCTTCTCTTTTATATCATCGGTCGGGCCTGCCGCTTTTATCGCCAAAAGGGACAGGGTTCTTTTCTAATTAAAAAAGAACGTGAACTTGGGAAACGGGTTTTTGATCAGCCAGAAACCTTTTGAAATAAACAGGCACACTTCTATAGACATAAATAAGAGTGATTTGGATTAGTTATCCCCCTCCATTCTGGGCAAACCAACAGCCACATTATTTCAATTTTATGATCTTCGCCGCTCGTTTTGGTCCGATGCCTTTAACGGATCGAAGCTCTTCTTCGGTGAGCCTCATCAGACCTTCTTTACTTGTGATCCCCATCTCCACCAGGTTTTTAGCCACGCGGCTGGTCACGCCGTCAATCTTACTCAGCTCCTCGATCATCTGCTCGTTAGAACCCACCCCGCTTGGTTCCTCCGTACTTCTTTCATGAGATGCTTGGGAGGTTGTTTTGTCTTCTTCCCTTGGCTCGGATTCAATTTCCATTTCTGTAGGACCACTACATTTTTTGTAGAGCCAGTACCCACCGATGGGAAGGGCCGCAAGGAGTACTATTTTCAAGAAGAATCGCATAGTTTTAGGATGCTTATACAAACAGTTTATAAAAGTATAATCAAAAATTTAATGCTTTCCTGCAATACGGTTTTCCTGAAGTATTTTCCGTTTTTTCACTCAGGGGGTCTGGAGGAATTGCGGGAAGGAAAAGCGCCAAAGCATTAAATGGTTTAGAGCAAAAAAGTACTTACGAATATCAAAAGAACAATATCTACAATTCCCACCAGCGCTTTTTTCGACTATTTTCTGGCGACAAAAAATAGTCATATCCATTGCATCAAAGTAAAAGAAACACTACCGATGTTTTACCAATAAAGTGACAGACCACTCCAATAGCCTACTTTATTTTATCCCTCAATAAACCCATCAGTCCGCCAATCGTTGCCGCACCACCTCCCACCAACATCCAGATGGCTTTATCGGAACCGGATCCGCCAAACAATTGATCCACCTCAGATTGAAACGACTGGTATTCTTGATATCCGAAATACAATAATAGGAGTCCGCCGACTAGTAATGCTGCTGAAATAACTTTTCTCATGATATACCTTATTGGTTTTTAGTATACCCATAGCTACCAAATTTGGCGGCCAACAACAAGGCGACCCAAGCTTAAATATTTACCGCGGCCTTTACTGCTATTGTTCCGCGGGGATAATCAGCGTTTTCAAATTCTTCCAGCTTACAGCTAGTACAATCACCCAGAGCAATGTCCACAGATTCACAATAACGGGCGACCCGATAATGCCTGTCTGGTCCAACACACCCTGCTGATACAGCGCGTTCATCCCGATAATGACGACCAGCACATCAAAGATAAACGGCAGTAAAAGAAATCCGGTAAATCCCCACACCCGCTGGGATGATGTTATGCTTTTCCAGCAGCGTACCAGCGGCGGCAAACAGATCGCGGTTACCATCACAATAGCCAGGGCCCAAAGCAGGTTGTCTCCAAGATAGTCACCTAAGAAATATTTGAGTTCCATGAGCTCATCTCCCATTCCCATTAATGCGGTAAAAATTCGAGCAAAAGGCATGCTTCCAAAAATTAAAGCAAAGCCGACAGACTGTATGCCGGGTGAATTATCATACCGATTGCTCAGCAGATAGTATCCAAGATAAATGATCAGATAGGTAAAAAGAGGTCCTGCTAAAGAGGCTATAATTGTCAGATCACCTTCGCAACAAAGCCCCCAGGTATTAAAATTTCGTTCCCCCCAGCACCCACAAATGATCCGGCCCACTGCGGTATGCGCAATCTCGTGCAGCTCGTGCATCACAAATAAGAGCGCGACAAATGCGGTTGTGTTTTTTAAGGTAAGATTCAGTTTATATTCCGATGCGATCTTTTTGGCAGATTCTAAAGCCATTTCCTAAAGAATTGCATTTGAACTATAGTGATTAATAACTGCCCTAAAGCAGTTTTTTTAATCTATTATCTTGTGCAATTTTTGCTACGAATGATCTTTAGTAGTGTTACGCTAAAATATTTTCATTGCCTGAATCAGCCACAAACACACAGGCCGATTGCGTAGTTTCCACATACGATCTGAGCTGTTCCAGGTCTGGATCATTAGGTAATCCCATAAGATCAAGATCGGCTTGCGGGGCGTTCTGCAATGCTTCGTTAAAAGTCCCAACCTCCACATGTTTTAGGACATCCGGCAAACGGGCCGCATCCAACAGGTTATCAAGATAGCGATATGCTTCTTCAACCTGCGAATCTTCCACGACTGTAATAACTCTCATCTGTGCATTCCAGTTCATCTTTAATTTATAGGCTGTCAACAGGGACAGATCTACATTACCAAGCTCCATACTCAGGTCCCAGTCGGGGCTCTGTTCTCGTATCCATACATTGATAGCAGAACTCCGACCCAGCTGTGCTATAGGATCTTCAACATACAGCTGTATCCCCATCTTATTATGCCGTGCCTCGTTAATTATAGAGTGGATCTCATCATCGTACCGCTTGTGGCTCGGCAATCGCAGGAAAAGTATATTAGGCTTGAAAAATGTACCTTGCAACGTCTGCAACGAAGTCAATACCGCCTGTCTAAAATCATCCGAATCAATAATACTCCACCGGGTATATACATTTTCCCGGCTGAACGACATTGCAAAATCCATCAACGACTCCCCGAATTTGCTGTGGTCTTTGGTGCCTCCCATACCTACCAGTTTTACAGATCCCTTGGGATATACCAGGTTGCGGATAAGACTAAAGCTGCCTCGCAGTTCACGGGCACTGCGCACCGGCACCAATAGGTTGGCTTTCCAGGCTCGTTCGTTATTTTCGGGAAGTAGTGAAACACGTTTCGCTGCCCATTCTGCCAACGAAACAAAAAGACCACTTCGCATATCCCCGTAGGGGACCTTGAGTTTCCTGTTGGTAAGATACAGGTAGATAAGAATTACCAGGCTAAGAGCAATAATGCCAAAGGTAGAATTGATGATAAACATCGTGAATAAACACCCAACGGTTCCCAAAAATGGAACAAATTTAGGAATGGGAAACGTCGGACGAAAACTGATCATATCCATCTGCTGCTCAATAAAGACCACCAGGTTAATCATCATATAGGTGATCAAGAAGAACATGGTGATGAGCGGAGCGATGGTATTTAAATCTCGAAGCAGGAGAGTCGCCAGTACCAGTCCTCCGGTCAGTAGAATAGCATTACGGGGCTCTCCGTTTTCGGCCAGCTTCGAAAAGACTTCTCCACCCGGAAATATTTTATGATCGCCCAACGCCTGCAAAATACGCGGTGCCCCTACGATAGAGGCCAGCGCCGAGGAAAAGGTAGCGCCCAATAATCCGCCCAGCACCGCCGGGGCCCACAGCGCGTAATCGATCATTACGTTATAGTTGCTCACCAGCTCATCGACCGGCGCTACTTTGGCCATCCAATAGCCCGAAGCCATATAAATCACATAGCTGATAGCAATAGCCGAAAGGGTACCCAGCGGTATGCTTTTCTTGGGATTCTTAAGCTCACCCGACATATTTGCTCCGGCCATAATACCGGTAGCCGCCGGAAACAGAACGGCAAAAACCACCCAAAAGCTGACCCCCTGGAAATTCTCCTCCGGGGCACCGGGGAAATCACCCCACCACTGAATGCTATGCTCCATGACTCCCGTAAAAACAGTAGCACCAACAGAAACCAAAGCCCCTACAATTACCGCTAAAATGATGTACTGTATGCGAAACGCCAGTTTGGCACTCAAAAAAGCAACCATAAAAAGAATGCCAAATACTGCCACATCTACTAAAATGGCATAATGGCTGGGAAAGATATACAGCCACCCCTCCCTGAAACCAAAAATATACATGGTAATGGCAAAGGTTTGCGCAAGGTATAACGGCACACCCACGCTACCGCCCACTTCCAGTCCCAGCGATTGTGAAATTATGGAGTATGCACCACCTGCTTTGATGCGAATATTAGTCGTAATACACGACATGGAAAGTGCCGTAAAGGTGACAATCACAAAGGCAAGTGTGATAATCATCCATCCGCCCAAAAGTCCGGCATTCCCAATAACCCAGCCTTGGCGAAGAAATAAGATAACGCCCAAAATAGTAAGCAGCGTGGGAACAAATACTCCGCCGAACGTTCCGTATTTTTGCTGAACGGTGGATTCCCGCTCTTCTACCTGCTCTTGCAGCGTCGCTTCTCCCGGAGTTTGCTCAGCCATACGCAATCATCTATTAATTTTAGCTTGACTTGGAAATAACAATAAACAAAACTTCAAAAAGATGTTATAATTTTACTAAGTATTTCTAAAAAATTGCTTACTCATCTACTGCTAAACAGACTTCTACCTCGATTAGCACAAATTCTTGTCCAGCATAATTCGAAAATCCTGTCTAAACCCATACCTTTGCCCACAGTACTCATCGCCAATTCCCATCCTATCATAAGAACCCATGAGAAACGACGACGTCATCCAAAGTATTCGATATATGCTGGATCTGAACGATAATGAGATAGCACATATCCTAAAGCTACGGGGATACAAACCCGAACGAGGTGAAGTAGCCCACATCTTTAAGAGTCAGAACCTGCCCGATGATGAGAAGGGAGAAGATTGCGGTCACGTTCTCATGGCTTATTTTTTGGATGGCCTTATCTATTACAAACGGGGAAAGAGTAAAGATCATCCGCCCCGTCCCATCCAAACACCGGTTACGAATAATATGGTGCTTAAGAAGCTCCGGGTAGCATTTAAGCTACGTGAAAAAGATATGCATAGCATTTTGGAACGAGGAGGATTTTCGATATCCAAGCACGAGATGAGTGCCCTTTTCCGTCGTAAGGGACATGATAATTACCGGGAATGTGGGGATCAGATATTGCGGTATTTTTTAAAAGGATTAACCGATCGGATAAGAGATTAAAGGACTTTTTTTATGAATGATTATGAATAATCAAGAAGACATAAGCCAAGCAAGAAATTATGAAGCCCTTCTAAGCTGTTGGTTGAATAGTTTCTTTCCACCTTTTGGCATGAGGATTCTGTGGTTGAGGCATACAGAATGTGAATGAGCATTTCATACCGGCTCGATCGGGAAGCTCGCACTTTAGTCAAAGGACCATTGAAATGCTCATATTCAAAGGCCGAAACCGAATTCAGAATTCTAAGCGCTTGATCTTTTGGTTCGTTTTGGATCAAGCCAAAATGAACAAGGAAGAAAAAAAGCTACTACATTGACAATCCCACCTCAGAAGGGGGGAACACTAAATTACTCCCAGTAAATTAACAAGTTCGCATGCATCATTTTTAATTCAATTTCTGCTATTAACTCCCCACACAATATCCTTATATTAGGTGGTTAAAAATAAGCGGATATCCTATCCACTCTATCTTTCCAATTCTTAATTTAAAATTTCTGTTATCGTGAGCGATCAAAAAGTCATCTTTTCCATGGAGGGCGTAAGCAAAGTTTACAAGCCCAACAATTTCGTTCTTAAGGACATATACCTCTCCTTTTTCCACGGAGCTAAAATCGGCGTACTCGGCAACAACGGCTCCGGTAAAAGTACCCTGCTGAATATTATCGCCGGTAATGATGAAGAGTATCAGGGTAAGATATCACGTAATAAAGGCATTACTTTTGGGATGCTTCCCCAAGAGCCCAAACTCGATCCCGACAAAACGGTCAAAGAGATCGTACAAGAGGGCGTTCAGGAGCAGATCGACCTGCTGGCTGAATACGAAGAAGTAAATGCTGCTTTTGGTGATCCTGATGCTAACTTTGAAAAGCTGATTGAAAAACAGGAAAAGTTGCAGGAGAAGATCGAACACCTTGGCGCCTGGGATCTGGACAGCAAGCTGGACCAAGCGATGGATGCCTTGCGCACCCCGCCCGGAGATACATCAGTAGAAGTACTCTCGGGTGGTGAGGCGCGCCGCGTAGCACTCTGTCGACTGTTGCTGAAAAAACCGGATGTCCTCCTGCTCGACGAGCCGACCAACCACCTCGACGCCGAATCGGTGGCATGGCTCGAACAGCACCTGGATCGCTATGAAGGTACGGTCATCGCCGTAACCCATGATCGCTATTTCCTTGATAATGTTGCAGGATGGATCCTCGAACTCGATCGAGGCGAAGGTATTCCTTTCGAGGGCAATTACAGCTCCTGGCTGGACCAGAAGAAAAAACGTCTGGAGCAGGAAGAGAAACAGGAATCAAAACGACAGAAAACACTGCAAAAGGAACTGGAGTGGATACAGCAAAACCCAAAAGGGCGCCAATCCAAAAGTAAGGCCCGGATTAATCAGTACGAGGAACTGCTATCCGAAGAGCGTAAAAAACAGCGCGAAGAGATGGAGATTTTCATCCCTGCCGGTCCTCGACTGGGTGACAAAGTGATCGAAGCAAACGATGTTTCGAAGGGCTATGATGATCGACTACTTATTGAAGAAATGAATTTCAGTCTGCCACCCGGCGGCATTGTGGGTGTCATTGGTCCCAACGGCGCAGGAAAATCAACGCTTTTTAAGATGATTACCGGTGAAGAAGAGCCGGACAGCGGTACTATTGAAATCGGCGAAAGTGTTGAACTTGGCTATGTAAATCAAAAACGTCCGCTTGATCCCGAAAAAACCATTTGGGAGGAAATCTCTGGAGGCAAAGATATGGTCAAGCTTGGGAATCGGGAATTGAATTCAAGAGCGTACACTGCCCGGTTTAACTTTAGCGGAAGTGATCAACAAAAACGATGCAGCGAGATTTCAGGTGGAGAGCGAAATCGCGTCCACTTAGCAAAGATGTTGAAAGAAGAGGCCAACGTACTACTTCTTGATGAACCAACCAACGATCTGGACGTACATACGCTTCGGGCACTGGAAGAAGCCCTGCTCGATTTTGCAGGTTGCGCCGTCGTCATTTCTCACGACCGCTGGTTCTTGGATCGTATTGCTACACACATGCTCGCATTTGAAGGCAACAGCCAAGTGTACTGGTTCCAGGGCAACTACTCGGAATACGAAGAAAATCGAGAAAAACGATTGGGATCAAAGTATCACCCTGAACGTGTTCAGTATAAAAAACTGATGCGAGATTAGGGAAAAATTGCTAGCGCGGGCATTAATGCCCGCGCTGTTGATTCTATACGGCTTAACTGTTTTGACACGCCCCGATTCTGTCCTCTTAAAAATACTAACTATTACTCTCCAGATTTCTCTTCTAACAACGGCAGTTCGGAGTCTTCTCCTTCCGTAAGCTCATAGCCCCACTTTTTGAGCAACGGTTTCTCCATGGATTCATCGCGATATTCATCGGGAATTAGGATAGGAATTCCATAGATCACCGGAAAGTAGCGGCCGCATTCAGCACAGCTCAGGAGAGCTTCGAGAATTTCGCCTTCTTCACCTTCATTAATGATATCGATATCCAGGTCATGTTTATCGATCGGACAGCACAGTTTTTTCAGTAATGATTCAGTCATTTTTTTATCTTTTTAACCACTAAGACACATAGAGTATTATGCTTAGTGATCTTAATATTCTCTTAGTGGTTATGCCTATTCCTTCAACGTCTGTTTGTATTTTTTTGTTATTTTTCGAGGCTCTTTTGAATTCAGAATCCCCGAAATCACCGCTACGCCGTTAAAATCTAACTCATCAAGTTTACCAATATTTTCGGGCGTAATTCCACCGGACAAAAACAGCGGCATATCTGTGATTCCTCGGGCCTTTCGTACCGTTTCAGGCTGTACAATGGGACAGCTTTCCGCCGAAGGCGACGGGAACATCGCGCAGAATGAGACGTAATCGAAATCGTGATCTTCGGCCCATTTAACGACCTCCAGATCGTTGCTGCATGTGATTCCGGCGATAAAATCGCAACCGACTTCTTCTTTGATATGCTCGAAATTTTCAGGGATTGACTCAAAATGAATCCCGTGAACGTCAGTATTTTTCAGTAGCTCCCAATCATCATTGATCAATACCGGCACATTGTATTTGTCTGCCATCTGCTTGATATATGTAATTAATTGCTCTTTATCATAGCCGTTCATCCCATCCGGCCAGTGATTCCAAATCTGCAAAATTTGGACACCACCTTCGAGCGACTGCTCAATTTTGTCCAGCAGTTCAGCCTGTTCCATTGACGGATCGACGACCAGATATATGCCGTTTAGTTCATTGTTTGTCATAGATTCAACATTTTGTTTTAGTCATCTCGCTTGATTTCCTTCAAAAGGACTTTAAAACTTACTTCCAGCCCTTCTCCATCGCTTTAAAAAATGCGTTCCAATACGGATCGTTACCATCGAACTCAAAGGCTTTTTCTTTTCCATTTTCAATAAGCATCGTTCCTTCACCTTGCTCTGTCAATTCGCCTACTACTGTCGCCGGAATCGACTTCTCATTCAAATATTTAACAAGTATTTCTTCCGTCCCTTCTGCTACGGCCATAATCATTGATCCGGCTCCCACGCAGAGGCGATGATCAATTTCAAAAAGCTCGCAAATATTTCGAGGCGCCTCTCCAACAGGCAGCCTGTCGCTGTCCACTCGAAAGCCACAACCCGAAGCTTCAGCCAACTCACAAATACCGCCCAACAATCCCCCTTCTGTGACATCATGCATAGCTTTTAACTCCTTATTCGGGGCCAATACTTCAGTCGCCATAAGCGCATCCTGCAGCGATGAGGTACGATAAAAATTTGTGCAAGCCTGCTCATAGATATCAGAGCCACACTCCTCTTTCACTGTTTCAGGAAAACTCTTCGCCAGGATTGCGGAAGAAACCAATGCACTTTCTTTAGTTACTATGATTTTATCGCCCGGTTCGGCACCGTCACTTGTAATAATTTCATCCAGCGGTGCCTGCAAAAACATCGTACCGCCCCCCGGCGTTGTCGAATCCTGACCGGGAACCTGCGCGGTATGTCCACCGGTTATAGCAATATTTAATTCTTCACACATCCGATGGATATGCGACCAATAGGTCTTGAATTTTTCAAGTGGAAAATCTGCAGGCAGATTCAACGTAAACTGGGCATACTGTGGAGCAAAGCCGGTAGTAGCTAAATCGTTGACCAGCAAATGTACCGACAACCAGGCCGATTCCTTAAGTCCCAGAGAAGGAATTAACGAGAGCGGATCACTTGAAGTCGCCAAGCCATTACTATTTCCAAGATCTATAACGGCTGTATCCACTCCGAATTTGGGACCGGTAATAACTTCACTGCGCTCTCGGCCATGTTGTGGGCCAATTATTTCCCGAAAAATCTTGCTGTTAATCTTTCCACTGCTGTCTTCAAATGCACTCATAACTATTCGTTTTCCTCGACGTCAGTTAGCTTTACATGCAGTCCAAAAAAGTCGCCTATCGGCAGTCCCCAGCGCTGAACGGGAAACCATTTTGGAAGACCCGTAGCCGTCCACTCGATCTCGTACAGTCGTCCCTCCAATGCCTCGTGAATCGTACTAATCAGTTTCTTTGGCGTATAAAAATTAGCGGTTTCGTAATAGGGATTTGCCCCAAAAACCTCCTGCACGCGCCGGCGCATCACTTTTGTGGAATTGCGATTCATGATACCGAAAATCATCCCGTACTTCCCAACGCGCACCGCCTCACGGATTACCTTGATTGGATCATCGTAATAGGCGAAGGTGGCAATGAAAGCCAGTGCATCAAAGGTATTATCCTTAAAGGGCATATGATGCGAATCAGCCCACACCAGATCACCATCAAAATGTTTGTTCCCTTCGCCCAGCATAAAAGGAGAAATATCTGCTCCTGTAGCTTCAATGCCGATTTCCTGCCACCAACGGGTAAAGCGCGTCGTTCCACAGCCGTATTCCAGCAACGTCTCAACGCGCTCATCTTTCTGGATGAGTTTAGCCAATACTTTCTTCTGCCAGATCTCGGCCCGTTTATAGCGACCTTCGTAGTAATCCTCATATACTTCGGTATGCTCACGATTGAAAAACCATTCCTCGCGTTCCTGCCACTGTTCAAGTTTTTGGGTGGCCAGCTCGAAATTTTTCTTTTGGATATTATTGCTCATTGCATCATCATAACTAATTGTAAATAGCTTCGGCTTTCTTCCGGATAATAACAGGCAGGCAATCAGCCAGAAAAAAGCTCACAATGAGCGGACAGGCTTCCCTACGCTGGTATTATCCAGATCAGGTCGATGGGTGTGATCTCAGCCCCGCCATGCGAGGCACCCCTGAAAGCTTAAAGTAATGATTTTAGAAGGATTGGTAAACAACTATTACATCGGATTCAGACCATATCTTTCTAAAAAGGGAATAGTTCCAACTATGGCTACACCAAGTCTGTTTATATCCGGTTACAATTCCTCTACGGAACGGGACATAAGCCCATCGCAACCTGTACAAGGAATGAGCCCACAATCAGTCCGATAGCCGTGACCATAACTACAGATCCCCACGAAAAGCGTGTATCTTCTTCTGTATTATTCCTGAAAAATCTAATCATTATCACGTCTCTATCATTTCTTTTTCAAATAATGCATTGAAAAATAATTTTTCTCATCTGTCCATACTTTCTCTATCGAATACCAATCAGCAACCAACTCTTCAAATTCCTTAAGGCTGTATTTATATGAATTTTCGGTATGAATAGATTCTCCCTCCTCAAACCCAATTTCATGATCTCCGACAGAGACCATCTGTTTATCTGTTGATACCAAGTGCATTTCAATCCGTCCGGCCCCTTCATTATAAAATGCCTTATGGCGAAATTTTTCGATCTCAAAGTTCGCATCCAGCTGACGATTAATGTGAGCCAATATATTTTTATTGAACTGAGCTGTAACACCCTGCTGATCGTTATAGGCCGATTCGAGAACATCTATCTCTTTCTTGAGATCTACACCGATAAGCATTTCTGAGTTTTCACCCGTGATACCGGCGATATTTCTTAAAAGTTCCTGCGCCTCTTGTGGATCAAAATTGCCAATTGTTGACCCCGGAAAAAATACGACCTGCTTTTGACGTGATCCCTCTGTAATTGGTAATTCAAAACGGGATGTATAATCTGCAAAAACAGGGATGATAGATATCTTCGGATATTCCAAACGCAACCGGTTAACGGTTTTCAATAAAAATTCTTCAGAAATATCCACCGGGATATATGTGGAAAGGTCTGACAACTCTTCAAGTAAAAACCGAGTTTTGTAACTGCTTCCACTACCCAGTTCTATCAACATTACATCTGAACCAATATAGTCTGCAATTTCTTTGATATTTTTTTGCAGAATTTCCTTTTCGCAGCGAGTTAGATAGTATTCGTCAAGGTGGGTAATCTGTTCAAACAAATCTGATCCCTTCTCGTCATAGAAATACTTGCTGGGAAGCTGTTTTTGAGACTTTGACAATCCCTCCGCTACCTCTTTCTGCATGAGATTGTCATCAACTGATGAAAAATCTTCCATATAAGAACATGAGCATTATAAAACTATTGCACAGCTAAAACGATAGGTTTGGTCTCTATCGTTCTCTATAGAAATAGATTTTTTTATTCGTAGAGTCCTTACCACTCTTGATCTTTACCCCTTTCTTCTGATTATATTGATAAACAGCCGTTCGCATGGAATTGACGCTTTTATCATCTTCGTAATCTATCTCGATAGCTTCCCCACCAACTTCAAGTTTGTCAAGTGCATCTAACAAAGGCTTAAACTTCGAAGACCTTTTCTTTGAAGTATAAATTTTTTCTCGATCTACAAACTTAATATCCATATCAAGTATATTTTTAAACTATTTCAATAAGCATATATAAAAGATACAATTTAATTTATAAAATAATATAAATACGAACTATATAGACTATATAAACATGCGATATAAAAAAAGCTTGCAGGAAATCCCTACAAGCTTTGGCAAAAATATGATAAAATAAACTTATCTATTATTGAATTTCATAAAATTGTTTATAAACGTAATCCCAAAAATCTGCTAAATTTGAACCTTTATTATGTGGGTTTTTTGATTTTGTAGATTTCATTGCATCAACACAAGCTTTTTCTTTGGCATCATAATAAGCTTTTAACTGATGCGCAGTGGGGTCCTCAATCATTTCTTCGAACTTCTCAATTTTCTCAGGCATAAATAAAAAGGCTTTGGTTCTTTTTGTTACATAACGGTAAAAGGGGGCAAAATGTTTCCTCCCAATTTCTAATAAAGCAGTTTGTCATTGATATTGCAATACCCAGCTGACAAATCTCTTTTGATCATAATATTAATAAGCATCCGCTATTGCTGGCACGCTCCTGTTAGATTGATCTGGTCCATTTGTTTTTGAAAGTCCAATAGCTCTTGCAAGAGTTTAACATGTAATAAATCATCACTTCGCTCGATGATTTTCATTTAGATTATTTAATTACTGTTGAAAGTTTTTATCAGATATGCACTTTTATGTCTATAAGACTTATGTACAGAACGAGCATTTACCAAAACTAATCAAGGAAGGAAGGAGTATTCAAAGGTTATGCTAAAATAACAAATCCCTGCAAGCTAACCACTTACAGGGATTGAAGTGGGCGCTGCAGGATTCGAACCTGCGACTTCTTCCTTGTAAGGGAAGCACTCTAAACCGCTGAGTTAAGCGCCCGTTTTTAGAGAGCACAAATATACGGATATTCTTTAATCTCGCAAAACAATTTATTGAACCTTTGGCACCAGAAAATTATAATTAGGTTAACAGTGTTAAGTTAATGCTTGACTTACGATTTTGATTCAACCATTTTAGTCGTAAATACATATTCGTTGGTTCTCATTTCAACATTTTTATTATGGCAGATCAATCAAAAACCCACACTCCTTTCGAAGCGGTAATCATAGATGGCGGACGTATTCCATTTCAACGCTCGGGCACCGGATACAAAAAACTGATGGCTTACGATTTGGGCCGCATAGCTATTGAAGGACTCATGGGCCGCGCCCCAATTAATGGCGACGATCTTGACCGCGTGATTATGGGTACGGTTATTCAAGAGGTTAATACCAGCAATGTTGCCCGTGAATCGGCACTGGGGGCCGGCATACCCAACAGCGTGCCGGCACACACCGTAACGCAGGCTTGCATTTCATCAAATCAGGCTATTACCAGCGCCGTTGAACTTATTCGGTCGGGGCAATCAAAAATTATACTGGCCGGCGGTACCGAAACAATGAGCGATATTCCTATTCGGTTTCGCAAAAAGTTTCGTCAAAAGCTGTTGGATGCCCGCAAATATAAGTCACTGAGTGATTTTCTTAAGTTTTTCAAGGGGCTTCGTCCTTCTCATCTACTGCCTGAAATTCCGTCTATTTCAGAATTTTCAACCGGAGAAACCATGGGCGAAAGTTGTGATAAGATGGCTGCTCGTTTTGGGATCAGCCGGCAAGACCAGGACGAATATGCACTTCGCTCCCACCAGCTGGCAGCCAAAGCAACGAACAAAGGCTGGTTGGATGATGAACTTATACCGGCCTCTGTACCTCCCGACTTTGAAACAATAAAACATGATAACACCTTTCGGGAGGATACCTCCATGGAGAAGCTGCAAAAATTATCCCCCGCATTTATTAAACCGCATGGTACTATCACGGCCGGGAATTCCTCGGCCTTAACCGACGGGGCGTCAGCTTCTATCATCATGCAAAAACAGGAGGCCTTGGATCGCGGACTTAAACCAAAAGCTATTCTTAAGGCTTATACTTATGTGGCCCAAGATCCCGAAGATGAGCTCTTACTCGGCCCAGCCTATGCTACGCCCAAAGTCTTGGATATGATGGGGCTGGAGCTTTCGGATATTGACGTTTTTGAATTCCACGAGGCTTTTGCAGGGCAGATCCTGACGGTGCTTAAAGCACTCAATTCTGATACTTTTGCCAAAAAGAATCTGGATCGCAACAAAAAAGTAGGCGAGATCCCGATGGAGAAATTTAACTGCTGGGGCGGCTCACTTTCACTGGGCCATCCTTTTGGGGCAACGGGCACGCGCCTGGTGACAACGGCAGCAAATCGCCTGCATCATGAGGACGGCGAACTTGCACTCGTTGCCGCATGCGCTGCGGGCGGACAGGGTCATGCCATCATCCTTCAACGCTTCGAGGGTTAATACCAAGATTTTTAATTACTCAGTCATACTATTATGAGCTATCTAAACACGGAAATTCAAGACAACATCTTAGTTGTAACGCTGGATCAACCCGATTCTAAAGTAAATAAGCTTACCGAGGAACTGATCTCAGAAGTTAAAGACCTGCTCGATAATACGAATCCCAGCGATATTAACGGCATCGTAATGGTCAGCGGAAAAGAGAACAATTTTATTGCTGGCGCTGATGTTGAAATGCTGAAAAACAAGAAGGCTCCTGAGGAAATTGAGGACTTAAGTCAACGCGGAAACCGGTTGCTCCTTCAGCTGGAGAACTATCCCAAACCAGTCGTTGCCGCTATTCACGGCTCATGTCTCGGCGGGGGCTTGGAAGTGGCCATGGCCTGTAATTATCGGGTGGCCTCCAAACACTCTGATACGGTCATGGGTCAGCCGGAAGTACAACTGGGACTTTTGCCCGGAGGAGGTGGAACACAACGACTGCCCCAACTTATTGGCGTACAAAACGCCCTTACCTATATGCTTACCGGCAAAAACATCTACCCGCGCAAGGCTTATAAATTGGGGTTAGTAGATGAGCTTACCCATCGTGATGCGGTTCTTACCGCGGCCAAAAAAGCGGTGGGCAAAATAAACAGCGGAAAGTTTGAGCGCGAGGATAAGCGCAGTCTTGTACATCAGCTGATGGAGGGCATGAGTCCGTTACGCAAAATCATCTATTCACAGGCGCGAAAACGAGCAAAATCAGAAAGCAAAGGTAACTACCCTGCCCCCGAAAAAATTATTGACTGCGTACAGGAAGGATATGAAAACGGTATGCAGGCTGGATTAAAACTGGAATCCAAAAACTTTGGCAAACTGGCAGCAACGCCCGAGTCGGAAGCAATGGTAAATCTCTTTTTTGCCATGCAGGGTGCCAAGAAAAATCCTGACAAAGAGAAGGCCAAAGAGATTCAAAAGATTGGAGTCTTGGGAGCCGGCCTTATGGGATCCGGAATAGCAGATATAAGTGTTAATAACGAATATCGTGTACTATTAAAAGACCAAGAGGTAGAACAGGCTGCCAAAGGGAAAAAATCTATCTGGGATGACCTCGACAAAAAACGTAAAAAAAGAATTATCTCTGAGTTTGAGCGCGACCGTATTGCCAGTCATGTAACGCCAACAGCTACCTATGACGGATTTGAAAATGTAGGGCTTGTCATTGAGGCCGTCTTTGAAGATCTGGATCTTAAACAATCCATCATCAAAGAGGTAGAAGAGGTTACGCCCGATGACTATATATTTGCTTCTAACACATCTTCGCTGCCCATCAGTAAAATCGCTGAAGCTTCGCGCCGCCCGGAACAAGTCGTAGGCATGCATTACTTTTCGCCGGTACCCAAAATGCCGCTCCTCGAAATAATTACGACCGATCAAACCGCTGATTGGGTTACAGCTACCGCTCGAGAAGTGGGAATACAACAAGGCAAACATGTTATAGTAGTAAATGATGGCCCTGGCTTTTATACAACCCGGATTCTGGCGCCCTTTATGAATGAGGCGCTCATGCTACTCGAGGAAGGTATCTCTATAAAAGAACTGGACAACCACATGAAACAGTTTGGGTTTCCCGTTGGTCCGGCAGCTCTGTTTGATGAAGTGGGTATTGACGTAGCAGCACATATTACCGAAGTACTTAGCGACCTTTTTGCCGAGCGCGGTGTTCATCCCAGCAAAAAGCCGACAGAACTTTTTGAAGAAGGTTATAAAGGCAAAAAGAACAAGAAGGGCTTTTATATGTACGAGGATAAAAATGGAAAAACGAAGAAAACCGATCCAAATAAAGATATTTACCAATACTTTGAAGGAAGTGGGCGCAAGTCTATAGATAGACAAACAGTGCAACAGCGCATGACGCTCACAATGGTAAACGAGGCAGCCTGGTGCTTGCAAGAAAATATCCTGCAAAATCCTACAGATGGAGACCTGGGGGCTGTTCTTGGTCTTGGATTCCCTCCCTTCCTGGGCGGACCATTCCGATATATCGATCGGGAAGGAGCAAGTACAATTATTGAACGATTGGAAAAGTTTGAACAAGAACATGGCTCGCGATTTACTCCCGCAGATATCTTAAAAGAGTATGCGAAAAATGACAAGAAATTCCATTCGGAATAACTTCTCTATGATATCGTCTCGGGATAAGAATAGTAGCATGAATCTATATAACCCTATATGACAGACAAGATTTAAGGTATTCCCCAGAATTGGAGCAAGCCGCCAAAAATACTATCTTTGTACACTCTTTTAAATACGTTGATAGTAATTAAATAAGTTATTTCATGTTAAATATCGCACTATTATTAATGGGTTCTCCTGATGGCGGCGGAGGCTGGTCAAGTCTCATCTTCTTGGGAGCTATTTTTGCCATCTTCTACTTCTTTATCATCCGACCACAAACAAAGCGGCAGAAGGAGCTTCAAGAAATGGTTGACAACATTGAAAAAGGAGATAAAATTGTAACTTCTGGTGGAATGATTGCCAAGGTAACCACTGTTGATGAAGATACCGTACTGGCTGAAATTGATAAAGGTGTAAAAGCGCGGTTTAAGAAAAGCTCCATTTCGGATGTAAATCCCAATCAAGATTAATTAAGTCTCCAGAATTACATTATGGGCGCAGATATCAACTTCGATAGTATAGAAGACGCTATCGAAGATATTAAAGAAGGACGCATGGTCATTGTTGCCGACGACGAAGATCGTGAAAACGAAGGCGATTTTGTGATGGCGGCAGAAAAGGTGACCCCTGAAGCAATTAACCTTATGGCTAAATATGGCCGGGGACTTATCTGCGTACCCATTACGCGTGAAAAGGCGTACTCCCTGAACCTTGATTATATGGTAACCGAGGGTGCTGATCCCGACGAAGCTGCATTTACGGTATCGGTCGATCACAAAGAGCTTACCACCACAGGAATCTCTGCTGGTGACCGCGCTAATACTATCAAGGAAATGATAAAAAAAGATGCCAAACCAGGTGACTTTCGACGTCCGGGTCATATATTCCCGCTTATTGGCACTGAAGGCGGTGTTTTGCGACGCGCCGGTCATACCGAAGCAGCAATCGACCTGGCTCGACTTGCAGACCTACAACCGGCGGGCATTATCTGTGAAATCATGAAAGATAATGGAGCAATGGCGCGATTGCCCGACTTGGTGGAAATTGCTGATGAGTTCAATATGAAACTGATCAGTATTAAAGACTTGATTTCTTACCGCATGCAGAATGAATCGCTGGTGCGCAAGGTCGTGGATGTGAACCTCCCCACCATTTACGGAGATTTTCAACTCCATGCATTTCAAGAACGACTTACCGGGGATCATCATCTCGCGTTGGCCAAAGGAGAATGGGATGAAGAAGATCCGGTATTAGTACGAGTTCACTCTTCATGCATGACCGGAGACATTTTTGGATCTAAACGCTGTGATTGCGGAGAGCAATTGCATCAGGCACTGCTTCAGGTCGAAGAAGAGGGACGTGGCATTGTCCTATATATGAATCAGGAAGGCCGGGGTATTGGATTAGTAAATAAGCTTAAGGCATACAAGCTGCAAGAAGAGGGCTTGGATACTGTTGAAGCCAACGAAGCCCTTGGTTTTGAACCTGATGCCCGTGATTATGGCGTTGGCGCACAAATCCTGCGCAATCTTGGGATATCTAAAATGCGACTCATGACGAATAATCCCGTCAAGCGTGTCGGCTTAAAAAGTTTTGGACTGGAAATGACAGAACGCGTACCCCTCGAGGTCGGTGCTTACCCTGAAAATGTAAAATACCTGAAAACCAAGCGCGACAAGATGGGACATGATCTAAAGCTTGATGAATTAGATCCTCACAGCCCTAATTTTATAGACAGTATTGTTACGGAAGAATAGTATAGTATTAACTGATTTATTCGTATATCAGTTAGTTGACTGATAACCTCTCTCTTCAAAAACTATCCTTCTACAGGACGCTGAATATCAGCGTTACTTTCTTCGCTTGATTGGTCTTGGCGTTTTGAACCCGAAAGGTTCTCCGGTACAATACGCCTGTGGAATACCAGCATAGCAATAATAGCAGTGCTGATAGCAACATCTGCCACATTAAAAATGTACGGAAAAACGGGATATCCACTGATCCTGAGATTAAAGTGAATAAAGTCGATCACATGCCCCTCAAGCAAGCCGCCATAGGATTCAATATATCCCATAATAAGGCGATCAATGATATTTCCTATGGCTCCGCCAAGGATCAATCCCATACAAAGAAGGTACCCAACCGTAGCCTCTTCTCGATTATAAAGTACGTACGACAGAATAGCGATAGTAGCCAAAATGGCAATGCCGCTGATCACTTCTGTTGAAGCCCAGCGCATACCCAGTGCCATGCCCGGATTTTGGGTATAGTTAAAAGTAAGCCAGCCCGGAATAAGATCAGCATAATGCCATTGTGGATTAAGGCGAATCCAATGCTTGCTAAGCTGATCCAAAAAAATCACGATCAGCGCCGGGGCTGACAAGGCTGTTATTTTGCGTGTATCCAACTGAAAATATTATTTACGCTTGAGTTTTGCATCAATGCTAAGCTGGGTATGTGGCACAGCTTCAAGCCTCCCCTTGGAAATTTTCTTACCCGTTACTTTGCAAACGCCGTAGGTTTTATTTTCGATCCGCTCTAAGGCATCATCCAGGTAACGAATAAATTTCTTTGTTCTGTTAAAAAGCATGTACGTTTTTTCACGCTCTTGAGCATCCGTTCCGGCATCAGCCATATGGAACGAGTATGCCGACTCATCGCTCGCATTTTCCATGCTGTCGCGCAAGGTACTTTGAAGCGATTCAAGCTCTCGCTGAGCCTCTTCCCGTTTTTTCAAGATAATTTCCTTGAAATATTCCAGCTCCTCATCTGAATAAGGGGAAACGCGCTCTGTATCTGTATTTTCATTTTTTGATGATGCCATAATTAGCTCACTATCTTAATTAGGGTTCCTTCTAATAGAAATGGTTGATTCACTATCGCCAATCTCCCAACTTTTTACAAAATCTGACACTTCTAATTTTTCGAATGAAATTTCTTCTGCCAGAGTTTCACTTTTGATATAATCCTTCATCGCTCTTACTGCTTCTTCAATCTCTTCAGAGCTATCAAAACCAATAATAATGCGATCTTCTACATCAAAATCTGCCTCTTTGCGCATATTCTGAATACGATTGACAAATTCGCGAGCCAATCCCTCCTGGACAAGCTCTTCGGTCAACTCGGTATCCAGAGCTACACTTAAACCTTTTTCGGTCTCAACAGACCAACCTTCCAACCCGGTGCGGATAATTTCAAGACTATCTTCACCAAGTTGTACAATACCCTGGTCACCCAGATCAAGTTCAATAGACCCGGTTTCTTCGTATTCGGTAATCTCTTCGGTTGTTAACTCAGCAACTTTTGATGCCACCGGCTTCATCTTGCTCCCCAACTTACTGCCAAGCTTGGGATAATTAGGTTTTGCCGACTTGTGAACAATTCCAGAATCGTCATCCACAAACTGTACTTCCTTAACATTTACCTCGTCCAAGATAATTTCTTTGACCGATTCAATGGCCTGTCGGTCTTCTTCTTTTTCGATTGGCAGAATGATACGTGCCAACGGCTGGCGAACATTGAGTTCCAACTTATTCCGCAAGCTCAACACCATGGATGAAATATGTCGCGCCAACTCCATACGATGTTCCAACTGCTTGTCAATCGCTGTTTCTTCTACCGTCGGATAAAATGAAATATGTACCGACTCTTCATCAGCTTCGGTCACCTCATTCAACCGCTGATAGAGCCATTCTCCCAAAAACGGGGCAATAGGGCTAATCAATTTAGCCAAGTCTACCAGACATTCATACAATGTTTGATAGGCGGCCTGCTTGTCAAGGCTTTTACCCTCTTTCCAAAAACGGCGACGATTTCTGCGCACATACCAGTTACTAAGTTCATCTACAAAATTTTCAATGGTACGCGCCGTTTTGGTAGGCTCGTAATCATCAAGGTACTCATCTACCAACTTCACGGTTGTATTTATGCGGGAAATTATCCAACGATCCATCTCCACACGATCACTAACCGGAATTTGAGAGCCGGAATACGTAAATCCGTCGATATTGGCATACATTGCAAAAAACGAGTACGTATTTACAATAGTATTAAAGAATTTACGCTGTGTTTCCTGAAGCCCATCCTCACTGAATCGAAGGTTTTCCCACGGCGAAGAATTACTCATCATATACCAGCGAACCGTATCAGCACCATACTCCTGGATAACCTCAAACGGTTCAACGGTATTGCCTTTAGACTTACTCATTTTATTGCCGTTTTCATCCAACACAAGCCCGTTGGATACCACATTTTTATAAGCGGGCTGATCAAAAAGCATCGTTCCCAGCGCGTGCAGGGTATAGAACCATCCGCGCGTCTGATCAACGCCTTCGGCAATAAAGTCAGCGGGGAAATTCTCCTTAAACTTATCTTTATTTTCAAATGGGTAATGCCATTGCGCAAACGGCATCGATCCGGAATCGAACCAGACATCCATCAAGTCGGGAATACGTCGCATTGTTCCGCCATCGGGACCTTCCCAGGTAATATCATCAATATGGGGACGGTGCAAATCGAGCTCCTTATCATCGGGCAAGCCCGCTTTTTTCTTGAGTTCTTCAACACTACCAACCACTTCAACATGCTCGGGATTCTTATCACTTACCCAAAGCGGAATTGGGGTACCCCAGTAGCGTTGACGCGAAACCGCCCAATCTACATTATTTTCAAGCCAGGTTCCAAAACGTCCGCTTCCTGTACTTGGCGGCTTCCAGTTAATCTTCTTGTTGAAATCCACCATTTTGTCTTTCACATCCGTAGTACGGATAAACCATGATTCCACCGGGTACTGCATCAACGGTGTACCTTTGCGCCAGTCATGTGGATAGTTGTGTACATACGTTTCATGCTTGTACATCAGGTACTTATCCTTGATGGCGCGTGCAATTTCACTATCGGCATCCTTGAACCATTGTCCCTCAAACTCGGGTACCTGATCAGTAAATTTCCCGTCTTGATCTATCGGATTAAATAACGGGATATCATGCTCCTGTCCCATTTCATAGTCATCAGCACCAAAAGCAGGTGCGGTGTGTACAACACCGGTACCTTCTTCCGTTGTCACAAAATCGGCTGAGACAACCCTCCATGCATCATCCTTATCAAATTCTTCAAGCGCATAATCAAATACCGGGTCGTACGTCCAGCCAACCAGCTCTTGGCCCTTATATTCTTCTACAATCTCATAATCATGGTCAATAACTTCATCGATGCACTCCTTGGCCATGATATAATACTCAGTGCGATCACCCTCGGAGAGTTCGATTTTGGCGTAATCGAGATTAGGATTCACCGCCAACGCCATATTTGAAATAATCGTCCATGGCGTGGTCGTCCAGGCCAAAAAGTACACATCCTCGGCCATTTCCACCTTAAACTTTACAAATATAGATGGATCCTGAACTTCCTCATAGCCCTGAGCAACCTCGTGCGAAGACAATACCGTTCCACTGCCCGGTGAATACCACTGAATTTTATATCCTTTGTAAACTAAACCCTTCTCGTGCAGCGTTTTGAAAGCCCACCATACTGACTCAATGTAATCATTGTCGAAAGTAATATAGGGATCATCCAAATCAACCCAGTAAGCCATACGGGTGGTAAGCTTATCCCAGAGATCTTTGTATTTGAGAACACTGCTACGGCACTTCTCATTGTATTCGGCAATACCATATTCTTCAACCTGCTCGCGACCCTCGAGATCAAGCTCTTTTTCTACCTCAATCTCAACAGGAAGACCATGCGTATCCCAACCGGCCTTACGATCAACACGGAAGCCCTTAAGGGTTTTGTAGCGGCAAAACATATCCTTAACCGTACGTGCCAACACGTGGTGAATGCCCGGCTTGCCGTTTGCCGTAGGCGGCCCTTCATAAAAGGTGAAGGGAATCCCATCTTCGCGAGTGGATACACTCTTCTCAAATATATCATTCTCCTTCCACCACTTGAGGGTCTCGACTTCGAGTTTTGAAAAATTTAGTCTTTTGACTTCGTCAAATTGTTTACTCATACAGGCCGTTATACCTTCTCTTTTGGCTTTTATAAAGCTACCAATATAAGAGTTTTCTATTCCTTACAGTAGCTTAAGTTTTCTAATAATTTTTTATCAAAATAAATGAACCCCTAAGATACAAGTCTTAATTCATCAATTCACATTCTGAGGCGTATTTTACATTATTAGCGACCTATAAAAAGCATTGCGCCAACAATTTGCAAATTAGAATTGCGACAAATCTTTACGCTATACTTTATTGTCCTCAGCTATTATTTTAGGGCCTATAATCTAAATAAACGACCTTAAATAATTGTCTCTATTTCATGGATATACCCGTAGAAGTCCCTATTACCAGAGAAAATCACTATAAAATTTGTTTTGTATGCCTTGGCAACATTTGTCGTAGTCCAACCGCCGAAGGCATATTCCAACACTTAATTAACGAACGTAATCTTGAAAACCATTTTGAGATCGATTCAGCAGGCACCTCTGCCTATCATGTTGGAGAATCCGCGAATAGTAAAAGTCAACGTACTGCCCAAAAACATGGCATTACACTCCATTCAAAAGCCCGTCAATTTGAGAGTTCTGATCTGGACTACTATGATTTGATCTTGGCGATGGATAACGAAAACCTGCAAAATGTGCGCCAGATAGCCCATGACGATCACGAGGATAAATTAGGTCTTATGCGTGATTTTGACCCAAATCCCGGTGACGGAGAAGTTCCCGACCCTTATTACGGAGGGCCAGAAGGATTTGAGAATGTATTCCAAATCGTGAAACGAAGCTGCGAAAATTTGCTTGACGAACTTGAAACACATGTAAAAAAATGATCCCGAATTCTGTCAAACAGCATATTCAACAAGCAGTAAATCAATCCATAATATCATCTCAACAAGTTTCTGGTGGTAGTATTAATCAAGCAGCAAAAGTTACGCTGGGAGATAAAACAAGCTGTTTTTTAAAATGGAATACATCAGCTGATCCGCATATGTTCATCGTTGAGGAGAAAGGACTTGAGCTGCTTAAATCAGCTGATACCAACCTGCGCATCCCCTCAGTATTAGCCACCGGACAAACAGACGAAGGCACAGGCTTTTTCCTGCAGCAATTCATATCCGAAGGTCGGTCACAACCGAATTCCGCCAGTGATTTCGGCCGAGGACTAGCACAGTTACACAAACATCACAATGAAACCTATGGTCTGGATCACGATAATTTTATTGGCCGACTTCCTCAATCCAATACCCCTCATGAAAACTGGATTGATTTCTTTATCCAAGAACGCATGAAACCCCAGCTCCAAATGGCCACTGACAGTGGAAAACTGGGATCTGATACTGTCAATAGCTTTAAGAGGATGTACAAAAAACTGCCCGATATCTTCCCGGATGAACCTCCCAGCTTATTGCATGGCGATCTGTGGGGTGGAAACTACTTTTTTGATCAGGAGGGCAAAGCTACTATTTATGATCCGGCCGTATATTACGGGCATCGCGAAATCGAGCTGGCATTTACGCATCTGTTCGGGGGATTCCCAACCAATTTTTACGATGCCTATGAAGAGGCCTACCCGCTATCATCCGGCTTTTCACAGCGCAAGGACATCTACAACCTATATCCCCTACTGGTGCATACTAATTTATTTGGCGGTAGCTATGCGAGACAGGTAGAGGGTATTATTCGTCAATTTTAACGGTCATACCACTCGAAAAGCTTGTTCAGTAATAAGTAAATGGTATTTTATTTTTGGAACATAATTTCTTGAAACAATAATCATACAAACATGACAACACCCCCAAAACGTATTATCAGCTTGGTTCCAAGCCTCACGGAACTGGTTGTTGACCTGGGCCTGCAAGAGCAACTGGTGGGACGAACCCGGTTCTGCGTACATCCCAAAGAACAAGTCGAAGAAATCCCTATTATCGGCGGGACAAAAAATCCACGGCTGGATAAAATTCGAGATCTTAATCCCGATTATATTATCGCGAATAAAGAAGAAAATCGTCCCGAAGACATTGAAGCACTTTCAGACGACTTTGAAGTCAACGTCACTCAAATTGCAACTATTGAAGATGCACTAATTACTATTCATGAGCTGGGCAAAAAGTTCAATACATCAGAGAAAGCAGAAAGCTTGATCAGTGATATCCAAAACGTACTCAAAGATCGCCCACAGGTGTCCAAATTAAATACGGCCTATCTTATATGGAAAGATCCATGGATGACGGTAGGCCGCGACACCTATATCCATGATATTATGGATCACTGGAAACTGCCCAATGTATTTGCAGATCAGAAACGTTATCCAAAAATAAGTCTTGATGATCTAAAGAAACAAAATCCCGACCTTATTTTGTTGAGCAGCGAACCATATCCTTTTAAAGAAAAACATATGGCACAAATTGAGGAAGCATGTCCCGCGGCCCGCGTACTGTTGGTAGAGGGGGAATGGTTTAGCTGGTATGGATCACGCATGAAACAGGCCTTTCAACGCCTCAACGGCTGGCGAAAAACCATTGCTTAAAAAAGAGTTACCTAATGCCGGCTGTAAATTGTTATACTATTTGTAGTTAATCGTTGGTTTCTTATGAGTACTATTCTATCACATAACCGGGTCATATTCGCATTCCTTTCTATTATTGCACTATGTGTCATTTCCATTTCTCCGGTTTGGGGGCAAAATCAAACTGTTGAGGAACAAGAATATATCGCAGCCCAAACTGCCTATATTGACGGGTTAACCGCTTTTGAGAACAATAATTATGAGGAAGCAATAAGCCTTCTAAACAGGGCTTATGTAAAACTTCCGAACCATCCCGGAATTAACTTCGCACTAGCCGATGCCTATCTGCAAATAAATGACTATGAAAATGCAGAGTACTATAGTAAACAGGCTCGTATTCTTAACCCTGAAAACAAATGGTACCACCTTCAGCTTGTTGAAATTTATAAGGCTATCGGTAATAACGAGGCTGCTGCCAAGGAGCTTCGAAATGCCCTTACTCATCATCCCAAAGATACCGACATTCTGTTTGATCTTGCTCAAACCTATTCCCAATTGGGAAAGCTGGAACAGTCGAACACAGTGTATAACAAGCTTCTGCAACTAAAGGGAGAAATGATTTCAATACGGCTTGAGAAGCTTAAAAATTTTAATAAGCTGAACATGAAAGATTCAGCGATTGTTGAATTGGAGAAAATCCGGACGATGGATCCGGGCAACCTCTCTACGCTTCACCTCCTGAGCAATTACTATTTGGAACTGAAGAAACCAGATGAAGCTCGTGATGTTATTGGCAATGCCCTTGAGATCAATAGCAACAATCCGAAATCACGGATGATCCTGGCCAACATTTACCTGACGCAATCCAAATGGGATAGTGCAGAAACCACCCTCCGACTTCTTATGGACGATTCAATAATTGGCAATAAAAGCAAAGAACAAGTCGCCAACTTTATTTATAACAAATACAAAAATGAACCTTCAAATCCTTCGGTTCAGCAGGTAGCAAATAACATATTCAAAAAACTTATACAACATTCCCAGGCAACCGGCAAAGCATATGCGTTATCGGCAGATTTCTTTTTGAACACGGATCAAAACAATTACGCTCTGCGTGCACTTGAGCGGGCAAATGAACTAAATCCCTCAAATGATTCCGCCTGGCAAAAAAGACTGCAACTTCTGCTTGAGCAACGACGATTTGACGATGTGATCGAAACAGGCAAGCAGGCTATTCAGAATGTCCCTCAAGATCCCATCCTGCTATATATGCTCGGCAACGCATATTTGTCTTCTCGTCAATATGAAAAGGCCGAAGAACATTTCAAAGAAGCATCAACCCTCCCTGCACGTCGCCCGCTAAAAGCCAACATTTTTGGCTCCCTGGCCGACACTTATGCGGGTCTGGAAGAATGGGATTCTGCTTTTGAATACTATCAGAAAGCCATAGATCTGGATACTCAGAATCCTGTTATTTACAATAATTACGCCTATTATCTATCCCAACAAGAACAACAACTTCCCAAAGCAGAAAAACTGGCGCTTCGGGCTTTAGAGTTTTCACCAAACAATACTTCGTTCTTGGATACCGTTGGATGGATATACTATAAACAAGGCCAATTGCAAAAAGCCCAAAAATATATTCGGCAAGCTGCTAATTCGGCTGATCCCAGCGCTGATATCCTGGAACATATGGGTGATGTTTTACTTAAACTTGATAAGCCGAACGAGGCCAAAAAGTGGTGGCAAAAAGCGCTCGAAAAAGATTCAGCAAAAACACATCTCAAAGATAAAATTTCGGATTGAACGTGAAGCTACATCAACATTTAGTATACTACTTGATATGGGGATGTTTATGCTTGGCAATGATTTCCTGTTCGAGCACCCAAAAACTTATGGACGACAATTTTCGTTCATCCCAGGCAAACCTATCTCAAGTCATTAACCAATTGCCCAATTACAGCAGTAGCTTACAAACTGCTAAAGGTAAAGGACGAGCCATTGTAAGCGAGCCGGGCAACACCGAGCGTGTTACCATCCGTTTTTCCAGCAACCGGCAAAAAAGCTTGGTAACGATCCGCAACGGCATCGGTATTGAAGGAGGAGAACTACTAACGGACGGAGACACCCTTCTTATTTATAACAAAGTAGATAAATATGCGCGGAAAGTGCCGGTACAGGGAGCAAACCTTAGTCGCATAAACCGGCTGGCTTCCCTCAATATTTTGGATATGCTTAATTATCCCATCAAAGAAAAAGATGTTAAGCAATTTCTGGAAAATGAAACGCTATACCAACTACAGTTAAAAAGCGGTACAAAAGTTTATATCCATAAAAATTCACATACGATTCGACAGATCAGGCAGCCTTCATCTACCAATCTGCCGTATTCAAAAATTGAATATGAGGCCTACACCTCAATGAAGGGGTTCACCCTTCCACGTAGAATTAGTATATTCGGGCTTGAGGGTGAATCAAAAATTGCTTTACAATTAACAGCATTAGAGCTAAATACTACGCTTGACACATTAACAATTACATTGCCAGACGATATTCCCATTTATCACGAATGAAAAAAACATGTAGTCTCATAGCGATTATTGCCTGCTTTTTGATGGCTCCCGACCTCCTGTTGGGGCAGTCCGCTATCATGAAGGAGTTTAAGGAGCTACGAGAAAATGTTGTCGAAAAGCAGAAAAATACCCGCGCTGAAATTGAACGACTCAATAAGCAAATTCAGCAGTTTGAACAACGTCTACAACGAGCAGATGAAAAATATGAAGCGCTGTACCAGAAATACCAAAACTTAAAACAGCTCATTGCTCTTCAGGATGAAAAGCTCACTCAGCTACAGCAGGAACAGTCTCAAATCCAAGAAGAAATCACTATTACCACGGAATCGCTGAACGCTAAACGAGCACAATTAGAGCGGCTTATTGAGAACTATAAACAGACGTTGAGTTATCTGTATAAGCATGGACGTACCTCCCAGCTGGCACTTATTTTTTCAGCCTCCTCTATTAATCAAATGCTGATACGCTCTTTTTATCTCAAAAAATTCAATAACTATCGTGAGCAACAGGCTCAGGAAATTCGTCAAGCCGAAAAAGAACTTGAACAAACCAAACAGCAGCTGGTTAAAGCACAAGAAAAAAATGAGGAAGTACTACAAGAGATTCGAAATGAAAAACAGAAGCTGGCCGAAAAGAAAGAGCAGCAAGAAAAAAATGTAGCCCTGTTGCGAGAAAATCGGGAAGAGATCAACAATAAATTGAAGGAGGTTCAGCAACAAAAAGACAACCTTAATAATACGCTGACTGATCTCATCCGCCGGGAAGAAGAAATACGAAAAGCCCAGGAGCAAAAGCTTCGTCAATTAGAAGCCGAACGACAGAAAAAACTGGCTGCCGCCAAAAAAATTGAGGATGATGCCAAACGAGCTGCTGAAGTTGAAAAATACTCAGAGCCTATAAAGCTTGATAATTTCCTGGACTCCAATAAAATGGAAGAAATTGAAAACCGTTTTGCCTCCAATAAAGGCAAGCTCCCCTGGCCGGTCGATAGCAGAACGATTGCCGAACATTTTGGCAATAAAGTGCATCCCGTCTATGGAACAAAAACACCCAACTTGGGAGTAGAAATTGTAACGGACGCCCAATCTTCAGTCGAAGCTGTACACGAGGGTTATGTACTTGATGTACGGCCTGTCCCCGGCTATGGTGATATGATCTTTGTTAAACACGGTCGCTTTATCACGGCTTATGGTAACTTAAGTCAGGTTATGGCTCGTAAAAGTGAAGTATTGAGTCAAGGTGATATTCTCGGGCTTTCCGGCGATGAGGATTCCCCAAAAGGTGAAAGCCTGTTTTTCCTCATTCGTGAAAACGACGAAAACCTGGACCCTGAAAACTGGCTCCAAATGGAACCAATATCCAGCAACTACTAAATTAGCTTCCCCTTCTTTTTGTTGGTATTTTCAACATCATTTGAAAATGGAATTCGCTTAATTTCGATTCCGGTTCATCTTTTTATTAACACGTAATCAAGTTTTTTCCATGACCAACTGGCAACGTACTTTTGCATTCATTAGCGGCTCTCTTGTTTTCGGACTATTGTTCATCCTCATCTCTAACAGCTTTATCCAATATGTCGCCCACGAAGGCACTACCGGCTATCTCTTTCTATTCGGTTTTGGACTGATATTCCTAAATCTCAACTTTGGCATCAGTCGCAGGTTTGCTATTAAAGCATTAACCCCGGAAGGAGTTGCCTATACCATGGCACTTCTCACTATTTTGCCAACTATTTTCTGGGTCTATACCAAAGATGTGGGGCTACAAGAACTGCAATTAGTATTTGTACTAACCGTTATTTTCTCGGCCCTTTTAGGTACCTATTATGGCTTGCGCCGTGGGGCTATCAAACGTCAACGATATATTCAACGTCTTCGTGAAGCAAAACAGGATATCCCTGATTCGCTAAAACGACCCCATGACGATCTAAGCAAAAATTAGCACCGACCTATTAATTAAACAGGTAGTAATCGATTCCAATGTTAGCCTGTAGGTTTCGACTGTCAGCTTTAAAAAGGCGATCGCTCTCCCAGTCATAGCCTATCTCAGTAAATATTCCTAATGAATTGGTAAGCCGAACAGCCATTCCGGCCCGGAGTCCAAAGCGAACTCTAAAGCCCATGTCTTTATCAGTATTAGCAAGAGTGCCCATTGCTAAGTTATTTCCAAACAATGAGTTTAATTGCACATATGGCTGTAGTTGGTCCGTTTTAAAGGGGTAACCGCGAACGACAGGCCCAATACCCCAGCTTCCTATCCCAAAGTTGGCGTCTTCACTATCTGTAAAAAAGCTGGTTACTACCTGAAAGCCTACTCCCAGCCGGGGAAACATAGTACGTACATTCCGATATACAAACTCAAGCTCCGAGCTGCCATCAAAATTCAGGGAATCGACATTGCCCTTATAATGCAAATCGCTGAGCCAATGAGTATTGGCTGTCAATCCGTGGATCCCTACATCATAATTTAAGGGACGTATCCCATTATTGTTGGCTGATGAATTTTGTGATTGAGCATAAATAACATTGGAAAGAACACCTGTCGATAAAATCAGTAGTAATGCAGATGTTAAAATCTTGCAAGATCTTACAAATACCTTCTTATTCATTGTGCGTTAATTTATTACGATATACGATTAAAACGGACATTCAATGGCGTCTAAAATTGCCCAATTAATTATACAGTTACAATAACTGAATTAAATCTTTAATGTTGCCTTTTTTAGATTCTATAAAACCCTCTTGGTTTACTACAAATTGGATATACGTTTTTAAACTGATATACTATTTTTACAATTAATTTTTTATGACTTGGGCTACTTTTTAAACTATTCATTATATAACGATGCTTAAAAAGCTACTAACAGTTCTCTTGACCTTTGTTTTTCTGCTCCCCGTTTTAGGCGTCTCCCAAACACAGCAACCCGATTATTTTCCCAATCGGCTTATTATAAAGTATGAATCAGACCAAAAACTCCAGCAGATTCAAAGTAAAATTGGCAATAATCCCAAAACAGCTGTTCAGCAACTGCTTAACCAGTACGGCGCCCAGGTTAGCCGTCCCCTTCTTTCAACCAAAGCTCGTCAACTGGTAAAAACTCAAAAAGTGCCGGCTGCAAATGATGTCCTCCGCATTCAAGAAGTTGTTTTCAGCCACAGTATTGATCCGGCCCAACTTGCCTCAAAAATTAACAGGATGCCCGGCGTAGCCTATGCTGAACCTCGATATATCCGCTATATGAGTGCGCAACCCAATGATCCGGATATCCAGAAATTTGTGGATGCCCACAATTTTACTGATGCCTGGAATCTAAGCCAAGGCTCTCGAGATATTATAGTTGCTGTAGTAGATGGCGGAGTTGATTATACGCATCCCGAGCTAAATGAAAATCTCTGGGTAAACCAAGAGGAAATCCCCCCTACCACTTTTACACAGGCCGATGAAAACGGCGATAATGAAGTAACAGCTTCAGAAGTACGGACTTATCTCCAAGATAATGGGAGTGACTACAATGGCGATGGGCAGATAACGCTCGAAGATGCCCTGCATAGTGACTCTGATTTTACAGACAATATCGATAATGATAATAATGAATTCACCGATGATCTTTTTGGATGGGATTTCTGGGAGTCTGGTAGCAACAATCAAAATATCACCCAAGACAATAATCCTATTCATGATGCCACAGATCACGGTACGCACGTAGCCGGTATAGCCACAGCAAACACAAACAACGGACAGGGCGTTGCCGGGGCTGCTTATAATGCCACCTATATGCCTGTAAAAGCCGGTGGGGCCCCAAACTTTGAAGACGTTATTGGCTTTGGGTATGAGGGTATTTTGTATGCCGCAAATAACGGGGCTGACATTATCAATTGCAGCTGGAGTGGCGGATCGGCCTCTGAATCTGAAGTAGATATCATAAATCTTGCCACACAAATGGGGGCTCTTGTCATTGCTTCAGCTGGTAACGAGGCCAGCAGAACAGGATATCCCGCCCGTTATGATAAAACAATAGCAGTAGGCTCGGTCGATACAGAGAATAACCGCTCTTCCTATTCCAATTTTGGATATAAGCTGGATGTCCTGGCTACGGGAACCGATATTCTCAGTACCTCATTTAATCACAACTACATTTCTAAAACCGGTACCTCGATGTCTGCCCCTGTTGTAAGCGGACTTGCGGTACTTGTTAAGGATCTTCACCCCAATTGGGGAGCTGAGCGCATAGGTATGCAGATCCGTGCTTCTGCCAATTATATTGATAATTCAAATCCTGACCTCAAGAATCAGCTTGGCCATGGTTCAATCAATGCCTACCAAGCATTAAATACTAACCTGCCGGGCCTAAAAGTGGTATCTCAAGAATTCATCAACAGTGAAGGCGATAAGCTTTCACTCGGCGAAGAAGGGACTATAGAAGTAAGGATAACCAATGTTGGAAATAATACATCCAACCTTGAATTGGAGCTTTTATCGTTAAACGAAAGTGAAGTAGAACTGCGAAACTCTCAACAGCAATTGGGTAGCTTTGCTACTGGTGACACCGTTGATTTGAGTTTCCCGATTACGATTGCAAGTGACTTTGACCTTACCGAAATGCCGACCTTTCGTTTAGAATTTCGGGACAACAGTATGAATTATGATGATTTTAATGCCCTCGTTTATGAAGATATGTTTTTTGAAATTCTTGCCGGCAATAATGTAAAAACATCTTTTGGGGCAGAGGGTACATTTGGTTTTTCTGACCCACTGTCCGGGCGCGGTGGTGTTGGTTTCATCCCTCGATATCCCGACGGTTCCGGCGGATATCAAGAAGGGAACAACCTGCTTTTTGAGGGCGGACTTATAATGCAATTTAATGAAGAGCTCCTTGATGCTGTTCGCACTACTGATGGGCGGGTCTCACGTGATTTCCTTCCCCAAGATGCTGTTACCGTCGAACCTACAGACAACTCAAATGGCCTAAAGGGATCTACCCGATTTGTAACCTTAAATGACAGTGCAAAAAGAGCTTCCATCCAACTGGAGACTTTTGCCTATGATGATCCTGGCATCCGCAATGTGGTTTTTGTTAAGTATACTATCACGAATCCTACTCAATTTGTAATAATGAACGATATGTACGTCGGCCTGTTCAACGACTGGGACATTGGAAATAATAGCGGTAATAACAATATTGCATTTAGTGAAAGTGATAGCTTGCTCTATATCTCCGATGCCTCCTCATCAAGTAACCAACCGATCGTTGCCGTGGCACATTTAGGGCCACTTTCAGGTGCTCTTGCCATAGATAACACGATTGAGGGAAGTCAGGACTCAGTCACTTTTGGTATTTATGATGGTTTTTCTGATGCGGAAAAGGAAGCTTCACTAACATCCGGAACGGTACGAACAGACCTACAAAACACGGATGTTTCTGCCGTTACCAGCTCGGGTCCTTACACATTAAATCCTGGCGCTAAGATAACAGTGGGATTCGCCTATGCCTTTGGAGATGATTTAAATGAACTGCGTAATCAAATTGGTGAAGCGCGTGCACGTAATCTCTTTGAAGTTTCTCCCACAGGTCAAGCCACTGCCGATGAGGTTCCTCAACAAACTGAACTTTTTCAGAATTATCCCAATCCCTTTAGCGAAGGAACCAACATTCATTTCAATCTTGAACAAGATTCCCATATTATAATAACCGCTTTTGATGTGTTGGGGCGTAAAGTCCGTAAAATCGCTGATACTAATTTAGAAGCCGGGGCCCATTTTGTAACATTCAATGCTGATAATTTAAGCAGTGGAGTTTATTTTATTCGTCTTGAAACTGATCACGGATCACAAACAATTCCTATAACGAAAATAAAAGCTCTGTAATACATCTCTGACTTATCTATACATCTATATGAGATCCGCTTTTCTCGACACTATTCTACAATTTGCCTAACTCTTAGAATAAGATAGAAATCTGATAGCCATTTCAGCATTCTGATATGAAGACAAACCTACGACATGTACCTCATCTTCGAGCTCCCTTCTGGTGCTTCAATGGTCATGCTCATACCATAACCCGCTCGTTATTTGGGGATACCGGGCAACCTCCTTTGGATAGCATTGAGATTCCGACACCCGACAACGATTTTCTTGAACTTGACTGTCACATTCAACCGGATTCCGATGCCATTATCACCCTTTTCCACGGGCTCGAAGGCTCAACCGAGCGATACTATATGGTTGAACTCATGAAGGTACTTATCAAAAATGGTTATTCGGTAGCAGGAGTAAACTTTAGGGGCTGTGGGTCAAAACTCAATGATCAGCCTCGATTTTATCACTCCGGAGAAACCAATGATTATCAAACCGTTTTCAACTGGATTTCAGATAACTATCCTGATAAAACAATTGGAGCCGTTGGTTTTTCGCTGGGGGGCAATGCATTGGCAAAATATCTTGGTGAAACCGGAGATGATAGCTTGGTTAATACCGCTGTTACCGTATCGGTACCCTACGACTTGCGACTCGGTTCAATCATCCTATCAAAAGGATTTCACCGTATTTACGAATACCGCTTTCTACGGACATTACGCAAAAAGCTTCATATGAAACAAAAGCAATTCCCCGAATTACCCCACTTTAACGGGTCTACTATTTATGATTTTGATGATAAGGTTACAGCCCCTCTTCACGGTTTTGATGGGGCCGACGATTACTATGAACAATGTTCTGCGCGACGATTTATAGATAGTATTAACATCGACACCCTTTTCATTCATAGCAAAGAAGATCCGCTTTGCCCTATTGAGGCTATGCCTTTGGCTAAGATAAATCAAAACCCGTCTACCGATTATATCATTACTGAACAGGGTGGACACGTTGGCTTTTGGAGTAAACCCCGCGGTTGGCTCAACTTTATTATTGAAAATTATTTGAGTAGCAATCTATAGGAATTTTCTATTCCCCATATCGATAATTTCATAAAACTCATCTTGGGTACCTCTTGATAAAAACTGTATTTTAATACACTCAATTTTCGAACATCAAAGAAACTCACATGGTCATCATTGTTGGTGCCGGTCCCATAGGATTGGCCACTGCTATTGAACTTAAACGAAAAAACATCCCCACAAAAATTATTGAAAGAGGCTGTTTAGTTAATAGCATCTTTCACTATCCCAAGGATATGACCTTTTTCTCTACTTCCGAGCGGTTAGAAATTGGCGATGTCCCTTTCATATCTCACAACCCAAAACCAACGCGCCGCGAAGCGCTGGAATATTATCGTCGTGCCGCCGAAAGCTATGATCTGGATATCCATCTCTACGAAGAAGTACAGGATATTTCCGGCCAAGACCAGGCTTTTACGATAAAAACTGATCGAAGCAGCTATGAAGCTTCAAAAGTAGTGGTAGCTACCGGATTTTATGATGTTCCAAAAATGATGAATATCCCCGGTGAAGAACTCGAAAAGGTTCGTCACTATTATGATGAAGCCCATGCCTATGCCTGGCAGGATGTGCTTGTCATTGGCGGGGGAAACTCAGCTGTTGATGCTGCACTGGAAACATACCGTGCGAATGCCAACGTGACACTTGCTGTTCGCGATTCGCAAATCAAAGACTCTGTCAAATATTGGGTGAAACCTGACATTCAAAATCGCATTAAAAATGGGGAAATTACCGGTTGCTTTGATACTGCAGTGAAAACAATCAAGAAAAATGAAGTCGTCTTGGATACCCCAGACGGACTAAAGACCATTGCTAATGATTTTGTATTGGCTATGACGGGTTATAAACCCAACTTCGACTTGATGAAGAGTTTTGGAATTAATCTTACTGATGATAAAGATAAGATGCCTGTATATGATGAGAAAACTCTTGAAACTAATCGCAAGGGAATGTATGTGGCCGGCGTCGTTTGCGGCGGAATGGATACCAGCAAATTATTCATAGAGAATACGCGTGTCCACGCCGAACATATTGCAAATGATATCGAACAAAAGATAGGATAAAAAAAGAGAGGGTAAGCGACCTACATCACGCCGCTACGACCTCCTACCGCTGCTACCTTCCGGTCCTGACGGAGTTCAGAGGGAGCTGGCTGCGTAGGGCCTACCCTCGAAGTTCAAAGATACGACTTTACTGAGGTATTTGGCAAACTAAATTCCTCTGAAATATCATTTTTATTCCATTATAAAAACCCCGTCCCAATCCTGAGGAGGCGGATTTTCTTTTAATGCCTTACAACGGTTTATATATACCAGAGATGGATTTGTAGAAATAAAGGAATCATCGTTCGGGACAATACTTTCCAACTCCGAAGATTCCTGAAATAATTCTATGGCCTGATCCCACGCTTTATTTTTGTAAGCTTCAACTCCCTGTTCAAACTTCTCCTTACAAGCAAAATCATCTTCATTCATTTTGTCGCGAAGTCCCATGATCTCATAGACCTCCACCGACTCCGTTCGTCCTTTTACAATAATGCGACCAAGATACCTAAACACACAACGTTCACCATATTTTTCAGCTTCTTCCTTGGTACTTTTGGTAACCATCGTATAAGTTCCAAACTGCTTAGCTCCACTTTCGCACCGGGACGCGAGGTTTACATTATCTCCCATCATGGTATAATTAAACCGACTTTCCGACCCCATATTTCCTGTTACCATCACTCCTGTATTAATACCAATACGATTTCGCATGTGCTCTACAACTTCTGGCCAATATTTATCCTCTCTCCTCCAGTGTTCCCGTAAATTAGCTAGTTCATAGTGCATAAGCTGAGATACAATACACGCTTCATAAGCATGATCTTCGCGCGGAACAGGAGCGCCAAAAAAGGCTACAATCGCATCCCCGATATATTTATCCAGAGTCCCCCCATGTTCTTGTATAATGTTCGTCATGGCCGATAAATACTCATTAATAAGCTTTACCAGAGTCTTGGCCGGCATCTGCTCAGAAAAAGTAGAGAACGATTGAATATCACTGAAAAAGGCCGTCATATAAACTTCATCACCACCAAGCTCAGGCTCCTTCCCTTCTTCCACCATTTCCTCAACAATAGCCGGCGAAACATAGGATGAGAATAATGCTTTTATACGGCTTTTCTCACGCTGTTCCTCAACATATTGATAACTCTGGGTAGCAACATAACCAACTGTTACTGCCGTCAGCATTGCGACGACATCCACCACCATGTTAAACGCTAAAAACAACCAGATCACAATCCCTATAATAGATAAACTCACGAGAAAGTATAATCCAAAACCCCAAAATCCAGAAAGGCGACGGATAGCAAAGACCATCACAATAATAGCAATAGCCAAAAGGATCATATTTTTCCAGGGATCAATATGATAAATATAATTTCCTGATAAAATAGTTTGGATAGCATTGGCATGCATTTCCACTCCGGGCATAGTACCCTGTTCAGCAAAAGGAGTTGCATGCAAATCATGCAGCTCTGGCATGGTTGCTCCAACCAGCACAATCTTATCTTCAAAAACATCAGTATGCCTTAAACCAAAATTGGGGTCAGAAAAAGAGTTTATCTCAAATGTTGAATCTTCGGAAGCAAGAACAATGGTAGAATCGTCAATTACAGTCTCAAACGAATAACGGGGAAAAGTACCCGGAGGTCCAAAATAATTTATCGACATCAATTTATTTCCGACTTTGGGAATGTGGTATGGTCCAAAATCCAAGTATTTCTCAGTTTCATTGATCTGGTTTGAGTCAATCCGGGAATATATTTTCAGCAACTCCAATCCCAGTGAATAAAGCTGCTGCTCATTATACTCGAGATTCAATATATATTTTCGGATAGCTCCGTCACTATCGTAATGAGCTCTTACTATGCCGCTCCGACTGTTATTTGCATTTTGCAATACGCGATTAGGCTTTACGTGCATGAGTGACTTTGAACTACTGCCCTGTCCTCTGCTCTGTTCTGTACTTTGGATATTGGAACCCAAAACAACATTACCATATTTATCTATTACATCTGCAAATACCGAGTCGTTGGAAAGATTATAGTTGTCCCGCTTGTCAAAAAGCACATCAAATCCAATCGCTTTTGCTCCTGCTTCATTTAGATGGTCTACAAGCTTTGCATGTAAACTCGTAGGCCATGGATATTTATATGGTATCTCCTGATCGGCCTGCTGACTAATCGAAACTATTACAATAGATGAGTCTTCTATAGAGATTGGACCGCGCAGCTCAAACAGCTGATCCGTTACATTCATTTTAAGTTCCGTTGCAGGAGGAGAAAAAGCCAGCATGAGGGTCAGTAACAAGCTGCCAAGCAGCAGTCCCGACAAAACAAGATTACTTTTCCATGTCTTTTGAACTACGGCCATAATCAAAAGTTAAAAATATAGCGCAGTTGGAGCAGATGGTCATTCGGATACACAATAGAGGAGGAGAGCAAATTACGAATATTCGAATACTTAAAATCTATAAGAAAGGAGTGTCGTTCACTTAAATTATACCTCGTCCGAGTATTTATCATAAAAGAATTACTTTCTCTTATCGATCCATCCTCTGGCATGCCCGGCATGTAGTAATCATCAAATGAGAGCTGCGGAGTATTATTGTTATTAGTTACTAACGGAATAGATTCAGCCCTATTTTTGGTAAAGGCCAATGACATTTCAAGGTTTAGTTTATCATCAAAGATGAACAAGCTTCCCCCTACATGTGCACCAAAAATATTCACATCATTAAGACCCCCAGATGTTTCTGAGTTGTTGTAATTAAATCCAATATTTGTTTGTAGGGGCAGATTTTGAAATCGATTCACTACACGAACCGAAATGCTGTGACTTTCTGCATCTCCATACTCAAACACCCGATCAGAAGTATTCAAGAGGGAGTAATTGATACTGGCATTATGGGAAGCTCCCAGCAGAGAAAATTCCTTGCTAACCGACGCAGTAAACTGATAAGTATCAGACTGCCGGGGTGATACTGTAGCAAGCGTATCTCCATTTTGAATCGTAATATTCTGTACTGCCGCTTGCTCCGGCGTACCGACGACAGATGCTACAATCGGATTATTCAATTCTACTTCGTTATCTCTGGTACGCTTCATCACACCCAGACTAATCCTTGGCCAATCTTGATTAAGCGGATACCAGCTAATATTACTACGGTAGTTTATAGTGCCCGTGGTAGCGTCCCTGTTATTTATTACGTTATCACGTAAGTTCTCGTAACCAAGTGTTACATATAGCTGGTTCTCAAATAATTGGACGCGATCTCTCAATGAAAACCCGGCAATATCTTTTCGAATTGTTGTATTCGCCAGAGAGTTATATCCCGGTCCAACCCATCTATAACGTATCCGAAAATCGTTATTAAAATAGCTAAGTCCCATTTGAGACTGACCCGCCAAAATACTTGTTGGGAAAAACACCCCTGCTGAACTACCTGTAGCATCATCAAAGCGAATAGGTAATGTTTCCATATTTTCGTTGATAATGATAAGCCAAGAAAGACGATCAAGCATATTTTCGGTATCTTCAGCAATATCGAACCCAATACGATCAGCCGCCTGTTGTGTTAATATTCCATCAGAGATATCCTGATTAAGTAAACTAATCGCTCCATCAGCTTCAAAATGAATGCGATTATTGTCAAATCGTGCCTCTATATCCGATGCAGCCACAAAGTTACCTCTGGGGGTTGGATTTCCACTTACACCGAGCTCATCCGGATTATTTTCCAACTCCTCTCGATATTGGCTATTAAGATTATTTGCAAGATCAGGATTTATAGCCATCACATCATTGAAATCATCAATAAGACGAATTGAGTTAGTATCATCTTCAACCTTAATCACGTTAATACCAAAATTAAACCGGTCCTCTTTTTTGAATCCAATACGTCCACCGGCAATATTGCGCCGAAATGTTCCATTGTCTGCAGTACTTAGTGCATATGAACGAGCTGTGTTTTGTTCCCCTCCGAATGCATATTCTTCGACAGAAATTTCATCATAAATATTATTAATTCCACGTCGCAACTTTCCATAAATAAGCTGCAGGTTTAGTGTTTCACTCCAAAAATGAAACCCTGCATTAATACCCTGTATGCGTTGACCGGCAATAGTATAGGTATTGAGTGTTGGATACACATGGCCCGCCTCAAGTTCAAGCCAATTACCAACATATAAATTAAGTCCATAGCGATTTTGAGGCTGTAATCGAGGGTCTTCCTGGGTTGTCAGCAATCCGAAAGCCGAATAAGAAACCTTCCCCTTTTGTCCGGATATTCTGACATTCCCACTCAACGCATCATTTGAATATCCACCCACCTGCTGATTACGCGCGCGTAGCTCCACGTTTCCCTGCGGCATCCAGCTTTTCTTCTCCCTTTCATCTCTCAAAGCACTTCCAGATTGACCGGGAGTTATGACTGAAAAATCCCAGGCAGCAAGAACAATCGTGCTATCTTTCTTTTCAATTCTAATCTCAGCCTTATGCTCTCCCATCGATAAATCATCGGGAGAATAGGTGTAAAAGTAATCACTGGCATTCGCTTGCTCGGTCACATCTTCTTCATCAACATACATACGAAAAGAAGATGAAGTATCAATTTCACTGGGATCATAAAACAAGGTCAGTGCTACAACCACATCCTGCTGTAAAACAGCCGAGCCGGGATCAGGTGAAAGAATTGTATAATCAATACCAGTTTCTTCTACAAAACGTTGCCGATCATCTTGCTGCGGATCAACGATCTCAACACGAACAGGACTTCCGGAAGCATTGTTACGTGGATAAGTAAGGGTCTCACCATTATTTAGATGAATTTGCAAATAATACTCCAGCTCACTTGCCTGCGTATCCTCAATTGTTAACTCTGTTAAGAAACTGGAAGATACAAGGGCTGCGTGTTTTTGACGGAATCCCATTTCACCATCTGTCTTGTAAAAAATATATGCATCAGATACATCATTTGCATTAACTGATGGTGCTGAAAAACGAAGCTCAAACGGGGTGTTTCGTTCAACAAAGGTAGGTTTCTGATGTTGTATCGGGACAGCCTCAGGAATTGATAACGCCTCCACATCAAGACATACTATGCCTGTAAAAGCTATAAGGAATACTATCTTTTTTATTAAAGCTACCCCTTTCACCCGTAATAGTATCTAAAAGTTTTTAGTTTTCATTTTCAAAGACTTTCATTTCAATGACCCTTTCTTCTCCATCCTCATTGGTAAAACGCACTTTATAAATCGTTGGCTCAAGTTTCTCGTTCATTTCAGAATACTCTGCTTTTCTTTTCTCCAGCTCCTCATCCGTCAATTCTCCGGATTCTATAGAACCATCCTCCTGAACTTGACCATACATCTTTTCAGAAAGCGTAACGCTTTGTCCGGTCGGCTTTGATGCCACCTCTACGTTCCCTTCCTCAACCCAGAAATAATCATCAACGGTAGCCCCAAAAGAAGTTCCTTTTACAGATGCCACTGCCGAATTTGTGGTCACCTCAAAATCTTGTGACCCCCGTTCCGATACATTCAGCAGTATCTCTCCCAACTCCAATCCAATACGAGTGCTTGTATTTTGCTTATTCTCGATGTTACCCTGAATAATTAATCGGGAATCAGGCCTTATTTTGGCAATACTTTTATCCATAAACTGAACTAGGGCAAAACCATTCTGATCAGTTCTTAATGTATCACCATCAAAAAGGGGTTTGCCTCGCTCTTTGATATCTTTAAACTCTCCATTTTTCTCAATTCCGACACTTGGCTTGAACTTTTGCACAAAAGCCAAAGGGCGATCATTTGCGTCATAAACTTGTGCTCCGATGCCCAACACACCCATTACCAATAGCAACAAAAAGTATTTTAGCAGGACTTTCATGACAATAATTAATTTTCTATCAGTATTGACACATCCCCTTGCTCGTTTCTTCTATCAAGCTCTCTCAGCTTTTGTACAGCTTGTCCACTACGAAAGCTCTGTCCCTCAATTTCTACAGACTCAAGCGAAAAACCATTTTTACTAATCTCTCTAAACCGGTCACCTAAAATGCGCTCCAGGATTCTGGATACTTCTATCGCTTGTTGATCGCCAGATAATTTATGCATATCTGCGAGAGTAAAAGTCCAGATCTCCGATTCTCTTTCCTCAATACCATCATTTGTTTCCAGCTGACTCACAATTCGCCAAAAATATCGAGTACCGGGTTCTAAATTCTGCACTCCCGAACTGGGATATTGAAATCCAGAACCATCAACAAGAATATCCAGCATTTCATAATCCAGCAATGAACCAGATCCGTTTACCCCAACCAATTGAATAGGCTCTGTACTTATTGCTCCGTCCATCAATGACTGTGGGCTTTCATCACCCTTTGACGCTACAACCACCAACCGATAACGAACATCTAAACTACCCTGCCACTGAAAATTTGGGTATCGGCTTGATATAATAGTTTCAGAACCTACCTCACCTCCCGGTGAAAGCAGATAAAAACCAAGAGTCTTTTCTGCCAGATTTATGCCAAAACTGTCCGTTTGAGAGGCAAGTAATTCTCCATTTACTGAACCCTGATACAATTCTACCGTAATCCGATATTGATCAGCCGGAAGAGAAGTTGATCCCTGAAGTCCGTTATAAAACTCTCGTCCTCGCTCTGTGAAATTATGTTCAAAAAATATTCCCTCCTCAACGCCCGGCAATCCATTCCCCACGTTATTATTATTCACAAATAACTGTTGCCCAGGATCTAAACTAAATGGACGCCCCGAAATCTGCCGAACCTCTAAAATTCTACCAACTTTGTTGGATTCAACGACAACCCGTAAATAAAGATCGTTTAAAGATTCTGAACTATTTTGGTTTTGAAGAAATAACCGAAATAAGGAAGGACCTTTCAGATCATTAGCCAACAATGATTGAATATTTATGACCTGAGAATTCTCCAGCGTTTCATCGATTTCGAACTCCATAGAAAGCTGGGCAAAAGCTGGCTTTACATTACTTACCAGCAATAAAAAAAACAGAACACAAACAACCTGTCTGATATGTCGTAACCACATTGATAACCTCCCGTAATTATTACAACCTTTGCTATCAGTTGTTTATCAATTAATATCCCTTGATGTTTAGATATTAATTTAAAAATCTTGGAACATTTGTTCCTATCCCAAGTATGAAGCAGTGTTATTCAAGAAATGCGGTTCTTGGCAGAAATGCAAAACAAAAAAGTGGAGCTACGGGGACTTGAACCCCGGACCTCTTGCATGCCATGCAAGCGCTCTAGCCAACTGAGCTATAGCCCCATTTGAGAGTCGATAAATATAAGGAACTTTTATCGAAAGTTACACCCATTTACCAGATTAACTTTATTTTGTTTTTGATTATATTAGATAACATATTGTAGCCAATAGTTTTAACTAGCATTTATACTTTTTCTGGAAAACACTATCTTACAATTCATCACAAATCAACTTTTAACCTACACTCGTAACACGATGATTAATAAACAATTAATACTACTTCTTTCTTCCGTGTTTCTTGGGATGGCATTGCTTTCAGGCTGTGCCGGTACCGAAGAACTTAGAGCCCCTTCCGACCGTGATATGGAATATCTTCAATCATTAGATGAAGAGACTCTTCGCTCTCTTGATACTGATGACGATGGTCTTAGTGACTGGGCAGAAATGAATGAACATAACACTGATCCACTGAGCGCAGACAGTGACGACGATGGTCTCACTGATGCCGAAGAAATCAATGAATATGAGACAGATCCTAACAATGCCGACACTGATGGAGATGGTCTTGAAGACGGCGAAGAAGTTAACTCTTATGAAACCAACCCGCTGGAAGAAGATTCTGACGGAGATGGTTTAACCGATGGCGAAGAGGTTAACGAATACAATACGGATCCGCTAAGCGCAGACAGTGACAACGATGGTCTCACTGATGCTGAAGAAATCAATGAATACAATACAGATCCTAATAATGCTGACTCTGACGGTAACGGTTTTACCGACAGCCAAGAAATTGAAATGGGCACCGATCCCAATGACAGCAATGATCCTCCTTTCCTAAAGAAAGATGATCTTGGAACTGTTAACTTCGAATTTGATAAGTCAAACATTAATGATGCCGCTGCTCGTATTCTGAATGATAACATCAAGAAATTGATGAATTCTTCTAAATTCCGAATTCGTATCGACGCTTATACTGACCACGTTGGTGGCGACCAGTATAACTTGCGTTTGAGTAAGCGACGAGCAGAATCCGTCAAACAGTTTTATATTGAGAATGGCGTTTCTGAAAATCGCATTGAATCTCGCGGATTAGGTAAAGCGCCTCAACCATGTATGGATCAAACGGAAGAGTTAGGCTGCCGCAAGAACCGACGTGCAGAGTCTCATCCGTTAAATCCTTACCAATATGAGCCAAGTAACTAAGGATTAACCGAATCCTATTAAATTATTAAAGGCGACCTCGCTTCGAGGTCGCCTTTTTTTTATTCTTCCCTTAAAGTAACAGCCTTCCTTTTTTAGCTAATACTTTGCTCAAATCCCTCTCCTATACCTTTTTACATCATCACCGCTTGTAGTTATGGTCTAATAATAATTTTTCCGCACGTTGTCATAGTTTGATGATAGCAATATCAAAAGCTGATACCTTCATCATTTTCAAGTTCAGAAGCTGTCGATCCTATCACCTCTACCTTTTTTATAAAATACGTACAGCGTAAGTCCAAGTAATAGAATTCCAAGCAAACCATAAACAAGCTGTAAGGGCGGATCTGCGTGATAACCAACCATCAACACTTCCACTCCGATCCAAACTATTAAGGCTATACTGATTAAAACTGAGCCCGGCCATCCCCAACCTTTTTGCTGATATAAACCGTATAATACCATCATTGGACCTATTCCAAGTACAACAAATAGAATCACTCCGGGAATCAAATAGCTTGTAAATGGTGATCCCTCTAACAAATTCAGTGGCATTTGCAGTATTCCTCCACTCGGGTCCAATACAAGAGCACCTCCGCCATAAAGTCCGCTAATCCCCTGGAAAAACAGTAAGCCCATAAGTAGATAGAAACTGAGCGATCTGGATTCAGCTTTAGACATAGCTGGGCTCTTTAATATTTCGGAGAATCGATACCGAACAAAATATAGCCACCACTGCAAACAGTGGTATGATAATAATGGCAGGCATAATCGGTTGCCCCAACAATCCCATGGCAATTATTTTTGCCGTAAGAGCAACCATTAAAATAGACAGAAAAATAACGTATACAGGAGCCAGCAAATAGCCCATGGGGCTACCTTTAATGAACAGTGCACCTGATACAAATGCCAAAGGCAGTAAAAGTGCCAAGTCCAATCCTTGAACAATAAGCGTAGTATAATGTTCAACCTGCAATGGAATTATTGTGCCATCAAAAAAAGGCGGAACTACCACACCCAACCATAACAACCCGATAGTTATACTGTTAAAAACAAGAAAACCACCCACAATTTTTTTCGGAACAGCCTGCCCGAAATAGCTGGACAACTTATGTATATCAAATGACAAGGCCGTAAGTGAAAAGCCAAAAAATGAAGCCCCAAGTAACACCACATAACCAAGGAAAAGGATATTGTACATTCCCATAACCAAGTAGAAAAGATAAGTCACCAGGAAATATCCCAATGTGCCCGCCAGTAAAAGTCGTCCTTTAATTGAATCTTTGCGTGCCCATACCAACGCTATAAATAACAAAGGTACTCCCACAAAAAGCGTAATATAATCTTGCGCAATACCTTGCGGTGCCACATCCTTTGACATATGCTTATAGATACCTTTACCATAAACAGTAACGGTTTCACCTCGAACTGTTTCTACATCATAGGGACCGGGACCACCCGATGAGAATATCCCCACGGATGCAGCAATTACTGCTAACAAAACAATCATCGATGACAGAAGGGTAATCGTTCTCCTGTGTTCCATGCTGTAAGTGTATTTAGGAGTTTTAAGTACTAAATCCAATATATCCAAAAAAAGAGAAATCCCCGCAGTATTTGGCTACGGGGATCTGACTTTTAAAGATATGTTAAAGCTGTTTACAGTATCCAACTTAAGGTTCCAACAGCCCAGCGACCCGGCATTTGAGCACCAAGTACATCCTGGTTTTGCTGATCAAACACATTATCAACTTGCAGCCCCACTGATATGTGGGGAGTAATCTCATAATCGACCTTCACGTTCCATAAACTGTAAATTGATGATCTGAACGCATTAATACTTTCGCTTTGCGTTGCCTGCCTCTTTTTCCAAACAGCACTTACTGATCCATCTACCGGACCATGACTGATGCTGACAATTCCATTTACCAAGTGTCGGGCATAATTGGATATGTACTTAGAAGCAACATTCTCATCCCCAAAAAAGTCGGTAAAGGCATAACCCAGCGTGCTGTTAAATAGCCAGTTATCACCCAAGTTTTGGCTTATGGAGAGCTCCGTTTCTACTCCTGTAGTAGTTACGTTATTAATGTTTTGGGCATACAGATAATCTCCACCGGATTGCAGATTACTATCATTGCGGATTTGTGCCGTATTTGTCATTGCATAATCAATCAGATTCGTTGATTCACGGATAAATCCGGTTGCAGAAAAACGTACGTTCTCCCAGGGAAACAGGTCAGCTCCCATCTCACCGGACCAAGCCCGTTCGGCCTGTAGCCATGGATTACCAATGTTTCGCCCTTCCGTTAACGGACCTGATAAGTTGGTAGAAATAAAACGCTCTGTATAACTCGGAGCACGAACACTACGTCCCCCCGATGCCCGCAATATCCACTGTTCCTGCTGATAGGAAAAGCTAACCTGTGGCATCAACTCTGTGCCGTAATTATCATCATGATCGATCCGAACGCTTCCAGATAGGGTCATCGGATTAGTCGGTTGCCACTGCACCATTGTAAAACCTGCGTAATGCCAGTTACTGTGATCCCCCCTATCATTACTTCTAATCATCCGGCTATCCAACTGCGCACCATACGTAAGATCCCAGCTATCCGATAGTTGACGATATTGATACAGCTGTAATGCTCCTCGAGAGGTAGTATGATTATTACCCGGGAACTGTGGATTGAAAATATACTCATCATTCGTACGCTTAAATGACCCTTTTATAGTTGTTATACTATTTTGGGTGCTTCGCTGCAATCGCATCTGGTTCCACCACATTGAAACTGTTTCAGTAGCCTCATCTAATGGACTCGCGGTATAAAAATATTTAGCATTAAAATCGCGAAAGTCGTACCCTGACCGGAGTGCCAAATCCCAGTTATTATTTAGCTTTACTCCTCCTGAAACCGAACCGTTAGCTATATTAAACCGGTTTTTATAGTTATTAGCTAATTCTTGTCCGGGACTTTGATGCCACATACCACCTCCGCTAATACGATACTTTTCGGTGCTGTGGTAAAATCCGCCCCGCCCCATTTTGAGATCATTCTGTCCGTAACCACCTTTCAGGTGAGCAGTAGTCTGCTCCTCATTTGACTGACTTCCAAATGTATGTGTAATAATATTGATGACACCACCCACCGCATCAGCACCATATTGTGCGGCAGCAGGACCGTGGAGAACTTCAATTCGCTGAATTGCCCCCGGGGCCACCGGAATGTTAGAATTGAAATGAGCCGTAAGCGGATCGTTAATCCGCATACCATCAACCAGTACTAATACTTGTGAGAACGTACTTCCACGCAGGCTGAAATCCGACTGCGTGCCAAAGGCACCACGCGATTGTACCTCCACCCCAGGAATATATCTCAGCATTTCGTCAGGGGTATGGGCAGGAGTAGTTTCAATCATCGGAGCTGAAATTGTTGTAATGTTACGCCCCGATCCCGCAGCTGTTTGTGGAACCCTACTGGAAGAGATCACCACCTCTTTTGAAACTACCAGCGTGTCTAAAGTTTTGGCCTCCTGAGCTTGGGTAGAATGAGGAACTCCTACCACCATAAACAGGGAAATTAAAATTGCCGAAAATATTGCAGATATGGAATCCTTGTTAGATAGATACATTTTACAAATAGCTTTTGATCAATCCTTTTTTGAAGATGCTGAAGATATTAGTGGAAATCCTTCATTGAAAGAAAAACCCCCATCTTTTCTTCAATATAAAAACCCCGATGAGACTATTATATCGGGGTTATAGCACAAAAAATAGATAAATAAACGATTAATGATTTTCGAACCATTCCAAGATATGTGCAACCTTACTCATCAAATTGCTCGGGCGACTGGCAATGCCATGTCCCGAACCGGGGATACGGACCATTACCGATTCCACTTTCTGTAACTGCAATGCCCTGTAATATTGCTCAGTTTCAGACATCGGCGTACGATAATCCTCTTCACCCGTCAGTAACATCGTTGGTGTTGTTACATTGCCCACCAATGATATGGGTGACCGATCCATGTAGTGGTCACGATTTTCCCATGGAAAACCCTGAAACCAATATTTATGATATGAAGAGCCATCTGACGTTAACACAAAACTATACCAGTTGATTACCGGCTTTGCTACTACTGCAGCATTAAAGCGATCTGTTTGACCAATAGCCCAGGCTGATAATACTCCGCCGCCGCTTCCGCCAGTAATGTAGAGACTGTCTGCATCCACATATCCTTTGTTAATTACAGCATCTACCCCCGACATCAGATCATCATGATCTTCGCTGGGATAATTCTTGTCGATATAATTCCCAAACTCTTTACCATAACTTGTACTCCCGCGTGGATTCGTATATACAACCACATATCCTCTGGCCGCCATCAGCTGTAACTCCGCAGTAAAGCGATCACCATAATTGGTATGCGGACCACCGTGAATTTCCAGAATAAGTGGATACTTCTTATCGGGATCAAAGTTGGGAGGCTTAATGATCCATCCCTGAATTCTCTTGCCGTCGTAAGAAGACTCGTACCAAATTTCTTCGACCTCACCCAGTGTTTTATGACCGAATAGATCTTTATTTATTTGAGTCAATCTATTCATGTTACCGTTTTCATCAGTAACGGCCACATCTCCCGGATGGTAAGGCGTGGCATAGGTGTAAGCGATATTCCCCTTGGAAGTGACCGTATATGAGCCGCTACCATAGGGGCGTCCAATTGTTGTTCCGCCACGATTATCGGCAACTTTTTGAATCTCATTGTTCCCATCCAAAGCTAGTAACCCGATCTTGCCATTACCCTCATCATCATATTGCAGGTATAATCCATCTTCGGTCCACTGTAGATTACTTACACTCCGATCAAAATCATCTGTCAGGGTTCGTTTGTCAGAACCATCAATATTCATCACGTAAGCATTACTTAGCTGGTAACTGTCCATATTATCATCATATCCCAAGTAAGCAATCTTATCTCCATCCGGCGAAACTACAGCCCCATAATCCGGTCCGCGCCGATCAGTAAGCTGCGTCATTCCCCCATCTTCAACCGAAATCTTATAGAGTTCAGTGTCGCGTTCCTTATACTGCCAATCTTCTTTTCGGTTGGATGAGATAATAAGATGCTCTCCATCAGCCGTCCATTCGGGCGAACTGTGATTGAAGTTACCTTCAGTGATTTGTCGAGGGGTACCGCCTTCGGCCGGAATTATGAACACATGAGTAAACCCATCCTTAACAAAACCTGATGCCCCATCACGGCGATATTCCAAGTCATCAATTACGTTAGCCGGTTCAGCCCAATCAGCCCCATTTGGTTTGCCGGGCAGCAAAACCATGGGCTTGTCTTCACGAGGTACAAACATAGTAAATGCTATATAATCTCCATCCGGTGACCAAGTTATTGAACTCGGCGACTGTGTCAGATTAGTAATTTTAGCCGTTTCACCGTTATCCATCCAGCGCATATACAATTCACTCGAACCGCTTTTGGTAGATGCAAACAGCAATCGATCTCCACTGGGTGACCACCGAGGCGAAAAGTTATTATTATTGCCAGACGTCAGTGGTCGATGCCGACTGCCGTCCATATTAACAATCCACAGGTTCGAGCGACGGCTATCTTCCATAATATCCATGAAATTTCGCTGATAGACGACCTGTTCTCCATCAGGCGAAATCTGGGTGTCGGAGACGTACTCCAGATCAAATATATTCTCGAGCGTTAAAACATCTGATTGCGCTTCTGCACCCGTTGAAAACAGAAAAGCAAAAATTACAAATAGGCATAAGTAACGTAGGTTTTTCATAGCTTTATGATATAGTTATATAAATATGAGTTTACCATCTGTACGTAAAAATTTCTAATCTCTGATTAGCCCCGAAGGATAAGATACCACACTTTCGTGTCCGCCTTTTCCAACTGCTGATACTCCAAACAGATAATTGTCGATGACAATATTTTTGAGTGTAAACTCACTAACATCTCCTACGTATCGCTGGCTTTCCCACAGCGGCTTTGACGTTGGACGCCAATAAATTTTATATCCCTTGATAAGGTCACTGTCCGGCTTTTCCCAGCGAAGAGTGGTTGAGGGTTCTACCGCACCACCTATTTCTACATTCTTAGGCTTTGGAGGTGCTTTCGCTAACGAAGCCATCGCCACCGCATTTACTGCCGTTAATTTCTTAGCATAATCAAAATTTACATGCTCGATCACATCTCCATATTCGATGCCGTCTTCGGTGCGGATATCCTGGTGCTGCTGTATATAATTTTCGTGCGCTTCCATAATACGAACACCTGCAAAACCGGCCTCATTGAACGGACGATGATGCCCGCCACGACCAAAACGATCCAGACGGTAAATCAACATCGGATCCATTTGTGGCATATAAAGTTCGGTGGTTTCATAGATATAGCGAGCCAATTGACGGGATTTTCCGTCATTTTCTCCTCCATAAAAGCGTTTCATCTGCAATTCGCGCTCAGTGGCTTGGGATGAATAGGGCTCAGAAAAGATGCGGAATTCACGGTTATCAATCACCCCGTCAATGCCTTCAATATTTCCGATCATATCATTATTCAGAACGCCGATAATATCCCAGCCTTCTTCTTTAGCCATCTCCGCCATATGACGTCCGCCATACAGGCCTTGCTCTTCGCCCGACAATCCTGCAAATATGATACTGCTTTCAAACTCATAATCTGATAAGACCCGTGCTGCTTCGATTGCCCCTGCCATACCGGAAGCGTTATCATTAGCACCCGGTGCATCAATGGTATCATTCATCACATCCGAGGCGCGGCTGTCAATATCACCACTCATAATCACATAGCGATTCGGATGCGTATTTCCTTTTAGCACCGCATAGACGTTCACTACCCAGGTATCTTCGTCTATACGACTCTCAGGATCGCCCTCTACCAGAGTACGCTGCTCCCGAACCTCAAGACATCCACCGCACTGATCACTAATTTTTTCAAACTCTTCTTTGATCCATCTCCGCGCCGCACCGATACCACGGGTATCAGAAGTGGTATCCGACATCGTATGACGAGTTCCAAAACCGGCCAGCGTTCGAATATCTGACTCCAGCCGGTCAGCACTTACTTTATCAATGATATCATACATCTGAGGGTCAATACTAAGATCCTGCCCCTGAGCCGTATATGAATATGTAAGAGCCAATATTAAGGGGAAGAGCAAAAAACGTTTCATAATCAAAAGTGATTTAGTTAGATGTTTTAAAACAACTTAGAGCCACAATTTTCTAACTTACAGAATTCGCACTTTTATGCGAATTGGTTTTACAAATTAAAACTTTTTTTGAAATCACTTCATGAGTTTGCATAATTAGCCTGTTGCAGTTACGACTTAATTTTCAGATATGATTGATGATGACAATATTGACGGGCAACCCGAAACTACGAAGTCGCGGCAGATTTCCAGCCGAGAACTTTTATTTATCTCAATTTTATCGGCTACTGCTTACCTCATCCTCGCTTTTCTAATTTACCGATATCTTCTCGAAGAACCCCTTAATATTGCTTTTAATCATGGCTATACCGTATCAACTCAACTCATTATCGGGATTCTATCCGGCAGTGCTGCAGCAAGTATAATCGGGGTAATCATAAATCACACCAGCGTTTCAGAGGTCTTGCATGATTTTTATATCGTCGACATGGTTTCAAAACTGAAGCTTTCCAGATTTGACCGCATTCAGCTTTCGGCATTTGCCGGGGTAGGTGAAGAACTACTTTTTCGCGGTGCCATACAGCCGTTGCTCGGTATCTGGGTCACCTCCTTTATTTTTATCGGCATCCACGGTTATTTTAAATTCAAATCTGCAGGACACATGCTATTTGGCTTGACGATGTTTGGGCTCAGCATGCTGCTCGGTTACCTTTTTGAATATAGTGGCCTAATTGCCGCAATGACTGCTCATGCTGTTTATGATGTCATTATTTTACGTATAGTACAGATAGGAAAATAGAATTTTAGTTTGTTATCAAGTTGAGAGAACAAACTAACACCTTCCAATAAATGCTTGTTCAGTTTAGCAGAAGCTCATCTGTATGGAATACTCTCGATCTCATAACTTTTAATTAACCATTTCTAAAAATAAGCCCCCAATCGTCACCGTTCTTCCAGGCTTTACCGACATACGTTCCATAGACCATAATCTCCTCCCATTCATCAGGCGTAATATTGATTGGTTCATACGATGGATTCTCCGGTTGCAAGGTAATACCATCCTCTTTTTTTCGAATAGTCTTTAAGGTTGTTTCCCCCCGATAACGAATAGCACCAATCTCTCCATCTCTAGGCTCGCGGGGATCAATAATAATATAATCGCCGTCGCGAATATCAGCATCAATCATACTTTCTCCATCTACAATCAAGGCAAAATAGTGATCGGATTTTTCAGGATGAATCTCTACCGGCAAATGCCCGAGATTTTCACTAATAGCCTCATGCATAGCGCCGGCTGCAATACGTCCCTTAACAGGAATGCCGGGATAAAATCCACTTAATTCATTCCGCTTAGCAGGATGAATATCGTAATCTCCCCGACCATGCCTTGTTAAATAGTTTTTCTTGGTAAGTGCCTGCAGGTGTTGGTAGATGCTGTTAGAGGAACTATACCCAAACTCCTGCTGCATATGTTCATAACTAGGAAATTGCCCATAATCTTCGTAAAAGGAGAGGATATACTCCCAGAGTTGTCGCTGCTTGTCTGTCAGTGATTTCATACAAAATTATTATACATAACATTATGAATAAATGCATGAAATAATATAATAAAAATATGAAAAGAAATTTTGTAAGGATTTACTTTCCCAATGGTCTTACTAACAGATAAGCCGTTGAATAATATTCAAGAGAGAGTAGTTTTTTGAGCTCGCCTTAACCGGCGGGCTTTTTTTGTTCGCAATTAAATAATTCGATCCTCATCACTTAAGTCTGGAACCGTTCCTCGGTATCCAAACACCCATTTTATTAGTTTAACCATCCAGGTGGACTGACTCTGAACATACCACTGATCTGCAGCCCTTCGAATCCCAAGCCCATACGAAGGATAGGGGTGAATAGTATCAGCAATATTTCTGAGTGTGACCCCATTCCGCATCGCCAAGGCATATTCCCCAATGAGATCCCCGGCTTGCTTTCCATATATTGTAGCCCCCAATATTTTACCGTTCCATTCCTTGGCAAAAACCTTAATGAGTCCTTCAGTAGACTCATCGGTAATTGCACGATCAATTTTATCATAGGGAAATCGATATGTTTTGTATGAGGTATCCCTTTCCTTCAACTCTTTGTCTGTAGCCCCCACGTGTGCCAGCTCAGGATCGGTATACGTACTCCACGGCACATGTTCCCGATCAATCTTCTTTGGTATTTTAAGAAGTGCATTTGTCACCGCAACTTTGGCCATATGCTCAGACATATGCGTAAATTGGTATTGTCCAGTCACATCACCCACCGCATAGACATGCTTTAGGTTTGTCCGGCACCGATCGTCAACGGTAATACCATTATCTTGATGTCGGATGCCCGCTCTTTCCAATTGCAACCCCTCACAGTTGGCTGTACGTCCGGCAGATATAAGTACTTCGCTCCCCTCCCAAAAGAACTGATCTCCATTAACTTCTGCCTCAATGCTATTTTTTCCATCTGAATTTTCTGATATCTTTTCTACATCAGCAGAAAGTTTAAAATTAATACCCTCATTCTCCAAATACTCTTGGAGCATTCCAGTTAACTCCTTATCGTCGTTTGAAAGGATACGCGGTAGCATATCAAATACAGTCACCTGTGTACCCAACCGTTGAAATGCCTGTGCCATTTCAACACCAATGGGTCCAGCCCCAATAATCGCCAAGCTTTCAGGTTGCTCCTTGAGTTCAAAAATTGTCTCATTAGTATGGTGCGAAATCTCCTGAATTCCTTTGATGGGAGGGATCATAGCCTTACTACCTGTGGCAATAATAATATATCGTGAAGACACCTTTCTATTCTCCTCATCCTTTACAATACGAACGGTGTGGTCATCAACAAATAATGCCTGGCCAAATTCAATATCCACACCCATTCGACGATAGATATCCGGATCATCCGCTTCTTCATAGACATCTTTCCGCTTAGATCTGACGTGCTCCATCACAGACGAAAAGTCCAATCCCTGTGATTTTCGATAACCAAACTTTTTGGCTTCGGTTACGCTTTGTGCTACTTTCGAAAGATGCAACAATGTTTTACTTGGAATGCAACCGTGCCATGTGCAATCACCCCCAAGTTTGTCGACTTCCACCATTAAGGTTTTAGCCCCAAAGTTTGCGCCCATACCTGCTGCAGTAAGCCCACCGGCTCCAGCGCCAATTACAAGCAAATCATAATCGTACTTCATACCTTATTGTTTTTTCGTTTACCCTTAATTCGTTGATAGGTAGAGTAGAGCCCATACGCAAGCAGAAATATGATAATCAGATAGACCCACGAAGGAATATTTTCACCAGCTACTAATAGATATAAATAAGCTGAAGAAAGACAAAGCCCTGTAGAAATAACCGGCAGCGCTATCTGTTTGTCGCGTTTTAAATTTCTGATAATCCAAGTTACAGATCCCATAAAAAAAGGAATCGCACCAACATAAATAGCGGCAAAAATATAGGGATTTACGCTATAATCAGCCGACAATCCCATCATCCAATCATGCAATGTTTCTAATATCAAAGTCAAACCTACAATTTTAATTTATTGAATTACTCAAAAATACTCCTGAAACATTATCAAAATGCTGAAGCCACTTAGATGCTCCACCCATGTAGCTTCTTACTATTTACAATCTGTTTTTTTCGAATGACTTTTCCTACTATTTGGTTTTACACTTTCATCACAATTAAAATCGTAAGAATAAAGAATCTATACTCGTCAAGATTTCTAATATTATATATCAGTTGGTATAATCTTTCTTCGTTGCTTTTTTATCCCTGCAAATCACAGAAATATAAAACTTAAACCATATTTATAATGAGTGACAGCTATTACAATCCCAAGGACCTAAAAAAGTTTGAAGATGTTGGCGAATTTGGACCTGAATTAGCAGAAAAATTCTTTGATTACTATGGAGCCGTTTTTGAAGAAGGAGCACTGAGTGCTCGTGAAAAAGCGCTGATTGCTCTCGCAGTATCCCACACGGTGCAATGTCCTTATTGTATCGACGCCTATACAACCGAAAGCCTAGAAAAAGGAGCAAGCGAAGAACAGATGATGGAAGCGGTTCATGTGGCGTCAGCAATCCGTGGCGGATCATCACTTGTACACGGTGTGCAGATGATGAACAAAACCAAAGACCTGAGCATGTAATGCTCTACAGAACCAATATTTGTATTTCAGTCCAAATACTTTTAGAGCATACTATAAACTTATGATTAAATCGCTTAAAACACTTAGTCACGACCTTTCGGATCCAGCATATCAGTTAGATGTGCTCAACAATTATTCACAATCATTGCGGCAACAGCCCAAATTTAAAGAAAAACTCGAAGAAATTGACCTCTATCCGCTTCGTCCTACCGGCATCGAAATTTTTCAGATCAATGTAGGATACATGTGTAATATGACCTGCAAGCACTGCCATGTGGATGCGGGGCCGGATCGTGATGAGGTTATGACCAAAGAAACCCTTGAACACTGCTTGGAAGCTTTGCGAAACTCCGATATATCAACAGTAGACTTAACCGGCGGTGCCCCAGAGATGAATCCCCATTTTCGGTGGTTCGTTGAACAGGTGTCAGACCTTGGTAAAGAGATTATTGTGCGGTCGAACCTGACTATCCTAACCACAGCCCCCAAATATCAGGAACTGCCTGAATTTTTCGCCGAACACGATGTGGAGGTAACCTGTTCGCTGCCTTTCTATAATAAGTCCCGTACCGATCGTCAGCGCGGAGAAGGTACGTACGACCGTTCTATTGAAGCACTAAAAAAGCTCAACGAAATCGGTTACGGCATAGAGGGGTCCGGACTCGAGCTAAACTTGGTTTATAATCCAACAGGAGCTTTCTTACCCGGCAGTCAAGAGTCACTTGAAAAAGAATTTAAGCGTCAGCTTGACCGCAAACACGGCATACGTTTTAATAACTTATTTACCATTACCAACCTGCCCATCAGCCGATACCTTAATTTTCTACTGGAATCAGATAATCTGGATGAATACATGGATCGACTAATTACCTCTTTTAATCCTTCCGCCGCCAAAGGAGTTATGTGTCGCAATACTATTTCGGTGGGTTGGGACGGAACCCTCTATGATTGCGACTTCAACCAGATGCTGGAAATGCCGGTAGAAGAGGAAGCCCCGCAGCATATTAGCGAATGGAATGAAGCCAAGCTTAACGGCCGAGAGATTAAGATCAATCAGCACTGCTTTGGCTGTACAGCCGGGGCCGGCAGCAGTTGCGGAGGTACTACAACCTAAGGAGAAAGTTCATTATGAATAAACAAGAAGGCAATTCAAACTACAGCGATAAGGTGCTTATCGTTTTCACTAAGAATTCTGAAAGGGGGAAGGTTAAAACAAGGCTTGCTAAAACTATTGGTGATAAAAAAGCGCTGCAGGTGTATCAAAAACTTTTAAAAATCACCAAATCTGTTACCGATCAACTGGACGTCTCCAAGCAGGTTTGGTATTCTCGGTTTATCGACAATGATGATTTATGGTCGGAGGATGATTACGAAAAACATCTCCAAAAAGGAGATAGCCTCGGCATGCGAATGCAAAATGCATTCGGCAAAGCATTTACCGATGGATATCAAAAAGTAGTAATAATCGGAAGCGACTGCAGCGAACTCAGCCCTAAAATAATAGAACAAAGTTTTCGAGATCTGGAAACTTCTCAGGCTGTTATTGGACCTGCCAGCGACGGCGGATATTATCTGTTGGGAATGAGGAATTTCTATCCCTCTCTTTTTGCGGGTAAGTCATGGAGCACTTCTTCTGTTTTTGAAGAAACCATCCGTCAATTTAATGAGATGAATATTTCGTACGAAAAGTTACCTATCCTCAACGATATTGATACCGAAGCAGATCTCAAGGCTTCAAATTTGGTTATCAACCTATGAGTATCAGCATTATCATCCCTACTCTTAATGAAGCCGATTCTATACCCGAAACCATAGAAAAGGTACGGCGGCACAGCAATGATCACATTCTGGAAACTATTATCGTTGATGGTGGAAGTAATGATGCAACAGTTGATATAGCCAAAGCTACTGATGTCAAGACCTTTAAAAGCCCTGAAAAAGGGCGGGCGGCACAAATGAATTTTGGTGCCAAACAAGCAACTGGAGAAATTCTCTATTTTTTACATGCCGACACTCATCCCCCGAACAATTTTGATGACTCAATCAACAAAGCTGTGAAAAGGGGTTATCACGCAGGGTGTTTCCAGCTCACTTTTGATGATGATCATTTCCTATTACGACTTTACGGATGGTTCACCCGTTTCAATATTGATCTTTTCCGCTTTGGGGATCAAAGCCTATTTATTAAAAAAGATACCTTCCACGAGTTACAAGGTTTCCGTGAAGATCATATGGTAATGGAGGATCAAGAGTTCATCCGGCGTATCAAGCAGAAATTTTCTTTTATAATACTTGATGACCATGTAATTACTTCAGCTCAAAAATACCGGGATAATGGGATCATAAAGCTGCAATTAGTCTTTACGCTGATCCTTCTGCTTTATTATATGGGAATTGAGCAGGGTAAACTCGTAAAAATCTATAAATGGTTTATTGATTGGCCTACCCAAGACCTTTCAGGGATTTAAAAACTCCACCCTATACCAACCGTGCCCCAAGGCATGAAGGGCCCGCTTTCAAATGTTTGCCCTGCAAGCTCGATATCTTTGTTATTTAATGTATAGCCGAGACCAATTACAGGGCTCAAGTACAAGTTTCCGAGACCGGTATTCCAGTGGTAGCCGCCACGAAGTCCTATCGAATATCCGGTATGCGTTGTACTCTCTTTAGTGGATTTCAGCGTAATTTCAGCAGAGGCTATTCCAAACTCAGGACCAATATAGAACCCGTCCGTTCCGGTGATAAACCGCTCGGCTTGGAAAATCACGCCTTTGAGGCCAGTGGTAAAGCCTTCGTTTCCGTGCTGGGATTCTGGAACCGTGAGTTCCCCGTAGGCCTCGATGCTGTAGGTCCACGGCCCCTGCTGATAACTTCCGGTGATTCCTGCTCCACCCAGAATATAGGCGACCGGCTCTGTTTCAATGCTGAATTTCTGAACCTGCCTCTGATTCTGAGCATGAAGCGGTTCCATTAGTGTTACGATGAAAAGCAATGCGAATGTTGTGATTAGTGACCTCATAACAATTCGATGTACGTTTTCATTAGCATTCTTGTGATAATGTTACAATTGCTCTGGTCGTAATGTTACGATTGTTCTATAGGTAGGTCCTTTATCATCCACTCGGGATACCCTTCGTCCAAACGTTTCGCATTAAATCCTTTTTCACGAAGCAGCTCGACCGCATCATCGGCGAACACGCAAAACGGACCACGACAGTACGCCACCACCTCTTGGTTTTTGGGAAGCTCCTCGATCTTCTCGGATAACTTCTCCACCGGAATATTTAGGGCTCCGGCAATGTGTCCCTCATCAAATTCCTGCTGCGGGCGGACGTCAATGACCGTTGTCTCTTCATTCTGCATTTTTTCAGCCAGCTCTTCGCTTGTCAACGTTTCCAGGGATTGCCGGGATTCCCGGAACTGTTGCATAACCCGTTCTATTTCAGCAATCCGTTCAATACCCAGATCCCGAAGGGCCTTCCAGGCCTTATATACACTCAGTCCTGCGAGTTGGTAATACACCCGGTTTCCATCACGCTGGGTCTCAACCAACTGGGCCTGCCTCAACACTTGCAAGTGCTGGGAGGCATTGGCCCCCGTGATGTCTGTTTCCTCAGCAATTTCGGCGACCGAGAATTGTCCCTGAGCCAACAGCTCCAATATTTCCAACCGATGTGGGTTTGACATAGCCTTTACAATATTAGCCAGTTGCTGATACACTTTGTTTTTAAACGTCCGTTTTTCCATATCTCAATATTTCTTTTCCGTTCAGTGAAACATAAAGCTAAGAAATCGTATACAACTATTCAATTAATCTATTGAATAGTTTATCAAAACCTCTTATGTTTTTCATCCACTGAAATAGTAATCCAATTAAACCTATTCAGATATGAGCAATACAACACCTATAGCCTGCGATCTCTCAGCCATTGCAGAAGAGAAGATTGAGGATCACAAACACAATGCAGAAAGCATTTTTAACGCCATAACTAAAGTTCGGGAAACCGAAAACGGATATGCGTTTCGGCTTCCCCCGGAAACCGGCCTAATCAGCAAAGCGGGCTCCTTTATCGCCAGAGAGCGCCTGTGCTGTCCGTTTTTTGAGTTTAGCATTACGGTTCCACCCGAACAGGATCCGGTGTGGCTGACCCTTACCGGTCGAGAAGGCGCCAAGCCTTATATAAAGGAAACGCTTTTGCCAAAGCTGGATGCTCGCATAGTACATATAACCTAAAAAGTTGTTCAACGATGAGTTCTTCAATCACACCTAACCAAAAAGTTGCCGACCTACTGGATAGTCATCCGAAGACCTACCAGGTATTTCGCAAACACGGCTGCCCAGACATGCGGGATGGGTTCTTCTCGCTGATGGCCCACATTATGAGCATTCGCAATGCGGCCCGTATTCACCGGATTCCGGAGGATCAGCTACTGGATGATTTAGAACAGGCCATAGCGAACGACAAAGTGGCCGGCGGAGATGTCGAACTTGCATCAGAATCCTAATACAAACCAATAATATTATGCAAGCACTCCTTTCCGCCCTACAACAAACGCAAGTTATTGCCATGCTCGCAGGACTGATTCTACTGTTTTTATGGGAAAGCCTGCATCCTTTTTACGAGCATTTCCGCGGATCATGGAAAAACCGTGGCAAACATGCCGTTCGAAATCTCACGCTCGGAGCTCTCAACTCAGCCTTGGTGGCTATTGTTTTTGTCGGACTTTGGTTTGCTGCTTCGGTCTGGGCCGACGAGTACCAGTTCGGAATCATGCACTGGCTGCAGGATGGTATTGGGCTGCCGGCATGGGCACATGCTGTTGGCGCCGTACTTCTGTTCGACGCCTGGAGCTACGTCTGGCATCGCATCAACCACGAAATCCCGTTTTTCTGGCGATTCCATCGGGTCCACCACTCCGATCCAAACATGGACGTGACGACCGCAAACCGTTTTCACATTGGAGAAATATTCTTTTCCTCCTCGTTCCGTATTCTCATTATCGGATTGCTTGGGGTCTACCTGTGGGAGCTCGTGCTTTACGAAACGCTCATGTTTGCCGTGGTCCAGTTCCACCATTCGAATCTAAATATTCCCGAAAGAGTGGATCGCATGCTCCGAGCAGTCATCGTATCCCCCAACATGCATCGCGTGCACCATTCGCGCTGGCAGCCGGAAACCGACTCCAACTACAGCTCGCTGTTTTCGTTTTGGGATCGGCTGGCCAAAACCTTTCGGCATAATCCCCATCCGGAAAACATCGAATTGGGACTGGATGAATTTGACCGCGATAAAGATCAAACGGTAGGAGGCATGCTTCGCACGCCCATAGCAAAACAAAAGCGAGACTAATTGATAATTGAATAGAATTGGAACGAAAAAATTTCGAACACTATGTTATCAATAATTAAAAACTATCTGGCACGACAAGCGCGAAATCCCTTTGGGTGGTTTGGGCGAATTGTAGCTCCGCTGGTTTTTAATCACGAAAACCAACACATGGAGGATTTTGGCCTAGAACGTATGGACCCTCAAAAGAACGATCATATCTTGGAAATTGGCTTTGGTCATGGCCGGCTTCTCTCCAAGCTGGTTCAACAAGTTACGGAGGGCAAGGTACATGGCATTGATATTTCCGAGCAAATGGTCAAGGTGACGACCAATCGAAACAAGGATTGGGTTGATAATGGGAAACTTGTCCTCAAACAAGCCTCCATTGCCGATATTCCCTATCCCGAGGGCCACTTTGACAAAGTGTTTACCTGTAATACGATCTACTTCTGGCCTGATCCGAAAGAAAATATTAAGGAAGTAAAACGAGTCTTAAAACCGGGTGGAGAACTCCTCTGCGCTTTCAGAGATGAAGATCTCATGCAGAGCAAAAGTTCGGCCGTGACTGAAAATAGAGAAATATTTCAGAATCTGTACCCTCCTGAAGAAGTAAAACAACTATTCCAGGAAGCAGGTTTTAAGAAGGCACAAATACATGCGAAAATAGCAAATTCCGAAACAACTTTTTTAGCTGTAGGGACCCGATAGAAAATATTTCTTTTGCTAAAAACTTGACTCCTCTACTTTCGAAAAATTTTCAAAGAAGCTTACGGGATGCACTCTGCATCCCGTAACAAAAAGCAGTAATATCAGTACAATGCTGTTGTTGATTTAAAACCAAAAACAGATCCATGTCTGGAATCCAAAAATTCTTACCTGTACTTTTTTTGCTGCTGTTTATTTGCTCATCCGCATACGCACAAAAAATAATCAGCGGAACCGTCATTGATGCCCAAACACAGGAAACACTGCCCGCTGCCAATATCTTAATCAAAGACACCTATCAGGGTACTATCACCAACAGCACTGGCAATTTTTCGTTGACGATACCCGATTCGCTGCTGCCGGCCACGCTTCTTATTCGTTATATCGGGTATGAGACTCAAAAACTGGCAATTGGCCGGAACTCATCCGCAAAGCATAATATCTCTCTGAAACCATCCGTAACCCAAATGCAGGAAATTGTAGTTACGGATGAGGATCCCGGAATGCGAATTATGCGCGAAGTTATCAAACGAAAACAACAATGGCGTAAGCAGCTCGAAACCTATCGCGCAGAAGCATACACCCGGCAAACTCTATCAAACGACACGGCCATTGTGTCTATTACGGAATCAGTTTCGGAAGTTTTCTGGGACAAACAGCGGGGCCACCGCGAGGTACAAAAATCCAAGCGACAAACTGCTAACATCGAGGCTGCAAGTAACTTTGCGGGAGTAAGCTATCTGCCTAATTTTTATGATGACAACATCGAAATTGCTGAGTTTAATATGGTCGGCATTACTCATCCCGATGCTTTGGATTACTACGATTTTAAGCTGGCAGATCAGACCTCTCTGGATAATGAAACTGTGTATGAAATTGAAGTAACGCCCGACCGAAAACTTCAGCCTCTATTTGTAGGAACCGCCTATGTACTGGCGGATGAATATGCCCTTATTGAAGTAAACCTAACCCCAAATGATGTGGTCACATTTCCACCCCCCATAAAGTCATTCAATACTGATTACGAACAACAGTTCAACAACTTCGGACAGGATTTTTGGTTACCCGTGGATGTACGTATTGGTGGAGATATCAAAATAAAAATGGTGGGCCTGGACTTTCCGATGATCAAATTCAAGCAGCTTTCCCGCATCACCAATTACGAGGTCAACACCTCGCTGCCCGACACTCTATACGAAAACGAGGACCGATTTAGCGTTGACAGTACTACCGTTCAATCTGACTCACTGATTACGCAACAGATTAATACCGTTCCGTTATCATCCGAGGAAGAGCTGGCTTATTCCACCCTTGATAGCACTGCCACCCTTGAAAAAGCGTTTAAACCCAGCGGTTTTTTAGCAAATCTTTTAGATGACGAAGAGGATGGTAACGAATCAAACTCCGGATTTCTGAGCTTTCTGGATGAAGTGCCCGGAAATATTGCCCCAGATGCGAGGTACAATCGCGTAGATCAGGCGTTTTTAGGATTACGCTATAACATTGATGCTACCGACCGGCTCAAGATTCGGGGACAGGGTGGTTACAGTACCGGCTACCGCGAGTGGAGTTATGGCGGTGGACTCACTATAGATTGGCTTCAGCAGAATTGGGGATTCGCGACACTTGGTGGCGATTATCGCGCCGGCACCAAAACCCGGTACAATTCTCAAATCTACAGTCCATATTATACTATCATTCCCAACCTGCTGGGACACCAAGGCTATTTTGACTACTACCAGGCAGAAGGATTTCGCCTTTTTTCAGGTTGGAATTTGCCACATAGCCTCTCTCTCGAATTTGGATATAATCATGAGCACCAGACATCACTGCCCACAACTACCGCTTATGATATTTTGGGTAGCTCTAACTTTCTTGCAAATCCAACAATCCCTGAAGGAACCCTTAGCTCTATTGATATTACCACTGGATATAATATCGATGAAGGCTATAATTTTGGTGTAACAGCACAGAAAAAAGTGCAATTTACTATCGAGCATTCTTCGGATGCGCTTGGCAGTGACTATGAATTTACTCGCTATGCGGGATTTATATCATGGTCATTTCCGACATTCTATCAACGACGGTTTTTATCCAATACGCTCGACTTCAACATTACGGGTGGGACCTACAGCGGAGATCTACCACTCCAAAAGTGGGGAATTATTGATGGCACCATTGGCTCTACCGCTCCATATGGGGTAATGAAAACGATCCGAAATCGCCCCTATCAAGGACAGCAGTACCTGTCCATTAATGTCGAACATAACTTTCGTACCATCCCCTTTGAATTGTTGGGTTTGCGACCATTGGTAAATAATAACATTGGTTTCATCGTCTTTGCCGGCGCAGCTAAAACGTGGCTTCATAGTGATAATTTTTTATCTCAATCGGGATTCCAACCAAGACAAACTAATGGCACTCACTGGGAGGTTGGAGCATCACTCAATGGGATATTAGGATTAATTCGCCTGGACCTGGCTACTCGCATAGACCAGCCCGCCATCCTCGTCAACATCAGCTTGGCACGCCTATTTTAGATATTCCAATAAACCGGAATAGGGTTCCACCTTTTGTCTTTTTTTTATATACTTAGACTCATTTTAAATAGTGAACTTATCTGTCCAAATGATGTTCGATAGAAAAAGCTCGGCAAAAACCCTATATACAGCATTAACCGTTATTCTCTGCGCCCTTGTAACGCTCCAGTGCACAACCGAAAAAACCGAGAATAATGGGTCAGCATCCCAGCAAGAGCTTAAAAAAGCAAAGGAAAATACGCCAGAACTGGCAGTTGCAATGGGACAATTGCAAACTTATCACCATAAATTTGCTTTAGCAGTTGAAGCAAAGAATCATCAATTAGCTAATTTTTATTTACATGAAGTCGAAGCAGCTGCTGATGGTATTAAAGAAAATATCCCCTCATACGAAGGTTATGACATCAGAAAATTCATGAAGATAATGTTTGATTCTGATGTGGAGCCATTAGAAACTGCATTAGCTAATAAAAACTGGGATAAGGTTAGGCAAAAAACGATAGACCTTACCAACTCCTGTAACTCGTGTCATAATGCAACGGCCCACGGATTTGTGAAAATCACTCTCGGCTTTGATAATAATCCCTTCAATCAGGATTTTTCAGTTTCAGAATAATTCTTACGGAACAGGAAGGTATTAAAATGGGGACTATCTCATCATTTCGGCGGAAAGGCTCTCCTATCTTTTAAGCTTATTCTTTCCGCGGGATAATAAACCAATAGCGACGGTAAAAAGGGCTGATCCCAATATAGACCAAATTATAGGAAAAGTCTCCCCACCAACTTCTATGTCAAGAATAAAGGTAAGTCCCATTTCTGCCGCCAGCCACTTGCCAATCAAAGCACCAATAAAGCCTACAACAGTAGAAATAAGGCACCCTCCCAGTGAATAACCCGCAATACTTTGACCAATAGCTCCACAGATAGCAGCAATAACGAGAAGTAATAAAAAGCTCATATAATCAACATTTGTTTAGTCGGATTCATCCAAAATTACCGCAGATTCAAGGGGCTTAATAACCACGGCGTCATTCGGCTCAAAAAGTACACGATTATCAGTATGTACCAGGTATTTCTGTTCCCCCAGCTGCACATGATAGGTAATATCATGCCCCTTGAACTCTCGACCCAATACGGTACCCACGTTCTCCGGTTTTTGATCAGTGGGCTTTTCCAACGTTAAATGCTCGGGCCGTATAGAACAAAGCACACGTCCGCAGGCATTACAATTCAGGTTCATTGGCCCAAGCTTGGTAGCCACTTGTGATCCCCCGTCCGCATCCGCGTGAAATAAATTTGTGCGGCCCAGGAACTGCGCAACAAACTTAGTCTTGGGATTGTAGTAGACTTCTTCGGGCGTACCAATCTGCTCAATTTTTCCGTCATTCATCACCGCAATACGATCTGCAAATGAAAGAGCCTCCTCCTGATCATGAGTTACAAGCAGAGCACTCATACCTGCCTTCTTAAGAACTTCGCGTACCTCTTTACGCATAGAATCGCGTAACATTGCATCTAGGTTGGAGAACGGCTCATCCAGCAGTACCAGTTTTGGTTTAGGAGCTATCGCTCGTGCCAACGCAACTCGCTGTTGCTGTCCCCCTGAAAGCTCACTGGGATTGCGATCTTTATAATCGCCCATCCCTGTCCGGCATAAAACCTCTTCGGCATAAACAAGACGCTTGTGTTTTGGGATATCAGTGAGCCCAAATGCTACATTTTCGAGTACCGAAAGATGAGGGAACAGGGCATAGTCCTGAAACACAAATCCAATACCGCGATCCTGAGGAGCCACATGAGTCTGGGGAGACTCCAATAACTTTCCATCCAAATAAACTTCGCCTTCATCAGCGTGCTCAAATCCTGAAATGAGTCGGAGGCACGTTGTTTTGCCACATCCGCTCGGCCCCAGCAGGGCAAATATTTCATGCTCTTTGACTTCAAAATCCAGTCTTTCGACAACCGGACCGTTTTCGTCAAAAGATTTTGTTAAATTTTTAACACTCAGTAAATCATTCATCATCTCTTCAACTCCTTAGAGAATAAAAACCCCACAAACAGGGATGAAAATAACAAAATTAACAATGCAAAGGGAGCTGCTTCTGCAAACATTGCTTCTCCCGTATATGACCATACATTCAACGCCAAGGTATCAAATCCTATAGGCGATAATAAGAACGTTATTGATAACTCTTTCATTGCAGATAAAAAAACCAAGGATGCCGATGCAATAATTCCACCCCGTAACAGTGGCAAGGTCACTTTTAAAAAAGATTTTATAGATGAATACCCCAATGACTGTGCGGCCTCCTCAAGGTCTTCAGGAGCCTGATATAACGCACTTCGTACGGGCCCAATTCCTTCTGCCAAAAAATGCAGCGAATACGCAATTACCAATAATAGTAACGACTGATACAATACGGTAGAAACCTGCAAGGAGAAAAAGACAAACGCCAATGCAAAAGCAAGCGGCGGGGTTGCGTATCCCAAATAAGCAACTCGCTCAATGGGATTACTTAACTTTGTCTTATACCGAACTCCAATATAAGCAAGGGGCAAAGCCATTAAGGTAGTCAAAACCGCAGCAGGGGCCGACGCCTGTACAGAGTTTAAAAAAGCCTCATATAAATTACCGGCCACGGAGGCAAAGGCTGTTTGATTTAGCCAAAAAACTATAGAGGACACTGGTAAAACGATAGCTACCAAAAATAAAATCCCCACAAAGGTATACGCAGGCACAGCCCACGGACCTAGTTCCAAGTAGTTTTTAGCTTTAGAAACCCCCCGTCCCAGACGATGAAATATTGCTTTTTTAAGCATTTTATATTCTAACACTAATGCACCGGTTGTTAGTGCTAACAACATAAGCGCCAGCCAGGCCGCGTAAATACGATCATAGGCGGCAATATATTGCAAGTAAAGAGCATAGCTAAACGTCTCAAATCGCATCAGCGAAACCGTCCCGAAATCACCAATTACATGCAGGCTTACCAGCAGCGAACCCGCCAGAAGGGCCGGCCTGAGTTGGGGTAATATTACTTTAAAAAATGTTGATTTAGCATCATGCCCCAGCGAACGAGAAACCTCCTCAATAGATCGATCCATACCGGAAAGCGCTGTACGTATATTCAAATACAGGTAGGGAAATGTACAGAGCGTTAATACAATGAGTGACCCCGAAAATCCATTAATCCGTGGTATTGTCCATCCAAACCAAGCCTGAAAAGTACCGTTGTATCCCCCCAGCCCCAACAATGCATAAGCCATCACATAACCGGGAATAGCAAGAGGTAACACTCCTAATATGGTAATAAATTTTCGGGCTTTTATTTTAACCCTTACCGACAAGTAGGCCAACGGCAAAGCGATCAGGATGTCTAACAATAGCACCCCGCATGTCAATAACAGGGTATTGCCAAGCAGATATAAATTACGTGCCCGGAAAACAACATTGTTCAGCATCTCCGGTGAAGCATCAAAAGCTCTGATCAATAAATAAACAAGAGGTAATAAAACCCCTGTTGCAATAACTCCCGCAATAAGTAACAGGTACCAAGGGGGAGATTTACTATTTGTTTTTGTGCCTATAATAGCGCTTATCCTTCTCTGAGAAGTGAAAAATTTAGATCAAATCTAAATAGAAACATCCTTGATAGCAACCTTTAACCTTAAATTATTACCCCTTTCTAATCCCTAGGAACTCTATGGAAAAACTTAAAATGATCTTTTTATTTAATTAGTTTTGTACCAATCCTTTTTTTAAGTAAAATTAAGATTGAAAGCACTAAAAAATCATCCCAATACATTAACAATACAAGGCTTATGAAACGAGTAGTTATTTTCCTCATAACTTCGGCAATGGCAATCAGTATGTTACAGGCCTGCGGTCCAAGTGAAGAAGAAATTCAACAGAGAGAACAAGCCCGGCAGGATTCATTGGAACGAGTTAAACAGCAGCGTCTTGAACAACAACGACAAGATAGTATTGAGCAAGCCCGACAAGATAGTATTGAGGCTGCCAAAAGAGAAAGACAACGTAACAGAATAGAATATAATAGCAACGGAGCTTTTGCTGTTCAGGTTGAGGCATGGCGCTCAAAAGAAAAAGCTGAAACACAAATTCAAAAATGGGTCGATCGAGGCTACGAAAATGCCTACGTCGTGAAGATGGGTAACGAAGAGACCGGTGATATCTGGTTCCGCGTACGCTTAGGACGAGTTGACTCTAAAGATATGGCCGAAAAACTGCAGAATAAGCTCATGCGCAACCATAATGAAAAATCCTGGATCTCAATGGCCAAAGATGAACAGGGAAAATCGTCTGAGACGGAAAAAAAGACTACTGAGGAAAAGGAAGAATAACAAACCTATTGAGCATTTTGTATCAAAGCACCGCAGTTTACTGCGGTGCTTTTTCTTTTAATGCCGGCCAAATTACAGTTATAATCGAAACATTGATGAAAAACAATTTATCCCAAATACCTACTGACCTTAATCAATTGGATAACTATCTGGATAGGCGGGAGTCAAAATGTGATTTAAAGGAAGGGGCAAAAGCCCAGATAATATGGGGGTCACAAGACCCGGGACAAACAGAATATGCTATTGTTTATCTTCATGGTTTCCGGGCTTCACATCCCGAAGGAGATCCCGTTCACAAAACTGTTGCTAAGACCTTTGGATACAATCTCTATTTAAGCCGAATGAAAGAGCATGGTATCAAAAGTGACTATCCGCTGTTATATCTCACTGAGGAAAAAATGCTCCAATCTGCTCGCTTTGCTTTTGAAATAGGCAAACGTATCGGGAAAAAAGTAATTTTGATGGGGACCTCTACCGGTGGGTCGCTTGCTCTTTACCTGGCATCAAAACCGGAACATCAAAATAAGATTTCATCCCTCATTTTATATTCTCCTTTAATCGATTTTCATGGGATAAACGCAAAACTTTTAACGAGTAAACTAAGCCGAAATATTTTAAAAATCGTACCCGGTAAAAAACATCTCATTACAACAAAAAACACGACTTATGCAGAAGACAAAATTTGGAATAAGCGCTATGCCCTTGCAGGGGCACTGGAGCTGGGAGCTTTTGTTGATCATTATATGAGGCCTTCTCTTTTCCAAAAAGTATCACATCCTACTTTTGTAGGCTACTATTACAAAAATAAAAATGAACAAGATACCGTCGTTTCCGTACCTGCCATTAAAAAAATGAGTCAAAACTTAAGTACTCGCACAAAGTCCCTCCATATTTCGAACTTTCCAGAGGCTAACAGCCACGTCATATGCAGTTCGCTTGTATCAAAATCCATTAATAGTGTTATCGATAACACCACAACATTTCTGAAAGGCCTTGACTCCCATAAAAATAGAGAAATATCGGGCTAAAAGGTATCTACAGGCAGGTAGGTAACGTTTAATTTATTAAATATTTGTAGAAGATATTGAAATTACTGTATATTGAAATGCGCTCAAGTAGCGTCTCTCTTGATGAATAGTCAGGGCCTCACGACTGATACTCGTGAGGCCTTATTTTTTTTTTGAATCATTTCTCTCTTCTTTCCGTAAGCCTTACGCAATACAAATATGATATTATATACCGGCTTATACCACTCCAGATAAATTTTTAGGCATTTGCTCAATTTTACGTACCATGTTCGTAAAATTTTTTATGTTTAGTCGTTCTTTCCATCGGGAATAGTTTTCTAACAACAAATCCGCAGTAATGAAAAACTTTAAAATTAATCACAGAGAAGTTCAGTCCTATGATGTTCTGGAGCTTTGCGGTGAATTGGATGCTCATACAGCCTCTCAATTAGAGGATTCTCTTAAGAAGCTGATTGATCAAGAGAAGCATCAAATAATAGTCAATTGCAAACAGTTAGATTACATCGCAAGTGCAGGTTTGGGCGTGTTTATGGCATATATTGAGGATGTTCGTTCGTTGGGGGGCGACATCAAGCTATCAAACATGAACTCTAAAGTATATAACGTATTCGACCTGCTGGGATTCCCCTCTCTTTATGACATCGTAGAGGACGAGGCTGATGCAATCAAAAAGTTTGAAAAAGAAGAAGCTGAATCATAATTACCTTGGCAAAATCTACTACTACATATAGTATTTCTGTACAGGCTTCTACCGAGCACTTGGCTGAGGTACGGAATTTTGTTGCTAAACATGCCAAAGAGTTTGGATTCAAAAAGCAGGATGTTGCCGACATTCGACTTGCCGTAGATGAAGCTTACACCAACATTATTAAGCATGCCTATAAACATGATGACCACAAAACAGTAGATATTGAGCTGGGATATAACAGTAACATGTTCTGGATTTCTTTGATGGATACCGGAGATGCCTTTGACCCAAGCAATTACTCAAAACCCGATGTTCGACAGAAGATCAAGGAGAAAAAACGAGGTGGTGTTGGAGTTTATCTAATAAAAAAACTCATGGATGATGTAGAATACCACACTGAAGGTTCGGTAAATGAAATCAGGATGATAAAAAACAAATAAAACCTTGAGCAGCTCTTCCAAAAAACATGAAGCAGGGCATTCCAGATTTGAGCTAAAAACGCTGCTTGAGACTTCGCGAATGCTTATTGAGTCTCAAGACATGGATTTTGTTCTCAATAATCTTCTGCTCATCACTATGGGTAAGCTGATGGTGAGCAAGGGCATGATAATACTTTACCAGCCCGGTGCAGACAACTATATTATCTCTAAATCAAAGGGCCGAAACTGTCCTGAAGAAGGCCAAACTATTTCTTTTGATTGGGATGAAGAGATAGAAGAACAATCGGTAATACAATGCGGTGTTGATGATTTTGAAATGCCCGATCTTATTGACGGTGATCAACACTGCACGTTTTTTAACCTGCAAACCAGCAATGAACATATTGGTTTTTTATGCCTTGGCTCTAAAGGAAATAAACAACCGCTCAATCAGCACGAAATTGAGTTTGTTGAAAGCCTCTCTATTATATCCTCAGTAGCCATTGCGAACTCCAGAATGTTTACCGAACTGCGGCGTATTAATCGGATGCTCGATCGAAAAGTGTATGAGTTAAATACGCTATTTGACCTCAGCAAGGATTTCAACATCCTGGTTGATCGTGAGGAAATTATCCGGATTTTCAAGTTTGCCATGCTGGGACAGATGCTGATCCGCAAGTTCTTTTTTGTGCTTAAGCATGAAGATGAACACAAGATGATGGCTGCCAGTGGGATCAACGGCAAATTGTCTGACGATGAGGTGCAGCAATTATTTTCACTGGATGATGACCTCACCGAGGTAGATGAAATTTTAAAGAAGGAAATTCCATTTTTAGCCGAAAATAAAATTAAAGCTCTTATCGGGCTTCAATTTCAAAGTGAACGCGTTGCCCTGGTTGGCGTTGGAGCACGGGCCAACGAAGAGGAGTACAGTACCTCTGACTATAATTTTCTGCAGTCACTCGGAAACCTTGCTGTTCTTTCTATCCAAAAAACATACCTGCTTGAGGAACGCATTGAAAAAGAACGGATGGAGGAAGAGCTCAATATTGCCAAAGGCATCCAAAAGGGGCTACTCCCTGATCCAATTCCAAAGAGTGATGAACTCGATATTGCTGCAACTAATATCTCTTCGTATCAAGTGGGCGGCGATTATTTTGATATCTTAGAAGCTCCTGAAGACAGGCTTCTATTTGCGATTGGTGATGTAACCGGTAAGGGTATGCCTGCGGCTCTCCTGATGGCCAACCTGCAGGCCATGTTACATGTATTGCTCCCTGTTGATATATCTCTGGCGGAAGCCACCGGACAGATCAATGACATTATTTACCAAAACACACCCAGCGATAAATTTATTACGTTCTTCTGGGGTATTTTTAATCCCGAAAATTACCAGTTTCATTTTGTTAACGCCGGCCACAACCCGCCTGTTCTGTTACGATCTGGGAGCAATGAAGTAGAAGAACTAACAGAGGGAGGGCTTATCTTAGGGGCTATGTCTACCATGACGCCCTATGAGGATCAGACAGTTACACTTTCAAAAGACGATCTCTTAGTTTTCTATACAGATGGCGTAACAGAGGCCAAAAACGAAGATAATACCGATGAGTACGGAGAGGAGCGATTATTTGACTGTATCAAAAAACACCGTAACATGTCTTCCCAAAAGATACAAGAGGCAATAATTAAAGACGTCAAAAGCTACTCAAAAGATATACAGTTCGACGATGTAACTATTATCGTTCTCAAGGTTAATTAAATAAGCCCATTACCCCAAAACGCGTTCCTTTCTTGTTATCTTCACTCATGGTTAAAATGCTTTCATAAGTGTTATATCTGTTTTTAATTTCCTTGACATACCGCACAGTTTCTATTCCCCGTGTAAATCCGTATCGGGCGTCTTTATAATACTTTCGGTGCATTAACTTAAGAAGAGCGTCTTCAACATTTTTCCACTCATTGGGATTCTTATTCTGATCAATCGCCAATCGGCGGGCATCGGCAATATGACCGGGACCCGCATTATATGTGGCAAGAGCAAAAGACCACTTATTCGTGCTGTCCATATATGAATAGTGATCAAGATGTTCTTTAATAATACGTACACCCTCTCTGACATTCGTTTCAACATCATATAGTTTTTCTTCATTTGAAACTTCAGAAAAACGCGGCATAACCTGCATGAGTCCCACCGCACCAGCCCAGCTTTTTGAATTGGGATTGAATTTTGTTTCCTGTGCTGCAATAGAAGCTACCAACAGCCAGTCAACTCCGGCCGAATCAGCTACTTCCTTTATTAAATCATCATAGGGAGAAATTATGCCCGACTCTCTGCTTGACATTTCGGGGTTATAGTATTCCGCAATCTGCTGGCCTGACTCGAAATATCGTTGACGTAACACATTTAAAAACGTCGAACGCTTGGGCTCTTCCCCCACTTTTCCAAATCGAAAATGCTTATATAAAAAGCGATTTAGTTCCGTTTCAAGATCATTGGCATTATTACGAATAGCCCAAGCAATAGTATCGTTTTCAGCGATTGTTGGTCCCCTGACCAAGCCCTGCATATACCTGTTTGATGCGCTAAAAATATTATCATCTGCCACTGTTGCGGAATGCTTGTTACTCGATATTTCAAATAAAAGGGATTCCGTATCTTTAGTATTGGACACCTGATTTGTCACCAACTCAACTCCCTGATCCTTTAAATTTTGCAAGCGATAGTAATAAGAACTATTCCGGCGTACCGTAATAGGTATTTCACGCTCTGCTAACCCCTCGATCGTTTGGGGAGGATCTTCTATTTCATCTGAAAACACCAATACCTGGTCAACCAAATTATAAGGACGCGTAAACTTCACATACTTTTTGCGCTCTTGGGTAGCTGTGTAATTGGCAGCTATCAAATCTCCCCTCCCACTGTTAAGTAAATCATAGGGGTTTTCATTGGGGCCGATTACAACCACTTCTAAGGCAAGGTCGTGCTCTTGGGCAAACTTGCGAACAAGCTCATATTCAAATCCCCATTCAATACCTTGATGCAGAAAATAGGTATTTGAACTGTACCGGGTTATCATTTTGATAGTCCCATCCTGCTTTATATCAGGATAATCACGATCAACTGGTTCAGTTACCGTTACGTTTAACCCCTCTTTTGTATTTCCATCAACAAATTGATCAATGTCATCAGTGTTTATGCATCCTGTACTTAGAAGTAATACAGAAAGAGCACCTACCACACTGTTACGTATTGTTGATGGAATTAATGTCTTATTTTGCATAATACATCAATTGGTTAACGCCAGATGAATACTATATGCAAATATTTTTTACCAACGTATATTTTATCTCTTGAGGGCAAAATACCCAAAATTCTTTAAAAGTCGGCTATTTCAAGGAATTTCTAATGTTCATTAATATCCTATTATCAAATACCGATATAAGTTCTGTAACGGATATATAACTGAAAATGCATATTAAAATTGCCCACGTATTACTACAATACAGTTTCTTTCAGTGACACTCATCCCTGATGAATAGGGTCGGCAATATTGCATATCTAATATGTTCCAATAATGAAATTAAGTGTTCTTTCTACAAGCTTAAACGTAACCGAGGACTGTAGCCCTTACTGAAGTACAGGGGAACTACAGATTAATTCACTGTACAACACGATTATCTGCAGTTCGTTTATTATTTACTGAAGGGGACACTGAGACATATCTTCCCTCCTGAAACCTACATTGTCGAGAAACCTTTATTTAAATATTTTCTGCTGTAAATTCCCAACTAAATACTCTTACATCCGCTACAAATTACTTTATGAAGAAATTTCTGCCTTTCCTCCTTACTTGTTGTTTTATCATTACTGCTTTTAGCTCTCTACAGGCGCAAACGGCCACTATAAAAGGTCAACTCACTGATGATAAAAGCGGGGAACCTATTCAAGGGGTAAATATATATTTATCAAACCAAGAAACAGATTTTTCAAGTGGGGTTGCTACCAATCAGGAAGGGCAATATACGTTTCGGGAGTTAGCAGGCGGAAACTACCGTTTAAAAATTACAGCTGTAGGATACCAGCCATCAACAAAACAGATTGCCCTGAAAGCCACTGAGACACGAGTTCTGGATATTAAACTCCAGCCTATCAAATACCAGCTTAGTGAAATCGTAGTAAGCCATACCGAACAAGATGTCCCCAGTACTACGACTATACAACGCATAGAAGCTGACGAGATAAATAATATTGATCTTGGTACCGTTGCCGACGTGGCACGCTTGCTGCCGGCTGCTCACGTTGCTACCAACTCACGAGGACAAACCATCCTCTATCTTCGAAACTCTGCTGATCGGCAGACTGCACAGTTTTTTAATGGGGCCCTCATTAACGTGCCTTGGGATAATCGAGTTGATATCGGCTTTCTTCCTTCTTCAATGCTCGGAGGCATAACCGTTTCGAAAGGAGTGCCTTCGGTCGTCTATGGAACAAACACTATTGGAGGAGCCGTAAACTTTCGAGCTCGCTCGTTAACAGACCAGAAAAGCCAAACTGAACTTAAAATCTCAGGTTCATCGCCGGGGTTGGGCGGAGCATCAGTGATTCATATGGGCACAAACAACAATTTTTCATACACCACTGAGGTCGGTTACACTAAACAATATGATTATAAGCTCCCCGATGGAGCCACCACGCCATACAGCCAGCCATCAAATGAAACCAGAGTTAATACAGATCGGCGTAATGCAAATCTATTTTTTGAAGGGACGCAACAATTCGAAAACGGTGCACGCCTGAGTGCCTCCCTTTTTCAGGTGGATGCAGAACAAGGCGTTGCTCCCGAAAGCAATCTTGATCCTTCACAAACAAGCGTACGCTATTGGCGATACCCCACTATTCGTCAGTCTATGGTTATTTTAAACGGAAGGGTTCCGCTGGATTCGGATACCCGCGTTCGCGGATCGGCGTGGTTTAATCGGTACTCACAAGATATTTACCAATATCAAAGTGTTGATTATGAAAATCTGGACCAAACACAGGCTGACCTAGACCTTACCGGCGGACTTCGTTTTATCCTTGAGCAAGACATTGGCGACGGACAGCTCGATATAGCATTAAACACGCTGACAACTCAGCATGAACAAACCATCGTACCCTATCAAAATAACAGCGCACAAGCTGACTCAAACGATACGTATGGACAGCAAATTTACAGCCTCGGTGCCGAATACACTTTCCCCTTAAGTCAGGATTTAACAGCTATGCTGGGCCTAAGTTATGAAGGAAGCGCCATCACCAATACCGGTCCGTGGGAAAATCAGGGATACGAAAATTATTTATCATCCACCCTCAGCCTTTCAGCAGGATTAACCTACAACATTTCTGAGCAATTACGGCTGCGATCATCATTTGGTCGAAAGCCACGATTCCCAACCATGCGCGAACTGTATGGCGGTGCACTGGGAAAGTTTGTTCCTAACCCGAACCTTAAACCCGTGACAGCCTATCTGAGTGAAGTTGGCATGGAGTGGCTTGGAACTACTTTCAGTAGCTCGCTTACTGCATTCCTAACCCGTACATATGACACTATCGACAAAAGAACCATCCAACAAGGCCCCAATGCAGGTAAAGAACAACGTATCAATCTCGATGGAAGCCGCATATTAGGGGTAGAGACAAAACTAACGACAACCCCTGTTGAGCAATTATCAATCGATGGTAGCTTTACTTATATGTATACCCAGGGCTTCTTCCAGGGCGATCCTCGAAAACTGGATGAAAAACCTGCCTGGGTAGGCAAGCTGAATGTTTCATATGACTTGACAAATCGCCTCAACATATTGTCACAAACCGAATATACGGGCGGAATCTATACCCGCACCGAACAAAATAATTTTGTGCTGTTACCTGATGCTCTCATTTTTGACGGCCGGATCTCATATGATCTCTTTCAGAATAACCAAAGTTTTAGCGGAGGCGAAATCTTTTTCCGAGTCAATAACGTCACTAATGACTTACGCGTCCTACAGCTGGGCCTGCCAGGTCCCGGACGCAAATTTCTGGCTGGCGTTAAAGTCCAATTCTGATTTCATTATTATTCCTGAGTTTTTCGCCTCCAAGTCAGCCCCACACCAATTAGTATGATAGCCATAGCTATTATTGAAGCAATCGGAGGCAACTCTGCAAACAGGAAAAAAGCCAATACTGATGCCAAAAGCGGTTCCACTAAAATAAGTGTCGAAAGCAACGTGGGGGACACATATTTAACGGCATAATTCATCGATCCATGACCCAGTATCTGCGGGCCAAAAGCCAATCCGGCTCCGGCCCAAACTCCTATTTTAGAAATTTCAAGCAGGTTTTTCCCCATCACTACGGCCATTAACACACAGGCTGCAGCCGCATAAAAGTATACCGGGAAGACGTAATCAATCCATTCGCGTTTTCTGCGAATTTTTTGGCCAATAAGAAGGTACACTACAAAAATAATCGCAGCAGTTAACGCAAGAAAATTGCCAAACAACGGGTCGGCAAAATCCTGTTCTATCTGGCTATCGGATATTCCCAGTAATACCGACCCGGAAAATGCCAACAATACTCCAATCCACGTTGTTTTTGCAAAGCCACGCTTAAACCAAAGTCGCTCAACCAGTATCATGATGATAGGATGAATGGTCACCAACACCGAGGCTGAAGCAACGGAGGTATAATAAAGGGAAGAAATCCAGAAGGTAAAATGCAATCCCAAGCATACGCCCGATAACGCTATCCACAACCGTTCTTTGCCTTTTCCGGAACGCTGCTCCCTACTTCTCAACCAAACCCAAAAAGGAAAGAGCATAGCCGCTGCAAAAACGGTACGATAAACAACCAAGACCAATGGGGAAGTGTCCGACGCAAAACGAACCAGGATGGGAGCAAAACCAAAAGCAGTTAATCCGGCCAGCAGGGCTGCCAGCACTTTTACTTTTGGATACTCCTCAGCCATATCACAAAGATAAAATTGAAATTATATTACCGGATCCGGTCCATCGATTTGACCAATTCGATATCATCTTTGATCTTTTTGCGAGCATATAACTGAGCACCCAGCGCCAACACCAATAATCCCAACCCAAGGGTTTCATCCCATAAGAAGGTACCGAAGCCGCCCAGTGAAATATAAATACCTATTGCAAAACCAATGGTGATTAATTGAATGATCAGTAAAACACTTACCCATTTGCGATGGTTTTCGCGATTTTGATATAGAAAAATTGTTCCTAGCGATCCAAGTGAAGCAATAGTCAAAATGATCGCAAAACCGAGACCAATCCAAGCTTGGGGATCATTCATTGCATGGCTGTAGAGCGCATTAAAAAATACGCTTCCATTCAATAGAAAAGCTAAAAAAAGGAGTACTGATTGAATCCGTTGTATCACGAGTCAGGCTAAAAGTTTAATTTCATTTAACTGCGATTGGCAAAGATACCATTTTTTGCAGAGTAGGTCATCCCCAAATATCTTAACTATACTTAAAAAAGCCCAGGCATTCCCCGGGCTTTTTGTCATATTTTGATATTGTTGTTATTCAGCCTGTACCCAGGAATCTGCCCCTTCCTTACTTTCAACACCATCCGCTTCGGGTGCTTTCACGATAATACCAGGATTCTGATCATTGAAAAAGAACATATTTACATTTCGTCGTCCCTTTTCAAACAGATAATACATAACCGGCACCAAAATAAGTGTCAGGAATGTCGCAAAGATTAATCCATTGATAACAGCAATAGCCATTGGAGCCCACCAAGCCGCTTGTTCGCCTCCCCAATAAAGGTATTCTCCAATATTAGTGAAGAACTCGGCCGGAGCACCTACAAGCGTAATGAAGTCCAAGTTAAAACCAATCGCGAGTGGCACCAGCCCTAACGTAGTAGTCAGTGCTGTGAGAATTACCGGCCTAAAACGAACTTTTCCTGCCTTTACGAGTGCTTCGAACAGGGGCATGTTATCACGTACACGAAGAATATCTATGTAATCAATTAATACGATGGCGTTGTTCACTACCACTCCGGCCAGTGATATCACACCAATTCCTGTCATGACTATGACAAATGGCATCTGGAAGAACACCAAGCCAAACAAAACCCCAGCCGTTGACATTATCACCGACGTCATCACAATAAAAGGCTTACTAATGGAATTGAACTGTGATATTAGAATAAATGCAATTAAGAAGAGGGCAATTAGAAATGCCATTGACAGAAAGTCTATAGATTCCTGTTGATCTTCCTGCTCTCCAGTCCATTCTACACTATACCCTGATGGAATTTCATTATTAAGATAATTATTCAATACCTGTTGCACTTCATTTAGTACAGCATTTGGATTATAACCCGATCGTACATCCGACATAACGGTAATAACCCGCTCTTGATCAATGTGTTTAATACCGCCAAGCCCTTCACTCATCTCCCACGATGCTACACTCGATAATGGGATTTGACGACCCTCATTCATGACCGTCAGATCCTGGAGAGCACTCATATTATCACGGAATTCCTCATCCAACCGAACAGTAATATCATACTCATCCTTTCCATCTCGATATTTTGATGCTTCAACACCATTAATCGCTTGTCGTACCGTATTACCAATCTGGCTTGTTGACAACCCATAAACCGCAGCTTTTTCACGATCAACATTGATACGTATCTCGGGACTTGGTTCCGGAAGGTCACTTTCTAGTCCGGAGAGTTTGCTATATACCGAATCGTTCTCAAGCATCGTTACCACTTTCTCAGATACCCGCTTAAGTACATCCATATTTTTTCCGGAAATCTCCAGGTTGATCGGCTTGCCTGATGGAGGACCCTGCTGCTGTTCCTCAACAGTAATATCAGCCCCTGCTAATCCTTTCCCAAAATTCGAACGGGCATATTCCATGGCATTAAATGTGGTCCCTTCCCGCTCTTGGTAGTCCACAAAATTCAACACCACCGTACCCAGATGGGAAGAGTTCCCTTGATTACCACCAGGGCCTGACGTAATCGCAGACCCTGCTGTACTCAGTACAGATTCTATATCACTATTATTAGGTATAGCTGGGACCCGATTTTCTATAGAATCAACGATAGTCTTAGTAAACTCGACATTAGTGCCAACCGGTGCTTCAACCTGCACATAAGCGCGTGCCGGGGGGATATCTTCGGGGAAAAATTCAACGCCCGGATTAAACATCCAAAATGTGACAAAGCTTGAAAATAAAATCAGAAAAGAAATTCCAACAATACTCCAACCGTTATTGAGTGACCAGCGAAGCGAAGACTCATATTTATCCAGCACTTTGTCCAACCCTTCTTTTTGCCACCAACTTCCCATTGGACTCATGATATACCTGTTTGATAGCCAAGCCAAGGCACCTGCTACCAACAGCATCGACCACGTCAGAACATCAAATATCATTGCAATAAGAAGACCAAATCCGGCTATTCCGCCAAGAACCATTCGCCCCCTATTCGTCATCTTTGGCTGATCAGAATCTTCCTCTGCTTGATCCAAATTCATAAAAAGGGCACAGAGCACCGGATTCATTACCAAGGCTACAAAAAGCGAACTACTAAGCGTAATAATCAGTGTTTTGGGCAGAAAGCTCATAAATTCGCCTACAATACCCGGCCAAAAAAGCAGGGGGAAGAAAGCGGCCAGAGTTGTTAACGTTCCCGAAATAATAGGAACAGCCACTTCTCCTGTTCCCTTTTTAGCAGCCGTAAAATTATCGTAGCCTTCCTCAATATATCTATAGATATTTTCTACCACCACAATGGCGTTATCTACCAACATACCCAGCGCCAAAATGAGCGAGAACAACACAATCATGTTCATAGTAATGCCAAGCGCCCCAATAACGATAAACGAAATAAACATCGACATTGGGATCGCAATACCCACAAATGATGCATTACGAACCCCAAGGAAAAAGAGCAAAATCCCAATGACCAGAATAAGCCCGGAAATAATATTATTCTCCAGGCTGCTTACCATCGACCTAATGTCTTTACTCTGATCAGAGGTAATCTCGTAGTGCGTTGTAGGAGGGAGCATGGGTACCTGCTCATCCATTATCGACTTTACAGCCGAGGAGGTCTCCAGAATATTTTCCCCACTTCGTTTTACAATGGATAGAGATATAACTGAATTGTTATTGAGCTCTGCATAGGTTTCACGATCCTTGAAGCCAAACTCGACATCCGCAACATCGCGAATATAAATGGGCTTATCGCTTGGTGCATCGATGACAATATCCTCGATAGGTTCTACCGACTCATATTCACCGGGTACGCGTAGTAAAAATTTCTTGATTCCCACATCTATATTGCCCCCCGGTACCGTAACGTTTTCAGCCTGTATGGCAGCAACCAAGTCGGTAAACGTAAGTCCGTAATACTTAAGCTTGGGTAGGTTTACATCTACCTTCACTTCTCGCTCAAGCCCACCGGCCAGATTAACTTCAAGCACCGAGGGGATTGATTCTATGCGGTCCTGAAGATCCTCGGCTATTTCTTTAAGCTGCACCAATCCATACTCACCCGATATATTTACCTGCATGATCGGGAATTCGGAAAAGTTTATTTCTTGAATGATCGGATCTTCCGCATCCGTAGGAAGTTCAGGCTTTGCCAGGTCTACTTTTTCCCGCACCTTCTGGAGGGCATCATCAATATTCACATCCGAATTAAACTCCATGTTGATATTCGAGTATCCCTCTGCCGACGTTGATGTCATCTCCTTAATATCTGAGATGCCACTCAACTCTTCCTCAATCTTACGTGTTACCAAGCTCTCCATATCCTCAGGCGACACTCCGGGATACGTAGTAATCACCATAATATTCGGAATAGTAATATCCGGAGAAGACTCTTTAGGGATTGTCAGGTACGACTGAATTCCTAAAATCGCAGCCAGTACAATTAATACTAATACACTGATGCGATTATCGATCGAGAAGGAAGAAAGACCAAACTCTTTCTGGTCTTGTGGACCACCCTTCCCGTTTTCTGATGGACTGTTATTTTTTACTTCTGACTTGCTCATTATTAAATAAACTACTCGTTAGAAATTTGTCCCTGCAATTTGGCCGTCTCTTTGATCGACTATATTAATCCGCATCTGATCTTGTAGGAAAGACGAACCCACCGTAATCAACTGGTCACCAACATTGAGACCTTTTTCAACAACGACCTCATTTTGATAGGAAGCACCCAGTGTCACCTTCTGCATTTTTGCAATTTTATTGCCATCAGCATTTTCAGCAACAGTGTACACGATATCATCCTCTCCACTTTGAAAAACAAACTCCGCAGGAATAACAATACTTTCGTCCTGCTGTAGGGTTCTAAGCTTTACATTAGCAATCATATCCACTTTGTAATCTTTTGAACCAGGAGGCAACCGCATCTCTACCTCAAAAGTACGAGCCTGAACATCGATGCTTTTTCCTACAAAAGTAATAGGGATACGCATTGTATCGGCTTTTTGAAAATCAAACCATACATGAGCCTGATCTCCCTTTCGTACGACATCTGAATACCTTGAAGGAACCCCCGCTGTTACTTTCAATCGATTCTTACCTATCAAGCGCACTAATACAGCCCCGGGCGTTGCCATTTCTCCCTGCTCCAGCAATATATTTTCCACAGTAGCATCAAAAGGTGCTTTCACCGTTGTTTTTTCGATATTAACTTTTACTGCTTCAAGAGACGCTTTGTTTTGCTCATAATTATATTTTGCATTTAAGTACTCGATTTCTGAGCCCACACTATCTTGTTCATACAACCGCTTTAGTCGCTCATAGTTTTCTTTTGCTTGTGCAGTTACAGCTTCCAGTCGTTCCCGTTCACGAATAAGCTGTGAATCATCAATCTTCAGAATAGGTTCTCCCATATTGACATCATCTCCGGCCTCAACAAAGTATTTTTCTATCCGTCCAGATACTTCGGCAGAAATACGTACATCATTGGGAGTTCCAACTGTACCTACCAACTTTAAATATCGTTCAAAAGGTTGCTTTTGGATTTCCTTTGTTTCAACATTTACCGTTTTAACCAGTTCTTCTTGAGTGGATTCCTGCTCTTCAGAACATCCTGCCAATAAAATAAGGCCTAAAAATGTCGTTAGAATCGATCGCTTAATCATAATATTCAGTTCTAAAACTTTATTTTACTCGTTTAATGATGGTTTGTCGTTATCTACAAATGGTACCATTCCAATAGCCTGGTCATATTCTGCTTTGGCCGACAGATAATTGAATACCATTCGCGCATAATTTACTTCTGCTTCACGCAGCTGAAGTTCAGCATTGGTAACATCCAGCTGCGAACCCAATCCATTTTCAAGACGGGCTTGTGCTCGCTGATATCCTTCGCGAGCCAACTCTAAAGCTTGCTTACGCACAGGTGCCGTTTCTATCGCTTGGTTTAATGACTCCTTAGCAGACTGTATTTCATTTTTGGCCGAGCGTACCGCAGCTCTTTTTTGCTCTTCAAGATTTTTCTTCTCAATCTGTGCAATATCCAGGTTGGACGTCCGCTCAAACCCTTGAAAGATGGGTACCGATAAATTCAGTCCAAATGTTTGTGTTCTCACACGACGCCGATCATTACCAAAAAAAGTAGGTGTCCCCGGCTCCTCGGCTCTCCACCCTAAATTGTAGGATGCCGTTAAGGAAGGTAAAAAGCGACTTTTTATTGCCTTAATTTCTCTATTTTTAAGCTGATTCTGGGTCTCAATAATCCGAATATCACCTCTCAAATCAGTCGCAACATCAACCACATCAGACTGGGCATTTTGCTGATAGGGTGTCATATTATCGACTCGCTTAATATTCTTATTAGCTTCATTTGAGGCTTCCTGGGCCGTCACATTATATGCATTCAGATCTCCCTCCACAGAAAAGTCCACATTTAAAGGTACTCCAAGAACTACCTTAAGTTCGCGATAGGCCTGTTGCACGGCATACTTTGCTTCTGACAACTGTGGTTCCTGATTTTTTAGCTGAACTTCGACCTGTAATACCGCATACTCATCAACAAGTCCTGCTTTAAGACGAGCCTTATTTTCTTTTAAATTTTCCTGAAGTCGATCTACAGTGGCTTGCTGCAACCTTAACTGCTCTTTTGCCACCAACACATTGTAATAGGCCAGTCGAGTTTGAGTAACAATCTGCTGGGTCGTTGCTCTAAGGTTTTCAGCTTGGGCCTCTTTAAAAACCTTTGAACTACTTATTCCAATAAATGCTTCTCCCCGAAACAGGGTCTGCTCAACCGATAAATTGCCCTGCCAGTTATTATCTTCTCCGACGGGAATTGCTCGCAAAGGTGAATTGGGATCATTGGGATTTTGCGGAAAAAAGAACACCGGCAATTCCAAGTTTCTGGTGTATCCTGCAGTTGCAGTCACATCAGGAAGTACAGAACTCCAAGCCTTCGTAACCTCTTCATCGGCAATTTTTAAATCAAAAAGAGACTGTTTTATCTCAGAATTATTTGCAAGGGCAACTTTTATCGCCTCAGTAAGCGCTAATGAATTATTTTCTTGAAGAATTCTTGAGGTCGAAGTGGTATCGACTTGCTGGGCTTTTATAGGTACAGATACCACTAACCAGATCAGAAAAGTTAAGAGACTCACTTTCTGTATTGAACGGTATAACTCTGAGGCAAAATCATTCATAAAGAACTTAAACTTTTCTCGTGAATTTATTTTAGCGTGCTTCATTTTAAAGGCTCATTTTTACGCACTTACTTTCCATTTGTTTCAATATTCTGACTATCGGTCATCCACCGTTTTCGAGCATCTTCACTGGCAATTCCGGTACCCACCAGCTTTAAAAAGTTTCCAAACAACGTATCTACCGAAAGCTCCATTTCATCAAGCATCTCAAAATGATATCCTGTACCATGCATATGACTCATTGCGGTAATACCGCGCGTACTCGAAAGTATCACCACCGCCAGCTCTTTGGGATCATAACTGTCATTTACCGTACCATCCTGCATCCCGATCTGAAGCGCCCGTATCATAAAATTCAACGCCTCCCTTCTATTTTCCTCGCATTGTTCTGCATGCTTGCTATCTTTGAGCTCATTGACATCGCTCAGGGATTCATAGTACATAAAAGCATTATAGTAGTTGGGGTTTTCCCTTACGAAATTGAGATAGGTTTCTCCCAGTAAGCGAATTAATTCCAACCCTGTGTGATCATGCCCGCCGGCAAAAACTTTGGCAAACTGACTATTTAACAAGTCAGAACCGCGCTGCGTTATGGCCAGATAAAGCTCCGTCTTATTTTTAAAATAAAGATAGAGTGTACCTTTACTCAGCTCAGCCTCTTCAGCGATTTCATCCATAGTAGCCTGCTCGAGACCTTTTGAAAATATAATCCGTTCAGCGGCATCAATAATCTGATTGCGCCGCCGCTCTTTTTCTCGTGCTTTTCGATCCTCTGTTCCCATACAACTATTAATTAAAATGACTGTCAGTCAGAAAGTGACCAAAGTTAAAAGTATTCCTCTTTAAGTACAACATTTGCACTTAAAAAATTCCCGACATCACATAAATATTTGTAATGCTCTACAATACTCTCCCAATTATACCCTACCTTTACGGTTCTATTTTACTTCTCAACTTGTATTTATCTCATTGAATTTTTCTAAAAAGTCTATTGTAGAGTTCTCTCTGTTTTTAGTAGCAATCATTTGGGCATTAAACTTTTCAGTCGTCAAATACTCCCTTACCGAAATTGATCCGCTTAGCCTTAACGGGCTGCGATTTATTTTTGCTGCTGTTATTATCTGGATCGTGTTATTCTATCGTCGACAACTATTTGTCATCCCAAGAAAAGATTGGCTACCACTCATCGGCATGGGATTACTGGGAAATCTCGTATATCAGGGATTATTTATTATTGGCATTGACTATACCTACGCGGCGAATGCTTCTGTTATGCTGGGGACCATCCCCATCTGGGTCGCTCTCATCAGTCATATCTTTAACCTTGAGCAGATGAATATCTTCAAAGCACTCGGTGTTGTAGCTGCCTTTGCCGGTATCACCTTTATTATTTCCGGAGGTAATAATCCGTTCTCATTTAGCTCTGACACTTTTCTGGGAGACCTGATTATTATTGGCGCTGCCATTGTCTGGGGCGGCTACACAATCCTCTCCAAATCATTTCTAACACGCTATACACCTATTCAATTTTCGGCTATTATGGCCACCATTGGCGCAATTGTTCTTTTTTTGATTGGGTTACCGAATATTCTACATCTTCAGTGGACACAAATTTCGGCAGCAGCTTATGGCGGAGTTGTGTACAGTGGACTGTTATCAATAGGAGTAGCATATCTCATCTGGAACTATGGTCTACAGACGGTTGGAGCTGTCCACACGGCAACCTACCAAAACCTTGTGCCTGTCATGGGACTGTTCTTTGGGATTGTGTTACTCAATGAACAACTAACTTTCCTCCAATATACCGGCTCCGCACTGGTAGTATCAGGAATTGTATTGGCCCGATGGAAAAAAAGATCAGATCCCAAGGTTGCGGCCGCAGATATTAAAGGCGAATAGTTGTTAAAATCGGTAGGAGATATTTGCTTTTGCGCTAAAGCGCTCCCTTGTAAAATTTGGATATTCGGAAGAATCAAATCCCACATTACCCCCTATAAACCAAGTTTCGGACAAAGCATACTGACCATCCATGCTTATGGACCAAGAGTCTAATGCCGCAACATCATTGGAAAACTCTATCTCTGTTGGTGCTGAACCATAACCACCATTTAGACTCACATACGTTTCTGCGGTTCCAAAATAACGACGCGTTACCATATTCAAGGACTTTGATGTTCCTCCCGATGAGGGCACCAGGTAAGTACGGGCAGTAAAAAGATAACTTCCCAAATACTTTGTGAGCGATACGGTATAAATATCAGTTTGGGAGGTTCCAAAATCCAAATACCGCATACCGACCTCGAGCTCAAAAGCCGACGGCAACGACTTATAAAGCGAAAGCCCAAACCTATAGTCCGGATAAATGGAAGACTGTGAATACCCACCGCTTATATAAGCATAAAGTCCCTTTGCTATTGATGGATAGGCATCCATGTTAAACTGCACCCCATCCGACCCAAACCTTCGGGCATATTCAACTCGGCCGGTTATAGAACCTATAGCGGTCTGCCGGGTTAATCCGAATTGTGTAAAATGCCAAGGATCAAAAATGGCTCGAAATCGATCATAGCGATAAGAAATTGTTGCCCGATACTTCATCTGCTGCAGCTGCGCATCCCTTAATCCCTCCCGCGCCTTTCGATTACTGGAATCATCTGCAAGTATATCCTCATAGACCTGTTCCGCCCCTTCATAGTTTTCCATTGCATAAAGAACAGACGCTTTTAGCAACATAAATTCTGTGTTGTCGGAATGATACTTCAATCCCTGGTTTACTGTTTCCAGGGCCGCATTCATTTCTCCTGACCATCTTTGCGTATCGGCCAGGGCCTTTAATGCCCTACGATTTGGGGGATCTCTTTCCAGCACATATCTCAATTCCTTCTCAGCCTTTTTATAGTTGCTTTCCCAGCTGTACAGTCGCGCTATAAAAATTCGGATGCCGTGATAATTCGGGCTTCGCTCCAACGCTTCATATGCGTACGTCCGGGCCGTTTCATAGTCACCATTGTCAAAAGCCTCGGTACGAGCTTTTTCATATAATTCATCGACAGAAAGATGGTCCATACTTTGTGCCATAACCGTGACATTCCCAATGAATAAAAGCCCTATACAAATCGTCAGTATTTTTTTCATGATTGAATCAATTGTTATAGCCATCACAAGGGCATAGATTATTTACTAATATATTTCCTTAATTTCGGTAGTTCCTTATAGTCAGCATCCAACTTCTCAAGCTCTTCGTATGTCTTCTGAGCCTTACTTCGCCTTCCTAACTGACCAAGAATTTTCACTTTCCGTTCTAACATTGACTTATCTTTGGAGTGATGTTCGAGTCCTTGGTCAACTACCCATAATGCTGTTTCATAATCACCCTGCCAAATCTCATTATCCGCATAAGCGATATAGGCATCCTTGTACGTTGGATCTTCTTCTAAAACCTTTTTAAAATAGCTCTCTGCCTGTTCATAATTTCCCTGCCAGGCATTCGTTCTCCCGACCAAGATTCGCACATCGTGATATTCGGGAGTTTGCAACAATATCCGTTTTGCAATAGCGCGAGCCGCTTTATAATCACCTTCAAAAGCCCGCTGTCGTGCTCGCTGAAACTGCTCGTCAATTGTTAGCTCCAACGAATCCAATTGTGCAAACAACGTATCATATTCAGATAAAAACGCATATTTCTCCAATGAACCTACATTATCATTTTGTTTGGGATACAATCGATTGCTTTCTACTACAAAACTATTTAACGACTTAAATCTATTCAGCTTTTCTTTCAACTGCTTTTTTGCCTGAGGATCATCGCTACGACTTAGCAAAAGATTTTCCTTGAGCGTATAAAGCTCATCCCCGAATAGGTAATACTTGCCATCCAGATAGTCCGAAATACGATTTTTATTACGCATAAACGGTACCGACTGCTTACTCTGAAAGATTTTAGTCGTATCCAGCAATCCACTTATCCAGTGTACCTGTTCGGGCATTTCCAGCTCCGTTTTTTGATCTAACATCGCCACAAGCGACGGCGTAATTTCGGCATGTGTATTCACCGACTTAAAATGAACCGGCTGTTTTAGCTTGGGTGAATACATGATAATAGGTACATGGTATCGTGAGATTGCCGTTGTTTGCGGGACCGGAATAAGCCAATGATCACCTGTGATTACAAAAATAGTATTTTCAAATTGGGGCTGCTCCTGATAGGCATTCATAAAATCCCTAACCGCTTGATCAGCATATAATAAGGTAGTCAGCTCATTTTGATACTGCCTGTAGGATTCTGTCTGGTTTGAGGAAAGCTCCAAGGTCTCAAGACGACTCGTGAACTCCTGCTTGTATTTTTCTGCATTGGGAACCGTAAATGGGGAATGACTTTGCAGGGTGTGATAAATCTCGAGTCGTGGAAAGGTGTTGGCGGTATCCAACAATTCGGCCGTAAACCCCAGCATGGTTTTATCATCAATGCCCCAGTAGTTCGCTTGGCTCTTAGACTCCGGGGTTAACTTTTCCAAACTTTGCTTATTTAACACATAGTCGGTTCCGTGATACTCCAGAAAGAAATCGAGACCGTCAAAATAGGTGTCATAGCCGCTATAAAACGCTGTATAATAGCCTTGCTCGTCAAGAATACTAATAAGCGATTGGTGATTAGGATAATCGGGACCAAGCTCCATAAACCCATGCCGCCCAAACGGAAGCGATCCCAATAGTGACGGTACCATTCCGAATGTTCGGCCTGAAAGACTGAGGCCATTTTCCCAATAAAGCCCCTCTTGTGATAGGGAATCCAGATAAGGGGCAAAACCAGTCCACTGGCCGGATGGTCCGATAAATTCTCCCCCCAAACTTTCTACCAACAGAAATACGATATTAGGTGGACTCTCAAACTCTTTAAAAAAAGGTCCCAGCACATCTTCCTCATAGTTAGCTGTCTGTAGTAATGGATATTCTTCCGAATCAAAATTTGACGATCTCTCTCCACCCCAATCGACGGTCTTCACACTCTGGCTAATAAAGTACGACAGCTTATTAGCATACTTTTCCTGCTGGGCTGGCGTAGCATTAACGCTTGTCACAAATAATGAAACCACAAAAAAGGCTGCAACTCCACCCAAGCTACTATAAACCAAGTTTGGTCGATTCTTCTCAAAAATATGCACTGATTGTAGTTTCCTGACTAATAGATACACCAGCACATAAGCGGCTATAATAACACCAATACCGGCTACTGTCACCTGCTCGGCTGCGAGAACTGTAGTGGTCATTTCGGTCAATGAATAGGCCCAAAACTCCGCTCCCAACGGAATTTTCGTTGCTCCAAAATAAGATATCAGTAAAGTGTTTAGAATCCCTATCAGTACAATAAGATGAGCTGTCACCCGATCTGCCAATCTTGGTTGCTGATTTTTTTTAATACCCAGTGAGAAAAGAAGTACAACAGGAGTTAATATTACTCCAAATTGAAAATCTCTAACCACTGAAGCCCAAGCATACGAGAGGTCTATAAATCCACTACCAAAGTTCCAGGTCCCAAGCATCATTTCATAACCCCTGCCCAAGAGAAGTACTCCCAAAGTAAAAGCAAATAACTTAAGTACCTGAGGTAAGTAAAAGATGTTTGGAGCTGTAGTTTTGTTCATCCCTGCGTAGACTTCAAAATATTTCTAAGAATTAAAAGGTTACTCATCATGTAGGACGCCCCAAGATACAAATACTAAAAAGAATATTAAGATTTTTTAATATAAATCATTATACTTTCTTAGTTAGCATAAATAGGAAACTGCCATATTAGGTTTCAACGGCAAAGTAAGGAGGCAGTTATGAATCAAATGAGTTCATATCACAATCTGGCTAAGGGGACTAAAAGTTCTGTAGATAAAAGTACAGGAGCTTCAAAATCATCTACACCCAAAAACGAAATTCTTATCGTGGATGATGACGACCTCAGCAGAAAGCTAATTAGCCGACTCGTCTCAAAAGAGTTTGACTACGAAATTGCAACAAAAGCAAATGGAATTGAAGCTCTTGAGTATGCCCGGGAACACATTCCTTGTCTGATCATTTTAGACTTAATGCTGCCCGGAATGAATGGATTTGAAATCCTTAAAAAAGTTCGTGAAGATCAAATATTTGACCAGACAAAAGTAGTATTGGTTTCAGCAAAATCGCGGTCAGAAGATATTGAACGTGGCTTTGACCTTACTGCTGATGAATATATTACCAAACCCTTTCAACCCAAGGAATTTGCGGCTCGTATCCGAAAGTTATTGACAAAAGCTGCTTAGGGCGTATATTGTGGCATGTTTAATTTTGATATCGCCTTACAGTCGCTGATCGGGCTGACGATCTTTTTGGCTCTCCTATTCCTTTTTTTACTGGGATATACTTTTTGGACCCGGAAGAAACAACAGTACTGGAACAGCTATGAGCAAAAATTCCGTGATTACTTTTTTTCCCTGATCTTAGACTATACGGAAGAATCCGATCCAATGCTAAGTGCAGATGATATCATCAAAAAAATAAGTAAACGATCAAAGGATTATTCATTTTTTATCAAGCTGCTAAATGAGCTTGACGACATCCTGGATGGCACGGAACGCGAGCGACTTGCTGATCTTATAGAGCATCGCGTTTTTACCTCCTTCTATCAAAAAAAGCTGTTTGAATTTTCTACGGATTCCAAACTCTACGCATGTGTCTATTTTCAAAACAGTGGTAATATCGACAACCGCATTTTGGCCAAGCTTGTCACGATAAGCAAATCAAACAACTTGAAATTGGCATTTGCCGCTACCAAGGCACTGCAATCGGCTGAGGACTGGTCAATACGAAAGAAGGCATTATTACGATTCTTCAAACGAACTGATATCTCAGAGCTTATGGTGGCCGAGCTCCTTCATATTTTTGATTCAGGATTGGCTGAAGACCGCGAACAAGTTGGGCAAGCACTCAAGGATTTGCTGTTGAAAAAAATAGACCCCGGCATTAAAAATATTATTGTCCGATACATGGGATATCAGCAATTTTATGAATGTGATGAATTTCTGTATCAGTACCTAAATCGGGTTCATTTTAGCCCGAAAAATTTTTCGCTTATTCGAGGGCTTATTGTAGCCCTCGGGGAATTATATTATACCGAAGCTGCTTCTACGATTAGAAATTATTGGGAAAAGGAGAACAACACGTCCATCCGGTTAGCCAGCGTAAAAACGCTCAGCATTTTTGCAGATAAAGAAAATTTATCTTTCTTACTACAGCATCTGTTAAAAGTTGAATTTCCAGTTCGGAAAGCCATTATCTATGAATTCATGACGAAAGGAGAGGAGCGTATAGAATTGCTGACTAAATTTATTAAAGAAACCCAAAAATCACTTAAAGAGATTGCTCTTACACAGAAGTCACAAGAAGAACTTGATCCTCGTTTGGATAACATATTAGATATTACATCAGGGATTAAAATAGCCCTAACTCACCGACTCAATAAACCCTATGCTTGATAGCTTTTCATTTTTCAATATTGCTGAGCAGTTCATCATAGGCTATTTTTTTACAATTAATACCGTTTACTTAGCATTGGTCGTCGGGGCTCTTATCTATGTCCGAAAACAAATGCTGCACCGCAGTGTCGTAAAAGCAGATGCCCTTTTTAAAACGGAGCTTTTTAAATCAATAAGCATACTCGTACCTGCCTATAACGAGGCGGACAATATTGTTGAATCAGTGGAATCGTTACTGAAGCTGGAATATCCCGAATACCACATCATTGTCGTCAATGACGGAAGCGCCGATGATACACTGCAACGACTTATTGACCATTTTGATCTGACTGAAACGGACATTTACTTTGAAGAACAGATCGAACATCAGCAAATACGGAACATCTATCGCTCCCCAGACACTTCTATGCTTACCGTCGTAGATAAGAAAAACGGTGGCAAAGCAGATGCTCTCAATGCCGGCATAAATATTGCCGAAACTGATTTGGTTTGCTCAATCGATGCGGATTCCATCCTTGAGCAGGATGTTCTGAAAAAGCTCATCCAAACATTTATAGAACATAAAAACACCATTGCGGCCGGTGGCGTTGTTCGGGTTATCAATGGTTGCAAGATCGAGAATAGAGAAATTCAGAAGATTCACACCCCCAAAAATTTCTGGGCTCGACTGCAATCAGCTGAATATATTCGCGCTTTTTTATTTGGACGTGTAGGATGGGACTACTTTAAGAGTCTGCTTATCGTATCAGGAGCATTTGGTATTTTTGATCGCCAAGCGGTTATCAAAGTAGGAGGGTACTTAACAAATACGGTTGGCGAAGATATTGAGCTGATCGTCCGCCTGCATAGCTACCATCTTCGGAATAATGAGGATTATCAAATCCGCTTTCTTCCCGAACCCATCTGTTGGACAGAAGTACCTACTGACTATAAGAGCTTACGCAACCAGCGCAACCGATGGCATCGAGGCTTGGCTGATTCGCTTTGGAGACACAAATACATGCTTTTTAATCCCTCTTATAGTCATATCGGAATGTTTGTAATGCCGTTTTTCCTGTTTTTTGAACTTCTTGGCCCCATTGTCAATATCCTGAGCTACATTTACCTGATTATTGTAATTTCACTGCCAGCCTATTTTAATCTGACCTTTATTCTGCTCTTTCTGGCTGTATCTATTATTTATGGGATGGTGGTTTCACTAATTGCTATTTTAACTGAAGAGATTGTATTCAAAACATATGATAGTTTTAAAGACGTGGCCATTTTGAGTTTATACTCTTTCCTTGAAAATCTGGGATATCGACAAATCCACGCATGGTGGCAGCTCAAAGGGCTGATAGACTTCTTTAAAGGGGAAAAAAGCTGGGGAAAAATGATTAGAAAAGGCTTCAAAGAGTAATTTATAGATGCTTAATTGCAATGGTTACTGTAAATTGTGTGCCTTCTCCGGGATTGCTTTCCACTGATATGTTTCCATCTAACTCAGCAACCATTCTCCGCACATGATGTAACCCGATCCCAAAACTCTCTTCTCCTTCAGTTCCTGAGGAACCAAAAACTTTCTCCCCACTATTAAAGCTCTCAACCTTATCCTCATCCATACCTATACCATCGTCCTCAACCATAATTTTTAATAATGATTGTTCCTCAACTTCTTCAGCTATATATGTAACCTTAACCGTCCCCTCATTACCAGTAAATTTTATACCATTGGCCACAAGGTTGTTTATGATTTGCACTAACTGTTTCGAGGAATAAGGTGAAATATAATAATCGGCATCATCTTTTCGCTCAATCCGAAAGTTTATATCTTTCCTTTTTGCTGACGGTATATTTAACTTTTGAACCTGTTCAAAAACGTTCTCCAGTGGTTTCTTATCAACTCCATCAACCACTCCCTCCTGTTCATCCGTTGATAGTACCCCGTCAATTTCTCCCACAATGGCATTTGCACAATCTTTAATCATTTGCAGGTCATCCGTTGAAACTTCTATCTGTTCATCTCCCTCATCAGTCATTAGTAAATCAACGATACCTACTATACCATTGATAGGATTTCGGATATCATGATTTAATGTGCGAAACCGCTCCTCCATTTTGTGCACCTTTCTATCTGACTGGTGAACCAACCTATCCTTCTGAAGATACTGTACAACAAGATCGGCCAGATATTCTAGCTGCTCTTTTTGTTGGTTCGTAATCTCCTTTGTTTCCTGGTCTAATACACAAATAGAACCGATATTTATATCTTCATCGGTGGTTAATTGAACCCCACAATAATACCTGAAATAGGGCTCCCCCGCCACATAACTACGATTGCTATATCGAGTATGACCTTTTAGGTCCCTTACTTCGTAGGGCTCACTTTCCTGAATAGTGTCCATACAAACACTTTCCTCACGCGGAATAACCTTCAGCTCCTCTTCGGTTCGGGCAATCGTCCATTGGTTGTACGCATCAATAATATTTATTTCACATACCGGAGAATCGGTAATCTCCTGAGCCAATTTGACGAATGGACTCAGCTCTTGGTGATACGAGCTATAGTCCAATGCAAATGAGCCAAGATGATCTACACGATCAATTTCCTGTTCCATAAATTTGATGTTTTAACCCTAAAGCACATTTTAACTTGGAAGAACCCTAAACCTAATATATAAAAACGATTCTACACTCTTGAACCGCCACTCAGCAGATATAAAATAGCCATCCGAACAGCCACGCCATTGGTGACTTGGCTTAAAATAATTGATCGGTCGCTGTCCGCCACCTCGCTTTCCATTTCCACTCCACGATTCACCGGTCCGGGATGCATTATGGTAAAGTCGGGATATTTTTCGAGATGTTTCATCGTAATACCAAAGAGCTGATGGTATTCGCGAATACTGGGGAAGAGTTCGGTACCATCTTCCTGCCGCTCCAGCTGGATACGAAGTGCCATTGCAATATCACACCAACCAAGAACTTCATCTATATTGTGGGACACCTCAGCACCCAGTTCATGGACATAGGCTGGCATCATCGTTTTGGGTCCACAAACCGTAACATTAGCTCCCAATTTTAATAATCCAATAACATTTGATCGTACTACGCGACTGTGTGCAATATCCCCAATGATTGCAATATTCTTTTCTGTTAGATCGGAATGGACCTGCTTCATGGTAAACATGTCAAGCAGGGCTTGCGTAGGGTGTTCGTGTGCACCGTCTCCCGCATTGATAATAGCGGCATCTACGCAACGCGTCAAAAAGTGGGGCACACCGGGACTTTCGTGACGTGTTACCACCATATCAATTTTCATGGAACTGATATTACGTATGGTATCTTTTAGCGATTCCCCTTTTTTCACGCTCGAAGATCCCTTAGAAAAGTTAACCACATCAGCCCCCATACGCTTTTGAGCCAACTCAAAAGAAAGGCGTGTCCGAGTACTATCTTCATAAAACAGATTCACGATCGTCTTATCACGAAGTGTTGGCACTTTGGGGACGGGACGATCCAAAATCTCTCGAAAATATTTGGCCTGCTCCAAAACATATAAAATATCTTCTTTGGAATAGTCTGCCAGCCCCAAAAGATGTTTGTGGGAGAATTCATGATCGCTATCCTGCAACTCAATATCTTCAGTCATCTACTCAACCTCCTCGTCGGCATTTTCTGCTACATAAACTGCATCTTCATCATCCAAAGCTTTAACCCTTACGCGCACTTCTTCCTGAACATGTGTGGGAAGCTTTGTACCTACATAGTCGGCACAAATGGGCAGTTCACGGTGTCCCCGATCAACCATACAGCAAAATTTTATACTGCGCGGACGTCCGTAATCCATCAAGGCATCCATAGCCGAACGAACCGTTCGGCCAGTGTAGAGAACGTCATCCACCAATACTACATCGCGGTCGTATAGATCGAAAGGAATTTCCGTTACTTTCACCTCCGGCATCTTTAGCTTCGTTCGAAAATCATCACGATAAAAGGTGACGTCAAGCACTCCAAAATCGATATCATACTCAAACTTTTCTTCGATGTGTTGCAAAATCCGCCTACCCATATGCACTCCCCGCGTTTGCATACCGATAATGGCCAATTGATTAGGATCGTCATGCGGCTCTAAAAACTGATGGGCAAATCGCAGGTAAGTGCGATTCAAATCTTCGGCCGACATTATTTTTGTTGTATTCAAACGTTGATCCTCACTCGGTCTTTTATTCAATCCAAAAGAAGAAAGAATGTAGTCAATGCTTATTACGAACTCAATACTACGCAAGAAGATAGCCTGTTATTAACAACCGGACAAATTTCCTATGACTTTTATCAAGCTGCAGACAAAACAACTCCAAAAGACTAATAGATTTAATAAGAAAGCCCGACCACTTACAAGCAGCCGGGCTTACAGTCCAAAGTAAAATTATTCTTTTATTTATTCGGTTTCATCCAGCGTGATAGTACCCAAGTTTGTTTGTTCATCCTCTTCAACCATCACATCATTAATTGTTGTGTCCGCGTATTGCTCAATGGTCGGTTCAATACTCACATCATATTGACCATCTTCCAATCCCTGCAGTAGGAAACTGCCCTCTTCATCGGCCTGTGTAGTTGCTGCAGTATCATCATCCATGATAGCATACACATTGGGAGCTGCCTCTGCCGGATCCACACTGCCTGCAATCGATCCTACTTCAACTTCCTCACCTTCTTCAACAAAAGCTTTAAGAACGGGTTTCAGGATATACTTGCCACTTTTCCCAGCCTTGTGTACAGAACGACCGGCATCAAAGTCGACAACAACATCCAGCTCATCACCCGCTTCAAGGTCGGTCTCAAATTTAATCTTATAACCAGACTGCTGTCCGCTCGGTACTTTAAGATTGCTGATAGTGCTGTCAACCATTACGGTGTTATCATTTCCAAGAATCAGGCGAAGCTCTCTGTAATGTCCCGGATCCAAATCCACCTCTGCCAGTAACGTATCAACACCATTTGTAAGCTCTAACAGATTTACGTTCATTGGCTCAACAGGTAAATCAATCCATTCACCATTATTATCACTATCAGTAGTATCACTTTCGGCCGTATCACTCTCTGCAGGCGTATAGTGAATTCTTAACCCCTGTACGTCAATATTAACCTGCTGATAATCACCGGGGGCATCAGTAAGTGTTACTTCCATATGTGCTTTTCCATCTGCGGCCTCGCTCGTTTCTACATTTGAGCTGATATCACTGCACGCAATAGCCAAAACACCCGCAACTATTAAGGATAACCCAATAGTAAAGAGACGGGATGGATTGAACTTCATTTTAGATAATTCCATAATAAACTCCTCACTTTATTAAATAATATTTTCGTTCCTTGCTCTCATTCATATCCGAACCCAACACTTTTGTTCCGCTCTTATCTTCCATAACATCTCGAATAACGGCGGGGGAATCCTTATTTTCTCTCGTCATAACAATGAAAAACAAGCTCAGATATAATGAACAAAGCTTTTTTCCTTGACCGGGATGGTACGTTGAATGTGGATTACAATTATGTGCATAAGCCGCAAGAATGGACGTGGTGCAACGGGGCTTTAGACGCTTTGCGATGGATGAAGGAGCAGGACTTTAAAATTATTGTAGTAACAAATCAGTCTGGCATTGCCCGAAACCGATATACCGAGCGAGATGTACAACATCTGCACCACTGGGTTGATGAAAGGCTGGCTAAAAAAGGCTTATATATAGATGACTGGCTTTATGCACCACATCATCCTGAGCATGACCTCAACGAGAAATATGCTCCTGAAGACCGCAAGCCCAGTACGGGTATGTTCAAAAAAGCTGCAGCCAAGCATGACATTGATTTTAGCAGGTCATACATGGCAGGGGACAAAGTCACCGACCTGAAACCAGCCATCGACTTGGATATTATTCCTTTCTTTATCCGATCACGCCATGAACCCGACCAAGACAAACAATGGCTGAGAAATCACGATATTTCAACTTTCGTTAATATTGGACAAGTTATCAATACCTTACCAAGCTAATTGTAGCACATATATAACTTTTCATGCTTTAAACAACATTTTTTAGTAATGTTATTTTAACCGTTACTAAAAAAGTGAGAGTGATGAAACGCTTTCTTCTGCTTTTAAGCGCACTATTATTTTTCAATAGTTTTGCTTTAGCTCAGCTAACCACTCCGGACTCTGCCGGAAATATCCATCCCTATTGGTCACCCACCGGTAACGAAATTGCTTTCGCTGCCGCGATTAATGATAATTTTGACGTTTATGTAGTTAATTTAAGCAGTGGAGAAGTTCAAAATATGAGCCATCACCCTGCCAATGACTATTATCCTTCGTGGGCCCCCAACGGCAAACGTTTGGCTTATTTTTCGGAGCGTGAACGTCAGCATTATTATGATCTGAAGTATAAAGATGAGGACCAACAGGAAAAAGATTTTCCCATAAATTCGGCACGAGATGTTGATATGCCCTCATGGTCTCCCGATAGTCGAAATATAGTATATCATTCAAGTGAGGATGGCGACATGGATATTTATTTGCGCGATTACCGGGGTAACCACATCCGCAAGCTAACCAACAATGAAGAAACCGATGTATATCCGTTCTTTTCGCCAGATGGTCGACATATTCTTTTTCTTTCCGATCGAGATGGTAACCTGGAAATCTATAAGATGCGTCCCGACGGCCGCAATCAAACCCGGCTCACCTACTCCCCACATTCTTATGAGGTTGACCCTATATGGTCACCCGATGGAGAAAAAATTGCTTTTGCCTCAGATCGAAACAAAAACTTTGATATTTATGTGATGGATGCGGACGGATCAGATACCAAACAACTTACTACGGATCCCCATTTTGACCTTGGTCCGCAGTGGTCTCCGGATGGCAAATATCTTGTATTTTCATCAAACCGTTTTGGCAGCTTTGATATCTTTACCATACAAGCAGATGGTACAGATCTAAAACGATTAACCGGACACCCCGGGAAAGATCATTATGCCTCATGGTCTCCGGATGGTGATGAAATCGTTTTTAGTTCTGACCGAAGTGGAAAGTCAGAAATTTATCTTATGGAAAAAGACGGGAGCAATTTGAGAAAATTGAAAATTAATATTCATCAATAATATCCCCTTCTATTACAACAAATTAGCCCAGTTGGTTTTTTGTCCCAAGAACCAGTCTGTTTATAAATAATCGCCTTTATCGTACGCCATTCTTATTGGTCTCAAGCTTATAAACCGCATTAGGTGCGGTCAAAAACAATGTGGACCTATCAGAACCTCCCCATGCCAAATTCGTAATTCGATCAGGAGTTTCAACTTGTTGTAGTACTTTGCCCTCGGGAGAAAAAACCCACAAGCCTCCCGGACCTGTAGAATACAAATTACCATCCGTATCAACTTTCATTCCATCGGCCGCACCCTCCGCATTCGACTCCATTTTAGCAAATATTTTTCCATTTGATAACGATCCATCGTTATTTACATCAAAAGCACGGATATGATTATGACGAGTATCATTGACGTACAATTGGGATTCATCCGGTGAAAAGACAATCCCGTTCGGTAGATCAAAATCATCAATGAGCAACTGTAACCCATCCTCCCGGGAATAGCGATACACACCGTTAAAATCCAGCTCTTTATCTTCGTCTGAAACGCCGAAAGATGGATCCGTAAAATAGATCGAACCATCCGACTTTACGGTCAGATCATTGGGACTATTGAGCCGTTTCCCATTATAACTATCAGCTACTACGGTAAGCTCTTTATCCTTTGTTAATCGTGAGACAAGACCATCATGCTGCGCCAGTAACAAGTTTCCATCCCCATCGAAAGTGAGACCATTAGAATGACCACTGGGTTTTAAATATATGACAGCCCCTTCAGCAGGCGTCCATTTGTAAATAGTGTTAGCCGGAATATCACTAAACAGTAAATATCCGGAATCATGCCAGAGCGGACCTTCCGTAAACTCATACCCGTCTGTAATAATTTTGGGCTCAGCCTCTTCATTAATAATCTGTTGCCCAAAAGTTATCATAACTGGTAAGATGATCATCATTAATAATGCTAAAATAGCTTTCGATAATTTTTTCATAGTAATATAGACTGTTTAAAATGCCTTAAAATCCAATTTTGTTTTCCCTGTGAGTAAGCAAAGTAGACTCATACATTCAAGATCGCAAAAAGTTACTAAAGAATCCTGGCCACTTAAAATCAGAGATAGAGAATACATACTTTTCCTAGTTGGTAAAATATTTAAATCCAAAGCCCTAAAATTCTTGCCATTCATTTGTTATATTAACCGCTCAATTTTGATACGGTATTTAGGGATGTTCACAATATCCTATTTTGACGAGCTAAACTGAGGTAATTACTAACTATACGATTGTTGTTATGAAAATTCATGAGTATCAAGCGAAAGAACTTTTAAAAGAATATAATGTTGCCGTTCCAGCCGGGGTAGCAACTGATTCAGTTGACGAAGCAGTTGATGCTGCTAAAGAGATGAAAGAAAATGGATCATCTCTTTTTGTTGTTAAGGCCCAAATTCATGCCGGTGGGCGAGGTAAAGGAAAAACCAAAAACAGCGGTGTGAGCGGCGTAATTCTCTGTAAAACGATCGATGAGGTGCGCGATGCGGCCGAATCGCTGCTTGGCGATGTACTGGTTACCAAGCAAACCGGTGAAGAAGGACAGAAGGTACAGCGCATTTATGTTACCGACGGTGTAGATATTGAACAGGAATTTTATCTCGGCATTCTGCTCGACCGCGCAAAAAGTAAAAACGTCATCATGGTTTCTACCGAAGGCGGTATGGATATTGAAACCGTTGCTGAAGAAACCCCTGAAAAAATTGTTAAAGAATGGGTTGAGCCGGGGATGGATCTGCAGCACAATCAAGCTCGACACTTAGCTTTTGCACTCGGCTTGGAAGGCGATGCCTTCAAAAAAGCTGTGAAGTTTATCATGGCGCTGTACAACTGCTATCTGGAAACAGACGCCAATATGGTAGAAATTAACCCACTGGTTCTTACTCCAAGTGGCGATGTGATGGCGCTTGATGCCAAGATGACTTTCGACGACAATGCGCTCTTCCGTCATCCCGATATTGAAGAACTACGTGATAAATCAGAAGAGAATCCTGTAGAACTCGAAGCTTCTGAATACGGTCTCAGTTATATTAAGCTTGATGGAAATGTGGGCTGTATGGTAAACGGTGCCGGTCTTGCCATGGCTACCATGGATATCATTAAACTTTCCGGTGGCGAGCCAGCCAACTTTTTAGATGTAGGAGGTAGCGCCAATGTTGAAACCGTCAAAAATGGCTTTCGCATTATTCTTGAAGACAAAAATGTCAAAGCAATTCTCATCAACATCTTTGGCGGAATTGTCCGCTGTGACCGCGTAGCAAACGGAGTCATTGAGGCAGTCAAAGATCCTGAAATTGCTGAAAAAGTGGAAGATGTACCCATCATTGTTCGCTTGCAGGGTACCAATGCCGAAGAAGCAAAAGAGATCATCGACAACTCAGACTTGAATGTGATCTCTGCTGTTCTGCTTAAAGAAGCAGCCGAAGAGGTCTCGAAAGTATTGGCACCTGCCTCATAAACCGATTAGTAGTTTAGAATACTCTAACCCTGTCAGAGTAATTAACTCTGACGGGGTTTTTTATTTAACGGAACAGCCAGTGTAACAAATCGGTTTTGTTGTCAAAGTATTCTACAAAAATACAGCTGACCATCATGCAGAAAATACTGCAAATCACTAACATCATATCCTTTATTATTACCATCTTCTTAAATTACTTGGCTGGTGCCGGACTCATCAATGGTCATACTATAGGTGATATTTCAGCCCGATATGAAAATTTGTTTACACCAGCCGGCTACGCATTTTCCATATGGGGTGTGATTTACTTCATGCTTGCAGGGTTTGTTATTTACCAGGCTCGGAGCCTTTTCAAAAATGTCAATAACGACGATTTTGTCCTGCAAATAGGCTGGTGGTTTGTAATTAGTTGTATTGCTAACAGTCTGTGGATTATCGCCTGGGTACAAGACTATATCGGACTATCCGTTGTTCTGATAACTGTTCTATTGTTTTCATTGATAAAGATTGTCGTCAATACCAACATGGAACGCTGGGATGCGCCTTTTCCAAAAATTGTCCTGCTTTGGTGGCCGTTCTGCTTTTACTCGGGATGGGTCACCGTAGCTACTATTGCAAATATCTCAGCTTATCTAACAAAAATAGGTTGGAATGGTTGGGGCCTCAGTGATACAAGTTGGGCTATCATCATGATTATTGCCGCGGGCCTGATCAACTTAATGATGATTATTACTCGTAACATGCGTGAGTTTGCGGCAGTAGGCATCTGGGCACTCGTAGCCATCGCAGTTGCAAATTGGAGTATACATCAATCAATAGTAATAGCAGCTATCACAGTATCCGCAATCTTATTTATTGCTATTTCAATACACGGTTACCAGAACCGCCACACTGCTCCCCACATTAAATTCAAGCAAATGAGAAGCGGATAATTCATCTACTACAAATAATATATTGTTTTGCTCACTTTTTGTTTTTAGTTGCTCCCAGATAAATAGCAGCCAACACAATTGCAGCACCGACATATTCAAGCGTAGTAGTCGGACGATCGAAAAAGAGAATATCCCATCCAAAAGCCAGTGCCGGCTGGAGCAGTAGTGCCAAGCCGGCTACCGAGGCATTTACCTGTGGCAACCCCTTGGAAATAGAAACCCATCCAAGAACCTGACCCATAATGCCAAGTCCAATTAAAGCTGCCCAAGTCTGCAGGTCCGGTATGTTAAATTGTGCGCCGGGTTCAATCACAACCGTTATCCCCAAAATAGCTGCCGACATCAGGCTAATCCACATCATGTTAGCAATCAATGAAAAGCGAAGTTCATATCCAGCTGACTGGGATTTACGTAGCGTAAGAATATAAAGTGCGTATGTTAGTGCCGTAAGTAATCCGTAAAATACGCCCATCTCTACGGCACCCCCTTGCTCTCCCCATCCCGTTCTGACAATCATGAACAGCCCGATGACTGCGAAAGGAATAGCAACCAGCAGACGCCAACCAAGTTTTTCTTTTAGAAAGATAACGGCCAGTATAGCTACAAAAAATACCTGCATATTACCAAGTATAGTAGCCAGTCCCGGCCCCACAAAATTAATACTCCGATGCCAGAAAAACAGATCCATGCTGAACAGAAGAGCACAAATAAACGGAATGGCCAGACTTTTTATCCCAAACCATAAGCGATCCTTTCTAATAACCGTTACACCCAGCAAAATAAGTCCGCCAAAGAGCATCCGATAAAAAGCAGAAACCGTTGGTCCAACATTAGCCAACTCCACCAACACAGAGGTAAAGCTTACCATTGCGGCACCAAAAACAATAAACCCAATGGCACGCAATGAGACCCGGGAATCAGTCATGGTTAAATATTTATTAACAAGAAATTATGCAGATTATAGAAATGAAGAAGTTAACCCATCTTACTAGACTGCGGCATCTGTTTTTTACACTCTTTGTAATACTCCTCGTATTGGCTGATAATCTTACTCATCTCAAATGTTTCAGCCTGCTTTCGGGCATTTTGGGCAAGCTCTTGGTGTAAAGACTCATCCGATAAAATCTTAACGGCATATTCGCCCATGCAATCAATGTCATCAAGATCACATAAATACCCTGTTTCCCCATGGATATTCACTTCAGGTAATCCCCCTATATTGGAACTGATTACCGGTACACTGCAGCTCATCGCTTCAAGGGCAGCCAGTCCAAACGTTTCTGATCCGGACGGAATCAAAAACAGATCAGCTATCGACAAAATATCCTCCACCTGATCCTGCTTGCCAAGAAAACGAACCTCGTCACACATCCCCAGCTCGCGACACCGCTGTTCAGCACGCTGCCGATCGGGCCCGTCACCAACCAAGAGTAGCTTTGCTTCAATGCCATTCTCCAAAATCCGTGCAAACACACTCACTACTTCCGGCACCCGCTTCACTTCTCTAAAATTAGAGACGTGAACTACCACCTTTTCATCATTCGGACAAATGGCTTTTTTGAAGTGGGTTTGATCGGATTTTTGAAAGCGATCCAGATCAATAAAATTAGGTATCACCTTGATATCTTTCTTGATATCAAAACGTTCGTACGTTTCATCGCGCAAATATTCCGAAACCGCCGTAACGCCATCACTCTGATTAATTGAAAAGTCAACCACATTCTTATAACTGGGATCGCTTCCCACGATAGTAATATCGGTGCCGTGCAATGTTGTGATCAGCGGAACATGCTCTGCCTTTTCTCCTAATATCTGCTTCGCTAAGTATGCGCTGGTAGCATGTGGTATCGCATAATGCACGTGCAAAATATCAATCTTTTCATATTCAATAAGGCTAGCCATCTGATTTGCCAGCGCCAGATCATATGGTGGATATTCAAACAGCGGATAGGTATTCATGTTCACTTCGTGATACGATATGTTCGTCCGAAACGTATCTAAACGAGCCGGACGCGCATAACTTAACATATGAACATTATGATCGCGCTTGGCCAATCCCTTGGCCAATTCCGTGGCAACAACACCGCTGCCTCCAAAGGTGGGGTAACAAACAATTCCTATATTCATCTAACAGTTTCTTATAAAATTAATCCGGTATCACTTATTGTGACCTAATATTTCTTACCAACAAAATAAAAGTGTATCTCATTTCCTACAATCCCATATTAGGTGCAAAGTCAGTTATCTATTATATTAAAGGCTTGGGATTTTTTGGAGATCCCCTGCATCCAAACACACTTTTTGCTAAAAAACAGATATCAACCTATGGCTGGTCATTCCAAATGGTCTAATATAAAGCATAAAAAAAAGAAAGAAGACAAAAAGCGGAATAAGATTTTCAACAAGCATCTGCGTGAGATTTCTGTTGCTGCACGTGAAGGCGGCGGCGATCCGGAAATGAATCCCAGGCTTGACACAGCCATCAATAATGCCAAAAGTGATAATGTCCCCAAAGATAACATCGAGCGTGCCATCAAAAAAGGTACCGGGGAACTCGACGAGGGCGACGGCAAGTATGAAGATGCCACCTATGAAGGCTATGGACCCGGTGGTATTGCGTATTTCATTGAAGTAACTACGAATAACTATAATCGTACTGTGGGAGAAATTCGCCACATCTTTTCATCTCACGGGGGCAACCTGGGAACTGACGGATCCGTTGGATATCTGTTTGAACAAAAAGGAATGATTCGCATTAAAAAGGAAGACCAAGATCAAGAAATTGATGAAGAAGAATTTATGCTGCAAGCTATTGATGCCGGCGCAGAAGATATTGATACCGACGGTGAGGTATTGAATGTAACAACGGGCCGCGAATCGATGTATGAGGTTAATGACGAGCTCGAGCAAATGGGCTACGACATAGAATCTGCAGAGCTGATTCGCATTCCCATGACCGAAGTGAAAGTAGAATCCAACGTAGCAGAATCAAACTTTAAGCTAATGGAAAAGTTTGAAGATAATGACGATGTATCCAACGTATTTACGAATATGAAAATGGATGAAGAAACGCTGGCCATTGCGGAGCAGATGGACTAAGTTTCACAATTTTTAGCTCTGTTTTTTCGTTAATGGGATGAACATTCAATAAGGACAGTACAATGAGATACATTTGGGCTTTGCTGATAAGTTTTTTACTGCTGGGAGCTTCTATCGAAGATGCCCGAAAGGCCAACGAGGCCTATGACGAGGGTAACTATGAAGAGGCCATCTCACTATACAAAAAAGCGATAGATGCTGATCCGGAGAATGCCAAACTCCATTTCAACTTGGCTTCAGCCCTGGCTAAATCGGGACAAAGTGAAAAAGCTATCCGGACATTTGAGCAGTATAAATCAATGACTACCAGTGCTGAAGAAAAAGCAAAAGCCAATTATAATATTGGCAAGGTATTATCTGATAATCAGAAGTGGGATAAAGCTGTTGACTATTTTAAACAGTCGCTTCGATATATGGCTGGCGATGCCGATGCAAAACATAATTTTGAGCTTGCCAAGAAAAAGAAACAGCAGCAACAGAATCAGCAAAATAAAAATAAGCAGAACCAACAAAACCGGCAGAAGAATAACGAGCAAAACCAGGATCAACAACAAGACCAACAGCAGCAAAATAAACAAGATCAACAGGACCAGCAGCATAACCAACAGAATCAGCAAAATAAAACCCCAAAAAAGCAACAGCAGCAGTCTCAAAAAATGAGCAGGGCCCAGGCTCAAAAGATATTAAACGCCCTGGAACAGAAAGAGAAAGAACTGCTTAAAAAATTCAAAAAACAGGAAACGGAGTCCAGCAAAAGTTCCAATGAGAAAGATTGGTAAATTATTTTATACAGTCGGTTTTTTTCTGGTTTTCGTACTCCTTGGGAGTTCATTTAGCTTGGCTCAATCGAATGTTTCTGTTGAAGCCAGCTTGTCTCAAACCACTGTTTATACCGGTGAACGTGTTAGTCTTTCGATTGAAATAAGTGGAAGCTTTAACAATGTATCCCGACCCGATCTGCCCCAGTTTGAGAATTTTCGTTTACTGAGTAACAATCCCTCCACTTCTCGAAGTTATAGCTATATAAATGGTCAAAGTACGGTTTCATACACCTACAGCTACTACCTCATCGCCCAGAAAAAGGGGGATTTCCAATTGCCCGCCGTCAGTGTTTCTATTGATGGAAAAACCTATACGACTGACCCTATTCAGGTTAATGTAATTGATCGCAACGAATCAGCCACATCAGAGAATTCATCGGAACGCCCTGATATTTTTTTGAAACTCGAGGTTTCTGATAACCAACCGGTAACCGGACAACAAATTATTACAGATGTTATTTTATATTTCAGGGATGGATTAGAAGTCAATTCTTACCAGCCTGTACCCGGATGGAAAGCTGAGGGATTTTGGAAAGAGGAGCTGGAGAACTCCGGTCGTCCTCGAGCCGAATCTACTGTTTTAGATGGTATTCGATATCGCAAAGCTCGGCTGCTACAATTTTCACTTTTCCCCACGAAGTCAGGTGAACTCGAAATTAGTCCCTATAAAATTGTTGTTGCCGTCCGATCAGCTCGATCCGGTAATGATCCATTCAGTAGTTTCTTTAGCGGGTTTGGTAGCAACCAACGTGAGGTCGAACTATCCAGCGACCCTATAATGGTCGATGTTCAACCTCTTTCTCCTACCGATGGGGCCACCTATCTTGGTGCCGTCGGCAATTTTGATATTTCTCGAAGTATCAGCACCAACAATGCCCTTGTCGGTGAATCTATTGAAATTGAAACACGCGTTAGAGGATCGGGCAATATTCCTCTTATCTCAAAACCTAATTACGACCTACCCGACGGACTCGAAATTTACGAGCCCCAAGAAAACATGAGGCTTAATCGTAGAAACAGTACTATTAGCGGTAGCAAGTCATTCACTGATGTTATAATTGCTCGTTCACCGGGTAATTATACCATCCCAGCAAAAACCGTTTCGTATTATAACCCGGTGCGCGACCGATACATCTCTACTACCCTCGAGTCGCTCACCTTTTCTATTGATGAGAATCCAGAAGCTATGGCCGCCTCAGAGGGCCCCGGACAATTACCTGTTTCCCCCATTACAGGTCTTGCCAGCTGGATTACCGTATCACCGGAGCCGGCAGATATATTGGAAATATGGTGGTTTTGGGCGGGAGTCTTGATACCACTTATTACTGCCGGAGCAGCATACTGGCGAAAACTGTATACCGACAAAATGCAGACGGATACAGCCTTTGCCCGATCGGTTAAAGCAGCTGACAAAGCACAACAGCGTCTCCAAAAGGCTATCCAAGTATCCGAAGAGGGAAATATCAAACAAGCCTATAACCTCCTGCAAAAAGCAGTCACAGGTTTTATCAGTGATCGACTAAATATGCCAGAAGCAGGGTTATCCAATCAAGATTATATTGAAGCACTCAAAGAAAAGGGCATTGAAGAGAATCTTGTTAAAAACATCCGAATGCTGCTGGACAAGTGTGCTTCTATCAGCTATGCTCCCAATACTACCCATGCTTATCTCAAGTCGCATGTTGGGCTGGCAGAAAGTACGCTCGAAAAATTGCAAAAAGTATTATAACCGTGATTACCAATCGATTTACCAAAATATTTGTTTTTCTACTTCTTATTGGTGGATTTGCTACTCTCAGCTTTGCCCAGCAAAATGCTCAGGCGCTTTTCGATGATGCCAATGAAAAACTCGGGAAGGGTAACTATCAACGAGCGATATCGTTATATCAAAACCTGAAAGATAACAATACCGTTTCTGGTGCGCTATTTTTAAATATGGGAATCAGCTATCAGCGTATCGATTCGCTGGGAAAAGCAAAGTATTATTTTTTAAAAGCTTCTCAATTTGAGGAGACAGAGCAACAGGCCCAAAAAGCACTTGAGTTTGTGGAATCACAATTCAGTCGCCAGTCAGCCGTACTCCCTAAACTACCCTGGGATATAGCTACCGGATGGATGCAAGAACATATCGGGGCTAAAAACATCTTGTTGATTGGAATCATTACACTAAATATTGGGGTTCTCGTTTTTATTGCACACTGGTTTATGCAGGCCTATCCCAAAATATTACGTATTGGGGGGCTTTCTCTCATTATAGCAGCCTTGCTTATTATTACTGCAAGCTTTTATACGCAATATATTAGCGAGCGATACAGCAAAGCAGTGATGGTAACCGATCAGGTAGCGGTTTTAGAAGAACCCGTTGAAGAAGCTCCCGTTGTAAGCCGTGCCTATGAAGGATATTCATTTACAGTGGACCATCGCCAAAGCAATTCACAGCAGGACTGGTCATATGTGCGCATGAGTAACGGGCTGTACGGATGGATTCCCAACAGCGAGATACTTATACTCTGACTAACACAATATTGCGTATTTTGTACTGCGTTTTTATCTACTCAAAACGAATTACGAAATACGCAGCTTGATAATTTTCCAATAAGGACAAACCATAACCATTTTATTATGTCTGAAGTAGCCGACTATATTGATATCAATAAGGAACAGTTCAAACATGAGCTGTTTGACTTTTTACGCATCCCCAGCATCAGCACCGATTCGGAATACAAAAATGAAGTCATTGATGCAGCAAATTTCCTGCTTGACAAGCTCAACAACCTTGATCTTGATCGAGCAGAAGTGTTTGAGACAAACGGCAACCCCATTGTGTACGGCGAGCTAATTACTGATGAATCAAAGCCTACCGTGTTGGTTTATGGTCATTACGATGTACAACCGCCTGATCCCATGGACCTGTGGGAAACGCCCCCCTTCGACCCAAAAGTACGAGACGGAGATATTTATGCCCGAGGTGCCAGTGATGACAAGGGGCAGTCATTTACGCATGTAAAAGCACTGGAAGCCTATCAAAAAACAGGTACTGATTTCCCCGTAAATATTAAGTTTATCTTTGAGGGAGAAGAAGAAATCGGATCCCCCAACCTCGTGCCTTTTATCGAGGAGCACAAAGATCTGCTCGAATGTGATATGGTACTCATTTCTGATACGGCCATGTTTGCCGAAGATACGCCATCTATTACGTATGGCCTGCGCGGATTGGCTTATATGGAGATCAACGTTCAGGGTCCAAATAGAGATTTGCACTCCGGCGTTTATGGAGGTGCTGTTGATAACCCCGCCAATGTGCTCTGCGAAATTATTGCACAGTTAAAAGATGAGGACGGCGTTATCCAGATTGACGGATTTTATGATGATGTTGTAGAGCTTACGGAGGATGATCGTGAGGCCTATAGCAAACTTCCCTTCGATGAAGAGGAATATAAAGAAAAGCTTGGACTTAAAGCACTGAAAGGAGAAAAAGGATACAATACCCTGGAACGTACGTCGGCACGTCCCACGCTTGATGTGAACGGTATGTGGAGTGGCTACCAGGGCGAAGGAGCTAAAACGGTACTTCCCGCCAAGGCAGGTGCCAAAGTAAGTATGCGCTTAGTCCCCGACCAAGATCCCAAAAAAATTGCGAAGCTCTTTAAAGAGCATGTTGAGTCGATTGCTCCCGACACTGTTACCGTTGAAGTAAACGAACATCACGGCGGACATCCGGCCATAACAGATTTAACGTTTTACGGATTGCAAGCTGCAGCCGATGCTTTTGAAGCAGTGTATGATAAAGAACCTTTTTTCACACGGGAAGGTGGATCTATTCCTATCGTCGCAGATTTTCAAAAAATATTGGGAGCGCAATCCATCCTAATGGGCTTTGGCCTCAACAGTGATGCCATCCATTCGCCCAATGAAAAGTTTGCGCTGAAGGATTTCTATCGAGGGATTCACACCTCCGCAAAATTCTTCGAGCTGCTGCCCGATTACAGCTAATATTATTTAATTTTTGCTAATGAAAGGCCGTGAATCTATAGTTCACGGCCTTTTTATTTTAACTAACTATTCATCCGTCCTATATCGCTCAAACCATGCGATAATATTATCAACCTTATCAATAAGCTGGCTGGGACGATCAGATATAAAATGTGATGCCCCGGGTATCTCCACATAGGCTGTTTCAATCTCGCGTATCTGCAGTGCGCTATAAAGCTGTTTTGCTTCGGAGGGTGGTGTACGCAAATCATCTGTTCCAACCATAACCATGGTCGGCGTTTCTATATTACCAACCAGCGAAACGGGAGAGTGCTCCCAATACGCCTCAAAATTTTCCCATGGCTGACCCGGATAGCGATAAAGTGCATAACCGTAATAATTATCAGCCGTCAGAGTCTTACTGATCCAGTTCATTACCGGTTTGATAACCGCTGCAGCTTTAAAGCGATCGGTCTTGCCAACTATCCATGACGTCATCGTTCCGCCGGCACTTCCCCCTGTCACAAAAAGGTTGTCCTCATCGATATATCCATTTTCAATCACAGCATCTACACCATCCATAACATCATGATAATCATTTCCGGGATAATCATGGTATAACAAGTTTCCAAACTCCTCTCCATACCCTGTACTGCCGCGGGGATTGGGATAGAATACCACATACCCGGCCGAAGCAAATAGCTGAATTTCAGGTGAAAATCGATCGCCGTAGTTAGAAATAGGTCCGCCGTGATTTTCAACCACTAACGGATATTTTTTATCGGGATCAAAATTAGGCGGTTTCACAATCCAGCCCTGAATTTTTCGTCCGTCTACTGATGAAGTGTACCAGATCTCCTCCACCTGCCCTAGATCACGATAATCAAGCAGTGCTTTATTCAATCCGGTAATTTTCGCCCGTCCATCCTGATTCCTTGAAGTAGTTGCGAGCTCCGCAGGATAGTAGGGAGTGGTTTCATTATATGCGATCCTGCCGTCATTGGCTACTGAATAAGAGCCGCCGCCATAGGGACGAGCAACCGTAGTTCCTCCTACATCCTTGGCCACAACAGAAGTTTTTCCGTCGAGAGTCGTATAACCAATCTTGGTATTGCCTTCATCATCATACATAAAGTACAACCCTTGGCCATCCTTATCCCACTGAATTGATGAGATACTTCGGTCCAGACCAAGATTAATTTTTCGTTTCTCACCGCCGTCCGCATCCATAACATACAACTCGGTGAGCTGATAAGTCTGTACCTTGTCATCATATCCAAGATACGCTATTCTTTCCCCGTCGTGGGATACTTTGGGACTATAATCCGGACCATCACGGTCAGTCAGTTGTTCAATATTTCCATTTTCCACATCTACTGCATACAGCTCTGACTCCCTGCGTTCGTGCTCCCAACCCTCGTTCAAATTGGCAGAAAAATACAGTCGTTCCCCATCACTGCTCCACACGGGATCACCGGAGTGATGGTAATCACCCTTAGTTATTTGACGTGGGGCACCGCCTTCGGCAGGCACAGTAAAAATATGCGTGAAGCCCGGATCTATATAGCCTGATCCATCGGACTGGTAATTGAGCCGAGTCGTTACACGAGGGTTATCCGCCCACTCTGCTCCTTCAGGTGGTTGTTTTGAATCTGCCAGTTTAGGATTGGACTCCTTCACCTTCATATTGAAAGCCAGATGCTCTCCATCAGGCGACCATGAGAGGCCGCTTGGTGACTTCTCCAGCTGGGTAATCCGTGACAAAGCACCACTCTCCATCCAATAAACATAAATTTCAGCGCCGTCCTCTTCTGTTGAAGAAGTAAAAGCAATCCTGCTACCGTCCGGCGACCAACGCGGGCTACTTTCATTGACATCCCGGGTAGTAAGCTTACGGTGATTAGAACCGTCGGCATCCATTATCCAAAGGCGGGATATTCGCTTGTCCTTCATTTTATCCATCTGTCCCCGGGAATAGACAATATGTTCTCCATCCGGAGATACTTGCGGATCTTCAACCCATTGTAGTTCGAACACATCCATGCCGGTAAAAGGTTGCACAGATTGGGCAACCGTCGTAATAGGTAGTAGAAGAATAATAAAGAGAGGAAACAGTAAACGTTTCATAAAAAATAGTTTTATGGATTTGAATAGGCTATGCTACAGCAAACCTAAAGTCTGATTACAGCAATGATAGCTATTTGAATACCGCGCTTCAATTTCAAAATCACTTTTATATTACTCAGATCTTCTATAGGTTTTTTATATCTATATGTCTTGAACTTTATAGCAACTATTAAACTAAGATGCGAGTATTCACCCACTACTTAAAACTGGTTCTTTTGGGATGTCTTTCCATTGTAATAGCAAGTTGCGACCTGTCAAATGACGAGGAGTTCGAAGAAACCTACACCTACTCCTTTCAACAAGATAAACAGTTAGTTGTTGATACTACCTCAAGACAAGCGACGGGGGATAGCACACAAACCATCCTCAGTGTATCGTCACAGTCGGGAGATAACCTCGTTTTCCATTATGAAAAACGCATTACTGCTCCCCCTAGAGTTATGGATGGTGGCAGTGTTACCACAGTCTATTTCCAAATACCACCTGAAACTGAGCGATTTACATTTGAGGGAACGGAATTAACAAATGCCAACGTCTACTTTCAAAGAAGCTGCTTTTGTCCCCTTATCGGAGCCCTGAAAGTTGAAAGTGGGTTAATAGAAGGGCAGAAACTCAGTGAAACCCTTTGGAGCATTTCGGCCTCTTTACAACCGGAAGGACCAGAAACAACATATAATATTAAATTTGAGGGCGCATTTACTTTGAATAGCAATCAAGAATAAATATCAGCTATTCTTCTACAACAGAATTATCTACTACTCCTTTTTGGAGATCGTACTTGGTGGCATACTCCGATTCATCCACAATAGTTTTGGGATCATTATTCTCATCCACAATTACTACCTTAGGCTTAAAGTCCTGAGCTTCTTCTGGAGTCATCTCGGCATAGGAAATAATGATTACACGATCCCCTACCTGCGTTTTTCGCGCTGCCGCTCCATTTAGACAGCATACACGCGAACCCGCATCACCGGGTATGGTATAGGTTTCAAGACGTGCACCGTTAGTAATATTTACGACCTGAACTTTCTCATAGGGAAGGATTCCTGCTTCATCCAACAAATCTTTGTCAATCGTTATGCTCCCCTCATAATGAAGGTTTGCCTCAGTTACCTTCATCTGATGTAACTTAGATTTGAACATCGTCAGCTTCATGGTCGTAGCTATTTTTCAATAATTAGATTATCAATTAAACGGGTATCTCCCAAGTAAACGGCTCCAGCTAAAATATATTTGCTGTCAGCCTTGGGTTTCGAAACCGGTTTCATCTTCTCAAAAGAAAACAGGTTAAGATAATCAATTTTGAACCCTTTTGCTTCTAATTCGTTTTTCTGATGTTCTAACAACAATTGTACGTTTTTCGCTCCATCAGAAATTTGCTTACCCACGTATTGGAGAGAACGATATAAGCCGGGAGCCAACTTACGCTGCTCGTCATCCAAATATTTATTTCGACTACTCAGCGCCAACCCATCATTGGCCCGTTTGATCGGTCCCATAATCAATTCCACATCATGATTAAATTCCGTCACCATCTGCTGCAGGATACGAAACTGTTGTATGTCTTTTTGACCAAATACAGCAAAATCAGGCTCAATAATATTAAACAGCTTATTAACAACCAGCAGAATTCCCTCAAAAAAACCGGGTCGCGAACCACCATCCATATATTCATTAAGCTCGTCAACCTCGATACTTAAATACTGTTTTGTGGGATACATAATCTCATCCGTCGGTGCAAATACAGCAGAAATACCTTCCTCCTCGCACTTTGCCAGGTCGTTTTCGAGTTCCCTTGGATATTCCTCAAAATCTTCGTCGGGAGCAAATTGCTCAGGATTCACATAGATCGATGCGACGACTTCATCGGCATGCTTCCGGGCCAAGCGAAAAAGAGACAAGTGCCCCTCATGGAGAGCACCCATCGTCGGCACAAAAGCAACAGTATTACCCTCTTTTTTCAGAGATTGCACCTTCTCACGAATGTCATCTACAGTTCGTTCTGCTTCCATATAACACTCAATAAAGAAGGGGTTTATCGCAATAAACCCCTTCTTTCAGATTATTAAAATTTGGGATAACTAAACCGCACGATCGGGATCAAAATTCTCCAACAGCTCCTTAACACGGTTGAGAAATGCACCTCCATGGGCACCGTCAACAATTCGGTGATCATAACTCATAGACAGATACATCATCTGGCGGATTGCTATAACATCGCCTTCGGAAGTTTCACGGACAACCGGGCGTTTTTCAATAGCGCCCGTTCCCATAATGGCAACTTGCGGCTGGTTAATAATGGGAGTTCCCATCAAGTTACCAACACTTCCGTAGTTAGTAAGCGTAAAAGTACCGCCCACAAGATCGTCCGGATTCAGATTTTTATTACGTGCCTTCATAGCTAAATCATTCACGGACTTGGCTAATCCAACCAAGTTCTTTTCCTGAGCTTTTTTAATAACAGGAACAATTAATCCGCCCTTACCACCTTCACCCAGCGCAACTGCCAAGCCAAAGTTGATATCACGCTTGAGTATGATTTCATCATTCTCGGTATCTACCGAACTGTTGATAAGTGGAAATTCACGCATGGCCTGTATAATCTTCTCAATAAAGAGAGGCGTATACGTCAATTTAACACCGGCCCGCTCTTTAAATTCCTGCTTATTGGCCTCGCGCCAACGAACAAGGTTCGTAACATCGACTTCGGAGAAGGTAGTTACGTGTGCCGATGTCTGCTTTGAGCGAACCATGTGCTCTGCAATCATTTTGCGCATGCGATCCATCTTAATGCGCTCAACATTCTCGGATGGTCGCTCAATATCGAGCTCTCCGGCAGATATAGAACGCTGTTCGCCTTGTGCCGGAGCTGACTCTTTCTTGCCGGGCTTACTTAGTCCTGATTTCTGTGCAGCAGGTTGCGCTGGCTGTTTCGGCTGAGACTTTCGCTCCTCAAGATAACTCATTACATCTTCCTTGGATACGCGTCCACCCTGACCGGAACCCTCGATACTTTCAAGCTCTTCTTGTGAAATTCCTTCTTCCTTAGCAATAGAACGCACCAGCGGTGAGTAAAATCGTCCGTCACTGCCTATACGTTGTGGCTCTGATCCACCGGAAGGTGCTCCATTCGTGCTTGTCGCTTGTGCAGGCTGTGATTCTGTTTTCTGTTTAGATGTAGTTTCCTGTTTGGTTTTCTGAGTATCAGTCGCAGTAGAACTTGTTGTATCGGCTGAAGCAGAGGCTGCTTTTCCGGTTGCAATAATTGCAATGGTTTGACCCACTTCAACGGTATCACCTTCTTCGACTAGAATTTCTACCAGCGTGCCGGCCTGTGGTGATGGAACTTCTGTATCCACCTTATCCGTAGAAATCTCGAGGAGCGTTTCATCCTCTTCCACTTCGTCACCGACAGACTTCGCCCATTCGATGACCGTACCTTCCATCACAGATTCGCCCATCTGAGGCATCTGAACCTCAATTCGCTCTCCTTCCTCATCGGTATCTCCACCAGAAGATTCTTCAGATGTTTCTTCTGCAACTACTTCCTCTGCTTGTTGGGACTCTTCCTGACTTTCATCGACCTGTTCCTCAGACTCTTCAGCAGCTCCGCCCCCAGTATCTGAAGTATCAGCTGCATCAGGATCGGTTTCGATAACCGCAATGGCCTGTCCCACTTCAATAGTGTCTCCTTCTTCAGCTAACATTTCGATCAAAATTCCAGCTTGGGGAGAGGGTACTTCAGTATCCACCTTGTCGGTAGCAATTTCCAGAAGGGTTTCATCCTCTTCCACTTTGTCACCTACTGCTTTCGCCCATTCAATGACAGTGCCTTCCATTACCGATTCGCCCATCTGGGGCATTTCTACTTCAACTCTGGCCATCGTTACTCAGATTATGTTATTAAAAATTTGAATATAAATACCTTAAATAAAATTGCTGGTTCTAACGTTCAGAAAACAGCTATCAAAGATCACAATAAATGGGATTAGATCAAAATATTTAGGGCTACAGAACAGATATTTAAGTAACCATTTAGTTAGCCTATTAGTTATTCTAAAATCACATTACCAAACCCCTAAAACCAGAATCGCCAAGCTAACAGAAGGCAAGTTGCGGAAAATATAATCCCAAATATTAGAAATAAACGATCAGATAGCCATTCGGGCAAGAACAGGTCCGCCACCGACCCAACACCCGCCCCCTGTTGCTCGGCCAAATCCGTGAGCGGACAGCGCCAGTCGTTCAACACCAAAGCCAATAGTTCTACAATCACAACTCCAAACGCCCACCACGTAAGCATATTTATCTGATCCAGCGCCGCAGATATAAATACATATATGGTACTTATTCCAATCAGAAGAAAGAGGATAGAATGAACCAGTTTTATGTAAAAAACGGTTTTGGACATTATTCATTAAAGCATTGCAAAACTTGAAAAGCTCATGCCATCCTTAACTTGTTTGCAGGACCAATAACAAAACTTGCTTATACAGATGCTGAAATAAATTCAGCACGACATTAACCTTTTTGATAAAATTAACACTAATTATTTACCACGATTCATTCAACATCCAACGCTTGTTCCAAGTCCTCCAGCAGATCATCTGCATGTTCCAAACCTACGCTGATGCGGATCAGATTTTTTGGGGTTATCGAACCTTCCCCTTCGCTGCTGCGGCGATGTTCCCATGTACTCTCGACCCCACCAAGACTTGTTGCCCGACCAATCAATTTAGATTGTCCTACAATGCTAATCGCTTGTTCGGCATTGCCGTCAATCAAAAATGAAATCATACCGCCGAAACCACTCATCTGTTTTTGGGCAATTTCGTGTCCGGCATGAGTTGCCAAACCCGGATAAAACACCTTTTCCACTTTAGGATGATTCTGCAGAAACCGAGCAAGGGTAGTAGCATTTTCGTTATGTCCTTTCATACGATATGGCAGCGTTCGGGTACTTCGAGCCAACATCCAACAGTCATCAGGGGAGGGAACCGCACCCCCAACGCGTTGAACAAGTCTTATTTTTTCAAATTGTTCATTTTGCTCTTTTGCTATCACTGCCCCACCCAATATGTCACTGTGTCCTCCAAAATATTTTGTTGTAGAATGAACAACTAAATCCGCCCCTAACTTCAATGGCATCTGATTAATGGGGGTCGGCCACGTATTATCCACACAAACAATCGCACCGTTGTCGTGTGCCAGATCACTGATTGCTTCAATATCCATAATATTCATTAGTGGATTAGAAGGAGATTCTACCCAGATAAGCTTCGTACTTTCAATGATATGATCCTTAATATTTTGTAGATCAGTCATATCAATAAAGTCCGCCTGTAAACCCCACGGCTTCATTAGTTTGTTAACCAGTTTACGATTGCCGGCATAAACATCTTCAGGGATAATAATATGATCACCCGGCTCCAAGGATCTAAGCACAGCCGAAGCTGCAGCCACACCACTCGAAAATGCCGCAGCTGCTTCCCCTTCTTCCATCACTTTTAAGACCTGTTCCCATTGAACTCGATTGGGGTTTTCGAGTCTCGTATAATGCCAGTCACCCTCGGATCTTCCTTTCTTATCCAGCTGGTAAACCGTTGAACGATGCACGGGCGGGACGATATCAGGATTATCATTTGCCACTTCCATGGCGGCGTGTATGGCTTTGGTTTCGGTACGCATTTACATGTGAGTTTTTTTGGGATTCAATACAATGGTAATCATTTGCCGATTCTTTTTCAGAAAGAAAAATCCCGCCCGTAGCAAAGCTACGGAACGGGACCTTTAACCGTTAAAAACCGAATATTTAAAATATTCTTAACAACAAGCGGTCTCTTCAGCGTGATAACTTTCGCTCTCTCCAAAAGTATGGAAAGCCTCCCACTCTACGCCTTGGGGATCAGTAATCCAACTTTTATCAGAATTAGCATAACAGCAGGTAGTCTCACCTTCATCACGGCTTAAACCATGTGTGCGGTCAATGTTTGAACGCAGTTCAAGAAGCTCTTCTTCCGACTCTGCCTCAATACCCAGATGTTCGATACCTTTGGCTCCCTCACGTTCGGCTATCGAAAAGTTTACGCGGGGATCATCAAGCATCCACTTTGCGTAATCTTCTCTCTGCTTGGTTGGGGATGCACCAAAAAGTGTGCTGTAAAATTCTACTGATTCGTTTAGGTCATTCACTTTTAACATTACGTGCATACGTTTCATAATAGTCACCTTTAGGTGTTTTAAGTTATAATTAACCGTTTACACCTATGTAGTCGGGCCCCAACCAAAAAAGACGCAAATTTATTTCAGATTTTTTTCAGTTGCGTCAGACTTAAAACTAGTACGTTCATTTTTTCAGTCAAGAAAAAATGAACCGAAAAATTGACCGGCTGAGAATTGTGGAAACATTACGTACTTCGGGCTGGATAATTTCAATGGTCCTTTATCTTCATTGCTTATACAACATACTTCACCAGTATGAAATTATCCTTTTCACCCTCTTTACTCCATCCACAATTCATTAGGCCGGAAAGACAAAAATATTGATAGCAAAACCAGCACTTAAAGAAAATGAGCCGATTAATCCCCACACCTTAAACTCAGCAAGACCTGCGACCTTTAAGTGGCGGAACCTTTATTGAATACTAAAGTTTTTATAGCCGGCCTAAAATTCTGTGCAAAGGCCCAGGATGAAAAGAATAATTCTGTACCGATTAATCATTACGAGATAGTTATTAAACGAGAAGGACCATCAGAATTATCCCATCCGAAGGCCGGAACGGGTTCAGAATTTTAAAGCCTTGATCTTTTAGTCTCTTTTGGATCAAGCCAAAAGGGACATCATTAAACCCAATCTTTAATTCATAGCTTATTGGTTAAGCAGGAATATCCATTCATGAATACCGAAGTTCAAAAAGTTTACCTAACAATCTTCGCAGGACTCTTCTTCATCCTCATCTCTAACTTTTCGATAGGCTATGGCTCGTCCCTCTACACCGAATTGCACCTCACAACAGGCCGCCAATACCTCACCCAGTTTCTGCCGAGCACGCTGCACTCGGGATTTTGCTCCTGACAACGATAGCCCCAGATGATCAGCAACCTCCTGTTGGGTTTTACCTTCTACATCAGCCATCTTAAGCGGTTTCCCATATTTCTCAGGCAGCTCATCAATCATCGGAATAAGCCAAGAAAGAACCTCTTCGTGAACATCGTGTTCCCCTTCGAACTTGTTCAAATCCAGAGTCACGTCTTCATCTCCTCCTGTTCTGATATCATTTCCGGCCAGCTCTTCTTTATCTCGTCCCTTTTGGCGATAATGATCAGCCAACGCCCGACGGGCTATCCCAAATACCCACGACTGCACGCGATCTTCATGGCGCAGATCATCAATGCCCTTATGGATACGCATAAAAATATCCTGAAGAACATCTTCAGCTTCCTGATCATTCGAAACCTTTGACCGAATAAACCCGCGCACTTGGCCACTGAATTTGCGCCATAGGATCTCGGTATTTAAGGGATGGTCTGACATTCTCTGAAATTTCCTTATTCATTATGAGTAATGAATATAATTCAAAACTTAGCAAGTAATAGCAATCTCCTTTTCTAAGGAGGAACTCATTCGTGAATTGGGCTAAGCTACTAAAGTCCCTCTTGACGAGGAGAGATTTAGGGAGATTAGTTGCCGCGAATCGCTTTTATCCTCTCGAGCACGGGGGGATGTGAATAGTTCAAAAACACATAAAACGGATGGGGCGTCAGGTTCGACAGATTATCCTTCGAGAGCTTTTTCAACGCGTCAATCATGGGCTCTTTTTTGTAGGTCGTCGAAGCAAACTCATCAGCTTCGAACTCATATTTGCGCGACAGAATCTGCATAAAGACCGAAACAATCATGTCAATAGGTGCATAAAGCATTCCAAAGAAAATGAGTCCGGCATACACCGACATCTGCTCCATAAAAAATGCATCGTACAATCCTTCAGAATTTAGAAAGATCGATAACAAGAAAAACATAATGCCGGTCTGGGCGATACTAATCGCCATGTTCTTGATGATATGCTTTTTCTTATAGTGACCTATTTCGTGAGCCAGCACCGCCACCAGCTCGTCTTCCTCGTGATTATCAATAAGCGTATCGTAGAGGGCTATGCGCTTGTTTTTACCAAAGCCGGTGAAAAAAGCATTCGACTTACTGCTGCGTTTAGAGCCATCCATCACATATACGCCTTCCATCGCGAAACTGACTTTATCGGCATAATCGCGAATCTTCTTGCGCAGATCACTCTCCTCATCCAGAGGTTCAAAATCATTAAAAATCGGCATAATCCAGGTGGGGGCTATAAATTGGATAAAAAGTGTAAATACCGTTACAGCACCCCATGCATATAACCACGCGTATTGATCGATAAACGTAAAAAATGCCAATATCCCGGCCAGCAGCGGTCCGCCGAGCAGAAGGCTCAAGCCCAACCCTTTTATCAAATCCAGCACAAACGTTTTGGGCGTCGTTTTGTTAAAACCATATTTCTCTTCAATTACAAAAGTGGAATAAATACTGAAAGGGAGAGATAGAATCTGTTTGGCAAAAATTAACACTCCAATATAAACTAATCCGGTCCAGATAACTCCGAGCTCCCAGCTGCGCACAATCTCATCAAGCCATTGAAATCCGCCGGCAAACCAGAAAACAAGCAACAGCCCCAGATTAAATATCGAGGTTAGAATACCAAACTTCGTCCGCTCTTTGGTATAACGCTGAGATTTGTCATAAGTCTCCTCATCGTAGACATCTTGAAACTCTCCGGGTAATCCTGTGTCGAGTGATTTTAAATTAAGGTAATCGCTAACCAGGTTGAGGATAAAATCAATAGCCAGCGTAGCCAGGATAATTACAGCAAAAATATTCATCTATCTATTACGAGATATGAGTTTAGTTTTTTAATTCTGGTGAGGACCTTGTTATAAAACATCTATCTCATCGTCGGATACAACAGTAGTGCCCCACCCATCATAACTTCCATTTTTAGCCGTGGCTAACCGTTCAAAAAAGTTTTTGAGCGCCAAGAGTCGACCTTTAGTAGGTTTGATTTTCTTTTTAGCCAAGCACAACCAACTATCAGACGACTCGGAATAATGTACCGAAGTATCAAACTGTAAATTCATCAGGCAAGACTTGGTTACATAGGCATCCCATTCGGTCGGGAAGTATAAAAAGAACTCCATGGACTGCGCTACATCCGGATCACCCTCCGGCGTCTCAATGTTATTAACTGCCATTTGTTCTACTGTTTTTCGTGCCATCGTTAGTAAAACTATTTTTTAGCTCTGATTCTTCCTTAATTTCATCCCCAAAGGTACGGAAAGTGAACGATATCATTAAATTCATAATTACAATGATCTGTCCTTATTGTGAATCTACCAGAAATTTGTACCTTTGTTCGTCTTTTAAAATTTAAGTGACAAAATATCCCCTATGTCAGATACTCCTGCGGACCAAGAGCTAGCGCGCGATCTTGGATTTTTAGAAGCCTATACAATAGGCGTAGGCACCATGATCGGTGCCGGAATTTTTGTGTTGCCGGGCATTGTTGCTGAAAATGCAGGGCCCGCAGGCATGATTTCTTTTCTTATAGGTGGATTTGTTTCCCTACTCACCGCTCTTTCACTTTCAGAACTCGCCACTGGAATGCCTAAAGCAGGTGGGAGTTATTACTATGTAAACCGAGCCATGGGTGGCTTTTTCGGATCCATTGTGGGATGGAGCATGTGGGGTGGACTCATGTTTGCCACTGCTTTTTACATGCTTGGTTTTGGGCAATACTTAACCTTCTTTTACGGCAATATGCCTGTTGCAGGTTCTGCACTGGTAATGGCGGCCATGCTTGTTGGTATTAATTACAGAGGTGTCAAAGAGGTAGGGGCCTTTCAAAATATCATTGTAATTTTACTCATAGGATGTATTCTGGTATTTCTATCTTTTGGTGTTTTTAATATAGACTGGGATGTATTCCAACCATTTAATCCCAGTGGTTGGGGAGCTGTTGCTGCAACAGCAGCTACGGTTTATGTTAGTTTTGTGGGCTTTGAGGTTATTGCTACCAGCGCCGAAGAGATCAAAAATCCGGGCCGAAACCTGCCGCTCTCGATGATTGCTTCTGTCCTTACTCCTACCATTTTCTATGTTTTTGTAATGCTGGTATCCACAGGCGTACTGCCCGTCGCAGAGTTGGCTGAATCATACATCCCGGTTGCCGACGTGGCTCGGGAGTACCTTGGTCCCATAGGAGCCTTGATGATGGTATTAGGGGCTGTACTGGCAACGGTCTCAAGCGCTAATGCTTCCATTCTTTCTGCGGCACGAGTCAATTTTGCAATGGGACGTGATAAAATCCTTACAAGCTGGCTTAATAAAATTCACTCACAATATCGCACCCCCTTCCGTGCTATTCTTATTACCGGGGCTGTTATACTTGGACTCATCGCATTTGGAGTAGGATTAGAAACCCTGGCTGATGTTGCCAGTTTCTCGTTCTTAGTTACCTACATGCTGGTACATGTAGCTGTCATTGTAATGCGCCGGGCCCAGCCCGAGGATTATGATCCGGATTTCAAAATACCAAACTGGGCTTATCCAACTATCCCGATTGTTGGGGCCATTTCATGCCTCGTTATAGTCACCCAGATGCGCCCCATGGTTCTTTTCGTGGGAACTTGTATTATCCTTGTAGGCATTATCTGGTACTTGGCTTATGCTATCAGGCATGCCACAAAACCCAGTCTCGTTGGTGATGCCATTGCTGCACGTGATCGAGCCCCCGCACCGAACGAGCGTTACCGGATTGTCATACCTGTAGCTAATCCCAAAACAGAACAGCATTTGATACAAGTTGGTGGTACTATTGGTTCCAGCTTCGGAGATGCGGAAATTGTCGCCCTAAGCATACTGGAAGTCCCCCAACAGACCTCCCTTGAGCAAGGCATACAGTTCGAAGATGATCGGATCAAACGCCAAAAAGAATTATTGGACAATGCCCGAAAGACTGCTCAAGATGCAGGGATTGGGCTACGCACCCGTGCTCTTGTTTCGCACAGCGTAAGCTCCTCAGTCCTAAACGTCTTAAAAGAAGAACGTGCTCAACACCTTGTTCTTGGCTGGAGTGGTAAACGAAAACCGTACCAACATATACTGGGATCCAATATCGACAATATTGTTAATAACGCGGAGTGCGAAATATCCCTCGTTAAAGCCGGCAAAGATCCCGTAAAAAACATTGTCGTACTTGTTGGTACCGGACCTAATACGGCCTTGGCGATTAAAAGAGGGCAAGACTTCAAGGAGCATACCGATGATGCAACCCTCACATTACTAACGGTTCAAGAACCTGTGGGAGAGGATTCACCTGTAGATCCCCAGCAAGAAGGCAAAGGCTTAATATCATCCATCGCTCATCAAGTTGGTGTTGATGATGAAAGTTACACGTCAAAAATCATTATTTCTGATGACGTTCGTCAGGCCCTACTTGATAATATTGCTGAATATGATACCATTATAATTGGGGCCACCCGAAGTACAGCTGTTCGACAGGCACTGTTTGGTTCTATTCCTGAAGAGATTGGCGAAAAATCTGATGCTAACGTGATTATTACAAGAGGACGCGAATATAAGCCTCGTAGCGTTACAGAAGGGATTATTGAACGGCTTTCTCGCTAATTAGTATCCAGCAGTTTATCAACATCATCTTTACTTCCTACTAAAAGCAAGCGGTCACCTTCTTTTATTTCAGTGCTTGCCTTCAGCATGCCAATCGGTTCATACTGTTCCGAGAGCCCTACTTTTTGGTCTGTTTTGCTCAACCGTTTTATGGTAATTAGATTTAGCTGATACCGTTTTCTTATTTGCAGCTCTTCAAGTGTATACCCTGCCATTGAATCCGGTGCTTCCACTTCAAACATCGCCAGTCCTTCACCGAGATCAAACACGTCCGACATGCCGCGCCGCACCAGTGAAACGCCCATGCGTTCAGCCACTTGTCGCTCGGGATGGATCACATCGGTAATCCCAATCTGTTTTAAGATCTGTTCTTGGGTATACGAACTGGCGCGCCCATATACTTCCTTGACTCCCGCATTCAGTAAGTGCATAGCAATAAGAGCCACCGGCTCAAATGTCTCTCCAATCGAGATAATCGCTACATCAACATTCGTAATCCCGTGTTCTTCCAATAGTTCGGCATCCGTCCCGTCAAAACAAATGGCATCAGAAACATAATCCTTTATCTGTTCTATGTGTTCCATGTCATTGTCAATGGCAATGACATACGCTCCCTCTTCAGAAAGTTTCTTTGCCAGAGCTTTTCCAAAAGCCCCAATTCCAATAATAGCAAACTGCAGTTCAGTCCGTCGTTTCATCATAGCTGAAAATTAGTAGTTAACGTTACGATACCATAATACTTTCTTCAGGATACCGATATTTGCGATTGTCAGCCCGGCTTGCAAAGGCAACCATAAATGTGAGTATACCAACACGGCCGAGAAACATCGATACAATAATAATACTTTTGCCCCATGAGGATAAATCAGCCGTTATTCCCCGCGAAAGTCCTACGGTGGCAAAGGCAGAAACTTCCTCAAACAACAGGTCCAAAAAGGCGTGATCCTCAACAATAGCAAGCAAAATGGTACTTATACTTATGCAGGAAACCGCCAGTAAAATGACGGTCATAGCTCGAAATATAACCGAGTTGGGAATCGTGCGTTTGAATAGCTCCATTCGACTATAGCCGCGAATGCTCATAGTCATCGATCGAACTAAAACGGCAAAGGTCGTTGTTTTAATTCCTCCAGCTGTAGAAGCAGGGGACCCGCCTATCAACATTAAAATAAGCATCCCCAATATAGCCGGTATGCCTATGGCACCAGTATCCATAGTGTTAAAACCGGCAGTTCGCGTGGTAATACTCTGGAAAAGTGAAAGCAAGAACTTATCCGCAGTAGAATGCCCCGCCAGTGTTTTATCCCATTCCAACACCAAGATCAGTCCAGTACCTGCCACAATTAACACTCCTGTGACAGTCAATACCACACGAGTATGTATTGATAAGTGACGTCGCCATATTTTCTTCTCATTTCTGCGCTGAATAAGTTCCCAAATAACGGTAAAGCCCAGTCCGCCCAAGACAATTAAGATCATTGTGGTAATATTTATAGGCCAATTGGTAGCATTATGGGCATCAGCCAAACTATTGGTAAAAAGCGAAAACCCGGCATTACAAAAGGCAGATATGGCGTGAAATACCGAAAACAAAAACCTCTGCCCTTGGGATGAGAATTCCATATCCCAACTGACATAATAAGCTACTACGGCGATGGCCTCCACGAGAAATGTAAAGCCCACTACTTTTTTCAATGTAGCGGTTACCAAACTGGTATTCTGTTCGGCAACCATCTCTTTAACCGTATTCATTTGCCCCACACCAAGCCCACCGCTGATAAACAGAAATAAAAAGGTAGCAAAAGTAATGATACCGATACCGCCGAGTTGAATGAGCGTCATAATAACAAGCTCCCCAAAAAGGGTAAAGTGTGTAGCCGTATCCACCACAATCAATCCCGTTACACAGACTGCACTTGTAGACGTAAACAGCGCATCAATAAATGCCAGTCCATTACCATCCTGTGTTGCTCCCGGCAACATAAGTAACAATGTCCCAGCAGCAATTATGGAAAGAAAAGTATATACAAGAAAACGAGCGGTGTTTTTTTGATCCTCAAGAAGCTCGGGCAGGTACTGTAAGAATTTGATGATAACAATGAAGAGGAGGTATCCTTTTAAAAACTGTAAAAAGAATCCTTCAGGATTTTCTACAACAAAGATCAGTGATCCTATAATATTTGTAGAGGTAGCAAAATCAGCTAATACCACCAATGAAAAAGCAGAAAGAACTCCCTCAAACCAGCGCTTTCGCAGAAAATCTCCTCGAGAGGTTGTTAATACGAGTTTAAGCACAAAGTTCAAGACAAAACCAAAAACAAGCCACCCCTCAACCTGCTGATTCAACTGCTCCATTTTGGGCGTAAGCTCAAACCCCAAGGGAATAAGTAAGCTTACTATAACCAATATGATAAGCAGTGCCGAAAAACCTCGTAGGTAGGGATGGGCAACCTTGTCTATCTCATAGATATCGTCCTGCACATAATGGAAAAAGAGGTTCGATCTCTTTTTAAAATCCTGCCAACGCTGTTGCAGTCGATTCCACTTTTTTTTCCACTTGTTGGGTCTTTTCATAGAGACCAAAGATAGAAATTATTTGAACTGAGTAAAGCACTTAATTATGCTTTACATTCTTCGATCTCTATACAATGGTTTTGATCCTGCTGCCCTTTATGATCTGCCTGTCGAATGTAATATGAATGGATCGGCTCACCTTCATCGGAATATTGAGACACCTTGATTCTAATTCCTGAAACGGGCACTAACTTTCGAGTTTGCAGTTCCAGTGCTGATAATTGTCGCTCTATTTTTAGCTTGTTGATTTCAACCTCTTCCAGTTCTCTTTCATATTCATCAACTTTTTTTCCAAACTCAATGGATTCCTCATAGGAAAGCTCATGTTTATCACAGGTAGGCTTATTGTGGTGTAGCTTTTCTTTTTCAGCTTTCCATTTACGAAGTTCATGTCGCAATTCTTTTATGCGTTGGGCTTTCTCAGCCAGCTTATGCTCTTTGTACTGCAGGTCGTCCATCGTTGCAATCATGGGTCACCATTCATTTTGGGATTTTTCCGTTCCGGGATCAAGCTTATTTAAATTGTGCTCAGATAAATAATTATCAATTTTCTTCTTTACGACTTTCATTGCTTTTTGCTCTTTACTTGCTTCCCCAATAAAGTCAAGAAGCAAATTTTCTTCTTTGGGATGCCTACCCTTAGCCACTACTTTATAATTCAGTAGCTGGCCGTCTTTTTCATCCAACTCATTAGCTTCGTAAAGAACTGCACCACGGTATATTTCTAATTTTTCGATAATTGTACCTCGCTGTTTTTAAACTGTTATCGTAAATACGGATATGAAATATCTATGCCACTTTAGATATTATTTTTGTCAACCATAAAAACACCTTAACAATGTAACAGAGACCTATTCTTTTAACTCATCCAGATAGAGTTATAAAATAAAATCCCATTTTGGGAGACCATTTTCCCAATATGAAATAAATTTTAGAGATTATACTCTTCAATTTTGCGATACAGAGTGCTGGTCCCAATCCCCAGAATTTCAGCCGCCTTCGTTTTATTTCCCTCAACATTTTTGAGCACCCTTTTGATATGGGTCCGCTCGACCTTTTTAAGCGGACTTTCCGTAGTAATACCCGAGTCACCTGTTGTTTCCTGACGAAATTCCCGAGGTAGCAGGTTGGGAGTAATTGTCGTTCCTTCCGCCAAGATAGCCGCCCGTTCGATAATATTTTTCAATTCGCGAATATTCCCCTGCCAGGAATACTGCTTTAAAAGATGCATTGCTCTATCATCAATAGCGTTGACCTTCTTATTCATTCGCTTTAAGAAGAAATTTGCCAACAAGGGTATATCTCCATCACGATTTCGAAGCGGTGGAATTTCAATTTTAAATCCTGCCAGTCGGTAGTATAAATCATCCCGGAACTCATCCTTCTCAGATTCTTCTTTTAAATTTTTGTTGCTTGCAGCCAACACTCGTATATCCACCTGACGCTCTTTGGTTTCTCCCAGCTTGGTAAACTTTTTGTTTTCTAAAAAGCGGAGAAGTTTGGCCTGCAACCCAATATCCATTTCTCCAACTTCATCCAAGAAAAGAGTTCCTCCGTCAGCCTCTTCAATCAACCCTTTTTTGGATTCCGTAGCACCGGTAAAAGCTCCTTTTTTAAATCCGAATAATTCCGACTCCAGCATATCTTTGGGAAAAGCACTGCAATTAAGAGCAACAAAGGGACCATTCTTACGCGTACTTCCCTGATGTATGGCCTGTGCAAAAAGTTCTTTCCCCGTTCCCGTTTCGCCCTGCAGCAATACGCTCATATCTGAATCAGCTACCTTTTTTGCCATCTGAATAGCTTCTTCTATTGTATCAGATTCACCAATAATATTTTCAAACCCATACTCGCTCTCCACCCGTTCTTCAAGGTGCTGAAGCTTGGCATTCATACTTGCTTTTTCGGCTGCACGCTCTACTACTACATGAATATGATCATCATTATCTCCTTTTGTGATATAGTCAAAAGCTCCCTGTTTCATCGCATTAACGCCATCTTGGATGGTTCCAAAAGCCGTTATTAAAATCACTTCTACCAATGGGAACTCCTTTTTGATGTGCTCAAGCAAATCCAACCCATTTCCATCTGGCAACTTTACATCACAAACGACCACACTTACTGATTCCTCATTAAGGATCTGTAGCCCTTCTTCCGCATTTTTAGCTTGATGAACTTCAAAACCCTCCAAGCCAATAATTCGAGATAATAGTTGCCTGAACCGCTCCTCATCATCTATAACTAAAATGTGATTACGCTTCATAATTTTTTTTCTCTGTTATATTTACAGCTTTACTCAACGTAAAGTAGAACATGCTGCCTTTATCCAGATCACTTTTGACCCCTATAGTTCCACCTTGAGCATTTATAAATTCTTTCGCAATAGCTAAGCCCAACCCACTCCCCTCACTGTCTTTATCACGATCTATCTGAACATATTTTCGAAATATCTTTTGCTGATATTCGTGCGGAATGCCCTTACCAAAGTCGATTACAGAAAATCGTATGCTTTTGGCTCTGTTTTCTGCTTTCAGGATAATGTCTTTGCCGGATGGAGAATATCGAATGGCATTCGAAATCAAATTAACCAATACCCAGACCGACTTCTGAACATCTGCCTTGACCTCCGGCAAATCCTTATCACATTCTATTTTTAAATTAATGTCATTCTGATTAGCCTGCATAATCATGGTTTCATAGGCATACTCCATCAGATCAGCAGGGCGAACCGACTGGGTGTTAAGCTGTATATTGCCTGTCTCTATTTTTGATAAATCTAATAGTTCAGTCGTTGTCCTTTTCATTCGGTTGGTATCATTACGGATACTTCTTATAAGCTCCTCTTGTTCTTCATTTAACACGCCCACCCGTTCATCCTGCAGTAGGCGCAGGCTCATATTTATAGAAGCAATGGGCGTTTTTAATTCGTGTGAGACCACCGCGATAAAATTTGTTTTTGCCTCATTAACTTTCTGGAAATGGGTTACATTTTTCAATGTAATGATGGTACCAATCTGCTTCTGATCGTGGTTGGCATTCTCCTCGTTTTCCATTACAACGGGTTGGGTTTCACGGGAGTAGTAAATAACCCGATCCCCTGATAATACCTTAACAAGCTGTTGTTCCTCATTATTATTCTGATCATCTTCTTCATCGATAAGATCCTTAAGCAAATCTCTCATTAATTCATTTTTAGAGGCAATGCCAGGTGCATATTCACCTACCAGCTGCTTACGATTCAAGCCCGTTAACTCCTCCGTTTTGGCATTTACAAACAAGATCTTCATCTCCCGATTCAGACCAATAACCGCCTCACTCATTTGGTTGATTATAGCCTCAATACGCTTCTTTTCATTTTTTAATTTTGCTAAGTTCGTTGACTCATATTCCTGCAGTCGCTTAGCCATCGTATTAAATGCTTTGGCCAGCTCCTCATACTCATCACCGGTCTCAAAAGTCAGACGCTGATTATAATTTTGATCTGATATTTCCTTAATCCTTTTAATAAGTTCCTGTATGGGATTCACTATATAGCTGGGATATTTTACCAACAGCACCAAAGCTAACAGCATACTTACAATCCCAATCGCCGTCATATAAAGAATAATATTTGTAGCTGAATGCTGTGCCTCCTCATTCTTTTGCCGGATGGCATCTAAATTCTTATGCGAAATATTAGCTATGATTGTAACAATGTCGCGATAGTGCCTCATCATAGATCTGAATTCCTCTTTATCCAGTGATGATTGCCCGGATGGCTTTCGGTAGCCTTCAAAAAGTGTAATCAATTTTTCCTGAAGATTGCTGGTGAGTTCGGCCTCTCCCTCTTCGGTAATATTTTGCTGCTGGTTCTCTAAATTTGTTTCGAGCACATTTTTTAAAGAATCGATGCGCTTTGCTATCTTTTTGTTTTCTTCTCCATTCACTTCTTGCAATGTCGTTTCCTGATAATCGACTAATGCCTGCTCAATATTCTGCATGTAAGTCAACGTTCGGTTGTTGTTTTCAATAATCGCAGAGGAATTATCAGCTAGCATATTGATGAATACCAATCCACTGCTCCACAACAAAACAATCAACAAAGCCAGAAATCCCAGTCCTGCATATAATTTTGTTTTTATGTTCATATCCATACAAGTAACTATAAATCTATATCCAATAAGCAATAATGTAATATTACAGGGATCATGCCAAGTTATTTAGTTCCGTTATTAATCCTTATTAGTGGCATATACCTATTCAAGTATACAAATAACTCTCCCGTTTTGGGAGAGTTATAAGATATACTACAACTAGATCCCTTTAAAAAAGGAGAGCTTTAGAACCAGTTGGCAATTCGGCTTTTCAGCTGGCCAAAAAGGGTCTCAGGCTGGAACTCTAGGTCAAAATCTCTGATAACAGTTTCTACATTCTCTTCCTTTGCAAAACGTTTTATGGCATTGTTCGTGTCATGTGCAATACGGACAACTGCACTTCCACTACAATTTGCAAGTGCCAATATTTTCATACCCTGTTCCAACATAAGCTCCCGCTCCGTTATGAACTTCTTGGCAGATGATGGCGGGAGCTGATAAGGAATCTCAATAATATTCAGCAGTATTACTTTCCCCTCATGTTTAGTTGCTAAATCAATGGCTGGAGGTAGTAGCATATTAAATTGCTCCGGATTTTGAATGGGAACTAAGGCGATATACTCATCTCTTAATTTAGATGACTCTTTTTGAACTACATTGATTGTGCTATTTCTCTTATTTTCTTCCATGACCCCAAAATCTAATTTATGAGCTATTAGAAGAGAGGGAAATATCGTGCCACTTAAGAATAAATCTCACATATATATTCCTAAACCACTAATAAACAATAACTTGCAACATATTATATCCTTGGTCTATCTTGGCAATATCATTTCATTATGGTAGATTAATTCCCAATATCATAGGATTCATCTGATCTTTTTCATCTTTAAACTTAAACGGTTGCATCGCTAATAACGTTACTTAAATCAATATCAAATTAAATAGATTTACCGCCATGAATTTTACCGATCGACATGTGATCATAACAGGAGGAGCAGGATCGCTGGGGGAAGCAGTCGTACAATTATTATTGAATTTGGGGGCATCCTGCAGCGTACCCTGCTTCAATAAAGATGAATTCGACACTTTTCAGTTTTCTAATCATCAAAACGTATTCACAAAGGTGGGGGTAGATTTATCCGATGAAGGTCAGGCACAATCATTTTATAAGGATGCGATTGAAGCCAACGGCTTTCTCTGGGGATCCATTCATATCGCCGGCGGTTTTGGTATGGGATCGATCGAAGACACCTCCAAAGCTGATTTTATGAAGCAGGTTAACTTGAACCTGGTCACCTGTTACAACAGTTGTCGTGCTGCGGTACAACAGCTTAAGTCGCAGGGCAACGGCGGACGTATTGTCAACATTGCTGCACGTCCCGCACTGGAACCGCGACAGGGAGCCAGGATGACGGCTTATACGACATCCAAAGCAGGCGTTGCAGCACTTACCGAATCGCTGGCCGCCGAAGTGGTAGAAGATGATATATTGGTGAATGCCATTGCACCCTCGGTAATTGATACTCCGCAAAATCGTGAAGGCATGCCCAATGCTAATTTTGAGAAGTGGCCGAAACCCGAGCAGCTGGCTCAACAAATTGCCTATTTAGCATCTCCGGAAAATCAAGTGACGCGTGGAAATATTGCTACTGTGTACGGCAAAAGCTAATTGAATAATACCAAGTAAACTTCTATTTCTATTAATCCCACTATTTTGATAATCCACTCATAGCATTCAATAAAATAGGCGGCCCGAAAGCCGCCTTTTTATCTTTGGGTACACTTATATAATCAATTACGGACACGTTCCCCAGTTCGGCGTGTTAGCATCATCAAGGACCGATGTCCCCCCATTAAAGCCGGAAGGCTCAGAACTAAATTGTTCGACACACCAGCCGGTAAGAGCTTGATTAAATCCACCATTATCGTAGAACATATAATTCATATCCGTTACACTGCTGACATCCCAGCCTCCGATATCTTTGTTGAATGCATCTGCATCATAAAACATACTATTCATATTAGATACACTGCTAACGTCCCAAGAGCCGATATCCTGGTTGAAGACATCTGTATAACGAAACATATCTTCCATATCCGTTACACTACTGACGTCCCAAGAACCGATATCCTGGTTGAATGCCTCTGCTCTATAGAACATAACTCCCATATCAGTAACGCTACTGACGTCCCAATTGCCGATGTCTTGGTTAAAGGCATCTGCAAAACGAAACATACTATCCATATTAGTTACACTGCTAACGTCCCAGTCCCCAATATCCTGATTGAACGAAGGTGTATTATTAAACATATAACGCATTTCGATCACACTGCTGACATCCCAGTCGCTGATATCTTGGTTGAACGTAGTTGCACTAGAGAACATGAAACTCATGTCCGTCACATTACTGACATCCCACTTACTTATATCCCCGTTAAAGTTACTTTTACTCCTTAACAGCTGGTACATATCAGTAATGGGAGTAGTGCACAATGCCGTTACATCTTCACCATTGCTAACCTTCTGATCCAGCATTGTTCGATCCACAACTTCATATTCTTTGCCATATGAATCTCCGTTCAAAATACCTTTTTGGCCGGGTTGGGCTTCAGGACATACTACGGTTACACCATTTTTAGCAAGGTATATCAAAGGCTCAAACACCGCTGTAACTTCTTTTGGATTCTCAACGGTAATTTGCGCCGGATTATTCGTTCCAGTAACATCGCCTCTCCATTCTACAAATCGCCAACTCTCGGCAGGCTCGGCGGTAAGTTGCACTGAAGTTCCATGATTATAACTTTTGGCCTGTACAACTGCTTCAGCAACGGAACCCTTTCCTTCAGTATCTATAGTTAGGTCATAGCTCTTCTCTTCAAATACCGCCATGAGATCTTTTTCCGAGTATACCGCAATTTCCATCTCTGGGTACGATCCTGATATCTCTCCTCCCCATTCCTTGAATGCCCATCCGTCGGCGGGAGTAGCCGTCAACGAAACCGTTGAACCGTACGCATATTCCGCCTGATCAGGTGCCTTGGCAACGGATCCCTGGCCTGCCGTATTGAGGTTCAAGGCAAACGTTTTTCTTTCGAAGAGTGCCGACACCGTTTTCGTGGTATCTACGATTATTTGAGCTGGAGTATCCGATCCCGTCAGGTCTCCGGTCCACTCTACAAATTTCCACCCTTCAGCCGCGCTGGGCATCAGCTCAACAACGTCCCCGTACTCATACTCTTTAGCCTTTGATACCACCTGTTCCGAAACGGCTCCGCTCCCCTGCGTTTGTACGGTTAAGGCATAGCTCTTTTTCTCAAAAACGGCCGTTACCTGTTTGGGGTCATTTACTGTAATTTGAGCAGGATTATCAGTGCCGGTAATATCCCCATTCCACTCTACAAAGCGATAGCCTTTAGCCGGTATGGCAACTAATTCAACCACTGTACCGTGCTCATAATCTTTGGCTTTCTGTTCTAAGACCTGCTCTGTAACAGAACCTTCCCCTTCAGTATTTACCGTAAGATCATAACTTTTAAGTTCAAAGTTTGCTGTAATATTAAAATCCTGACTAACCGTTAGCGGGAGCGGATTCACAGCTCCTTCCATATCTCCGGTCCAACCGGTAAATACGTAATCATCTTCCGGATTGGCCAATAACTGAATTTCCTTGCCTTCCTCATAAGAAGCATCCAAAGAGGGTGAAACCGCTCCGCCCTCCGAAGGAGTGACATCTACTGAAACCGAGTAGGTAACGGCGGGATTATTTTCTTCATTGTTTTGATCTGTATCCGGGCCTGTACTTGAATCCCCGCAAGCGGTAAGGATAATTGTAATTAGTACGGTAATCGAAATTAATAGTAGTCGTCTCATCGTATTTCAAATTTTGTCAATATGATATATATGCAAATCAAACAGTCGTTGGTTCAATAGTATATACGTGAGACCAACCTAAAATCGGTCAATTAAATTTAAGCCCTGTTTCTGAAGAGTTTTTACTGATCTCCTTGCTTACTACCACAGCACTTTATTTGATAGTTTTGAGAAAATGCGTAAAACTTGTCTGATGCCAATACCGTTATCCTGTCCGACTCATCAAGCTGGAAATACGGATTAAACAGTTACTTTGATAAGTATGGGAGGGCATCCTCAAGGCATATGAGAAAAACGGCTGGACTTGAATCATTCTATCGTTACTTCATTTTAGAATAATATGCACCCTGTCTTAATTAATCTCCTCCTTATCCAACATATCTTTGGCAGTCTTGTATCCTTCTGAAATCATTTTATCGATATCCTTGGTTTCACTTCTACTAAACTCGGCAAGGTTTGGCTGAATTAATAGGTCAATATCTGTGAGGTTTACATTTGCCAGGTGCTTCAGCGCAATTTCAAGGGTGTTATTAAGTATATCTAAAATATTCTCAGGACGCTCATAATTTCTATATGCATTAAGATCTACACCTATTGTATACTCCGCCCCCAGATTTTGCACAGCCGAAAGCGGTATACTCTCTTTTAATCCACCATCCACTAACATTCTACCGTCAATTTCCACGGGATCAAAAAGCACCGGGATACAGGTGCTCGCTTTCACTGCTTCCGAGACATCACCTGTTTCAAGTATCACTTTTTCTCCGGTTGCAATATCTGTTGCTACCGCTGCAAAAGGGATTTGTGCCTCATCAAACTGCACGTCTCCTAAATATGTATCGAGAAGCTTTCCCATGGCCTGATTGGTCAACAAACCCATTTTAGAAAGAGCTAATCCAGAAATATCCGGCCAGTCGAGATCAAGGGCTATTTGCTCAATTTCATCCACCGACATACCAAATGCATAAAATGCTCCCACCATTGCCCCAATACTGGTGCCCGCAATACAATCTATTTCAACCTCAGCTTCTTCTAACGCACGCAAAATCCCTACATGAGCAGCACCCAATGTAGCCCCACCACCCAAGGCCAAGCCAATATTCTTTTTTGTCTTGCCAAATAAGCCCATACAACAAATAGTTTTGAATTAATTCCTGTTTGCTTATCCATAATGTACAATTAATGGCGGTAAGAAAGGAATAGGATAAGAACTTCTATTGTTTAGTAAAATCAATAAGATCTATCGAGATTATCTATTTTACTATTAAATAGTTTGACATTAAATTAATTACCGATTAGAAAATTATACTATAACTCTAACAGATCAATATCCATGAGTAACCAACCACTGTTATCCACCTATAATTTGTCCGGACTGGAATTAGCCAATCGCATGGTAATGGCCCCCATGACGCGAAGTCGTGCCGGTGAAGGAAATGTACCTACCGATCTAATGGCTAAATACTACCGACAGCGATCATCTGCTGGTTTGATCATAAGCGAGGGCACCCAAATTTCACAACAGGGTATCGGCTACCCGTGGACGCCGGGCATCCATACCAATGAACAAGTTGAAGGATGGAAGAAAGTAACAAATGCCGTTCATGAAGAAGATGGTAAAATATTTGCCCAAATATGGCATGTTGGCCGCGTATCTCACCCACGCTACCATGACGGAAATCCACCGGTAGCCCCCTCTGCAGTAAAACCCGAAGGACAAATTTTCACTGCGGATGGCATGATGGATTTTGTTACACCACGTGCTCTTAAAACCGATGAAATACCAGGCATTGTAGAAGACTATGCCCAAGCCGCACAAAATGCCACTAAAGCTGGTTTTGACGGTGTGGAAATTCACGGGGCCAATGGGTATCTCATAGATCAATTTCTAAAAGACAGTACTAATAAGCGTTCTGACAAATACGGTGGTGGCCTTAAAAACCGCATCCGGTTTGCCATAGAAGTTATTGAAGCGGTAGTTAAGGCTATCGGAGCTGACAAAACGGGTATTCGATTTTCACCGGCCGGACGTAATCAGGGGATCAGCGATTCCAATCCCAAAGAAACATTTGGCTATCTCTTGGAACAGCTCAATGAGTTCAACTTGGCCTATGTTCACCTGATGGAACCTATGAATGATGTCAGCAACCTTGAGAACTACCCGGCCGAAGTCACCAAATACTTTCGGGAAATATATAACGGTACTATTATTACCAATGTCGCCTATGATCAACAAAGTGGAAATGATGCCATTGAAGACGGCATAGCTGACCTGGTAGCCTACGGCCGACCATTCATTGCCAATCCCGACCTTCCTGCTCGATTTGCAGCCAATGCAGAGCTTAACGAACCCGACAAAAGCACGTTTTACGGCGGCGATGAGAAAGGATATACTGACTATCCGTTTATGAGTAAATCCACCGAAATAGCTGCCGAATAACTTGATCTCCTGTCTGATCTTATATTGGAGAGGGGCGTTTAACACAAAGTCCCAATATAGATTTTTATACAGGAACCGCTATTTTGTACTGCAAATGTAAAACAATTAAAGTTTGAAGTAATCATTTATGTCGCATTATAAAGGCATCCATCACATTACCGCCGTAGCAGGAGACCCTAAACAAAATCATCAATTTTATACACAGGTTATGGGGCTGCGATTAGTGAAGAAAACGGTAAATTTTGATGATCCTTCTGTATATCATCTTTATTATGGAAATGAGTCAGGGAATCCCGGCAGTATTCTCACTTTTTTCCCCTGGGAACATTTGCAAGACGGTGACCCCGATCGCGGACAAGTCGTAGCTGTTTCATTTTCAATTCCAACCGGCTCTAAAACTTTTTGGTTAGATCACTTGCGTAACCATGATCTTGATATCGAAGAACCTTTCTCCCGCTTCGGAAAAGAAATAATTGGCCTGCAAGATCCTGACGGATTACACCTTGAACTTGTACTCGACCCCAAGGCAAATAGTATTGAGGGGTGGTCGGACGGACCTATTCCTGAAGAGTATGCTATAAGAGGATTGCATGGAGCTACTCTGGCAGAAGAAAATTACTCCGGAGCAGGCAGATTGCTCGAGGAATACCTTGGCTTTCAACTAGCCAATCAGTTAGATAATAGATATTTATACGAGACGGAAGCCGACTTCGGATCAGTTATTGAAATTATCGACGGATTTGACCTTAACGGGCGACCGGGCAAGGGTACGGTGCATCACATCGCTTTTCGGGTAAAAGACGAAGATGAGCAGCAGTCCTTAAAAAAGAAACTCCTCAACAAGGGGTATTACCTTACCGAAGTTAAAGATCGTGATTACTTTAAATCGGTCTATTTTCATGAGCCCGGAGGAATTCTTTTTGAAATTGCTACTGATCCACCCGGCTTTACCCGTGATGAAGAGCTGGATAAACTTGGCTCATCTCTGAAACTGCCCGACTGGCTCGAACACGAACGTTCTGTAATTGAGAAAGAACTTCCAACACTAAACAGTTAGTTAACTACCATGTCTAAGCACAGAGGACTACATCACATTTCGGTGATTGCCAGCGATCCCCAGGACAACTATGATTTCTATGTCAAAAAATTGGGGATGCGCATGGTCAAGAAAACAGTTAACCAAGATGATCCTACAAAGTATCATCTCTTCTACGCCAATGCCAAGGGGAGCCCCGGCTCGAGCCTTACATTTTTTTCGTGGCCGCGTGCACGACAAGGATCAGCTGGCACAGGCGAAGCTACGGAAGTATCATTTGCTGTTCCGGAACAATCACTTGACTTCTGGCAAAGCCGTTTAAAAGATCATAATATTCCTCATAGCAAACCCTTTGACCGCTTTGGAAAGACACACATTTCATTCAAAGATCCTGATGGACTGCAGCTGCATCTGGTTTTTGACTATGATGATGCCCCTCACAGCTGGGAGCAATCCCCCGTCCCCGAAGAACATCAGATACAGGGATTTTGGAGCACAACGCTAAAACTTAATCAGATAGCACAGACCGAAGACATTTTAACCTCTGTTTTAGGATTTGAGAAAAAAGATAGCGAAGGCAACCTCATACTTTACCAAACAGAGAGCACACTCGGCCACAGCCTGATTATTGAAAATGTTGACTCCCAAGCCGGCCAAAATGGAGCGGGTATTGTTCACCATGTAGCCTTCCAGAGTGAGGACGAGGAAGATCTTACCAAAATGCGCTTCGAAATCATTAGGCGCGGATTACAACCGACTGAAATTATTGACCGGCACTTTTTCAAGTCGGTTTACTACCGGACCCCCGGCGGCGTGCTTTTTGAAATGGCAACAAACGGTCCCGGTTATTTCGTGAACGCTGACCCTTCCGAAGACCAGGCAGAAAAACTTGAATTAACTCCTTGGCATGAACCAAAACGAGCACAGATAGAAGAGGCCCTGCCACCTATCAAAACCTAAATTTCACTAATATTATCTATGTCCTTATTTCGAGTCGATCCCGAAAGCCCTTTTAATGGCCCGCATCAAAATCAGCAGGTCGTCACCGGCGGCATTAATGTTGATAATGCCAAAGTAGCCATGATTTTAATCCATGGTCGGGGTGCATCGGCTCAGAGCATGCTGATGTTTGCCGATGAGTTTGATATCAATAACATCCACTACCGAGCTATCCAGGCAAAGGGACATACCTGGTATCCGCGTTCATTTATGGCCCCCAGAGAGATGAATCAACCGGGTATCAAAAGTGGGCTTCAGGCTATAAATGACCAGATTTCAGAGTTGAATGAAGCAGGCATCCCCACAAACAAAATTATGCTTCTTGGTTTTTCACAAGGGGCATGCCTGACAACAGAATTTGCAGCACGACATCCGCAACGCTATGGTGGCATTATTGGGCTCAGCGGCGGGTTGATCGGTGATGAAATTGATCCTCAAAGCTACAAGGGATCCATGGAACAAACACCGGTATTCTTAGGATGCAGTGATCGTGATCCCCATATCCCACAAGAACGTGTTGACCTGACTGAAGAAATATTCCAACAAATTGGTGCTAACATCACCAAGAAAATATATGTAGGCATGGGACACACGGTCAATCAAAACGAAATTCAACACGTCCAAGACCTGATCAAACAAACTATTAATGAAGAGTAACTTTTTGCATGGTTAAACTAATACTGTAGAGCATCACTAATACAGTCTCTTAAACCCGCAACTGTGTTTAACGGTAACTAAAAACCCTTGTTGTGAAAAAACATACCGCTACCAAATCACTTTTTTCACTGCTGATCCTTGCTGTGTTAAGCGTTCTGACACATTCCCCCTCGCTCGGAATTTCCACCGGTGATACCACTGAAGTTGCACAGGATGAACTCAGTATCTTTAATTCCGGAATTTTTACAACGGCCAATGCAGATTCCAGTAACTACCTGACTATTGGCGGAGCCCTCCGCTATAATCTTTATCTCGAAGATTACGGAGGCGCTATTGGTGAACAGGATAGCGAATTTACTTTCGACATGTGGCGCATCAATGTTGAAGGACGCGCCGAGGGAATCAATATAAATTTCGAATATCGGTTTTATCCTACTTTTGGAACCCACTTCATCAAGCAGGGCTGGCTGGGCTACAACTTCTCAGAACAAACCAATCTACAGGTAGGAGTCACCCAAGTTCCTTTTGGGCTGCTACAATATGCCTCCCATAACTGGTGGTTTCAACTCCCCTACTATCTGGGATTGGAAGACGATCATGACATGGGAGCAAAACTTACCACCTCCAGAGGTAACTGGGATTTTCATCTGGCTTATTTTATGCAGGCCGACCCCAATGGCATAGCAGAGTTTGCTCCACAAAATACGGCTCGCTATTCATATGATATCGTCCCCTCTCAAAATCAAACCAATACTGAAACCAGTCAATTTAATGGACGTGCCGTCTATAATTGGCAGCATGGCTCAAACAGCAATACAGAACTTGGTGCTTCACTTCAATATGGAGGAATCTACAATTCAGAGCTCGATGAAGTCTCTAACCATTTTGCTATTGCCCCACATATCGATGGTACGTATGGCAACGTTAATATTAAGGCCGAATATATTTACTACAATCATAATGCACAGAACGATGTGGGCAACACCACTGACGTCGTTCGAATGGCGGCCTATGGCGTAGCCCCTTACGACGTTGCGGCAGAAGGCAATATGTACGTACTCGGTGTTTCATATTCCCATGATGTGGATTGGGGACCTATTTCAAACCTCACGTTCTACAATAATTATACCTACCTGGATAAATCCAATGAGACATTCACCGACTCCCAGCATAACGTACTTGGGGTGATGGTTACTGCCGGTAGATTATATACCTATTTCGATATCGCCTCAGGCAAAAATCAGCCCTGGCTGACGGATAATTTTGGACAAGGATTGGGAGCCGGCGTCGATGATCCCCGCTGGAATACGCGATTCAATATCAACATTGGATACTATTTTTAATAGCATTCATTACAGTTATAGCTGCCCCCTCAGTCATTCGAGGTAATGATCAAATCTTTATTCTACTTGTAGACATTGAACTCATGTAGAAAACACAGATCTCTCCCGCTGGTCGAGATGACAGAAACAAATATAATCTACCGAACTTGTCATTTCGAACGAAGCTTAGCGTAGTGAAAAATATTTGCTTTAAATAGCAATAGAAAAAGCCCGGATCTTTAGACCCGGGCTCATACCTAAAAGATAATGAAACAATTACTTTGCCGGATGTACATACTCATCCATTTTGATAACATTGTTCTCGCGATTAATATCAGCCATGCGTTTTGATGGATCGATCTCAACACGCTTAATCTCTTTGGCCGGTCGATCAATTTCTACCGTATATGTTGGATTGACCCACGGCCAGTCTTTTTTGATGGTGCGGGGAATAGCAGGATTTTCATTCGGCTTGGTATTTCGCATGATTCGCATCGGAATATAGATCTGCTCCTTACTTCCATCTTCATACGTAACCATCAGATCAATCGGCATGGGCATCAGGTCTTCACGTTTTAGGGTTACGTAGGTAGATCCATCCACACCTAAAAGAGAAGTGATTCCATAATCAATATGCTTGGTGCTCTCGATAAAGTACTGATAGTACCAGTCCAGCACCATATTTGATTCCTCTTCCATTACCCGAAGAAAATCGCGTCCGTCCGGATGCTTAAACTTCCACTCTTTGAAAAAGCGTTTCATTCCGCTATCAAACGTTTCGCCGCCAATGATGTAGCGCAGCTGATTTAAAAACACAGCACCGGTAGAATAGGAAGCCGTTCCATAAGCACGATTGGTATGGAAGTGGTCGGCATGGGTATCGAGTGCTTCCTGATCACTATCTTCCACAATACTATAATACGACTGGTATGAACGTTGGTGTACGTTTTCCCCTTTTCCGTCATTAAATAGTTCATCCATGGTGAGTGCAGAGGCATAAGTCGTAAAGCCTTCATCAATCCAGGGATAGCGGCTTTCATTATTAGCTAACACACCGTAATACCACATGTGGATAAGTTCGTGAACCGTAACGCCAACGAGGCTGCCCAGCGACCGATTTCCTGTAACTAAAGTGCCCATAGGGTATTCCATCCCCCCGTCTCCACCTTGAATAACTGAAAACTTCTCATAGGGATAGTCCCCAAAGTTTTCGCTCATAAACTGAAACGCTTTGACTGTATATTCAGGCAACTCCTTCCAGTTTTCGCGAAGCTGCTCTTGGGAGTAACGATCGGCATTTACTGCCACCGTATCTTTTTGATAAAAGAAGTGTAGCTTAGGTCCATTTGGAACCTGAGCTGTCGTATGCGTAAAGTCGGGATCTGCCCCCCACATAAAGTCATGAACCTGATCCGCTTTCCAGTGCCAGGTCAACTTTTCTGAGTCCGGACGATCATATTCTTCAGCATAACCGTGTCCAATATCTTCGGGATTCTGCAAGTGTCCCGTTGACCCCATTACATACGAACTGTCAATCGAAATCTCGACATCGAAACTACCAAAAGCGCCATAGAACTCGCGGCCGACATAGGGATTGGGATGCCATCCATTATCATCATATTCCGAAATCTTGGGATACCACTGACTCATCGAAAACTCAACCCCTTCCTTATTCATCCAGCCACTGCGACGAATTTGCCGCGGCACCTGGCTTTCAAACTCCATATCAAAAACAGCAGATTCTCCCGGCGCAATAGGTTCATTCAGGGTAACCTCCATGACTGTACCTTCCACATCATACGAAACGGCATCACCATCCTGTTTTAGACTATTTATGTGGTGGTAGCCAATCTCATCCTTGGGTAATTTCTGAATGCGGTCACGCACACGGCTATCCGGATCTTCGATCGTCCGCGAACGAACATCCATCATACTATTCGGCTGAAACGCATTGAAATATAAATGATAAAATACTCGGTCCAGTGTATCAGGCGAATTATTATAATACGTCAACTTCTGGGTTCCGGTAAATTGATGGCTTTCGACATCAACGTCGATATCCATCTCATACTCTACCTCTTGCTGCCAATAATGTTCATCCTGCGCATGAACGGATAACGTAATCCCCAATAAAAGTAGCGGTAAAAGTAGATGTCGTAATTTCATAATGTCGTTTTTGATTAAGAGTTCGATATCAAAAATGGAAAAACTTTCTAACTCCTAACAAGGAGTTTCCAATATTGATTTTATTTTTAAAAAGTATTGCGACTCGCAAAAGCACGCCCCAACGTGGCTTCGTCAATAAATTCAAGTTCCGTTCCCATTGGTATGCCGTATGCAATGCGCGTTACCTTCACATCATCAAAAGGTTTGAGCAATTTGTTGATATAATAGGAGGTAGCTTCACCTTCCGAATCGGGATTGAGCGCTAAAATTACTTCGTCTATCTGTTCGTCATCCTCATTGATCCGCTGCATAAGCTGTTTAATACGAACATCATCGGGCCCAATATTATCAAGGGGAGAAATAACACCGCCGAGCACGTGATAACGGCCGCGAAACTCATTGGTTTTTTCAATCAGAAATACATCCTGCGATTCTTCAACTACGCAAATTTGTCCAGTTTGACGTTTCGCATTTTGACATATAGAACAGGGATCACCGTCGCTAATTACGCCACAGGTAGAACAGCGCGTAATGGATTTTTTGAGATTAATTAGTGCCTCTGCCAAATTAATTACCGATTCGTCGTTCTGTTTAAGCAGAAACAAAGCAATCCGTCGCGCTGACTTTCGTCCCGTCCCCGGAAGCTTGGCCAATTGCTCAATAGCCTGCTCCAGTATTTCTGATGTTCCTTCCATGTAGCAGTTATTTGTTAAGCTATATGTCACCCTGAACTTGTTTCAGGGTCTGTAATCATGATAGATGCTGAACCAAGTTCAGCATGACACGGTAGTTAAAGTCCCAATTTGCTCAAATCCATACCTGGAATTCCACCGCCGGGCATAATATCTTTATAGGTTTCCTGCATGCGTTCCTGGGCCGCTTCTTCAGCTTTGTCAAGCGCCTTATTAACACCAGCTACCACCAGGTCTTCCATCATTTCGGCGTCATCGGGATCAATAACATCCTTATCCAGGGTAATGCTCAAAATTTGACGCTTGCCGTTGGCTTTTACTTTAACCATACCGCCACCGGCTTCAGCCTCAACTTCAAGCTTTGAAAGTTCTTGCTTTGCTTCTTCCACCTTTTCTTGAAGCTCGGAAAACTTCCCGAACATATTTGCCATATTCTGATTCATAACAATAGGTTTTAACGTTTTGATATATTTAATTCATTCAACACAATCTTTCATCGATTGTATAAAGATAAGAGTCTTAAACTACTGATTTAAATTATAATCCAATTCAGCGCCAAAGAGTTCAACCAGCTTTTTGATCGTGGGATCACGTTCCTGGAGTTTTTTAAAACGCTCATAAGGACTCATTGAATCTTCTCCACTCTTTTCCTGCTTTTGAACAATACAGGTAAGGTTGAGAAAAGCGCCAATTTCATCCTCCAAAAGCTTACCAAGACGACGCCTGTTTTCATCCACTATCTTTTTAGCAAAATCATCATTAGCCCGTAACTTTAAGTCTCCGTTTTTTAATTCAACGGGATCTACGCGCTGCATCTGAAAATAAAGCATTTGCGGTACGTGGTGGCGAAGATTGTCTAAGTAATCATCCCAACAATCATTTATTTCTTGAAGCGAAACATCTTTGGGAGCCCGTTTTGTTGCTGTTTCACTTTGTGAGGCCTGTTGTGATTCGGTTGTCTCTTTTTTGTCCTCATTTTGAGGCTTGGGATTGCCCAACGACGAAGCTCCAAACAGGCTTTCAAACTCATCTTCTTCATCAGCCTGTTGTCCCTCTTCATTGACTGTGGGTTCACTTGTAGTGGGATGCTGCTCTTTTTGCGTTGGTTCTTTTGAGGATGTAGCCTGACCATTTGAGTCGGCTGGTGCTGACATGCTCTCAGTCGTGTCTAACGATTCTTCTGATAACTCTTTCGAATGAGGCTTTGCCTGCTGCTCTTGCGAAGCTTGTCGATTTGATTCAGAAGTCGACCCTGCTCCAGTTGATGCCGTACTTGGTTGCTGTTTATTCTCTTTGGAACCCTCATCACCTGTATCGATTTCAGATGATGAAGACAGCTCAGAATTATTCAGCTTTTTTTTTACCTGCTCCAACTCAGCAAGCAATGTATTCAGCTTTTGGGTACGCTCCATGTGGATAAGCTTAAGGAGCGTTATCTCAAACTGAATTTTAGGCTGATGCGCTTCCTTAATTTTATACTGCGCCTCACTCACAATGTGAAGCATGCGCATCAGGTCATCCTCGGTAAAAACTTTAGATGATTCCCGATATCGCTTTTTAGTATCGGGAGATGCTTCGACTAAATGCATCTGGTCTGAGCTCTTTGCCACATAAAGATTTCGCAGGTGTTCGGTTAACCCAACCAAGTATTCCTGGATGTCATACCCTTCTTGCAGCAGATCGTTAATCAACTCAAGCCCGTGGCTGGCATCTTGTGCTTCCACCGCATCCATAAACTCGAACATGCGTTCAGTGCTCACCACATTGAGTGCTCGAAGCAGCTCATCGTGTTGAATATTATTGCCGCAAAAAGCAATAGCCTGATCCATCAGTCCGAGGGCATCCCGAAGCGCACCGTCGGCCTTCTTGGCAATTACATGAAGCGACTCCTCGTCAATATTGATGCCTTCATCCTCGGCTACATTGGCAAGGCGTTCAACGATTTGATCCACGCTAATGCGTTTAAAGTCAAACCGTTGCACACGGGATAAAATGGTCGGTAGAACCTTGTGCGGCTCCGTTGTAGCAAAAATGAAGATTACATGATCGGGGGGCTCTTCCAGTGTTTTCAGCAGGGCATTAAACGCCGACTTGCTGAGCATGTGAACCTCATCGATGATATAGATCTTATAGCGGCCGTTTTGCGGAGGAATGCGAACACGTTCGCGCAGGTCGCGAATATCATCCACACTGTTATTTGAAGCCGCATCGATCTCGACAACATTAAGCGTCTGATTCAACGATTCCCCGTCAACATCGCGATCGATATCATTCACCGTTCGTGCCAGCACACGCGCCATAGTGGTTTTCCCAACCCCTCGCGGCCCACAAAACATATACGCATGAGCCAATCGGCTTTTTTTGATGGCATTCTTCAGCGTACTGCTGACATGCTCCTGTGATACAATATCATCAAAAGAAGTAGGGCGATAGGTACGTGTTAACGCGCGATAATTATCAGACATCAGAGGCTCTTGTTGAGCTATTGGTTATTGCTTAAAACAACGGATAAATCTACAAAAAATGAAGGCCATTTCGCAGTTGAATTTAGGCCTATTAGCGGTGATGCTTCTCTCAAAAAAGGCTGTAAATAATGTATGGCACAAGAATCTTTATTTTGGCCTATGCCACTTCAGATCTATACTCTGTTTGCTCCCGCTCCTGATGGTATAATTCACCATGTTGAAGGCTCATAAATTCTTGCTCTGAAACTTTGTACTTACGGCGTGCCTTTTCCAAATCTTCGAGTGGCTCATACATTCCGTCATCAGCCATGGGAAACGTTCCAAAGTGCATCCCAATGCTCCTTTCGGATTGAAGTTCTTTATGAGCCTTAACCGCTTCTTCGGGGGACATATGAATAGCCTCCATAAACCAGCGGGGCTTATAGGCTCCAATGGGAAGGATGGAAGTATTTATGGGTCCTATCTGGTCCTTGATATCTCTAATAAAATCCCCGTAACCGGTATCTCCGGCAAAGTAGATGTTGCCAGAGGAATTCTCTAAAACATATCCACACCAGAGGGTTTTGTTACGATCAAAAAGACCACGCCCCGAAAAATGTCGCGCCGGAACAGCTGTCAAAGTAATATCATCGCCTAATCCATATTTGTCCCACCAGTCCATGCGGATGGTTTTATCCACCCCTTGATTGTGCAAATATCTTTCCACACCGAGGGGAACAATGAATTGGGGATCAAATCTATCTTGCAAATATTTTACCGTATCAATATCCAGATGATCATAATGGTTGTGACTAAGTAAAACCGTATCAATATGGGGCAGATCATCGAGGTCGACACCGGCCGGTCGTTTTCGCTTGGGGCCAATCCATTGGTAGGGACTTGCCCGGAAACTCCATACGGGATCGGTGAGAATATTTTGCCCCTTAACCTGAATTAAAAAAGTGGCATGATTTACAAAAGTGATACGATGAGAGCCATTTTCGACTGTAGGTTTGGGAGCAGGATAATCGGGCAAATCATTTTTGGTATACGTATCCCAAATACCCTTGTCATTACCACCCAACCACCATTTTAGCACCTCTCCGTAATGATGGGTTCCGGCACCATCAGGATTAACAAACTTTTTGCCGTCAAAGTGATTGGAATCATCTTCAACATATTTTGGGGCAGATAATAATTTATCTACAACAAAAAGGGCAGCTAAAAATGTAATTCCAATTGCAAATGGCCAGATCATCAATACCTATACATTCATTTTACATTTCAAGTGGTTACAACTAATTCAGCCAAGTTTTGTTTCCCCTGAATTTTATCAGCCTAATTTTGAAGATGTTTATTGAAAAAGTCAAAAATACGAGAGTACTCATCGTACCATGCATCAGGATCTTCAAAGCTGTGGCGTTCTGAAGGGTACATCATCATGTCAAACTCTTTGCCACCGGTTTGTATCAGCTTCTCGATATACTGAGCAGCATCCTGAAATCCTACATTATTATCAGTCAACCCATGTAAAATAAGAACAGGATCTTCGAGTTCTTCAACATAGGTGATGGGCGAACTGCGGGCATAGTGTGCCGAATCAGCTTCGGGCGTTCCCAGTCGCGGCTGCGTGTACCACGGATTAGTATGATAGTAGTTTTCCCAGTTCGTAACTGCACGCAAAGCTGCAGCAGCATCAAAATAATCGGGAGCTACGCTTGTAGCATACAATGCCATAAATCCGCCGTAGCTGCCCCCGTAAATCCCCACGCGTGACGTATCGGCCTGTGGATAATGCTCTGCCAAGTTATCAATACCGTCAATAATATCCTGGGTCTCATATTTACCCATCCAATTTGTGACATCTTCGCGGAATTCACGGCCATAACCGGTGCTATGACGATAATCCACTTCAATCACGTAGTAGCCGTGCGCTGTTAAATATTGATGGAACATATATTCTCGGTAATAATTATTCGACCACCCCTTGTACACATTTTGCAGGGAACCCGCCCCATGTACAAAAACAACTACCGGAGAGCTCGACTTTTCCTTTCCATTGACAGGTTCCAGAACCGACATCGACAATTTCGTCTCTCCATCCCTGGCAGTAAAACGTATATAATCTTCTTTCTGCCAGTCTATTTTGTTAAATCGATCCGGAATGGTTTGTGTCAATCTTTTTTCTCCGGAATCATTTTGCAAATTCAGTGAATAAAGTTCGAAGGGTTCATTAAAGTAGCTGTACTGATACACCAGGTGCTTTTTATTATCACTCAGTTCAAAATTCTGACGGTACCCTGTCTCCGTCGTAAGTTTTTCTGTTTCATTTCTGCTGGTATCCAACCGGTAAATATGGCGTTCTCCGGGTCCAACTTCCGTAGAGGCGTAAATAACTGTTTCACCGTTGAGCCATTCCGCCCATGGCACTTCATACTCTCCACTGGTATGTTGCTGCAGATTGGTCCCGTCGGGATTTACAGTATAAATATGATTCCAGCCGTCCTTTTCAGAGAGTATCAACAGCTTTTTACCGGATGGAGCAAAAGCAATTTCAGTGTTATACAGCCACCCCTTTGTCGAATCTTCAAATACTGTTGTAGGTTTATTTGAACTGAGGTCAAATACCTTAATATTACGTTTCTTCATGGGCGGACCGGTTATATCAACGGCAAGATAGTTACCCCCGGCACTTATATCAGTATCGATATATCCTTTATTTTCCAATATCAGATCAATCTCTTTAGTTTGTAAGGTGGCAACCGAAACAAGCTGTCGAGCAATCCCGCGCCGTGTAGAACCGGGCTTTACATATTCACCAACATATTTCGGAAAATAGTACTCTTCATAGCCTGAGGTATCATATTGAGTGAGGATAAGCTTGTTATTTCCTGCCCAACCATCAACGCTGAAACCTGGCTCATCTTCTTTTTTATTGGTAACCTGGGTCAGCTTTGATGTACTGATATTAATTATCCAAATGTCTCCGTCCTGAACAAATGCAATCCGTTCACTGTCGGGGCTCCACATTGCCCCATATTCCTCTGCTTTGGAATCAATCAGCTGCTTTTTATTAGAAAAATCAAGATCTGCAATCCAGACATCACCTTGCTCATGGTACAGCAGCTTTTGACTATTGGGCGATACTCGGAAATTTCGTTCAACCTGATCGGAAGTAAGAGCACGCTGCCCACCGGTAACCGGACGCCTAAACAGCTCCTCCTCTGACATAGATGAGTCATTGGCCTGATAATAAATCTGGGACTGATCGGGAGAAAAGGAAACGATATCGGGCCTATTTCCGGCCAGCAGTGGATCATAGAAAATAGATTCTAAGCTTAGGGTATCAAGACTGCTTTGCCCAAAAGCCAGTGCTGGTAAAAAAAGAAGTACAAAGAAAACCTTAATAAATGATCGCATAGAGAGAAAGCCTATTTTTAGTTAACGGGTCGATAATAAAGAAAGGTTTTGTGAGATGGGCAAAGAATGCAACAAATTTTTACTCTTTTACCTCCCTCAAGCTAATCTTAACGATTATGAGGTGTATTTTTCTTATGGGCGGCAACCATTGCAGCACCAACAATGCTGGCATCATTTAAAAAGCTGGCTGCCTTAAATGCCGTATTAATTTTAATAAACGGAAATGTTTTATCTGCTTTCCGGCTTAACTGTCCGCCCAGAATAAATAGGTCCGGATGAAAAATTTCTTCAAAATGCTCAAGCACAAGTTCCAGTCGCTTAGCCCACGTTTTTTTGCGAATACCTTCTTCTTTGCGTGTTTTATTTGAGGCGTGTTCTTCAACCGAAATACCCTGAATTTCTATAAGTCCCAGCTCAGTGTTAGGCACCAATTTTCCATCCATAAAAACAGAAGAACCGATACCGGTCCCTACCGTAAGCACAACTGTTACCCCGTCCTGATTTTGCCCGGCGCCAAAATGCATTTCTGCCAAACCGGTCGCATCTGTATCGTTAATAATAGAAAACTCGTTGTCAGTGATCTCAGAAAACAGTTGTTCAGCATTGGCATCAACCCAGGAGTCATCAATACGTTTGGCGGATAACACAATACCTTTATTCACCGGTGCGGGAAAAGCACAGCCTACAGGGCCATCCCACTTGAATTCCTTGCTGACAATCTGGTGCATCTTAGCAAGTATCTTATGAGGCGTTGTATCCTCAAGAGGCGGGGTGCCTTTTCGTTCTGAAATAATCTTCCCCTTATCTGTATCTACAATACAACCTTTTATTCCATAGCTGCCGATATCAATTCCTAAGACTTCCATAAGATGTGCTACTTCTCAATAAGCACCCAGCCCTCATCATCAATCATACGCTTGGCTTTTTTCCATTTGATGTCGATCACTTCGCCGCTGTTCATGTTCTGAATTTTAACATAGTCGTTACGGCCGGGTTCTTCTTCTACCGTTACGGGCTGCGGCTTCTGATCGCTTCGCTGTTGCTGCCCTCCATTTTGTTGGGCTCCGCCTCCAGACTTAAAGCCCATATTGGTAGCATCAGAATGCTGCGTTTTAGCACGATTCATATCTACTTTGGCCCGCTCTTCTGGTGCTTGCTTTATTTTCTCTTCGTCAGCCTGCATCTCCGGAATAGCCTTCCAGATCAGTGAGATAGCATCTTGATTAATTTCATCCAAAAGCTGCTTAAACATTTCAAATGCCTCTTTCTTGTATTCAAGCAGTGGATCTTTCTGACCGTACGCACGTAAGCCAATACCCTCCTTCACCGAATCAAGCTCCCGCAGGTGATCCATCCATTTGCTGTCAATGGTGGAAAGTACGGCGGTACGTTCCAGAGCACGTGCCACTTCTTTGCCTTCATTTTCATAGGCCTTTTCCACATCCACAACAACCCGCAATCGGCGAATACCATCGGTAAAAATAACCTGCACTTTCGTCGGCTTGTTATCGGCATCCGACTCTTTAATATTTTTGATAACCTGATACAACGGTTTGGAGATCATCTCCTCTTTCTGACGGTAGACCTCATAAGCCCGCTCTATAATATGATCAATGAGCACATCGGGACCCATCTTACCCATTTCATCACGGTCAAGCTTGATATCAACAGCTAAGAATCGCAGAATCGTGTCGCGAAGCTGGTCAAGTTCGCCCTGTGGATAATGCTCTTCAACAACACTTTCTACAAGGTCTTCAAGCATATCATAAATATCGCTGCGAAGTTCATCACCCTCCAGTGCATGCTTTCGTCGTTTATAGATAACCTCACGCTGATTATTCAACACGTCATCATATTCCAACTGTTTCTTACGAATGCTGAAGTTATTTTGCTCAACCTTGCTCTGCGCGCGCTCCAGTGATTTCGTAATCCATGAGTGCGTAATGGGTTCGCCTTCCTCAAAATTGAGCCGTTCCATCACATTAGCAACCCGATCAGAGCCAAAGAGCTGCATCAGATCATCTTCAAGGGATACAAAAAACTGCGATTCTCCGGGATCACCCTGTCGACCGGAACGTCCGCGGAGCTGCAAGTCAATTCGACGCGATTCATGGCGTTCCGTACCAAGAATTGCAAGCCCGCCTCTTTCTTTAACACCGGGCGCCAACTTAATGTCGGTACCGCGACCGGCCATGTTAGTAGCAACCGTAACAGCACCCGGTTGACCGGCATTTTCTACAATTTCACTTTCTTTTGCGTGGTGCTTCGCATTCAGCACATTATGGGGAATTCCTTCACGTTTAAGCATCCGGCTGATCGTTTCTGAAACATCCACGCTGGTAGTACCAACGAGCACCGGCTGTTTTTTCTCATGGTATTCCCGGATGCGTTCAATAGCCGCATTATACTTTTCGCGCTTGGTTCTAAATACAAGATCTTCTTTGTCATCCCGGATTACCGGTTCATTGGTAGGAATAATAACGACGTCAAGATCGTAAATCTCGTTGAATTCACCTTCTTCCGTTGCAGCCGTACCGGTCATACCGGCCAATTTATTGTACATACGAAAGTAATTCTGCAACGTAATGGTTGCATAGGTCTGTGTCGCTGCTTCAACACTCACATTTTCTTTAGCCTCAAGAGCCTGGTGTAACCCATCAGAATAACGACGCCCTGAAAGGACACGCCCGGTATGCTCATCAACAATTTGAACTTTGCCATCCTGCACAATGTATTCCTCTTCACGCTCGAACAGAGTATAGGCTTTAAGCAGCTGGTTTACCGTGTGGATACGATCGCTACGTTCAGCAAACAGGCGGTGAAGCTCATTCAGACGTTTTTCACGCTTCTGTGCAACCTCCTGCTTGGCCTCTTCGATCTTTTCCTCTTTATATTCCTCACTCCAATCGTCATTATCTTTAATTTTCTGAATTTTCTCTTCTCGGAGCTCATCCATCTCTTCATCGAGATCAGTGGTCTCGGTACCGAGATCGGGAATCACAAAAAATTCTTCATCCTCATCGGCTTTTGTAATAAAATCCTGTCCCTTCTCGGTCATCTCGATGTTATTCATCTTCATATCCACCGAGTAGTAGAGCACTTTATCAACTTCGGGCAATCGACGGGCGTTATCCTGCAAGTAAAACGCTTCTGTTTCCTGAACCAGTTTCTGGTTTTCAGGAATCTGCATCATCTTGCGAAATTTCTTGTTCTTTGGAAATCCGCGCTGAGCACGATACAGGGCAAGTCCCGCCTTCTCTCTATTTCCTTCTTCCAAATGATCTTGGGCTTCTTTCACAAGATTTGCAACCAATTTCTTCTGGGCACTAACTAAAGACTCAACCCGGGGCTTGAGCTCTTCATATTTTTCTGATTGTGTATCTTCGGGCACAGGACCAGAAATAATAAGCGGCGTTCGTGCCTCATCAATAAGAATAGAATCAATCTCATCAATAATGGCAAAGTTGTGGTCGCGCTGCACCAGCTGTTCCGAATTAACGACCATATTATCACGGAGATAGTCGAAACCAAACTCGTTGTTGGTTCCATAGGTTATATCAGCTTGGTATGCCTTACGACGCGGCTCAGAATTGGGATCATAAAGATCAACACAATCTACCTCGAGACCGTGAAAATTGAACAGCGGTTCGTTCCATTCGGCATCACGCTTGGCCAGGTAATTATTCACCGTAACAATATGCACACCCCGGCCACTGAGTGCATTCAGATAGGCCGGCATAATAGCAGCCAGCGTTTTACCCTCACCGGTTTTCATCTCAGCAATTTTGCCCTGATGCATCGCAATAGCGCCAGCAATCTGAACATCATAGGGCACCATACTCCATTCGTTCATATTGCCGCCAACCATCCATTTTTCTCCCAAGAATCGGCGACAGGTATCCTTCATCACAGCAAATGCTTCAGGAAGAATCTCATCCAATACCTCTTCAATGGTATCGGTTTGCTCCTGCTTTAAGTCATCCAGTTCTTCAGCAAGTTCGCGCCGGCGATTTACCGATAACTCCTCATTACTGTTGAGAGTCTTCTTTAAAGACTCTATTTCTTCATCAATTTCTTTGGTAGCCTCTTCTATTTGTTGACGAAATTTTTCTGTTTTTTGCTTCAGCTCCTCGTCAGAAAGCTGCTCCATGCCCTCGTAGTGTTCATTTACTTCTTCAACGATGGGCCAGATCTTTTTAAGATCGCGATCACTTTTGGTACCAAAAATTGAGGTTAAAACATCTCCAACCGTTTCGGTTAATGTATCGAACATAAAATAATACGGGTCTCGTGCAATTTTTGTGATTTGTGAAAGTTACAGTATACGCAGTGCCTGTTCAAATTATTTAACGGCATATGAGGTATTTTTAAAATCATCCCAATACCCACGCACCTTAATGTAACCGATAATTTAGGGTTCTTATTGTCTAATTTTATTTTTATTTTAGGAGTCTCTCTAAGAATCGAATTCTCATAAACCAATTTGTAACAATGAAACGTACTTACCAACCAAGCAGCAAGAAGCGTAAATCCAAGCATGGTTTCCGTAAGCGCAATAGCAGCAAGAACGGAAGAAAGGTGTTGAAGAAGCGTCGCAAAAAAGGACGTCACAGCTTAACTATCAGTGATGAAAAAGGACCCAAGTAATTATATTTCTGGCTCTGGTGATGACGTAAGCTTACCCAGGGCCAAAATATTAAGGGGCCGGAAGAACTTTCAGCGTCTGTTTGAACAAGATGCACAAACCATCCGCAATACTCTTGTGGATCTGCGGTTTAAGATTTTGGAATCAGATTCTTCCGGCTGCCTTATGGGATTTGTCGTCAAAAAAAGCTTGGGAAAAGCCAATAAACGAAATCGCATGAAACGGCTTCTTAAAGAAGCATATCGGCACCACCAGAACATCTTATCTGAACCCATTGAAAATGCCGGTAAAATGTTTCATGGGGCGCTGATGGCAAAGACGACAAATGCAAATTATACTGATGTGGAACAAAATGTTATCGCTTTGCTAAGCAAAGTTCGAGATCAACTCTCTACTACTTCTCCCGGCCATTCATGAAGTATCTCTTTATAGGACTTGTCCGCTTATATCAATTAGTTATATCTCCCTGGATGCCCAGTAGTTGTCGATACCACCCAACTTGCAGCCAATACAGTATCGAAGCATTTCAAAAGCATGGTGCACTCAAAGGATTGTGGCTGACTATAAAACGGGTGGGCAGCTGTCATCCATGGAGCAAAGGGGGACATGACCCAGTGCCGGAGCAAAAACATAAATAATAATTCAGACTGAGGATTTCTTTTGGATCGTAACACCGTAACCGGATTTATATTAATATTTTTAGTAATGGTTGCATGGACCTACTATTCCATGCCATCGGAACAGGAACGACAACAACGGCAGGCAGAGCAGGCTCGTCAGGATAGCATAGCTGCTGCACAGGCTGATAGCCAACAACAAAATCAGGAACGGGCAGAAGAAGTAGCCCAACAGCAGGCGGAACAAAAAGAACAAGAGGAAGAACCTGCACGCCTAACCCAAGAGCAGGAAGAAGAGCCTGAGATGGGTATGTTCTCTGAGGCCAGTATTGAAGATACCGCAAAAATTGTGGTTGACTCCCCGTTGTATAACGCCACCTTTACCAATGTTGGCGCAGGTCCGTCCAAGATCATATTTAAGGACTACGAAACATGGGATCACAAACCAGTTCAGATGATTAAGGACACTACTGAATCGGCGTACTCATTGGGGTTCCTTACCAGTGAAAATTATAATGTGGAAACTGACAATCTTGTTTTTGAACAAGTTACTTCCGGTGATACCCTTTCCATTGGTGAAGATGATAGTACCGAAGTTAAATATGCATTAAATATCAGTGATGATAAGCGCCTGATATATACATATACCCTTTTTGGAGATTCTCATCAGATAAAATTAGATGTTGAATTTGAAGGACTCGAACGAAATGTCATTGGCGGCAATTTTGACTTCGGATGGAAATCTCCGCTGAACTTTACCGAAAGAAATCCGGCTACTACCGAAGCCACCTATGCATCGGCCTATGTCTACACCGGTGGAGAAATGGAACAGCTTAAATTAAGCGAAGCCGGACGCAATACACAGGACTATAATGGAACTATTGACTGGGTTTCCACGCGAACCAAGTTTTTTGCTCAAATCATAAAAACGAGTAACTCTACAGAAGGGGCACACCTTATTGGCGAACAGAGTGGAGAAACAGATCTGTCAACCACCGAGCACCGTTATCAATCATTTATAACCACTGATCTTTCACAGCAAGGTACCGCCTCATTTCACATGTATGTGGGTCCATTAGCCTATTACGCTATGCAGGACTATGATGGAACCACATACGGCATGGTTGATACTGGTTACAGCTGGCTTAGCTGGATTTCGGATCCAATCGTTGAGTATCTCGTCATTCCATATTTTGGTTTTGTTGATAACTATATGGGATACGGATTTGCTATTATCCTCTTCGCCATACTGATCAAAATGGTGCTCTACCCGTTGACCAAGAAAAGCTACCGTAGTATGGCAGCTATGAAAGAGCTGCAGCCCAAGATGCAGGAGATCAAGGAGAAGTATGAGGATGATCCCGAGAAGCAACAGAAGGCTACTATGAAGCTATATAAGGAGGAGGGCGTAAATCCTTTGGGCGGTTGTTTACCTAACCTGCTGCAGCTACCCATTTTGATTACCCTCTGGCGTTTCTTCCAGAACTCTATCATGATTCGCCAACAGGAATTCCTATGGGCCAGCGATCTGTCGGCACCAGATTATATTCTAAGTCTCCCTTTTAGCGTGCCATTTTTAGGCGATCAGGTGGCTGGCTTTGTATTGCTGATGACCGCCGCAATGTTTGCTCAAAGTAAACTTACCGGCGGCATGGGTCCCGGCGGTGGCGGAGGAGGCGGTGCCCCCGGCGGTGTTAACATGAAGGCCCTACAATATGTCTTCCCGTTTATGTTGCTGTTTATCTTTAACAATTTTGCGGCTGGACTTAGTCTCTACTATCTAATTTACAATGTTGTATCTATTGGTCAGCAGTTGATTATTTACCGCCAGATGGATAAGGAAAAAGAGGCGGCAGCAGCATAAGAATCGTAAGTTATTAGTCATAAAAGGTCCCGAATTTCGGGGCCTTTTTTTATTTTTAGTTTCTCTTATTCGTAAAAGAATAATAGAGCTTCTACCAAGAAACATAGATGTCTGATGAAACTTGGCAGTTCATAAATCATCCCTATATTTGGCCTTATGTTAAGTATAGCGAAACACATTTATCCCCGGGTGGTATGGCGCGACCGGGAAAAGAAGCTATGGAATCCTATCCATAAAAAAGCCCTAAAAAACCTTCCTGAGGAACGAGTACGCCTGCGAATTATGGAAGCGTTGATTCAAAGGGGATGGTCCAAACATCGCATATCAACCGAAGAAGCTATTGGCAAGATCGGTGATAGCTCTATGCGAACCGACCTGATTTGTTATTCCGAGCAATTTGATCCAAAACTGTTAGTTGAATGCAAAGCAGAGTATATATCCATATCTGCAAAAACTGCCGAACAAGTAGCGCGATATAATCAGAAAGTGGGAGCACCGTACCTACTGATGACCAACGGTATTGCCGACTTCTGGTACGCCATCAATAAAGAATCCGGCAAAGTGAAAGAACTACATGAACGCCCGGATTTTTTAGATAGCAGAGAACAGCTGGAGCACGACTTTGATCATTGGAAGAAGCGCGGATTTGCCGGTAAAAAAGCATCACCGGAATTGAGGTTATGGCTTGAAGAAATATTGGCCAATATTTGGTTGTCGAACAATAATGATAATGTCCAATTTTTAACATTCAGCAATAGTCCTTCTGATCTCGACCTTAATCACTATTATAGAATCGTACAAATATCAGAGACCCGGCGTCTGGCCTTGACCACATTAAACACCGCCTTTGGTGGGAATCGCCTTGTGGTCATTCTCAATAAGGAAGGGGAAAACAAGGCCGTCCTGGAAATAAATCTTGATGTTCTTTTTGCCGACAAAAAAGGCAATAGTTCGGTGTATTCTCGAAAGGGTATTAAAACCTTTGATTTTAGTAATTACATCGATCTGGAATCCAAAACCCAGGCAGATTATCTTGTGAAAGAGATTGATCATTTGTTTATGGAGCATGTCGATTAATTTACGCTCTGATTAGTTTGTTGGATACGATTTTTACTGTAACTTCCATCTCTCATTTTCATTAAAAAAATTTGTTCTATGCATCATTTACATCGTGAAAAACTGTTCTCACTGCTTGATGACGAGGAATCTGCCATCGTTTATATGAAAGGGGCTGAATTAATGTATCGGTATGATACGGACTATGAATTTCCCTTTCGTCAGGAGTCAAATTTTTGGTATCTGACCGGTGTAAATGAACCTGACTTTCATCTCATCCTTGATCTTAAAAATCAGGATTATCACCTGTTTGCACCCAACCGTGATGCCCAGTACGCAGTATGGCATGGACGTGTAAAAACAAAGGAGCAGCTTCAGGATGAGTATCAGCCCGACCATCTTCATTACGAGGCCAAACTACCCCAGGTCCTTCAAGAATTAGCTCCCGAGAAAATTTACTGCGTTGAAGAGGAGCAAGCCGAATTTATTGAACAGTTTGAACGTGAACTACCTATCGATCTGGATACACTGGATGATGCCATCACCCACTGCCGCGTATTTAAAACGGACTGGGAGCTCGACCAGATGCGAGAAGCTGCTCGTGTAAACAACATCGCTCATAACGCTGTTCTCGAAGCACTAGAACCCGGCAAATATGAACACGAAATGAAAGCCGTATTTGATTATCATCAGATCAAAAATGGCCTGATGCAGGATGCCTATAACGGCATTTTTGCGGCGGGAAAAAACAGCGCAATTCTCCATTATGTTGAAAACAATCGCGAGATATCGGACGGCGACCTGTTTTTGATCGATGCCGGATATGAATGTAATGGCTATGCCTCAGATTTTACCCGCACCTATCCTGCTAACGGAAAGTTCTCCGATACCCAAGCAGAAATCTATGAGGCCGTTTTGGAGGCTCAAAAACAAGTTATCGAAGCAGCAAAACCCGAAGTGAAAATGGAGGATCTGCATATTCTGGCAGCGCGCGTTATGATGCAAGGTCTTAAAGATGCCAATGTCGTAAAAGGATCAGTCGATGATCTTATGGAAGAGGATATTTTCGCCTTGTTCTTCCCCCACGGACTCGGCCATTTTCTTGGACTAGACACCCACGATGTAGGCGGATATCCCAAAGGCGTAGAGCGCATTGAACGTCCTGGTATTAAGTATCTGCGAATGCGGCGAACCCTACAACCGAGTATGGTACTAACCATAGAGCCGGGACTCTATTTTGTTCCTGCTCTCTTAAAACCCGCCCTTGAAGATGACAAGGCATCAAAATTCCTGAATGCTTCAAAACTAAGGGATATGATGGACTTCGGAGGTGTTCGTATTGAGGATAATATCATCATTACTGAAGATGGGTGCGAAAATATGACGAACGTTCCCAAAGAGCGGGATGAAATAGAAAAGGTTATGGCTGGGTAATTTATTGATATATATTAGATGGGGCCTATGAGAGATAAAGCTCACTGTTGAAGTGGGCTTTATCTTATTTTACTCATTATTATAACAATTCAATCAGTAGATATGACTTTCAACAAGAGAGAGCAAAAGCTATCAAATTCATTACCTTGTTCACTTAATTATACCCTGCTATTACTTTCAGGAGCTTGGTTAGTTCTTTTAATAAGTTTGTCGGCTGATGTAGCAACCGCCCAAAGGGTTGGTCAAACTTCCGAAGGCACTACCTCTTTTTCTATAAAGGTTAGCAGCATCTCTCCTGCTGCGGGAGTATCTTATGGTATGAGTAATTCTAGTGAATTAAGATTACTTGGCTTTGTAACGACTTATTCAAATCTATCGCCCCACGACAATCAATTTTTTTTAGATCTTAGTTATCTCCGATATACCAACTGGGTGAAAAGTAAAACGTTAAATGCCTACTGGGGACTAAATGTAAATATGCTATTTGAAGATTCGCTTGTTGGACCAGGATTACTGTTAGGATCTTCATATCTGCTAAGCTCTAAATTTGCCGTTTTTGCAGAGGTTGGCCTTAATGCTTTTATAGATGGAAATGGCAGTTCCACCATTGGGTTACACAATTCTGGGGTCGGAATTAAAATAGGCTTATAGGCTTACTAACAAGTGAAGCCCACTTTTAAAGAAGGCTTTACTCATTAAAACTATCGGGCAGATCATTTTCGTAAAGCACAACATCACCGTCTTGGGCGTATTCTTGCATGGCCCGGTTCGCCTCATATAGGCTACTTACCGTGTTCACATTTTCCATTTCAAAGCCGGTGGATGCGATACCTTCCTTGATAGCCTGGGTTTGATTTTCACCAACCAGGATGACCATATCCAAACCGGCCTGACCGATTTGCACACCAAATTCTCGGTTTTTTTCCTCCTGTATGTCACCGAGCTCTATCATTCCGGGTGTGATAATAATTTTGCGTCCGTTGCTAAAGGCGGCCAGTGTTTCAACAGCATTTTTAGCACCCACTGGATTGGAGTTAAAGGCGTCATCAATTACAGTAATACCATTTTGTGATTTCAATTCCAGACGGTGCTCTACCGGCTCCATGCGCGAAGCGGCCATGGCCATCGTGGTGAGGCGCAATCCCAATGATCGGGCAACACCCACGGCCAGCAGCATATTTTGTGCATTGTGAGACCCCAGAAGCTGCATGCTAAACTCCTGTTCCTCCTCATTAGCCGATACTGTGAACGTCATCCCTTCGGGACCGTACTGAATATTCTTAGCACGGATATCACCGGATTCAAACCCTACAAAAGTGACCTCTAGGTCATCCCGCCCATTAGCCATCGCAGCAACTCTTTCATCATCGGCATTTAAAACGGCTTTTCCGTTTTCTTTGGTACGTTTTACGATGGTGGACTTCGTTCGGGCAATAGCATCCTGAGAACCGAACGTTTCGAGATGAGCAACTCCCACATTAGTAACAACCGAAATATCCGGTTCAGCGATATCACAAAGTTCATCGATATTGCCCTCATAACGAGCACCCATCTCGAGCACGAGAATCTGGTGACGCGCTTCCAGATCGTTGTTGATGACCTTACAAATGCCCATCGGCGTGTTGTAACTGCCCGGGGTTGAACAAACAGAATAACGTTCGCTCAACAGATCACGAATCATAAACTTGGTACTCGTCTTACCGTAACTTCCTGTAATAGCGATGACCATCAGGTCGGGCATCTGGGAAAGTTTCTGTTTGGCCAGTTTTATAAAATGACGATGTACATACGCCTCAATAGGTTTTGTAATTATTGCAGCGGCAAAAATTACAAAAGGCAACAAAGCATTTCCGAGCACCCATCCAAAAGCCAACAGGTACATATCTGCGGCATATAAAGCCGAGTTTTTGATCGCCATCTCGGTAAAGGGTATATATCCGGCATAAGAGATATAAGTGGTAGCCGCGGGTAATAAGACAGACAAAAGTGCAAATGGGATTGTGAGCCTAATCATTCGGGGAGTAAATACAAGCGGCTTTTTTGATTCTTCTCCCCCGTAATAATTGAAGGGGCCAAACCATGAAATCCCGAAAACTGCCAAAATAATTATGGCCGCACTGCCGGTAACTGCATTGGAGAGGAAAATCAGTAAAACAAAAATAATGACATTATATAGTACATGCTCAACCGTTATGACCCGCTGATTCCAATGCTGCACAAGCCAGTGCCAAAACTCATTGAGCTTGTATCCATTTTGTTGAAAAATGTGTAGAAAATAACGTCCCCGAAGCAAAGTATGACGTGCCATAACCAACACGAAAACCAAGATCAGGATATCAATAAAATTTAAATACCAGTTCAATATATAGCAGTTAGATTAAAGAGATAGCAAATGATGTACGGTCGCTAAAGTTTGGAACTTCCGTTATATTAGCGCACTAAACAAAATAGATAATCTTTCATCTAAAATTTGTTCAAATATATGAAATTAATAATCCCAATGGCAGGTCGAGGCACGAGAGTTCGGCCCCATTCACACACCGTTCCCAAACCCCTCCTACCCGTCGCCGGAAAGATGATTGTGGAACGCATTGTAGAGACGTTTGCGCGCACGCTTGATCGCAATATTGATGAAATTATTTTTATCCTTGGTCCTGATTTCGGGCAGGAGATTAAAGATGCTCTAAAAGCGATGAGTGATCGCCAGAATGCCGAGGCTACCTTTAGAGTGCAGAAAAAAGCCGAGGGAACAGCCCATGCCGTATATTGTGCCGAAGAAGATCTGGATGGAGAATGCATAATTGTTTTTGCCGATACCATTTTTGATATGGAAGGTTCGGTTTCTATTGAAGATGCCGACAGCGTTGTCTGGCTAAAAGAAGTGGAAGATCCTTCTCGCTTTGGCGTTGCTGTTGAAAAGGATGGCAAAATTACTGATTTCGTAGAAAAGCCTGACGAGCCGATTTCGAATCTCGCAATTATTGGTGTGTACTACTTTAAGGATGGTGCCGAGCTTAAGAAAGAGATCGAATACCTGTTAGATAATGATATTCGTGGTAAAGGGAACGAGTTTCAGCTTACGGATGCTCTTGACCGATTGCTGAAAGATGACAAAGTATTTAAGAAGGCAACTGTAGATCAATGGCTGGATTGCGGTACGCTACCCGCTTGGCTGGAAACGTCTGGAATTATTACCGAAAAAGAATACGAAGAAGTTGACAAAGATCGTTTTCCCGGTACCAAGATTATCCCGCCTGTTTATATTGGAGATGGTGTACAGCTCGAAAACTGCATCATTGGTCCCAAAGCCAGTATCGCGGAAGGATCCAAACTCAAAAAATGCACCGTCAAAAACAGCCTGATTCAGGAACGTGGTCAACTCGAAGACTGCAACATCGAAAATTCAACAATCGGCCGACATGTTGAATTGAAAGATGTTGACCAGGAAATACATCTTGGGGATCATTCAAAGATTGGCGTAGAAGTTTAGTTTACTATCACAAGCGCGGGATTTAAATTCCGCGCTTTTTATTAATGCTACTGCTCAGAGTTACGAAAGAGCAAAACTACCTTAAAACCATATCAAGTATCGAGAGTTGATTTACTATATGCTGACATCTCATCACTCACTATTATTGACTATCAAATAAAATCCTCGAGCGGGCGATTTTGATCAGCATCTCTTAGCGTATCGTGCACTTCTTCGTGACTGCCCTCCGGCTCCAGATGGATTGTGACAATCACATCTCCCTTAACGGCATTGATAAGTCGTTTTTCAAGGAGCGTCGCCTCATCATGAGCCTGCTCCAAATTTACATCTTCCTCAAATATGGCATGAAACTCAATCCATGTTGTACTGCCGGTTGTGCGATGCCGCAAATTATGAACGTTGATCATAGAGCCGGGCAGCTCTTTGGATAATTCCTTACGAATAGCTTTATCTACCTCCGGATCGCGGGAATCCATAAGTCCATCTACTGAATATTTGAGCAGCTTAAAGCCCTCATACATGATATAAAAGGCCAGGGATATAGCGACCACAGAGTCCAAAATAAGGAAATTAGCAAACTTAATGATGAGCAGTGTAACAACCGCTCCGGCGCTGGTCCAAACATCAGTAAGAGTATGTTTGGCATTACTGACAACAATCATATTCTCTTCGCGCTGTCCGACTTTTAACAGGTAGCTGCCCAAGGCGAGATTCACAACGCCCGCACCGCCAATTAGATAAACACCGGTCATGAGCTCGCGCAAATTATATCCATAGAGATAGTTTTCGACGGATTGATAAATAATTGTGATGCCTGCAAGAGTGATAACAGCACCCTCAACGCCCACAGACAGAAATTCGACTCGTTCGTGTCCATAAAGGTGTTTCTCATCTGCAGGCTTAGTACTCAAAAGCAACCCATAATAAACAAATGCCACAGCAAGAACATGAATTACAGACTCTGCAGCATCGGACAAGGCAGTATTAGAACCCGTAATACCATAGCCCGTAACTTTGAGAGAAAGTGAAATCAAAGATACCAGCAGGCTAATGCGTAAGGCTGTTTTAGCAGGAGATATATTCACTAAAATTTAAATAAATGTTGATTATAACAGGGCTAAAAGATTACGCAAAGAATACCTGAAAGCAAGTGTATTTGTTCTTATTTTTACGCTCGTTTTATGACAAGTAATTAATGAAAGACAGCGAAGTGGAAGATATTCCTCCAAAGCATCAGAAAGTATTTAAAGAAATATCAGCAGCCGGAAAAACGGTTGATCAGGAGGTATATGTCGTTGGCGGATATGTGCGCGATTTCTACCTCAATCGTACCAAAGATGCCGATAAACTGGACATTGATTTTGTGACAGTCGGGTCGGGTATTGATCTGGCCAGAGAAATTGCCGACCGCCTAAATGCCGATAACCTTTCGGTATATAAGCAGTTTGGCACTGCGCACATCAGGCATAATAACATGGATCTGGAATTTGTGGGAGCACGCAAAGAAAGTTACCGCAGTGATTCCCGGAAACCTCTTGTGGAGGACGGTACGCTGGAAGATGACCAACTGCGCCGTGATTTTACCATTAATGCGCTTTCCTGGTCATTAAACGAGGAAAACTACGGGCAACTTGTAGACCCCTTTGGCGGAATACAAGATCTCAAGAAGAAACTCATTCGCACCCCGGTAGATCCCCTGAAAACCTTTGAAGATGATCCTTTGCGAATGATGAGAGCCATACGTTTTGCCACTCAACTACAATTTGATATCGAAGAACAGACATATCGTGGTATCGAAGAAATGGCTGAGCGCATTGAGATCATCTCCAAAGAGCGCATAATTGAAGAGCTTAATAAAATTGTATTGTCCGAGAAACCTTCTATCGGATTTGATCACCTATTTAAAACGGGATTGCTTGAACATTTCTTCCCCGAGATGGTAGAACTGCATGGGGTTGAGGAAGTGCGTGGCGTTCGTCATAAAGACAATTTTTGGCACACGTTAAAAGTACTCGATAATGTGGCTGAAATGGGCGGCGACCTCTGGCTTCGGTGGGCAGCCATAATGCATGATATTGCTAAACCAGCTACCCAGAAATTTGTTAAAGGAACAGGATGGACGTTTCACGGTCACGATGCGCTGGGTGCCAAATGGGTGAAACCTATTTTTCGGCGACTGGGATTACCGCTCGACGAACGAATGCGGTATGTCCGCAAGTTAGTGCGCCTGCACCTACGTCCCATTGCTCTTGTTTCTGATGATGTCACCGACAGTGCTGTTCGTCGTCTCATTTACGAAGCCGGCGATGATATTGACGATCTGATGACCCTTTGCCGTGCCGATATCACCAGTAAAAATGACTATAAGGTACGACAGTATAACCGCAACTTTGATTATGTGGAAAAGAAAATTGAAGAGGTTGAAAAGAAAGATCGTATCCGCAACTGGACCAATCCAATTGGCGGAGATGAAATTATGGAAGCCTTAGATCTGGATCCCGGACCGGTAATTGGAGATATCAAAGATGCGATAAAAGAAGCTATATTAGATGGGGAGATTCCCAACGAGCACGATGCTGCTTATAACTATATGATGGACATTAAAGATCAGTTCTTAGAAAAGAATTAAACACAACTTTATGGCTAACGACGTCTGGATTGCCGATTCCTATGCAAAAATTAATTTAGGGTTACACGTGCTGGAACGGCTGCCCACCGGTTACCACGCCATTGAAACCGGGATGTGTTTTTTGGAATGGCGTGATCATTTTGAGATAAAACAGGCTTCCAAAATGAAGCTGGAAATGGATGATGAGAATATCCCGACTGATGACACTAATCTCATCAACAAAGCCATTGAAACCCTTGATCGATACATTGGGCTCCAACACAACTATCTAATTCGCGTGGACAAGCGCATTCCTGCGGGAGCCGGACTTGGTGGGGGAAGCAGTAATGCGGCACTTACCCTGCGGATGCTGAATAAGATCGAAGAGTTGGGACTTACCGACGATGAGCTTATCGACCTGAGTCGCGATCTTGGAGCCGATGTCCCCTTCTTTATCAAAGGAAAAACGGGCATTGCCAAAGGTATAGGTCATGAAATACAACAGCTGGATTTACAACCTAATTTCTGGATCGTTACCTGTTTCCCGAATGAACAGAGCAGTACAGCTGAAGCTTATCAAAACTGCGTGCCCGACCCTGATCCGGAATTCAATCTAAAAGAGATACTTACCGAAGAAGATATTGACGAATGGCAGTTTATCCTCAATAACGATCTGGAGAAATCAGTATTTCCGCGTATAAACGTGTCCGGAAATATGAAAGACCAGATGTATGAATTTGGGGCCACCTATGCTTCAATGACCGGGAGTGGATCGGCCGTATACGGCATCTTTGAACAGGATTTTGTAGCTACCAATGCTTACAAAGGGTTACTGGAGCTGGATTTTCCTACTAATATGACCCGTCCCGGCTTTGAACCTGATTATGGAATTTATAGAAAAGCATAGGTTTTTATTGGATGCAAACGTCCACTCTTAATAAAACCAAAAAAGTATACTCGGTCTATCACTTTAGTAGCTTTTCTGAGCCTATACCAGAACATTCAAAATAAATGCACCTCCTTCATTTTATACTTTTAATTATTGTATTTTCCTCATTACTTAATTTGTTCACTAACTCAGCAACTTAACCGCCTCCATTGATGTCAACCGATACCACGCTCAATCCCCGAACCGGAATGGATGTTGATTCCTTTCGAGAAGATATTAAACAACATCTGCACTATACCTTAGCTAAAGATAAATTTTCTTCCACAGATTGGGATCAATATCGCAGTGTAGTATTGGCCGTAATGGATCGTCTTCACGACCGCTGGATCAATACCCAGCAAAGCTATTATCAGAATGAATCGAAGCGGGTATATTACCTGTCGATGGAGTACCTGATTGGGCGATTAATGGATAACATGCTCATTAATCTGGGCATGCAGGATGTGGCGGCTGAAGCTATTGAAGACGTAGGATTTGATTATGATAAAGTGCGCGAAGCCGAAGTTGATGCCGGACTTGGAAATGGCGGACTTGGTAGACTTGCAGCCTGTTTCCTTGATTCTATGGCTACACTTGGCGTACCGGCGCTGGGATATGGCATCCGTTATGACTACGGAATTTTTGACCAGGATATCGAAGATGGCTGGCAGATTGAAAAACCCGATATGTGGCTGCAATATGGCTATCCCTGGAGCGTGGTACGTCCCAAGAAAAAATTTAACGTACAGTTCTATGGAGAAACCTCAGTTAGTGAAGACAGCAATGGCCGTCTGCATTACGACTGGGTGAATACCCATAATGTAACGGCACTGGCTTATGATACCCCTATTCCCGGCTTCCAGAATGATGTAGTAAACAACCTTCGCCTCTGGAAAGCAACCTCTGACGAGGGTTTTGATCTTAAAAGTTTTAATCAGGGAGATTATATAGAAGCGGTACGCAGCAATCTGCTTGAAGAAAATATATCGCGGGTACTTTACCCCAATGACAAAGTATTTAAGGGTCAAGAGTTGCGGCTTAAACAGGAGTACTTCCTTGTTTCTGCATCGCTGCAGGATGCCATGAATCGCTTTAAAAAACAATTCGACGATCTTCGAAAGATTCCCGATCAAATGGCAGTACAATGCAACGATACCCATCCAAATTTAGCCATCCCCGAGCTTATGCGCATGCTGATGGATCTGGAAGGGCTGGAATGGGAACCCGCCTGGGATATTGTTTCGCAAACCATCAACTATACCAATCATACCCTAATGCCCGAAGCGCTTGAGAAATGGCCGCTTTCACTGATGTCAAACCTGTTACCACGTCATGTGCAGATTATCCGGGAAATCGACCGGAGATTTTTAAATTCTATTGATATTTCCGGGGATAATCGCGACAAAAAGAATAGGATGCGGGTAATAAGCAATGAGATGGATGCACGCGTGCGGATGGGAAATCTTGGTATCATTGGCGCTAAAAAAGTAAACGGAGTGTCAGAGCTGCACAGTGATTTGATGAAGAAAACAATTTTCAAAGATTTTGCCGACCACTATCCCGAAAAATTTACCAATGTAACAAATGGCATCACGCCCCGCCGCTGGCTCCGACAATGTAATCGTGAGCTGGCCGACTTAATTTCTGATCGCATTGGAGACGATTGGATTACACATTTGGATCAGCTGCATGAGGTAAAACAGTTTGCCGAGGATAAAGAATTTCAAGAGGCATTCAAGGAGATTAAACTGAGCAACAAACAGAAGTTGGCTGACTATATTAAGGATACCATGGGCGTGACCGTAAACCCAAAATCTATTTTTGATATCCAGATTAAGCGGATTCATGAGTATAAGCGTCAGCTTATGGCATTAATGCATGCCATCACGCTTTATAATCGTATTAAAGAGGATCCGAATGCAGATATCGAACCGCGTACACTGCTCTTTGCAGGTAAAGCAGCTCCCGGCTATACGATGGCGAAGTTGCATATTAAGTTGATTAATAATGTGGCCGAAGTAATTAACAATGACCCCGAAGTAGCCCCTAAACTTAAGGTCATATTCTTGCCGGATTACAGCGTATCACTGGCCGAAAAAATGATTCCTGCCGCAAACTTGTCCGAACAGATCTCTACTGCTGGCATGGAAGCCTCCGGAACCGGGAACATGAAATTTGCCCTGAATGGAGCCTTGACCATCGGTACGCTGGATGGTGCCAATATTGAAATCCGAGAGCAAGTCGGCCAAGACAACATCTTTATCTTTGGACATACCGTAGATGAAATCGAAGAAGTACGAGCTCAGGGATACAACCCCCAAGAAATTTATGAGTCAGATGAGGAACTCAAACGAGTAATCGACCAGATTCACGAAGGGTATTTCAGTCCCGAAAATCCCGAGCTCTTTCATCCCATAACAAATGCACTGCTAAATCAGGGTGACTACTTTATGGTACTGGCTGATTACCGCAAATATGTAGAAAAACAGAAAGAGGTAGAAGAGAATTACCGCGATCAGTTTGATTGGAATCGCAAGGCCATTATCAATGTAGCTAATATGGGACATTTTTCATCTGATCGTTCTATTAAAGATTATTGTAATCGTATCTGGGACGTTGAAGTAAATCACTAACTCCAAAACTACCTCACCTGAATACCCAATAAGTGCAGGCAAACTCAACTATCTGTGGCTTTTGTGTTTTTCGCTTGAAAAGACGTAACTTTTCACTATTTTTATTTGTATGCTCAACCAAATTATAGCGTATGGCTAAAAACCTAACAGAAGATAACATCTTTTTCCTTACCTCTGCATTTGCCCGCAAGCTGGGAAATCAGGCTGATAAATTACTTGAAACAGTTGGCTTATCTTCTTCACACGCCCTGCTACTTCATTTAGTCAATAAAAATCCTGGTATTCAACCCAGCCAACTGGCAAAAATGCTTCATTTAAAACCATCTACCATAACTCGGCTGGTTCAAAAACTAGAGCGCCGTGAACTCGTTGAAAAACAATCAGAAGGCCGAGCTACCAAAATTGTATGTACAAGTGAGGGGCAAAATACCGCTAAAAATATTGAACAGAAGTGGGAGAGGCTCATCCAACAAGTAAGAGACGTATTAGGCGAACGCTATGTTGACGTACTATCAGAGATGATATCCAATGCCCTGGATACAGTAAAAGAGAAAGGATATTAAACCCATTCAGAATCCCAGATTTATTTGCTTCGAACACTTCCAACAATCTCTAACAACACATTAGGGTTGTAGAGATTTATACGTTATTTCAATACCAATCAAATAGTTTTATGCAGTCAACTATAATATTACTGCACTCACCCTTCTTGTAACAAAAACGTATACCACCTCTCTTATTAATACCCGTAAGATACTTGGGAACAATTTCTCTCAGTATCCATAAAAAGTAAAAATCTCTAACATCGGACTAAATTAGGGGTATTATGGTTAATGATTCGGGATTTACTAAATTCTTATTGTACTTGTTGCTCTTTCCCGCACTCTTTCAGGGTGCACTTATTGAATATACATGGGCCGCTGGCGATCCGATTATCTTGATGGCCGCCAAGCGCTTATTTCTACTGCTCCCGGCTTTTGCTTTTATTCTAGGATGCTGGATTACCATTCCGGCCTTGTTGACAGCCATATTTCGACACAATAGAAAAAGTTATGTCATCACTCTTTTCATCACCTGGTGGGACTTAGGTAAAGCAATCGTTTCGTTCTGGGGTGGAGTTATCCGTTTTTTCTTCTACTTGGTTGTTGCCCTCTTGGAACTCCTAAAAACACTTGTCTTGGGGATCTGGTCCCTGATTCAATCTATTATTCTCATGCCCTTCCAGATGTTGGGTAAAGCCTCACAAAAAGTCGTAGGTTCTAAAGTACCATGGATTGCCGTATTTTTGACACTATTCTGGGTACTGGTCGAAACCATCATATTTACCTATGTAACCACCCCGCTTGTACTTGATACGATGTCTAACATTACGGGAGAGCAGCTATCAGTTATAATGGTACGCATTCCACTTTTTACCTTTCTGTTTTTCATTGTATTGGGCAGTTACGCAGTTCTTTCTACCTTCGTAGATTCGGTAAAAGAAAAAGATATCTCTCAAATCCTTGGTATTGGTGCTATTGAAATCATTGTACTCTTTGTAGAAGTCGTATTTCTTTATCGTGAATTTGTGGATGCGTTAGTACCTTGGTTTTCACTATATGCCGAAAACTTTCAAATCAGCATGATGGGGATACTTGCAGTCGCTGCCTTCATGTGGTTTGGTATTCGAAGCCTCTCGTGGTTTCTCTTTGCTGCATATGGTACACCTACCATTATGTCTATTATTCAGGGGAAAGGGATAGATATGAAAACCACCTCTAAGAAAAAATCAAAACAGAAAAAAACTTCATGGGACTTTTCCAATGGCTTCATGCAGCAACTGAAAGATGATGCCGACTGGGTACAGAAAAAGGGCGAAGATCTTTTAGCAGCCTTTATGCTACCACCTCTGCAAATTATTGCTGCCGGGATCAACTTTTTGACACTCTTGGTTAGTGGTTCTCATCTATTTGAACTTCCTTTTAAAAAACTTGATGACATTAAGCCAAGTAATGTACTCATCGAAACCATCTCCAAAAAGAGTGAGGAACTAAAAACCTCGACTTCTTCAAAGTAGTTTTGATTATGAATAAGTATCTCAAAAAACCCAAAGGTATACTTTGTGGATTAGCTGTACTGGCCGTTATTTTTTCGGGATGTAGCCTTGAGGGTGAACCTAATCCTCGTTTGTCTCTGTTTATTGGTGTAGATGTTAGTGGCTCATACGTTAATAGCGGCCACTATGATGAATCGATAAGCTTTTTAGCTAACTACATTTATGCACACTTAAACGGATTGGGAGAGCTGGAAAAGCCAAATGAGCTTTTTGTAAGCTCAATTGGTGGGGCCAAACCGGACCAGCCCAAATCATTTTATCCTATTCACGTATTTGAAAACAAATCTGTGGAAGGGATTGAGGAAAAACTCCGCGAATATTTTCCCAAAGAAAAACAAAATGATCTTACCGACTTCAACGCTTTCTTCGAACAAATTGCCGAAACAATTCGTGCAAAAAACCTTGTATTACGACCTGTTTCTATTGTTATGCTAAGTGACGGGGTTCCGGACATAACAAAAAATGAGCAAACTGATTATCGTAGTATTAAATTAAGTCCGCTGGAAAAACTATCTCGGAATATTACCATCCGATTACTTTATACCGATCCCGTAACCGGTAAAAAATGGCGAACTGAAATCCCTCGTCGACGAACAAAGATATGGACACAAAGTGCAGAGGTTATGTCAACATGGAACGATTCCACCATCTTTTTCCAAGATTCTTCTCTGGCTAAACAAGACCGCTGGCTCAAGTGGACTAAAGATAATGTAGATTTTGGTGTACGCGCCCGAAGGGTAGATTAGCCAGAAACCTTATCAGAAAATTGGAATACAAAGATTTTGGAGCTATAAAATCTGTAGTATGATTCCCTTCATTTTACTTCCCAATTCTCCTAAAATGCTATGGATGGGCTAGAAAGCACCTAAAAGAGATTTGCCTGTTCATTGTCTTCCTTGGGGGCTCGTTCAATCTTGGGATTGGTAATTTCGCCCTGCTCAACCTTAAGCATCCCGGGCTTAAACTTCTTCCCATAAATTTGTTTTGCAATACCCTGCAGTGCCTTTTCTCCACGGGGGGTAATAAGCAACCGATCATGGTCATCCAATGACAAGAAGCCGAACTCTTTTAAATCATTAACAATCATATATGCAAGCTTGCTGACAGCACCGCAGTTTTGCTCCACGTAATCGCGCCGTGGTGCTTCTTCATCAGCAGCATACACGAGTCCCAGAACATTCATTTCAACTTCGGTAAGCGGAAAACCTTCCGAACCTCGACTCAGTGTCTCATCCCAGGCCTCTTGACTGTAATACCGCCCAAACCACCATTTTCCTTCCTTAATAAGCTTATTGGTTACGGTACAGGCAAAATACTCCCCGGGTTTTGTTTTTTTGGGAATACCCCGATCACGATACATCGAAACTAATGTTGCCAAATCCAGTTCGTGAAGATTTGGCGGATAGCTGAAATATCTATCTGATTGTTTTTCCATGACGTCTCAAGTTAGAAAACTGGAACCTTATTGTCATGTTAAATTTTTACATCAGGAGAAAGCTGACAAGCAAGAAGTAATAAGAGTAGAGCTTTTCTCGTTCTATTCTTCTCGCACTACTTTCCTTTCTCTGTAATAAGCTGCACCGCAATATCCATATTCACGTCTTCAGGATCAAAATCATCGGGCAGACTAATATTAGTTTTACCATACTTGATATAAGGTCCGTACCGACCGGTCATTACGCGGACCTTCTTTCCGTTTTCGGGATGATCCCCGAGCTCCTTGATAACATTACTCTTACGTGACTTTTTATTCTTTTTCTGCTCCAGAAGCTCAAGTGCACGATCCAACTCAACATCCAGCACATGATCACTTTTTCGCAGTGAGGCAAAAGTGCCGTCATGCACTACAAAAGGCCCATATCGCCCTACTCCTGCACGAACAACCTCACCTGTCTCAGGATGTTTACCGAGCGGTCGTGGCAATTCTAACAATCGTAAGGCCAAGTCCACATCTACATCTTCCGGCTTCATATCTTTAAGCAACGATGCACGCTCCGGCTTTTTATTATCCTCAGTCCGTTCTCCAACTTGCACATAGGGACCATAACGCCCATTTAATACATAAATCGGCTCTCCCGTTTCGGGGTGATTTCCAATAGACTTAGGGCCTTCTTCTTCAGCCTTAATCAGTTCTTCTAATTTCTCTACCGTAATATCACTCGGCTTCCAACTTTCAGGAATAGAAGTCGTTAGCTCTTCTCCATTAACCTGCTTTTTTATGTATGGACCATAACGTCCCACAAATACCTGAATATCTTCAAGATCCTGAATCGGGAGAGCCAGCTGACGGGCTTCTTTGGGATCAATTTCATCTTCCTGCTCCTCTACCTTAGCCTTCAATCCCTTTTCGCCATTGTAGTACGTTTGCAAGTATTCCTTTGTATCCAACTTGCCCCTGGCAATTTCATCCAGTTTTGTCTCCATTTCTGACGTGAAGTCACTGTCTACAACATCATGTAGATTTTCTTCGAGCAACTCCGTAACAGCAAAGGCGGTAAATGTAGGCACCAGCGTTTTACCATCGGCCTCGCAATACCCTCGATTTTGGATAGTACTGATAATGGACGCATAGGTACTTGGACGACCAACGCCCCGCTTTTCAAGCTCTTTTACAAGCGTTGCTTCGGTAAATCGCGCCGGTGGTTTGGTCTCATGAGATATGGGTTCAATTCCCTCTTCAATCACTTCTTCCTCTTCGCTTAGTTCAGGCAAAAATTTCTCCTGATTTTCGAGCGCTGCATCAGGATCATCACTGCCTTCTACGTATGCTCTAAAGAACCCTGGGAATACAATGGTTTTTCCACTGGTCTTGAATTCAGCCACTTTCCCGTTGGCTTCCGCGTTGATTGTCACATTCGTAAACTCGAGCTCAGCCTGCTCCATCTGTGTTGCAATCGTTCGTTTCCAGATCAGATCATACAATCTAAACTGGTCACCACTTAGCCCAGCTTCTTCGGGCTTTCTAAAATAACTACCTGCCGGACGAATCGCCTCGTGAGCTTCCTGGGCATTTGATCCGCCGCCATAATTTCGAGGCCGATCAAATAAATACTCTTCTCCGTACTCATCTTTTACCGCATTACGTGCCGCATTAATTGCTTGTCCCGATAGCCGTGCAGAATCGGTACGCATGTAAGTAATATATCCGTTTTCATATAGCTTCTGTGCCACCCCCATCGTACGCTTGGCAGAAAAGTTCAGCTTTCGGTTCGCTTCCTGCTGAAGGGTAGAGGTAATAAAAGCAGCCGAAGGATTTCGCTTCTGGCGATTCTTTTTAACTTCAGAAACCTCCCATTTCGCTTTGTCAAGATCATCCCGCAATTCTCCGGCTGTTTTATCATCCAGCAGAACAACTTTCTCAGGCTTTTTGAGCTTCCCAGTATTTTCATCAAAATCTTTTCCCGAAGCCAGTCGCTTTCCATCCAAATGCGTAAGGTCGGCTTCAAATATGTTGCTGTCATCCTGTTTATGAAGCTGTGCTTTCAAATCCCAATAGCGAGCAGAACGGAACTTCATACGTTCCCGCTCACGCTCAACAAGGAATCGTACCGCCACAGACTGTACGCGTCCCGCAGAAAGTCCGGGCGCAATCTTTTTCCACAGCAACGGTGAAATAGTATAACCAGCTAGGCGATCAATAATTCTTCGAGCTTCCTGAGCATTTACAAGATTCATATCGATATCACGGAAATGATTAAGTGCTTCCTTAATAGCCTCCTCCGTAATCTCTCGGAATACCATGCGTTTGACCGGCACATCCGGATTCAATAGCTCCGTAAGATGCCACGAAATAGCCTCGCCTTCGCGATCTTCATCCGTTGCAAGAATAAGTTCATCTGCATTCTTAAGTTCTTTCTTGAGACGGGTGACAACTTTCTTTTTACCACGTGGAATAACGTATAGTGGCTCAAAGCCCTCATCAGTATTTACGCCCAAGTTTGCCCATTCTTCACCTTTAAATTTCTTGGGTACTTCTTTAGCATTGGCGGGAAGATCACGGATATGCCCCATTGACGAATCGATGGTATAATCCTTAGGTAGATACTTCTTGAGCGTTTTAATTTTAGTGGGTGACTCTACAATTACAAGAGACTTCATAAACCTCGTTTTCTACAAATTCTTGATCACTTCCTTTAACTCGGAAGCATGATCTTTAGTATTTACTTTTTCAATAATGGCCTTGACCGTACCGTCTGTGTCGATCACATAAGCAGAACGTGTTGGCGCCTCGAATTTATTGCCAAACATATTTTTCTCTACAATAGAATCGGTTGCTTCAGCAAATTTATAATCGGGATCGGATGCCAGCACATAATTAATACCTAATTTTTCGGCGTAGTTTTTATGTGATCCACAACTGTCTTTACTGATGGCTATAAGGTTGTATCCCTGCTCATCAAACCAATCGGCATGCTCGGCTAAGCTTTTATTCTGCTTATCACAGCCCGATGTATTGTTGCGCATATATACCGATACAATTGTCGGTCTATCCAATAAATCCTTAAACTCAACAGTTTTTTCTTCACCGTCTTTAACGATATCGAGCGTAAAATCGGTTTTAATCTGTGTTCCTTTGTCAATCATATGTGTATTACAAAATCATTTTTATGATATGTGATGCAACTACTAACTGTAAATACGGTCACTTTCGTTCTTTATCTGATGATTATTGCATCTTTTATAATAAAGTGATCTGCAAGATACTGCAATAAATCATTTTGATTGCGGAAGGTACTGCTTTTAGTTGAAGATAAGATGAAGGCGATAGATGTGAAATGGTAGACGGCAGAAGTAAAAAACAATCCTTTTAACTTTTTGCTTCTTGCTTGTTCTTCAACAAGAATCGCGCAACAGCTGCTACCATAATACTGTGGTGAATAGTCCCATCGGCCACATGATCCAGAAACTTCTCCATCGGTAACAGGTGTACATTAATGCGTTCATGCTCGTCTCCTGCCGGCTTTTTAGATGTTATTAGCTCACAACCTTCCGCCAAATACAAATGCGTATAATTAGTCATTATGGCAGGATTAGAACTCACTTTGCCCAAGCTGCTCCAATTCGCTGAATGATATCCTGTTTCTTCAACCAGTTCCCGTTTAATGGATTCTAACGGCTGTTCTTCCGGATCAACCATACCACCCGGAATTTCCAAGGTCGGCTGCTCTATCCCGTACCGATACTGTTCAACCAACACTACCTCCTTATTTTTAGTAATGGGGATTACATTTACCCATTCCGGGGCCTCTAATACATAAAAATCCCCTTCGCTTCTATCCTCTTTCGCTTCCAATCGCATTTTTCTCTGCAAAAGATTAAAAATTGGTGTATGATATTCCTTATTTTCATGGACTACCGACCACGGTTCAATAGTAAATTGGAATGATTTTTCACTCATAAGGCTAACAGGTTACGATTTATGTCTGATCGATTTGAATTTGAAACTGAAGAAGTAAACTCCCAAGAAGAACTCCACGAGCGCATGGTTGATGCCTGCGATGCGATGGAGAATATTTATCAAAACGGTGAATATCCCAAATTACTGGTCAAGAGATCGTGGTCCAAACACAATCCTATTATTACAGGAGAAATGGCTAAGCCCGAAGCCTTTCGATGGTATTTACTGCGCGAACTCAAAAAGCTGGGCGAAAAAGGAGCGGTCATAAAAATCATTCCATCGCGCGAACGACTCCCGCTAAATGATCCCGACCTGTTAGATAATACCGATGAAGACGACTGGGACATCACCCAAAAAAAGCTGTTTCTATTCAGCCCGGAGCGGATAGAAATCTCTCTTAATCGACTTGAGCATTATACCGGCACTGATCCGGAAGATTTTCAGCGCTATATTCTTTTTACGAACTACGATATGCACGTTGATGTTTTCCAGGAAATGTTTCCTGATTGTGTAGGGCCGGCTCGAGAAGGTGTTCAAATGCCTGCGTATCATCATAAACTTGATAACAACAAGGGAGTCACGCTCATCAATATTGGGGTAGGACCCTCAAATGCGAAAACTATTACGGATCACGTTGCCGTTCTTCGACCCGATGCTATGATTATGGTAGGCCATTGCGGAGGACTTCGCAACCACCAAGATATTGGCGACTTTGTACTTGCTACCGGATTCATGCGTAATGATGGTGTTTTGGATGACATTCTGCCGCTAAATATCCCCATTACCCCCAACTACTTGATGAATGTTTTCCTAAAGGAAGTGCTTGATAAGTATAACCGGAACCATCGCATGGGCACGATCTTTACTACCGCGAACCGAAATTGGGAGTTCATCAAACGGAGAACGGTAGAACAAATACATATGAGTCGCAGTATTGCCGTAGATATGGAATCAGCTACAGTGGCCACCAACGGCTACCGCTATCGTATCCCGAATGCAACCATGCTCTGCGTCAGTGACAAGCCTCTACACGGCCAACCCAAGCTCAGTGACGACGCGCAAGAGTTTTACGAAGACTCTAAACAACTCCATGTTGAGATGGCCGTTGAAGTCCTAAACATGTGTAAAGAAACCTATCCCGAAGGATTGCCCAATGCCAGCATACGTGCTATGAACGAACCATTGATGGGTGGTCCCGACGATGATTAATTGCATTATAAAAGTCAGCTCTTAAACCCGGCAGGATCTTAAAATCCTGTCGGGTTTCTTTTTTTAACCAAATATTCCATATGTTTACCGTTAAACAACAATAGTTTATTGTTCTTCAATAAATTTTTATTGCAATTCAATAACATATTTTTTATTTATTTATGAACATCAAGAAATAACTTAACATATGGCTTGGAAGTGGTTTAAAAACGACTGGACACTGGCTCATTTTCTATACTACATCTCAAAAATTGGCTATATCCTTACATTTTGCTATCTGTTGCTGATGCTTCTCATGTTTCTGTTTCAACTACAGGGAGATCAGGTAGGTACAGAAAAGATTCCCCTTAAAATTGAATTACACCAATTTTCTGATACAAATGACTGGGTACTTGAGAGTGAAACCTTCAGTGTTTCTGAGAACGTAACAACACAAGTCAACATTAAGGCTACCGAAAAAAGCCCAACCTCAGCAGTCATTGGCTTTCATCTGTTGACGATGGTAGAGAAAGTGCTCCTGTTTGTTATTCTCCTGCTATTCAACAAAATCTTCAAAACCATCATCGATGAAGAACCCTTTAGTAAGAAAAATCCGAAGTATCTGTTCATTATCGGTTGGATTGTCTTTTTGATGCCAATATTCTACCACCTTATAGACTATATAGCTCAACCCTATTTTGCTCAACTTGCACTGCCTGAGGGAGTTCGAATTTTAGGATTGGCATTTTCTGGCAATGGCTCCATCTACGTCGGCATTTTCATCATTTTGCTTGGATACTTATTCAAAGAGGGTAATCGCCTATATCAAGAACAAAAGCTCACAGTGTAACAAATGTATAGAAAAAACTATCGCATTATTGTACTCGGCTTACTTTCCTTTTTCATACTTTGGGTGGGCTACCTGGGCTTCGATCACTACCGAACCGTAAACAATATACTGGATGCGCAGACCTTAACGACCCAAGAAACAGGTGAACGCTCGCTGGAAATTGGCACTCTTAGACTCACCAGAACAAACATTCAGGGTAAAAAACAACTAGACCGGCCAACGTACGACAAAACATATGTTTCTATTACCAATCTGGATCAACAAACCCCTTCACCCCAGCTTGATAACACGCTGCTCAACCTTACAGAACGGCAACGAGAGCGCACCATCTATGGACTCAGGGGATATCCATCATTTTTAGTCTTGCAAGATCATCTTGCGTTCTGGCAATCACAATTCTATCTACAGATTATATTTTACTACGGTGGAATAGTTATAATCGGAATCTTTTTCATACTTTTTTACGAAATCAACTATCGCAAAGACAACAAGCTATTTGTGCCTGCTATCAAAAATGTGATTTTGAGCCTCTCAATTTTATTCAGTAGCGGAGCCATACTCAAATGGGTGCTGGATTTTCGACTTCTAAACTTTCTCAATAGCCAATTCTACCTTGGAGAACCATCTCCGCCTATCGACAATGTTTTAGTACTCCTCGGGAGCGTATTGCTTTTTACCGCTATCATCCTACAACGTGCTGTTGCACTTCAAAAAGAACAAGACCTCACAATTTAGTGCTATGGCCATTAAAGTAAACTTAGATCTTATGCTGGTTAAGCGCGATATGACGCTAACTGAACTTTCCGAAAAAGTAGGGGTGACCATCTCAAACCTTTCTATTCTTAAGACCGGCAAAGCAAAAGCCATCCGCTTTTCAACGTTGAATGCCATTTGTGACGCACTCGATTGTCAACCGGGCGACATTTTAGAATATGAAGCAAGTGACAACGATAATTAACTCAATATGCCAGCGACATTTTTCTATCAAACAAATAACAATATATGATTTTGCAAATTGACAACGTTTCCAAAACCTTCAAAAGATCAGGGGACAATTCTTTTCATCTCGATATCGACCATCTTGAGATACCTGAGGGTAGTTTTACCGCAGTATTGGGCCCGAATGGATCAGGAAAATCTACACTTCTAAAAATTATCCTTAACCTTCTTTATGCTGATTCTAGAAATATCTCCCTGATGGGCAGAAATCACAAGCAAAAGGAAGCACGTGCAAAAGTAAGCTATCTCCCCGAAAATTATTCATTTCCCGAGAATTATACAGTTAAAGAAATGCTGCATGCCTTTTCCGAGCTCAAAGAATCAACACCGGGACAGATAGACCGAAAAATTAACAAGTTGGCAAGTGCCTTCAATGTGAACTACCTGAACAAAAAGATGAAGAATCTCTCCAAAGGGATGTCCCAAACGGCAGCTCTTATGCATACCTTTTTAACTGATGACCAGTTTTATATCCTTGATGAGCCATTCAATGGACTTGATGCGGTACAAAAGAAGGCGATCATGGATTACATCTTCAGCCTGCAGCAAGAACACAATATTTCCATCCTTATTACAACACACATACTCTCAGATATCGACAAAACCTGTGATACTCTCTATCTCATTAAGAATGGGCGTATTATCAACTCGGCCTCAAAAAGTGACATAAAAGAAGAGTTTGGCTCAGTTGAAGCCTATTACTTAAACCATTTTGAATCTAAAGATCCTGCTACATTATGATTCGTTTTACTGTACGGACACTTCTAAAAAATAGAGTATTATGGGCATGGCCCGGTATCTTCATCCTTTTTGTAGGCGCCATAGCTGTATGGGGTGGGATCTCACCAGCTCCCTCAAGTTCCTCATACTTGATAGAGTTAGGTGATATTGATTTACCGGCCGGTATGATCATCAATCAAATCGTATCTATGGTAATCCTTATCACCATTATTGGAATGCCTACCCATTTTGCCGAAAGCTTGAAACCAGAACGCGCCTCACTACTCTTATCCAAACCTATATCACGAACCGAATTTTTCTTTTCGGACATTGCAGGCGTAAGCATCATCTATATCTTGTATGCGGCCATCAGTGTTATCCTGTTGGCCTTACTAACCATTGTGCATGGCATACTCTTTCCATTCCAACATGTCATAGCTCTCCTTATATTTTTACCACTTACACTGATAGCCTATTATATTACAATTATTCTATTCATTATACTTACCAACTCCTACCTTGGCGGGGTATTACTCGGCTATTTTTTGACAGGGTTCTCTGCACTATTCATTAACGTCGAACAATTTATGAAGATGGTTAAGCTATTCGGATTAGAAGATACCTATGCGGTAACAATATTCAAGATTGCAGGCTACTTTATTCCCAGTGCAGCAGCCTTCCAACAAATCATGCAGGATATATTTAACAGCGGACTTTCGAGTATAGATCTGTCCCTATTTGGATATGCGTTTGCTACCTGCCTGCCATTTTTATTGTTGAGTTATTACTTGCTCCAAAAGAAACAGTTTTAATTTTTAATTATATATCCAGCATTATAGCATTAAAGGACAGATCAGTCTGTCTCAAGCAACTCTTAGACCTCTAAAGTCGCTTTTTGGTTGATGTCATCGATGGCAGTTTTCAGTACTGCCATTTGCCCTTGCAATTCTTCGGATGTAGCAGCATTTTTCTCGGCCATATTAGCAGTGTGATCTGAAGTATCAGAAATTTTGCTGATATTGCCTTTCAGCTCCTCAAGCTGTCTCATTTGTTCCTGACCCACTACATTAACATCCCCGATCCATGATTCCAATTCCGTAATTTGAGTAGCAATCTCTTTTGAGACCTCTGCCCCGGCTTCAGCCTTCTCAATATTTTCTGCAATCATTTCGCGAATATCGGTGGCTGCCTCAGCAGTTTTCTGGGCTAACATTCGAATCTCCTCGGTAACAACTGCAAAACCTGCACCGGCCTCACCAGCCCTTGCTGCTTCTACAGCCGCATTGAGAGCCAACATATTTGTTTGTGCTGCAATACTATCTATGGTTTCGTTGATCGTAAAAATACTATTGCTCGAATTTTTGAGATTTGCCATCGACTGTTTCATCTCTTCCATATCAGATACAATACCCTGCACTTTCTGCTTTACCCGCGACGTCTTGTCATCCAAACTCTCAATATTTTCATTCATTTTTGCTATGGATGTTGTTGACTCCGTAACAACTTGCGTGTTATCGGCTGCATTCTGTGCTAACTCCTGCCCGGCACTGGAGATAAAATTAGAAGCTTCGTTGGTATGCTTGGCTGATTCACTGATATCATCCATAATTGTATAAACCTCAGCATTATTGAGGTATTCACGCGTTAAGTTCAAAATAGAACTGCTGATCACAATAGTCTCAACTATCACAAAAATGGCATGCAAGGCTACTAAATCCCATCCACAACCATAACTGAATACTTTAATAGGCGTCCCTGCTACAGCCATCTCATATTGCTGGGCAAGATTAAATAGCGCATGATGCACGGCCGTAGTTAACGCAGCAGACAACACCGGGGCTATATCTTTATATCTGATCAAGAAGGCAATGGCTACAAAAATATGGAAGTGCATTTCAATCCTTCCCAGATGCTGCTGTATAAAAATCATGGAAAAAGCCATAAACGAAGCCCCAATCGTAATTCTACTGAGTAAACTTCCGGGGTTCATCCTATACACTAAGAAGGCTATACCTGTGATGAGTGCTCCACCGACAAATCCAAGGAGATACGTACCGTAGGTATATGCTGTAAGCGTGGATGCAACTGCCCAATGGACAACCAAAAGTTTCAGCATAAATTCATCTGTCTGCTTATACGATTGATGAAGGGCTTGCCTCACTTTATTAGAAATATTGCTGGTATACGTTGGGAATAGATTTGTCAAAAGATCCTTCTGATTATTCATATTTATATAGCTTTAACGATTACACTGGACTGTTCAATCTTTCCTTTAGTTTAAATTGTCCTTCAATATCTTTCTGATCTCTGATGCCTTTGTTGAATTGGCAAGTACCCGTAAAATCTTCCAGCTGTCATCTTCCTTTTCCAATACAAAAAAGTGGTCGGTATGTAGTAAGGGAGAGTAATCATCACCAGGCTTCAACTCCAATGCAAAATCACTGATTATTTGGCCTCGTTCTTCTTGAGGCAAGTACGTACCATTGATATTATCTGAAAACTGATATCCATAGTTGGTAGCTGATAATGAGTCTGCATGTTTGCGGACATCTACAAATACCGCTCCCAGAGATTTTGCGGGATATGCAGTTTCAAGAGACTCAAGCACCCCACTCAACTTTGTGAGCGAATTAGGGCAAACTGAGGCGCAACCAACAAAACCAAAAAAGACTATAGTAAGATCATGCTTTGCAGTAGCAAGAAATGACGGAGTTTCTATTTCTTTACCTTCGATTGGATAGGAAACACCAAAATAGGAGTATCCAATAACTAAACCCGCAGGAAGGAATAGCAATACAAATAATAATAATGCTGAAAGTGTGTTTTTCATCCGAAAAGCTTAAAACCTGATTTATTACTTTATCGGACATACTTGACGAATATTAAACTCTGTACGAAAAAGCTGGTTTTTAAAAACTGAAAAATGAGATTGGCTTTGACATCCTAACTCCTTATCAGGTATTGGAACTTCACAAAAAACTGACGATTTGTTTCTTTGAAACCTCTAAAGCCATTAGGACCAGGCTGATCAAAATAATTCAAATAATCCGTCATGCCTATATAAAATTTAGTGAACGGATTAGCTTTGTAATAGAGGAGGGGATAAACCTGTAGCTGTTCGTTAAATGAATTGTACTGCGTAATTACACGGGCAAACAATTTTTTCGAGAAGTTATAGTTTCCATTCAATCGGTAGATATCACCGCTAAAGTATTCTTCCTCTCCATTTGCAGCCGAAAGTTCTGAATAGTTATAGCTGAGTGACATCTCCAGACGTGAGGTGGGCTTTACGGTCGCATCTGCCGAGATATTATACCCTTCACCCAGCGTTGGATTCTCCTGCCGGTTGACGTACTTTCCAAAATCGACATGTGTACTCAGCGATAACGCATTCAATGGATTGGTACTCACATTAATCATGAGACGATTCATCTGGGTGAAAAGCCGACCTCGAAATCGCTCGTCATTGATGGGTAAAAAGCTTATTGATAAATTCGTTTGTCCGCCAAAATTATTGCTCCACCGGGTAAAGATATATCGCTCCTGGAACTGACCGCTAAAATCATATCGCCACGTACCGCTTATGCTTACACTTCCATCGGATAACCAGTTCCAGCCGGGATAATAAGACAAACTTTGCGAGCCCTCGAATCGACGCTGATCTACCTGGTTAATAAACCCACTTTGAGTATGAAAAGTTGGTGAATAAGACGTATAACCAAGTGAAAAATCATAATACTTCGCTTGGCGGGAAAACTCAGAAGCAAATAATGTGCCCCCGAACTGTTCCCCATTAAAGCCAGCATCAAATGAACTTTCGCCTAGAGGTCTCGGATCATCAAAAAGTTCCGGATCATCTAATTCTTTGGTATTAGCATAAGCAGCCTGTCCGCTAAAATAATAGTTATCAGTTAACAAAATGTTCCAGTCGATACTTCCAACATAATTATGTCCCTCTTGTTGATTGCGGGTTGTTAATAATCCACCAACATGTGACTCGGATCCAAAATTATATTTCCCACGCACCACATTATTATAGGCCCCAACATCTGACTGTACCAGCGAGCTGCCGTACCGGCCGGGTATAATGATAGGCGCTTCGCGATCGTAAGCTGTCAAAAGGGCAATGCTATAATCTTGTGACTGATGCGTTACTTTTCCCGCCGCCAGTGGTCGATTAATCGTGCGAGAATAAAACAGATCTTCGCTTGTGCTAAACAAATCACTGCCCTTCTTAAAAAAAGGGCGCTTTTCGGAATAATAGAGTGCAAAGGTCTCATTTGCAGAAATTTGGGCTGCGTCTGTTTCTACCTGGCTAAAATCCGGATTGACAACAGCATTAAGAGAAGTCGTTGAAGTAGGTTCATACATAATGCTGCCACCAATACGGCCCTCAATCGGACCATGATCCAAACCTGAGTTCGGACTATTTGCATCATTAATAGTACTGCTTTGATAGCTCATTCCATACGGTAGCAGTTCTACTGTATTTGTATTTTCGATATCCTCCATCCCTGTCAACTCCCCATTTTGACAAATCAAGCATGAATTATCCAGATCTACTTCGCTCCAGACAAACTGATAACGACTATTTCGCGGATAATTTCTGATGAACTGAATAGACCAGTCGTGAATATTACGCTTAGGAAAATTGAGGCTTTTGAAGGGAATCTTCATCACGCCGCGGTATCCGCTATCGGTAATTTCCCCATCCGAATACCACAGCATATCAAAATTCATGTCCTCATTATTACCGGTTCGCATCCCATCCATTTGTATCCCCAATGGATTAATAAAAAGCTCATAAGCCTGTTGGTTATTATTGAAGGGGTCTAAAAATATTCCCACATAATCATCTCTAAAACTATCATCACGATCAGAAATATTGGCTCTGATATTTTTTAGATTGGGATCCTCACATATGAATGCAAAATATAAGTTTTGATCGCTATATAGCACCTTTACCTCTGTATTTATCCATGCCTTCGACTCATCGTTTGGTTGTACCTGATGCTTGATATAAACCGATCCTGCCTGTTTCCATGCCGGATGGGACAAATCTGCTGAAATATCAAAATCCTGCTCTATGGCATGGGGGGATATTTGTTCGAGCGTATCCGATACCTGTTGCGCTTTAGAGACACTAAATGCAACGGTCAAGAACATAATTATCGCGAAAAATAGTCGTCCGGTGGGTATCTGAAGCATGTATCAGCTATATTCTATGAATTAAGATCTTTACTCACTGTTGTGAATTTTTCTTACGAATAATTCACAAAATGTTACGGTAAAAATCTTATAGAAATATCAGAAATAACAGTTTTAACCTTTAAAAGGTTGTTAAAAATAAACAAAGATATTCTCATGCTATCAGGTTTTTTGTAAGGATTTACAGTGCCACTGCTCTTACTAATAAACCTAAATCAAGAGAAATCAATTATGTCTGATCAAGAACAGTTCGAAGCTAAAAACTTTTTAAAACGTACCGTCAAAGAGATGAATCCCGATGAGCAACCTCGTGAAAAGTTGACCAATTACGGCAGTGAAAGTCTTTCTGATGCAGAGCTGTTGGCGATCCTGTTACGTACAGGCAGCCCAAAGATGAATGTCATACAGATGTCGCAAGCCCTGCTCGATCACTTTGACGGGTTACGTTACCTGGCTCGCAAGGGGTGGCAGGAATTAAAAGTAATACCCGGTATGGGCAAGGTAAAATCACTCACTTTGGAGGCTGTATTTGAACTTTCACGACGAATTCAGATGGCCAGCCTGGGCGAACAAGTGCAAATCACATCTCCGGAAGATGCGGTTGCCTATTTCGGCCCCAAACTACGTGACCTCACCAAAGAGGTATTCATGGTAGCTTTTCTCAATAATGCCAAAATCGTGATGGGATATAAGAAGATTAGTTCCGGAGGTTCTACGGCAACGATTGTTGACCCGGCAGAGGTGATGCGCCAAGCCGTGATGAATGAGGCAAACAGTATTTTGCTGCTACATAATCATCCCAGTGGAAACAACAAGGAATCCAAGGCTGACATCCAGCTTACGAAGCGCATCACTAAAGCAGGAAAGCTTCTGGGCATTCCGGTAGATGACCATATCATCATTGCCGGCGACGGCTATACCAGTTTCCGTGCTAAAGGACTTTTGAAATAGGAATTAGGAGTCATGAAGTTCGAAACATTAAAAACTCTGAAAAATCCTAATTCTTAATTCTCAATTTCTAATTCAACTGCTTATATTTAGCGCTCTTTTAATTTTCAGCAACACATCAATTCATGAAGGATTACCTACGCTCCATTATCAATCAATCGCTACATCAGTTTGATCTTAGTGATGATGACATCTCTGAAATTCAAATTGAAAAACCGAATCAACCCGAGCACGGTGATGCCGCTTCCAATATTGCCATGAACCTGGCCAGCGTACTCAAGATGAATCCGCGCAAAATCGCCGAACAAATTGTAGAGGAGCTGAAATACGATGAACAAAAAATCCAATCCGTAGAGATTGCTGGACCGGGATTCATCAATTTTCGATTCGCAGAAAACTATCTATTTAATCAACTTGATGATATTCTAAAACAGGGTGCCAACTTTGGAAAATCAGACGCTCTGAAAAATCAACGTATCCTTGTCGAATTTGTAAGTGCCAATCCAACCGGCCCCCTAACAGTGGGACATGGACGTAATGCGGTATTGGGTGATACCATTGCCAACCTGTTGGAGTGGACAGGTGCCGAGGTAGATCGTGAATATTACTTTAACAACGCCGGTCGGCAAATGCGGATGCTTGGTGAAAGCGTCAGAGCTCGCTATTTACAGCTATTAGGTCATGAAACCAAGTTACCTGAAGATGGCTACAAGGGAGAATACATTAAAAATATTGCACAAGAACTCATTGACGAAAATAGTGACAATCTGGTTGAGGTCGAAGAGGTAGATCCTTTTAAGGATAAAGCCGAGCAGATTATTTTCAATGATATTCAGTCTACCCTCAAGCGGATGAATATTGAAATGGATTCATTCTTTAACGAAAAAGAAGTCTATGAGGATGGGTCCATTAACCAGACTGTAAAAATACTCCGCGAGAAGGATTTAGCATACGATAAAGATGGAGCCACTTGGTTTAGAACAACAGAATTTGGCAAAGATCAGGATACGGTACTAATTAAAAGTAGTGGTGAACCCACGTATAGACTGCCCGATATCGCTTATCATGCAAACAAGCTCGATCGCGGCTATGATCAATGTATTGATGTCTTTGGCGCCGACCATATCGATACCTATCCCGATGTGCTATCCGGAATTGAAGCACTGGGGTATGACCGGTCAAAGATAGATGTTGTTGTATATCAGTTTGTAACGCTGGTAAAAGACGGAAAACCATTTAAAATGAGTACCCGTAAGGCCAACTTTATTACACTCGATGAGCTGATGGATGAAGTTGGGGCTGATGTTAGCCGCTTTTTCTTTGAGATGCGCGACCCAAATACGCATCTTGAATTCGATGTCGGACAAGCTAAGGAAGCTGGTGAAAAAAATCCTGTCTTCTATCTCCAATACGCCCATGCTCGTATTCACAGTATTCTGCGAAAAGTAGAACAAGAATATACTTTTGATGTAGAAGATCAGCCCAACTTAGAATTACTTTCTCATGAATCCGAAACGGCTCTTATCAAAAGCCTTCTCCGATTTTCAGAAATAATTCAAAGTGCAGCTGACAGCAGGGAGCCGCATCGACTGATTAATTACCTCGAAGATTTAGCTTCAATATTTACCTCCTTTTATCACGACTGTCGTATCTTGGGAGAAGAAGAGGGGCTTGTTCAGGCTCGATCAGCATTAGCAAAAGCAACAGCTCAAGTTCTTGCTAACGGATTGGGAATTCTAGGTATTTCTGCTCCGGAAAAGATGTAAAAAATCGAAAGCAAATGGTTGAATGTTTAGTCACATCTTTGACCTGTAACATTTAACACGTCTTTTTATGCCGGTATCAACTTCGTAAAGCAGACGATCCCTTTCGTAAACTGATCGGCAATCGAAAATCCGGCACGATCGAACATCTGATTACTATCCTCAACGGTCCAAAATGTAAGTCCTCCAAGACCGGCTGAATCCTGCATCAACCGAATATACCATGTGGGTGATTTAATCAGGTGCATCATAAAAAACACCCCGTCTTTTTTTATTACACGACGAGCCTCATACAACACTTTTAACGGATCAGTAAGCTCGTTTAACGTACCTCCCATCATCAGCCCGTCAAACGTTGCTCCAAAGAAAGGAAGATGTCGTGCATCAGCTCGAAGTAAATACAAATCTGTTTGCTCGGCCTCCGCTTTCATCCGTGCCTCAGCAAGCATCTGTCGAGAGAAATCAAGAGAAACTACATCACATTGCGGCTGCCCCTTTTTAACTAATCGACCATACAGCGCCGTTGAACAACCGATATCCATATACAATTTATTGGCTTGGGGATTCAACCAATTGATCAAAAATTCTTTCTCTTTTTGGATGGGAAACTCCTCTCCAGTTAAGATAGACAAAGAACGTTTACGCCAGATGTCCTCATAAACTGCTGCCGTCACTTTCCAGTGATTCGAACTCTGGGCCCATGTCATTTCTGATGAATTATCTCCCAACAAATCAATAATATTGCCCTCTATTTCATACTCGTCCCCTTTATTGGAACAGATAGTTCCATTGAAATTTTTCTGCAGATCGGCAACTTCTGAAGGAATAGTTATCGAAGCGCGCTCATATTGGGGAGACCTAATTTCGAGAGACATAATGGTTTACGACCGTTGATTGTTTGAAATATAAAGACGATATACGTACTCCTATCTAACCCAAGGTGATACGCAAATAATCAGGCGGGTGTTACAATTCTGACTGACTCTCTTTCTGAAGAATCAACGAAATTTGAGCTCCCTTTTGCACACTCAGCATTTCCTCGGCATTTCCTTTGTTTATGCCAACCTCAAGCATTCCCGAACTGCCAATATAGGCCACCGGTTCACCTTCGGTAACTTCGCCGAAGGTAGTCTCAATCTTATCAAGGATGGTATTGCCCACATAAATGCGCACATTTTTATCCCCAATAACATCTTCCAGAAGTTCCTCTGAAATATTGGTTATCAAATTGCCAAATTTATCTATATGAATAACCATCCCCTCTAATCCATCCTTGTCAGCAATAGGCACCGTCCAGCGGTAGCTAACCAGGTCGTGGGCAGGGTCTCCAAGCTCTTCTAACGCTACGCCCTGACTCAGGTGAGCAGCAACAGGAGCAAATATATCACGTCCGTGAAAGGTATTGGATGGATTATCTCTCCAGTATTCTTTGTTGGTCAACCGAACGGCTTTATAATCAACATCCGTGGCAAGCAGCGAAAAAATCCCATTGTCAGGACCAACAAAATATTGACCCGCCATTTTTAAGGCGATAGCATCACGGTCTGTTCCCACACCCGGATCAACGACAACAGTGTGTACGGTCCCTTCAGGAAAAAGCATCGCTGAATTCTTTAGAATCCACGATCCGGCCATAATATCCTGCGAGGGTATTTCATGGGATATATCAACCAGCCGAACATCAGGTGCAATATTCAACATGGCAGCCTTCATGGCACCCACATAGTAGTCCTGCAGACCGAAATCTGTGGTAAGAGTAATCACATTACGCATAGGTATTAAGCATCACCGGCATAACAAGCATCAGAATACGCTCGTTTTCTTCTTCCTCTGATGGTTTTACAATTCCGGCCCTGTTGGGAGTAGAAAATTCAAAATAGACTTCTTCATCATCAACATTACCCAAAACATCGGCAAGATATTTAGCATTAAAACCGATCTCCATCTCATCATCACTGTATTCACAGGCGATCGTTTCTTTTGCTTCGCTGCTCATATCAATATCCTCTGCCCGAATAGTTAGCTTGTCGGAATTTAGCTGCAGGCGAATTTGACGAGTTGTTGAGCTCGAGAAGATAGCTACACGCTTAACTGTAGCCAGCATCTGCTCCTTGTTGATGATCAGCGTCTTTTCATTGTCTTTGGGAATTACTGACTCATAATTAGGGTATTGCTCGTTTATAAGCCGGGTAATCACAATGGTATTCCCGCTTTTGAAACGCGCATGATCTTCGGTAATGGTAAGAGCACACTCTTCATCGTGCAGTGCCTTTTTTACAAGATTCAACGCCTTTTCGGGTACAATAAAGTCAACCTCTTTATCGCTGGTGAGATCCTCCTTGATGTACTTTACCAAACGGTGACCGTCGGTAGCTACAAACTTACTTTCCTCGGGACCGATATCAAAATATACGCCCATCATAGCAGGACGCAGATCATCATTGGAAACGGCAAAAAGTGTTTTATCTATGGCTGTAGTTATAACGCCTTTCTCGGTTTCAAGCGTATGACCTTCATTGAGATTTGGAACTTCAGGAAACTCATCGGGGTCTTCGCCCACAAGCTTATAGGTTCCCTTGTCCGTTCGGAACTTGATATTGAATTTTTCATCCACCTGAAATGAAACAGGAATATCCGGCAACTGTCTCAGGGTTTCTATTAAACGATGAGCAGGAATTGCTACCGCACCTCCTTCATCAATATCTGCATCCATCGACTCAAGGATAGAAATTTCAAGATCCGTAGCGGTAAGGCGCAGCTTGTCTCCATCACTTTCAAATAAAATAGTTTCAAGAATAGGCAGAGTCGCCTTATTGGGTACCGCTCCTGATACAGCGGATAATGCTTTTACCAGTTCACTGCTTGATACGTTGAATTTCATAGATAAATATTTTTAGGCTAAGCGTTCAACAGACCTCAATTATTAGTCTGAATAATAAGTACCTTATACTAATAAATACTTGCTCTCTTAGCAACCATATAACCCCGGCTTTCTACAACTAATTTTAGGAGACTTGACCCCTCTGAATTTTGTATTTCGGGATGTATACATACTCAAAAAAGGACAGAAATTTCCTTATATTCAGTCTCGCTAAAATCTTAGCAAAGTGAGTCCGGATTAACGTGCAAATACTTTTATTGGGGCCTACTGCCGTAGGTAAAACCAACCTCTCTATAGAGCTGGGCCGGGTGCTCGATGCCGAAATTATCTCCACTGATTCCCGCCAATGTTATAAATATATGAATATTGGCACCGCCACACCCACCCAAAAAGAGCAAGCCGGCATACCACACTACAATTTATCCATCATCGATCCCGCCACAAAAGACAGTGTTGTTAATTTTTATGAACGGGCTATGAAGTGGAAAAAAGAAATAAGATCGCGCGGTAAAAACGTATTATATGTCGGAGGAAGTACCCTGCACGTGCAAACTGTTATACAACCGCTTGACGATGTTCCCGAAGCTAACGAAGATAACATTGCCAAGCTTGAACAACAGATCCAAGACAAAGGGATCAAAAAACTGTATAAAAAACTACAGGAAGTCGATCCCGATTACGCACAGAAAATGGACGGGATGAATACCCAGCGCATTGTCCGTGCTCTCGATGTATGGTTGCAAACCGGACGCCCGTTTAGCTCTTTTCACTCTGATGACGATACGATATCTGTCCCCGATGATATGGTAGTTTTTGGGCTACATCGCGATCGGCAGAAACTATATGATCGCATCAACCGCAGAGTGGACCAAATGTTTGAAAAGGGATTCCTGGATGAAGTTCGCACAATCCTTGATATGGGATATACGTTAGAAGATCCCGGATTAAATACAGTCGGATATAAAGAAGCGATCGCTTATTTGAATGACAAAATATCCCGTGAACGGATGATTAAAGACATGAAAACCCAAACTCGGCGTTATGCAAAGCGACAGCTTTCATGGTTTCGACGCTGGGATTTTATTAACTGGATTAATCTGGACCAAAACAGTCAATCGGAGGCTCGCAATTTTATCCAGTCGCAGTTAGCAGCTAAGTCAAATAAAGATTAACTTTACCCTCATTAAAAACGAATAATTTTACACAGCATGTATAAGGCTACCGTAAACGTAACACTCCGTAAATCAATTCTTGACCCCCAAGGTAAAGCAGCACAGAACGCATTAAAAAACCTCGGCTTGAATGAAGTAAACCAGGTTCGAATCGGCAAACTCATTGAGCTTGATATTGACGCTGACAACAAAGAGGAAGCACATAAAGTTGCCGAGACAGCCTGTTCAAAGCTGCTTGCTAATGAGGTCATGGAAGACTTTGAAATTGAGATCCACGAAAACTAATTAGCTATAGCTATGAACCATCTGTCTTTTAGCTTGTTAGTATCTAACTCGGGGGCACAAGAGGAACAAGAAGCTCCCGATATTGATGTTGATGTTCTCGAGAAGGAAAAGGAGGACGAAGATGAAAAGTCTCCGTGGAGGGTCATTCTCTACGATGATGACATTCATACTTTTGACGAAGTTATCGGACAGCTTATAAAGGCTCTCGGTTGTACACAGGATCACGCCGAAGAATTAACATATAAAGTGCATAACGAGGGTAAAGCTGAAGTCTATGAAGGTAGCTTCGAAGATTGTTTTGAAGTCAACGGCGTGCTAAAAGAAATTCAACTTGTCACCGAAATAAAAGGATAAACCGTGTCTGCTACATTTGGCGTAATTGTATTTCCCGGCTCTAATTGTGATCACGACGCGTATCATGCCATGGCTCATGTCATGAACGCCGAAACAAAATTTCTATGGCATAAAGATACCGACCTTTCGGATATCGACTTTCTGTTGATACCCGGCGGATTTTCATACGGGGATTATCTCCGTTCTGGTGCCATTGCCCGTTTTTCACCCATCATGCAATCAGTTATTGAGTTTGCTGAAAAGGGAGGTCCCGTACTGGGTATCTGTAATGGATTTCAAATATTGTTGGAGGCAGGATTGTTGCCCGGAGCCATGTTACACAACAAGGATTTGCGTTTTGTGTGTAAGCAAACACATCTGCGTTGCGAAACATCAGATACCCTATTTACACGGAATATTGAAGAAGGTAGAGTACTACAAATTCCTGTAGCTCACGGTGAGGGAAATTACTTTACGGATGACGATCAATTAAAGAAGCTCCAGGACAACGACCAGATTGTCTTTCGCTATTGTGATTCACAAGGTAATGTCACCGATGAAGCTAACTTTAACGGTTCAGTCGATAATATCGCTGGTATCTGCAATACTCAGCGTAACATCCTCGGTATGATGCCGCATCCGGAACGTGCTGTTGAGCAACTGATTGGATCTGATGATGGCAAGCATATTTTTGAATCTGTGTTGAATGAACTCGCTGTTGCATAAACCAGCAACAACTATTTTATGTCCAAACAATCATCCAACAAAACGCTTTACAGCCGCGGCCTTACCAAAAGCTATAAAAAGCGTACCGTTGTTTCTGATGTATCTATTGATGTAACACAGGGAGAAATTGTAGGACTTCTTGGACCGAACGGAGCGGGTAAAACGACGACCTTCTACATGTTTGTTGGGCTGGTAACACCCGAAAGCGGTGAGATTTTTTTGGATGATAAAAATCTTACCGGCATGCCGATGTACAAACGAGCTCGTCTCGGAGTTGGCTATCTCTCCCAAGAGGCAAGCGTATTCCGAAATTTAACCGTTAGGGAAAATCTAGAGTCCATCCTGCAATTCTTTGACTACTCGGATAAAGAAATTAATAACCGTGTTGAACAACTTATTGAAGAGTTTGGGTTGGAGCGCGTGGTTGACAGCAAGGGATATAGCCTGTCGGGTGGTGAGCGGCGTCGAACTGAGATTGCCCGGGCTCTCGTTACCGATCCAAAATTCATCCTCTTAGACGAGCCTTTTGCCGGCGTTGATCCCATTGCCGTTGAAGATATCCAGGAAATTGTGGCCGACCTAAAATATCGTAACATTGGAATTTTTATTACTGATCATAACGTGCACGAAACACTGGCCATTACAGATCGCGCCTACCTGATGTTTGAAGGGCGCATTCTCAAAGAAGGATCAGCTGATGAGTTAGCCGAAGATGAAGAAGCCAAACGCCTCTATCTTGGAAATCAATTTAAGCTGGATCGTTATGGTCGACAGCAAGAAGAGTAGCACTAACTAATTTTAATCCTAAATAGCAGACTAATAAAATGGAAGAGATTTCTGTACAGTCGTTAAAAGAAAAAATCGATGGGGATCAAAACGACTTTCTTCTTTTGGATGTACGCGAACCTTTCGAGCAATATCAGTCTAAAATTGATATTGAAAACTCAGCATTAATTCCTGTTGGAGAACTGGCAGACAGAATTGATGAGATTGAAGATCAAAAAGACAAGCAAGTTATCTGTCTTTGCCGCAGCGGCGGACGCAGTGCTCAGGCGTGTGAACTACTGCAAGAAGAAGGGTTTGAAAATGTAAAGAATCTCAAAGGCGGTATTAACAAATGGGCTAAAGAAATTGATGACAGTTTGCCCGTTTATTAGACCATTGCCGCAATCTGATTGAGCAGTTCTTCATTACTGTCGGTATTTCTAAGTACCTTAAGCAAACTCTGCATCGATTCTTTCGGTGACTTTTTGAGCAAATATCGTCGAACCATATTCCGTTCTTCCATGGAATCACCAATAAACTTGTCTTCATTCCGTGTTCCCGAGGCACTAATATTTATCGCGGGATAAATGCGATCGTTTGCAAGCTCACGATCAAGTACAACTTCCATATTTCCCGTACCCTTAAATTCCTCAAAAATAAGATCGTCCATTCGGGAATTAGTCTCGATAAGACAGGTAGCAACGATAGTTAACGATCCGCCACCCTCAATTTTTCGGGCCGAACCAAATATCTTTTTAGGAATCTCCAGTGCACGTATATCCAAACCACCTGAAAGCGTACGCCCACTACTTTCCTGAATGTTATTATAGGCCCTTCCTAATCGGGTAAGGGAGTCAATCAGCAATACTGCATCATCTCCCATTTCAGCCTTTCGTTTTACATAGCCCAGAGCAAGCTCCGTAATCCTAATATGGCTATCGGTAGGCTTATCATTTGAGGATGCAAACACTTCTGCATCCGTTGACCTGATAAAATCGGTTACCTCTTCGGGACGTTCATCCACCAACAGTATTCCGGTACTTATATCGGGGTGATTCTTGGTCAGGGATTCAGCAATTTTCTTCAATAAAACCGTTTTACCGGTTCGTGGTGGCGCCACAAGCAAGGCTCGCTGGCCTTTACCGATAGGAGCAATTAAATCCATTACTCGCATCTCAATATCTTCAGGATCAATACCCAGTTCAATATGCTCGTTAGGCATAATGGGGGTCTGCAATTCAAAACGAGTAGCTCGCTGCCACTCCATTGGATCACGTCCATTTATCTTCTCAATAGAATAAATATGCCGATGTCCTCTTTCATCTTCCTCATATTCTCCCTCAATCTCTAAACCGGGACGAAGATTATGCTTCTTAACTTCATCAGGTCTTAGAAAAGGATCGCTGGGCTCGTAGCTAAATTCATGGTCTTTTTCTCGAGCAAATCCGTAGTTCTTTTCATTAATTTCAACTACGCCTTTATAACGACCGGCTACTTCCACATTTTGGTTGTCATTAAATCGAGGCACAAAAACATTCTTATTTTTGTTGCGACCGCGATTTTTATTATTTCGTGAACGTCCCATTACATCCAATAATTTAACTTATTACCTACATATCTGGCGTTAAATAATTAAAGCTACTAACACACAGAAAGGTAGGATGTGATTGTGATTTAAGAATTGAGAAGTGAAAAAGCAGTACAGCTTAAATGCTGTACTGCCGAATTGCATAGATAAAGATAATAATCTTTACCGTTATTTAAAATTTACCGAACCGTTGTTGTTTCATTAATCCAACCATAGCACTCCATCAGGGAAGAATCAATTTCAAAGCTTTCCCCTTCCTCCAATGGTGGTTTCCAGAAAAATTTCTCAGATTTAGACGGCGTTACTGGTTTGTAAGACTGATACTTTCGATCCACTTCATTAGCTGTATTAGGATCTGTTCGTTTGGCTTTATCCAAATAATCTAAGACCAACCAGTAAACAGCCTTATCTTCAGGCGTCAGCTTTCGATCGCTTGTGCATTGACTTACTGCGCGAGCATATACATCAGCAATCTGTATATAAGGATCTCCCCAACCATTGTTATAATTGATTGCCTGTCGGGCAAATCTGCGCGCACTTTGCAACTTATCTTGGTTTAAGTACGCATCCGAAATATTCAGAGCAATTTCTGCTCGTTGCTTATCCGTCGATGCCTTATCCATCGCTTCTTTAAAGTACTTGATGGATGTATTATAATTGGCATTATTTTTAGCAGCCTCAGCTACCGCCATCACATTTTCATAGTTCGGATTTAGCTCATACAGCTTCTGGCTTACTTCACGCACCTTTGCAGCCATTTCCTGGCTTTGATAAACATCCCGCAACTTCGTTAACACTTCCTCATCCTCAGGATTATTTTCCAGCTCACTTTCTAAAAATACAATTTGTTCTTCAGGCGAATCAAAGAGGTCTTCTCTTATATCACTAAATGAATTTAACAATTTCTGAGAAGCATGGGGCTCTGCCTCTTTCATTACAGCCAAGGCCTCATCCTTTTTGCCACCAGAAGAAAACTCATTAAGTATTCTTTGTATATAATAACCTTTTGCTCTTTTAGTAAGTGCCTCCGGCTTTAGCTGAAAAGCCTTATAATAATCTTCTGCCGCACGCATCGAAGCATTATTAAGTAGATCTGAATGCGTTTGAAGCATTCGACCTCTTTTTATATACCAATCAAATTTTGCATCCGTATCTTCTGAAAATTTCTCGAATGCCCGGTCAAAGATCAGCAGTGCTGTATCTACATATGCTTCTTTCAGAGTAGGATCTTGCTTTTTCTGAGCCATCTCACTATATGCGGTAGTAAGGCGATCAATCTGGCGTGTTAATTCAAATCGCGAATATCCTTCAATTGTTTCTGGCATTGCTTGCCACATCCAGCGGCCAAACTTTATGGCCTCTTCAAAAGAATCATTCTTATAGTTTTCATAAAATATTGAATAAGCCTGTATTTCACTCATTCCACTGGGTGGCTGTGCAGAAGATTGTTCGGTCTGTGCCAACGACCAGCTGCTACCTAAGAATATAAAAGCAGTTATTAATATTAACTTTTTCATAATGCTAACATTTTACTGTATGGTTCAAGTTTAAAACTGTTACTAAAGCAATTTATTGTTATTGAAGCTTCGGACGGAAAAACATTAATTCAGCTAAATTCAGCGTCAACCGTACTCCCCAAATATTTTCTTGTGCCAAACTGGAGGTTTCTGTGCCTCTAATTCCATATTCAAAACTTAAATCTATGGAAGAATTTGACCTCGGCGATCGGATTCCAATTCCAAACGCAAACTTTAGTGTATTAATTCGTTGTCCGTCAATATCGAGATGTCCCGTATCATAAGAAGCACCTGCCCGATATTTAAAGCTGGATAAAAATTTATTGGATCCTGTGACATAGGGGAAATACTGCACTCCTAATCCCATCTTGTATCGATCTACAAACAGTTGATCTTCAGAAGGCTTGAAATCATTTTCATATCCCGACCAACCTTCATAAAGCCCTTCAAGACCTATCATCAATAAATTACTGGGACTATAGCTTACCCCGCCACTGACTTTCATTGGTAGTTTAATAGGACCTTCTCCATTTTGCAAATCTTTAGTCAAGTTTAGAGCCCCATTATCGACGGTACCTGTTTGTTTTCGCTCTGCATTTAGCTCTACCGGAAGATCAACCGTTGCTCCTATTCCCAGCTGGTCGTCTTCTTTCAACACATTCGGTAAACGAATAAATGTTCCGAGACGATGGCCGAAACTGTGTCCACTGGTTTCGATAGTGAAGTTGGCATTACGATAAGGAGATTGTGGGAATCGCGCCACATACGAATCATCCATCGATAGGAAATATAGTGACGTGGCATATCCTACAGATATATTTGAATTAATTCTCCATCCAAGACCTAATTCAGCCCTGTTCAATCCGCCACTGCCACGATTTTCGATATTGAAATCAAGTGTTTCTCCTTGAAAGCCATCACCAATTACACGTGTCTGCTCCTCATATATCCGAAATTTTGACTCCGTTATGGGAGTAAAGGAACCCGAAACTCCTAACTCACCTCTAATAATAGGTAACTGGAGCTGAAACTGCCCAACCGAGAAGTTCGAATTTGTAACACTTCCTGTTGCATCAGTGGCATTATAGCTATTAACGCCAATTTCACCTACACCAAGACCGTAGACGGTATTCCCCCAATGAGCGGGATTTGCAATTGTTCCTACAAACGTTTCATTAAAGGAAACCCCCAACAGTCCCATAGATTGGGCCGCTGAATTACCAATACCTAATGGATATCCAATACCTATCTGGGAATAAACAGATCCACTTTTAGCCTTAGCATCACCTGTTGTCTGAGCAGATGCTATAGAAGTTCCAAAAACCAGTAGTGTTACTATAAGAGCTAACTTTTTCAACGCTAATTCTTAATATTTTTTAAAGAGGTAATTATAATTTTAGGCTTCAATCCATCTGGAACCTGATTATCATCTGTCATAATAAGAGTAGATTTTATAACACCATCATTTGGAAGTGTTATAAAGAACTCTCGATCTTCAGGAAATCCATTTCTTATGATATTTTCGACCAATCTTGTAACATCGAATCGAAAGGTCCCATTTTCAGCAGAATAACTACCCTGCAATCGTGTTGGATTATTTAATGGCGCACCCGGATCAATATTGTCAGGCAATCCATCGGGATTAGCCAGGTGTAAAAACGCCACCTGTTCTTTAGCCCTCTGTGTTGTTGAAGGCTCTCCGCCTAAGCTTTGTTCCAAAGCAACGGTGTTTTCGTGAAGAACCAATTCGGCTCTTGACAAGCCCGGAGGCTGAATATCCAACTCTTCAATTCCCAGCCTCTTAAAATTAAGTACACTTTCATATGTACTGTGCAAAGAAATTGACTCCTGAGGTATGGTATTACTGCTTCCCCTGTCTAAATGATATCCCCACCTATTTAGGGAAACATCAAAGGTATCCGCCTCGGGATGCTGAATGAAAAAACGTGTTGAATCTCGATAAAGCGGCAAAATTTTACTGCTATTTGAGGAGACCAGTGCTAAGCCGTGTGCCTCATATTTATAGGTCGAGTCAACCGAGCCTGTCGTATCGTCTTTGGAATCTTCGGCATAGGTGCGATACTCATCCACCCACCCTGAAGCAATATCTGACAAGTTGACCATCAGAGAATCTTCCGTACCAACAGAGAACTCACCAATTTTTTGAGACGAAAGACTAAGTTCATCATCAACTTTCAGCACACGATCGCGCCAATACTGGTTGATTTGGTACAACTCAAACTGTTGCGTACCATCGGTATTACCGAAAACCTGATCCCGATCATACATAATCTGCAACAGCATTTCTCCATCTGCTTTCATAGTATCAGATGATGCCGGCAGGTTAGGCTTCAAATAACCTGTCGCAGTCAGGCTTCCAAATAGCGGGTCATCAAAATTACCGGCCGAAAAGAAGCTCTGCTCACCGGAATAAGATGTGGCATCTACAGCGTTTAATCCATTAATAATTAATGTGTCTCGAACCACTTCGGAGGTCGGATCTGTAATTTCACTACCTACCGAGCCCGGGTTTTCACAGGCGCTAAATCCTATCAAGACACCTAAAATTAAAACTAAGTGAAATGATCTTGCTTGTTGAAAGGAGATTTTTATAAAATTTTGCAACGAGATACTGCTCTAAATTTATGATTCTTCCGTTTCTTCTTCAGTTCCGGCAATCTCATCGTAATAGTCGGCAAACTTATCTGAAACATCTTCAGGCGATCCCTGAATTTTTCTTGCCGAAACACCCAGCTCTTCAAACAGATCATCTAATTCATCTGTTATATGATTGCCAGTAACAACGTGATCGCTGTATTTTAAACCGAGGGTGCGTAAGTCAACGTTCTCTCCCTCAATAAGATTGTCTTTATCAACAGAATCGGGTAAGCCAACCAGATCTAACAGCTTTTTGTTGAATACTCCATTGTTTTCAGGATGATGGATGTTATAAATAACTTCTGTATCCTTAAACAGATCCAGATCATTATATTTTTCTTTGGCAAGCAATGGAATTAATCCTGCTGCCCAATCGTGGCAATGAATAATGTCAGGCTCCCAACCCAATTTTGCCACTGTTTCTAAAACACCTTTGCTATAAAACACAATCCGTTCGTCATTATCATCATAGTGCTCATCTGTTTCCGGATTCATGAACATAGCCTTACGCTTGAAGTAGGTATCATTATCCAGGAAATAGACCTGTAGCTTAGCATTGGGTATGCTGGCCACTTTTATACGCATGTTTTCTATCTTTTCGCCCACTTCGATCTCAATACCAGACAGACGAATTACTTCATGCAATCGATTTCTGCGATCGTTAATCGTACCATATTTCGGTAACAAAATACGAATCTCGTATCCCTTATCCTGCAATGACGCCGGCAAAAACCGGAGCAAATCAGCTGTATGTGTCATTCTGGCAAAGGGAGATATTTCTGCGGCAGCATATAATACTTTCATAGATAAATACTAATGGATTCGTTGATTATTTATTGTTTATTCGTCGGATTCTTTCTTTTCCTGATCCGCATAAAGCTGACTCATCTCTTCATCATCAAGTGAATAGAAATCAAAAAGTGTATCGCCTCGCAGCCCCAGACGCAGGGTTTCGACAGGAATTACCTCTGAAGGCTGTATATTGCCTAGATTTACATTACTTCCAAACTTACGAATAAACCAAACCTGCTGTTCTTTCTGAGGAGCCTCAAAGATCAAATTCTCTACAGGTACTGAGTCGGCAATTTCATCAATAAGCCCAGATCGCACCTCACCGTTGGGACGAAACACACCTACTGTTCCACTTTCTCGTGCTTCGCAGATAATCTTTGATGCCCCGGCTTCGAGCTCGCGCTCAATCATTTTAACCCATTTATAGGGAGGTATGATATCATTGGGGTTTTTACTGCCTATTTCCGACAATATGGTAAAGTGCTTACTCATCTTCTGAATAATCTCCACCTTCCGCTTATCGGAGAGCCATATTGTACCATTTGAGACCTCGGCATGTTCGATATTAAATCGATCTAACAGCTCCATATACGCATCAAGCTGATCTCGCAATACGTAAGCCTCAAAAAGCGTTCCCCCAAAATAAACGGGGATATCGGCATTAGAATATACAGCCAGCTTTTCTTCGAGGTTTTGCGTTACGTAACTGGTTCCCCAACCAAGCTTCACGATGTCAATATATTTGGAGCAAGAACTGCAAAAATCCTCAACTTGTCTAACACTCAGACCCTTGTCTAAAACAAGCGTCATTCCTTTTTCTCGAGGTTTCTCAGTACGGTTTGGGAGGTGATTGAGCTTAAAAGCCATTGGAAATTATAAATTTGACAAATTAAACGGACAAATATACTAAAATGGAGCCTGTTAATAAAATCTTTTACGTCCTTTATTCTTATGGACCTGTTGCTATACATCTACTCAATGAACAATGACAAACACATATTACCGCAGCTCTCGCTCGGGCTTCAATACCAATGCCGAATAAGGTTCCATCCAAATGTGCTGTTCTTCTCCCAGCCCGTAATGTCCTCCCTTATTTTTCCCTCCGTAATATTCCGACTCACTATTAAAAACTATACGATATTGCTCTCCTTTAAAGGGACCAACCGAATAATCGGATATCTTTCGATCTGAAAAGTTCAATACAAATAATAGATGATTAGCCGGATTTTTCGCCTTTCTCAAAAATGAAAACACCGAGGGTTGTTCTTTGCCCAGGGCTATCCACTCAAAGCCATTGGAATCTTTATCCAGCTGGTGCAGCGATTCTTCTTGCTTATACATACGGTTTAGATCATCCACCAATTTTTTAACCCCCTCGTGCCGCTTGTGATCCAGCAAATGCCAGTGAAGTGACCGATCCTCAGCCCACTCGCTTGTCTCTGCAAATTCGTCGCCCATAAACATTAATTTTTTACCGGGATGTCCAAAAAGGTAGGTGAATAGCAGGCGAAGATTAGCAAACTGCTCCTCTTCGGTACCTGTACTTTTCCATACAAGGGGTTTTTTCAGATGTACAACCTCATCATGCGAAAAGGGGAGGATAAAGTTTTCCGAATGATTGTACATCATCGGAAAAGTAATCTTGTTAGGGTCGGTCTCGCGTTCTTCCGGACTTTTTTGAACATACTTTAGGGTATCATTCATCCATCCCATATTCCACTTGTAATCAAAACCAAGCCCATCATTATGAACAGGTGTTGTCACTCCGGGCCAAGAAGTGGACTCTTCGGCAAACGTTAATATTCCCGGAAATTCGCGATGGATCATTGTATTAAAATCTTTCAAAAACCGAATAGCTTCTAAATGTTCATTACCTCCATACTTATTGGGAGTCCATTCACCAGGTTCTTTCGAATAGTCTAAATACAGCATCGAAGCTACCGCATCTACGCGCAGGCCGTCAATATGATATTTATCACACCAGTAGTGTGCATTCGATAATAAAAAATTTCGCACTCCTTCCTTGCCGTAATCAAAAATATAGGTACCCCAATCTTTCTGTTCTCTTTTTTTAGGATCCTCGTATTCATACAAGGGGGTACTGTCAAACATTTGCAACCCTTGTTCATCCTTTGGAAAATGACCGGGCACCCAATCCATGATCACCCCAACGCCATGTTTATGACATTCATTTACGAAGTACATAAAATCCTTGGGATCTCCCAGACGACTGGTAGGAGCAAAATAACCTGTAATCTGATATCCCCAGGAGGGATCATAGGGATGTTCTGCAATAGGCATTAGCTCGATATGCGTAAATCCGGAATCTTTTACATAGGGAACCAGATCATGCGCTAACTCCCGGTAACTTAAGTATTCATCATTATTTTCGCCTTTTCTCTTCCAAGATGCGAGGTGGACTTCATATATAGATATGGGACGTTGAAATGATTGTCGTTGCTCTCGGCTTTCCATCCAGTCGCCATCATCCCATTCATAATCCGACAAATCGTATACCAGTGAGGCTGTTTTGGGACGCACCTCCATAGCATACGCATAGGGGTCTGATTTTAAAAAAGGAGGGGCATCCTCAGCTGTTTTCAACTCATATTTGTACAAAGCCCAATGCTCAATATTGGGAATAAAAATTGTCCAAATGCCCGTGTCTTCATCTTTATCCATAGGATGTTGGCGCCCATCCCAATTGTTAAACTCACCGACAACGCTCACTCTATAAGCATTCGGCGCCCAAACAGCAAAATATGCCCCTTCATCAGTGAAGTGGGACCCCATAAAGTTATAAGCTTCATGTTGATGTCCCTCTTGCCAGTACTGCTTATCTTTTTCTGTTAAAATAGTTTCCAATAATTTGGGGATTAGGGCTTTATCAAATTTCAAGGGATATAATTAATGCAAAATAGACCAAATAACAACCCCGTCAACTTACAATTTAATCTTAACCAAATTACTACTGGGGGATTAATCAGGATAAACAAAACAGAGCCCTTTTCTTAAAAACAATCATAACTGATTATCATATTGCTTTTTCAATTAAGCAGATGAGCAGGCTACTCTAAAAGAAATAACGATAACCTAAAGCTGATTGATATATAGAAACTATACCCTTCGTTCTAAAATGAAATAGAGAACGCATCCTATTTTTCTTCAACTTTTCTCTTCCATTGACTGTATCGATCACGTTGGCTCGTCACCTTTTTAAGGTAGTTTCTGGCCTCAGCATATTCCAAATTCTTACGCAAGTATGCATAGTTCTCTTCCGGAGACATCGTGTTAATTTTTGAAAACGCCTTCGACAAACTAGTGCTACCCGTGTAAGCCACTGCCACATTACCGGCACCCGTATTGTAGGCACAAATAATCAAATACTCGCGGGTTAAATCATCTTCAGCACGATCAAAATAATTGGACTCCATAATATCTATGAAGGTTGTTCCCATCTGAATATTATTGTCCGGCTGGAATAAAAATTCTTTGGTAGGAATACCATCTTCATTAAAAATTCTTCGATAGGCATCACGTCCTCCTGTTGTCGGAACCAACTGCATCAACCCATACGCATTGGCATGAGAGGCAGCAGTAGGATTAAAGTGAGACTCAACGTGAATTATTGCAAATACAAGAGCCGGATCGATATCGTACTCTCTTGAGAATTTATATATAAAGTCCTCAACTTTTTTCGCTCTTTTCTGTAAATGATCATCGGAAAGCTGAAAATCGACATATACGACATAACGCTTTTCACCATCGCCGCCTTGCACCTCTTTTGTCTTTGTACTTTTTTTAGCGACTTCTTTGGCATATTCATCCACGGACTGATTTTCGGGTTTGTTTAGTTGGCCTGCTAAAACCGGCTCATCAGTAATCTCTTTATTGGGTACATTTTCTGTTTCAAAGCCTTCTCTTGTTCCCTTCAATGTCAAAGCCTCAGAAATCTTTTGTGGCATTTCTTCCCTCACTTTTGCAGCTTCTTCTTTGCTCTCAGCAATTACCTCAACCTGACCACTTCCTTTTTCAAAATCCGTTGATATCCGCAGGTTGCCATTATCCTTATATTCAACCCACTGCTTTTTGGAGCGCTCCTTAAAATCACCCCACTTTTCTAGCATTTCTTTTTTAAATGCTTGGTATTCTTTTTCAAATGCCTCTCTATATTGCTCATACTCCTGCTCAGAACTTGCTACGCCATTTTCAATATTTCCCAAATACTTCTGATATCCCTCTTGGTACTGTTGTTTATAATCTTCGAAATCATCCTGTGCCCAAGCAGATGAACTGCCCAAACAACATACTGTAATAAAAAACCCAGTGAGATATCTTCCTAAATTATATAATCCTTTTTGCCTAAACATATTTTGTCCTCTCCCAAATATTGAAATTACCACCACTAACACGGTTGGCAATATTATTATCTCCCTTTATAAAAAAGAAATATCCCGACCCCGGAAAATAGGATCGAGATATTTTAATACTTAATGGCAATTACGATCCCAAACTATTGTTCAGAAGGCATACTGCCATTTTTCATCTCTTCAATCGACTTTTTCATTTCTTCAAACCCTTTTGAGGCCTTGAACTTCGTATAAAGCTCTTCATCTTTGGAAAGTGTGTTTTCAAGTGCATCGTTCAAGGCATTTGCAGCTTCACCAACAGGCAAACGCACCAGCATCAGCACCTCATGCTTGGTATTATTATCACGCTGATAAAACTTACTCCTGTCGACATCTACACCACGTAATGTCTGTTGCCCAACTGATTTTGATACATCAGTGAATACTTCGCTGTAATTACTATTTGCCCCTGACGTTGTCTCTTCAGCAAAGTTTTTCTGCATGGCACTTACTTCAGACTCAAGCTTAAGAGTAAGAGCCGCTCGTCCGTTCTGCAACGCTTGCTTTCTGGCCATGCTTCTGCGAGAAGATGTTCCCTCTCCGATCGCATAGATATATTCGCTATCGCTACTGGGTGGATTAGTGTACCAGCTCGGCAAATCACTGCCTGCATTATCTGTGGCCGACTCTGAACTGCTACAACCCACAACTAAAAATCCAGCTACTAAAAAAGTGAGTAGTATACGTATTTTCATAATGATCCCTGTTTATATTTGATGATGATTAAAGTAGTCCATATTGATGAACTTATTAAAAAGAATGATTCGATTTTATGGAATATTAGTTTAAAAAATATTATCAGCAAATCACATTTGTTTGACCAGTAACTCTACTAATTCTATCTATTGTACAGATAATAATTCGTTATTAATAAAACTCCCGAACTCTGACGATAATTTTTCCTGAACAGCCTGTACCGCTCTTTGGCGCGCATACTTTTCATTCATACTCCCTTCCCGGCCCTCAGCCATAAAAGTACTAAACCATTGCCCATTCTCCTTGTTTTGTGCTTCAATCTGCAACGCCCATTGAATAAACTCATACTTTGGACGATTTAGGTCAATCGGCTCCATTACAAGATTAATATTCATCTCAATCACCGGATCGGATGCATTATTATCCACCTCGAAACCTTCGTTTTGCAACTTTCTGGTAATATCAGATCGGACTTCTCCGGGCACCTCACCATCCTCTACTAACCTTACAGTACAAGCTTTTTTTGCCTCTCTATACTCTTGGGTAATTTGCGACAAGGCCACATCTCCTCGTGCTCCCTGACCAGATAGAATAGCCCGCTGATTTATTAACATTTCATTTACTCGTGCCGTGGCTAAGGCTTGTTTCAAATAGATTAATCGATCTAATTTGCTATTAGTCTGTCCGGCATTTTCACGAAAGGAATTAATCTTGTCATGGTTATCCTCAATTTCTTTGCTATACAACTGAGCTGTTTCCATACGATCCATTGCAGCAAGAGCGTAGAACGTACCGTCTGCAGCATGGTGCATTTCTTTTATTTCTACATTCCTCATCTGTTGGTCCGAAGTAACCTCTGATCGGGTAACTAAATTTGTATTCTCCCGTGTTGTCACCCCTTCCTCAGAATCTGTAATTTCTTGAAATTCATTAACGTATGACTCATCAACCTCGACCTCAGACACAAATATTTGGGCCAAGTTAGATTGTGCCTGAGTGCGGGCCCCCTCTCTCGTAGGAGAAGAACCAACCGCCATTAAAAACTGATTATCGCTATAATGATCTGATGGGTTATCTACCCAAGCAGGCAACCCCTGGCTTTGGGCTTCCGCTGTTGCTGAACACCCATAGGTAAATACCAGCATGCTGAGACTTGCTAACAAAAACAGTTTATGGCTTATGCTGTCTATTCTCATATATAAACTTCACTTAGTTAGAGTAAATTGATGCGATTGGTTCCAACCGTTCCTGCTCCTCTATATTTACATTACGCGCCTCGGAATACAGCAATTTGCCTGCCGGCGAATAATAATTAAATGTTACATCATGTTCCCCGGCAGGAAGCTTAATTACATTAGTATAAACTTTGCCGGGCATTGTTTGCCAACCACGCAAGTCAGCCTGCTCTGTAGCTTCTCGGGCTCTGCCTCCCAGGAAGTTGGCGACATCTCCCGCGATAGAGCCATATTCATCTTCGATTGCACCAGCAATCCCTTCTTGGGTGGCCGATTTCAAAATTCCTCTAATTGTTGCTCGAGCAATAATAATGGGTTTTTTGATCTTGAATGTTTCCCGGGCTACTTTATCCATCTCTTCAATAATCTCTAACCGAGTACTCATAGTATCATTAACAACGGCTTCAATAACACCTACCCGTGAGGGTCGCATTTTCAGCTTCGGGATAGCAATTTTTATCCCTCTACCATCAAAATTTAGATCAGTATTAATACTATTATCTACCTTTTCAGGGGCATTCCCACAAAAAGCCATTAACATTGTATTGTATTGCTCGGGATGTCGCACCTTGGTAAAGGTAGAATCAAACCTCAGCTTTGAATCAGGCATTGCCTGGTGGTTGTTTATGGCCTTTTTCAATTTATCCATTTCGATCCGAGCCCCATCTTCTTCTCCGGCCTTCGCATAAAGGGCACTTGCCAAGTAATGGCTTAGCGGACTATCGTGAATACTGGAAGTGCCGGCTTCCCACTTTATATCCTTCTCCGTGGTATCAGATTCAGCCATCGCGCTTGCGTATTCACCATATTTCTGCTCTGCCTCAGAGAGCTTTTGTGCAATACGCCGAGCTTCCACCAACGCACTATCAAACTCATCCATTTTCAGGTATCCCAAACTCTTAAATCCATTCAGATAAACATCTTCATAAACCTCTCCATTATAATCAAGCTGGGTATCATTACTTATAAATGCCCCAATCCCGGTTTTTATACTTTTTGTAAAAAGCTGATCTATATATTCTTCCGCATTTGTAAAAGATTTTACACTTTTTTCGTAGTCACCCTTAAAATAATTTATTGTTCCCTTTTCCAGTGCATATAACACACGATCTTTAGCTTCATATATCTCATTATCTTTTAAGCTATCAGCAATACGAGCAGCCCTTTCATAATCACCGGCCTGAAAAGACATACGCATCTGATTCTGACCGCTCATCAGCTTTTGAGAACCACATGCTGAGATAAATCCCACATATATCAATAGGAATAATCCCCCAACTACCTTTCTATTAAGCATGAAGCTGATTCTCATAAGTTTAACCATCCTTTATGTGGAGAAGGCTATTATTGCACCCCAACCTGCTTTGCCAAAATACTAAAGATCTTCTTACTCTCTTTTTTTCGTGCTCTTCAAACAGTCCGAAAAACCATTGAATTAAAAACTATAAATACCTTAACGATAAATTACGCAATCACCATGTTGTTTTACTACGCTCAATCATCTTCTTGATTTTTTTGTTGCCTATCCAAGCCTTTCGGTTCGTTTCAACATTAATCAATTCAAGATTAATGGTATAGAACTTAGCAGCCCGCGTGCCATCCAAATTCTTATCTACATTGGACTCAATGCCTCCAACCAACATATAATCGGCGCCGAGCTCCTGCGCAAGAGCTGCAGCAGTTTCATATGAAGCATGCTGCTGCTGATCATCGCGTTCGGCCCTTATTTGATTTCTCTGGTCAGGATCTGCTACAATCTCCACCTTTTGGCTATTAACAATCGCCCGCTCTATTTCTTTAATAAATATATCCGTACGGATATGTTCAGCAGTATTATTTCTAATATCACCCACAATTAACACCGGTGAATCTACATTTTGCAACCACGCGGCCGAAAGAATATCAGATGTCATATCTTCTGCCACCATGCGGGCATCAGTGTCATTCCAGTTGCCCGATAGATCCGATTGGGAACCGGGATCTACTCTCTGAACACTCTGTGTAGGACCGCATCCCCAAAAAAGAAATGCTGCAATTAATGAAGGTAGTATCATTCTTGTAAAGGCCATAGGTCGACTCTCTGAAGTTTGTAGGATTTGTACCCGTTAAAATTTTCAATATTTGAACATGCTATTTTTCAAATAAGATTTCAAATCTTATTCTTATTTTTCATAAAATTCTACCAAACACTTCCGGAAGGAGCCTTACTTTCTTTGATAAGAAGGATTAATAACTTAATTATTTAGCAGATTAAATTAATCCAGAAATAACTTGAATATTTGTAACTCTGATTGTTTGAGGTTACTATTTGTCAAAATAACTCATCTAAACTTGAGGGATTTAAAGCTATGGTTAAGGGTACATTTAAAAACAACTTCTATTGTGTTTTAACGATCTTGCTTATGATGTTGGGCTTCTCTTTTAATCCTGCACAAGCCCAAGATTTCGAAGAGTGGAAAGAAAACTATCTCCAGGAATTTCAAGAGTTTCAAAATGAGTATGACAAGGAGTTCTATGAGATGCTCCAAAAAGAATGGGAGGACTTTAAGTCTGAGCACAGCCCGGACTTCTATGAAAAACCGAAACCCAAACAAATTCCTGTCGCAAACGAACCCCAACCTACAGATCCCCAATCCAAAAAAACACAGGATAAAGCCGATCCAAAAACGGAAAACCCAAAGACCAGGGAGGATCAGCAATCTCCAGAAAAACACCACCCTCAAAAAGAAAATGCCAAAAACACTCCTGAACGACCAGAGGATAAATCAACAAAGACCAAAAAAGGCCAGAAGATTAATGTTACTCCTAAATCCGTCAATCCCTCTAAAGGAATTACAACTACCTTCAATCCATCCATTAAAAAGGCCGAGGTTCGCTCAAGGCAGATACAATACTTTGGCATTCCAATTAACTATAAATATTACACTGCCTACGAAAAGCAATTAGAAAAACCCGTTAACCGTAAAGCCATTGCAGAATTTTGGAAGCATTTAAGTACCAAGGATTATCCGTCCTTCCTAGAACAAGTTCAGCAAGTAAAAAAGCAACTCTCGTTAAACGACTTTGGATATGCCCAACTACTGCATAATATTGGCACACAGATTTATGGGCAACAAACAAATGAGGCTACCCTATTTACATGGTTTATGTTAACACAATCCGGTTTCGGCACCAAGGTAGCCTACAAAAACCACCAAGTATACCTGCTGGTCAAAGCCACACCACACGTTTTCCAAAAGTCGTTGACCATGAATGGGGCAAAATATTATGACATCCAGTTAGTCGAAGATAACAGAAGCCTTCCTGAAAGGTTTTATACGTATAAAGGAAATCATGCTCAAAAGGAGGGGAAGCCTATCAACCTACTTTTTAAAGGACTTCCCACATTACAGCAGGAGCAAGAACAACGAAATCTAAAATTCACTTTTCGGGACTCCACTTATTCGATCAGTATTCCGGTGGATGTCCAAACCGTTAGCTACTTTAGGAATTATCCTCAAGCTGATTTAGACCTATATTTTAACAGCCAAATAGAAAATAGCGAAACACACTCGGCTTTGGTCCAATCCATAGAACCGCTGCTAAATGACAAATCTACCATCGAGCAGGTAAACCTGTTACTTCGTTTTACGCAGCGCTCTTTTGAATATCAGACCGACACCGAACAGTTTAATACTGAAAAAAAGATGTTCCCCGTTGAAACGCTTTACTATCCGGCATCAGATTGTGATGATCGCGCTATTATGCTTGGGTACTTACTGGATCAACTTACCGATCTCCACTATATCGTAGTACGTTATCCGGGGCATTTAACTCTTGCGGTTCATTTTCCCGACGAGAAACCAACCGGCGAACGCATTAACGATCCTATCACCTATAATGGAAAACGTTATTATGTTTCAGATCCTACATATTTTGGAGCTGATGCAGGGATGATCATGCCGGATTACCGCAACATACAACCTTCTGAAATATTTGACCTGTAGAGCGGCTGTTTACTTTTCAAATTCGATAAAGGCCTCTTCAATATTTTCCGGCTTTTCAGTAAACCTGCTAACGATCCATGTTGCCAGAAAGCTAAGTGCAAAAGCCGGAATTAATTCATACAGATTTTCTTTTAATACCGGAATATAGTACCACCCAATTGTTACTACCGTTCCGGTAATTAGTCCAGCAAAAATGCCGTTGCGGGTGGTTCCTTTCCAATACAAAGCAAGTATAGAAGTAGGACCAATCGCTGCTCCCAATCCGGCCCAAGCAAACAGCACTAACCAAAAAACCAACTCTTGAGCCGCCAAACTAAAGACCAAAGCTATAGCTACCAGAATGACAACAACAACTCGGCTGTAAAGTACCAGCTTTCGCTGGGTGATCTCCTGCCCTTTTTTGATAATCTTATCATATAAGTCACGAACCACCGATGATGCTGCCACCAGAAGCTGTGAATCCGCCGTAGACATGATCGCTGCAAAGATTGATGCGACTACGATCCCAAAAATTATGGGATGCAAATGCTCTTGTGCTAAAGCGGGATAGAGGTTTTCAGTATCGGCGGCCGGCAACAAGTCTACTTCGGGAAAATAAACCCTACCTGCCAGACCTATAAATATTGCACCCCAACCCATTAAGACATTCCATATTGTACCCACAACCGCCGACCATTGCAACTGCTTGGGGTCATCAATAGACATATAACGAGAAAGAATATGCGGATTCCCGGGCGATCCAAGCCCAATACCCAAAAATCCAAGGATTCCGCCAAAACCAATAGCCATAGGATCCACAAATCCTGCTTCCATGCTATTTAGCTGCGACAATACCTGCGGCAACCCACCTGCCTCCCAAATAGCAATAAAGGGGAGCACTACCAGTGCAAAAATCATGAAAATAGCCTGAAACATATCGGTAAGGCTGACGGCTAAAAAACCACCTAGCACCGTATATCCCATGATAATTATCGCCGTAAGAATGATGCCGTTTGTTTGCGTAAGTCCAAAGCTGGAGGCAAAAGCTTTACCACCCGCAACAAATTGCGCCGAAACGTAACTGACCATAAAAATCAGGAATACCACTACCAGGGCAATGCGCAGATAGCCATTGTTGTCGTTGAATCGCTCGGCAAAAAAGTCGGGGACAGTTATGCAGTTATAGGTCTCCGAAAAATTCCGGAGCCTTCGGGCGTAATACAAAAAAAGAAACAGCTCAACGATAACATACCCCATTACAGCCCAGACGGCCGAAGCTCCCTGAGCATAGGCCATGCCGGTTACTCCTACCAGAAGCCAGGCACTACGTCCCGATACCACAGCTGAGAGGGCTACCACAAAGCGATTTATCTGCCGCCCGCCGATAAAAAATTCGCTAATCCCTTCCGAGGAGAAGCGGGAAGAATATATTCCTATGCCAACGAGCAGCAAGAGATAGCCAATAAATGCACCAACCGCATATTCATCTACCGCAATCGAGATGACCTGTGTTTCATCCATTATCCCGAAATTTTACACGATAAGATAAGGCCACTGCCAATCCGATGATGAGCAGTGGCACAACAAACATTATTAGATAAAATGAGGTCATAACTAACGAAGCATATTATCGCTGAATCAAAGACTAATTATGGGAAAATGCCCATCTGATTGTAGATGATACCTACCTTATTTATTGCACTTAGGAAAGCTGCTGTACGAAGGTCAATTCCATGTTCTTTGCGCAACTCATTCAGCTCGTTATAAGAGTTTATCATTGTTTCTTCGAGACCGGAGTCTACCAAATCCTTTTCATCTGCACCCTGAGCCAATACGCCCATTTCTGCTTCTGAAAAAGTACGGTCAGAAATATTTTCAATGACATTTAGTATTTTGCGATAACTACTTTCCTCAAATCGTTTTTCCATGCGTCCAAAGCGGACGTGAGAAAGATTTTTCAACCACTCAAAATATGATACCGTTACTCCTCCTGCATTTAAATAGCTATCGGGTATTATAAGTGCCCCTTTTTCTTTTAAAATATTGTGGGCATTAGCCGTAGTTGGGCCGTTAGCCGCTTCACCTATAATCTTTGCCTGAATATTGGGAGCATTCTCTTCATTAATCTGATTTTCAAGTGCAGCCGGTATCAGGATATCGCATTCAGCTTCTAAAACTGCAGTATTACTTTCAAGCTCTTTGGTATCCCCAAACCCTATTATGGAACCAGTGTCTTCTCGATACTCCATTAGGCTTTCAAGATCTATTCCCTCAGAGTCATAAATAGATCCTTCAATTTCTGCCACCCCGACCATGATTGCACCGCCTTGTATCATATTCTGGGCTGCATGATAGCCTACATTTCCGAGTCCCTGAATAACAAAAGTCTTGCCTTCCAACCCAGGCTCCAATCCGAGATCTTCCATATCCTCTTTGTTCTTACAAGCTTCCCGTATCCCGAAATAAACGCCCCGGCCGGTCGCTTCGGTGCGTCCGCGCACCCCGCCCTGGGGAATTGGCTTTCCTGTTACACAGGCTTCGGCATTAATATCCGACTTTAACTGTCGATAGGTATCCAGGATCCATCCCATTTCACGGGCACCAGTACCGTAGTCAGGAGCCGGAACATCAGACCCCGGTCCCAAAAAGTCCTTTTTGATTAGCTCATAGGTATAGCGGCGGGTAATGCGTTCAATTTCATCATCCGAAAATCGAGATTTGTCAATTTTTATACCTCCTTTAGCCCCACCAAAAGGAACATCAACAACAGCACATTTATAAGTCATGAGTGCCGCCAAAGCCATCGTTTCATCTTCATTTACAGTAGTACTAAAGCGAATTCCTCCTTTTGTCGGCAATTTATGGTGGCTATGTTCTACCCGCCAACCGTGAATTACTTCGATAGACCCGTCATCGCGTTCAAGCGGAAAAGTAATATGGTAAACGTTATTACATATTTTAATTTGATCAAGCAGCCCCTGATCATACTTAGAATATTTGGCTGCTATATCGAAGGCTTTATTAACCTGAGCAAAAAATTTATAATCGGACATAAAAAGGGTTTTTAGCTGATGTAATATTTTAAAAAATCTTAGAATCTCATTAGATCGACAATCGCAATATTATTACAGAGTGTCAACATTTATTACCCCTGTTTAAACATGGCCGTATGAACTTTCTTCCACTGCTTGGGTTTTCCATCCGTATGCATTAGCACTACCTTTTTAGCAGTAAACCGGATATAAAATTCACGACCTATATTGTTGAGAACTTTCTCTTTCTGAGGCTGACTCAAATCTCCGTATAGCAGGCTGAGATGTGGCATATAATCATTTTTGTATTCATCCGGACAATCAAATAAACGACATGCATTATCATGCAGATGGGTGAGTCCTTCATTTTGTTCTACATGGATAAATAGAGATTGGTAAAAGGTGTTTAGGTATCCGGCTTTGGTAAGTTTTAATTCAAATGGAGTTACTGATGAGGCCAATGTATCTGTTAAGGCTTTAAGTTCAGTCTTTGATGCTGTTAATCCCCCAAGGAGGGTTACATGGGGCGAAAACACAGGGGTCTCATACTTTCTGCTAAGCTCTTTAATACGCTGCTGTAATTTATAGGCTGTATCACCTGTGGGTTCCAACCATAGTGAATATGTTGTAGACTGTTCCATAGCTATGACTCATTATCCCTCTGAAAGATTAAATGTTTCCTGCATTAAATATACAGTAAACCAGCCCTTTTGAAACAGTGCGAATTAAATTAAAACAATCTCTACTTATTTAGTGGCAGATAAACATGCAAATGATCTGCAGTGCCCACATGACGAATCGTTGACAATCCAAGAAATTTAAACGAATATTCAAATACCCAGTTCTCCCATTCTGACCGCCCTCTGGTACGTAAATCAACAGCATGGACATAACCACTCGGCTGCACGTAATGCAGCGATTGTTTATTCTCGGAGAGCCCCATCCGCTGATAGTCTTCCGAGCTGCGTTGGATATCCGTTATAACGACATCACTATCTGCAAGCGTAACAGTCGTTAGGGCAACCCGCATTATGGGATGTAATGAACGATAATAGGAGTGTATTTCTTCCGTTTTCGTATTAAGGATCGAATAATACAACACTCCATAAAACGTATAAGCTGCCACAATCATTAAAACGCCCTGTAACATATACTTCAGAGCTTTATTCCCCATCCCAAATTTATAGACGAAAATACCTCCATAAAGCAATAATAATATCATCGTTACCATACACCCGATCGAGAGGGCTACCCATCCATTTGTTTGATAGGTGTTGTACATAAATATCGAAGTTCTGACAAGCAGAAAAAAAGGAAGAACTAAAGCTAGTATTACCAATAAAATGTTTAAAACCATCTTCTTCCAAGAAAACGAAGAATCACTTGGCCGATTGCTGTCGAGTTCTTGCAACTGCTGATCAAACTGATCATTTAACTTTTTGAGCTGATTAAAAGATAGGCTCTGCTTTTTATCCATGGGTGCTGTGATATAACTAACGTTCACTTTTTCCACGACCGACCAAAAGAGAAGTTACATCACTCTAAAATAAAAAAGGGTCCTGGTCGAAACCAGAACCCCAGTACAACTCATCACAATCCCTGTTGCTAATTAAATAAATTTTGGATAACAATCCAATCTATCTCAAAAAATAATGCCGAACTTGAGTGCCCTTTAATTAGCAAAATAACAGAACTACGCGTGTCCCTCATCAAGATTGCAAATAAAAAACATTCAAAATAAACAGAACCGCTATGCTCCCTAAAAAGCCAAATACTAAACTTCCCGGCATATTAATCAGTATGGCTGCGCTCCCAATAACAACCGCCCCAATGACACCGGCAATGAGGTTGGGTACAAGCTCAACGCCTTGTTTCCAAATACTCACCTTGGTAAGTGCTCCGGCTATCATACCAGCAGATATTAGCCAGAATATCATAGTCCCATTTAATTCTTCCATTCCATCACATATTTTATTTTTAAAATGATTTACACAAAAAATATACTTTTTTAATCGATTTTGGAACCGAATTTTTACCATAAATCTATCCTAATCCCGTATATTACTTAACATTCTCTCAATTGTTGTTCAATGGACGAATCAGACATCCGCAAAATTATCCATATTGATATGGATGCCTTTTATGCATCTGTTGAGCAGCGTGATTTCCCCGAGTATCGAGGCAAACCCGTAATTGTAGGAGGATCTCCCGAGGGACGCGGAGTAGTGGCTGCCGCCAACTACGAAGTTCGAAAGTACGGCGTTCATTCGGCTATGCCTGCAGCCAAAGCTGTTCGTCTATGTCCCCATGCCATTTTCGTGAAACCCCGCTTTGAAATTTATCGCAAAGTATCAGAACAGATAAGGGAAATATTCTTTGAGTTTACAGATCTTGTTGAACCGCTCTCGCTCGACGAAGCCTATCTTGATGTTACCGAAAACCACATTAACTTGCCCTCTGCCACGCTGATTGCAAAAAAGATTCGCAAACGTATCAAAGAAAAGACCCGGCTTACTGCATCAGCAGGCGTAGCACATAATAAATTTCTGGCCAAAGTAGCTTCAGACCTAGACAAGCCCGACGGACTTGCGGTGATTCTCCCCGAGGATGCCCAGGATTTTTTAGAGAAGCTCGAGATAGGCGAATTCTATGGGATAGGAGAGGCCACCGAATCTAAAATGAAATCCCTGGGGATTTATACGGGGAAGGATTTAAAGGAATGGTCAGAAATTGATCTAGTTAATGAGTTTGGCAAAACAGGCCGGTATTACTATCGTATTGTCCGAGGTGTCGACAATAGACAGGTAAAAACCCACCGCATACGCAAATCGATAGGAAAAGAACGCACCTTTTCAGAAGATGTTGATGACCTTGGGTGGGTTAATAACTTTTTGCGGGAACTATCCGAGAAAATTGCCCAGAGCATGAAGGACAAAAATGCTGCCGGAAAAACCGTGACGCTTAAAGTGCGATACGACGATTTTGAAACCATCACCCGCAGCACCTCTTTCAGTCATTATATTAACGATGCTGAAGACATTGCCCATACTGCTATTACACTGCTCGAAGAAACACAGGTAGGGCAACGTAAAGTACGACTGCTTGGCATAACCCTTTCGAACTTAAACCTCAACGAAAAAGGACATTTCAAGCAGTTGGAAATTCCCTTTGAATAAATCGTCTGTAGGTTACCACCTATCCACCCTGACATTTAACCCCACACAACTCTTGATACCAACTTTTTTTCCTTATCTTTAGCAGCAATAATGATTCATACCAATCCGCGCATATCAACGGGAAACACCACTTTTAAAATGAACTACACTCTTTCCGATTTTGATTACGAACTGCCCGATGAATTTATCGCCCAAAAGCCAGCTGATCCGCGCGATCATTCGCGCTTGCTTGTCTACGATCGTGAAACAGGCACCATCACCGATGATCGGTTTTATAATATTTTAGATTATCTACCTCGTGAAACCACACTTGTGGTCAACAACAGTAAAGTGGAAAAATGCCGACTCCTTTTTGACGACGAAAAGAAAGAGATCTTTATTCTCGATACCGCCAATAATACAACGGTCCAGGCAATGGTACGTCCCGGCAAAAAGTTTAAAAAAGGGAGAACAGTACATTTGACCGATACTATTTCTGCTGAAGTATTGGATATTGATGATGAAGGATTGCGGACACTAAAAATGACCCCTTCACTCGAGCATCAGGTATATGACCAGTATAAGCACACCCCCTTTCCACCTTATATCGAGCAAAACGAGTCGTTGTCAGAAAAGTACCAAACTGTTTATGCAGATGATTTAGGAAGTAAGGCCGCACCAACTGCGGGACTTCATTTTACTGATGAGCTTCTTGCCAAAATTCAGGAAGAAGGCATTGAACAAGCCGAAGTAACCCTGCATGTAGGACTTGGAACCTTTGCGCCGGTCAAAGCCGACAGTATTGAGGATCATACCATGCATTCAGAGTGGTTTAAAATCACAGAAGAAACAGCTGAACAACTAAATAGTGCCGAACATATTACCGCAGTGGGGACTACCAGTGTTCGCGTATTAGAATCAGCACTCAGAAAGCATCAGGAATTTATATCCACCAAGATGAATACAGATATCTTTATCCGACCTGGCTTTGAATTCAAAGGTACTGATGCACTAATTACGAATTTCCATCTGCCTAAGAGCACCCTTTTGATGCTGGTGGCAGCCTTTACCGGTTATGAAGAGATGAAAAAAATATATCAGCACGCCATCGATGAGGAGTATCGTTTCTACTCCTTTGGCGACGCCATGCTGATACTTTAAAACAATAGCAGTTAACTATTAAAGGTACTAATTCTTCAATAGCACAAAACTATTATGCTTCGGGATTATCCTGCTGTTGTTGCATCTCTTTCATTTTCTGCTTCATCTGTTGCTGAGCATTTTGTGCTTCGTCGCCGTCAACCATTTTAACCTGGTTTTTGAGCGAAGTAGAAAGTTCTTCTACATCATCTTCGGAGAGTACGTCGTCAAGATCTTCCACTCCAACCTTTTGTAACAGGTTATAGATCATACGATTGTGCAACATCTGCTGGGCAGCAGAGCTCAACTGCATCAATTGTTCCTGTGGAACCTGCGCGCCGGAAAGCTTAATCTTGTTCATGACCGGCTCAAGCAGGGTCTCAATCTTCTTGGACATCTGCTTCTCCAGCTCCTTCGCGTCAACATTTTCCTTACTTGTTATTTCATTCCCGTCAGCATCGACTAACTTCATAATTTACAAATACTTTGGTTTATAATTACTTCATTCTTTTAAACACAGTCTTACAGGATATCGTTTATCTTCCAGAACTCAAAAAGTTCCATGCAAATCATTTATTCCTCAAAGACCAAGGCATCGGGATTAGCACCAAGCTCTTTCAAGTATTTAATCATCGCATCATTGAAGGCCGGAGGTCCACATACATAAAAAGGCTGATCAAAATCATCAATCTGATCGGCTAAAAAAGCTTTATCAATAAATCCATCCAAATCAATATGCTCGTCGGTGGACTCATCAGTAATCACATTGATAAACTGATCTCCCAGCATCTCTTCAAACTCATCTTTTAATATGATATCCTTTTCCGTTTTATTTGAAAAGATTAACCTGTTTGAACCAATTTGACCCTTCGCATGCAAATCACGTAAAATTGCAATAAACGGTGTTACACCGGCACCGCCTGCCAGAAACACGCCTTCTCCCGTATATTCAATTGTTCCCCAGGCATCGTCAATGATTAATTGATCGCCCTCTTCAAGCTGACCAATTTGTTCGGTCACCCCATTGTGATCGGGATAGCTTTTAATAACAAACTCCAAATAATCATCATCCTGCAGATTGGTAAATGTAAAAGGACGTTTTTCATCACGCCAACCGTCTTTGTCGATAGCTACCTCCGTAGCCTGACCCGGAGTGAAAGAATAGCCATCAGGCTTTTCAAGTGTATATGACCTTACATCATGCGTAATATCTTCAATATTTAAAATCTCAACCTTGTGACTCATAGCTCATGTTTTCTTCTAATTACCATTCACTAAGGAAATGCTTTTGGACATTTAATCATTCAAAAAAGTTTTGGAATTATTAAAAAAACGAACTTGTTATTTATTTCAACATTAAACTAATTGCAAAGAATAAATCGACTATATGCAATATACAGACGAACAACCCGTAAAATTAGCAGATACAGAATACCCCATTCACGAACTGCTTAAAAAAAGATGGAGCCCACGAGCCTTTTCTGAGAAATCAATTGACACTGAACTGTTGAATCAACTTTTTGAAGCAGCGCGGTGGGCACCCTCATCCTATAACGAACAACCCTGGCGTTTTATCGTAGCTCGCAAAAATGATACCGAGGCCTATGAGCAACTCGCTTCCGTAATGAATGAATTCAACCAAAGTTGGGCCATGGATGCACCGGTGCTGGTATTAGCCCTTACCAAAACAACCTTTGATTTAGATGGCAGGGACAATCCTCATGCAGGACATGATTTAGGACAAGCTATTGCTCATCTTACTTTCGAAGCCACCAAAAACGATTTATATGTCCATCAGATGGCCGGTATATCACCCGAAAAAGCACGTGAACTGTATGACATATCCGACGACTACAATCCGATGACCATGTTTGCAATCGGTTACAAAGGACAACCCGAATCACTTGATGAGAAAATGAAAAAGCAAGAAACCTCGCCACGCATTCGAAAAGATCTGGAAGAGATTCTTTTTGAAGGTGAATGGGAAGAATAAATAATTAACAATACCGAAGTTTAGAAGCTGCTGATCATCAACGATCAGCAGCTTTTGTTATCTACTCATCTTTTAAGTTTTGCTTTAAAAAACGAACCGTTTTCTGCCAGGCATCCTCAGCGGCCTTTTCAACATATCGCCTTCCGGATGGATTTGCGAACGCATGGCCTGCTCCTTCATAAATATGAATAGCATTCTCGACGCCGACCTCATTGAGGGCTGCCTCAAATTCCTTAACCTTCTGGGGTGGAATTCCCCCATCCTCTTCACCAAATATTCCCAGTACAGGCATCTCTAACGTTTTGAGTTTCTCTGTATCGGTTACGAGTCGTCCATAATATATTACTGTAGCATCGATCTTATTGGGATGGGCTAATGCCGTATTCAGTGACCATGCCCCACCAAAACACCACCCGATAACTCCGATGTTTTTTGTCCCTTGTTTTTGACTGAGATAACCGTACGCCTGAGTCAGGTTATCCAAGGCTTCTTCCTTATCAACAGAACGGGCATAAGTCCTCGCACTATCAGGCGATTCCGCCACCATACCATTATATAAATCTACCGCCAGCGCCGTATAGCCTTCACCCGCCAGCTTCTTCGTCATCATTCGAATATTGTCATTCAATCCCCACCATTCGTGAATTACAATAATCCCGGGAGCATCCATTGCCCCTTCTGGCCTGGCCAAATATCCCGAAATTTCTTGTCCTCCTACGGTGGCATATTGTACTTCTTCTCCCGACACTTCTGCTGATTGTTTCAGATCCTGTGACGCATTTTCAACCGGGGCGTCCCCTTCGTGCTCCCGATCCATCCGATCAACGAAATCTTCTTCCGGACTATCACTGCATGCTGCTAACAGCAACGCAAGTCCCACTACCAAAAATACACGTCTAAGTTGATGCATAATCTGCTCATTTTTTATTGCGGTTATACTCTTTTAATCAAAATATGAGCCGAAAAGTTGCATGATTTCGTATTTACTGTCTATTAATTGCAAAAGATTCTCCGGATAAACCTTTGTAAATGAGCTGAATTTGAGGATTCGCCTCATGATCTGTACAATGAGCTAACTTTGATGGGAATAAATAGGGATATCTTTCCTTCCTGTCGGTTTATCAAGAGATTAAAACATATAAAATTAATATCGGGGTATATATGAGTTTTGATTTTAACAAAGCAAGCCAATCGTTTGACTCGCTTCCCTACAAGGAGCGTATTAAATCGGTATTGCATTTGGTAAAAAGTACGTTCACAATCATTGGCAAAGACAAAGACATCATCAAGCCATGGATACGGATGGCCACTTACCATTCCATAATGGTTACCTTAGGCTTTGGCGTATTCTTTTTATTTCAATTTGATCAGGGAGGATACGGGTTACTATCTCTTTTCCTTGCCTTCATGCTATTTTTGTACAAGCATTTTTATGATAACAAACAGGAAATGCGCATGAGCTGGACCGTCTACGAAACGATCATTGGCAATGATCCCTCGTATGTTGGCGCTACAAATGCCAGCAAAAAGTTAAGCTCACAAATCCGGAAAATTGCCTGGCTCGACATCTTGATGAGCTTTGTAAACAAGAGTAAGTTTTTTGGGGGTGGAATTGTAAAGATGATCATCAGGCTTTTTATCGCAGGATTAGAAGAAGTCTGGGATCTCGCCAACCACTACCTGCTACCATCGGTAGCCGTGGATGATATGGATATTACCCCGGCCGTTAAAGAGATGAAGAAACTTAAAGACCGTGTCCCCGAATCCCTGGTTGGTATCTTTGGAATCGATTTTCTGGGCCGTGTTGTGAGACATGTTACGATCCCGGCTTATATCTTATTATTTATCATTTCGGCAGCAATCGGATACTTCGGAAGCAACTTTTTTCCCACATCTACCATCGAAGTTGGAGGAGATCCGGTGGTCTTTAGCTGGTTACCCGTTATCACAGCGCTCTGGATCGGCAAACTATTCAGCAGCCTGTTTGAACGTACGGTAACCTCTGTCAAAGTAGTTTACTTTACTGTTTTTTATACCAAGATCACACATCCTGAACGTATTAGAGAAGATATGCAGGATGAACTTGTTGACTACCTCAAGCTAAAACAAGTAGATGAGGTAGATAATCTTGACAAACAGGATGTAGAAGAATCCGATTAGAAAAGTATCAACATAAATCTGGCGCAAGCTCAACACTTGCGCCAGCAATTACAGCAATAGTTACTTATCAGTAAACAGTATTATCGCTACTCCGTTGCAGGAGAAACTCGAATAATACCGTTTTCAGTCTCTGTAGCAATATAAATATTACCATCAGGACCCTGACGGACATCGCGTACCCGTCCGGCGTCTTCGAAGACCTTTTCTTCACCAACAACCTTGCCGTCTTCTAAATCAACATGCATCACATAACCAAACTTGAGAGACCCTACGAGTAGATCTCCTTTCCATTCTGGAAATTTATCGCTGGTTACAAACGTCATACCCGAGGGAGCGATAGACGGATCCCAATACCACTCAGGCTGTTCCATCCCGGCTTTGGCCGTATCATCGGTAAAAGAGGTTCCATCGTAATTGATGCCAAAACTAATTTCAGGCCACCCGTAATTATTGCCTGCTTTAATAATATTGATCTCATCGCCACCGCGCGGACCGTGTTCATGCTCCCAGAGCTCTCCCGTTTCAGGATGCAGATCCATGCCTTGTGGGTTGCGAATACCATAAGCAAAAATGGCGTCTAATCCCTCTTGGCCTACAAAAGGATTATCCTCAGGAATGGATCCGTCCTCATTCAAACGATAAATTTTTCCGGCATCACGGGTGATATCCTGGGGATTTACATCACGAGCCCCGCGATCTCCAACCCCAAAAAATACGTGCCCCTTGTTATCAAACACTATACGGCTGCCAAAGTGAACGCCACGCTCAGTATTGGGTTCAGCCTTATAGAGTACTTCTTTATTTACGAGCTCCGTGCGGTCATCATTCAGTTTCGCTCGCATCAATGCGGTATTCGCACCCTCACCGCCTTCAGGGCTGGAATAGGTTAGGTAGATCCAGCCATTTTCTTCATAGTTAGGGTGTGCTTGTACGTCAAGCAATCCGCCCTGACTGCGCGCCCAAACTTCCGGGACTCCGGCAATCGGTTCATCAGCCAGGCTTCCATTACTGAAGAGCCACAAGTTACCGCTCCGAGCGGTGATTAACATATCGCCGTCAGGCAGCCAGTCCATTCCCCATGGCACATCTACCTCATTGGTAATGGTCTCCATGGTGTATTCTGGATTCTCAATTTCCTGCCCCTGCTCGGCACCTTCCTCCGGTTCATTTTCGGAGGTCGCATTGCAGGCAGTTAAAAATACTACAGCTACAAATATTGTAAGATACTTATGCATTTTGTTGCTCATAATAATTTCTGTCTATTCCCTTTATGGTGATATAATAATGAATAAATAATTAACACCATTCGTTCGATAATTGCCAATGATGCACGTAAAAAGTTATGAATATTATGCTTAGGTAGTAGTCATAAAATATTTTCATAACAAGTAGCCAATCAAATGCTGATGTAAAGCTCACCGGCAGTGGTTACAACCACTCCTGAAAGGACATGATTTTCGGTTGTAATTTGTATAGCAAAGCGGGATATTTAGAATCCTTTTAAAACGACCTGCGCCCGTAGCTCAACTGGATAGAGCGTCTGACTTCGGATCAGAAGGTTGAGGGTTCGAATCCTTCCGGGCGTACACCTCTAAAACAGTACATAAACCCCGCTTATTTAATTATAGGCGGGGTTTTTTGTTTGTATTTGACCCACCTTTCTACCCCTTCTGCATGAAATATTTTCATAATTCATACATATTTTACTGGACTGATGTTACATATGATGTTACATTACTCTCCAACCTTAACTACTCATATAAATAAATATGGCCAGTCTAAGAAAACGTAATAACTACTACTCTATCGTTTTTGCCACGCGGGTTGATGGCGAACTCATTCAAAGAGCCTATGCTCTTGGTACCAAGTACAAAAAGATAGCCGAGCAAAAGAAACACCAATACGAAAAATTATATGAAGCAGGTGAGATAAATCCATTTGATGATGATTGGAATCTTCAGGAGTACGAAAAGATGCAGGAGTTGAAAGGCACTTCTGTTGTAAGTCCCATCTTAAATGAACTTCAAAAGAAATTTTTAAGAGAAAAGACAAACGTAACCGCAAAAACCAAGAAAACGTATAAGTACATCATACGTCAATTTATGGAGGGAGTGGGCTACACAATGCCCGTCACAAGAATTGATGCTGATGATATTCGTGCTTTTTGCCTCCGAGATGACTTAGCCAATGCTTCAAAAAAGAATTACCTAAAACACTTGAAAGTATTCTTCAACTGGCTGGTCGCAGAAGAATACATAGAAATCAATCCATGCGATAAAATTGCCTTGCCTAAGGTTCGAGATAATCTTGTTGATAAGATTATTGAAGAGGATGACCTTGATTTAATTTTTAAAAAATTTCGAGAGTATCAGTTAAAACACAAAAAAGCTCGTGCTATCCAATCCTCAGATCAGATGCAGCTTTGGTTTAAGCCGCTAATCACACTGGCTTTTTATACTGGTATGAGACGTAAAGAAATCATCCAGTTGCGCTGGGAGCATATCAACCTTAAAGAGGGATTTATTAGAGTTACTGATACTAAAAACGGTTCTGAACGTACTATTCCAATTTTTGAGACTTTATATTGGCGTTTAATTGCCTGGAAAAAACTTATGGGCAATCCTAAAAAAGGATTAGTTTTCCCGAGTCCAAAATCAACGCCTGATCGAGAAATTGCAATGACGGGAGATAATGTCTCCAAACGTTTTAAATTCTATGCCACTGAGGAAGCCGAGCTAAAGGACACTATTAACTTCCACGGGCTTCGCCACTCTTGTGCAACTTATTTATTGCGCATTGGTTTTAATGTCATAGAAGTAAAAAATATGCTTGGCCATAAAAGCCTTGAAGTTACCAATCGCTATGTTCACTTGGTTGCGAAAGATCTAATGCGTTCTGCCAACAAAAATGGTAAAATGAATTATCTGAATGAAGCATAAGATACCGGCTACAAGATTTGACTCTTTATCAAAGAGAGATTTGCTATTAAAACTGACTGCTGATCGGTTTTCCAAACTCTCCAATGATTTAAACTTTGAATCAGATATTAAACGCTATCAGGCTACCAGTATCACAGCCATAGCATACCTGAAAGAGACCAATCAATATCGCAGGCAACTTCAGCTCTGCCTTAAAAATTTCGCCGGTAGAACAGCCGAGACCTTTCGCCCGGAGTTTATTTCAGCTGTTAAAAAACTGTACCAGCAGCATTTAATAAATCTTGGCCGGGGCGTTATTGAATTCTCTGAGCAAAAAATAAACCGAAAGAAGTTCCTGGATTTAGATTTCAGTGGTGCTGAAATTAACAATGCTCACTTCTCCGGGATCCTGGAGAATCTCTTTAATGAGTATGGTGAAAGTGTTCTTAACCTGGACTATGCTCCCTGGAGGTGTAAAGTTGCTCGCATCCATAATTGCTCAAAAGATACCATGAGCCGTTTGGAAGGCAAACTTCGGACCATTGGGCAATTCGGTTGCCTCGATGATGCTATTTCATTCTTAGAGATCCGTATAGGTTTGCACGGCAGGTATACCTTTAAGGTGTTAGTTGATAATTTGGATGAACTAATCAATGATTTCCTTATTGACAGCTCCAACGGACATATCAATAAAGTGAAAGCCCAAAAACCAGTTGATGAACTTGTAAAAGAAGCAGCAGGGAAATACGAAGTTCTGAATTCGCCTACCTATCTCGTAAATCCAAAAGCTTACAAGTCCATTCTCAAACACCGGATTAAATCCACTCTGAAAACAGATAGTTTTCATAAATCAGGTTGAAATTTGTATAAAAAAACCAATCCTTCTGTCAATTAGAACCTGGTTTTTCAAGAACAATTACAGATTTTGATTTTCAGTACTTAAATCCCCTGTTGTTTTTCAAAATCTGTTTTTTTCTGGAAGTGTATTTTACTAGGGATTGCCTTTTCTTTAGCGCCATAAAATTTTTGCAACCCCAAAGATATCATTTATGAATTCTCCAGACCCCAAGGAAAATATCATGGCAACTATAGCCATTCTTGATGCCAAATTAGATACCATTCTTAATATGCTGAATGCAGAACCTGATAAATCAAAGTTCATGACAGCAAAAGAAGTTGAAGCTCTAATTGGATTACATCATCGCAGTATACTCAATAGAAGCAACCTGCCTCCTGAAGACAAAAACTATGTACCATTTCACCGGTTTGGAACACGCCGAAAATATTTTGAGCGCAAAGTCATAGAAAAAATATTTTTGCCATAAATGTAACAAATCATCCCTAAACAACTCTTGTATCTATTTATTTTTGTAACTAAAAAAATAAGTCAAGTAGGAGTGACCTATGCTAAATACCAGTCAACAAACGCTACAGGTACCCAATACAAAACAGAACAACAGTAAAAAGAAAGTGCTTACTCTTATCGAACAGCTTTCTTCAGTAGTTCAAGAAGTGCGCTCTGAACATCCGGATCAAGCCGCAGGTGCGGTTGCTCAGATAGCTGATCTTCGATATCACTTACAAGCTTCTTAATCTCTTTCATGCGGTTATCAAGCAACTGCTTTTCTTTCAGCTCTTCGCTAATATCGGCCATTTCATTAACGGTAAATGGTGCGCCCTCTCCCGTTAGTAGCCAATTAAGATTTATCCCTGATTGTGCAAACCGTATTAGCGTGGAGCTGTTTACTTCCGTCTTCCCTCCATTTTTTATCTCTGAAATCACAGACCGATTTACGCCCGTCTCCCGCTGCATTTCAGACACATTTCCATCGTAATACTCTTCCAGCAGATACCGGACATTATCTTGTAATATTTCGCCAGATTTTTTTTCCAAAATTCCTCTTTTCCTATCCTATTGGTTTTGATATGGTTAACGTAATGTCCCTTTCTTTTAAGTTACGTTCACATCATTTTTAATTGTTTCGTTGTTATCACATCACTACTTTAGCCCTGTAGGTAACGGTAATGTTTACGTGTAACCATCCGATTATACTACTTACCCTTTAATTTTAAAAGACAGAAGTACAATTGTGAACGGACCAATAACAAAACATGAAATTAACCGGCTACGCCTAGCCGTCATAAAAGGCCAAATAATGGAGCAATATGATACCTATGATGATTTTCGCAAAATTCTGTTTCCCGAAATAAAGCTAAACACCTTCCGACAGTGGTTCAAAAAACCATACTACATTTCGGATCATCGCTTGTGTAAAATGGAACGAGCATTAGGTATTTCGGAGCAGGTTCTCACCCTCATTCTGAACAAGAAATTTGATCTCCCCATGGGAGCCCTTTGTAAGATCAAAGGCATTCGACTAACCCTTTAACCAATCGCACCCTATGGCCAAAATACGTACTCGCTATACCCTTGGGGATACCATCCAGTTCATAGACAGCGATGGCAACAAACGTAAAGAAATCGTCCGCATGATCGAAACACAGATCGTCGAAGGTTACGACCTCTGGGTGATTTACGGATATGGAGACAATCTCTATGAACTCAACCATGTAAGTGAACACAAAATTTTAATATCTCAACGACAAATAAATGAGCAGCAAACCCCGGGAAGGCTCTCTACAGCTACTACCTCCTAACAGTCGTAACAGCCCAGATGAATTTGAACCATCTGCCGTTTCCAATTCTCAAAAAGAACCGTTTGAATATGTGGACAGCTCCGATCCAATAGACTTTGGTTGGTATCGCAATGAAACTGATGGCACCAGTCGCCGGATCGGGACCTTCGACATTGAAATACACTCCAAGATCATCCGCTACAATCCCGAAACCCTGAAGTGGGACTCCACGCTCTACGAATGCCAGGTGAGCTGGCTTACCCCGGAAACGCGCACCTTGACCCAAAGCGAGCTCTTTGTGCTGGAGCCGGAAGACTTGCTGTCCAAGAAAGCATTCCAGATTCAGATTTTTAAGCACTCCTACCAGTCGGCTCGGTTCAAGTCCGATGATGAAATTCTCTTTTTCATGAGTTTTCTTTGCAACCGGTGGCAACCACAGACGGTCTACGAATTCAATTATTACGGATTTGTCGAGCACCATGGCTACAAGTTCTATCTGACGCGTAATGCCCTTATTACGATACCCGACGATCATCTGCACCATCCGCAGTATATTATCGCCCCTGACCGTGATTCCGGACTATTCCCGATGATAGCTGCCGACACTACCTTTTACGTGAAGCCCGGCCGCATAGAACCATCGCCACTGTTAGACCTGTCCCCAGCCAAGGAAGGATTCTACAGTGAGGACGAACACCATCTTTTTACCGGCAATGAGCTCCGGTACTTTACCGATACCGTCCGAGACAGATTCGGGGAACTCATCGCTGGGCAACAACCCGAAAAGAAATCCGAGGGCTACCTTATTTTCTCCTATATGCTCTCCTTTCTGTTTTTCGATGAGATCTACGATGTATTTAAGCACGTGGTCTTTCTCTACCTGTATGGAGAACCTTCCACGGGAAAAGGCCAACTTTCGCAAATCATGCTGAACTTCTTTGGCCAGTCGTTTACGGATGTAGATTCCAACCCTACGCTGAAGTCTGCCGAAAACAAGCTGGCCAACCACAGCAAGATTCCCGTCATCATGGATGAATTTGTCCCTGGAAAAGGCAAGATCACGCCACAAGTTTTTAACATGTGGTACGAGTTGAGACAACGGGGGGTAAGTGCTTCCCATGATCGATCTAAAAATGCCTGGAGCCCGGTACGGTCGCAACTGATGTTTATCTCAAACTATAAACCTACCGAAGACCATTTCCGGTCGCGTTGCATTATGATTGAATACGCCAAAGATAAACGGGGCTCTGTCCATAATTTGTGGTGGTTTGACAATCATAAAAAGGAACTGCAACGGCTCTTTCTGTCTCTGCTGTACCAGTTTAATGATTTCAATCGCGAGCTATTCAAAAGTGAGCTACTCTGGACCAAGCGCCTGCTTACGGAAGCAGTGGAACAAGAACTCGACCGACGAAGTGACCAAGAAGGCGTGCGATTTCAGATTAAGGACCGGCAGATCGAAAATATGGCGGCTCTTATTACAGTCGATCTATTTGTTTGCCGACCCAGTGATGTCGAATTAGCTGAATTCGTCCAACAGTCTTTGGAAGAGGACAACAAACTCACGGTAAGCCCTGAGGATCGAGAGGAGATGCAGCAGCTGCTCCGTGACAACCGCATCTCCACAGAGATTTTCCGTTATGGGGTCACTTTTTTAGCCAATTCAGCAGAAAAGGAGGTCCACCAAACGCCCCTACAGCAGTTCCTGGCCAGCATTGAGATCATGAATGATAACGGTGAGCTCCCCAAACGTTATTACGGATGGAACAGCAAAGATGGACTCGTTATGTATTGGAGTGGCATCTGGGACGCCTACACCAATTACAATAAAGGACGCGAGTATATCAGTCAGGATATTATCCGGGAAGAAATAGAAGCCTTAGACCAGCACGGAAAGGCAAAAACCAACTATTACAGCTATGAGGATCCCGTAAAAGGAATCGTCCAGGAGAACCGGCATGGATACCACATTCCCAGAACGAACTTAACACCCTCCTGGCTTCGGGCCTTTGGCAGGCGCGAAGAAGCAACAATCATGATGAAACAACAATCCCAACAAACCGACGAGCACATTGTTACGGGTGGTTCAAAAATTGAACCACCATTTTAGAAAATTTCCCAGAAATATGAGATTATCTAAGAATGTTAAAAAAGCGTCTTATTTTCTTAGATCCTCATTTCTCTACCGAAACAACACACTGTAAGTATATAATAAATAATAAGTTAGTTAATAATAATATATCTAAGAAATCACCCAAGAAACGCCCAAGAACTCTAAGATTGACCTAAGACATCTAAGATGAATCTTTGGCGATTTCTTAGGCGGTTAACTATCAGTTTTTACTACACTTAACTATGTCGTCTAAGAAAATAAGAAAGGTTATGTCTAATTTTGAAAATCCTGAAAACGATCTATCTCAAGTCCCAAACAACCCGTCGGGCAATGAGGATTTCATGACTATTGGCGAAGCAATTAGTTATATGTGTGAGCAGCTTGGCCGAATTTCCCGCACCTCCTTTTATCGATGTGGATATCGCGAACTGCTGACCGTCCGAAGCTATGGCCGAAACATAACAAACGGACGTAAGGCCATTAAGCTTTGCAAAAAGTCGGAAGTGGACGGCATAATTAGGCTAATTAGGGAGAATCCGCAGGCCGAAAACCTATAATGATATGGATAGAATGAACAATACGATAACAGTACCATCTACAGAAGTTAATCTCTTGCAGAAACAAGTAGATGGAATCAACTCCCAGTATCATGACTACAACAAATTGTATCTGTCTGTAGATAAAACAGGCCAACTCATACAGATCAGCTATACAAATGACGAGGAAATAAATGTAACTCTCACCGGTTGGCTTGATATGGGACAAGTTGGGACGTACCTTCAAAATTACCAGCGAATGTTTTGCCTAAATCCCAACCGTATAGATCGTTTTTTCGATATGACTGAAGCTACAGCCATTCTGCCTATCGACTGGCTTCGACCTACGAGAAAGCGCCCGAAAGGTATTGCAAACGGGTTTACCAGAATACGCCAGGCTTACCAAGGGAAAATCCCTAGACGAAAACCTATTTCTATTAGGCCAAATAAAGAAGAAAAAGGGCTTTTTGATATTATAGATGGGAATTCGACATACACCGTAGCAAAACAAATTGGAATAAATAACTTACCCGTAAGAAACCGTTGTTATTCAGATTGACCACTAATATAGTAGCCTTATCTCCATTTAGAACTGTCCAAAAGAAAAACTCTTGGTAAATTCCTATGATGGCAAGCAAATAATGGGGTGTCAAAAAATGACAGTTAGTCTTTTATATTATACATCAATCCATAAAATTATACTTTCAAAAGATCTATTAATATTATTTTTTAAAGTAAATTTGAAATATGTTTGTATGTTCAGATGGCAGATGTTTTTAGCAAGGAAAAGCGAAGCAAAATCATGAGTAAAATTCGGGCTAAAGACACAAAGCCCGAAATTAAAGTTAGGACCTACTTACACAATCGAGGACTTAGGTATCGCTTGCATGACAGGAGTTTGCCGGGCAAGCCTGATTTGAAACTTCCAAAATATAATACTGTAGTTAATATTCATGGATGTTTTTGGCATGGCCATCAAAACTGTGAATTATTTCGGCTACCCAAGTCGAACGTTAAATATTGGAAAGAGAAAATCGAAGGCAACAGGGAAAGAGATAAAAAAAACAAAAAGAAACTTAAAAAAGCTGGTTGGAATGTCATCACTATTTGGGAGTGTGAGATTAAGCATGCAAACCCTGAAGACAGGCTAGAAGAATTGTACCAGGAAATTATTAAGAATAACTAAACTAAAAGATATGTATACACTTGGCGGATTATTTGCTGGCGTTGGCGGTATAGAAAAAGGATTTGAAAGGACTGGAAATTTTAAAGTCTTATGGGCCAATGAAAAGGATAAGTTCGCTTGTAAAACTTATCGAAAAAATCATGATCACAAACTTTACGAGGAGGATATTTATAACCTTGACCCGTCGAAAATGGAACCAGTCGATATATTGACAGGGGGATTCCCTTGCCAAGCCTTTTCTATTGCTGGCTATAGAAAAGGCTTTGATGATGAAAGAGGAGAACTGTTTTTCGAAATCATGAGATTTGTTGACGAACTACCTGAAAAACCCAAAGTGTTGTTTCTGGAAAATGTTAAAAATCTTAAGTCCCATGACGATGGAAAAACATTCAAGACAATTGAAGAAAATATAAAAAAACGTGGCTATTCATTCATATCTGAAACAATCAATACCTCTGACGTAACAAATATTCCGCAAAACAGAGAGAGGACTTATATGATTTGCTTTAAAGACGAAGCAAATTGGAATAACCTTATGAAGGAAAAAAATAACGTGGAAAAATATGCCAGCCACCACTTTTCGAAGTTATTTCCTCCAGAAACAGTAGAAGAAAAAATTCATGTGCAGGACATTCTTGATGACGAAAAAATGGAAGATCGCTACTACTATACTGAAGACTGGTTAAATTACGATGAACTGAGTAGCGCCGTAACTTCCAGGGATACAGTTTATCAATGGAGAAGAGTTTACGTTAGAGAAAATCAAAGCAATGAGTTTCCTACTCTGACAGCAAATATGGGTACTGGTGGTCACAACGTACCTATTATTAAGGATGATTATGGAATTAGAAAGTTAACCCCCAGAGAGTGCTTTCGCCTTCAAGGGTTTGGAGACATCAAAATGCCGGAACTAAGGGGACTAGCTCAACTCTACAAGCAAGCTGGAAATATGGTAACTATTGATGTGGTAGAACTTATAGCAGATATGATCTATGAATCTCTTGAGTATAAATACCAGGATACAGCAGATCTTCAGCTTGTTCATTAATCATTATTTCATCTGAATACCAATGGCACAACTATTTAATAATTACTACTTCGTTAAGTTAAGCTGTCCCAGCGATAATGATGATTACAAGTTTGGCAATATCGTTGAAAACCTGGTAAATCAAAATAAGTTCGATGAGGAGCTGGTAAACATTCCTTATAGGTTGGATGACGCAGGTTCTGGCGATATTTTCTTTTTGCAAATTGGAGGAGACAGCAATAATAAGCGTAACTATTTTGAAAATAGCCCCAACCTCCAGGATTTTGATAATGGGATTTACGGAATAGGGGTAATCAATGATACAAATCCAGAGGAAAAAAAACTTACTGCCACCTTTTACGGATTTAGCAAGCCAATCACCAAGAAAAACCTGTATTTTTATCCGCAGTTTATCGACAGTTTAGGGGCTTCTACCAAGGGGATCCCAAACCAAGCAGGGCTGTATCAAATCGACGAAGGTGAAGCCAAGAGTTTTATCGACTATTTAAAAAAAACCGATAGTCTAGGTATAGCTGATGAAGTACTAAGTGAAGTAGAAAGTGATGGCTACCTTTATCGGCTAGCCAAAGAACAGCTTTCAAGCAACAACGAAATATTTTCACAGGAAACTTCCCGCTTTCTAAATGAATTAAGTGACACATTTCCTCAAGCGGAGCCTCCAATAAAAAAAGAAAAAACAGACTTTGACATAAGCAAGGCTATAGAATCGCTAAGTGAAAGCGGTTTGATCTATAGTGATGATGTCATTTCCAGATTTATCATTTCATTAATGACCAAGCCATTTGTCATTCTCTCAGGCTTATCTGGATCTGGAAAAACGCAACTCGCCTTAAGTTTTGTCAATTGGGTTTGCGGCATTAACAGCCGATATCAAATTTTGAGGAAAGCACTGGATAGTGATAAGATAGAGGAAAATTACAAGGTTGTTGACTTTACCAGCAATACAGTAGAATTAATTAATAAAAATGGCTCATCCGGTACAATTATCCCCTTGCCCGTCCAGTTAATATTTGAATGGTTTGATGCTGTTATTGACGGGGAATTAGAGGAGGATGACGATCCAAAAGATTTAAGGCATGATATCGGCGATGACTCACAATATCAAAAGCACATGCATGGCTTTTACAATGATTTAAGCAAGCTGGCATTTGCCATGAAAGATGTCTCAAATGAAAATTCCATAACATCTTCTGACCAGTATAAAGTAGTAGCAGTAGGAGCTGACTGGACAAACAGGGAACCCTTGCTTGGCTACCCGAACGCACTTGAGCCGAAAGATTACATACTTCCGGACAGCGGAGTGTTGCAACTCATCATTGATGCCAAACATGATCCAGATCGTCCCTATTTTCTTATTTTGGATGAGATGAATATGAGCCATGTCGAAAGATATTTTGCGGATTTTCTAAGCGCAATCGAATCTGGAGAAGAAATTCAGCTTCACTCTGGTGAAAATGAATGGAATGGCGTGCCACCTTCAATTAAAGTACCAAACAATCTATTTGTCATCGGAACTGTCAATATTGATGAAACCACTTACATGTTCAGCCCCAAAGTATTAGATCGGGCAAATGTAATAGAATTTCGCGTCAAGGCTGAAGAAATTGAGAGGTTCCTTCAGAATCCTAGAAATATTGATCTATCTGCAGTTAAGGGGAAGGGTGCTCACATGGCAGAAAGTTTTGTGGATATTTCTATAACAGAAGCCGAAAAGTTCGAAAAAAGCAAAGAACTGAATGATGAATTGATGAACTTTTTTAATGAATTAAAGAAAACGGGTACGGAATTCGGCTACCGCTCAGCACTTGAAATGAACAGATTCGCGTCAATTTCAGATCAATTAGTAGAAAATTGGGATGTTGAAATGATTACAGACATTGCTGTTATGCAAAAATTACTCCCCAAGCTACATGGATCGAGACGAAAGCTTAAAGATGTTCTGGAAATCCTCGGTGCGCTGTGTTTGAGAGAAGGGGATGAAATAACAGATATTCTAAACGATCCTGAAAACTTTGATTTCAATAATTCTGATAAGGTTAAATATCCCATATCCCTAGATAAAATTTCTCGCATGTATTCCAGAGTTATGGAAAACGGATTTACAAGTTATGCAGAAGCATAATTGTGGCCCTTGATGAACTAAAAATACCGATCAATCTGGAAAACGGAGATAAGACTCATCTTTATCTTATCTCTGAACAAGAATCACGCCTTGTTCAGGTTGAGGAAAGCATTGCTAAAGAAAACAATGAAGCAGAGTACCAATTATACGAAGGATCAACATATGAATATTCTTTAGATGGGGAATATTCCTTAGAAGGACCAGGCAGGGTTGTAAAAGATTCTAAGCTCAATTCTAGCTCCGGAAGGTTGGTTCCAAATACTTATGTTGGCACGCTGAACTTATCCATATGTAACTTTGACGGGGAGTATCTGGGAGAGATACAATTAGAGGTTCGGTCTATAAAAACAGATTATAGAAGTGAATACCGTTTAATGCTAAAAGAGATCGCTGAACACTCAACCGAGCTTTTGTTGCAATATACCTCACCCGTTGCTCAACACTTTACAATTGATTATAGTGAAGATGCAGCCACCCTTTACCAAAGATTTGCATTTGTAAAATCAATACTTGAATCCAGGGAATTTGAAGAGGCGGTATTTAGAATATTATCATCTCCCCATACGGCTTGGAAAAAAACAAGAGAGAATAAAGATATTAGATCAATTGGAAGGACTAACCGGTCTGTTATTAGGCAATTAATACAACCAGGCAATCGCATGAAACTGCCTGAAACACACAGCTTGAGGAATAAAATTGGATCTGTGCCGAAAAAAGTTATCGGCACAAGCAAAGAAGATACCATTGATACACCAGAAAACAGATTCATAAAATATGCTTTGTCGTCATTTACAAAATTATGTGGTGACTTTAAACTGGCATCGACCAAAGGGCACCGGCTCTTTAAAGAAGCTGAAAATCTGGAATCAAAGTTAGAAGAAATTCTTGCCCGGGATTTTTTCTCAGATATTTCACAACCTCAGACATTGCCATTGAACAGTCCAACCTTGCAAAGAAGAGAAGGATATCGGGAAGTTCTAAAATCCTGGCTTATGCTGAATCTCGCTGCAATGTTGACTTGGGAGGGAGGAGAAGATGTTTACTCGGGCAACAAGCGAGATGTGGCTTCCTTGTATGAATATTGGGTCTTTTTCAAACTTTTGGAAATAGTTGAAAATGTTTTTGAAGTCGATTCGATACCCATAAATAATTTAATGGAAGTATCCAGAGATAAACTTACGCTAAAATTAAAAAAAGGTCAGTACATTCCCCTTAAGGGAACATGCGAAAAATATTCACGCAAGTTTAATGTTGAGCTAAGTTTCAACAAGCATTTCAGCGGATCAAAAAAATATCCAGAGGCTGGTAGCTGGTCTAGCCCCATGCGACCTGACTATACATTGTCACTTTGGCCAGACCCTTTGTCAAAAAGGCAAGCTGAACATGAGGAGCTGATCATTCATGTTCATTTCGATGCGAAATATAAGATTAAGAATCTAACTTCACTCTATGACTTAGGAGCTGAATCCGAAGATGATATTGAATCAAGTTCAGAAGATCGCACTTTTGATAACAGGTTTAAACGTGCTGACCTATTGAAAATGCACGCTTACAAAGATGCCATTAGAAGAACGTCAGGGGCCTATGTTCTGTATCCGGGCGATATAAATCAACAAGTCCAAGGCTTTCACGAGGTTGTTCCAGGCTTGGGCGCATTTACACTTAAGCCGTCTGAAAAGAGCGATGGTTCAAAAGAATTAAGACACTTTCTTAAAGATGTACTCAACCATTTTTTAAACCGGACTTCTCAAAGAGAAAAGATATCCTTTTACAAGTATGATACATATAAGAGCAAGCCTTCTAAGCCACTGAGAGTTAAAACCCCTGATACTTTTGGCAAGGATAGATCAATGATACCAGACCTAACAAATGTTTTAGTGGGCAAGTATAAAAACAAATCTCATCTTGTCTGGATAGATGAGATGATGATTTACAATGCAGTGTTATATGATGGAAGCACTTCCTTAAATATTGGAAAAGAAATTGCTACCGCTCGATATTTACTTTTGTATACAGAAGAAGAACTTACAAGTTCAATTTTATATAGAATTTCAGATATCCCTCCAAAATTCATCTCAGCAAACCAACTTTCTAATATGGGATACCAGGACACAGACTATGATTATTACCTCAAATTTGAGCTTCTTCCAGCCGATCTGAATAGTTTTGATACATCTGGCTGGAATATTCCGAGCCTTCCTACCTATAAAGAACAATCTAATACAGATTTGCCTTTTGTTATCAATTTAGAAACTCTTGCAAGAGCTAAATTATAGCTATTACAACCTAAGTTCATTTATTAATTGGGAAAAGAGTCTCATGTCATAAGCTTTTACATAATAATTGTCAGCATCCATTGGCATGCTTCCATTCAACAGTTCGGCTCTGCGTATAATAAATCGATTCCGAATGAGGTCCTGAAGGTCATCCCTTGTAATCCATCCGGATATTTCATAAAGCCAATCTTCCCCAAGAATATTATTAGACAATTTGTTTCGATCATCTCCTCCTATTTCGTCTTCATCAATGATATTTAGGTTGTCAAGTATTTCTTTTACCGACGGTTGAATTCTTACGAGAATAAAATAGTCATACACCCCTCCCTCATCTGTCTCTCTGTTTGGCAAATATCTGCCCTCGCTATCCCAATCTTCAGCTTCCAACAGCAATAACTGGCCAATCTCTTTGGTAGACTTAATGTTGATTCTTATGTCATTAACTTCGAGGTCTGCCTCATCCCAAATACCTTCTCCATGCACATCAAAATCCACCTCTTCGCAATCGATATCATTAGTTTCCAGCTCCCTGTATACTGCAATTTCTGACAGTTTTCCTTGAAATGTATTGGCAAAAATTTGGCCTTGAGACCTTTCAAGACTACCTCCCGTTCTTGTTTGCCTGTGGTGTCCAAAACCGAACGACATTTCAAAAGCAAACTCAATTACATTTTCCACTTCTGATTGGTGAAAACATCCAGAAGTTCTTTCTCCGAAATCAACTCTAGCCCAATTGGGCACATGAAGTTCATTGCCGTTGAGCCGTCGAAGTTTAAAGAATCTATCCCTGATCATAGTCATCTATAAAATTTTCGTATGCACCCAAATCCTCAATATCAATTGAAAAGTTGTCTTCATCCTTCTTTTCAATTCTGACTGAGTCAAATCCTAAATAATCAAGCTTTTCGCGTGTAGCCAACTCTCCCTCTGCGAGATTCAATACATCCCGTAAAAGCCATTTACTGAGAGCTTTATTAGGATTTGTCATCAGCGCCTTGCCATTCTCTTGGCAGACCTTTGCAGTTAAAACCTCACCGTTAGGTATCTCCAAATTAAACTCCTGATCTCTAGACGGGAAAAAGTTATTAAATAATTTGTGAATTTTTATTGGAATTGGGATATAAACTTCTCCATAATCTCTTTCCCTGCCTCCAGCATTCCATTGATTCAATCCGCTTTTGGGGGCAACTCTTCTATCTGAATATGCCGTTGAATATAATGGAAGAACTACATAATCGACTTTCTCTGCCTCAGGCTCGTCTCTCCATTTCTCAAACAGCTCCTCCAGGATCTTAAATGGATCCTCCAAAATTTTAACTTCAATCTCTTTAGCCCCTTCACCTATATGAAACCGTTTGTATAAAGTTGATTTGGAAATATTATAAGAGTACTCGTTAAGGCTATCTTCAAATTTTAAAATATTTGAATTATTTGAAGCTATTAATTTGATGTCATTCTCTTTAACAAGATCAAACGACTCTTCAAATATGCAAAGTGCTCTCTGTTGGCGCCCGACACAATGGTAAATATTTGTTTTAGTTTCATAGACCTTGATGGCCATCTGAATTCTTTCATTGCGCGCTTCTGCAACCTTTAATGCCAATTCTTTGCCCGAAAACTTTCTAAGATGTCCAGATATTTCATTAAACTCAGCAACCTTTTCTAAACTGTTATCGCTTCTCATTTGAAAAGTTTTTAGGCCAATACCGGATGATGTACCATCAATCTTTTTCTTGGCATCAAATGAAGAGTCTTTTCTCGCTAAGTTCTTCGCCTCAAATGATCTACAAAATATATTTTCCGCAATGCGATAGTTTAGATACGGAATTTCAGACTCGCTATATAATCGAGTTAATGCGGTAATGCCACTCAACAACTCTGCGTATTCCTCGTTATAAAACATTGTTTTATGTTGAACTTAAAATATGGAATACAATAGGATTAGATTATGCAATTGTATTGCCAATTATGCAAACAAGTTGCAAATCTCAAGAATGAGGGATTAAGATTTATCTAAACCTGATAATTGAATAGATTTAATTCTTAACAAAAATTCAACTCTTCAAATATTGTTTAATATCATAAGTAAAATTGCTTAATAATTTCCCCAAGCCTAGCAAATGCTTTTTTATCCTCTACATCTATTTATTTACTTCAAAGTGGTTTAAATATTTTTTAAGGTATATTTCTGAATCCAAGTTTAGAAAAGCTAAAAGCTTAAGTTCCAAGAACAGTTTGTCGATAATTGCTCTTTTATATTGATATTAAATTATTTAATATGAAATCAGCTTGCTTTTTGTTTGAATTTTAATAAATCTACCTATGGGTAAGCACAAAAAATTACTTAAAGAAAAGTTCCCTCATGCCAAAGAGGATCTTCTATATAATTCAGGCGGTAATGTAATGTGGAGCTTATTTCGAACTCAAAGTGGTGGAGTAAACATATATTACCACGACTCAGATGATTTTTATATAGTAAATCCACAAGAGGCTCAACACTATTCATTAAAGGAAATTGCAGAGAGTTGGGAGCCCATAACAAATACTATAGTCACCACAAATTAGCTATATAGAGAAGAAATATGATTTAAAGCACTATCTCGGTGATAAGTTGAATGCAATAATGTAGAATAGTTTCTAAGTCTAAATTCATCAATAGAATAAAGGCTACCAATCCGTTTTTAATAATTGGGGTATTTTATCCTACGATAGATCCCCAAGAAAACCAGGTAAATCTGTTTCAATAAGCATTGACAAATGCTACGATACAAAATAATTGCTCTTTATATGTCAAGTAAGAATCGTAATAAACTTGACATATGTAGCAATTAAATGCTATATTAATACAAGTTGAAAGGCTATTAGCATAACACGTTGCATTATGAGTACTGCAGAAAGAATTAAAGACAAAGTTTCTTCCTTTGACGAAGGAACAACATTTAAATATGACCAGCTCGGTATAGATAACAGCGAGTACGGGGCTGCTACCAAGGCCATGGAGCGACTGATAGCCAACGATGTCGTAAAACGGATTTCCAAAGGTCTGTTTTATAAGCCCAAGAAGTCGGTATTTGGCGATTTGAAGCCTAACGAAGAACAGCTGATTAAACTCTATATGTACGAAGGCGACAATCGTATTGCTTATATCACCGGCTTGTCTTTGTACAATCGGATGGGGCTTACGACACAGGTGCCCAAAACCGTTACATTAGCCTGTAATAAAAAAAGGATCAATACCGAGATCGATAACCTGAACATAAAATCGGTCAAAAGTTACGTAGATCCTACTGACGAGAACATCCGTTTTCTGGAGATCCTGGATGCCATAAAAGATTTCAAGAAAATCCCGGACCTGGATATCGATAATGCTATCGGGCAACTGCAAGGGCGCATCAGTGATTTAAGTACTCCCAACAGGAATAAGCTGATTACCTTTGCCCTGCAGTATCCTCCCCGCGTGCGTGCGATGCTGGGAGCCTTGCTTACCGACCAGGAATTCAACAGCGCTTTTCCTAAATTAAAGAATAGCCTGAATCCCTTGTCGAGTTATGAATTCGGTAGTCTTAGCAGTAGCTTGTCCACAGCCCAAAAATGGAATATTGTTTAGATGAACCTACACGAAGATGCCGAAATCTTTCGGGATGCTATAAGGGGTACTGCCAATCATAAGAATATTCGGGAAATCTACATCGAGAAGGACTACTGGGTAACCTATGCCCTTCATGCGATCTTTCATTCAGATATGAAAGACGTTGCCGTATTTAAGGGCGGTACCTCGCTTTCCAAATGCTACTAGGCGTTCAACCGGTTTCCCGAGGATATTGACCTTGTAGTGTTAGAAGATCCCGAGCTGTCCAATAACCAAATGGACAAAAGAGTCCGGGACGTCAGCAAAGTAGTTGACGATACAGATTTCATAGTGACTACTTCATTTTAATCAATTAATTTCTGGAAGAAAATATTTGTCTGTGCGATCTCTGTCATCTTGGTAATAATCACAACAAGTACATCCTAAATCACAATTTCTTTTAGCAATAGGGATATCAATTCCAGATTCTAACATTGAAGATTTTAAAGCTCCATAGGCCATACTGAAGTAATCTATATCCTGATTCCTTAATTCCATCTCAGGATCATCTAATAAAATATGATCAAGGTAACTTTTGAAAGTTAATTCTCCCCCACAATGCCTAAAAACTAACATTTGATCAAATTCACTTGAAATAAAATTATCTTCAAGATCTTCTTTTGATTGAAACCACCTTTGATTTTCTGATTTTCCAGCCCACTTAGTAGGATTTAGTTTTGTCACCCATATTCGACCCGTGTATAATCTTAGTATCATGTCAATGTTAAAACAAAGTAGTACTGGACCATAAACATTTGCAGTGCTAGCTCTAGAATGAATATCGACTGTATCAAAAAAAAGATCGAACCATACTCCATACCTTTTATCTATCTCGTCAGAATCTTGCTCAGTCTGATAACCATCTATTTGCTCAACTGAACCACGGGACATTATAGATCCAGTATTCAAAAACTGGCAAACAGTTAATACACTATTAGCATGATAAACGTAATCTACTCCTTTATCCTCTAATACCTCATAAACGTGTTTAGCTGGTATAGACATACACTAAGTCATTAGATTAGAACTCAATAATTTCAAAATTATCCCTTAATTTTTTTCTTTTATCTTCTTCTAATGTTGGCACTGAAATAAACAATCTATCCATTGCTCGACTAACTGCTACATATCTAGTTCGATGTTCTTCTTTTGATAGGTCACTTTCTAATATAAAAGAAAGCCTTTCCTCTTTTTCTAAAACTAACAATACATTTTTAAACTCATCTCCCTTTGCATTGTGAATAGTTTTACTAAGACTCTTGTCGTTATTTATTTTCACTGAGACAGCAAAATCTCGGTATGATTTGTTTTTATAATACTCCTTAATTGACCCTCTATTAGTTATTTTAGTTACTTCTGGAAACACTGTGCTTTTAATATGCTTGTACAAGTCATAAATACTACCATCAGAATAATCTTGATAATTATTCAATAGGTACATCAAGTGATTAATAATTGTATCAGTAGGATATCGATTTCGTGAATCTTCAAAATATGGCTTTAATTCTCTAATTGATCCTTTATAGTTACCATTTCGAGCCAATTCAATCGCATTTATACAAGAGATTACAATAGCACTACGAAAACCATCTGAATCTCTTGCTCTTAATTTATCGGTGATCCCTGGAACAAAAGAAAACCCCTTTAACTCTTTTTTTATCGCATTTGCTGTTACATTTTTTCTTGAAAGCACATGTATTTCCTCCCCATCACATATACTTTTTGCTCGACTTAATGCTACTTCATTTGCCCCAATGAAGATAATTGGATCTTCCCCATTTTCTTGTCTGTGGGCTGTTTGCTTTATATCAGATCGAATAGTATTTAAGATTTCTACAATTTTTTTTGTACTCCTTCTGTTCGTAGAAATTTGAAAATCAGCCAAGTTATCTAATTCAATTTCTTCAAACTGCTCCGGAACAGCTCCTTGAAATTCATAGATAGACTGTGCTTTATCTCCAATAATTCCAACAGTTGTTTCTTCTTGGGCAATATTTTCCACTAACCTCACTTGAACGGGATTGCTATCCTGAAATTCATCTATATAAAAGTACGGGAATTTTTTTCTGAGCACATCGAGAACAAATGGATACTCTTCAATAATCTTATAACTAAAAAATAGAACATCATCATGATGAATAATCCCCTTCTTCCAAGAGCTTTTTTTAAAGGTTAAAAGATCATCTTTCAGTATTTCAAGGGTCTCATGATTTATTTGAGTAAACTCTCCTTCATTATTTATGTGAAAAGCCTTTTCATTTTTACAATTAAATTCTAAGGTTTTTCCATCTTTACTAAATTTACAGTGGCAAGACTGTAACCAGTTTTTAACAGCATATAAATTACCTGGAATTTTCCGCAACTGATTCTCATTAAAAGGTGGGCTCAATTCACTTTTTTTAGAATGATTTTTTATCCATTCGCTAGCTCTACGGCGACTAACATTTAACTCCTCATGTCCATCAACATTTGCAATATCAATACTGTATTCATCTGATAGTTTTTCGATATGTGGTTTTACGATATGCTGATACAAAAAACTATGTATAGTGGATGCTTCGACATAATCTGTCACATTTTGCAATCTTTCTAAGATTGTCTCAACACCAATATTTGTATATGTAATACATGCAATTTTTCTTCCTTTAGTTAACCGTCTGGACCTCCTTAAGACATTTTGGACATGTTCAATTAACCAATAAGTTTTTCCAGCCCCAGGACCAGCACTAACTCTAAAGTTTTGCTCTATATCGATAAGCCACGAATCCGAATTTATCTGATTCATTTGCATATCCATTTAATTGCACTCTCAATGTATTCGGGAACTTTGATTTCTTGATATTCTTCAGAACCAAACTTTTCTAAATTATTACTTAACTGCCCAGCCAATTCAAATGCATTTTCGCCTTTGCCAATTGAGCTTAAATACCTTGATGCTATTATCGATTTACATTTTTCTTTTTCATTAAAAGAATTATTCTTCTCTAGACTCTCCATTATGTTCTTTTTTAGTTTCCCTTTAGCTAATCTTTGCAATAATTCTTCAGAATTATTGCCATTATAAATATCCATTAGGTCTTTAAGCTCCTTTCTATTGCTTATAGATTCTGTAAGCAATAACTCCTTAGTTGGATTATTCCAAACCATATCATATTCAAAGGTCTTACAACGATCACTTTTGGGTACAAAATATTGAACGTTACTTCTGCCTTCATTTAAATCCAATAAAGAATCTGAATTGTTTTTATAATCATAACTTTCAGTCTCTTCTTCATATTCAAAAGGATAACAGTTAACATAATTCGTATCATCTTTCTCCTTTCGAACTGGATCCCTGTCACTTAAACATGCTACCCTTTTGGTTATCGCATGATCTGAATTTTCAGTATTGAATACTTGCAGAAAATGCTCAAAGTATCTTCCACCGATATTTATAACGGTTACATGATTATCCTCTAAGTCTAAATTATCATCTGTATTTTCGTTGAGATACTTTGCCAAAACTGGCACTAACAGCTGCTCAGTAATCCCCTCTACTAAAATTATTTTATCAGCAAAAAGCATATCTGACTTCGTAGCATCAAGAAAACGCTCCACATACTTTTTGCTATTTGGCTCATCAAATGTTTTTCCTGGGTATCCTGCTTTTGTCTCTTTTTTATTTCGATGCAAACATATGATTTCATCAAGAGAAATTGCTGAAGCAATATGTGTAGAGTGCGTGGTAATAAATACTTGTCTAACCTTTCTTTGCTTTCTATTCTTTTTAAGAAATTTCAAAAACTTTCTTTGCATTGAAGGATGGAGGTGAGCTTCAGGTTCTTCAATAGCTAAAATTGGAAATATTTTCGAATTACTTCCCATGTAATCCCCATCAGCATCAACTTGCATTTTTGCCAGCAAAAGAGACATGAAAATTAGATTATTGTAGCCTAATCCATTATGGGTAGCAGGAATCTCGATACCAGTTTCATATTCCACTATTAGCTTTAGTGCGGAAAACATTTCAACTTCAGAAATACTTCCATCAAACTTAGGCACTGCGTTATTAAAGGAAGAGGCTCCTGTTTCTTTTGCATAAGATAAAATTTCCTCTTTCCCATCTTCCATTCTGCCCTGTAGTTCATTGATCAACCTTCTCGACTTGTCTGCAAATTCAGACTCTTTTTCTCTAATTTCTTTCTCCTTTTCATCTTGACTTTTTTCTGTCTCTGGAACTGATTTTATATCATAATCCAAGAAAAAATCTAAAACATCTCTCAATAAGGTATTCTGCCCTGACAACATATCCCTTTCGACATCTCTTATTGCGTCTAGAAACTGGAAATCAAAATCTTGTAACTTGTCGAGTTGAGCTTGATTCTGACTAATTGGATTTCCTCCCCAAACTTTGGACTTATACTTTTTTATAAAATCCCTCTCTATGATTTTCCAAGCTTTATCTAAAGCATCATCTTCTTGCTCATCAATATTGCTTATAGCCTTCTTATATTCGGCTACTTCAATTTCAGGAAGAAAAAATTCGTAAGTTAATAAGGCTTTATAATCAGAATCTAACTGTATCAACCAATCACCAACCGTACTTAAATCGCCATCTTCTTGCCATTCCCCTTTTTCAATTGTTACCGCTATACTAATCTTAGGAGGTTGCTCATTAAGCTCTTTAAATGATAATTGCTTTGAGAAATCATCTATACTTAGCTTTTTTCTTCCCTTCGAATCAAAAATCAATGATAATGCCTTAAGGATATTCGTCTTACCAGCATTATTGTGCCCTATAATAACATTTACTCCATCGTTAAAATGTATTATAGACTCTTTGAAGTTTCTGAAGTTTTTAAATTCAACTTTTGATATAAACATCTTTTCCCAGTACTCTTGATAAGATTAAATTGTAAAGTATAGGCTAACTTAACACTAGAAAAGGATCATTTAAATTCTGATCTCATGAAAATCATGTTAGGTTATTCTCCTAATTGTATCTTTTCCCTGATGAGGAAATTTAGCTCATTTAATTTCTTCTATATCAATTAATCCCAATCTGTCCCATCCTTTAACACCCTGTAGCACCCTATACCAGCCCATCCCGGGGTATTTTTCCTGATTTGAATTAGTGTTACGTTAGCATCAGTTATTGATCACAGTGGTGCTATTGCATTACGCTAACCAACGCTACCCCGATGCCTGAAACGCTGGAAAATAAGCCAAACGAAACCCAAGAGCGGGACTATGCCACTTGCCTGCAGGAGCTGGAGCAGGGCTTGCCCATCTTTGGACGCATCACCGGTACCACCGACGGGCTCCAGCAAGTAGAGAAAGAGCTCCCCTTTAATTTCCGGCAGCCCTTCAATGTGGTCAAAGCGATATTCAAATTGGAACCCGGCCTTTATTCGCTTCAAACCGGCATTGATGAAGATATTGTCATCGGCTTTCGCATTGACTCACCTGACGAGCAGGCCAACACTCTGACCCAAGAACCTGCTGGCCCCAACAGACCTGCTCCTGAAAACTACTATCAACAACGAGCCCTCCGGCTGGAAGGCGAGTTGCATGATGCCGATCGCAAGATTCGCCAGCTCGTCGATGAAATCATGGGCCTTAAGCGACAGCTCTCCGAAGACAAAACGGCTACGCTATTGACCCACCAAAAAGAGCTGGGCGACCTCAAGGAATCCCACCGCAACGAAATTGACCGCCTCAAAGAAATTCAACGCAGTAACCTCAAGGCCCTCGAAAAAGAACTTGGAGAACTGGAAAAGCTGAAATTCCGCATGGAGATGGAGCAGCGGGCCGGCGGCCGCGATGCCGGAAGCCGCATGTTGGATATGCTGGAAGAAAATGCCCCGATGTTTTTTACCGTGATCTCTCAACTGTTTGCCGGTCAGGGCAGGCAAAATCAACAATTGAACCCCACACCTGCTGCCCCTGATATCAGCGAAGAGCAGGCCAAGGCAATGGCCGAATCGCTCAAACACCAACTACGACCCACTTCTGGCTCGCTACCCCAACAACCCCATAGCCCCTCTACCGACGAGGCGAGCCAACCCAAAGGTGCCGGGGAGGAGACTCCTCGGCACCTTCCCTCCCAGGAGAACTCAGAGGAATCCGACGATTTTGAAACCCCAGCCACTCTAAACAGCATGTTTGAACCGCCCCATACCAACGGCCACGCCGAACCAACCATTAGCCTGTAACGACCACGATGAATCCCGGACAACTCACCCTTTTGAAAATGGCCTTGGAATACCTGGCGGGTCAACCTTGCGGATACGCCTGCTATGCCAAGCGCATTAAATCGCAGTTGGCCTTAATGCAACAGGGCGGGCAACCAATCACCGCGGCCGACTGGGTTCGAATGGCAAAGATACTTTCTGTGGAAGCGATAAGCAGGGATATAGGAGCCGAACGCATTGCAAAAACAATATATCCCCTTGTGGATGGATTAGGGCAACACGCTAATACGCTTTGCTATA